>ENA-OUQF01000010-OUQF01000010.1-human-gut-metagenome-genome-assembly--contig:-NODE-10-length-228275-cov-22.370467_pt1 | contig 228275 bp, 200 predicted proteins | sample MGYA00237947_ERZ548826 | MGnify/ENA primary metagenome ERZ548826 (study PRJEB26490, sample SAMN05194701) | human gut metagenome | biome: terrestrial biome; feature: human-associated habitat... | reverse complement strand
TCTTCTTCGGCTATTCTTCTAGCCTCTTCCTCAGCTTTTCTTCTGGCCTCTTCTTCGGCTATTCTTCTGGCCTCTTCCTCAGCTTTTCTTCTGGCTTCTTCTTCGGCTATTCTTCTAGCCTCTTCCTCAGCTTTTCTTCTGGCCTCTTCTTCGGCTTTTCTTCTAGCCTCTTCCTCAGCTTTTCTTCTAGCTTCTTCTTCGGCAGCTCTTCTAGCCTCTTCTTCTCTTTCACTCTTTGGTTTAGCAACAGTATATGCTGTAGAACCTATTCCGTCCTCACTTGCAAACTCTTCTTTTTTACCATAAAGTGCTTTTAACTTCTTCTGTGTTTCCTCTGAAATCTGTGGTTCTTTCACTGGCTCTGGTTTCTTTGGTGGTGGTGCAACCCTTGTGCCAGGCTTTTCGTCAGCATAATCGAGAAGTGCCCTATTATATGAATACTCCTTTGTCTTTTCTTTTTTACCAAACAATTTGAACTTTTTCGTATCCTTAACAGGTTCCTCAGGAACAACTGTTTTTGCTTTTTCTTTTAAAGAATCTGTTAATCTTGTTCCACAAGTAATACAAATAGTTGCGTTGTCCGATAACTTTGCTTTACATACTGGACAATACATATATACCTCTCCTTTTTGCAATATATTCAAATATTCAAACCACTATTAGTAGTCTGGTATAAAACCATATATAAAATAATATGTTTTTTTCAAAGCCTAAATAATAATTTTAAGTTATTCACTAAATTTAATTATAACACATTATTTCTAGAAACAACAAGTATATTTTTAATTATCATTATTTGCTTCTTGACTTGTTGTTTCTTCTGGTATTTCACCTGTAGTTGTTTCCTCTGTAGTAGTTGCAGTTGTTGTTTCTTCGGGAGTAAAGGTTGTAGTTGTTTCTTCTTCAGTGGTCTGTTCCTCAGAGGTTGTTTCCTCATATGATGAGGTTGTTTCACTAATTGTAGAATCCTGCTCTCTTGTTGTCATTTCATTTTTAGAGGTTGTTTCACTATCAAGGGTACTATAATCTGTATTTCTTGTTACATTTTGAATTTGTGAAACACTTATTTTATATGTTTCATGTTTTGCATTCTGAAATACAGTTGCTTCATTAAAGTACACATATCTATACGATGACACAACAAAGCCAACATTTATTGTTTCATCTGCATCTATAACTTCATTATCAGGAAATGGTAAAATTGTAATGCCCGTTCCCTTTACTGAAAACTGTGCATTCCAATTATCTGTAATCTCTAATGAATTATCTGCTCTGACGACAACTGCCCAACCGTCAATCTTCTGGTTAGATACATTTGTAATAGCAACATTGTACTGGGTATAATATATGCCATCAGAAATCCAAGAACCTTTAATAGTCATCTTAGTTGATAAAATCTCAGGTTCATATACATAGTTACCATTTTCATTTTCGTTTACATCGGTAGTAAACAATTCATCCTCTGCCGGTGTCGGCATTGTAGTTTCTTCCTGATTGTTATCTCCTGTAGGGTCGCCTACTGTAGTCTGTTGTAATTTATTATCAACTCCGCCTTTAGCTGCAATAATAATTATTACAATAAGTATAAGTATAGTCATTACACAGGTTGTAACAAGAACACTCATATTGAGTTTTGAATCCTTTGCCCATTTTCCAACTCTCACAAACAAACCCTTAACCTTAGTGACAAAGCCCGGCTTGTCTGTCTTAGTATCTTTCACTGGCTCAGTTTCATATTTATCTAGTGTTTCTAAAACACTTTCATTTAAAATATCTTCGTCTAATTCTCTTTTATTGTTTTTGTTGTTTTTTTCGTCCATATTTATTCCCTTTACGATAACGCTTTAACAATATTTTCGTAGTGCATTGAATGTGAAGCCTTAATGAGTATAGTGTCTTCTGACTTTACAAACTGCTTTAAATTATATATCAATTCATCAATATTTTCAAACCAATTTATATTATTTGATGATTGTTTCTCATCAATATAGCCTGCTAATATATTCTTTGTCAAAGCTCCTGACAAAAAAACATTATCAACCTTTGTATCAGCAATATACTTGCCTATTTCATAATGCAGTTTTGCCTCATCCTTTCCAAGCTCAAACATATCACCTAACACAGCTATTTTTCTTCCAGTAGCAGTATTTAACAAATCGATTGATGCCCTCATGGAAATTGGATTTGCATTGTAGCAGTCATCAATAATAATATAATCCTTTTTTATAATATTAACTCTGCCGGCAGCATTGTATAAACATTCTATACCATGTTTTATCTCTAACGGAGTAATTCCTAATAAAAGACCCACCTTTGCTGCAGCTAAGGCATTAGAAACCATATGCACTCCAGGAATATGAATATCCACATTTATAACATCTTCATCAATGTGAATATTGCAGTTAGTACCTAAAATTCCATTATTTTTAATATCTGTAGCATAAATTTCAAAATTATCCGATTTTCCAAAATAATGAACCTTTTTACCTTTATATTCCTTTACAGTTATAAGCTTGTCATCATCACCATTTAATACGATTTCGCAATCTTTGCATGCGTATTCAAACATTTCTGTTTTTGCCTTTAATACACCATCTCTGTCCTTTAATTTTTCCAAATGGCATATTCCAATGTTTGTAATAACGCATATATCTGGTCTGGCAATTTTTGAAAGTCTTGTCATTTCTCCAAAGTCAGAAATACCCATCTCAATAACTGCAACCTGATGCTCAGGTCTGATGTTCATTATAGTAAGTGGCAGACCAATTTCATTATTTAAATTTCCCTCTGTCTTTAAAACCTTATACTTGGTTGACAATACACTTGCAATAAATTCCTTTGTACTTGTTTTTCCAACACTTCCTGTAATCCCTACTATTGGAATTTCAAGAGTGCTTCTATAATAGGCAGCAAGCTTCTTTAGTGCCTCTAAGGAGGATTTAACCAATATATATGGTTTATCAATATCCAGCTTTTTTTCTGAAACAACTGCTAATGCGCCCATTTCAAATACTTTATCAATAAAATCATGACCGTCCACCTTCTGCCCTTTAACTGCAAAAAATAAATAATCCTTTAAAACCTTACGACTATCAATTACAGCTCCCTCTATTTCCTTATCTAAAAAGGCTTCGCTGCAATATAACTGTCCCTCCAGCTTTTCAGCAATGATTTTTAAGCTCATATTTTTCATAATTAATTCCTTTTCAAAACAATGCAGTTTTTATTTAAAATAATTTTATCTTGCCTTCATAGAAATCTCTATAAGCTTTTCGCAAAGCTGTGGGAAATCAATACCTATAACCTTAGCCTCCTGTGGAAGCAAGCTGGTGCTGGTCATTCCCGGCAAGGTATTTGCTTCAAGACAATAACAATTTTCAGCCTTATCAGTTAAAACATCCACTCTGCAGTAGGTGTCTAAACCAAGTGCTATAGCAGCTTTTTTTGCAGCCGCCTGAATTTTATCTCTTAATTCATCAGAAACATCTGCCGGACATATATCATCTGTAGCACCCTTACTGTACTTATTTTTAAAATCATAAGTTCCAGTTTTAGGTATAATTTCAATAACCGGAAGTGGCTCGTAGGAAACCACACCACAAGAAAACTCTCTGCCTACAATCTGTTCTTCAATTACAAGTTCTCTTTCATATGCAAAGGACCGTTCTGTATTTTTACCAAACTCGTCATCATTATTTGCATAGAAAACTCCAATACTTGAGCCGCCACAGCTAGGCTTAATAACAACAGGGTAATTAAGGCCTAATTCATTAGCTGATTTTGACTTTTTATCAATAGTCATTTTTGCTCCCTTTGCCAATGGCACATTATTTGCCTCAAATATCATTCTGGTAACTGATTTATTCATTGCCATTGCACTGCTTAAATAGTCACCCCCTGTATATTTAATTCCAAACAAATCAAAGGCAGCCTGAACCTTACCATTTTCTCCGTTTTCACCATGTAAGCCCATGAAAACTATATCACTTGCCTTACATATTTCTATAACATTGTCACCAAAAAATTCTTTTCTGGTTTTCTTTATTTCCTCTATATTTTCTGCTGATTTTTTAATAAGCTCTAGTTCCTCAGATACTTCCATTAATGAGTTAAAAGCATTATCCTTATTTATATCTTTTCTGCCTAAAAATACATCTAATAAAATTGCCTTATGACCTCTGCTTCTAAGAGCATTGCAGATATTTTCTGCTGACCATAAAGAAACCTCTCTTTCTGTACTAATTCCGCCACATAATACTACTATATTCAAAATTTTCCTCCTAAAGATAATTTCTTATATGAATTTAATTTTTATGTTTTATTATGTTTTAATTTAAAACATCCAAGCCCATTATATATTAAGCCAATACTATCACAATATTTTACTAAATATACAGTTAAAAATCAATGTATATTTCTTCTGTATATACTTTTGGTTTATTAATACCTTTAATAATTTAAAGTCCTTTTACAAATTAACCCTGCTTAATACCTCATAGGTATATTTATTTATCTTTTCATTTAAAAGCTCTAAATCCTTTGGTGTAAAGGTATTAGAATTTTCTTCTATTTCTTTAGCCACCTGTGATGCCTCCTTAAGCATATCTGCATCGCCATAAATATCACCAATTTTAAATATTAAATCTCCACTTTGCTTTATGCCAAACAAATCTCCCGGGCCGCGAAGCTTTAAATCCTCAGAGGCAATATAAAAGCCATCGTTCGACTCATTTAAAATCTTTAATCTTTTTAATTTTTCTTCGTTTTTTGAGCCACTTACAAATATACAATAGGACTGACTATCTCCTCGTCCTACTCTTCCTCTTAGCTGGTGAAGTGTCGCAAGTCCAAACCTTTCTGAATTTTCTACCATCATAACTGTTGTATTTGGAACATTTACGCCTACCTCAATAACTGTTGTGGAAACTAAAATATGAATATCTCCACTGGCAAACCTCTCCATTATACTGTTTTTATCCTTTGCCTTCATTTTGCCATGTAAATATTCAATCTTATACTCTTCTGAAAATACTTCCCTTAGCTGCTCTGCATAGCTTACTACATCACAGGCTTCAATGTTATCACTTTCTTCTACCATAGGACAAATTATGTAAACCTGATGTCCTAAATCTATCTGTTTTTTAATAAAATCATATGCCTTCGGTCTATAGTCTGTAGTCACGACACAATTTTTAACAGGCAGACGGTTGCTTGGTAATTCATCAATAATAGATATATCCAAATCACCATATAATATAATAGCTAAGGTTCTTGGAATAGGAGTTGCTGACATAACTAATATATGTGGATTTTCTCCTTTTGTGAAAAAGGTTTTTCTCTGTGCCACACCAAAACGATGCTGTTCATCAGTTATGACTAAGCCTAATTTTTTATATTTTACCTTATCTACAATAAGTGCATGTGTGCCTATTATTATGTCTGCAATACCATTTTCAATTTTGTAATAAGCTTCTTTTTTTTCCTTTACTGTCATTGAGCCGGTAAGTAAAACCACATTTATATCTATATTATATTTTTCAAAGCATTCAACAAAATTATCATAATGCTGCTTTGCCAAGACCTCTGTAGGTGCCATTAATCCACCCTGATAGCCTGCATAAACAGTATTCATTAATGCAATTTGTGCAACTATGGTTTTACCACTGCCTACATCTCCCTGTATCAGCCGATTCATAACTTTGCTAGAGGACATATCAATATTAATCTCTCCTATTACCTTCTTTTGGGCATTGGTCAGACTAAATGGCAGCTTTTCGATAAATTCTTCTGTCTTTTTATTCATTGAAACATTAAACTGATTTTGTATATTGTTATCTGTTTTTTTTAGTCTTTTAAGTGATAAAATAAAAAGTAAAAATTCATCAAAGGATAATCTTTTTCTGGCTCTTACAGCCTCTTCTTTGTTTTTAGGAAAATGAATTTGGTGCAGAGCAGCCTCCTCGCTAATAAGTCCCTTTTTACTTCTAATATTTTCAGGTAAATATTCAAACTCTACAATATCCTTATGTATTCTAAAGCTTTCTAATACAGCCTTTTTTACAATATTATTGGTAAGACCTTTTGTCAGGGAATATATAGGCTGTAGGGAGTCCAGCTTTTCTTTGTATTTTTCAGTTGTATACACCTCTGGCTGAAACATTTTTACAATTCTGCCTGATTTATCCCTTTTTAAAGTTCCTCGCAAAATATAAACTGTATCTACAAATATTGTCTTTGCAAGGTATGGCATATTATACCAAATAATTTGCAGCTTCATTCCATTTTCATCTATAAATATTCCACTTGTAATCTTAACTTTTCCCTTAGAAGCAGGTACCAGCCTGTTATGAAATTTTCCAATAATTGATACCACCTTTTCATTATCAATAGTATCTATAGGAACTGGTTTTCCAAAAAAATCGTAATTTCTAGGATAATAATTAATCAAATCCTTTGTATCGTATATATTAATCTTTTCAAATAATTCCTTAGTTTTTTCTCCAATGCCCTTTATACCATCAATATTCATATTAATTTACCTTTTTACTTTTTAACATATTTATCAATAAAAAACCGACACATTATTAATAACTTTAATTATAAATAATAGTGCCGGCTATATTACAGCAAGCTGTGAAATTTACAGCTTACAGTTTTATTCTACTGATACAACATAATAATAAATTGGCTGACCACCGTAATTTACTTCTACATCAATACCATCGTTTATGTTTGTGATTTCCTCAGCTATTTCATTAGCATCCTCTTCTGTAACCTCTGCTCCATAATAAATGCTAACTATTTCTGAATCATCATCAATCAATTCCTTTAATAACTCAATAGTAGTTTCCTTTATATCCTTTGTAACTGATAAAATACCACTATCACCTATACCCATTATATCATTTTCCTTGATTTTCTTTCCGTCAAGCTCTGTATCACGAACAGCATATGTGACCTGACCGGTTTTTACATTGCCCATTTCCTCGATCATTCTCTGTGTGTTCTCTTCAACAGAATCCTCTGTAATATAATTTATAAGTGCTGTAATTCCCTGTGGTACAGTTTTTGAAGGAATAACTACTATGTTTTTGTCCTCAACAAGACTTTGTGCCTGATTTGCAGCCAAAATAATATTTTTGTTATTTGGAAGAATATAAATAGTGTCTGCATTAACCTTTTCAATAGCATTCAGCATATCCTCAGTGCTTGGATTCATAGTCTGACCACCTTCGATAATGTAGTCAACACCAAGTCCCTTGAAGATTTCATTAATGCCTTCACCTATAGAAACTGAAATAAATCCAACTGCCTTATGTGGCATTTCTGGCTCGCTCTTTTTGCTTGCTTCAGCCTGTTTTTGTGCATCCTTTATAAGTTTTTCTTCGTGTTCTTCACGCATATTGTCAATTTTCATCTTTGTAAGTGAGCCGTAAGTAAGTGCCTTTTGAATTGCAAGTCCCGGGTCATTTGTATGAACATGTACTTTGACAATATCATCATCAGCAACAACTACTATAGAATCTCCTATTGACTCTAAATATCCCTTAAACTTTAATTCATCACTTGTATCAAAATGTTTTTCTAACATAATGATAAATTCTGTACAATATCCAAATTTTATGTCAACCTCAGCTTCATTTGCAGCAGCTTTCTTGTTTACATTTGCCTTTGGCTGTTCAAGTCTTGTAAAGTCAATTTCCTTACCTAAAAAAGCATCATATGCACCCTTTAATACAACCATAAGACCCTGTCCGCCTGAGTCAACAACTCCAGCCTGTTTTAAAACAGGAAGCATTTCTGGTGTCTGGCTAAGAACATAATCACCATGCGCGATAACTTCACTAAATATTTTGTCCAGATCATCTGTCTTTGCTGCCATCTGCATAGCCTTTTCAGCAACACCCTTTGCAACAGTAAGGATTGTTCCCTCCTTTGGCTTCATAACAGCCTTATAAGCTGTTTCAACAGCTCTGTCAAAAGATTTAGCAATGACCTTTGCATCAATAACCTCAACTGTTTTTACTTCTTTTGTAAAGCCTCTGAATAACTGCGACAAAATAACACCTGAGTTTCCCCTGGCTCCTCTTAATGAACCAGATGAGATGGCTTTACATATACTTTCAAATGAATCATCAGTTAAATTGTTGACTTCCTTTGCTGCCGACATAATGGTTAAAGACATATTTGTACCTGTATCTCCATCTGGAACAGGGAATACATTTAACTCATTTATCCATTCCTTTTTAGAATCAAGATTAGCTGCGCCTGCTAAAAACATTTTTTTCATCAATGCGCCGTCTATTGTATTTATCACAAGAATGTCCTCCTAACTTAAGAATCACTAATCGATGATTCTTACGCCTTCTACAAAAATATTAATCTTCTGTACCTTTAATCCAGTAAACTCTTCAACCTTATATTTTACACTAGATACAAGATTATCTGTAACTGAAGGGATATTTACACCATATGACACAATAACATGAAAATCAATAGTGATTTCATTTCCTTCACCAATCTGTACATCTATTCCCTTTGTAAGACTATCTTTTTTTAATAACTTTACAAGTCCATCCGCAACACTTACTGCCGCCATACCAACAATACCAAAGCACTCAACCGCTGTAGTGCCGGCATATTTTGCTATAACTGCCTCATCTATAAGGACTTCACCTAACTCTGTAGACATTTTTCCTTTCATAGCAAAACCTCCTATTCTATGACATTTTCTCATATAATGCACATTATAGCATACAATTATATTTTTGAAAACATAAATATATATTTTTTTCTAAAAGTGCTTGCCAAATGGTATTTTTTCTGTTAAAATATCATTCGTTGTGTGGTCATAATTTTGACCAATTAGAATTAAGGAGGTGCAATTATGGCTAAATGTGCAATTTGTAGTAAATCTGCTCACTTCGGTAATGCTGTGAGCCATTCTCATAGAAGATCAAACAAGATGTGGAAATCAAACATCAAATCTGTAAGAGTTAAGGTAAACGGTGCCGCTAAGAAGATGTATGTTTGTACTTCTTGTCTTAAGTCTGGTTTAGTTGAAAGAGCTTAATTAAGACGAAATTAAAACTACCTCATTCCGAGGTAGTTTTTTTTGGCCTTTGTGCTATATTTTCTCAATTATTATATACTCTTCTTCATATTCCTTTACCATATCATCAACCAGATTTTTCATTATTTCTTCTCTTAATCCATTATCCAGCATTTCTTTCAGCTTTGGAATATGCTCTACTGTAATCCCTTTACAAATAGGTGCTAAGGTTATATATAACCCATCCCGTTTTTTCATTACCCTAAGCGGCCACATTTTACAATCCACCGGCTTTTCCTCTCCCTTTAAGGTACATCCTGTCTTTTCATCTAAGTAAGGACATAATTTTATTTCCTTATCATTTTCAAAGAAAAATTTAAGTGTATAGCTGTTCTTGCCAATACACTTAAACCAGGGTTTCTTATAATCAATTTTAGTACTTGTGAAAACTGGCGTTTCCCACGCATCAGCCTCCACAAAGGAACAGCAGATGCGACAGGCTGCACAAGTATTTTTATCTAAAATTTCCTTTAACATTAACCTATAACCTCTTTTGCTATATCTACAGTTTCCTTTGCATCCTTTGCATAGTAATCTGCTCCGATTTCCTTAGCATAATCTGGTGTAAGCACAGCTCCGCCTACAACCACCTTACAATCTACATTATTTTCTCTAAGCAACTTAATTGTTTCCTTCATCGAAACTAAGGTTGTTGTCATAAGTGCTGATAATCCTACCAGCTTAACCTTATGCTTAATAGCTGCATCAACTACTGTCTGATAATCTACATCTTTTCCTAAATCAATAACTGTATAGCCATAGTTTTCCAGCAAAACCTTTACAATATTCTTTCCAATATCATGAATATCCCCCTTAACAGTACATATAACTATTTTTCCTTTGCTGATAGGTTCATTATCAGAGGCACTCATTTTTTCCTTTATTACTTCAAAGCAGCTTTGTGCAACCTGTGCCGATAATATAAGCTGTGGAAGAAAGATTTTTCCCTTTTCAAATAATTCTCCGGTTTTATCTAATGCTGGAATAAGTATTTCATTAACTAAGGACATAGAATCATAATCTTCTCTGTCTAAAAGTGCCTTAGTATATAGAGAGCCTTCGTCCTTTAAACCACTATCTATAGCATGGAACAGCTTTGCTTTAATCTCACCGATTTCGGTAGTTGTATCAAAGCTTAACTGTGTCTGTTCTACTCTTTTGCTGTCAGAGGTGGCTGTAGTTTTTAAAACCACATCAGTAAATTTTTCAATATACTTCATTGAGTTTTTATCAATATTAGTAAGCACTTTATATGACATAAAAGCACCTGTCATAGCTGTAATATTTGGATTAATAATTGGTAAATCCAATCCATTTTGAAGTGCCATAGTAAGAAACGCCTGATTTACAAGCTCTCTGTTCGGCAGGCCAAAGGAAATATTTGAAACACCCAATACCGTCTTTAAGCCCAACTCGTCCTTTACCCTCTTTAATGCTTTTAAGGTTTCCATAACTCCTGCCTGCTCTGCACTGGCTGTAAGAGTAAGACAATCTATAAAAACATTCTCCTTCGGTATTCCATATTCAGTGGCTCTATCCATTATCTTCTTTGCAATCTCAAATCTGCCCTCTGCTGTTTTAGGAATACCATTTTCATCTAATGCAAGTCCAACTACACAGGCACCATACTTCTTTACTAATGGAAGCACTGTATTCATTGATTTTTCTTCACCATTTACTGAATTTACAATAGGTACACCATTATAAACTCTAAGTGCTCCCTCTAATACTGCCGGAATAGTAGAATCAATCTGCAAAGGCACATCTACAACACCCTGTAATGCCTTTATAGTTCTAATCATCATATCCTTTTCGTCAATTCCAGGCAGACCCACATTAACATCAAGAATATCTGCTCCGGCGTCAATCTGTTCTATTGCCTGATTTAATATATAATTAATATCATTGTTCAAAAGTGCTTCCTTAAACTTCTTTTTGCCAGTTGGATTTATTCTTTCACCAATAATTCTAGGCTCATCTATAGTAACTGAACTGGTTGCACTACAAACAGTTACAGGAATAATTTTTGTACAATTTTTTGCAATATCATATTCCTCTAACATTTGTTTTAAAACACTAATATATTCTGCCGTAGTACCACAGCAGCCACCATATACTTTAACTCCGATGTCTGCCATTTTTTTCATACTGTTAGAAAAATCCGTTGGTGAAACATTATAGGTATTGGTCATAGGGTCTGGCAAACCTGCATTTGGCTTAACAACTATTGGAAGATTTGTCCATTTATTAAGCTCTGAAACAATAGGTACAAGCTCATCAGGTCCTAATGAACAGTTAACACCTATTGCATCAACTCCTAACAGACTAAGTGTTCTAGCCATAGATTTAATGCTGCAGCCAGTAAAGGTTCTATGGTTTTGTTCAAAGGTCATAGTTACTATTATAGGTAAATTGCTGTTTTCCTTAGCTGCTAAAACCGCAGCCTTAACCTCTAATAAATCTGTCTGTGTTTCAAGTACAATAACATCAGCAGCCTTTCCAGCCAATATCTGTTCCTTATATATATCATAAGCCTCCTCAAAAGAAAGACTTCCTGTAGGCTCAAGGAGCTGGCCTATTGGTCCCAAATCTAATGCCACCAAGGCAGAATAGCCTTCTGTAGCCTTTTTTGCAATAGTTACACCTGTACCAATGATTTCTTCAACGGAATATTTGCTATTTTTCAGTTTATAACCATTAGCGCCAAAGGTGTTTGCATATATAACATCAGAGCCAGCCTCTACATATGCTCTATGAATTTTCCGGATGACCTCTGGCTCATCAATATTCATTTCTTCTGGAATTGCACCTAATTTTAACCCACTTTTTTGAAGCATTGTACCCATAGCACCATCTAATAAAACATATTTTTTCTGTAGCAATTCTTTAAAATCCACAGCGGTCACCTCTTTTTCTGTATTCGCATCTATTCTGCATATTACATATGCTGCAGCTTTGCTTTCTTTTTAAGATTTCATTATCACTTACACCCATAACACATACAACTGATTTTCTGGGAGATAAAATAAAATTGTCAGTAGAACAAAGCCCAATCAGCTTTTCAGCATTCAAAACCTTGAGAAAATCCGGTTCCAGGCTTATAGGCAAATCACCATAGCCAATTCCAAATCTATATGTAAGAAATTTTCCCATATTTTCTTTATGTATAATTTCTTCTACCTGCTCCATAACATTTTCAATAGCAACACTTGCCATCGTATCTACTATTAAAGCCCTTGCCATATCCTTTAATTCTGTTATTCTAATAAGCCGGTCTATTTCGCCAGATAGTGTTGCACATATAAGATAAACATAATTACAGCCCTTTAGGTGCAGCTTAGCAGAATTTCCTGTTAGTACAATACTTGTCCCGGCAACCTCTATACCTTTATCTACGGTATTAATAGGAAATTTTTTGTATAAATATCTTGGTATGGCATTATCAATTATTTTCTTTTCAGCCCAGTTCATTATATCCAACACCTGACTCTCAGGAGTATTACCCTTATACCCTAAGTATCTGGCAGCCTCCTCAAAGTTAAGCTTTGTTATTTCAATTTTATCCATAGTTTTCCTACATAAACAGGCTTCTTACTGCTTCATTAATCTTTTTTGCAATATAAGGATTATTCATAGTATATAAATGAATACCGTCAACACCATTTGATACCAAATCTACAATCTGGTCTATAGCATATGCTATTCCGGCATCTCTAAGTGCCTCTGGGGAATTTTCATAACGCTGTAAAACCTTTACAAATTTAGAAGGAAGACTGGCACCACACATAGTTACCATTCTTTCTATCTGTTTTTTGTTTGTAACAGGCATAATTCCAGCTTCGATAGGAACATCAATACCTGCAATTCTAGTCTTTTCATAAAAATCATAAAACTTCTGATTTTCAAAAAATAATTGGGAAATAAGATGTTTTGCACCTACTTCTACCTTTTTCTTAAGATTTGCAATATCTGAAATCATATCCGGACTATCGCAATGTACCTCCGGATAGCAGGCACCATACAACTCAAATTCTCCTGGTGCAAATTTGTTTATATATTCTATTAAATCTGAAGCGTGTGCAAAATCATTTTTTCTTTCAATATCAGGTACAATATCACCTCTTAAGGCCAAAATATTTTTTATGCCATGATTTTTTAAATTAACAAGTTCTGCATTTACCTCACTTTTGCAGGAATTTACACAGGTAAGATGTGCTATAGGAGTGATATTATACTTTTCTTTAATTATTGATGCAATTTCACAGGTTTTACTATTACCTGCTGCTCTTCCGCCTGCGCCATAGGTAACACTGATAAAATCTGGTTTTAAGTCCTTCAAACCTTCTAAGGTGCTATATATTGTTTCAATACTTCCTTCCTTTTTTGGTGGGAATACCTCAAAGGAAAAGATTTGTTTTTTCCTACTGTCCATTTTTTCTCCTTATTTACATGACGAAAATAAATTGTACCCTATTAAAATTAATAATATTAATATACATATTAAAATAAAGGAGGCTTCTAAATATAAGCCAATAACAATGCCTATCCCCAGCCAGAATAGTATAAAACCGCATATTCGTTTCATATAACACCTCTTTTTATATATTATATGATATACGGTCAGTTTTTCGTACTAATTATTTTGATTAGTAGCTGCCTCGATTATTTCTTCATCTGACAATTTTGTGTCACTGTTTTCTTTTCCGTCCTTCTTTAATAGTTTATTTACAATATCGGGTACCATATCGAGAATTTTTGATAAGCTATCCTGATTTTTAATATTAACAACCTTGCTTGAACCATTGTTTATTACTAAAACTGCTGAAGGCGTCATTTTTCCACCCATTCCTCCTCCATTGCTGCCAGCACCCATACCAAAGGACACATCAACAAGTGGCAAAATAATTGTGTCACCGATATGAACTGCGTCACCTACTACCGTTTTTGTAGTAACAAAGCCTGACATTCCCTCAAATAATGCGTTTACATTTGAACTAAAATTTTTGTTTTCTGCCATTTCTTAATCCTCCTATTGCTTTACAAAGCTTATAAATTCTTTCAATCTATCAATTTTATATAATTTAATTGCAACAATAACCAAATTTATTATTCTTATTCTTCCCTTAAATTTTATATCTATATCTGTTACTTCATTATTAAAATCAGCCTCCAGGCTTAGCTTTTTAAAATAATCTGAAGTAAATATTGATATTAAACCTAATAACTGGCCTGTTGTATCAGGCGAGCCAGTACCAAACCTAATGTGACCTTTTACCTTTGTTGGTCTTATGTGCTTAAAGGTTACACCTGATAATCTTTTAATTTCCTTAATTGCTGTCTTTGACCTTTCGTCTGTCAAAAACTCAATATATTCATTTTTTTTATTATTTATGTTTCTAAGCTTTTCTAAAAAATGCTTTGCTTTATTAATAAAGTTTTGTACAAAGGCTTTTAACTTATTTTTAATATTTAAAATTTTATCAATAAATTGCTTTATCTTAAATATAGTGTTATTTTTTTTATTAGTAGTTATATTCTCATCTAAAGCATTATCTTTTATATTATCTGTGCTGCAAATATCTAAAGTATTATCTTCTGCACTACAGGTATTTAAATCTTTTTCCCTTGGTACAGCAGCTATATCCTTCTTTTTTACAGCTGCATTACTTTTATTAACACCCTTTGTAGTCTTTTTAGCCTTTTTCTTTTTGCTGCTTCTTTCCTTTAACATGTCCTTTGCGAATATCTTAAAAGAAATATTTCTATTATTTTTCTCCCAATTTGCATTAAACCGAATAATTCCAAACAGGTATCTAACCTTTATCTGTAAATTTCTTTCATCTTTATTATATTTACTATTACCGCAGTATCTTATTGGAAGAAATAATACGCATAATGTAATTGCAAGTAAGAGGCTTATTATTAAAAGTAACAAAATACCTATTATTTTTAATATTGTTAGTATTATATGTAACATTTTTACCTCTCCTTTAAATTTTTTCTTTGTCAGCTAATAAAATATTTCTTTAAATCAAAATCTCCCTGACTATTGTAACAATCCAGAAGGGTTGTTGAAACTATATCTACAGCCTCATCATATCCGTCTGCAATCCCTACAACCTTAGGATTTTTTTTCTTGTATATATCAACCTTTGTAAATATATAAGATGGGTATATTTCTAATAGACCATTTTTTTCTGGAAGTGTTATTAAATAAACCTCCAGCAAAAGCCTATCCTTTTTTAATGCAGTTAAAATTCTTTTTTTATCCTTTTCTGCTTCACAACCAAAAATAACATTTTTTGGAATTTTCATATTATTCCTCCATTAACGAATGGAAAATTTCATAGCAGGCAAGCTTTTCTGCCTCATCACTACATTGACCTATGCTTTGAACAATATAATTCTTGATTTCATCAACATTGTTAAAAAATATTGGTAAGGCTGACAAAACCTGTGCCATAACAGCTCTGTTTACAGGCTTTTTATTGTTCTTAAAAAACTCAGTAAAATCTGCCCTTAAGACTTCGAATTTACTATCAATATACTCTATATCTGCTTCCTCGCTATTTGTTTCAGTATCAAATTCAACAAAAATACTGCCTGATACCAGCTTACTAATTATCTCTAAGGAATTGTACATAGTATCTAACACTAAAGAGCCAATAAGTTCCTTCTTTGAGTCCAGCAAATATTCCAGTGTGCTAAGCATATTACTGTATTGTCTGTGATAAGCCTCCTGTTTTCCTTCCAGCTGAAAAAAAATATTTTCCACCTCTACATCATCTGCCAGCTTGTCCTTTGTAAATCTATTATATAATGTTTCTATAATCATTGTGCAGGCCGGACGCTCTAAAGGAAGCTCCTCTACATAATGGTTTGATAAAACAATTACATAAGCATCATTTAATACCTCTGCAAATATCATATATTTGTTTACTGTATCCTCTATGAAATCAGTTGCAAACTTAAGCTTTGCGGAAAGGTCTGTATATTGTTCTTCATTAATATTTGAAAAATCTACATTTTTAAACTCTTCATAGATATCCTTTATATCCTCTGACAAATTAAATGCTGAAGGGACTATATCAAGCATTGTTGATGTTCTAAGCATATATAAAAAGTCATCAACACTTTGTTTTTCACTTCCCTTATAAACCAGCATACCTGTATGTAGCATTTCAAAAAACTTAGCCTTTGTAAGACGAACAGGTAATTCTCTGACTGTTTCACTTATTTTTGTATTCATTACAACATTATCCTTATCCGAAAGAATATAGGATATAACTGTTGTTGTAAAATCCGCATCACTTAGTTTTTCAATATGTGAGGAGTCTTTATAATTATACTCAATTCTATTGAGAACATACTCATAAATATTAAATATATCAGCAAGACAGGTAAGACCCTTCATTAAGTCTATTACCTCATTTCTTACCTCTACAACATCCTTTAATACTTTTTCTTGTGTTTCTCCCATAACAGGGCTTATTACACCATATTTTATTATTTTATTAAATCTTTCAATAAAGCTTTCCAATATAGTATCTTTTTTATCACTTTCATTAATAATTTCATAATATGTGTAATAGTTCATTGAAAGTCTTATAAATGAATAACTGTTAAAAATAGTCATTAAGCCTTTTCCAAACTTTGGAATATTAATTTCTAAATTTTTATTATTCATAATCTCTTTAATTGTTGAATTCATATCTGCCTCCAGACTATAGTCATACTTGTACAGTATAACATAATGAAACAATTTACACAAATATTTTATAGAAAAGTAATATATAAGCAGATAAGACGGAATGTCGTTGAAAGAGTACTTTAACCCGTTTACAGGTGAGTCAGTAAACAAGGCATAAAAAAAGCCCCTTTAAGGGGCAGCCTGTGACAGTAGTGCAGCTGGCAGACTCTTCATAGTTCTTTAGAGTCAGCAGGTATCACAGGCTTATAGCCGTAGAGCAGTACCATCAGCTAAGCTGGTGGTACTGATTTTAGAGCCTACTATATTTTACTTTTTAAAAATATCTGTAAAATCAAAGGTAGCTAAATAATCATCAATAGTTTCAGCTCTTCTTATTAATTGAACATCACCATTTTCGTGTAATAACAGCTCTGCTGATTTTAACTTACCATTGTAGTTGTAGCCCATTGCAAAGCCATGAGCTCCTGTATCGTGAATAAATAAGTAATCACCTATATCAATCTTTGGCAACATTCTGTCAATAGCAAATTTATCATTGTTTTCACATAATGAGCCAGTTACATCATATTTGTGATCACAAGGCTCATTTTCCTTGCCTAAAACAGTAATATGATGATATGCACCATACATAGCAGGTCGCATAAGGTTACAAGCACAAGCATCACAGCCAATATATTCCTTGTAAATATGCTTCTGGTGAATTGCTCTAGTAACTAAGCCACCATATGGTCCCATCATAAATCTGCCTAATTCAGTAAATATAGCTACATCGCCTAAGCCGTTTGGTGTAAGCACTTCTTCATATACCTTTCTTACACCCTCGCCAATTTTTATAATATCGTTTGGCTCCTGATCTGGCTTGTAAGGAATACCAACACCACCTGACAGGTTAATAAATGAAAGCTTAATATCCAGCTTTTCTTTTATTTCTACAGCTAACTCAAATAATTCCTTTGCAAGTGTAGGATAATAGTCGTTTGTAACTGTATTGCTGGCAAGGAAAGCGTGGATACCAAAGGTTTTAACCCCCTTTTCCTTTAATATTTTATAGCCTTCAAATAACTGCTCTTTTGTAAAGCCATATTTAGCATCGCCTGGATTATCCATAATAGTATTGCTGATTGAAAACATTCCGCCCGGATTATATCTTAGGCAAATTCTTTCTGGAATACCTGCTGTTTTTTCTAAGAAATCAATATGTGTAAAATCATCTAGGTTAATGATTGCACCAAGCTTCTTTGCATATACAAATTCTTCTGCCGGAGTAGCATTTGAGGAGAACATAATTCCATCAGCCATATCCTTTACAGAAAAACCCATTTTCTCAGCCATATATAGCTCTGACATAGATGAACAATCAACACCACAACCATATTCCTTTAAAATTGAAATAAGAAATGGATTAGGTGTAGCCTTAATTGCAAAAAATTCTCTATATCCTTTATTCCACGAAAAAGCTTCTTTAAGCTTTTTTACATTCTCTCTAATACCTTTTTCGTCATAAATATGAAAAGGCGTTGGGTATGTTTTTGTAATTTCCTTAATTTTATCAAGTGTAACAAATGGTTTCTTTTCCATTGTAGGTGCTCCTTTCAACTCTATTGTAACTTTCAGTATAAAAATATACACTTAAATTTGTAAATTGTAAATATTTTTGTATACTGATTTATTTGAGAATTTTTGTAGAATTATTGTTTTTATATAAATTACAAAGTAAATAGCTTTATAATTTTACATAAGAGGTGAAATAAGCCATAATAATTTTCCAATCATCTGCTTAATTTTACTATATTTTTCACAGTCCTCTAAGGTAATCTCATTACATTTAAGCAAGGTATTTTTGAAATCCTCCTCAATATCTAAAACTGTATCAACGCCCTGCATATAAACAGCACATTCCATATTCAGATACATGCTTCTGTAGTCCATATTAATTGTTCCAACTACTGCTTTTTTGTTATCTGATATAAAAGTTTTTGCGTGTACAAAGCCCGGTGTATACTCATATATCTTTACTCCTCTTTCAATAAGTCTAGGATATAAATTTCTGGCAATTTTGTATTCAGTTGGATTATCAGTAATATGAGGCAATATCAGCTTTACATCTACACCTCTTTTTGCGGCATATTCAAGTGCAAACATCATTTCGTTGTCAATCACCAAATAAGGTGACATAATATGCACATAATCTCTGGCATTATTTAATATATCCATATACACCAGCTCACCAACATTTTCCTTGTCAAAAGGGCTATCTCCATATGGCAGTACATATCCTTTTGTAGTAACATCAGTTTTTACAATATATTTTTCAAAATCCTCTTTTACCTTTTCTGTTATATTCCAGTTTTGTAAAAACATCATTGTAAAGTTCTTTACTGCATCACCCTCAATCATTACTGCATTGTCCTTCCAATGTCCAAATTTATGAGTAACATTTATATATTCATCAGAAAGATTTATGCCACCTGTAAATGCCACAAGTCCGTCGATTACACATATTTTTCTATGGTCCCTATTATTTTGATAAGACGAAATAGCAGGTCTTATAGGAGAGAAAATTTTACACTTAATGCCAAGCTGCTCCATATCCTTTGGATAATCGTGAGGAAGCAGGCTGAGTGTTCCCATTCCATCATACATAAATCGTACTTCTACGCCCTCCTTAACCTTTTCACATAAAATGTCTAAAATAGAGTCCCACATTATTCCTTCATCTACTATATAATATTCTAAAAAGATAAACTTTTCTGCTCTTTTAAGTTCTATTAAAAGCCTTTCATATTTTTCCTCACCTATAGAAAAATATGTAGTCTTTGTATTTTTGTAGGTTGGAAAGCCACCGTATTCACTTACATATCTTGCTAAGCCATATAGCTCATCATTTTTTTCCTTTAATTCCTCCAGCACCTCTGTATCCTGCTTTAAATAAGGCTTTGTTTCGTTTATAAGTAGATTCAGCCTTCTTTTAATAATTCTAAGCTCAGGATGAATTTTTAACAGAACATAAAACAAGCTGCCAAATATCGGAACAGCCAGCACGATAAATTCCCAGGCTACCTTGTAGGCAGGATTTATGTCATTGTTGGCAATATGCACCACTAACAATATTGTTAAAACTGTAGATATACTATAAAAGTATACAAAATATTCATTTAACCACAGAATAAACAGCACCATAATAAGAACCTGTATTGATACTGACAGTATAATAAATAAGGTTCTTCCGAAAATCATTCTAAACAGCTTTTTTTTACTTTTTTCTTTTATTCTTGTTCTTAAATTTTCTTCCATCTAATCACCAATATTTAACTTTTATATAAATTTTAGAAAATGCCGCAAAAAGGCTCATTAACCAAGCTAAAATCCTACTTTAAATTTTTCTTTAAATAAATCATAAAAGTTGCATAGAAACCCTATACAACTTTAAACAATAACCTGATGTCCTGCAGCATTTGCAAAACCTCTCCTATACTAACCTTCAGCTTTCCTTTATTCCATAATAATGAAAACCCATCTGTCTTAACTTTTCTAAATAAATCCTTATTTTCAAGCTCGCTAAACCTGAGAGTATCTAATTTGTTTTCAAAATCAAGAATTATGGAATGTCCATTTTTTAATTCAATTAAAACCTTATATCCATCAAGTGGAATTACTTTATCAATTATAGGCATATCTTTTTACCTCCATAACTCTTTTATTATCTCATACCTTGTACCACAAATCTTCCCCATTTTAGTAGGTATTAATCAAAAAAATTCTTTAATTCATTTCTGGAATTAATTCCTAATTTGTTAAATACCACCTTCAAATTGGATTTTACTGTGCTTTCTGCTATAAACAGACTATCCGCAATTTCTCTATTGGATAATCTTTGTGCAGCAAGCTTGGCAACCTCATACTCTCTATTTGTAAGTCCTAAGCTCTGGTCATTTAAGGATGCCTTTTTAGAACTTCTAAGTCCCTTGGAATATTTTCTTGTCAGGGTTCTTATTTTATTGACAAACTCCTTGTATGGAGATAGCTTTTCACCAGTAAATAAATTTACAATCACTCCATAATTTTCTACAAATGGTAATAATATATCATCTGGCTGGGCTAATTTTACAGCCTCTACAAGAATATCTCCTGCTTTTCCTTCCCTTTGCACAGCGTAATTAGCAATAGCAATATAAATGTATGTATATATTTTGTACATTAGATTATTAAATACAGAGGCTACCCCTAACATTTGTCCACTTATTGCAAGAAAGTCGTCATACTTTTCCTTAGATAGCAAATATTTGCCATATATAACATTTGCAAAGCCCAAGGTATGTATTCTGCAGTTATTTTCTATGGATATATTATTTGTAAGCCATGAAGGTACAAGCTCCGGACTATCTAAAGCAACTCTTATGTATCCCTCGCACATATCCGCCATATAGGTCAAATCTGTTCTATTTGTATTCTCAAGTTTTCTTCTTATTAAGTCTGAATTTTCATTAATAGTGTCATAATCAGCATTATAATAAGCAATTCTGGACAGCATAAACAACGCCGAAATATATATATCTGTCTGCTTTCTGGTTTCAGCCATATATTTTGCTTTTTTGCAAAGGGTTGCTGCATCTAAAAACTCTCCGCTGTTCATAAGACCCTCAGCTCTGTATAAGGCTTCTGCACCCTTTGACGCACCGTTAAACAGCTTGTAGTACATTGGCATTATTTTATCAATTAGCTGCAGTTCTTTATTTGCTTCACCAACAGTTGTGTGCATTGTTGCAAACACACTTGGATTAAAAAATGTAAAACTGCTATTACCATCAAATATTACTGACGGTGCTTTTAATAAAGCATATGCCTTTTCGTAATACTCTGCCAGCTTTTCTAAATCATTATAGCAGCCAAAGGATTTAAGCAGTATACACTCTCCATAATAATTGTCCTTTTCTCTTTTTGACAAATTGCTTTCCTCTATTAACTCAAACAAAAGATTACATTCCTTGTCAAAAACATCTCTCTCATTATATAAAATCAATGAATATACAAAAATCAAATAAGTATCAATATATTTTATTTTCCATTGGTTTTTAATATTTTTTGTTATTCCTACAAACAACGCCTCATTATTTGAATTCATTTCCTTTATTAAGGTGCTGGCTTTGTAGTCAAGGCTTAAAATATCCTCATAGTCACCGATTTTGTTATAGTATTTAATAGCTTCAAAATATTCCTCATTAGCCACAAACCATTTACCTGCATTTTTATATATCTGCTTTTTAAATAATGGCTCCAGTTTATCAAATTCCCTTTCCAAAAAGTATTTTAATATTGAATGTATATAATACTTTCTAGACTTTGAGTCATACTTTATAAATGCGTTGTTATCTAACAGATTTTCAATTTCCTTTTCTGAAATATCACCTTCATTCATTGCTATTGCCTGTCTAAAGGAGAAATTAGAAAAAATTGATAAGGAAATCAGGCAATCCTGCTCTTTTCTATTAATATTATCCCAAATAGCATTACAAACTAAATTATCAACGCTTACTGTAGGCTCAAATTTGTTTGTAGACACATAAGAAAGCATTTGTAAATATAAAGCACTTGGCCACCCTTCTGTATACTGATACAAAAAGTCTGACTCCTCTTTTGAAAGCTTTACACCAGAATTTTTGTAATATTCATCTATTTCACTTTCTGACAATTCAAAATCAGCCTTATTTAAATAATTCAGCTTCTTTTTGAGAATAAGATCAAAGGTAACTCCAGATGTAATAGCCTGTGTTAAAAACACAACATGTAACTTAGCATTTTTTCCAAAAGACAAATCCTTAATAATCTGGTTAAAATACTCATCGCAGATTAAATGATAATTATCTAAAATCAGAATAGTATCCTCTCTAAACTCCATATCGAATAGTATTTTTGCAATAACCGAGGCTGCATCACTATCCTTCGGAAAGCCTACTGAGCTTAGCATTTTCGCACACACTTCATTAACTGAAGTAATTCTTTTACAAAAATCTGAAAAGAATTGATCTTTATCATTTGTATCAATATTAAACCATATATTTCTAATATTATTATTTGCAAAATATTCCTTAACAACAGTAGTTTTACCATAACCTGTAGGTGCTTCAACTATTGTAAGAGGAGACTCCAGTATGGTTTTTAATCTGCTGTTTAATCTATTTGAAATATATATATAATTAGAGTTGAATTTTTTTATAATTGCCATATTTACCTCATTAGCTAGTTATTCCAGTATTTTTCTGATATTTCACTTGTTTTATCTCTAAGCATCAGGTCCTCCACTGCCTGATTTACATCCTTACCATCAAATAATACGCTGCATACCTGCTCAATAATAGGTAATGCTACATTATATTTCTTTGCCAGCAGTAAGCCTGCTTTTGCACTATACACACCTTCAACTACCTGATTTACTTCCTTCATTGCCTCATCAGGCGTCTTTCCTTGTCCAATTAATATACCTGCTCTTCTGTTACGGCTGTGCATACTTGCACAGGTTACAATTAAATCTCCAATTCCAGACAAGCCTGCAAAGGTCTGTGCCTTTGCTCCCATAGCAATTCCCAGTCTTGTGATTTCTGCAATACCTCTGGTTATAAGTGCTGCCTTAGTATTGTCACCATAGCCTAAGCCATCAGCCATACCTGCCGCTAAAGCAATTACATTTTTAAGAGAGCCACCTATTTCAATTCCCAAAATATCAGGACTTGTGTATACTCTAAATACCTTAGACATAAACACCTCCTGTATGTACTCTGCAACCTCCTTTGTTTTAGCACCTACTACACAGGTAGTAGGCTTTCCTCTGCCCACCTCCTCTGCGTGGCTTGGACCTGACAAAACAGTTACAACTGTATCTGGAAGCTCCTGCTCTATTACCTCTGTTAAAGTCATAAGAGTAGCCTCCTCTATGCCCTTTCCGACATTAACAATAATTTGTCCCTTCTTTACTAAATCCTTCATTCTAGCTGCTGTCTGTCTTGTAAATCTAGAGGCAACAGCCATAATGATTATATCCTTATCCTCACAAGCCTCTTTAAGCTCAGAAGTAATTTTTATTTTTTCATCTAAAATTACACCCTTTAAGCTTACTTCATTTTCTCTTTTAGTTTTTAAACCCTCTACCTCTTTTTCTACGGCAGACCACATAGTAATATTATGTCCATTATTGTTTAATAAAACTGCTATGCCTATTCCCCATGCTCCACATCCTAATATTGATACCTTAGCCATATCTTCTCCTATTTATTTTCTTTCTTTTCACCAATTTTACGCTCTGTTCCATTAACCAATCTTTTAATATTCGCTCTATGTCTAAATATTGCCAACGCTGAAAGTAGAAATGTCATAATTATAGTTTCTATAAAATGTGAGGTCTTACTAACCGGAAGCCAGCCTGCAACACCAAATACTACAATACTAGCAAAAAATACAATCATCATTGTAATTGATGCCAAGGAAACATATTTAGATAACGCTGCAACTAAAACAAAAGTAGCACAGGCTATAATCATAAGTCTTAAATCCAGTAAAGAAATTATAACACCACTAGAGGCTGCTATTCCTTTACCACCTTTAAAATTCATATAGCAAGGAAAATTGTGTCCTAAAACAACACCTAAGCCTCCATATAATACTAGAACGAAAACATACGCACTATCTAAGCCAATACCGGCTCCAAATATTGCTCTTATTAACAAACCACACAAAATGCCCTTTAGAGTATCTCCAATATATGTTATTATACCGGCTTTTTTCCCCAATACTCGCATCGCATTTGTAGTACCTGCATTACCACTGCCATAATCTCTTATGTCTATATGGTTCATTCTTCCATACAAATACCCTGTCTGAAATAATCCGAAAATATATCCTACAATAATACAAATCACTCTATATAGTATGTTATACATAACAAAATCTCCTACTTATTGTTCTTTTTCTTTTCGTTCTCTTATTATAAACTTAAGTGGTGTTCCCTTAAAGCCAAATGCTTCTCTTATTTTATTTTCAATATATCTTGTATAAGAAAAGTGCATTAATTCCTTGTCATTAACGAAAATTACAAAGGTTGGAGGCTTAACCGAAACCTGGGTAATATAATAGAGTCTAAGTCTTTTGCCTTTATCAGTTGGTGGCTGCTGCATAGCTACGGCCTCCGACATAATTTCATTAAGTACACCTGTTCCCACACGAAGTGTAGAATTTTCTATAACAACATCAATCATTTCAAACAGCTTGCCAATTCTTTGACCTGTTTTTGCTGAAATAAAAAGCAGCTCTGCATATGGCATAAAGGACAAAATGTCTTTAACATTTCTAGTATATTCGTATATTGTTTTGTCATTTTTTTCAATATCATCCCATTTATTTACTGCTATAATTACACCCTTTCCTCTTTCGTGAGCAATGCCGGCTATTTTGGCATCCTGTTCAGTAACACCCTCTGTGGCATCTATCATTATTACAACAACATCTGCTCTTTCTACTGCTGTAACTGTTCTAATAATAGAATATCTTTCAAGTTCCTCTTTGATTTTGTTCTTTCTACGAAGTCCTGCTGTGTCTATAAAAACATATTCCCTGCCATTGTTCTTTATAACAGTATCTACAGCATCTCTTGTAGTTCCTGCTATATTTGAAACAATAAGTCTGTTTTCGCCTGACAGTTTGTTTATTAATGAAGATTTACCTACATTTGGTTTTCCAACAACAGCAATTCTAGGTCTTTCATCCTCTTCACTGTCAAATTCAATTTCTTCAAAATGCTTTGTTACCTCTTCAAGCAAATCACCAAGTCCAAGCTTTGAAACAGCACTTACCGGAATAGGCTCTCCTATTCCTAAATTGTAAAACTCGTATACATCTGCCTGCTGTTTTTTAAAGCTATCTACCTTGTTTACACACAAAACCACAGGCTTGTGACTTCTCCTTAGCATATCGCAAACCTTAGAATCGCTATCTACAAGACCCTGCTTTACATCTACCATAAATATAATAACATCTGCTGTAGCAATGGCAATTTCGGCCTGTTCTCTCATCTGGGATAAAATAATATCCTTCGATTCAGGCTCAATACCCCCAGTATCAATCATTGTAAAATTATAATTTAGCCAGTTTATTTCGGCATATATTCTATCTCTTGTAACACCAGGTGTATCTTTAACTATGGAAATCATTTCACCTGCAAGAGCATTAAATAATGTGGATTTTCCTACATTAGGTCTACCTACAATAGCAACTACTGGTTTACTCATCTTATTTCTCCTTTATTCTATTTTTATAACATTTCACATAAACAAAGTTTGCAACATTGCAATCCTTTCTCTCATAATCCTTACGAATAATTGCTTCTAGCAAATCCTTACCCGAGGACTCTGGCACAATAATATCAATGTTTAACTTGTCCGCTAACTCATATAGGTGCATATCATCTAAAAATACATCTTCACCACTTCTAAGGACATTTCCCGGCAAAATAAGCCTGTCACCTAAAGGAATATCCTTTAGCTGATTGTAAATATCCTGTCCTGTAAGCAGACCTGATACTGTAATTGTTTCACCGAAAAAATCATTTCTTATCGGTATAACATTAACAGAAATATTTTCAAACCTTTCTGCCGTCTTATCTGCCAACTGCTTTATAAGTCCATAGGCTAATCTGCCAGTTGCCATTGTTACCTTTAAATCTGTATCAATAAGCTCCTGCTTGTCTAAGGCTTCTTCAAATTCATCCTTTAAAAGGCGCATCATACCAACGCCATTTTCAAGCTGGATATATCCGTCATATCTTTCTTCTTCCGGAAACTCTCTTCCTGCCATTATATACCATTCATCAGAGGCATGGATAAAGTGAAGTCCATATTTCTCATAAAATTTTGGCTGGAAGCTTTCAATAGTATCAATAACCTTCCCGGCGTCCTCTTTTGTAAATAGCTCTAAGGGATATAAGCCCTCCCTATATTTTGTAAGTCCTGATGGAACTACAGAAACACTTCTCATATGAGGAAGATATTTTGATAAATCGTTAATGGATCTTACAAGTTCAGCACCATCATTTACATTTTTACAAAGCACTATCTGCCCATTCATTTCAATATAATTTTCTGACAGCTTGTCTATTTTTTTTAGTGCCTCACCAGCAAATCTGTTGTGAAGCATTTTACATCTAAGCTCAGGATTTGTAGTATGCACAGATATATTTATAGGACATAAATGGTACTTTATTATTCTGTTAATATCCTTATCCTTCATATTTGTAAGCGTAATATAATTTCCCTGTAAAAAGGAAAGTCTTGAATCATCATCCTTAAAATATAAGGTTTCTCGCATACCCTTTGGCATCTGATCAATAAAACAAAACATACACTTGTTGCTGCAGGATTTGTAATCATCCATAAGGCCTTTTTCAAATTCAATCCCTAAATCCTCTTCGTAATCCTTATCTATTTCTAAAAGCCATTCCTCGCCATCTTTTTTTCTAATTAAAACCTCTATATATTCATCATTAATCATATAATGATAATCAAATACATCCTCAACTATTTCACCATTTATTTCTAAAAGGGCATCTCCTGCTTCTATTCCCATTTCCATAGCAATAGAATCCGGCTCTACGCTTTTAATCAAATGGCCTGTATTCTTATTCATAACATACCTTCCATATATTTAATTTAGGTCATGGTTTTATTTTATAATATTATAATTTACTTTGTAATATTCATCTACCAGGCTCTTAATTCTTTCTGTTGGAGATAATACAGCATTTGTTGATTTGTCATGATTTAAAGTATCAATAATAATTGCCAAAAATCTGCTCATATCTGCTTCAAGATGATACGGTCTTTTTAACAATTCAGGATTTTGATAGGTAAGGTTTGTTGTAATTACATAATCAAAATATCCCTCTTCATAGTATTTATCGAATTTTTCAAAACCATCTGTAAATAAGCCAAAAGTTGTACAGATAAATACCTTTCTGGCCTTTTTATCCTTAATCTTTTTAGCTACATCAAGCATACTTTCACCTGAAGAAATCATGTCATCTACAACAATAACATCTTTTCCTTCAACATTTGTACCTAAAAATTCATGCGCAACTATAGGATTTTTTCCATTAACAACAGTTGAATAATCACGGCGTTTATAGAACATACCCATATCAACACCTAGTACATTTGCAAAATAAACTGCCCTTCCCATAGCGCCCTCGTCAGGACTTATTATCATTAGATTGTCATTATCAATTTTTAAGGTCTTATCTACCTCTAAAATTGCCCTGATAAACTGATATGGTGGCATATAATTATCAAAGCCCCTGAGTGGAATAGAATTAACTACTCTAGGATCATGGGCATCAAAGGTAATAATGTTTTCGACACCCATAGCTGTAAGCTCCTGTAAGCCCATAGCACAGTCTAAGGACTCTCGTCTGGTTCTTTTATGCTGTCTTCCCTCATATAAGAAAGGCATAATAACATTAACTCTCTTAGCTCCTGCTATAGCTGTAGAGATTATTCTCTTTAAATCCTGAAAATGGTCATCTGGTGACATATGATTTTCATAACCACACACCTTGTATGTTAAACTATAGTTACTAACATCAACCATAGCAAAAACATCATCACCTCTTATAGACTCGCCTATAACACCCTTTGCTTCACCAGAACCAAATCTTGGGCAATGGCAGTTAAGCAAATAGGAGTCACAGTTATATCCATTAAATTCAATAGGTAATGTATTTTCTCTGCTTCTCTTTTTTCTAATATCAACAATATGTGAATCTACCAGCTTTGCCAAATCCATACAACCCTCTAAAGCTGCAATTTTAAGTGGTGCTACTGGTAAAGCAATATCTGTATTTTTTATATTTGACATCTTATCCTCCGTTCTAGAAGTAAAACACATAACAATCCAAATTATTTTATATCATTATGCGTTAAGATAGTCAAGTTTAAATGCAATATTTAAAAAGTATATTTAAATATTTTTAAAAATATGTATGTAATATTTTCTTTCTTAACATTTACATTATATTACATAATATTTTTTTGTAATAGGAAGAAACTAACTATAGAATGTTAATTTAACATTTAATAATAAAAAAGGAGGATTAGTATGAATACAAAGTGTCTAGATTATACCGTATTAACTATTGTAATTATCGGAGCTATTAACTGGGGACTTATTGGATTTTTCAGACTAAATTTAATTACACTTCTCTTCGGTGAAATGACAATAATCTCTCGTGTTATATATGCAATCGTTGGATTATGTGGTTTATACTTAGTCAGCCTATATGGACGAGTAGCTACCTCTTTAGGGGAATAAACAAAAAATATCAGGATGTGCTTATAGTAGAATTGTATATCAATCCAACTATAAGTATACCTGATATTTTTATATTATTTAGCACCATTCACATTGCATATATTACTTGTACATTTCTCTCCAGTCCAAATCGCCTCTGTCCAATGCTAATATAAGTATTTCTGCCATAGCAAGATTTGTAGCATAAGGAATATTATGCTCATCACATAATCTAAATATATTTCCTGAGTCTGGTTCATGTTTGATTTTTGCATGAGGATCTCTCATAAATATTATCATATCTATTTCATTATTTTCAATCAATGTACATAATTGATTTTCTCCCCCCAGATGTCCAGCTAAAAATTTGTGAACATTAATCCCTGTTGCTTCCTCTACCATTCTTCCTGTAGTTCCCGTTGCATATAAGCTGTGTTTAATCAAAATTCCTCTATATGCAATACAAAAATCCTGAAGCAATGTCTTTTTTGAATCATGAGCAATCAATCCTATGTTCATAAGAGCCTCCTCATATCACTGTCTTATATTAAGTGTTTTGTTTATGATGCAATCCCACATTAAATACAAAGCCCATTCCTATCATCATGCTAAGTAAGGAGCTTAATCCATAGCTGACAAATGGTAATGGAAGTCCGGTATTTGGCAAAAGCCTTGTGGCAACGCCCATATTGACAAAGCTTTGAAATGCTATCAAACCACCAATTCCGCTGCATATCAACTTTCCCGCCATATCTGGTGCATGGGCTGCTGTATAAAAACACTCATAACAAATAAGAGCAATTAAAACAATTACCGAAATGGTACCAACAAAGCCCAATTCCTCTCCTACAATAGTAAAAATAAAATCTGTCTGTGGTTCGGAAATATAATTACCATTTTTTACACTGTATTCACTATCATTATTTAACCCTTTACCCCATAACCCGCCTGAACCAATGGCTATAAGGGAATTATCCTGCTGGTAATTAATTCTTTTTGCGATTTCATTATCAGCCTCATAAAACCCAATAATTCTGTCATACTGATAAGAATCTAGTATTTTCTGGTTTGGCTGCAGGAGTAAATATAACAATACTATTGCTACTGGAATAGCCGCTGCAAATACACCTATTATTACCTTATAGCTTATTCCTGCAATATACATTATTACGCAAAAAACAAATACTATAACAATACTTGTTGACAAATCCGGCTGCTTTAAAATCAGCAGTAATGGAATACCAAATAAAACTACTGATAAAATCAAGGTTTTGGGTGTATTTATTTTATCCTTATACTTCATTAAAAACTTGGCTAAAAAAAGTATAATAAAAATCTTTGCAAACTCAGAGGGCTGAATTTGTATACCACCGTATTCTATCCACCTTTGAGCTCCCATATGATTTACACCTACAAATTTTACCAAAAGGAGTACCAGTAGATTTCCTGCATATATCAACCAATAAAATTTCAAAATAAAGTTATAATCAATAAGTGCAATTACTATCATAATAACTGTACCTGCTAAAAGTCCTAATAGCTGTTTTTTTTCATAGGTACTGGATTTAGTTGCTGATGCAATTACATTTACGCCTAATACATTAATTGCAATTAACCAAATCATCAATCTGAAATTAAAATATTTTAGTTGATAAGATCTTAGCTTTTCAATAACTTTTTTATATAAATTAGCCATCATTACACCTAACGGATATTAAGAATTATGCTTAACTTCCTTAATTGGAATATTTGCGATTAAGGCTGGAACATTTCCGTTTGAACCCTCTGACTCTGTCTGGGTAATCTGAATATCCAATCCTTCTGAATCAATTTCCATATATTTTGCAATAACCTTAATAATGTCATTTTTTATCATTTCCATTACCTCAGGAGAGCAATTTGCTCTGTCTGAAACTAATAACAATTTAAGTCTGTCTTTAGCTACATTACTTGATGATTTCTTTCTGAATAAATCCAAAACGCTCATTGCAATACCTCCTAATTTTTCTTAAATAATTTGCCAATTTTTGCGAAGATGCCATTCCCACCAGATAAATCAAGCATAGGTACATCTTCTCCAATAATTCTCCTACAGATATTCATATATGCCTGCCCAGGCAGAGTATTGTTTCCAACTAATGGTTCGCCTTGATTTGTTGCAATAACAATATTTTCATCATCTGGTACAGCACCAATTAAATCAATGGCTAAAATTTCTAAAACATCCTCGATAGACATCATATCGCCTTTTTTAACCATATCCATACGAATTCTGTTGACAATTAAGTCTATTTTCTTCATTTCATTTGCTTCTAATAAGCCAATAATTCTATCAGCATCTCTAATTGCAGAAACCTCAGGTGTAGTTACAATTAAAGCTCTGTCTGCTCCTGCAATGGCATTCTTAAAGCCCTGTTCAATACCGGCAGGGCAATCAAGAATTATGTAATCAAACTCTTCTTTTAATTCATCAACAAGCTTCTTCATCTGTTCTGGTGTTACGCTTGTTTTATCTCTAGTCTGTGCTGATGGTAATAAATAAAGATTTGGGTATCTTTTATCCTTTATCATAGCCTGTTTAGCCCTGCAGTTGCCTTCTACCACATCTACTAAATTGTATACGATACGATTTTCAAGGCCCATAACGACATCAAGATTTCTTAATCCTATATCTGTATCTATAAGTACAACTTTCTTATCTAATTTTGCAAGACCTGTTCCTACATTTGCAGATGTAGTAGTCTTTCCAACACCGCCTTTTCCCGATGTTACGACGATTACTTCGCTCATAAATTCCTCCATCCTTGCCTTTTAGCAATCTCAATAATTATAATTTTATATCATTTAAAACCTCTTTTGAAAAAGGTTCTATATAAATATTTCCGTCTTCAACATATGCAATTTTCGTTTCCGGCTTGCTGTTCTTCTTAGGCTTATCACCACTTCTTGCTATTACATCACCAATTCTTATCTGAACAGGGTGCATATCTAAGGAAACCACAAATGCTCTTGGATCTCCAGATAATCCAGCATACACCGTACCCTTTATAGAGCCCAAAACTACAACATTGCCACCAGAAACAATTTTAGCTCCTGGATTAACATCGCCTAATATTACAATGCTCGAATCACTTTCTAATACTTGTCCACTACGAAGTGTCCCTCTATAAAACTGACCTCCGGTAATATTTGCTACCATTGCCTCCGTAGATATTTCTGCCTTTGGAAGATTTGCATTTTCAATAGCATTTTTAAACTTTTCTTCATTTTCATTATCAACTACACAAACAATATCCAAATCTGAATTTTCACAGATAATATCAATTAACTGCTGTTTTTCATCATCATCTATCTTTTTTCCTTCAAAGGAAATAGCACTTTGTGCATTTTTAAAGAATTTTGAAGCTTCTTTTATTTTTTCTGCTACCTCTGTCTTAACATCTTCAATAAGGGCGTCTTCTTTTATTGATAGGACAATACCATATTTATTGCCTTTTATCACAACTGAATTTTTCATCTTTTCATCCCTTTCCTTAGATATTTTACTAAAAAAAGCCTTAGTAGTCAAACTCTTTCAAGCTTTGAAAATATATAATTTCAATACTACATAAGGCTTACAGTAGTATTACTCTGTATCACCAGCTGTTTTTTCAATTCTTGGTCCCTCTGCGTTTCCAGCCATTATTTCATCCTTTGTAATTTCTCCAAAATAATATCTTAAAACATCTGCTGTCAAGTCTACCGCATATTGTGACTTATATCCGTACTGGATATTAACACTAAAGCTTATTTCCGGATTTTCATATGGAGCATAGCCTACGCAAAGAGCATGGTCAGGATAATTTGCACTTTCCTGTGCTGTACCTGTTTTTGCTGCAATATTCATATTTAAGTTTTTAAAGCCTGAATAGGAATTAGCCGCCATATTCATACCCTTTTGTACGGTTTCCATAGTGGTATTGCTTACATCTATCTGTGTATGGTCTTTTTTCTCCTTTGATACAATATTTCCATTTGTATCTCTCACACTATTTACCAGCGTAAGCTCACTATTCAAACCATCCGCTGCTATTGTATTAATATATCTGGCAAGCTGTACTCCTGTAAAGGAGTTTGTACCCTGTCCAATAAAGGAAGCAATTACATTTTCGTCAGTAAAAAGTGGGCTGTATTCTTCAATTTCAACACCCGATTTTGAAGTTAAGCCAAATTTTTCACCATATTTTTTCAAGGTATCCAGACCATTTTGTTCATTAAATACTCCTGTTTTTTTAGATGATGTTCTATAACCTACCTCATAGAAGAAATAGTTACAAGAAACCTCTATGGCTCTGCATACATTTATAGTTCCATGAGAGCCTGGATATATCCAGCACTTTGGTGATGGATTAACTGTTTCATATATACCCTTTGTCTGTATGGTAGAATACTGGTCAATTACACCCTCCTCCATACCTGTTACTGCTGACAACATTTTAAAGGTTGAGCCCGGTGCAGTACGCATCTTCGTAGCACGGCTATAAAGCGGACTAGACAAATCCTCACTAAGCTGTTTCCAATAGGCTGAATCTATTGAGCCTGAGAAAATGTTATTATCATAACTTGGGTAAGATACCATAGCTAAAACATTACCAGTTTTTGGGTCTACTATTGTACAAGAGGCAGAGCATGGTGTAAGAGCAATCTGGGCTGGTGTAATTTTAATCTCTTTTATCTGCTCCATCATAAAATTATATGGGCTATAAGTTCCATTACTTAATTTCTGATAAGTGCTTTCATCAAATTCTAATACCTTTTGGTCAAATAAAAGCATACATACCTGATTTCCGGTTATATAGCCATATTCTATTAAATATTTGTATATAAGTTTTGTAAAAGAACTATCATATATTACCTTTGTTTCTATATATTTTATTATAGCATCAAATATTTCACTGCCGTCTGAATAATCTCCTTCAAGACTAAGTACAGAGGTATCTACATAGTTGTTAGCTACCGCATAAAGTAATATATCTCTTAAACTAAGGTTATCTCTCATCCATTCAGCATAGGTCTTGTCCCCTGACGGAATATTATCCTTTAATATTACTCCGTCCTTTACCAGCTTGTTAAAAACAAATGTAAAATACTCGTTCATTTCCTCCGTAAGCTGTGATAAAGGTAATGCTTCCGTATTGTTAATTTCATTTCTAATTTTTTCAACAACACCTGTTCTTGACTCTGTCATTGTGCTGTATACCTTTTTTTCGTTTTCAGTAGCATTTGCCTCTGAAAACTTACTAATGTCTACTACATTGTTATTTATCATTTGAAAATAAACAGATTTTATAGAAATCATCCAATCTTCTTTATCCGCAGCAGTAAGATTTCTATTTACAACCTTATCCATAAGAATACCTGCAAGATGTTCTTCAATCAAATGATATATACCTATCTGTAAATCTGACTTAATTGTTAAATATACATCATTTCCAGATTTAGGCTCTACATACTCAGATACACTTAACACCTTACCTGTTGTATTAGTAAACACCTTATCATAGCCTTTTGTACCGCTCAGACTTAATTCAAGCGAGGCTTCAATGCCACTTTTACCGACAATATCATTAAGCTCATACTTTATCACTCCATTGTCCAGCTGACTATTAAGATTTACCAACTCCTCCTCAGATATTTTTCCTGTATAGCCTAATATCTGTGCAAAGTAAATACTATTGTTGTAAACTCTTATAGTATCCTCTTCAATTTTCACACCTGGTATGTCTGCTTCACTTTCATATATAGCTGCTGCAGTTTCCTCAGAAACATTTTTGGCAACAGTTGTAGAAATATACTTCTGATAGCCATTTAATGAAAGATTATATCTAATCATCATTATTTTTAACATTTCACCATTGCTGTACTCTTTATCAGTTAATTCATACTTTTCCTTTAAATAATTAAATGTTACATATGCCGACTCCTCAGAATGTTTTACCTTTTCTGTATCTAAAGCCTTTACTCCATAAATATCCTTTAAGAAACGCTGTCTTGAGTTTTCCGAATAGGAATCACTAAAGGATAATCTTCCCAGCTCATCTATTACTATAGGAAAGTCACTAATAAGACTATCTCCGTTTTTTTCAATAAGTGTTATTGTTGTATAAATAATTTTGTTTAACTGTTCATTTTTAATGTTGGAACTATCAAGAGTATCTTCTATAGTTACTGAATAGGTTGGTTTATTGTACGCCAATAAATTGCCGTCAGCATCATATATGTTACCTCTGGTCCCTGTATAATATCTAGTTTTTTCGCTTTGCTGATTGTACTCGGAAGCATACTTTTCGCTATCTACTATCTGTAAATTAAATAATCTGATTACAAGAATTGCAAAAAGTAATGTACATATTGTAGCAAGAATAAAAATCCTAGATTTAATTACATTTATTACTATCTCAAATATCTCCTTGATCAATTTTTGCTTCCTTTCTGCTTTCATAATCTGAAAGCTTTTTATAAATAATTAATATAAGCTTATACACTATTAAAGTAACAATAATTGTATACACTATTTCAGGGATAATTATATTTTTTGTATAATAAATAAAATTAAGCTTGTTTCTCAACAAAAATGTAATTATATAGTTTACAAAAGAAACCGCAAGATCACTTAGTCCAACTGAAATAAGTGGTATATGAAAGTTGTTTATGTAAATAATATCTTTAAAAATACCATTTACCAATCCAATATACATATAAATCAACGCATTTATTCCAACAACATTTTCATAACCATTAAATAAGTCAATAAGTAATCCTGCGAAAAATCCAAAAATAAGTCCTGCCCTTCTGCCTTTTAGAAGTGCATACATACATACAACTATTATAACAAGATTTGGTACTATGTTTCCCATTTGTAATGCACCTGCAAATGTGGTTTCTACCAAATATGCAAATATAAGCATTAATGTAAATACGATATTTATTAACATAAAATCACCTAGTCAATTTCTTCCTTTAATTGTGTAATTACAAGCACCTCCTCAAGATGTGCAAAATCAACAACCGGCATTACATACCCCGACTTTGTAAGTCGGTTTGAATCATCTGTTATATTTGTAACATACCCTATAAGTATGCCTGGTACAAATTTATCACTTATGTATGAAGTAAGAAGCATATCTCCTTCATTAACATCTGCATTTACATTAATGTTTGATACCTTTATAAGCCCTTTGTTCATTAATTGTAGATCACCTCTAACTATACATATATCTGAGGTGGTGGCAAACTTTGCGCTTACATTACTGCCATCATTTATGATTGATGTTACCTTTGCATAATTTTTACCAACATAAGTAATTCGTCCTACTAAACCGCCGTCAGCTATAACATTCATATCCACCTTTAATCCGTCCTCACTGCCCTTATCTATAGTAAAAATAGTAAACCAGTTACTTGTTTCTTTACCAATTACTCTTGCAGCTACCTTTGGATAATCTGAATATATATCATCGAGCTTATATAATTCTCTTAGTCTTGCCAGCTCATTTTGCTGCTGGCTTAAAATGACATTTTCTGACTTCAGCTCAGCATTTTCATTTTTCAGTCTGTCATTTTCTGCCTGTAAATCACTAATTTCCTTTAGGGTATCAGCCTTATCGGCAAACCATCCACCAACATAATTCATTCCCTTTTGTACAGGCAATACTATAGTTGCGGCTGCTTCCTTAATAGGTCTTGCAAAATTTTCATTTACAAGACAAAGTGTTACAAAGGAAATACAGATAACTGAAAGAATTATTGCTATATATTTAGTTGGAATTACAAACTTTCCACGCTTTTTCATATATTATATTACCTCAATTTAGTCATATTCCTTTTCTCTTGGAACATATGTTAATTCAACCAGTTCCTCTGAAGAAAGTATATCTGATATACCTCTGATAACAGATTCTGAAGGATTATCAGCAACATTTACCTTAAGGCCTGTTTCATTAGTAATAAGTGTATCTAAATTTTTAATCATTGCAGAGCCACCTGTTAAGTAAATACCTCTGTTAATAATATCTGCTGATAATTCAGGTGGAGTTCTTTCCAGAATAACCTTAATATTTTCAATAATCTGATGTAACAATTCACTAATACCATCGTGTACTAATGCACCTGTAATCTCTCTTGCATTTGGAAGTCCTGTAACAATATTTCTTCCATATGCCATACAAATAGCATTTTCATCTGCATTAATTGCATCTGCCAGCTCCTTTTTTACAACCTCAGCAGAGCGTGAGCCTATAATAAGATTAAATTTCTTTCTGATTACACTGCATATAGCATCGTCTAATTTATTTCCGCCAATTTTTATAAGCTTGCTAAGAACTATACCACCTAAAGAAATAACTGTTATTTCCGTAGTATCAGCTCCAATATTTACAAGTAAATGTCCATTAGGGCTGTTTACATCAATGCCTACACCAACAGCGTCAGCTATAGGCTTTTCAACAACAGTTATTCTCTTAGATTTTACCTTAGCATCCATAACCACATCGTAAAATGCTCTTTTTTCAACCTCTGTAATATCTGTTGGTACAGCTATACAAAAATCCGCACCTGTAACAGCCTTTCCACTGTTTATCTTCTTATAAAAGCAGTTGAAAAGCATTTCCATATTCTGAATATCTGCTATAACCCCATACTTTACAGGGAAAGATACATCTATATTTGCCGGTGCTTTCTCATACATCTCGAATGCTGAGTCACCAAAGCTGAAAATTTCATCTTTATTTTTTATAGCAATAACATTCTTTTCATTTATTGTTCCATTATTTGCTAATGAAAACATTTTTATATTACTTGTTCCTAAATCAACTCCATATACATGTGCAGCCATAATCTGCTCCTTTCAAATTCGTATTATAAGTAACCTTTTTCTCTAAAACTAATGTAGTTATTATTTCCAATAATAATATGGTCTATCAAAGAAATACCGATAAGCTCTCCAGCTTCTTTAATTCTTCTTGTCACCAGCTCATCTTCTCTGCTGGGTGCAGGGTCGCCACTGGGATGATTGTGCAGCAATATAATAGATACTGCTCTTACTCTGAGTGCCTGAATAAATATTTCTCTTGGCGAAGCAATAGAAGCATTTACAGTTCCTTTAGAAATAAGAAACTCATCTATTAAAACAGATTTTGTGTTAAGTGCCAGCATTATAAGATTTTCATTTTCTTTATGTCTTAAATCTGCTCCATAATATTGTGCTATAGTTTCCGGATTTGTAAACGATAAATTTGTTTTTTTATCTGCTTTAAAAATCCGTCTGCCCAGCTCATACACACACTTAATCTGTACTGCCTTTTTCTCGCCGATACCATTTGCCCTCATAAGCTCTTCTATGTGCATATAATGTAAGCCTAAAAGTCCGTCAGAGCTCATATGTAAAAGCTCATTTGCTAAATCCAGTGCTGATTTACCCTTTGTGCCAGTTTTTAATATAACTGCCAGCAGTTCAACATCTGACAAAGACTTAGCACCTAGCCTTAAGCACCTTTCATATGGTCTGTTATCCTCTGGTAAATCTTTAATTTTTAGTATTTTTTCCAAATTGAAACCTCCACCTGCAACTCTCCAAAGTTCTAGTGGCAATTCCAAAATATTCTATCACATTTAATATAATTTAACAATACCCGCATCAACTAACTTCTGAAGGGACATCATAATTCCATACTTAGCGTGAGGGAATGTAAGTCCCCCCTGAAAATATACTGCATATGGTGGCTTTATTGGTCCGTCTGCACTAAGCTCTATTGATGAGCCGGATACAAAAGCACCTGCTGCCATAATTACATCTGCGTCATATCCTGGCATCGCCCAAGGCTCTGGTTCTACATAGCTGTCAACTGGTGCTGCTGCCTGTATACCCTTGCAAAATTCAATTACACCCTCAGGTATTCCAAATTCTACTGCCTGAATTATATCGTGTCTTGACTCTGTTGCGTTTGGCACGACCTTAAAGCCTAATTTTTCATATACATTTGCTGCAAATATCGCACCCTTTAATGCACTGGCTGTAACTGTTGGTGCCATAAACAGACCCTGATAAAGACTTTTATTAATATTAAGTGATGCACCTACCTCTTTTCCAAGTCCTGGTGTTGTTAAACGGTAAGCACAGTTTTCAATACATTCTTTTGTTCCTGCAATATATCCACCTATAGGAGCAAGTCCGCCACCCGGATTTTTAATTAAAGAACCAACTATCATATCAGCCCCGAAGTCCGAAGGCTCAACTGTTTCAACAAACTCGCCGTAGCAATTATCTACCATTACAATAAGCTTTTTATTAATGCCTTTAACAAAATTTATTGCTCTTGCGATTTCTGCTACTGACAAGGTTTTTCTTGTCTGATAGCCCTTTGAGCGCTGTATTGCTACAACCTTTGTTTTTTCGTTTATTGCTTCCTTTATTTTATCTAAATCAAAGGTACCATTTTCTAATAAATCCACCTGCCTGTAGGTAATTCCATATTCAGCTAATGAGCCCTTTGACTCTCTTATACCTATTACCTCCTCTAAGGTATCATATGGCTTTCCTGAAATTGATAAAAGCTCATCGCCCGGTCTTAAATTTCCAGCAAGGGCGATTGTAAGAGCGTGTGTTCCACATACTAAATTTGGACGCACCAACGCATCCTCTGTATTAAAAACAGAAGCATATACAGCCTCTAAATTATCTCTTCCATCATCATTATAGCCATATCCAGAAGATCCGTTGAAGTGCATTTCACTTACCTTGTTTTTCTGCATAGCATTAATTACCTTTATCTGATTATATTCTGCTACCTTATCTATTTTTTCAAATCTTTCCTTTAAGCTGTCTAAAATTTCATTAGAAAACTTATAAACCTCCTCACTAATTCCTGCTGTTCTGTATATTTCTAAATTATCCATTTATTTTTCTTCCTTTAACATTTGATTTATATCGTTAATCATAAATTCCAAAACCTTTTCTTTATCAAAGTCAAAATCCTCATAATTTATAAAGGTTACTTCCTTTTCCCTTCTAAACCAGGTAAGCTGTCTTTTTGCAAATCTTCTGGTTTCCTGCTTTATCATTTCCACAGCTTCCTCTAAGGTTATATTACCCTCTAAATATAAAATAATTTCCTTATATCCAATTCCCTGCATTGATACAAGATTTTTTGAATAACCCATATTAAGCAAGCTCTTAACCTCTTCTACCAGCCCATTTTCCACCATAATATCAACTCTTTTATTAATTCTTTCATACAATAGCTTTCTATCCATATTCAAACAATAATATTTAAATTTGTAAGGGGAATTTTTCTGTTTTTCCCTATTATTATGGGTAGATATTTTCTCGCCATTTAATTGATAATATTCTATTGCTCTTATAACTCTTTTTACATTATTTTCGTGAATAGCTGCTGCACTTTCCGGGTCAATTTCCTTTAACATATTATGAATATAGGCTGCACCCTGCTTTTCATATAATTGGTACAGTTCATTTCTTATCTGGTCATTAGACTCTTCATTTTTAAATTCAATATCATATAAAAGGGACTGTATATAAAAGCCTGTTCCTCCTGCCACAATAGGAATATGATTATTCTTATAAATTTCATTAACATATTCCTTTGCCTTTTCCTTAAAATAAAATATATTAAATTCTTCATCTGGCATCAACTCATCAATAAGATAATGCTTTACTCCCTCCATTTCCTCCTTAGTAACCTTTGCTGAGCCAATATCCATATATTTATATACCTGAATTGAATCAGCACTTATAATTTCTCCCTGCAATGCCTTCGCCAGCTTTACAGACAACTCTGTTTTACCTACAGCCGTTGGACCTGTTAATATAATCAATGGTTTTTTCATTTTGTCACCTATATTATTCTCTTAAATTTCTTTTCCATTTCATATTTTGTCATAGAAATAATAGTCGGTCTTCCATGTGGGCAGTTGTATGGATTATCCAGCTCTAACAGCTCGTCAATAAGCTTATTTGCTTCATCCATACTAAGTTTGTTATTTCCCTTGACTGCCGCCTTACACGCCATAGTTGCCATTCTGTCAATAAGCATATCCGGACTTACTCTTATACCATCATCAATATTAATGCCGTCTAACAGCTCTAAAAAAAGTTCTCTGCTTGAAAGTGACAGTAAATCATAAGGCACACCTCTTATAGCGTACTCATTTCCGCCAAATTCTTCTATTTCATAGCCAAACTTTCTAAAGCTATCCATATTAGCCTTTAATACCTGCTCCTCCTTCATACTTACAGATACAACAATAGGAGGATTAATTTCCTGTGAAAGCTGTTCCCTCGCATTATATCTTTTTAGTATTTTTTCGTATAATACCTTTTCATGGGCAGCGTGCTGGTCAATAATAAACATTTTGTCATTGTATTCTACAATCCAGTAGGTGTCGAATACCTGACCAACTATTTTATGATTAATTCTGGCCTTTTTTGATAACAAATTGTCATCAAATAATTCCATCTGATTTTCTACAACAACTTTTTTTTCTTCTTTTTCTATTATCCTTGAAATTTTATTTTCTGGAACATACTTATATTTTTCGCTATCCTCCATTAAAATTTCATTTTTTTCATTAAGCTTAAAAATCTGTTCTTTTTTATTGGCAATCTCTATTTCCTTAATGCTTTCTTTAATACTCTCATTTCTTTTTATTTCAAATGGCTCAGGTATTCTTACCTTTTTGCCGTCACCAGCCATAACCTCTGATACAATTTGTGTTACTGTTTTCTCTTTTTCCTTTTTTTCTTCTATTTCTACATCTGGTATAAGCTGTCTATGATGTAAGGCAGCATCAACTGTATTAAAAACAAAAGGATATATTTCCTCCTGGTTTCTAAATCTAAGCTCCATTTTTGAGGGATGTACATTTACATCTAATAGCTCCGGGTCTACCTGAAGATTAATGCAGGTAAAGGGATACTTGTGCTGCATTAAAAATGATTTGTACGCATCCTCAATAGCTCTGGAAATAAAATTACTTTTTACATATCTGTTATTAATAAAATAATTTTCATAGCCTCTATTGCCTCTTGAAATCAAAGGCTTTCCAATATATCCTGTAATTTTCATAAACTGGCAGGAATTGTTTATTTCAATTACATTTGTAGCAATTTCTCTGTTGTATACTGTATAAACTACATCTCTTAGTGAACCATTTCCTGAGGTATGCAGCTTATTTTGATTATTAATAATAAATCTGATGCTTATTTCCGGGTGGGATAAAGCAATTTTTTCTACAATATCACTAATATAAGAAGCCTCTGTATTTGCATTTTTTAGAAACTTTCTTCTGGCTGGTGTGTTATAGAATAAATTTCTTACAATAAAGGTGGTTCCGTCTGGAACTCCTATATCCTCAAGGCTTTTTTCCTCCCCTCCTTCTATAACATATCTTGTTCCACAAAGGCTTTCCTTAGTCTTTGTTATAAGCTCAACCATAGCAACTGCTGATATACTTGATAATGCTTCACCTCTAAAGCCTAAAGAGGAAACTGTAACCAAGTCAACTGCTGTTCGTATTTTACTTGTAGAATGGCGTAAAAAAGCTACCTTTATATCTTCCTTTTCTATTCCACAGCCATTGTCTGTAATTCTGATAAAGGAAATGCCACCATCTTTAATCTCGACTGTAATGGCTGTTGCCTTTGCATCAATAGCATTTTCTAACAATTCCTTAACTACTGATGCTGGTCTGTCAATTACCTCGCCAGCCGCAATTTGATTTATGGTATTTTGATCTAGAACCTTTATGTTTGCCATACTAAATAATTCCTTTCTTTACTGTTACCACCTGTTTTTAAGTTTGTTTTGCAAGCTGTATAATGTATTAAGTGCATCAACCGGAGTCAGATTTCCAATATCAATATTCTTTAATTCCTCAATAATATCACTATCCTTAACTGTATCAAATAATGACATCTGAGCCATATCCACCTCGTCTAGCTTTTTCGCCTTTTTCGTCTTGACAGAATTTGCTATTTCCTTGGCATTTTTAGAAATATCCGCTTCCATTAGACTATTAACGATTTCCTTTGCCCGGTCAATAACTGCTTCTGGTACACCTGCAAGCTTTGCCACCTGTATACCATAGCTTTTGTCAGCTCCACCCTTAACGATTTTTCTGAGAAATACTATATCATCTCCCTGCTCCTTTACTGCAATGCAATAATTAACAACACCAGGGATAGTACCCTCCAGCTCTGTAAGCTCGTGATAATGAGTAGCAAAAAGTGTCTTTGCTCCTATTATTTTGGGATTACTAATATGCTCAACTACTGCCCATGCGATACTTAAACCGTCAAAAGTTGAAGTACCTCTGCCTATTTCATCTAGAATAAGAAGGCTGTTTTGTGTAGCATTTCTTAAAATATTTGCAACCTCTGTCATTTCCACCATAAATGTACTTTGTCCTGAAGCTAAATCATCTGACGCACCAACTCTTGTGAAAATTCTGTCACAAATGCCTATATTTGCTTCCTTTGCAGGAACATAGGAGCCGATTTGAGCCATTAAGGCAATAAGTGCAGTCTGACGCATATAGGTTGATTTTCCAGCCATATTAGGACCTGTAATAATAGATACCCTGTTGTCTGAATTATCCAGAGCTGTGTCATTGGCAACAAACATATTATTAGTAATCATTTTCTCAACTACTGGATGTCTGCCTTCTTTTATATTGATAATTCCTTTTTCATTTATTTTAGGACGGACATAATCATTCTTTTCAGCCACATAGGCAAGAGAGGCTAAAACATCTATTTTTGCAACTGCCTTGGCACTTTTTTGAATTCTGACAATCTGGTCAGATATTTTCTCTCTGAGATCTGAAAATATGTCATACTCTAATGCAAATAACCTGTCCTCAGAGCTTAAAATCATATCCTCTAATTCCTTTAACTTTGGAGTGATATATCTTTCAGCATTTGTAAGTGTCTGCTTTCTTGTATAGTCCTCCGGTAATTCAAAGGTATCCTTGTAGGTATTAGTTATTTCTATACAATATCCAAACACCTTATTGTATTTTACCTTTAAGGTTTTTACACCAGTTCTTTCTCTTTCGTATGCTTCTAATTCCATAAGCCACTTTTTACCGTCTGTCTTGGCAAGTCGAAGCTTATCCACCTCTTCATTGAAGCCCTCCTTTATAATGCCTCCCTCTTTTATTGTAATTGGCGGCTCCTCAACTATTGAGGTATCAATTAACTCATATATATCATTTAATTCATCAAAGTCCTCATATAATTCCTTAAAGGCTTCACAATTAAGCTCTCCTACTATTCTTTTAATAAAAGGCAGCATATATAGGGAGCTTTTAAAGGCTACTAAATCTCTAGGTCCGGCAGATTTATTAGCAATTCTGCTGACAAGTCTTTCCATATCATAAATAGGATTTAAATACTCTCTAAGCTCATCTCTAAGCATTAAATCCTTATTTAGAGAGGCAATAGAATCCTGACGCTTTAAAATTTCACTTTTGGATATGAGTGGTTGTTCAATATAGGTTCTTAATAATCTTGCACCCATAGCTGTTTTAGTTTTATCTAAAATCCAAAGCAATGAGCCTCTCTTTTGCTTTTCTCTAAGGGTTTCTACAAGCTCTAGATTTCTTCTTGTAGATGTATCTAAAATCATATATTTTCCTGTGGTATATGGGACAAGCCTTGTAAGCTGAATAGCACTTGATTTTTGAGTTTCATATACATACTCTAATAACACACCTGCTGAAATAACCCTTGCGCCACCATTGTCTAAGCCTAAACCTGCAAGGTCAAATACCTTAAAATGCTCTTTAATTATTTTAATACAATTTTCGTCCTCAAAATACCAATCCTCTAATTCAAATACAGAAATCTGTAATCTGTTTTTTATATCATCAGCATCTACACCACTAAGATAAAAGGCCTTATTGCAGATTATCTCTGAAGGCATAAACTTGTTTATTTCATCTGATAAGGTTCTAATAGAATCTACCTCAGTAACAAAAAAGTCACCTGTAGATATATCGGCTGTGGCAACTCCAAAGCTGTCACCAATATAAACAATACACATAAGATAATTATTTTTACTATCCACTAAAGCTGTTTCGCTAATATTTGTTCCTGGTGTAACTACTCTTACAACCTCTCTTTTTACTAAACCCTTAGCAAGCTTTGGATCCTCCATCTGCTCTCCAATAGCCACCTTATAGCCTAAAGCAACTAATTTATTAATATATGTGGATGCAGCATGATAAGGAACGCCACACATAGGTGCGCGTTCCTCTAAGCCACAATCTTTTCCTGTAAGCGTTAATTCTAACTCCTTTGATGCAAGCTTTGCATCCTCAAAAAACATTTCATAAAAATCCCCTAGTCTATAAAACAATATGCAATCCTTATATTCCTCCTTGGTTTGCATATATTGCTGCATCATTGGTGATAGCTGACCCATTTTCTTTTCCTTCCTTTTTTACCGTATTAACAACAATACCATACACACTAAGTATAGCAATGCCATAGCTTATTACAAGCTTAACGATTACATCCACCCTGTAGTCTGTCTGATTTTTAAAGTGATATTCATATAAATCACTAGCTTCTTCAAAATCCACCTCTTTGTCGTAACGAGAGGAATATTCCTCCTGCACATTATAAATATTGGTAATTCTTTCAAGAGGATATATTAAAAGCAATGTTGCCGAGCATATTATAACCGTTGCAACAAGATTGTGTCTTTTTGCAAAATATGAGTACATCGCACATGGTATAGATACAAAAAGTACACTTTGAAATCTGATATAATATCCCATTCTTCCAAGAAAATACCAAGCAAAAGAAACTATTGCCAAACCTAATATTGCCCCTATTATTCCTAGTGGAATATTCTGCTTGGAGTAATTTTCCTTATTTTCTTTTATCTTCCTTTGTTCCATTTGAATTGATGCACTATAGGTGTTATCACCATTTGGAGAAACAAAATTTGTAGCTCCACAGCTTGGACAATACATTGCAATATCATTCACTCTACTGCCGCAGCACTTACACTGTTTCATACCTTCCTCCTTATACTAAAGCAATCTTAAAACCAAACAAACCACACCTGCAATTACTGCTAATATAAGTATGGTTAAAACAACCTTTAAACCTGGATTTTTCTTTTTTTGCTTACTTACAGCATTTTTCATATGTTCTGGCATCTGTCCGCCAATATTTTCTGTATAATGAATAGGCTCTGACAAATACTTATTTCTACTTTGTTTTATGTATATATTCGGGTCATACTTGTCATTATGCAAGAAAGTATTATTATAATCATAATAATTTTCTCCTTTGCTTGCAAAAACCTCTCTTGGATCTCTCTTATCATGAGTAAACTCAGACTTTGCAGCCTTTGGCTCAACCTTTTCATCACTTGCAGATGCTACTGCACCACAGCTAAGACAAAACTTGTCTCCTTCCTTCAATGTGGCTCCACAAAACTTACAGTACATAACTCACACCATCCTTTCAAAGAACTATTCAAAATTCTTTTTCTTTTTTCTGTCTAAATGGAATTCCTTCTCTAATTGATTTGCTCTCGCTAAGGCTTCATCAATATTCTTACAGAAATTATCTTCACCTATCTTGTCAACAAATTCATCTTTTTTCATTACTGCCATAGGTTGCTCATTTACATGTGAGAATATTAATTTTATGTTATTTTTGACACAGGTACTATATATCATTTCTAAGGTGTGCATTGCTGTTGCATCCATTGCAGGAACACTTCTCATTCTAAGAATTACTATATCTGCATCTGTATCGTGAACAATTTCATTAAGCTTATCCGATGCTCCAAAGAATAATGGCCCTGTTACCTCGAATACAAGTGTATGTCTAGGTACTGACTTTAAGTTAATATTGTCAGAATCCTTATCCTCATCGTAGCTGTCATTTTCTTTGTTTATTCTATCATAATCATCTATATATTGCCACTCTTTCATTTCTGTTACATCAGCCATTCTCTTCATAAATAAAATTGCTGCTAAAACAAGGCCTACACCAATAGCTACAACTAAATCGAAAACAACTGTTAAAACAAAGGTGGTAACAAGTACAAGTATATCACTTTTTGGTGCGTGCTTTATTGTATCTGCAACACTTCTCCAGCCACTCATATTATAGGCAACTACAAACAGAATTGCTGCTATAGTTGGCATTGGAATAAGCTTTGCACATGGCATAAGCACAACTAAGATTAAACCTAAGCACACTGCGTGTACCATACCTGCAACTGGTGTTCTACCACCGTTTTTAATATTTGCAGCAGTTCTTGCAATAGCACCTGTAGCCGGAATACCGCCGAAAAGTGCTGAAGCAACATTACCCGTTCCCTGTGCAATAAGCTCCATATTTGAACGGTGTCTTGAACCAATCATACCGTCTGCAACCACTGCTGAAAGCAGTGATTCTATAGCTGCTAAAATAGCAATAGTAAAGGCATCTGGTAATAAATCCTTAACCATTGTAAAGGATACCTTTGGTATTGAAAAGTGTGGTAAATCTCTTGTAATAGTATACAAATCTCCGATAGTATTAACCTTTAGATTATCACTGACCGCACCGTTTAAGAAATAAACTCCTAAGGCTGCAACTATTACTGCAATAAGTGATGCCGGAATAGTTTTATTTATGTATGGCCATACAATTAAAATTGCAAGGGAAACAAGTCCTACAATAAGTGCCATATAATTAAAGGTATCAAAACAGCTAAACAAAGCTTTAAGCTTGTCTATTGTTTCAATAGTTGCACCCTCATATGCTTTTGTACTTACTCCCAAGAAGTCCTTAAGCTGTCCTACAAGTATTGTAACTGCTATACCTGCTGTAAATCCAGTAGTTATTGTATATGGTATAAATTTAATCAAACTACCAAATCTGCAAAATCCCATAATTATAAGCAGGACACCTGCCATAATTGTTGCTACAACAAGTCCGTCCATTCCATTTTTAGCAACTATACCTGCTACAATAGTGGCAAAAGCTGCTGTTGGTCCTGCTATCTGTACTCTGCTTCCACCTAAAAGTGAAATAACAAAGCCTGCTACAATAGCTGTATATATACCAGCCTGTGGCTCTACTCCCGATGCAATAGCCAATGCTATTGACAATGGTAACGCAATAATTGCAACGATTATACCTGCAATTAAGTCTTTAACAAACTGTGCTTTTGTGTATGTTTTCATATTTGAAAACAACATAGGTTTCAACTTATCCATTTTTGTTCCTCTTTTTTTTTAGACTTTTACTGGGCTAATGTTCCCATAAAATAAAATCCCTTGGCTTCATCTAAATGTACATTGACAATTTTACCTAAAAGGCTCTCCTCACCTTTAAAATGTACTATTAAATTGCTGCCTAAACGACCTGTCATATACCCTTCAATATGGTCGTTTCTCTCCTCTACAAGAACCTCCATTGTTTTACCTTCAAACCTCTTTATATTTTCACAGGAAATTTTTTGAACCTCCTCAAGAAGCCGGTTAAATCTATCCTTTACTACCTCCTTAGAAACCTGCTCCTCCATAGCTGCTGCTGGTGTGCCAGTTCTCTTTGAGTAGATAAATGTAAATGCGCTATCATATCTGACCTTTTTAACAACCTCAAGTGTTTCTAAAAAGTCCTCCTCTGTTTCCCCGGGAAATCCCACTATAATATCAGTAGTAAGGGAAATATCAGGCATTGCTTTTTTGATTTTTTCTACTAATTCCAAGTAATGCTCCTTTGTATATTTTCGGTTCATTACCTTAAGTATTCTATTGCTGCCTGCCTGTACCGGAAGGTGTAACTGTCTGCATATTTTCTTAGATTTTGCCATTACCTCTATTAATTCATCAGATAAATCCTTTGGATGTGATGTCATAAATCTAATTCTCTGTAAGCCTTCTATTTTCTCAACCTGTTCGAGCAACTGAGCAAAAGTAACTGGTTTTTCAAGGTTTTTGCCATAGGAATTAACATTTTGTCCTAAAAGCATAATCTCCACAACTCCGTCTGCCACCAGATTTTTAATTTCAGCAATAATATCCTCTGGTTTTCTGCTTCTTTCTCTTCCTCTAACATATGGAACTATACAATAGCTGCAAAAATTATTACAGCCAAACATAATATTTACTCCTGACTTAAAGCTAAACTTTCTTTCTATTGGCAGTTCCTCTATGATTTCGTCTGTATCCTTCCAAATATCAACTATCATCGAGTCTTGTGTAAGCCTTGTATATAAAAGCTCTGCAAATTTGAATATATTGTGGGTACCAAATACAATATCAACAAACTTGTAATTTTTTCTTATTGTTTCAACAACATGCTGCTCCTGCATCATACAGCCACAAAGACCTATCATCATATTAGGATTTTTCTTTTTGTAATTTTTTAATAATCCTAAATGACCATATACCTTTAAATTTGCATTTTCTCTTACTGTACAGGTATTATAAAGCACAAAATCTGCCTTTTCATTCTCTGTTTCTTCATAACCTATTATCTTTAAAATACCAATTAATTTTTCAGAATCCCTTGCATTCATCTGACAACCGAAAGTATTCACACATGCTGTCAGCTTTCTGCCTATTTCTTTCTCTTTTGAAAGCACCCATTCCTTACATTTAGCCATATAATAATATTGCTTGTTAATTTCCTCTTTTGGAATATCTCCATGAATATTAATTTTGCTTACAGCCTCTTTAATTTCGTCGTAGTTATTCACTTTTTTTCTCCTAGCTATCTAATTTGTCCATTTCCATATATAATATATTTTGATGTGCATAATTCTTTAAGCCCCATAGGACCTCTTGCATGAAGCTTCTGAGTGCTTATTCCGATTTCTGCTCCAAAACCAAATTCGTTTCCGTCTGTAAATCTGGTAGAAGCATTTACATAAACACAAGCTGCATCAATTTCATCTAGAAACTTATTCGCATTATTGTAGTCATTTGTAACAATAGTTTCACTATGCTTTGTATTATGCTCATTTATATGCTCTATTGCACCGTCTATATTATCAACTATTTTTACTGAAATAATATAATCTAAATATTCTTTATAGAAGTCCTCATCGTTTGCAGCCTTTATATCTCTGCAAATTTTTCTAGACTCTTCATCACCCCTTATTTCTACACCTTTTTCCTTTAGGGCTTCTACTGCCTTAGGCAAAAAGGCAGCAGCGATGTTTTTATGTACTACTAAGGATTCGCAGGCATTACATACGCCTATTCTTTGCGTTTTAGCATTTATAAGAATATTTACTGCCATATCTATATCTGCACTTTCATCAACAAATATATGACAATTTCCTGTACCAGTTTCAATAACTGGTATTGTACTATTTTCTACTGTAGCTGCTATAAGACCGGCACTTCCTCTTGGAATTAATAAATCTACATACTTGTTCATTTTCATAAATCTTCTGGTAGTTTCTCTATCTGTTGAGTCAATAAGCTGAACAAAATCCGGATTATAGGCAGCCTCCTCTAAAGCTTTCCTAATTATGTTTACAATAGCAATATTTGAATAAATAGAATCGCTTCCACCCTTTAATATTACAGCATTGCTGGTTTTAAAGCACAAAGCAAAGGCATCTGAGGTAACATTTGGTCTGGCTTCATAAATAATACCAATAACTCCCATTGGTACTCTTCTTTTTCCAATAACCATACCATTTGGGCGCTTTGACATTTCAGTAACCTCTCCAATAGGGTCTTCTAACATAGCTACATTAACCACACCGTCAGCCATTGCCTGTATTCTTTCTTCATTAAGTAAAAGTCTGTCCTGAAGGCTCTTTGGCATATTATTGGCAATAGCATTTTCCATATCCTTTTTATTTGCTTCAATAATTAAGTCTTTATTTGAAACTAAAGCCTCTGCCACCTTTCTTAAAAGCTGATTTTTTTCATTTGTATTAAGCCTTGCAAGCTGCTTTGCTGCAGCCTTGCTGTTTTCTCCTAATTTTATTAAATCAAATTCGCTCATAAATTCTCCTTTTATTGCCATATATTCTTTTCAGTAACAATATAATCCATTTTTATATCATTTTCTTCTACATCGTCAATATTAAAGCATTGTTTTTCAAAAGCAATACCTATTTTCATATAGGGAGGCTTATTGATTAAATATGTATCATAAAAGCCTCCTCCATATCCTACTCTGTTTAATTTTTTATCAAAGGCTACCATAGGCACTATCATAACTGCCTCCTTTGATATTTCATCAACACTTGTTTTCGGTAATGGCTCTAAAATGCCTCTGTAGCCCTTTACTAATTCCTTTGTAGAATTAACCCTGTAAAAGGACATTTCTCTATTTTTACTTAAAACCTTAGGATAGGCTATAACATTTCCTTTTTCCATAAAAAAATCTGCTATTTTAAAGGTGTCTGTTTCATTGTTATAGCTGGCATATATAAATACAGGTCTTTCGCCTATAAGCTCAGCCACCTTACCCATAGTAACTCTTTTAAAAATTTCTTCATTCATTTCCTCAAGAGAATTTCTATCTAAGCTGTTTCTTAACATACTAACAGTTTTTCTTATTTCTGTTTTTGTCATTTCTTTTTAGCTCTATCCTTTACATTTTCAATAGTACCGTCAGGATATTGAATTTTCATTTTATCTAATGTTCCTCGTAAATTATTGTGAAATGCTGCCACATATTCATTACGAAGTCTTGTCTGTTCTTCCCTTTCTTCCTCTGTCAATCCAACTGTCTTAGATTTTCTATATAATTCATTAATTCTGTCAATATTTAAGTCTGCCATTGTTTATCCTTTCTTGGTCAATATATATGTTTTTCCAAACCCGTCTGTAATACAACCAATAAATTTTCCTTTTTCGCTATGTACTAACGATAAACCAGGATATTTGTATACGCTGATGTATTCTCTATTTTTACCGAACAAACCTTTTTTTATGCTGCTTCCAATAATTGTATCATTTACAGCATATTCAAATTTTCCATGATTATTAAATATAAAATCTGTTTTCTTATCTAATATATTATAAAATTCTATACCCTGCGCAGTATCCACCATAATATACGGCTTTTTATTAAATATAATAGTATTGGCTAATTTTATTTCTTCGCTTTCTGATTTGTTAATACAAACATACTTTTTCTTTTCTGTATAATTGTAATATACGACTGTTTCTTCCTTTTGCTCAAAGTTGTACTTTGAATAAATAAGATAATCTCCCTTAACCTTAAAATAAGGAATAGTATCTGTATAAAAGGCTTGGTCGATTGTATTCATAACTATATTTGTTTTTGATATTATTATATCTGAAACTAATTGTCCTAAATTTACAAAACTTATGCTTTCTACTGATACTTCTTCCTTTTCTAAAAGCCTGTATCTGTCCTCCTTTAAAAGAGAATAGCCAGTCTTTAAAACACAGACATTTCCACTTATAAGCTTTATATCTGCTATTCCATTTGAATTAAGATTTTCGTCAACAATTTTTATTGTTTCCTGCTGTAAAATATTGTACATACTCAATTCAAAATCTAAGTATCCCTCATAGCTTTCAGTAAGATTTCTTCTTAAAATCTCATTTTGTATAAGAAGATAATATTCGTTTAATACATAAATTCTTGTTTTCTGATAATTTTTATATTTTTCAAATTTATCAGTAATGGTATAAATATTTTTGCAATTTTTCTCATTTATGGAGTATCTGAAAATTCTAATTTCTATGTTTTCTTCATCTAAGTGAAAATTTGAAAAATATACAAACTCTGAAAATCTGTTTATATCCTTTATTTTAACAATATTAAGCTTAGGAATATTTGGTGCAAGCTCAACCTTTGTATTTGTTTCCAGATTATACATAAAGTATTTCTGATAAGTATAATCCTCAAACTTTTCCTCTGTTTCCTCAATAAGCAGAACACATTGGTTAGACAAAACCACACCATTAACACCCTCTGCGTTTTTTACTATTCTTAAACTGTTCATAATACCTCTGCAAGATTAAATTTATCATCCTTATTTGCAACAAATAAAGTACCCACATCTTCACCATTAATTATTCTTTCAATATTTAAAATATCATCACCATTGGCAATTACCATATCTGCTCCTGCTTTTGTAGCAATTTTTGCAGCTCCAATTTTAGCGCTCATGCCACCTGTGCCAACATCTGAGGAACTTGTATTTTTTCCCATACTTTCCAGCTTTTCATCAATACATTCAACCTCTTTTATAAGCTTGGCTGATTTGTTTGTATTTGGGTCATCAGTAAATAATCCATCAATGTCTGATAGTAAAATAAGCAAATCTGCACTTACTAAGGTTGCAACTATAGCAGATAATCTGTCATTATCTCCAAACTGGATTTCGTAGGTAGAAACTGTATCATTTTCATTAACAACAGGTATAACACCAAAGCTTAATAACTGATTAAAGGTGTTTATTGCATTAGTTTTATTAGGCTCATTAATCATTGTAACCTTTGTCATTAATACCTGCGCTGCCACCTGATTATATTCACTAAAGAGCTTTTGATACATCATCATAAGCTGTGCTTGTCCTATTGCAGCACACGCCTGTTTTTCCGGAATTGATAATGTTTTTTCAAGTCCTATTTTCTTTCTTCCAACAGCTATAGCTCCTGAAGAAACAAGTACAACATCTTTTCCTGTATTTCTAAGATTTGTAAGAACTCTTACTAATTTTTCAAGCTTTGACAAATCTAAATAACCAGTATTTTTATGTACTAAAGATGATGAACCGATTTTTACAACTATTCTGCTTTTATCCTTTAATGAATCTCTATAATTCATCTCATTATCCTTCCTTCTATGTGTAATAATGCTCTAACTTATCAAGTATATCACAATTACAGCCATTCGTCACTAATCAATTATTATTGAATTTAATCTATTATTTGTATGAATACTTACCAGCTATTGCTTCAAATATTCTTATTCCGTCCATAGCAGCCGATGTAATTCCGCCAGCATAGCCTGCACCCTCTCCACAAGGATATAATCCTGCTACACTGCTTTCAAAATTTTCATCCCTGTTTATTCTAACCGGTGATGAGGTTCTGCTTTCTACACCTGCCATAATTGCATCTTCTCTGCTATACCCTTCTATAGAATTGTCAAATTCCTTTATACATTGCTGTAAGGCTGCATTAATTTCCTTTGGAAATATATTGTTTATATTGCCAAAATTATATTTTCCCTTTATGCAAGGTGTAACCTCACCAAATTTTTCTGATTTTATGTTTTTACAGTAATCACCAAATAATTGTACAGGGATAGCACCCCTTCCTTCTTTATATGCTTTTTCTTCTAAAGTTCTTTGAAAGTGCATACCAGCAAGTGGGTCATCGCCTATATAATCTTCCTTTGTAACTGACACAATTATTGCACTATTTGCATTAATTCCGTCACGCTTACTATAGCTCATACCGTTTACAGCAATTTTTCCCTCCTCTGAGGACGCATCTACAACATAGCCTCCCGGACACATACAAAAGGAGAATACACTTCTGCCATTATCAGCGTGTCCTGTAAGCTTATAGGGGCTTGCAGCAAGCACCTTTGACTCCTTATGGGAAAAGCCATACATTTTTTTATCTATCATTTCCTGTGGGTGCTGAATACGAACACCTACTGCAAAATTTTTCGATTCCATTTTTATACCTATACTGTTTAGTTTTTCAAAGGTATCTCTGGCGCTATGACCAATAGCAAGCACAGCCACATCACAGTCAATTTTGTAATCATTATTTATTACTAAAGCCTTTAAGCTGTTATTTTCTACAACAAAATCTGTTACCTGTGACTGAAATCTTACCTCTCCCCCTAGCTGTATAATTTCATTTCTCATATTTTTCACAACATCTATAAGTACATCAGTTCCAATATGAGGCTTGTTTGAATACATTATTTCCTTGTCTGCACCAAATTTACAGAAGGTTTCCAGTACAAAGGAATTTTTACCACCCTTGTCCTTTACAACTGTATTTAATTTTCCGTCTGAAAAGGTTCCTGCACCACCCTCGCCAAACTGCACATTTGAGGTAATGTCCAGCACTCCTGTTTCCCAGTATTTGTCTACATCCTCTTTTCTTTCCTCTACACTTTTGCCCCTTTCTAAAATAATTGGCTTATAGCCATTTTTTACAAGTAAGTATGCAGCAAATAAGCCAGCCGGACCCATCCCTATAATTACTGGTCTATGGCTTAGCTTTTCACTTCCAAAAGCATCAAATTCATATTTTACAGGACTATACTTTGCAATATTTCCACTAAGTATTTTCTTATTAATTTTATTTTCGTTTTTAAGCACCACATCAACTGTATACACAAACATTAATTCTGGCTTTTTTCTGGCATCTAAGGATTTTTTAGATACATCTATGCTTACTAAAGCACTTTTATCAATATGTAACAGCTTACAAACCTTTTTTTCTAAATCACTATCACTATGATTAATTGGTAACTTTATCTGACTAATTCTTATCATTTCTATATAATCCATTTATACTTATGGATTTTACTTCCTTTCTATGTACAACTATTATACATTTCTTCCTGCTATTATTCCGCTTGCAAAGGCAAAATGAAGATTATAGCCTCCACATATTCCGTCAACATCTAATACCTCTCCTACAATATACATTCCCTTTACTATTTTAGATTCAAAGCTTTCATTTACTTCCTTAAGGCTTACACCACCTCTGCAAACCTGAGCATTATCAAAATCTTTTGAACCAACTATTTGAATTTTAAAACCTTTAATATTATTTACTAAAATATCAATATAGTCCTCTACTATGCTTTTATTATCTTTACAGTAATTAACAAACTGAGCCTTAGTTTTTCCAACTATAACTTTTGCTAATTTTTCATTAAGATTATTTTCTATAAATCTGTTGGCTGATTCTATATCCCGATTTTTCTTTTTATAGGAAATAATATGCCTTTTTATATACTCAATAATATCTGCCCTTAAGTCTTCACTGCTTATATCAGCCATAAGGTCTAAAACTAAATCTACTTTTGGACTATTTTTTAACATCTGGTTGACCTTACCGGAAATCTGGAAAACCACAATTCCAGACACTCCATAATCCGTAAACTGTACTTCTCCCAAGCTTTTGGCTGCTACTGCACCATTACTATCTAATACCTTAATGGCTGCATCACTTCTAACACCAGCCAAAGCCTTCATATAAGCCTTTTTGCTGCTATCGCTGCATACAAGCGGAACTAAAGCTGGTACAACCTCATTTACCTTGTGGGAAAGCTTTGATAATAAATAATATCCACTACCATCTGAGCCTAAGGCCTTTGCAGCCTTTCCGCCTGCTGCAACAATGACCTTGTCCCCTGTAAAATATTTTTTCTTATAATCCTTGTTTTCTAAAACATTTCCTGTAACAACAAAGCCTTCCTTAGTCTTTTCAATATTTTTCACATTACAATTATATACAAATTCAACACCAAATTCCAAGCAGGCACTTAGCAACACATTTACAACACTTGCTGCCCGTTTTGAATAAGGATATACATAATCACCTATGCTTGTAAGCTTTAAGCCTAGCTTATTAAAATAATCCTGCATATCCTTATAGGTAAATTCCTTTAGTATTTCCTCTAAAAACTCATAATCATCACAATTATAATATTCCACTCCCATTTTTTTATTGGTAATATTACATCTTCCGTTTCCGGTAGAATATATTTTCTTTCCAGCTTCATTTTTTAATTCTAAAACTATTACCTTATATCCTCTTTTTGCTGCCTCCAATGCAGAGGCTAGTCCTGAAGCTCCAGCTCCTATAACAATTACTTTCATATTTTATCCTTCTATGTTGTAAAGCTTTCTAATATTCTGTACAATTCGCTTATATTTTTTACAGGTATACCCTGCTTTAATTTATCCATACTATCAGTATCTAATGTTTCTATATTTATTGTGGTTTCTAAGAATACGGTTGTCTTGTCCTCTCTATAAACAATAATTTTGTTTTCCTGCAAGGTGACATAATATTTGTACTTTTCCTCCTCTGTAGTTTCTTCTATAATGCTAATAGATTTTCTAATTACCAGCTTATCCTTCTCCATTGAAACTAACATTATATTTTGTACCTGTTGTCCCTTGTCTGCAAATTTCTTTTTATTTGCCTTTAGGTAATCTATAAGCTCCTGTCTGTTCATTCCCAAAAATTCGCTTGGAACATTTTGGGTGGCTGTTTCTATTGTTTTGTCATTTATATTATAGCTTTCTAATATATATGACATACTGTTACTTACTATTAACTCGCTGGTATTAGCAGCTTCCTTTCCTTCCTCTGCGCTATAAACTGCTGGATTATTTTCATATACCCATTCTCTGGTTACAGCATTTGTATTATTGTATTTTTTTCCGATGGTATATCCCAGATAATAAACTAAGACCATTCCCAACACAAAACAAAACAAGCAGATAATCTTTTTCTTTTTCATGTTTACTCCTATTCTTTTTTTATTGATTATCTGCTTTTTTTTATATTTTATACATTATAAAAGGTGTAATTTTTTTAATAGTCTTGCTATTGCACTTCCCTTTGGAAGCATATATATTTCGCTTTCATCAATAGCCTTAAGTCCAATAAGTAAAATCCCATATACCACCATAGCAATAATTACTGAAACTGCTAAGGCTAATAAATTGCTTCTAAACAAAATATATATACCTTTATATACAAGCATCGCTGCTACTGCCATTAGTATAGAGGATACTGCTGGAATAAAAAAGGTTTTATATATCTCCTGTCTATAACCTAAGTATTTTCTAATAGATAAGGTATTTAATATACAAACCAGCAATGCAAACACAAAATCAGCTACCACGATACCTAAAATATCCATTTTAAATACAATTAACAATACCAGCACTAATACAATGTGGATTGCTAAAGAAATACTCGAGTTTATTACAGGCTTAGACATTTTATCTATGCCCTGTAGGATTGAATTGGTAATCGTTGAAAATGAGTATGCCACAACTGTAACCACTGCAAATCTCATTAATCCGACACATATATCCAACATTTCGCTTCCTGGGAATAAAAGTATGCAGATAGGCTCAGCCAATGCTGATAAACCTACTCCGCAAGGAATAGCTATTATCATAGATAATCTAACTGAAGATTCTATTTTATTAATAAGCTCTCCTTTATTTCCTGTAGTAAGAGAACGGATAAGACTTGGTATGATAGCACTGGATAATGCCGATGCAACAGCTATTGGTGCTGTTGTTAAAAGCTGGTATTTACCACTATATATTCCGTAAAGGCTTGAGTAGGTAGACTCATCCAGCTTAAAAATATTTGACATAACATTTCCAAACAGACCACTATCAATAATACTGCTTAAATTATAAATAGTTGTACTTAGGAGTACAGGAACTATAGTTACAAATAATACCTTTGTTAAAACACTATGATTTTCGTAAACTGTAGATTTATCTCTTTTTATTCGTTTGTTCATTACAGGCTTGTAAACACCATATACAAATATCATAAATAATAAAGCAAATGCTGCTCCTACAAGTGTACCTGTAGTACCACCTGCTGCCGAATAAGCTGCACCCTTTCCTACCTTATCACCTACACTAAACAAAAAGGCTGCTGCTACTATACTTACTATTGCATTAATTATCTGCTCGATAATTTGCGACATAGCCGTAGGAATCATTGTACCTAAGCCTTGAAAATATCCTCTAAGCACACCTAAAACACATACAATAAAAATAGTTGGTGCTAACACTCTTAATGCCAATGCCATTGATGGATACTTCCAAAGGGAAGCAAAAAAGTCAGCTCCAAAAAATACTATAGCCGAACAAAGTCCACCTACAATAAAAGAAAATATAAGTGCCCCTGTAAATGCTCTTTTTGCATTTTTAAACTGTCCCTTTGCAACTCGGGTGGATACTATTTTTGATACTGCCACCGGCAGGCTGGTTGAGGAAATAAGTAAAAAGATCGAATATACTGAGTAGGCATTTGAATAATATCCAATGCCTTCATTACCTAAAATATTATTGAGGGGTATCCTATAAATAAGTCCAATTACACGGACTAATATACCTGCTAATGCTAATATACTTCCCTGAATCAAAAAGTTAGATTTATTTTTGCTCATATCAAATCACTACATATTAAAAGCTTCCGGAAGAAGTTCTTTTAACATTTTTTCCTTTATTTCTCCTTTATTGTTGCTTAATACAAATTTTATATCAGTTCCAAATTCTGCCAAAAATTGCCTGCATATTCCACATGGATATGTAAAATCCTTAGAAGATGATACTATAGCTATTTTGGTAAATTCCTTATAACCCTCTGATATAGCCTTTAGTGCTGCACATCTTTCAGCACAGATAGTTGCTCCATAGGAAACATTTTCTATATTACAGCCTGTAAATATTTGTCCTGTTTTTGTTGCTATAGCTGCTCCCACCTTATATTTTGAATAAGGTGCATAAGCATTATTCATTGCATTTTTTGCTTTAAGAATAAGCACCTCATTGTCTGCATCAATTTTTGATGATTTTATAGTGCTGTCAAAATCTTTATCTCTGGTAATTCCAAGCTTGTCAAGTAATTCCTTTTGTAACCCTTCCATTTCTATACGCTCTTTCTCTTCCATATGGTCATAGCCAAAAAGGTGAAACATACTGTGGGCAACCAAAAAGCCCAGCTCTCTATATGCTGAATGTCCATATTCCTCTGACTGAGCTAAAACCTTATCCTTAGAAATAATTATATCTCCAAGTATAAGCTGTCCAGAGTCCGGATCAAAACAATCATTGTATTCATCCTCCTCTAAAGCCTTAAAATCTCCTGGTATTTCATATTCAACCATAGGAAAAGATAACACATCTGTTGCTTTATCTATCTTTCTATATTCTTTATTTATATTTCTAATAGCTTCATCATCAACTATTGTTACATTGACTATTGTTTCATAAGGGCAATTAATGTATTCAATAGCACCTTCTACAACTGTAGTAATTAATTTATTGTAATCAAATCCAAATTCTTCTGTTGTTTCATTTTCAATGTTAATTTCCATTTTCCATCTCCCTATCTGTGGTAATAAGTTTTAGTATTTTTCTAAATTCATCAATACTAAGCTTTGATTTGTCCAAATATCCAGACATAAGTCTTTGTACAACTGCCTTATCATAAATATCCTTTGTCCTTACGCTGTCACCCTCTTTAGCCTTATAATAATTGTAAGCACTTATACAGGTATCTACAATTAAAACTATAGCACATTCTTTATTTTTTGCCACTCCATATTTTATATTGTGATTTGCAATAATATCAATTATCTCTGGGGGAAAGCTGTGCTTCTTGGCATATATTACTCCGTCCTTTACATACTCCCTGCCAGATATTTTGCCGATTTCGTGATATAAGCCTCCCACATAGGCTATATCCTCGTTTGCTCCTATAGCCTTTGCACATGCTTTAGAAAGCTCTGCTACCTGTACACAATGGTAATATGTACTTATTGCTTTTGTTTTTAATTCCTTTAAAGGCGGAAATTCCTCTTTAGTCATTGCTTTAAGCACTGACCTGGTAGCCTTCTTCAAAACAAATTTTTCAAACAGATATTTTATTATGACATATACAATACAAGATATTATACAGCCAACAGCTCCTACTAAAATATAGGATACCTTCTCATATTCTAAATACGCATCCTTGCAGTATATTCTGAATATGCTGTTTAAAAACATATTAAATACTATTATACAAATAAGTCCTATATATTTTGTAAGATTCTTTTTTTTGCTGGTTACTACTAAGCAGCCTAATATACCTGTAAGCAGCATTATTATTGTAAAGAAAAACTCTGGCTCGGATGCAAGAGAAAAAAAACCAAAGCCGCATATTGCCCCATTGGTAATAACGCCTGTTTCTAAATTAGTTACCATTGAAACAATTAGCAGCACTAATAAATATGGTCTGAATTCATAAGGTAATATCATTATTAATGCTGTTGCTATTATTATAAAATGATATAAAATCACAGTTTTTATAATGTTTTCTTTTTTGTACAGCATATAAAAATATGGAAGCAAAATAGAAACAGTCATAAAGATAACAACTGCCACTCTTTCGTTGCTCCATAAAAGTTCATAATACACCTTTGAGGTCTGATAGCATATAAAAGCTGAAACAGCAATAATATATACTGTTAATATAGCTTTAAATACAGGCTTTTCTAATATATTTAATGTTTTATTGTTTCTTTCGTTTTTCATAATCATCATATGCCTTTACAATTTTTTGTACTAATGGATGACGCACTACATCCTGATTAGTTAATCTGATAATTTCAATATCCTCAATACCACCAAGTATTCTTACTGCTGTTTCCAGTCCGGATACCTGACCCTTAGGCAAATCCTTTTGTGTAAGGTCACCTGTAACTACTATTTTAGAATTAAAACCAATTCTGGTTAAAAACATTTTCATCTGTGCAGGTGTAGTGTTTTGTGCCTCATCTAAAATAATAAATGCGTTGTCTAAGGTTCTGCCACGCATATAGGCAAGTGGAGCAACCTCAATTAAGCCTTTTTCAGAATTATGCAAAAAACTGTCTGCTCCCATTATCTGATATAAGGCATCATAAAGAGGTCTTAAATATGGGTCAACCTTGCTTTGTAAATCTCCTGGCAAAAAGCCCAGATTTTCCCCTGCTTCTATTGCTGGTCTTGTAAGAATAATTCTATTTACCTCATCATTTTTAAATGCCTCTATTGCCATAGCCATTGCCAAATAAGTTTTGCCTGTACCTGCTGGTCCAATACCAAAGGTAATAGTATTTTTCTTTATGGCATCTGTATATTTTTTCTGATTAATAGTCTTAGGCTTTATAGGCTTTCCACTAACAGTTCTGGTTAGGATTTCTCCATCTATATCAACAATTTTTTCCGTCTGTCCCTCCATTGACAACGCTATTGCATAATCAACATTTTGCTCTGTTATAGTATTGCCTCTTTCGGAAAGTGTTAATAAATTATTGATGACCTCCTTTGCCCTTTTTACCTGCATACTCTCTCCTGTAATTTTCACAACATCATTTCTATATATTATAGAAATATGTAATGCTCTCTCAATTTTTTTTGCAAACTCATCAAAGCTGCCAAATATATTTTGCCCATGAACAACAGGCATATTATCAATAGTAGCTATTTCACTCATTTTATTATGTTTTCACCTCTAATGTATTCGTTTTAAAATAACAATATCGCCCTTAGCAATATAGTTATTACCGTTATCTTCTATAATAACATTATTCTCTATAATCTGTATACTTTTTTCATCTATTTTTTCTAAAAAGTAATTAAAATTCTCATTAAGAGTATTAATACATTCCTCTTTTGTATATTCTACATTTTCATAAGTATACTCCTTTTTTGTGTAAGTATACAAATAAATTGGCAAATAGAAATTATCCGTTAATTTTAACTGCTTTACCTGTCCTACTGTATCTACGCTTTCTTCTTTTACATTTTTAATTTTTGTATCAATAAGCTTATCAAAAATCAAAAATTTGTATGTATTATTTTCATTAATATATTTTTTATTTTTGCCAGTTCTTGACACTTCATCATAATAGTCATAAACAACCATTTCATACACACTTCCATCAGCCTGTACTCTTTTCGTATCAATAATTGTACCACTATCGTCCACAATATTATATTCCCCTTTTATAAGAATATCTCCTTTTTTTACTATATCTCCTTTTTTTACTAATGCAGTTCCACTTCTTGTAACTATATTATCTACAATTCCGTCTTCTGTGGCCATAATATCCCATTGATTACTTTCTTTATGCTTTTCAACATTAAAATTTTCCTTAATATGTACTATCAGCTTTGTACCCTTAAGCTCTACCGATACCCAGGTTATATCAAAATACTTATTTCTAATTTCTCTTTCTATTTTTTCTCCGTCAACACTTTCAGCGTACATTCCATGAGTTATGCCCTGTTCATTTAGAAAATCCAATATTTCTTCGTCTGAATAGGTATAGTTTCCTTCTACAGTTATCTTCCAGACAAATAATGATAAAACAAAAAGAATGGCAAAAGCTGACAATATTCCTATTATGCACATTTTTCTTTTTCTATATAATTTTATAAAAAAAGGAAAGCCTATTTTCTTTTTTATCGAAATCTTCACATCACATTTTTTCCCCACCTCATATACCTTGAAATAGTCCCTTGCCCTTAGCTTAATCACAGCTTTATCATCCTTATATATTACGCTGAAAAAGACTATTTTTCTTGCTCCGCATACATTTAAAAATCTGCTTATGTTTTGACTTATAACCTCAATATATATGTAACCCTTAAACCATTCTATAACTCTTTCAACCAAAGAAAATTTTTTCCACCCTTCCTTTAATAATCATGTCTGTTTTTGTAAAATAATCTATCTTTAAATTGTCGCCAATAATTGTAACTAACTCATTTTTTCCTCTTATAACTATCTTTTCATTAGTATATTCAGCAATAGACTTATAATTTTCAATATATGCTTCATACTTTCCCTGTAATGAAATATTCATTGCTCCTAAAACTAAATCCTTTGGAAGCTCCAGCTTATCCGTTATAGCGTACCTTATTTTCATGGCTCCTCCAAAGTAATCTATTACTATATTTATATGTTGTTAATTCAATTTTGACACAAGGACAGCAAAAAATCCCTGTAGACAATCTACAGGGATTTACACAATCATAATAATACTAGTTAAATTTTCTCTTTCTAGCAGCTTCTGATTTCTTCTTACGCTTTACACTTGGCTTTTCGTAATGTTCTCTCTTACGAATTTCCTGCTGAATACCAGCCTTTGCACAATTTCTCTTAAATCTGCGTAAAGCACTATCTAAGCTTTCGTTCTCTTTAACGATTACATTTGACATTGACTCACCTAACCTCCCTCCAGTTGTAGGATTGTGCACTATACAACTGTATGGGTATATTTTATTGCACAACCATCATTATATCATAATAAATAAATTCGTCAACCCCTCTTTCTGCTTTTATTGATTTAATTTGTATTTTTACTTGTATCAGCTTAAATACTTAATTGATAAGCATATAAGAGCAAACTTTATTGTATTATATTGTATTATATTTTATTTTATTATATTTTATTTTATATTTGTGACTTTAAGGTTTCTTTTGCTGCTGCAAGTGCTTCTTCAATTTTTTCTGGATTTTTACCACCTGCCTGAGCCATATTTGGGCGTCCGCCACCGCCACCACCAAGAGTTTTTGCTACCTCTTTAATGATATTTCCTGCGTGTACACCTTTTTTTACTAAGTCATCTGTTGCCATCGCAATAAGATTTACCTTATCCTCTGAAACCTTAGAGGCTAAAACAATAACACCACTTTCAAGCTTGCCCTTAAGGTCATCACCTAAGTTTCTAAGCTCGTTCATTTCAATATTTGGTGTACTAATTCCTAAGAATTTAACACCATTAACTTCTTCTACCTTGCTCATTACATCACCCATTGCCTGTGATGCAGCCTTGCTCTTTAAGGACTCGTTTTCGCTTGTAAGTGTCTTAATCTCTGAAAGCATATGAGTAAGCTTGTCATTAACATTTGCCGGAGTAGCCTTAATTAGCTTAAGGACTTCATCAAACTTAGCTTCTACCTCTTTGTAGTAATTAAATACTGCATTGCCAGTTAAAGCTTCAATTCTTCTAACACCTGCTGCAATACCTGCCTCTGAAACAATCTTAAAGGCATTGATTACACCTGTATTGCTTACATGTGTACCACCACAGAATTCCTTTGAAAATTCTCCCATACATACAACTCTGACTACATCGCCATACTTTTCGCCGAAAAGTGCCTTTGCTCCTGTCTTTTTAGCATCCTCTATACTAAGCACCTTTGTTTCAACAGGAATTGAAGCTGCAATTTTTTCATTTACTATTGCTTCAACCTTAGCAAGCTCTTCATCTGTCATAGCTGAAAAATGTGTAAAGTCAAATCTCAATCTGTCCGGTGTAACCAATGAGCCAGCCTGTTCTACATGAGAACCAAGAACCATTCTAAGCGCTTCCTGTAATAAGTGAGTTGCACTATGATTCTTAGCTGTATCAGCTCTAAGTCCTTCATTTACCTTTAGGGTAACTACATCATCAGTTTTAAAACAGCCCTTTATAACCACTCCAACATGACCAACTCTGCCACCCTTCAATTTGATTGTATCGTTAACAGTAAATATGCTGTTACCTAAGGTAATAACACCTGTATCACCCTGCTGACCACCCATTGTTGCATAAAATGGAGTTTTATCTACTATAATAGTACCTTCCATACCTTCTGAAAGCTCACTCACAATTTCCTTATCTGTTGTTAATACTAAAATCCTGCTTTCGTCAGTAAGAGTTTCATATCCCACAAATTCAGAAGTAATTGATGGATTAATCTGGTCATATACAGTTGCGTCAGCTCCCATATAGTTGCTTTCTTTTCTAGCTCCTCTGGCAGTTTCCTTCTGCTTGTCCATAGCCTTATTAAAGCCATCCATATCAACACTGAAACCTTTTTCCTCTAGGATTTCGACTGTTAAATCAATAGGGAAGCCATAAGTATCATATAATTTAAAGGCATTGTCACCACTTAAGCAGTTTTCTTTATTTTTTACTAATTCATCCTCCATATCTGAAAGAATTTTCAGACCCTGATCTATTGTTTTATTGAAATTTTCTTCCTCGGTCGTTAATACCTTTAAGATAAGCTCTCTTTTTTCTTCTAATTCTGGATAGCCATCCTTACTGCTATCAATAACTGTAGTTGCAAGCTTTGCTAAAAATAATCCGTCAATACCTAATGTTCTGCCGTGTCTAGCCGCTCTTCTAAGTAATCTTCTAAATACATAGCCTCTGCCTTCATTTGAAGGAATAATACCATCCGAAGCCATAAAGGTAACCGAACGGATATGGTCAGTAATAAGTCTTATGGAAACATCCTGCTTTTCATCCTCCAAATACTTAACGCCTGCCAACTCACATATTCTGTCACGAATAGCCTTCATTGTATCAATATCAAATACTGAATCAACCTCCTGTACAACTACAGCAAGTCTTTCAAGTCCCATACCTGTATCAATATTTTTCTGTTTTAATTCTGTATAATTGTGATGTCCATCACTTTCAAACTGAGTGAATACATTGTTCCAGACCTCCATAAATCTGTCACAATCACAGCCCACCTTACAATCTGGCTTTCCACAGCCATATTTAATTCCTCTATCATAATAAATTTCTGAGCAAGGACCACAAGGACCTGCACCATGCTCCCAGAAATTATCACAATCTCCATTTTCATCTCTATAAAAACGAGTGATTTTTTCTGCTGGAACGCCTACTTCCTTAGTCCAGATGTTAAAGGCTTCTTCATCATCAGCATATATAGAAGGATATAATCTATCCTCTTCCATACCAATAACCTTTGTTAAAAATTCCCATGACCAGTTAATTGCTTCATGCTTGAAATAATCACCAAAAGAGAAATTTCCTAACATTTCAAAGAAGGTTAGATGTCTTGCTGTTTTGCCAACATTATCAATGTCACCAGTTCTAATACATTTCTGGCAGGTTGTAACTCTTTTTCTTGGTGGAATTTCCTGTCCTGTAAAATATGGTTTTAATGGCGCCATACCTGCATTAATTAAAAGCAAGCTATTGTCATTATGCGGAACTAATGAGAAGCTGTTCATTTTCAAATGACCCTTACTCTCAAAAAATTCCAAATATTTTCTTCTAAGCTCATTTACACCGTACTTTTCCATAGTGTCCTCCAACAATAAGTAATTTTTAAATTAATATTCATTCTATAATAAGGTAATGAATTCTTCTAATATTAAGCATTTTCTGCTTTCTTTGCAGTTTTACTATCCTTAGCATCTCTAAGCTTCTTGCCTACAAATACGCCAGCAACTGCAACTGCAACGATTGAAACAAATTCTATTGAATAGAATATAAGCATTTTGAAAAATTCCATATATGTCACTCCTTTTCTTCAATATCAACTTACAATATTTTTGAATTTTATCACATTTTTGTACCAATTTCAATACTGTTAGCTACTACTATTGTGTTTCGACCGCCCTGCTTTCCCTCGTATAATTTATCATCTGCCTCTTTTATGATTTCCTCTGACTGCATAGAGGTATTGCCCAGTGCCATACCAAAGGTCATAGTAACCTTTATCTGATTATTTTCATATTCAATAACGGTATGTTCTATTTCCTTATGAATATCAGCAACTATATCATAGACCTTTTCCGGACTTATTTTATAACAGCAGATCAAAAATTCCTCTCCTCCCCATCTGATTACAAAGCCGTTATTTGCAACCTTGTTTTTAATAATGCTTGAAACCTTCTTTAAAACCACATCTCCGGCTACATGTCCATAAGTATCATTTACCTTTTTAAAGTAATCTATATCTCCCATTATAATAGTAATCTGCTCATTGCACTGTTGATTTCTATTCCATACAGACTGAAACTGCATCTCACCAAAGCGCCTGTTATATAGTCCGGTAAGTGCATCCTGCTCGATAAGCTTTCTAAGCGAATTTTTCATTTCCGTTGTGGACTTTCCTATCTGATATAATTCATCATTTCTCTTATACACACTTTCTGATAATTCTACATCAAAGTTATGATTTGACACTTCTTCCATATAACTTTCCAGATTTCTAATATCTCTGATCAAACCATTTGAATATACACAGGTTATAATTATAGTAATTATCATTATAGCTATTGGCACAAGAAAAATTGGAATTACTGCCTTTATAATAAGTGCCTTGACCTCCTTTTCCGGGTCAAGAATTGCAATCATTCCTGCAATACTGTTATCGCTATTTTTTAATGGAATATAATAGGCATAATACCTGCTATTTCCAATTTTCACATTGGTATAAAAGTTTTCCCTGCCATTTTCCAATACATCCTTTTTCACTACTGTTGGTGCTTCTGTATACAAAAATCTTTTTCCTGTTTCATCCACTATAGTAGTAACTGCTCTTATTTTACCATAGAAAAGTGTAATTTCTTTGTCTGACTTTCTAGAAATGTCATCAACATAATCCCCTATTAAATCAGTAAGATTATTATTGCCCTTATACAATATTATCTGATTATTTTTTCTTTCTACAGAATAATCCCCCTCATACATATCATCAATATATCTGATAATAGTTTCACCCAAATTACCCATATTAACCCTTACCTGCTTTTGCAAAACACTATTTATTTTATTTGTACTAACCAAAATTAAAATAAAGCAGATTACAATAATTGGAATAATGTTTAATGCCAGCAGGCTTTTCTTAATAGTTCCTTTGTGCTTCATTCTTACATTCCTCCTTTTTATCCTACCAGCTTCCAGTATTCATAAAATTGTCAGCCAGCTCCTTTGCTGCATTTATAATGCTATCATCGTATCCTATAATTTTTAACAGCTTAATGGCATTTCTTGTTGTAGCCCTTCCCTTATTTAAAATATAATTAAACTTAATATCATCATCTAATACATTTTCTTCAAAATGATAATTTGAATAATACCTTTCTAAAATGTGTGTCAGTTCAATATCGTGTGTAGCTGCAAAGCAAATAACATTATCTTTGCATAAGCTTTTTAAAATCTCTGACGATGCCGCAATACGCTCTATTGTATTTGTGCCGCGAAGCACCTCATCTACAAAGCAGATCATAGGTTTTTCTTCACCGGCAGCATCAATAATTCTCTTTAAGGCTTTAATTTCAACTATATAATAGCTCTCGTTATTTTTAAGATCATCGCGAAGTGACATAGATGAATACACTCTGAACGGACTAATCTCAAAATTTCTCGCTGTAGCAATAAATATTGTTCTTGATAATATAACATTTATAGCTACAGTTTTTAAAAAGGTGGATTTTCCTGACGCATTACTTCCTGTAAGTAACACTCCCTGCTTTTCAAATATAGAATTTGCTACAGGCTCACTAATTAATGGATGATAAATATCATTAAAATTAATATGCTTTTCTAAGGAATAATTAATATCTGGAATTGCAAAATATCCATAGTGATTATTTAGGTACTTCCTGTAAGATGCAACAGCTATAGCTGCCTCGATACGGCCAATACATAAATAAAGTGCATCAATATGCTCCATATGTGCTTTTGTGGTAGTAAGCATAGAATTAAACTTAATAATATCTAAATGGAATATCATTCTTACATAATCCATAATAATTTCTATTATAGAGCCTGTCATACCATCCGAAATCAAAAACAATCCCTTTTGTAATGATTGAAGATTCTTGTTTATCTGTTTTATATCAGCTTTATATTTTTCAAAATCATTGCTTAATAACCCCTCTAGCTTTTTGGATACTATATTTATATTAATTAAATATTTAAAGCATATAAAATAGCTTTCAATTACACTTTTTTGTCTATAATAAGTAATTACATTGTAAGCCAAGGACACTATAAAGAACACAACACCAATAGGTGGATCTACAATCAACAAAGCTGTAGCAGCAATAAATGCAACTATCTGAATATAATGGACTAAATTACTTCTTTCTCCTAAATCACCTAATCTATGAATAAAATCGAAGAAGCCAATCTTTTTAGAGCGTCCAATCTGACAAAGAAGCTTTTGTATTTCTTTTGCGTTATCTTCGTTTTTTTCAAAGCTTGAAACCATTTTGTCAAACTCCTTAAGTTCCTCCTGCTCTCTAGGTGTACGGAGCAGCATATATAAATACTCTTCACCCATAGATGAATAAGTGTTGTTTATATTAACAAACACCTCATCCATACTCAAATCATTCCATGTAATATCGTCTATATTTTCTTCATAGGTATTTTTTAAAGCCCTATATAAACTGGCTATTCTGTTCATTTCTGTTTCTGTATAATCCCTATCCGGAATAGCTCCATAGTTTTTATTAATGTATTCATTTAATCTTCTCTGCTTTTCTTTATTACTTCTGTATGATTGAATTGCAAAAACTATCGCAATAACCACTACAAAACCTATATATACATATCCTTCCATAATACCTCCAACATAAATATATCTTCATTATACTATAATTTATGTGGATATTCCACATAAAAATAAAAAGTCAGACTGGCTGATTTAAAAAAACAAGGCTACTCCTTTAATGTAAAGAGTAGCCTTGTAGACTGTTTTTACTACACGATTATTTAATAAGCAAAGACTTTCCTGTCATTTCCTCTGGCTGCTTCATTCCCATAAGCTCAATAAGCGTTGGAACTATATCAGCAAGACAGCCATTTTCTCTTAATTTGTATGCTGGATCAGCATTTACAAGAATAAACGGAACTGGGTTTGTAGTATGTGCTGTAAATGGTGCACCTGTTTCGTAATCAATAAGCATCTCTGCATTTCCGTGGTCTGCACAAATAAACAACTGGCCGTCTACCTGCTTGATAAATTCTACTACTTCGCCTACACATTCATCAATAACCTCTATAGCTTTAACTGCTGCATCAACAACCCCTGTATGACCAACCATATCCGGATTAGCAAAGTTACAAATAATTACATCATATTTTCCACCTGTTATAGCCTTACATAACTCATCACATACTGTATAAGCACTCATTCTAGGCTTTTTATCATAAGTTGGAACATATTTTGGTGAATTAACAAGTATTCTATCCTCTCCCTTGTTTGGCTCTTCTACACCACCATTAAAGAAGAAGGTAACATGTGCATATTTTTCTGTTTCAGCTATTCTGGCCTGAGTCATATTGTTAGCTGCTAAAAATTCACCAAAGGTATTTGTCAACTGAACCTTTTTGAAAGCAACAAGCTTGTTTGGAATTGTAACATCATATTCTGTGAAGCATACAAATTCTACATTTTTTCTTGTGCCTCTGTTAAAGCCATTAAAATCATCATCACAGAAGGCTCTGGTCATTTCTCTTGCTCTATCCGGTCTAAAGTTAAAGAAAACAACTGAATCATTATCATTAACTGTAGCTACAGGAGCTCCGTTATTTGTAATAACTACCGGAACAACAAACTCATCATTAACACCCTTTTCATAAGATGCTGCAATAGCTTCTACAGGGTCATCAGCTTTTTCCCCTTCACCAGCAGTAATTGCTACATAAGCCTTTTCAACTCTATCCCAGTTGTTATCTCTATCCATTGCATAATAACGGCCAGAAACAGATGCTACTTCACCAACACCGATTTCCCTCATTTTGTTTACAAGTTCTTCCATAAAGCCCTTGCCAGATGTAGGTGCTGTATCTCTGCCATCAAGGAAAGCGTGTACATAAACCTTTGTAAGTCCAGCCTTCTTTGCTAATTCTAATAAACCATAAAGATGTGTATTATGGCTATGAACACCTCCGTCTGACAATAAACCAAATGTATGAAGTGCGCTTCCATTCTTTTTACAATTTTCTACAGCAGCTACTAAAGCTTCATTTGTAAAGAAGGTACCATCTTCTATTTCCTTTGTAATACGAGTAAGCTCCTGATAAACAATTCTACCAGCACCCATATTAAGATGTCCAACCTCTGAATTTCCCATCTGTCCGTCTGGAAGTCCAACTGCCATACCACTAGCATAGCCTTTTACAAATGGATATTCCTTCATAAGTCTATCCATTACTGGTGTCTTTGCTAATGCAACAGCATTTCCTTCTGTTCTATCATTTAATCCATATCCATCAAGTATCATTAAAACGGTAGGTCTTTTAGCCATAATGTATCTCCTTTTATATCTTTTTCTATAAGTATAACCTACGATTAGTTATACCTTACATACTATAACATTAGAAAATAAATTTATCAAGTACAGTATTGTGCATATTTTTATCAATATTTCCGGCTAAATAGAGTAATTAATTATCATTTTTATATGGCTACAAGCTTATGAAATACTTTTTTACCCTTCTTCAGTTTAACACCATTAAGAATACTATCCCTTTCAATAATTGTTTCATATTCTTGCACCTTTTCTCCATTAATTGATACCCCACCCTGCTCAATTAATCGGCGTGCCTCGCTTCTGCTTTTGGCTAATCCACAAATAACAAGTGCCTCCATAATTGAAATGCCATCCTCTGGTACTTCCTCAGCTTTAAGCTGTGTTGTTGGCATATTGCTGTCATCACCACTGCCATTAAAAAGTGCATATGCTGCAAGTTTCGCTTTATCTGCCTCCTCTTTTCCGTGTACAAGCTCTGTTAATGAATATGCAAGAATTTCTTTCTTTTCATTAATTCTTGTATCATCCCATTCATCCATTTTTTTAATTTCCTCTAACGGAATAAAGGTCAGCATACGAATACATTTCATAACATCTAAATCATCAATATTTCTCCAATATTGGTAAAACTCATATGGACTTGTTTTTTCAGGGTCAAGCCATACAGCACCCTTTGCAGTTTTACCCATTTTCTTTCCTTCACTATTCATTAAGAGTGTAATCGTCATAGCATAAGCATTATCTCCAGTTTTCTTACGGATTAAATCTGTACCAGCAAGCATATTACTCCACTGGTCATCTCCACCAAACTGCATATTACATCCATAGTGATTATGCAAATATAAAAAATCATAGCTTTGCATAATCATATAATTAAATTCAAAAAAGCTAAGACCTCTCTCCATACGCTGCTTGTAACATTCTGCACGCAGCATATTATTTACCGAAAAACACGCTCCCACATCTCTTAGAAGTTCTACATAGTTTAAATTTAAAAGCCAGTCTGCATTATTTACAGCAATAGCCTTATTATCTCCAAACTCAATAAATCTGCTTATCTGCTTAAGAAAGCATTGACAATTATGCTGTATTGTTTCAGCACTCATCATACTTCTCATATCTGTTCTGCCACTAGGGTCACCTATAAAGCCAGTTCCTCCTCCAAGTAAAACTACTGGTTTATTTCCTGCCAGCTGAAGTCGCTTCATTAAGCATAATGCCATAAAATGACCAACATGCAATGAATCGGCTGTTGGGTCAAAGCCAATATAAAATCTTGCCCCACCATTATTAATTAATTCTCTAATTTCCTTTTCATCTGTTACCTGAGCTATAAGACCTCTTTCCTGTAATTCTTCATATATATTCATATACTTTTACATCCTTTCATTAAAAAAGCCAGATAAGACTATTTCGTCTTATCTGGCCATAATATAATGTCCATCCGGTAACCTTTATTCAGGTACCTTGCAAGGTGTTTTTTTACACCGTCCGACTTTTTTAACTTTTATATTATATTATTTTGTATTGCCATAGTTATATGCAATACCAAAACTAGATTTTAGTTATTTGTTGTAATTTACAATTTTACCAAAATCTGGTTTTAATGAAGCACCACCAACTAAGCCACCATCAATATTTGCCTGAGCAAATAATTCTGGAGCTGAAGCTGCTGAAACGCTTCCGCCGTACTGGATACGAATTGCTTCGCCTGTTGCTTCATCATAAATTTCTTTAATGCAGGCACGAATTGCAGCACAAACTTCTTCAGCCTGCTGTGTTGTAGCTACCTTACCTGTTCCAATAGCCCAGATTGGCTCATATGCAATAACAGCACTCTTAGCCTGTTCTGCTGTTACATTTAAGAAAGCAATCTTAATCTGCTGACGAATCCAGTCGATTGTTATTCCCTGTTCTCTCTGTGTTAATGACTCACCACAGCAGATAATAGGTGTAAGACCATGTTCAAAAGCCTTTAAAACCTTCTTGTTTACTGTTTCGTCTGTTTCAGCGAAATATTCTCTTCTTTCAGAATGTCCAATAATAACATATTTTACGCCAGCGTCTACAAGCATATTAGGTGCAATTTCACCTGTATAAGCTCCGCTTTCTTCAAAATACATATTTTCTGCACCAATGCAGATATTTGAACCTTTAGCAGCTTCCATAGCTGGAATAATATCAATAGCTGGTACACAAAATACTACATCTACTTCATCATTTGCTACTAATGGCTTTAATTCATTAATTAATGCAACTGCTTCACTAGGAGTTTTGTTCATCTTCCAGTTACCAGCAATAATTTTCTTTCTTGACATAATAACGCCTCTTCCTTTCAACAAGCATTTTGTACTTGCCCGCTATGTCTGATAAAGAGGACATAACGGTTTGTTAAGTTTTTTATTTGACCACCGTAACTACTAGGGAGTGTAGGTGGGGATTTTACATTCACTACTTTGGATTGCCTTTACACCCAGTAGGCACCACAAGGGTGCCTGCTTATAGTTACTACTTTGGATTGCCTTTACACCCAGTAGGCACCGCAAGGGTGCCTGCTTATAGTTACTACTTTGGATTGCCTTTACACCCGTATGGCTGACTTCGTCAGGCATACGGGGCAGGCACCACAAGGGTGCCTGCTTATTTATCGTTAGCTGCTGCTACACCTGGAAGTTCTTTGCCTTCAAGGAATTCAAGAGAAGCTCCACCACCTGTTGAGATGTGTGTCATCTTATCACCAAATCCAAGAGTATTAACAGCAGCTGCTGAATCACCACCACCAATGATTGTTGTACCATCAACATGTGTTAATGCTTCTGCAACAGCGATTGTACCCTTGGCAAAGTTAGGCATTTCAAAACATCCCATTGGTCCGTTCCATACAACTGTCTTTGCATCTTTTACAGCATCTGCAAATAATTTAGCTGTTTCTGGTCCTATATCTACACCTTCCATATCTGCTGGAATCTGTCCACGACCAACAACCTTGAAATTTGCATCATTTGAGAATGCGTCAGCTACTACTGTATCTACAGGAATAAGTAACTTAACACCCTTTTCTTCAGCCTTCTTCATCATATTAACTGCATATTCTTTGTAATCTTCTTCAAGTAATGACTTACCAACTTCTTCGCCAAGACCAGCCATAAATGTATAAGCCATACCACCACCGATAATAAGTGTATCAACCTTATCAAGTAAGTTTTCAATAACTGAAATCTTAGAAGAAACCTTAGCACCACCAAGAATAGCTACAAAAGGTCTAACTGGATTGTTTACTGCATTTCCTAAGAAATCAATTTCCTTCTGCATAAGGTAACCAACAACAGCAGTATCAACATACTGTGTTACACCAACATTTGAGCAATGTGCTCTATGAGCTGTACCGAAAGCATCATTTACAAATACATCACAAAGAGAAGCTAATTCCTTGCTGAATGCTTCACCGTTCTTTGTTTCTTCAGCTCTGTAACGGGTATTTTCAAGGAGAATTACATCTCCGTTGTTCATTGCTGCAACAGCAGCCTTTGCATTTGGTCCAACAACTTCTGGATCAGCAGCAAATTTAACTTCTTGTCCTAAAAGCTCTGTTAATCTCTTAGCAACTGGTGCAAGTGATAATTCTGGCTTTGGTTCTCCCTTTGGCTTTCCTAGATGTGAGCAAAGAATAACCTTTCCTCCATCTGCGATTAATTTCTTGATTGTAGGAAGAGCTGCTACAAGACGGTTTTCATCTGTAATATTTCTGTTCTCATCAAGTGGAACATTGAAATCACAACGAACTAATACTCTCTTACCATTTACATTAATATCATCTACTGATTTTTTATTAAGCATCGTTATGCTCCTTTCATAATTTATATTTTGACTTAAGATATTTTGTTTTACCTTAAGTAAGTTAATTTGGATAAATCCAAAATAATTTTCCTGTTTAAATACAATATAATGACCTAAAAGGTCTTTCAACTGTTTATTAAAAAAATGGGTCCAGCACTAGGGCCGGACCCTAAAAGGATCGTATAAATCCAAATAAAAGACTAAGCTAATTCAGCGAAGTACTTAATTGTTCTAACCATCTGGCTTGTGTATGAGTTTTCGTTATCATACCAAGAAACAACCTGAACTTCATATAAGTCATCAGAAATCTTTGATACCATTGTCTGTGTAGCATCAAATAATGAACCAAATCTCATTCCAACGATGTCGCTAGATACGATCTGTTCCTCATTGTAACCGAATGATTCTGAAGAAGCAGCCTTCATAGCAGCGTTAATACCTTCAACTGTTACATCTGTACCTTTAACTACAGCTGTAAGAATTGTTGTAGAACCTGTTGGAACAGGAACTCTCTGTGCAGAACCGATTAATTTTCCGTTTAATTCTGGAATAACTAAACCGATAGCCTTTGCAGCACCTGTTGAGTTAGGAACGATATTAACTGCAGCAGCACGAGCTCTTCTGAAGTCACCTTTTCTATGTGGTCCGTCAAGTACCATCTGGTCACCTGTGTAAGCATGAATTGTTGACATAATACCAGACTGGATTGGAGCATAGTCATTAAGTGCCTTAGCCATAGGAGCTAAACAGTTTGTTGTACAAGAAGCAGCTGAGATAATCTTATCATCTGCTGTTAATGTCTTTTCGTTTACTGAGAAAACAACTGTTGGAAGATCATTTCCAGCTGGAGCTGAAATAACTACCTTCTTAGCACCTGCATCGATATGAGCCTGTGATTTTGCTTTTGAAACATAGAAGCCTGTACATTCAAGAACAACATCAACACCGATTTCGCCCCAAGGAAGCTTAGAAGCATCTGCTTCTGCGTAGATCTTGATTTCCTTGCCATCTACTACGATTGAGCTTTCCTTAGCTTCAACTGTATCTGCTAAAGCATATTTTCCCTGTGAAGAATCATACTTTAATAAGTGTGCTAACATAGCTGGGTTTGTTAAGTCGTTGATAGCAACTACTTCATAACCTTCTGCTCCAAACATCTGTCTGAATGCAAGACGTCCAATACGTCCAAAACCGTTAATTGCAACTTTTACTGCCATTGTTTTATAGTCCTCCTATAATGAAAATAAAATTGTGGGATTTAATAGTGTAATCCAACTGAATTAATTCTACCTAATTTACTCCAAAATATCAAGTCTTTTTCTATATTTTGTCAAAAATTTATCAAATAAAATCTGTAGACTAATTTATTACTATTTTATATAATGAACTAAATATTAAAAGAAGAATTGCCATTGTATTTACCCTACAGACAATTACAGTCGGTTAATCGAATTACAACTATACGCACTTTAGAAAGAAGGTTTAATATGATTTCAGATTTACATATACATACCAGTTTCTCCTCTGATAGTAAAACAAATCCTGAGGATATAATAAACAAGGCTATTAGTTCTAATATCCCTTATATCTGCTTTACTGACCATAATGAATTTGACTATGATGATAACCTTTTTATTTTAGATACAGCAAGTTATTTTAATACCTTATTAAATTTAAAGGAAAAATACAAAGAAAAAATCAATGTTCTTATCGGTGTTGAACAAGGCTTAGAAACCACCAAATCGGCTAAAATTAATAATTTTCTTAAAAGTTTCCCCTTTGATTTTATAATAGGTTCTTCACATATGATTAATGGAATTGACCCTTATTATCCAGTTTTTTTTGAAGGTCGTTCAACCTATGAAGCAATCTGTGAATATTTCAGTTCAGTACTGGATAATTTAGATACCTTTAACAATTTTGATGTTTATGGTCATATTGATTATGTTATACGATACCCTTTAGTTCCAGATATTGATTATTCATTTGAAAAATATAAAGAATATTTAGTGCCAATTCTTACAAAAATTATACAGTCTGGAAAAGGCATTGAATTAAATACTGGTGGATTTCGTTCAAAAATAAAAGAATCCAATCCTTCTTTTGAAATTATAAAAAAATATCGTGAATTAGGTGGCGAAATAATTACTGTGGGTTCCGATGCACATAACCTTTGTGATGTTGCGAGCGGCTTTTCTAAAGCAAAGGAATATTTAACCTTAGCTGGTTTTGATTATTATAATGTATTTATTAACAGAAAGCCTATAAAAATCAAGCTTGACTAAATCTGCCACCAGCTTAATTTATTATCTAATATTTTAATTATAGTTTTTATACATATATAAATATAAACTATGTAAAAGCTAAAATTTTTCATAGCAATACTTGCTTTTGTAATATAATGAAAGCTTATGGTTATTTCTTGCGTAATATCTACATTTTGGAAGAAATTTCTAATACATAATTACAATTAAAAAAGCAGCATAAAATCTATTTTCGTTTTATGCTGCTTTATTTTTTTAGTTACATATTATTTATTCATTATCAAGTAATTCCTTGTACAACTGTGAATAATCTCTTCTATTTTCCTTAATGAAAGCAATAGCTGTTCTAGGATGTGAATTAAGAACTCCTGTTAAAAGATATGGAACATCATATCCCCATACAGCGCCTTCCTCTTTTATCTTCTGAATATGTTTCTCCACAAAATTCATAACAGGTACAAGATTGTACTTTGGATTTTTAAGAAATGCTAATAAAGACTCTGTATAACAATTTCCCGCACCTCTGCCCATGCCCGAAACAGTTGAGTCTAATAAGCTGACACCATTTCTAAGAGCTTCAATAGTATTTGCAAATGCGAGCTGCTGGTTGTTATGGGCATGTATACCAATCTTCTTGTTGTATTTAGCAGCAATATTTAAGTACTTATCAGATAATCTCTTCATCTGTTCAGGATAGAAGGAACCAAAACTATCTACAATATAGATTACATCAACAGGAGACTTTGCTAATATTTCTAAGCCATTTTGTAAGTCCTCATCATTAACCTTAGATACAGCCATAATATTTGCTGTTGTTTCATAGCCCTTTCTTTTGGCATCCTCAATCATTTCAGCCGCCGTAGGTATCTGATGAATATAGCAGGCTGTTCTAACCATATCAATTACACTGTCTTTTTTGTCAATTATATCATTTTTGTAGTCTGTTCTTCCAACATCAGACATTACAGAAATTTTCATATCAGAATTGTTGTCACCAACTATTTTTCTTATTGAATCCTCATCACAGAATTTCCAAGGTCCAAAATCCTCAACATTAAAAACTTCCTTTGATGCTTTATATCCAAACTCCATATAATCAACACCAGCCTTGATGTTTGCATTATATAAATCCTTTACAAACTCGTCACTAAATCTAAAATCATTAACAAGACCACCATCTCTTAATGTGCAGTCCATAACCTTAATGTCAGGTCTGAACGATACTATTGTTCCATTTTTTTTGTCATCCATTAACTTTTCCTCCATATTTCATTGTTACATAACTTTAAACCATTAAAGTTGTTTTATACTATACACTATATAAATACATTTGTCAAGTATATTATAAAAGCCCACCTTTTATATATGGATGAGCTTTTAGTGTTACATAACATCATTGTACCCTATTTTATGTATAAACTTATTTATATCCCAATTATTTTACATACAATATTAATCTGTTGCAGTCTGATCATATTTTTCCATCATCATCTTCTTAAATTTCATAAAGATTTCTAATTCATGTTGAGTATTAACAATAAATTCATTATTTTTTACATTTCCATATTCAGTTGATGAGTCTTCAACAATAACATTATCTTTATTTTTATAATTAAAATATGGTGTAACTACATAAGTTTCAATATAAAAATACTCTCCCTGCAATTCAGTCTTTTCTTTTGATCGTATAAAGACCAGATATTCATCGCCCTTTTTCATTAAATTAACATTATATAAATTCATGTGATTTCGATCTTCAAAATAATGATAATTTGCATTAAATAGAACAATTTCCTCGCCAACTTTAACATCATCGCCTTTAAATACTTCTAATACTTTTACCTTATGAGTTACTGTTTGAAAATCAAATGTTGGTTCTTCAAGTACTTTCACTTTAAGAACATATTGAGATTCATCTGGAATTAACTGGTATAATTCTTCTGCCAATTCTTTATTTAATGAACTTTTCAGTGAAACATCCAGCTTGTCCATATTATCTAAGGCATTCATGTATGTACCTTTTTTACTCATACCTATTGCTACTGCTATTCCAATAACTATTATCAGGCATACTGCTATTATTATATATTTTTTACTAAATTTAAATGTTTTTTTCTTTTTCATTTTCTTCCTTCTTTACTATACATCCGTTTTCCATATAAAAAACTTTATCTGATAACAATTTTATATCTTCCTTATTGTGACTGGCAATTAATATAATCGCACCCCTTTTTCTTTCATCCTGTATAATATTCCGGATTTCCTCTACTCCGTTCTCATCTAGTGCATTAGTAGGTTCATCTAGGAGAATAATATCTGGTTTTTCCATGATTGCTTGTGCGATAATTAATCTCTGTTTCATTCCAAGAGAATATTTCCTTACCGTCCGTTTATCATCCGGGTCTAATCCAACTCTTGTAAGAGCCTCTCTAACTTCATCTTCACCAATCTTTTTATTAATGTTTGCCAGAAGCTGTAAATTTTTCAAACCTGTATATTCACTATATAATCCTGCATTTTCAATAATAATACCTGTATTTGGCAAAATATCCATATCCTTATATAGTACCTTATCATCAAGCAAAATCCTTCCTGAATCTAATTTCATAAGGCCACATATAGCTCTAAACAGCATAGTTTTGCCTGAACCGTTTCTTCCAACAAAGCCATATATTTTTGAGTTTTCAAACTCAATACTTATGTTATCCAATATAACCTTGTTTTTTATTTTCTTACTAATATTTTCCAATACTAATTTCATACTAATTCTCCATTTCTTTATTTACATTTATAAAATCAATTTCCTTTATAATAACATACCCAATAATAATCATAATTACTGCAAATACTATAGAACATTTCAAAGATATACTTAAATCGTAATTTATTCCGAACAAATTAATTCTTGAGTTTAATGTATCCATAGTGCTACTATGCCAAAATAGTATTAAATGGGAAAATAAATCATATTTCAGCAACTCACCATTTGCTATTATCAGGTCATACGAAAGCATTTTTTCTGATTCTAGTGGAAAAATACTAATCCATAAGCACAGCATAACAATCAAGCACATTATCACAGCTACAACTATTCCATATGACTTTACTGTTCCAATTTTTATTGACATAACATTAATAAATAATGCCATTCCAAATAAAAACATTGTATATATAGCCACATAATACAAATATAAAATTAAGGATGGTTTATCAATAACTACTTTATTTTTAATACTTGCAATCAGCATTGCAATAGCCGGCACTAATACAACATATAATAAAGTGTTAAAAAACAGCCTCCACATCTCCTTAATACACCATTTACTTCTATTTTCACATCTGGTAAAAACATATGTACTTGCTGTGCAGAAATGTCTATAAATATCAGTACCAAATACTATTAAATAAATAAGTATTGGAAAACAACTCATTGTAATCTGTATAATTCCGTCATATGATAATTCACATATTCCCATAGATGTTTTAATTATAATACTGCTAAAATAAACCTGTTCATCTATAGCAACAAAATATAAACTAAAGTATATGCCGAAAGCAATACCTAATAATATACTTTTTCTGCGTAGGCTCATGCTATAACACATCCCTTCGCTGTTTTATATATATAAGCAATATTGATATTATAGCTATAGTACCAAATAAACATATATATGAAGATTCGCTTTTATACGATATGTCAAAAGCACTTAAATATGCAAAATGACTTGTCCTGACCTCAATCTGCGGAAATAAGCTGTCAATCATTCCTATTCCATAAAGTAATATATAAACTGGAAATAACAATCCAATCTTAAATTTGAAAAAAAACATTGAAACAGCCAGTGTAAAAATACCTAATATTCCTGCAACAATCCCAAACATTATACATGATATAAACGCATATAATATTGGTGAAATCTTAAAAAAATCAAAAAACATATAATTTTCTGTAGACATTATGTATGATAAATCATATGTTGCAGAATTAGCAAAATTTCCATTTGCATCTAATGGAAAAGCAAGACAGTTCAAAATAATTTCCAACATTAATGGTAAGGCAAATACACAAAAATTAACAATAAATACTGCTATGGTCTTACCCCAAAAATATTTTTTCTTTCCAACTCTTGAAACTAAATATATCTCTTCTCTGCTATTCTTATCATCTGCATAAGAAAAACCAACAGGCAAAATCACAAGTAATGGAAAAAGCTGTAAAAAATAAAATGATAGAGTTCCAGGATCCATACTCTCACTGGATAAAAATAATAATCTCATTGGGTTTATCATTGCCTGAACATCGGTACCTTGATACTTAAATACATTACTAAAAAAATTAATAAGTACAAGCGTGAACATTAGAAGTATAACACCTACTGCCCATCTTTTTTCTATAACTACTCTAAACTGTGATCTTATTGAATCAATCATATCCTAATCTCCTTACATATTATCTTGCATCATACATTACCTCAGCACCTGCTGCTGGAGCTGTATTACTATTACCTGTAAAATAAAAATTTATAGTATAAAAATTCAGTGGAATATCGTAAAAACGTATTAATGTATTAGCTGTATTTTCCTCATTTAAAACAACAGTATCTGTAATCTGCCTATGATCTGTACTGTATACTGTTACCCTTATTCTTTTATATGTATCTTTTCCACCGGCATAAGGATATACCGAATAACATCTGGCATAAGCAGAAGCATACTTTCCACTACGAGATGCACTTCTTACTGTAGGTGACATATTTGTCAATAATTTTACTGTTTCACGCTTAGGTGCTGCAAATACCTGCGTGCCAAATACTAGTAGTGACACAATAACTACCGATACAAAAGTACCTAGGAATCTCTTATATTTATTCATATATTTTTCCTTTCATTAATGAAAATTCCACAGAAATAGTATATACCTATGGTATACTCTTGTAAAGTTATTTTTACATTTTCTTCATATACTTTTTATATTTTCTTTATTTTATATATAATGTTGCACAAAAGTTAATATACAAAAACCGAGAACTCAAATTCTCGGTTTTTTACTATTTTATACTTATTAAGCAATGCTCTTAAAGTCTTATTTCCAAAAATACACTCATAGTGTTTTTTATTCATCCCAGTTATGATATACAGCCTGAACATCATCATCTTCATCTAATAAATCAAGAATTCTGTTCATCTTTTTAATATCATTTTCATCACTTAATGCAACATAATTTTGAGGAATCATAGTTACTTCTGCCTCTGCCATTGTAACACCTGCTGCTTCTAATGCTTCTCTTACAACTGAGAAATCATCTGGATTTGTAAGTATTTCATAGCTATCCTCTTCGTCTGCAAAATCCTCTGCTCCAGCATCCAATGCTACCATCATAACTTCATCAGCATCCATATCACATTCTTCTTTGTCAATGATAATCTGACCCTTTTTATCAAACATAAATGAAACGCAGCCCTGTGTTCCAACATTTCCGCCACCCTTTGTAAAAGCGTTTCTGACATTTGATGCTGTTCTGTTTTTGTTGTCTGTAAGTGCATCTACGATAATAGCTGTTCCGTTTGGACCATAGCCTTCATAAGTAACCGTTACATAGTTTACACTATTTGCATCACCAGCAGCCTTTTTAATGCCTCTGTCAATAGTATCATTTGGCATATTGTTTGCTTTTGCTTTTGCAATTACATCTCTAAGCTTTGAATTATTAGCCGGATCAGCTCCACCTTCCTTAACAGCTACAGCAATTTCTCTACCTATAATTGTAAAGATTTTTCCTTTTGCTGCATCATTTTTTTCCTTTTTGTGCTTAATATTAGCAAATTTTGAATGTCCTGACATTTTTCTCTCTCCTTAAAATATAATAATTAACGGCAATGATTATTCATTATCAATATCCGTATCACTAACTACATCATTATTAATTGTAATTTTCACAAGGGAAATCATATTATTTTCAACAGCTAAAATATCATACTGATACCTGCCTGCTACAACAGATGGTTTCTCGTCCTCTTTAGGAATATAGCCTAACTTTAATATAAGATAACCATTTAGTGTATCGTAGTCATCCTCCTCATACTGAATATGAAGCTCATCCTCCAGCTGTTCCAGTGTAGTCATTCCTTTCACTAAAAATACATTTTCCGACTGCTTTACAATGTTATTTTCATCTTCATCATATTCGTCCAGAATATTTCCAACAATTTCTTCCAGTATATCCTCCATAGCCACAATACCAGCGGTCTGACCATATTCATCAATAACTATTACCATATGTATTTTTTCAGACTGCATTTGTCTAAAAAGAATATCAATATGCCTGGTTTCCGGAATAAATCTGGCCTCTCTAAGTATTGAGGAAAGATTTTTTACTAAAGCCTTGCCTTTGTTTTCCTTATGATAACACTCAAGCGCATCTCTAAGATGTAAAATACCAACAATATTGTCTATATTGTCAACATATACTGGAAATCTGGAATTGCTTGCATCTAACATAAAATTAACTGCTTCATTTAAGGTAAGATTTCCGTCTACTGCAACGATATTTTTTCTATGTGTCATAATATCGCCAGCTTCCTTGGCATCTAATTCCATAATATTAGAAATCATTTCAACTTCTTTTTCTTCAAGAACACCTTGCTCATGTCCTTCATTAACCATTGAAATAATCTCATCCTCTGTAACATTTTCCTTCCTATCCTTTGGACTAATACCAAATATTCTTAAAATAATATTAGATAAAAAACCAATAGAGGCTGTGATTGGCAGTAACAACGCCATTATAAAATATATAACATTTACAAAGGCATATGCAAACAGCTCACTATGCTTACTACCTAAGCCCTTTGGCACCATTACACCAATGCTCAGATATATAAGCAGTATAACAGCAATAACAATAATAGATGACAAAATATGTATTGTGCTTTCTTCAATATTTTTTCCTATAATATTGTTAAAGGCTTTGTCTAATTTATTGATATAGTATACTGATTGCATATATCCTATAATCACTGACATACAGGTAGCTGTAAGCTGGATTGTATTTATGAATTTTACAGGACTATCGATTATCTTCAAAAGCTTTATAGCCTTTTTATTACCATTTTCAGCTTTCTTTGATATATCAGACTCATTAAGGCCTTTTACTGCCTCTCCAAAACCATACATAATAACATTTATTAAAATAAATATTATAAATAATATGATACTATACGCGGGACTACTGTCCATTGTAATATCTACTCCTTTATATTTAATTCGCAGTTTGTCTGCTAAATGTTAAATATACCATATACTCCAATTATTCGTCAATATTTATGTATCTAGTTTTAGACTAATAAGCAAAGCCTTATCAACTTTTACCATAATATTCTCACTTAAATGACATACCTTATCCTTTAATCTTTTTTTATCTATTGTTCTTAATTGCTCCAGTAAAATTACCGAATCCTTTACAATATCACAATTTGCTGTTTTAATTTCGACATGGGTAGGCAGTTTTGCTTTGTTCATTTTACTGGTAATTGCTGCACAGATTACAGTCGGACTGTGCTTATTGCCCATATCATTTTGAATTATTAAAACAGGTCTTATTCCCCCCTGTTCAGACCCGATAACAGGTCTTAAATCAGCATAAAATATATCTCCTCTTTTTATAACCACTTTTTTAACACTCCAATCAAATACTATTCTCTTAAAGTGTTTCCTATAAACTTCTTTTTATTCATATTTTTATACTTAGTCTAATCATATATTCTCTAAACACTTAATTATATCAGTTGGAATCATAGCGTAAATCCCCTTTTTATCTCGTGCCATATCCCCACACAGCCCATGAATAAACGCAGCAATAGCACCGGCAGTCTCTATTTTTGTACCTGTTGCTATTAGTCCAGCCACAATTCCAGAGAGCACATCTCCTGAGCCACCCTTTGCCATTCCATTATTTCCTGTAATATTAATATATGTTTTGCCTAAGGTATTGCAACTACAACTTCTGCTATCCTTTAAAATAATATTTATATTATTTTTCTTTGATGTTTTCCTGCATACCTCAACCAGATTTTGTCCAATTTCAGCCACAGGCACACTTATAAGCCTTGACATTTCCAATAAATGTGGTGTTATAAGTACATTGCTATGCAATAATTTACCCCAATCCTTAATCTTTGCTAATGTATTTATTCCATCAGCGTCAATAACTATATTTTTACCTGTTTCCAAACAGCTTCTAAGCAGGGCTTCTGTCCTATCTCCAACTCCCATTCCTGGTCCTATGAGAATAGTGTTACACCAATTTAAGCCTTCCTTAACAATACTAATATAATTGTCATTATTATAGGTACTAATCATTACCTCGGGCAGCTGACTACACAATAATTCCTTATTTTCCTGTGTGGTTATTACCTTTATAAGTCCTGTACCAATGTTTTGTGCTGCTTTTACAGCCATATACAATGCCCCATATATCTGCTCATTTCCTGCCACCACCAGCAGCTTACCATATGTACCCTTGTTTGAGTGGTCCACTCTTTTAGGAAATACTTCCTTAAGGTCACTTTTCTCATAACTATATATAATATCTGCGTTTTTGTATGCAGCAGTTGGAAATCCTATTTTATGTACAGATATTTCTCCTGCATAGTCAGCACCCGGATATAAAAGCTGACCAATTTTATAATTGCCAAAGGTAATAGTATAGCTTGCTTTAACTGCTATTCCCATTACATTTCCTGTATTTCCGTCAATGCCTGAAGGAATATCCACAGCATAAACTACCTTTTTGCTATTATTTATTTGATTTATAATATTATAAAATATACCTGTAACAGGTCTTGTTAATCCAATTCCAAAAATACCGTCTACTATTACATCATATTCTGAAAATACATTTTCATTTTCTAAATCAGAATAATAGTAAAACGGAATATCAAGCTTCTTAGCTATTTCAAATTGTGTGTCCCACTCTGCTGTATGTTTTGTATCCTTTGAAACCACTATTACGGCTACATTATTATATCCCTCTGCCTTTAACATTCTTATTGCAGCAATCCCATCCGCTCCGTTGTTGCCAGTACCTGCTACTGCCACTATTTTTTCAGTTACCTTATGTCTTTTTCTAATAGCCTTATAAACATATCTGGCTGCTGTTTCCATAAGTGCTAAGGCTGGTATTTTATATTGATTAACAGAGCAATCATCCACCTTTTTCATTTCAACTGCAGATAAAATTTCAAGCATACCTAATCATCTCCTTCTAAAACTACATATGCAATAGCATATTCTTTTATATTTGAAAGGCTAATATGTATATTTTTTACACCTAATTTTTCTGATAATAGTTTTGCATCCTCATAAAGTTTTACATATGGTTTTCCTAATTCGTCCCTAAGTATTTCAATCTGGTTAAGTTCAAAGCCTCTTACTCCTGTACCAAAGGCTTTTGCTATACTTTCCTTTCCAGCAAAATTAGAGGCTATGCTTTGATAATTTTTCTTTAAAATCTCCCTTTCCTTTAATGTAAAATACCGCATTAAGAAAGACTCACTACTGCAAGCCTTCTCTATGCGGTAAACCTCTATTATATCAGTTCCAATTCCAACTATCATTTACTGTTCCTCCCTATATTTTTTGTATTGTCTTACAACCTCAGGATGAAAGGTATCCGATATGTACTTATCCATCAATTCGTTTTCTTCTCTTTTCTTTTCACGAACTAATATTCTCTTTTTTAATTCTATACGAGTTTCATCAATCCACTTTTCTAAGCTGTCAATGTCATCGTCATTCTTTTTTATTTTATTATATATTTCCTCTAAGCTTTGATATGCCAGCAGTGCATTAGCATTATTAATATTTGATGGAACATCCAGCTCCTTGTCCTGCAGCAAAAGTAATTCATCATTAATGTCCTCGATAAGTTCCTTACTTTTGTCTACCTTTTTTCTGGCTCTGGAGTTTTCCTCTGCGTCCATATTAGAAACTATTTCCTTCATCAAAGTTTTTTTAAGACTAATAAGCTCATCTCTTTTTGTATTAATAGTTCCCTGACTTTTAAGTGATGTATTTACCTTTTTTTCTAAAATTGCTATCTCATCACTTTTTTCATCTGTATTAAATATATTAAGCCATTTTCTATCCAGCGTAAGCACTGGCAGCCTGGATTTTTTTATAAGCTCTATAATCTCTTCTTTTGTGACTATATCATATTCGCGTTTTGCCATATTTTATTCTTCATCCATTCTTTTTAGATTGTAGGATATACGCATCAGACTTTCAGATAAATGAACACTTTCCACTATAACATCTGATGGCACCAGTAAATCTGTATGGGCAAAATTCCAAAACGCCTTAACACCTAATTTTACCAGCTTATCTGCCACTTTTACTGCTTCGTTTTTTGGAATTGTAAGTGCTGCAATATCTATAGTATTATTTTTTGCAAATTTATCTAACTCACTTAAATGTTTTACTTCTATTCCTCTGATTTTTGTTCCTTTAAGCTTCTCATCTATATCGAATATACCTGTAATCACAAAACCACGCTTTTCAAAATTTGCATATCCTGCAATGGCTCTGCCTAGGTTTCCTGCACCAATAATAACTACATTGTGCTTTTCATCTAAGCCTAAAATCTTAGCAATTTCATCATATAAATACTTAACATTATATCCATAGCCTTGTTGTCCAAAGCCTCCGAAATTATTCAAATCCTGTCTGATTTGTGAAGCGGTAACCTTCATTCTTTCGCTTAATTCACCTGACGAAATTCTCTCAACGCCTAGCTCTAATAATTCGCCTAAATGTCTATAATATCTTGGCAATCTTTTTATGACCGCAGTCGATATTTTCTCACTCACGACCTTTACCTCCTATATTTTTAATCCGAATACATTGGTGAGTAAAAGGGCGTACCTTTAACACTCACCTTATAAAATAATCATACATCATATTATAATAACAAATTAAAAGATTGTCAAATTTTAGACAAAGATTGTGTGTAAGTTTTTTTATTACCAAAGACCATGTTTATCTATATTAAGCATTGAATTATTAATATGCTCTATAGCCAGTCTTTGAGCTTCTTCTACATTTCTTTCCTTAATGGCATTTGCTATTTTTTGATGCTCAACATGGGATTTTTGGGCTCTTTCAATATCATTAAGGGTAGTTTTTCTCATTCTCTCCAAATAATGATGAAAATCTGAAAGTGTCTGGCTGATCATTCTGCTGTTGGCTGCCTTGTATATAACCTGATGATACTTATTATCCAGTTCTAATATTGCATCCATTTTTCCCTTGCTTAAATAATAGCTATTTAAATCAAGTATTTCAAACAGCTCATTTATAATATCATCATTAATATTTTCGATTGCCTTTTTAACACAAAGACCCTCAAGCAGGGCTCTCATTTCATATATATCCTTTACATCCTTTTTGCTAAAGCCTATTACAGAAGCACCCTTATTAGGGATTAGTAAAACCAATCCCTCTAATTCCAGCTGTTTTAATGCTTCCCTAACTGGAGTTCTGCTGACTCCCAGCTCAGTAGCTAAGGCATTTTCCTTTAACAAATCATTTTCCTTATATTTGCCATTTAAGATTGCTTCTCGGATTGTATCAAATACATACTCACTTAATGAGCTTTTTTTTGAGATTTTACTGGTGGAATCAATAATATCTATTTCACTCATATAAGCCTCCGTTAACCTAATGTAATATTAAGTTCCTCGCAAGTCTTTGATATTACATCTAACAATTCATTATCAGTTATAACTGTAACTCTTCCTTCGTCATACTGTTCATCAACCCAAGCCTTAACACGAGTAACTAATTCACTCTGCTTATCTACAGCCTTGTCGCCCTTTAGCTTAAAGTATGTATTAATCCAGTGAGCTACACCCGCAAGTCCAGAGGTATTAGATACTGCAACTAATACTGGTCTGTTTAAAATTTTATCTGTATCAAATATGTTATAAATTTCTTCGTTCTTAAGTAAACCGTCTGCGTGAATACCTGCTCTGGTTACATTAAATGCTGAACCAACAAAAGGTGTTCTTGATGGAATTTTGTAGCCGATTTCCTTCTGGTAATATTCAGCAAGCTCTGTAATTACCTGTGGCTGCATACCGTCAAAGGTACCTCTGAGCTGTGCGTATTCAAATACCATAGCCTCAAGCGGAGTATTACCTGTTCTTTCTCCAATACCGAATAATGAGCAGTTTACACCACTGGCACCATATAACCAGGCTGTTGTTGAGTTTGTAACAGCCTTATAGAAGTCATTGTGTCCATGCCACTCTAGCTGTTCGCTTGGCACACCACCATGCTCCTTTAAGCCGTATATAATACCCTGTACAGATCTTGGAATAACTGCACCTGAGAAGTTTACTCCATAGCCCATAGTGTCACAAGCTCTGATTTTTACAGGTATGCCATATTCCTCTTGTAATTTCATAAGCTCTAAACAAAATGGAATTACAAAGCCGTGAATATCTGAACGAGTAATATCCTCAAAGTGACATCTTGGACTTATACCTGTTTCCAAACATTCTCTAATAACACTTAAATAATGTTCCATACACTCTCTTCTAGTCATTTTCATTTTGTAGAAGATATGATAATCTGAACAGCTGACTAATATACCTGTTTCCTTAAGTCCTATATCCTTAACTAATTCAAAGTCCTTTTTACTTGCTCTGATCCAGCTGGTTACCTCTGGGAATTTGTATCCTCTTTCAAGACATTTGTATACAGCATCTCTATCTTTCTTGCTATATAAGAAAAATTCTGACTGTCTGATAATTCCGTTTGGACCACCTAAATCGTGAAAATAATCAAACATTCTAACTATCTGTTCTGTTGTATAAGGTGCTCTTGACTGCTGTCCATCTCTAAATGTAGTATCAGTAATCCATATATTTTCAGGCATACAGTGAGGAACTATTCTATCATTAAATGCAATTTTAGGAACTTCACTATATGGGAATAGGTTTCTAAATGTATTTGGCTGTTCTACATCTACCAAATGATATAAATGCTCTTCAAGCTGTAATAAATTTGTGTGTGAATTCATCATTACTTTTCTGTTATCCATGTTTCCTCCAAGATGTATGCACTCTGTGCTTTTTTAATTTTGTATAATTGTATACAATCATACAATTATTGTCAAGAGAAAAATAAAAACACCGTATTTCTACGATGCTTTTACTTTTTTATATGTTCTTTTTAATTATCTAATGATTGTTCCACACTTAAGTGCAATACCCTCTTTTGCCTTTGCAAGACTTGTGATAACTGCACATCTGTCGGCCTTTGCCTCTACGAAATTTAAAGATGCCTGTATCTTTGGAAGATTTGTCAACTGGTCAAGCTTTCCATCTTCAATAAGCTTTTCTGCATCCTTCACTGAAAGTTCTCCTAATACCTGTTTATTTTCTCCTTCACCTACAACCACATTGTCATTTGAGGTAAGGATAAGAAGCATAGAAGCGTCTACCATATCTGCAAGCTTTGCAGCAGTATAATCCTTTTCAATAATAGCTGAAGCACCCTTAAGAGTTGTTCTCTGGTCAAGAACTGGTATTCCACCGCCACCGGCAGCTATAACTATCTGGTTTGCATTTAATAATGCGTTAATAGAATCGATTTCGTAAATATCTATAGGCATTGGTGAAGCAATAATTCTTCTGTAGCCCTTTCCTTCTTCATAAGTAACATAATTACCCTTCTTTTCTTCTACCTCTGCCTCTTCCTTTGTCATATAACGGCCAATAACCTTTGTAGGATTATTAAATGCCTTGTCAAAAGGATCAACTCTTACCTGAGTAATAATTGTTGCTACCGGTTTGTAAATACCACGATTTAAAAGCTCACTACGGACTGCATTTTGTAAATCATAGCCAATGTAGCCCTGGCTCATAGCACCACATACTGACATAGGAGCAACAGTATACTTTGTATCAAGTCTGCTAAACTCAGTCATTGCTGTCTGAATCATACCTACCTGTGGTCCGTTACTGTGTGTAATAACTACTTCATATTTAGCCTCTACCAGGTCTGCTATTGCCTTAGCAGCCTCCTTTACTCTTTCCTGCTGTTTTGGGAAGGAATCGCTAAATGCGTTTCTGCCCAACGCTACAACTACTTTATTATTTGCCATATTAGTTCCTCATTTCTGCGTTCACGCTATATATTTTATAAGGTCTTAACAACCTAAAATTTCTACAATAAATATACCAAAAATATTGATAATTAACAACATTAATCTTCATCTTTCATATTAAAGAAAAGCTCTGAATTATAACGGCGTTTCCTTTCTAACATCCGCTTTCTTCGTTTCATTCGATGTATTTTTAGTCTGATAATTAAAACAATATATAATAGAATTATTAATGCAATAACAACCAGTACAATAATTCCTATAACCTTAAGAATAGTTAAGAATATATTAGAACCACTCTTTTCGGTTGTAGTAGTGCTTGCTGGCACATTCTTGTCATTATTTGTATCTGAATTTGATATATTTGTAGTATTATCTACATTGCTCTCTTTATATTCATTATACTTTGCCTCTATCTGTTCAAAGTAATCCTCTGATACATTTTCCTTAATATAGTCATATATTGTTGTATGGTCTGCGTATACCTGTGTAGCTCCCTTTGCGCCTAAGGTAACAACCATAATACTTCTGCCGTTAATACGGGCATAGGATACAAGTGTCATACCGGCTTCATCAGTAAAGCCGGATTTTCCACCAATACAATCCTCATAATAATACTTCTCATTCTTATTAAACAACTTGTTTGTATTACTCCAGTATCTGGTTTCACTTTGTTTATTTGTTGGAGGAACCTCGTACATTTGTGTACTTATAAGTTCCCTATAAAAATCATAATTTCTGTAAGCATTTAATCCCATTATAGCTAAATCATATGCACAAGTATAATGGTTATCATCATGCAATCCATGTGGGTTGGTAAAGTTAGTATTAACACAGCCTAGCTCGGCTGCCTTTTTATTCATAAGCTTGGCAAACTCTTCATTTGACCCTGATATGTGTTCAGCTAATCCATTAGCTAAGTCATTGGCAGAAATAACGATTAGGCCATACATACACTGCCTAACAGTTAATTTCTCACCTTCATCTACAAAGGCAGCACTGCTGCCTAATTCTATTGAAAAAACTGCATCATGGGAAAATGTTACTATATCGTCCATATTTCCCTTATCCATTACAACTGTAGCTGTCATTATTTTAGTTGTACTTGCTGGATAAAATTTTTCATACATATTTTTCTCATATATAGTATATCCTGTGGCCATATCCACCACTATAATCCCATTAGAATTAAGCTCCGGCATATCAATTTCATTATGACTTGAATCTCTGTCCGTAACTATTATGCTTCCATACGCAACCATTCCACAAAAAATCACACCAACAATAAATGCACTTATAGTTGATAATTTTTTAAGCATTTCTATTTTTGTTCTTTCTTTGTATTTTGTTCATCATTAACAAGTGTTTCTATTACACCAAGTATTTTTGTAACCCTTCCTCTAAAGCCTCTTATAGCATAAAGCTTAACAAGACACCCTATAGGCTCATTTTTATCATTTAACAATCTAATTGAAAATTTAACATAATCATTTGTTTTGTTTATTCTATCAACTCGTCGTAAAAATTTATCTATATCTTCTTCATAAACATATTTTGTCATAATTGACTTCATATCTGACTTTGGAAGCTCATATCCAAAAATATGATTCCATTTATCATTACAATACATTGTATCATTTTTTACGCTATAGTCAAACATAATAGTTTCAGAATTATCAGTTACAATATAGTACCTTTCTTTATTTATTCTGCTGCTTCTTATATGTGAAGTAATAAGATAAATAAAGTATACTAATAATAAAATCAATAGTACACTTATCTCCATAATAAAGGTAACACCTGCCCCTCTTATTACAGAGGTATGCTCATCAACTGTATCTGCTGAAACGATTGTTACTACATACCATTTATTGTATGAAGTTTTAGAGTAGCATAAATACCTTTTATGATTTCCATTGCCATAAGAAACATTACCTAAGGTTTTCTGCTTCATTCCACTAATTAAAGCATTGGCGCTTTTAGTATCATCAGACAAAATCAGCTTTATATTTTCAACCTCATCAAGACCATTTGCTCTTGTGAGCAAGGTTCCATCCTGTTTTACAATAAAGCTGTCCCCATTATTTCCAAAGGCATCAATATCTGTAAAGCTTGAAAATTCTTCATAGGAACAAAATACAACCAAAACTCCTTCTATCTTGTCATCTCTGTACACAGGCACAGAAAAGCCTATATCACGGGATTTAGAATTTTGGTCATTGTAATCAAAAAGCATATTTTTGCCCTTCTTGGTTTTATCAAAAAAATCCGTATTGCTATAATCTACACCACCTTTTTCTATTAAGCCATGTCCATCCAGTCCAACAATATCATAGCCTCCAAAGCCGTCTATAGCCACCTGTGCATCTAAAACCTTTGATACCGTAGTATAATCACCATTACTATAGGTACCTATATACATGGCTAATGCCTCTAAGGTAATAAATCTTTCGTTTATTTTAATGTTTACACATTCAGCTGCTTCCTCAACTATATTGTTCAAGTAACTTTTTGTCTGTTCTCCTAAGTTATAATATGTATCAGTATAAAAATTGTAGAATATGCCAATATTCACAAGTATTATAATAAATGTAATCACGATTGAAACTGCATATCTTTTTAAACCTTTTATATGTTTCATAGTATTATTACCTTTCAAAATTCACTAATTCAGTATACTAATCAATTCCTCCTTTGACAAGCTTGAAAGAGAAATATTTTCACCATTTACAATATCCCTGCTTAGCTTTTCCTTAGACTGCTGCAGGCTTACTATATTCTCCTCTATTGTGTCCTTAGCTATAAGCTTGTATACTGATACTATTTTGTCCTGCCCAATTCTATGGGCTCTGTCTGTGGCCTGATTTTGTACAGCAACATTCCACCAGGGATCATAGTGTATTACAATATCTGCACTTGTTAAATTAATTCCAGTTCCACCCACTCTAAGAGAAATCAAAAAGACATTTGTATTATCTTTATTAAATTTATTTACTATTGTCATTCTTTCTTCACGCTTAGTTGAGCCTGTCATTGCATAGAAGGATATATTCTCCTGTGAAAGTCTTTTTGCAATTATTTCCAACATTGATGTAAACTGTGAAAATAAAAGTATTTTATGTCCACCCTCTACAGAATTTTTAATAAGGTCAATACACAGCTCTAATTTTGCTGAGGACTCATCATATTCCTCATAGCATAAGGAAGGATCACAGCATATTTGTCTAAGCTTTGTAAGCTCTGCCAAAAATTTAATTTTGTTTGCACTAAACACACCTGCATCCTCATTGCTTAATTCTTCCTTGAGCTTAATAGCATTTGCAGTATATAGCTTATGCTGCTCTCCTATAAGCTTAGCATATAAATTATATTCCAGCTTTTCTGGAAGTTCCTTTAATACTTCGTCCTTTTCCCTTCTAAGTACAAAAGGTGCAATCATTCTTTTCAGTCCATTAATTGCCTCTGCCTGATTATCTCTGACTATAGGCAGCTCAAACTTTTCCCTGAATTTTCTATTAGTATATAAAAGCCCCGGCATAACAAAATCAAAAATGCTCCAAAGCTCTCCTAAATGATTTTCTACAGGTGTTCCTGTAAGTGCAAATCTGGTTTCTGCTTTAATCTTTTTAACAGCCTTGGCATTATTGGTTGTATAGTTTTTAATGTTTTGTGCTTCATCTAAAATCTGGTACCTAAACTGAATATTTTCGTACTCATCAATATCTCTTTTTAAAAGCTCATAAGAGGTAATAAAAATATCTGCTGCAGAATTTTTAATTATTTCAGCTCTTTCACCTCTGGTACCTACTACTGGCTGGATTTTAAGACTGCCTGCAAATTTTTCAATTTCATTTTCCCAATTAAAAATCAAAGAAGTAGGTACAATAATAAGTGACTTTTTATTTGCATTACCCGCCTTATATTCCTCTGTCAGTAATGCTAAAATCTGTACTGTTTTTCCCAGTCCCATATCATCTGCTAATATACCGCCAAAGCCACACATATCCATTGTTTTAAGCCATCTATATCCACTTTTCTGATAATCTCTTAATATTTTTTTAAATTCATCGGGTACTGCTATTTCACTATCCTCTACCTGCTTAATTGCTCTGACTAATGACTTAAATTCAGCATCCTTTGAATACATTGATACACGCTTTGAAAGTCTGCTATCCAGATATAAGGCTCTATATCTTGGAACAAATATATTTTCACTAACTAAATCCTTGGCCGTAAAATCCAAATCGTACGCCATTCCGGCAAGAAGCTCTAAATCATTGTCATCAATTTTAACTAAAACATTTTTATTAAGCTTTACATACTTCTTTTTTTCTCTATAGGAATTTATAAGTATCTCTAAATCCTTTTGAGAGTATCCTGCTGCATCAATTTTTAAATTGAGCCAGTTTGAATTTACTGAAACATTTGCACCTATTTTCATTTTATCTATCAGTGTCATATCCAATAAAGCTTTATCAAGCGAAACCTGACCAAAGGCACTTAAGCTTTTAACTCCATTCTTCAAGAAACCATAAATATCCTCATAGTCAGTTATAACCATTTCTCCATTTATAGTATTTATAAAATGATACTTTCCAATTATATTTTTAATAATGTACTCTAAGTTATAATCCCTGCATACATTTTTATCCTCACATATTCCACTGAACAAATCAAATTTTTTGTTGTTATACTCTGCTTCAATTTTTAAAAACACCTTATCATCCCTTGAATAAGCAAAAAATTTACAGCCTAATTCCCATGGCTTATATGTATCCAACAGCCTGTCAGGCATATCACACACACAGTATTCCTGAAGTATCGGAAGAACGCCATTGCAAAAAGAGGACATATCCTTATTATTGATTAATAAGGTGTTTGCCTCGCAGCTGAATATACCTCGTATAAAAACATACATATCCTTATAAAAGTCCTCATCAATTTTGTATATATGCTTTTCGTCTAAAAGGTATATTGTATTGCTCCCACAAATATATCCCTTTATATTTTCAATGGATACCTTGTAGCCACTATTGCCTATTTTATTAATAACCAAATGAATTTCTGGCGTTTTATCAGAAATAGAAAACTCGCCATTACCTGTATGAAGTGACAGGGAGTTTTTGTAAAGTATATCAATATATTTATCTAACTCCTCACTGCAAATAATTATTTTTTTATTATTTTTTATTAAAACATTGCTGTTTTTACTTATTACACAATAATTTTGCTCATTAATAATACATTGTCTTATAAACTTAACCATAGGTAAGACTTTCTCTGAAAAGCTGGTGTTTTCGTGCTTTAGAGAAAAATTTCTGCCATAGGTATAAATTCCATTTTTTTCAAATAATCGTTCAAATTCAAAAAGATTGTTTATCTGATACAACTTCTCGCCTTTTTTTAGATAAACAAGTATTTCTAAATGATTTGAAATAATTTCTCCAATAGTATATAAAGATATATCGGCAGCTGATTTTTCACCTTGACTGCTAATATTTCTTTCTAAGTAGGAATTGACCATCCGTCTGGTTTCTATACTGGTATAAACAATATTATCCTGCTTTCTATCCTCCATGGACTTTAAATACAATGCTCCTATGTGTGCACACACACACTTTGCAGCTCCAAAAGCAGCACAATTACACCTATAAGAAGTAATTTCTCCCTCTGACAGTGTAATTGTGCAGTTGTATTTATTATTAGAATCTATTACACATCCGCTTACAGATATATCACTTTTCCAAAAGCTATTGCTTTTTATTTCCTCTACACATCCTAAATCGTATAAGGCTGCTGCCTTTTTTATATAATTCTCGTTTTTAATATACTTTCTTAGCTTTTCCTGAACCAATGCTTATCACCTTGAAAATTTTAATATTTTCAGTATATCACATTTATTTTTTTATGGAAAGTATTCATAAAAAAGATTAGGCTTGAAATTACATTAAAAAATTTATCACTAAAGCCTAACTACTTATATTCTCTTAATTTTGAAACACTACTTTTTATTATATCTATTGCCGTATCTATTTCTTCTTTTGTATTTTCTTCTGACAAGGTAAGTCTTAAGGTTCCCCTTGCCACCTCCTCGCTTATTCCCATAGCCTCTAAAACATGAGATATTGTCTGCACATTTGAATTACAGGCTGAAGCCCCTGAGGCACAAATCCCCTCTGCATCAAGCAGTTCTAAAAGGGTTGAGCCGTTTACAAACTGAAAGCTTAAATTAATATTGTTGCATAATCTGTCCTTTAAATCCCCATTAATTCTGGTATATGGAATTTCCTTTAACAGCCTTGCTGCCATATAATCTCTAAGCTCTTTAGTTTTACTATTCCATTTTTCTAAATGCTCATAGGAGCAGTTAGCTGCCTCTCCCATTCCTACAATTCCTGCAACATTAGTTGTTCCTCCTCGCATATTTCTTTCCTGAGAGCCTCCGTGTATATACGGAAAAATATTGCAGCTTTCATTTATATACAAAAAACCAACACCCTTCGGTCCACCAAATTTATGTGCCGAAGCAGACAATAAATCTATATGTTGTTTTTTACAGTCAATAACCTCATGTCCAAAGGTCTGCACTGCATCTGTATGAAATACTATATTATTATTGTGTGCCAATTCGCCTATCTGACTTATAGGCTGAATAACACCAGTTTCATTATTTGCCATCATTATACTAATAAGTATTGTATCTTTTCTTATATTTCTCTTAATCCATTGTATATCTACCTTGCCATTTTCAAATACTCTGGCATAATCTATATTAAAGCCAATGCTTTTTAAATAATTTAAGGAGTTTAACACAGCATGGTGTTCGATTTTGCTGCTTATAATATGCTTACCCCTATGCTGATTAATTAATGCTGTGTTTTTTATTGCCCAGTTATCTGCTTCTGTTCCTCCTGAGGTAAAATATATTTCCTTTGGCAGTGCATTAATATGACTGGCAATATCTTTTCGGGCCTTTTCTACTGCCTCTTTACTTTTTATGGCAAATTGATAATTACTAGCCGGATTACCATAATACTCATTTAAATATGGCTTCATCTTTTGCTTTACAATATCTAAAGTGGCTTTTGTTGCCGCATTATCTAAATAAATCATATTTTTTCCCCACTTTCATATAATATACAAATAGCTTCAGAAGGTATCTATGCGTAATAAAATAATAAAAGGAACCTTTATCCTTACTATTTCTGGAATATTATCCAAATTAATTGGCTTCTATTATAGAATATTCTTATCTGACACTATTGGTGCAAACGGTGTTGGTATTTATCAAATGATTTTGCCTATTATTGGACTTTTTGCAGCAATCAGCTGTGCTGGTGTAGAAATCGCGATGTCTAAAAACATTTCCTCAGCAAAGGACAAAAATCATATATATAAAAACTTTAAAACCGGATTTATATACTCTGTTACAATGTCTGTTTTGTCAACTATACTCCTTTTGCTATTTACTCCTATAATTAGTCATTTTTATATAAGTGGTCCAATTATAAAAAGACTTTTATTTCTGTCTGTCCTTCTTTTACCCCTGATGTCAATACATAGTGCCATTTTAGGCTATTATCTTGGTATGAAAAGGTCTTTTATTCCGGGACTTTTTCTTTTTATTGAAGCCTTATTAAAACTTGTTTTTACTATGCTTATCTATCTCTTTTTTCTCAAAGCCAACAGACCCATTACTGCCTGTATCCCCATTCTTGGTATGTTATGCAGTGAATTAGCTTCCTCTGTTATAATGCTGTTTTTAATTAAAAAGGAATTTAAAGCTGTTAAAAAGTCTGGCTTTACTTCACTATCTGAATATAAGGACTTTTTTAAGCTTGCTATGCCTGTTTCCTTTACCAGAATTTTTTTATCTCTGGTACATACTGTAGAGGCATTTTTAGTTCCCTTTTTATTAGTCGTTTTTGGATTAAGCGAAGATACTTCCATAAGTATTTTTGGAATATTAACTGGTATGAGTATGCCCTTTATTCTTTTTCCCTCTGCTATAACTAATGCTCTTTCCGCAATGCTGCTTCCCTCTATTTCGGAGGCGGCCAGCCGTAATGATTTTCAACTTATAAAAAAGACCTCCTCTGTAGCACTAAAATACTGTATGTCTATGGGAATATTTTTTACCGGATTTTTTATAATTAATGGCTATGACTTAGGCTATATGTTTTTTGGCAATGAGCCTGCCGGACAATTTCTTAGAATTTTGGCCTGGTTAAGTCCCTTTATTTATGTAGGAATGACCTTATCTAGTATAATAAATGGATTTGGATATACTAAAACAACTTTAATTTATAATACTATTTCTGCAATAATAAGAATTGTTTTTATTATAATTTTTATACCCTTTTTCGGTGTAAAGGGCTATCTTTTTGGACTTTTAGCCGGAGAAATTACTAATACCCTGCTTTCTATTTTTAAAATAAATAAATTATGCCATCCATCCTATAGCTTATTCGATAATCTGCTTAAGCCTGTTGCAATTACAATTATCGCCTTAGGCTTTTCTTCATCTTTAAGATATTTGATAGACGGCATTAATCTGTTTCCTAATATTCTTACCTTTATTTTTTCATTAGGAGTGTCTGTTTTTATATATTTAGTATTAATGATTTAGTTTTGCCACATAACGCTTTCTCTTTCTATTAGTGGATACCTTATAAGCTTACAGCTATCTAAATCCTCTTTATACATATTAACTGCTGTAATCTGATGATTATTGTAGGTGGTATAATAATATATTCCTTTGTCAGCATTGCAGCAGGAGGTGTATATGGTAATTTCATACTTTTCCTCAGCTACAAGGCAGCAGCCTCTTTGTTGGTCAACTGAGCCTAAAATATGAAAAAACTGACTAACACTTTCTTCCTCTGTATCGGCTGATACAGAATGGGCTTTTACAAATGCTACTCTTGCAAATCTGGAGGTTGAGGATAAATCTCCCGGAAGTCCTATTGCTCCCATACCTCTGCTGTATTTTTGTAAATTCAGTTCGCTTGCAAATGTATTTTCTGGCTGTTTTTCAGATAAACCCATATATTGATTTAGCAAAAACATCTGCATAGGAAAGGGTGGATTATTTGTCAATACACCTATTTCATTGTTATAGACCATAAGTCCTGTTTCTACACTCTCCACTGTAATAGCCTGATTTTTGTCTGCTATAATCCAATGAAGCTTGGCAGCAGGAAACTGTTCACTAAAGGTTGTTCCTACCAGATTCATATTATCTATTAGTGTTTCTGCCTCTTTTACTGAGGCACATTTTGACAGTACCCACGGAATAAATTCAAACTGTGCTACATTATCCTTGCCATTTTCCTTATTGACCTGCCCATATACAGCATTTCCCACAAAATTAAGTCCTGCCATACACAAGCCCTTTTCATTAAAGGCATCGTAATACAGTGGATAATCATTTGCAATATGTGCCATTCCAATAATGGCATAATGTGTTTTTACTTCACCTATATGTCTGAAATTAAAGCAATAATTTCTGGGTGTAATTGTAATTTCATCACCATATGAAAACTCATAATCTAATGTTCTTCCAAAATAAAAATCCTTTGTTTTATAAGTTGCTGCTGTACACATAATATAACCTTTCTAAAAAATGATAATTGTTTACAAACGGCTTAAAGCCTGCTATTTATCAGTATTTTTAAAGCTTGTAAGGAGTTACCTGATAAACATAATAATTGAGCCAGTTCGTGTATAATCCATTAGCGTGTCCTCTCCAGGTTAGAAGCGGAGGATTTTTGGGATTGTCATCCTTGTAGTAGTTGTATGGAATTTTAATATCCATTCCTTTGTCTAAATCTCTGTTGTATTCAATATCCAAGGTGTTTCTGTCATATTCAGGGTGACCCATAATAAATATCTGCTTTCCTTCCTTATCCATAACAATATAAGGTCCTGCTATTTCTGACTCTGCAACAATAACTAAAGCCTCATTATTTCTTATTGCTTCATCATCTACCTCTGTATGTCTTGAGTGAGGTGCCAGGAAAACATCATCAAATCCTCTTACTAAAGGTATCTTTCTATGAAGCACCTTATGTTCATATATACCAAACATTTTTTCAGATAAAAGCTGTTTTTTTATTCCATAATGATAATACAAGCCTGCCTGTGCGCCCCAGCATACATGAAGTGTGCTTGTAACATGAGTCTTTGACCATTCCATAATTGATTTAAGCTCCTCCCAGTAGTTTACCTCTTCAAAAGCAAGCTGCTCTACAGGGGCTCCTGTTATTATTAAGCCGTCAAAATTTTTATCCTTTATCTCTGAAAATTTAGAGTAAAATTGATTCAGGTGACTGGCTGGAGTGTTTTTTGAAATGTGACTTTCTACACATACAAAGGTAACATTTACCTGTAAAGGGGTATTTGATAAAGCTCTAAGCAGCTGAATTTCCGTATCGTGCTTAATCGGCATTAAATTAAGGATAGCAATTTCAAGTGGTCTTATATCCTGCATAATTGCTCTGGTTTCATCCATAATAAATATATTTTCTTTTTCTATTACAGCCTTTGCTGGCAAATCACCACAAACTCTAATAGGCATATAATCACATCCTTTTATTTTAAAATATTAATTACTGATGTACCATTGTAACAAATATCTTGTTCTTTTTCAATGTCTAGGCTTCCTTCAAGGATATATAATCTTCCTCGGTAATAATCTTTACGCCTAATTCTTTTGCTTTTTTGTTTTTTGAAGAATTTGAAGTAATGTCATTATTTATCAGGTAGTCTGTTTTTGCCGTAACACTTCCTGTTACCTTACCACCTAAGCCTTCAATCTCCTCCTTTAATTCATTACGGTTGGTGTAGTGATTAACACTTCCTGTTATGACAAAGGTTTTGCCAGAAATTTGGTTACTGTCATTTGCAGCCTCTGGCACTTCTATTTCTAACTGTTCCAACAAATTGTCAAAGGCTGTTCTATTGGAAATATTATCAAAGTACTCTTTAAAGCTTTTTGCAATTACCTCGCCCATTCCATATATGCCTACAATATCCTCTGCAGAAGCATTTAACAGCCTGTTTACATCATAGTCAAAATCCTTACATATAACCTTTGCATTTGATAGTCCTATATTTGGTATACCTAAACTATGAATGAGCTTAGGCAATAAGACCTTTCTGCTTTTATTAACGGCTGCAATTATATTATCATAGGACTTTTTTCCAAAGCCCGGCATAGCTACAATAATATCCTCATATCTGTCAAGTTTATAAATATCTGCATACTCCTTGATAAAACCTTTATCCAAAAATTTTTCTAAGGTTTCTTCTGATAAGCCATCAATATTAAGTGCATCTCTGCTTACAAAATGTGCATATTTTTTTATTTCCTTGGCTGGACACTTAGGATTAGTACAATACAAGGCTTCAATATCATTTGTAGTCTTTATTTTCGTAGCCTCTCCACAAGCTGGACATTTATCTGGAATAACTACATTTCCAGACATAGTAATATTGCTTGCAATCTGAGGAATAATCATATTGGCTTTATATACCTCAATTTCATCACCTATTCCTAATTTCAGGCTCTTTAATATACTAACATTATGAACACTGGCTCTGGATACTGTTGTACCCTCCAGTTCAACCGGCTCAAATATTGCAACTGGATTGATTAAGCCTGTTCTTGAAGGACTCCATTCAATTTCAACAAGCTTTGTTACTGCTGTTTCATCCTTCCATTTAAATGCAATACCATTTCTAGGAAACTTTGCTGTCCTTCCTAAGCTTTCTCCATATGCAATATCCTCATATATTAACACAAGTCCATCTGACGGAAGCTCAAAGCTTTCTATTCTTTTCGCAAAGCCTTCTACAGCCTTTGCAATGTTTTTAGAGTTTACCAGCTCATGATATACAACATCAAAGCCCTGCTTTTCTAAGAAATCAAATTGCTTCATAAGTGAATTTTCAAAATCCACATTAGCTGCACTTACTAAGGTAAAAGCATAGAAAAGTACATTCCTTTCCTTTGTAATTTGATTATTTAGCTGTCTTACAGAGCCGGCACATAAATTTCTAGGATTTTTATATTTTAATTCTTCATCTAATTCTCTATTAATTTTTTCAAAATCCTTATAGCTTATTAATGCCTCTCCTCTTACTACTAATTCTCCTTGATAATTTATTTTTAAAGGTACATTTTTAAATACTCTGGCATTGTTAGTAATAACCTCTCCAACCTCTCCGTTTCCTCTGGTTACTGCCTTTACCAGTTCTCCACCATTGTAAGTCAATACAACTGTAAGCCCGTCCAGCTTCCAGGAAAGCACACCTTCTTTATCCTTTAAAAAGGCTTCTAATCCCTCCACCTCTTTTGTTTTATCTAAGGATAACATTGGACTTTTATGTATCTCCTTAGGCAATTCACTTAAAACCTCATAGCCAACATTTACAGTTGGACTATTTGAAAAAATCATTCCTGTTTCTTTTTCTAATACTGATAATTCATCATACAAATTATCATATTCATAATTAGACATAAGTTCTTCGTCTGATTGATAATATGCCTTTGCTGCCTTATTTAAAATTTCTATTAATTCCTTTATTCGTGATAGCTTGTCCATTATTGATGCCTTTCTTGACTTTTTTCTAATAATTTTATTAACTCAGTTAATTCTTCGTCTGATACATGTCTATATTCTCCCATAGGGAGCTTATCTAAATTTATATTTACAATTCTAATTCTTTTAAGCTTAACTACATTGTATCCCTGACTTTTACACATTCTGCGTATTTGTCTGTTTATTCCCTGAGTAAGAATTATTCTAAAGGTTTTTTTCCCTGTCTTTTTCACACTACAGCTTCTGGTAACCACATCTATATTATGTTCCTTATCTACTAAATGAATTCCATTTGACAGTTTATTTATAAAATCCTTTGTTATTTCTTTATTTACTGTTACCTCATATTCTTTTTCGTGGTAATTTCTAGCTCGCATAAGCTTATCAGACAATTCTCCATTATTGGTCATTAAAATAAGACCACAGGAATTTTTGTCAAGTCGTCCTACAGGATAAACTCTTTCCTCATAATTAACAAAATCTACAATATTGTCTGGATTTGTTTTATCTGTAGTACATTCAATTCCCTCCGGCTTATTAAGTGCTAATAAAATAATTTTTTGGTTTTGCTTTATTATCTTTCCCTTGTAGGTAACTACATTATTTTCATTAACCTTTTGACCTACAACTGGCTTTTCATTATCCACTAAAATAAGGCCCTGTTCAATTAACACATCTGCCTGTCGTCTTGAACAGACTCCTGCATCACTTAAATATTTATTAAGTCTAACTTCCATTGCATCCTCTTTATATTAAAAATTTTTTAAGGGGCCATCCCATAACGAAAACTCACTATGGGACAGTCCCTTATGCTGTAGCTTTCAACAATAATTCTAATGCCTACTGACTGTTATCGCTGGTAGCCTTAGTGGAATTATTATTTTCAATACTTGATAATTCATTCATTACTGCAGCAAGGTCTGCATCCAGCTCTTTTGCATTTTCCAAACTATCATTTATTTCCTTCATAAGCTTGTTAATTTTTGTAACATCAACATCTCTTGAAATGTAAGTATCAAGATTCTCTTCTACTGTAAGATTATGAACTAAATACTTTCCGTCCTTATACACCACCATAAATGCTTCAAAGCCTGGTGCTGCTGTTTCTATATTGTAGAATTTACAACCATATGTAGTTATAACAATATATGTATTTTCAACTGTACTGTTAAGCTTATAGCAGGTTACATTCTGGAATTCCTCAATGTATTTTTTTAATTTTTCATACTCTGCTACAGATATTTTTTCTGCATTATCAACATATTTGCTGACCTCATCTATAGACACATCTATTCTCTGTGCTTTAAGAAAATTCTTTATAAGCTCTGTAATTTCTGAGTTTGCTGGCTCTGCAACTAACTCGTCCTCTTCTTTAGGTGTAGTAGTTTCAATTACTGTTGTTGTTTTCTTTGGATTATCCGTGCTTTTTTCTTTTTTAGGAATATTTGTTACTATTAAAGTTATAATTAAGACAACAAACAAAACTCCTAAGATTATCCATAATACTTTATTTTTCTTTATATCTTCAAGTGTAGTGGTTTCTACCTCCTCCTTACGCTTATTACTAATTACTCTTCTAAGATTTTTAACTACTACCTCATCTCTCTTATCAATCTTACGGGATATATCTATTTCCTTTATTTCTTCAATTTCTCTTATACTTTCATCTTCCTTAATTTCGGCATCTAAAGCATCAAGCATACTGTCAAACTCATCTATGTCGTCTATACCTGTATTGTCCCCTCCGTTAATTACAGCCTCTAATTCTTCTTTATTTTCAACCGCTCTATCGCTATTGTTATCTGTATTTCTTTTTCTATTTTCTGTCTTAGGTATATTATTTGTATTTCTTTTATTGGAATTATTTTGTTTATTTGCCATTTTCTTCTCCTACTCATTTCGAGTATATTTTCAATTTATAGTTATATTTTTTATGTATTTTCGTAAATATCGTCAGATTTTAAAATCAACTTTTTGTAATCAGCTCTTACAATTTCACTTGCAATTTTTATAATTAACTTTTGCAAGTGGCTAACTCTCACAATTCAATAAAATTTTATCAAAAAGAGTATTAAAAATCAACCTTTATTCCCTCTATCACTATAGTTATTATACATAAATCAAAAGGAGCAGACCTGCTTTTCTGTCTACTCCTTTTAGTTTATATTGTATATTTCTATAAAAACATTGAAAAATAAAGCACTTTACATTATAATTTTTGTGTTGCACTTGTAGTTTAATGGATATAACGCACCCCTCCGAAGGGTGAAATGTGGGTTCGATTCCCGTCAGGTGCATTTTTATACCCTATATCTATTAGCAACTATATATCTATTTATTGCTTAATACTTATTTATTGCTTAATACTTATTTATTATTAAATATCTATAAATTAAGAAATATATATTTATTGTGAAATATATTTAAAAGTCTGTTGGAATGGTCACCTGCCCCGTTCCCCTTTCATAAAGATACAAATGTCCTGACAGTCTTTCCTCCTTGCTTACATTATTCATATTTACCTCCTCAATTATCTGATTGTATATACTTATATCCTCGCTTTTTGTATATGGAATAATAATTACCTCGTGAACACTGCTGGGTATAATATACAAGTCACTATTAATAATGTTTGCAAAATCTTCCAATATCTGGTCATATACAATAGCAACTGCACCGAAAATTTTCTGCTTATTTGTAAGCACATACATATTGTTCTCCTCTGTTTCATCATTTATATATTTTAAAATCTCCCCATTTTCATAAAGCTCACCTTCAAAAAGCTGTTGTTTAAACAGCTCTGCAATAATTTTATTCATCGCGTTAATATTAAAACAGCTGTATTTTCTTGTATTGAGTAAGGCTATTTTCTTCAAATCTTCTACTTTTATATTCCATAAAGCAATATGATTATTTGTAACAACACAGCTTTGTGTATATGTGTCTGTTTCGTTAAATATACAATAAAATACTAAAACTAAATCCAAAAATTCTATGTAAGGTATATTTTTTAACAAGGCGTAATTTTCCTCTCTATTTATAAGCTTACACCTTATGCTCTTTTGTATTTTAGAAAAATCCCTAAATTTATCCACATCGAAATCTATATCGTCCTTATGTTCAAGGTAACACTCTACAATGTCAGTGGCAATCGTTTTTATATCACATATGCAAGTATTATACTTTTCATAAAAGCCTTCCAAATATATGGAGGGTGCTACCTTTTTTCCTTTAGCCTTTATATTAATTGCCCATCGTGACACACCATTATTTTTAATATTTTCTGATAGGGATACATCAAAATCCTCCGACAGACTATTTTTTACTTCATCGTATACGCACTGTCTAAATGTGCTATATTCCATTAAATACCTCTGGGTAAAATCAAAAGAAGTCTAGAATTATAAGTAATTAAGATGTTTTTATTCTATAGGATTTTCTCTTCAAAGTCAATATTATTTTTACAACCTTTTTTTACAATACTTTTTTTACAATTTTAAAAAAAAGGTTGAAAAATATAGTCTTATATTATAAAATATTTCATATATGTGTTTTTAAAACTATACTTATGAAACACTTTTTAAGGAGGAACCTTTTAATGATTCAAGCAGGCGATTTTAGAAATGGTATCACAATCGAAATGGATAACAATATTTATCAGATTATTGAATTCCAGCATGTAAAACCTGGTAAAGGTGCTGCTTTTGTTAGAACAAAATTAAAGAGTATTACAGGTAATGGTGTAATTGAAAAATCTTTCAGACCAACAGAAAAATTCCCACAGGCTCGTATTGACAGAAAAGATATGCAGTATTTATATTCTGATGGTGAATTATATCACTTTATGGATGTAGAAACATATGATCAGATTGCATTAAATGAAGAAAGTGTTGGTGATTCATTAAAGTTTGTCAAAGAAAACGAAATGGTTAAAATCTGCTCTCACAATGGTAATGTATTTGCTATCGAGCCACCACTTTTTGTTGAATTAGAGATTACCGAAACAGAACCTGGTTTCAAGGGTGATACAGCTACAGGTGCTACAAAGCCTTCTGTAGTAGAAACAGGTGCTACTGTTTATGTACCTTTATTTGTAGAACAGGGTGATAAGATTAAGATTGACACAAGAACAGGTGAATACCTTTCAAGAGTTTAATACTTATTTATCATAGTTATTAATTTAAACAAAAAACCTCTTTTCTTAAGAGGTTTTTTTGTGTTTAAATTTAGCGCCTTTACCTATCTATATATCAGTCTTCAATTACTTCTTTACTTCTTTTCACTCTTTTTAATTTTATCTTCAAAATGATAACCAGAATAATTGTTACAAATACTGCGCCTGTAATTCCTCCTAAGGTATCTATACATATATCTCTGATATTTCCATTACGCCCACTTACAAATAGCTGATGAAATTCATCTGTCACAGAATATAAGCAGCACATAATTGAGGAAATTAAAATCAAATACCCTTTGCTGTATTTTTTATGTATATTAAAGCCAATTAATCCAATAGTATAAAACACACTCAATATAGCATATTCTGTAAAATGAGCAAACTTTCTTACTGCAAAATCTAATTTATCTGCAATATCTGTCTGTTTCTCCACTTCTAATGAGCTATATCCTTCTATATGCTCAATTATAAAAGTGGTAACTACATTTCTGCTTATTGTATCTGACTTTACGGCTGTCTGATTGGAAAAATAAAATATCGTTATCATCCAAAACACCGAAAATGCAATCCCAATTACTTTTACACTTTTCACCTTATTTACCTATCTTTTTAAGAATTTCTTTTGCAATTTCTTTTATTGACTTATTATCAGTTTCTATTATTACATCTGCAACACTTAAATATCTTTCTCTTCTTTTTTCCATTAAGCCTTCAATAAACTCAACACTCATATTGTTGTTTAGTATTGGTCTGTCCTTGCAATCCTTTACCCTGTTATATACAGTTTCAGGTTTTGCAGTAAGCAATACTATTATTCCTTTGTTCTTCATGTATGAAACATTTTCATCCTTAACTACAACTCCACCGCCACAAGATACTATAACTCCTTTGTTTTCTAGAATTTTCTTTAAACACTCCGTTTCCACTTTTCTAAAATATTCCTCTCCGGAATCTTTAAAAATATCTGCAATAGATTTATTTTCCTTTTTAACAATATATTTATCCATATCTATCTCCGGAAGACCTGTATATTCCTTTAATACTTTAGATACACTTGTTTTTCCTGTTCCCATAAAACCTATAAGTAATATATTTTCATTGTGCATAATTAATATTTCTTTTCCTTTCTAAACCATTATTAGTAAATTGTATTTAATATTTCATATAACTTATCAGCATCATACTGTCCTGGTGCCGATACCTGTCCTACAGCTCCAAAGGTCATTACCGAGCCAAACTTACCCAAAGCAATCCTGCTTATGGCACCTAACTGTCCCATTGACATAGTAACTGTAAGAATATCCGGTATATCCTCATTTATTTTATTAGTGGCCTCAAACAATGTTAATACATCCTTTTTGCTTTGTGGCATAAGGGCAATTTTTGATATATCCATACCTAGATTTTTCATAGTAAGAAGTCTATTGTATATTTCCTCTTTATCCGGGGTTTTTTCAAAATCATGATAAGAGCCTATAATATATTTTCCAATACTATGAGCCTTTCTAACTATTTTCTCTGATGTTTCTTTTTCTCTCATATACTCTACATCTACTAAATCAGCCTTTGTTTTTTCAATGACAGCTAATAACAATTCTTTGTATTTAGCCACATCTATAGTCAGATTTCCTCCTTCAACAGAGGTTCTGATTGTAAACAATAAGGGTTTTTCCCTTAGCTTATCTTTTATTTCATCAACAATAGCCGTAAGCTTATCTACCTCAAAAACATCCTCATAAAAATCAGCTCTCCATTCTAATACATCAAAATGCTTGCCTATAATGTTATCCAAATTTGTCATTATTTCGTCATAATTTTTCCCCATTAAAGGTACACATATTTTACAGCTATCTTTTCTAAAAAAACTTTTAATATCCTTCATAGTAATATTCCTTTTATCAATATGATATATTATGTAATCTAATTATATATAAATAATTATTCCAAATATAATTATTACTAAAATAATTCCTAAAACACTAAAAATAAGACTCTTATTTTCCTTTATAGCATTGATTAAGGCTGATTGCTTTTCAACAGCCTCATCATCTAAACTCCCATCAACATAATTTGTATTATTTCTTCTTTCGTTTATATTATTATCCTCAAGCTCATCATCAGTAAAGCTATTTAAATCATATTTGTGTCTTACATTTGCTCTTTGCTCTAAGAGAATATGCTCTGCTTTTTTTCTTTCTGATAAAACACTATTGCCGGCCTTTAAAATATCGTCATACATAGACTCATTTAATCTTTTTTTTGCAGCCTCAATCTCTCTTTGTCTTTTTAGCTTTGCCTCTATAATTCTTCTCTTTTTTATAGATGTTTTTATTTTTACTGTAGTATATACACCAATGGTAATAATTGACACTATACCAAGTGTAATAATCAATGTTTTTTCTTCGTTTAAGCCTGTACTTCTTGCTGTAGCTGACTCTTTTTTTACATTTTCATTGTAATTTAATGAATGAAAGCAGGATACACCTATTCCTAATAGAATAATAAATGCCAAAATTGCAAATACTGCTATTACATCTGTATTAACCTTTTTTTTCTTAGTAATTTTCTTTTTTGCCATAAGTTTCTCCAGTGAATATAACTGTCAATAAAATATAATTTATACTGTATTTTATCAAAAGGAAGGTACTTTATCAATACTTTAGTCTATGTCATATCTTTGTTTGTGATTTTAGTTAGATATATTGGCTTTAATACAAATTTACATCCTGCTTTAAATATGGTATTTTTATTTTTCCTTATTGGTATCTAAATAGGTTGCTCTCTTTATTGCGTCTTTTCCAAACTTTTCTCTTATTTTATCAATAGCAACATCACAAGCCTCCCTTTTAATGTGTATATCATCATCAAAAAGGCTCAACTGCACAGCCTGATCTGGTGTTTGAAGCTTTCCGGCAGATACACCTAGTAATCTAATAGGTGTTCCCTCCCACATTTCATTAAATATTTCCATAGCATATTCAAAAATATCGCTTGTACTATTGGTAGCATAATCTATCTGCTTTTGGTGGGAATAACTTTGAAAATTGTTGTCCTTTATAGTTACTGTGATAAGCTCTCCTTTTACTTTATCAGCTCTAAGCCTTTTCGCAACTGTTTCACACAAGGAAAGCAAAACTATCCTTGCACTTTCACTTTCTGTAATATCTACTGCAACCGTAGTAGAATTTCCATAGCCTTTATTTTTATCTGTTTTAGAGTGTAAATTTGAAATATCTATTCCGTTTGCAATATTCCAAATAAGCTCTCCATGGGATTTTAAATTTGCTACTAATATTTTTTTATCAGTATTTGCCAACTCTCCAATAGTTCTTATACCCATGGTATAGAGCTTATCCTTAGTGGATTTGCCAACATAAAACAAATCTTCTACAGGTAATGGCCACATTTTCTGTTCAATTTCTTCAAAATACAATGTATGAATCATATCTGGCTTTTTAAAATCTGATGCCATTTTGGCTAAAAGCTTTACATCCGAAATACCAATATTCACTGTAAATCCAAGTTCATCACGAATCCTATCCTTTATAGTATGTGCAAGAGCAACTGGTTCCCCGAACAATCGTCTTGTGCCTGTAACATCTATAAAAGCCTCATCCACACTAAATTGCTCAATATCTGGGGAATAATCCTCTAATATTTTAATAAAGGCTTCTGAATATTTTTGGTACAGCTTGTGATTTGGTGGTGCAATAAACAACGAAGGACATTTCTTCAATGCCTCTGATATGCTCTCACCCGTAACTATACCATACTTCTTTGCAGGAATAGATTTTGCTAACACGATGCCATGTCTTTTAGCTACATCTCCACCAATAGCTGATGGAATATTTCTAATATCAACTGTGGACTCGTCTCCTTTTTCCAATCTGTCCACAGCCTCCCATGACAAAAATGCTGAATTTACATCTATATGAAAATATACTCTTTTTTCCATACTGTCATGTCATCCTTTCTTCAACTATTGTTGGTATTATTATTGTATCAGAACATTTGTTCGTTGTAAAGTTGTATTTTAAATATCATTGCACTTTTAATTTCAAGGATATATAATTAATTGATGTGATTACAAAAAAGGAAGGTTTTAATATGATAAATATAACAGGTCATACAAATTTGTATGGATTGCTAGGCAGTCCAGTTTCTCACAGCATTTCACCTATGATGCACAACGAAGCATTTAATCTACTTAATTTAGATAATGTATATCTTTGTTTTGATGTGGATACCTCTACACTTAAAACTGCTGTAGAAGGTCTTAAGGCTATTGGTATTAAAGGTTTCAACTGCACAATGCCTGACAAAAATCTTATGTACGAGCTTTGTGATGAGGTTTCCCCTGCTGCAAAGCTTGTAGGTGCTGTTAATACAGTAAAAAATGAAAACGGGATTTTAAAGGGACACATGACTGACGGTGTAGGTTATATGATGGCTGCAAAGGATGCGGGCTATAATTTAGTAGGTAAAAATATGACTTTACTAGGTGCAGGAGGGGCTGCTACAGCTATTTGTGCACAAGCAGCTATTGACGGAGTTAATGAGCTTAATGTATTTAGCATTAAGGACCAATTCTTTGACAGGGCAAAAAAATTAATAGAAAATATAAACAATACCACCTCTTGTAAGGCAACTCTATATGATTTAGCTGATAAGGCAGCTCTTAGAGATGCTATCGCAAGAAGCTATCTTCTTACAAATGCCACATCAGTAGGTATGGCACCTAATACAGATAATTGTATTATCGAAGATGCTTCTATGCTCAGAAAAGATTTAATCGTTTCTGATATTATTTACAACCCAAGAGAAACTAAACTTATAAAAATGGCTAAGGAGATTGGCTGTCCAACCTTTAATGGTTTATATATGCTTTTGTATCAGGGTGCTGAAGCATTTAAAATCTGGACCGGAACTGATATGCCAACAGAAGAAATAAAAGCAAAATATTTTAATAATTAGTATTAATAGTCCCAGAAATTTCAGCAGCTAATATCAACAGTTAACGAAAATTTCTTATTTAATAAATGAAGCTAGATACATAATACCTAGCTTCATTTATTTTTCTCTAAAGCAGTACCAGACCAGTATATTTTATCAGCTTTTCAATACTATTCTGTTGTTAATAAATCAGCCAGCTGCTTAAGATTTAACACCACCTTATAGGTCATAGCCTTTTCTTTATCAGTTTCCTTCGTCAAATCTGGAATCATCACTACATTTAACCCAGCCCTGTATGCTGCTGTAACTCCATTTGCTGAGTCTTCTACTGCCACACAGTTTTCTGGCTTATACCCTATATTTTCACAAGCATACAAATATATATCTGGCATAGGCTTTCCATTTTCCACCATATTAGCACATACAACTTTGTCAAACATGGAATAAACTCCTATTTCAGAAAGGTATTCATTTGCCCTTATATTATCAGTTGATGTTGCCACTGCCAATATATAGCCTGCTGCTTTAAGCCTTGTTAATGCCTCTTTCACATATGGCTTAGGTTCAATACCACAAACTTTTAAATGTTCATTCATAAGCTCTTTTCGCCTGTTTCTAATAGCCTCATAATCAAAAGCTTCACCGAAAATTTCCTTTAGCTTTTCAGCAGCAAATTTTCCCTGAAGACTTCTAATCATATAAGCATGACTAAGCTCCATATTAAAGCCAGCCTCCTTAGCAGCCATACACCAAAATTTTGTAAGATATTTTTCTGTATCAATTAACACCCCGTCCATATCAAAAATAATAGCTTTTATCTGATTATTATTAATTGTCATAATATTTTGTATCTGTTAAATACCACAGACCATCCTTTTTCACAAATACCCATGTCATATCTACTGACGAAACATCCTTTTCGATACTATAGCCTGTAAAATAAATGGTGTAATCATATTTAATATGACAGGTAAAACAATCATCAGAATACTTAACATAATCTGTTATCTCTCTTGATGTAAATTCTGTTCCAGATATTTTACTATTTGGATAGAAATAAGTTGTTGCAGAATTTATAGCATCATAAAGCTCTGAGCCTGGTCTTACATAGTTAAAAATACTTTTATCTAAATTCGCAAAATTACGAGCATACGCATTAGTTACATCTAATAAATACTGCTTAAATTCTTCCTCTAAGCTGGCATCCTTAGAAACACCTGCTGTGTAATTACCCGCGTTTTCTACAACCTCCAGCTCATTTCCGTCAGAATCCTTAACCTTAACTGTTGGTGTTTCAAATAAACCTTTAATCTCATATTTTACCATTTTAGGTGGATTTGCTAAATATTGCTCAACATTTGATAAAATGTCGATTGAAACACTCTTATCAGTAATATAGCTGTCATTTACAATAACATCATTAACATATACCTGGCTGTTTTCTGGTGCTGAAACAGTAATAGCTGCTGTTTTAGGTAAATAATCCGCTACATTTATGTCCTTTATAGCCCAGTTTTTAAAACCGTGTTTGATTTTTCCGTCTTCCTTAAGGCTTATTTTTGCAAAAACCTTCTTATCAACAACAAGCTCATATACAGGGTCAGCAGTTGTATTTTCCTTTGCCTCCCTATAAGTTACATCTTTTCCGCTAATAAGACTTTTTATATAGTTTACAGCGTAACCATCACCTTCAAACTCGGTGTTAATCTTTGTATCTTTCAAAAGCTTTTCTGGATTTTCTTTTAATTCCTTAGTAATTTCTGCAATTTTGTGATATGACATTCCCTTTTCATAACCATCTATAAAGCTATAAAAGAATGCCCATACACCAGCTATAATTACTAACAAAACAGTGGCATATATAAGAAGTCCCTTCTTAAAGCAGCCCTTTTTCTTTTTGCTCTTCTTTTTACTATTTTTTCCACTATTTTTACCCTTTGATGTCTTTTTACTTTTGGAATTTTCTAATAATGTAATATCATTTTCAAATTCCACATCGTCTAAATATTCAATATTAGGAAACGAATCCTGAGAACTATTTATATTATTTTTATTTTCCATAATCTTCTCCTATATTACTTTACTAAAAATCCTGTAGGACATCTTCTTGGACCCGTTGGAGAATAAGGCTTGTTCACAACTTCTCCTTCATATACCATCTGTGTAGAGGTTCCTCCATCCATACAAGAAGCATTAACAGCACCATATTCAAGCATAAGATATGTCATATCCTTAAATGTAGCTCCAATACTTTCTGCCTGTCTGCCGTCTACAACCATAAGTAATACTGCTCCATCTGCTCTTTGTCCAATAGCTGTTCTTGGGTTTTTGCCACCACCATATACTGTAGTATCTGGAACTGTAAGTGGTTCACCATTAAGTATAAGGAAAGGACCTGTTTCGTGTACTGTATGTACGCAATCCCTCACACCCATTTCTATCGCTTGTCTTGGTGTCATTTTACCTATTACAAGAATATTATCCTTTGTAAAGCCAGTGATATTATATGTAGTATCCATTTCTCCTGATAAGAGCTTGCCTTCAGAAATAACTACGCCTACAGGCATAGCTGAGTATGAATAGCTGCCCATATCTACAAATTCGCCACCATTAATACCCGCTACAGCATTATATCTTTTACATATATCAGCTACAACCTCTCCTTTTCCCTCGAAGAACTCCGGTATAGTTCCAACAAATACTCTTGAAGGGTCTTTAACTATAAGAAGCTTGCCCTTGTAAGTATCGCCCTTTATATCTATAAGCTCAATATCTGGCGTTTCGTCATCTTTATCATCATTATCATCAATTACAACCATATTTGTATCTGATACTGTACCGTCATCAATCTCTGCCATTTGATTTTTCTTAATCATTGCATCTATTTCATCCTGTGACATAAAAATATTGGCAACCCATCCCATTGCACTGGTTTCCTGCAATGCACATACAAACTGATTTTTCGCTGCCTCAGAAGGACCATGAATTAGGATAAAACATATTCCTAACACAAATAATAGTGCCATTCCGATAGTTGTAAAAACTACTGCAAAAAATTTTCCAATACCTGATAAAACTTTTCTTAATTTTTTGTTTTTCATAAAATTTCCTTTCTAATAGTTCATTGCCTTTATAGTACCACCAAATATATAATCATTCAACTATCGTAATAATCCTATATAAAGCAAAAGGTGCTTAAAATCCTAATTTTAAGCACCTGCCACATATCCAATGCGGAAAAAGGGACTTGAACCCTCACTTCCTATGGAAACATGATCCTTAGTCATGCCTGTCTGCCAATTCCAGCATTTCCGCATTTATCAGTTTTCCAACCGACCCGTATATATTATCAAATAGGAATCAATTTGTCAACAATTTTTTCTATTTTTCTAATACGATTTTAAATACTACTTTTCTACTTTAAGTATTAATTTTTTCACATCAAACATATCATTTTTATCTTATATTAAATGTTATTACCTTAAACACGATATTTTAATTATGTTTTTTTATCTTAGACATAACATTTACTTTATAATATTTTATTTTAAAATTAAAATTCCTTGACTATAACGCAAAGTTTTCTTATAATAGTTTTGTTTGCAGCAGTGGCGGAATTGGTATACGCGTATGTTTCAGGTACATATGGAGCAATCCTTGTGGGTTCGAGTCCCATCTGCTGTATTTTATTTTAGTTTTATTATGATATTTCTCGGTAATACTTCTTCTATGTTATCCATATTCAAGTATTCATTTTCCCTTATTTTTACATATTCCATATCCTCTACATTAAAACTTTCTCCTTTAATGTCCCTGCACTTTTTTCTATTAGTTGCATATTTCCACTTATTTTTTATAAGTGTATATTGCTCTGGCTCCTCAACCAGAATAACATCTGCTGTATAAAATATTCTTTTATCCAGCATAGCCCTATAATAATCATCTGGATTTTCTGCTTCTATTATTGGTTTATCCCACTTTTTAGTATCGGTATTTCTAATACTTATTTTCATCACTCATATATTGTACTTTCATAAATTTACTAAGGTGTTATTTTTAATAATAGTACCTTAGAACTATTATAACAAAGCCATAAAAGAAATCAACAAAAAAAGTCTGAAAATACAAAATGTATTTCCAGACCTTTAAGCATATGTTAAACTGACTATTAAGCTAATTTAGACTTAGCTAATTCAGCAAGTTTTGTAAAACCATCAGCATCATTTACTGCCAATTCAGCTAACATCTTTCTGTTTACTTCAACATTAGCTAACTTTAAGCCATACATAAATCTGCTGTATGATAAACCGTTCATTCTAGCTGCTGCATTAATTCTTGCAATCCATAACTGTCTGAACTGTCTTTTCTTTTCTTTTCTACCAGCATATGAGCTTGTAAGAGCTCTCATAACTGACTGCTTAGCTACTCTATACTGCTTAGATCTAGCTCCTCTATAACCTTTAGCTAACTTTAATACTCTATTATGTTTCTTTTTAGCATTTAATGCGCCTTTAATTCTTGCCATCTTAAATTTCCTCCTATCAACAAAACATCTTATAAGTAAGGTAAGATTTTCTTCATATTCTTAACATTTGTAGCGTCTGTTGTTGTTGCTTTTCTTAAGTTTCTCTTTCTCTTTGTTGACTTCTTTGTTAAGATGTGGCTCTTATAAGCCTTCATTCTTTTTAACTTTCCTGAACCTGTCTTTTTAAAACGTTTTGCTGCTGCTCTGCTTGTCTTGATCTTTGGCATTAATATTTCCTCCTTAACTCTATATTTTAACTATCTTTTTTCAGTTAAAACCATCATAATGCTTTTGCCTTCGAGTTTCGCTGGTTTTTCAATAACAGCTACATCAGTAAGCATTTCTGCAAAATCATCAAGAATATGCTTGCTGCTGTTCATGTGAGCCATTTCTCTACCACGAAATCTCAATGTAACCTTAACCTTATCACCCTTTGTAAGGAACTTGCGGGCCATATTTACTTTTGTGTTAAGGTCGTTTGTTTCAATATTTGGTGATAAACGAACCTCCTTAATATCAACAGTTTTCTGCTTTTTCTTAGCTTCCTTTTCTTTTCTGGCAAGCTCATATCTGTATTTACCGTAATCAATAATCTTACATACAGGTGGTTTTGCTGTAGGAGCAATCTTTACTAAATCCAGCTCTGCTTCCTTCGCTAACTTTAAAGCTTCCTTTGCTGACATAATTCCAAGCTGTTCGCCATCTTCTCCGATCAAACGAATTTCTTTGTCTCTAATTTGTTCATTAATAGATAATTCGCTAATAGTGGTACACCTCCAATATTGAAATATTAAAAAAAGTGGATATGACTATCCACTTCAATACGCATAAATAATATAAGTATTTTTACACTATGTAGTATATAAACCCATAGGTGAGAGTGGATACTCTTCTTTCTTTTTACAACTCCATAATATTATCAAAATCTTTTTTGTTTGTCAACAGCTTTATTAAATTTTGAATATTTTTTATTAATTTGACAATAATTTTATTGTACCCAGCTTAGTTTTATATACTAAAAAATATGGTACAATAGGAGGAACTTATGCCAAGCTTAGATTGTAGTGTAAAGAACTGCTACTATAATAAGGAAAACTTATGCGTAAGAAATGACATTTTAGTTGAGGGAAAAAACGCCACAACTACTGATGCAACTGCGTGTGATAGTTTTAAACTGAAAAATGACGAATTTACTAATTCCTGCGGATGTGATGCAGCTCCTAAGGCTTCCTTAAAAGTTGCGTGCAGAGCTGAAAACTGTATGTACAACAAAAACTATATGTGTGATGCCACTCATATAGATATTGGCGGCATTACAGCAAGCAAGTCAGAGCAGACTGAATGTGATACCTTTCATTTGTAATAGTATTTAACTTAAAGGCTATAACAATGCAAAATACAAGTTTTATTGTTTTTTTTGCACTCGTTATAGTCTTTTTTTATTTTTATTGACAGATATAAATTAATACATTATACTTGGTGTATTAGTCGACATAGTACACGCTATGTTTTTACGAAAGGTGGGTGAATAATGTTTCAGTTAGATTTATTGTCAAGAATACCGGTATATGAACAAATAATCAATCAATTAGAATCCTTTGTGTTATCTGATTTGATACCTCCTCATACACAACTTCCCTCTGTCAGAAAGCTGTCTGTGGAGTTATCTATCAATCCTAATACAATACAAAAGGCTTACTCTGAACTAGACAGACGCGGAATAATATATTCTGTTCCAGGAAGAGGCTGTTTTGTTTCGGAAGATGCAAAACAAATTCTAAGCGAAATCAGTCGTACTAAGCTTAAGCCTCTTACAACTTTACTTTCAGAGCTTAAATTGGCTGGTATTAGTAAGGACGAAATTATTTCTATTGTTAATAATGTATATGAGAAAGGGAACAAACTATGATTAAAACAGAACACTTAACAAAATCCTTTGATGGCTATACTGCTGTCAATGATATTACCTGTACTATTCCAGACGGTTGTATATATGGTATGGTTGGTTCAAATGGTGCTGGTAAATCAACCTTTTTAAGGCTTATTACTGGTGTTTATAAAGCTGATACAGGTTCAATTTTTTATGATAATGAGCCAGTATATGAAAATCCATCTGTAAAAGCACGCATATCCTATGTACCAGATGATTTATTTTTTCTGCCAGGCAGTAATATTTTGCGTATGGCAGACTTTTACTCACATATTTATCCAAATTTTGATATTGAAAGATGTAAACATCTAACGGATGCCTTCAAACTGAATTTAAAGAAAAATATTGCTACCTTTTCTAAAGGAATGAAGCGTCAGGCTGCTATTATTTTAGCTCTTTCCTGCAAAGCGGATTATTTGTTTTTTGACGAAACCTTTGACGGCTTAGACCCTGTTATGAGAAATCTTGTAAAGAGCCTTATTTGTCAGGATGTAATTGAACGAAAGGCCACAGCATTTGTTACCTCCCACTCTCTTCGCGAGCTGGAGGATATATGTGACCAGCTTGCGCTGTTACATAATGGTGGGCTTGTCCTGGAAAATGACATTACCAGTCTAAAGACCCAGCAATTCAAATTACAGATTGCATTTCCATTTGCTTTTGATGAAGAATTATTTAAGGATATACCTCATTCCTGCTTTAAAAAGCTTGGTTCTGTTGCAAATATGATTGTAAATGGTGACAAAAATGTAATTGTTTCAAAGCTCGAAGCCCTAAAGCCTACATTATTAGATGTACTCCCTCTAACACTAGAGGAGGTCTTTACCTTTGAAATGGAAGCCTTAGGTTACAACTTTGAGGATGTTTTGGAGGGATAAATTTATGAAAAATATTTTTAACATTAAAATCTTTAAAGAATTTTTTAAACAGTTAAAGGTTATAGGCTTACTTATGGCAATAATCACTGGATTTATTGCCGCCTTAATGCCAATAAGTACATATATTGGCGTTAGAGAGGAACAAAAAAATATTGCACTATCTCAGTCTATAGTTTCTATTAATGAAATTATATTAGTGTTTTTCATTATTTTTTGTATTACAGTGCCTATGCTTACCTTGTCAGCATTCCAGTTTTTAAATAAGCGAAATACCTGCGATTTTTATCACAGTATACCACATAAAAGAACCTGCTTATTTTTTAGCATTTTCGCAGCAGTTTTTTCGTGGATATTTATTAACCTGACATCAACAACACTTATTTTTTCAATATTATATACTGCATTTAAAAAATACATTATTTTTGATATTAGTCAGTTATTGCTTGCAAGTGTTAATATATTAATTATTTCCTTACTTGTTTGCTCAGCAATTATTTTAGCTTGTACACTTACCGGTAATATACTAAACAACTTTTTTGTTAGTGGCATTATATTATTCCTACCAAGAATATTTATAACTTTGTTTGCCTCACTTATAACAAACTCTATTCCTTTTATACAGTCATTTGATACAATTTCAGTATTTAAGAATAGCACTAATCTTTTATTTGGTATATTTTTGAACTTTTTAAGTATAGGAAGCTCTAAATATTATTATCATTTAGGCTTTGGGACGGTTTATACATTAATTCTTTCTATTATTTATATTACACTCGCCGTCTTTGTATTTAAAATAAGGAAAAGTGAGGTTGCTGGTAATAGTTCAATTAGCACAAAACTTCAAGCTATTTTCAGAATATGTATTGGTATTTTTATTACACTTCCTGCAATAATTGCTGTTTTCGGTAAATTATCAAATCAAAGCAGTTACAAATATAATGGTTCATTATTATTTTATGTTATTGCAAATGTAATTATCGCAATAATATTTATGTTTATATACGAGCTGGTATCTACTAAAAATATTAAGAAGGCTTTGCATTCACTTATATTCATTCCAGTACACCTTGCAGCCTGTGCTGCACTTATAGGATTTATTTTTGGAATATATAATTTTTCATTAAATTATGTTCCTGCTAAAGATGATGTTGAATATATCCACATATGCAATTACGCCTATGATGATGAGAGCTATAAGGATTACTTTGAATACAAAATATCAACTTCAAAAATATATGACAAAAACATAATTAATACATTATTAGAAACCTTAGAGGATAATATCGAAAAGTTCAAGGAAAATCCAGATAAGTTTTATTATTCTTCCAATAATATAAATATTACTTTTGTATGTAATGGCAAAGAGTACAACAGAACTATTTATCTGGATTATAAAAACAGTTCAAACATAACCAGCCAAATATCTAAGGCTATAGATTTAAATTCTATACTCTTAGATTTCCCAGACATAGCTAATAGTCAAATATCTACCTCTGGCAATTTAGAATTTTTAAATAAGCCTAATAATGATATATTTGTCAAAAAACTTTATAACACCTTTTTGGAATGTGTAAAAAATAATCCTGACCCTTACCTGTCATATATGAAAAAGAATATTAGATATTCCTTACTTACAGCAGAGAATGATTATTTAAGCAATGTTAAAAATAATGAGGATTCTGACTTTGATTATAATGTATCTTTTGTAGTTACAACCTTTGTTAATGGTACAAAGGCGACTGCTTATATTCCAATCATAACTGACTATGAGCCGGTTATGGAGCTGTTATATAACGAAAGTATTAAAAACGAAGCAGCCCAATTAAAAGTGAAGGATATATTGTCAAATATAAATGATTATATTTATAAATATGATGAAATAAGTATTTATGTATCTCCTGCACGCAAAAATCAATCTAACGACAATGCTATTTATTTTACCTACTCAAACAAAACCATCTTTTATGAATATAATTACGGCTATACTGCCTGTACTCCTGAGGAATTAAAAGCAGCTAAGGATGCGTTACAAATTGCTTCCGAAGAAGATATAAAAAAACTAAAGTTCATTGGTGATAACATTAATACAAATGCTTATGATAGTAATTACAGCTTCTACACGGTTGCTATTCACTATGAACAAAATTATTCTGACAATTATACTTCAGAAGATTTGTTACCTATATTAGTAGCTATACCAAATTAAAAAAATTAACGAGCTGTATAATTACCATTAGGTTTATTAATTAGTAGCATAATTAATTATACCAAAAAATCGCTTAAACCTCACGGTCTAAGCGATTTTTCTTTAAGGGGAGTTTTTTTTACAGCCCCCTTTTTATTTGCTTACTTCTTTTTGATTTTTATTTATCCTGTGCTTTTTTTTAGACTTTAAAATAGAAAGTCTTTTTTTGTTGTACTGCTTATTTTCTTTTTTAAGTTTTTTTCTATCTCTTCTAACATAGAAATACAATACTATTTTTTCTAAGTAGCGTTTTAAAACTATTTGAATTTCCTCTTTTTCATTAATTTTTCTAACCAGAATAGTATACATATTTGCTCTGTTGCCACCAAATACATCCGTAAACAGCTGGTCGCCTACGAATATGGTTTCCTCCATATCTGTTCCCATAATATTCATTGCATCTATGTAGCTTTTAGTAGATGGTTTGTGTGCATCACAGATATATGGGGCTCCGACAGCATCGGCAAAAGGCTTCACTCTTTCCTCCTTGTTGTTGGATATAAGACAAAATGAAAATCCGGTTTTTCTAAGTTTTTCAAAGAAATTAATAGATTTTTCTGTTGCAGCTGCTCCATGAGGTACTAAAGTATTGTCTATATCAAACAAAATGCCTCTGTATCCCATTTTATAGTATTTTTTTAAATTTATACTGTATATGCTCCTAACATATTTTTTAGGATAAAATTTTTCAAAAAACATATCGTACCTCAAAAATTAGTATGTTTATGTAACGAAAATAAGGTAATCCGTTACTTTAATATTTTTTTAAGTTCATCCATAAATGTATTTACATCCTTAAACTCTCTATAAACAGAGGCAAAGCGCACATATGCTACATCATCATAATCCTTTAATTTATCCATAACAATTTCACCAATAATATGACTTGGTACTTCTTTTTCCTCTAAATTGAATATGGCTGTTTCTATAGAATCTATCATATCATTTATCTGATTTATAGACACAGGTCTTTTATGACACGAACGAATAATACCAGACTCTATTTTTGCTCTATCGTAAGGCTCTCTGTTATTATCCTTTTTTATAACAATAAGTGGAATAGTTTCTACCTTTTCATAAGTAGTAAATCTCTTTCCACATTCATCACACTGCCTTCTTCGTCTAATTGCGCTGTTATCCTCAGCCGGTCTTGAATCAATAACTTTTGTGTTTTCTTCTCCACAGAAAGGACACTTCATATCTCTTTCCTCCCTCAAATAGTGATATGTTTATTTTAACCTAAAATACACTAATGTCAAGAAAAGAAAGTAATAAATATACTAAAAAAATATATCCCTGCATTTTTCCTTAGAATTAACCTTCTTTAAACACTCCTTTTCTTCAACACATACTAAAATAATATCGTTCCCAATATTTTCTATGGAGCAAAAGGGAATTACATATTCGCTATCCCTTCCAAAGCAGCCACAATACTTAGCCGGTCCCGGAACTATAATTTCCTTTATGCAGCCATTTTTTTCAAAAGCCAAATCACATACATTGCCTAATATTTTACAGGTTTTTGTATTAATAACTTCTTTTAATCTAAATTCACTAAATAACATATTTTTTTAATTATTATATGTCTGCAAATCAATAAATGAGCCTGTATACATATTTTTTTACTACAATAGGCTTGTATCCGCAAAGTTTTAGTTTTTTATGTTCTTAAATACTTTTTCATAGAGGATATTGCATTTTTTTCTAATCTGGATACCTGTGCCTGACTTATTGCAAGCTCGTTTGCCACCTCGATTTGTGTTCGTCCTTTAAAAAATCGTAAATCTATAACCTTTTTTTCCTTTATAGGCAGCCTTTTAATTGCATCATTTAAGGATATTTTTTCAACCCATAGCTCCTCCTTGCTTTTTTTGTCACTAATCTGATCCATTACATATAAGGTATCACCACCCTCATTATAAACCGGTTCATATAAGGAAACTGGATTTTGTATTGCATCAAGTGCCTCTACTATTTCCTCCTTTGTTATACCAATTTTTTCTGCTATTTCACTTACTGTAGGATCTTTTGATTGTTCTCTGGAAATTTGTTCTCTTGCATATATTGCTTTATAGGCTATATCCTTTAATGACCTAGAAACACGAATAGTGTTATTATCCCTTAAATATCTTCTAATCTCTCCCATAATCATTGGTACTGCATAGGTAGAAAATTTTACCTCCATAGTTCTGTCAAAATTGTCCAATGCCTTTATAAGCCCAATACAGCCTATTTGAAATAAATCATCCACATCCTCATCTGAATTACTAAACCTTTTTATTATACTAAGAACAAGCCTAAGATTTCCCTGTATAAATCTTTCTCTTGCCAAAATATCTCCCTTATCTATTTTTTCAAACAGCTCCTCCTTCTCTTCATTAGATAAAATCGGTAATTTTGCTGTATTTACGCCACATATTTCAACTTTATATAATGCCATTTCTTTGCCCTCACTTCATTTTATATTAAAATGATTAGCGAAAGCAAAGTGATTTATTCTAAAATATCAAAAATAAAAAAAATATTACTCCTTGACATTATTATTTTAGTTTCATATCCATAAAATTTTACAGACTAAAGCCAGTAATTGTAATCTGAATTGACTCATTACCATTGTAATTATTAATAGTTGGATAGTAGGTAAAGGCTCCTTCTATATTTACAGTCATTCCCATTTGCATTTTTCTGACTATTTCCTCTCCGTACTTATCTCTAATACCAGCAAGATAATCCTCTAGACCATTAAACATAACGCCTGCAACTTCATATCCGTTTTCAACTAAAATAAGCCTAGCCATATTTTTTGCTTTTCCCATAAGATACATTTTCTTTACAACTATATCCTTCACTGCAAAAATTGGCTTTTCATTATCCTTTCCAAAAGGCTCCAGCTTTTTTAACTCATGAATTAATTCCACACTAATGTAATTTAACGGCATAGGTACATCTATCCATACCTTTTTAATATAATCATCTTCTGTAAGTGAACAGTTTTTGTTTAACATTTCTCTAAAGGCTTCAACATTTTTCTCCTCCAAGGAAACCCCTGCTGCCATTATATGTCCGCCAAAGCGACTTAAAAGCTTACTACACTTATTGATTTCCTCGTACATATTATAGCCTTCAATGGAACGCCCTGAGCCTTTAACCATTTCCTCTCCTCTGGTTAATATAATTGTAGGCTTATTGAATTTTTCTCTTATTCTTCCAGCTATAATACCAGCTATACTTTCGTGAATATCCTCTAAAAATATAACTAATACCTTACTATCCTCCATTTTAAGAGCATATTCTACAGCTTTTTTCTCACCCTCCAAGGTCAGCTCTTTTCTCTTCTGATTTAAAATCACCAGCTCCTCTGCAAGCTTTTCTGCCTTCTCCTTATTATCACATAATAAAAGCTCCAAGCCCATTTTAGCCGTTTCAAGTCTGCCTGCCGCATTTAAGCAAGGTCCTATTATATATCCTATATGAAATGAAGAAATATTATTTTTGTCTAATTCACAGTGATTAATCAAGGCTTCTAAGCCTATATTTGTATTTTCTTTTAAGAGTCTTAAGCCAGCTTTTGCAATTATTCTGTTTTCATCCAATAAGCTTACAACATCACCTATAGTTGCTATTCCTGCAAATATAATCATTTCCTTTTCAAAGTCTTCTATCAGTTTATATCTTGCATCCTGCTTTTCCTTCAGTTTTAGCATACATGCCATTACAAATCTATAGGCTATTGCTGCTCCACACATTTCCTTAAAGGGATATGTACAATCTGGCTGTTTATGATTAACAACTGCATCTGCCTGCACCATTTTATACACCTTCTGATTATCTACTATATCAAAGGGTACATTGTGGTGGTCAGTTACTATTACCTTCATGCCCAGCTCCTTTGCATAGGCTGTTTCGTCTATTGCAGCTATTCCATTATCACAGGTTATAATTAATTTAATCTTTTCATCATATGCTTTTTTTATCAGCTTCTTATTAATACCATATCCATCCTTTATTCTATCAGGAATATCCATAGATACATTTCCAGTAAATTTTGAAATCGCCTTAACTAATATATATGTAGAACATATTCCGTCAATATCATAATCCCCTATTATTCTAATGCGTTCATTGTTTCTAATTGCTTCAAATAATATATCTACAGCCTTTTCCATATCCTTAAACAAAAAAGGACTATTAATAGAATCAATAGTCCCATTTAAGTATTGGTCAAAGGCTCTGTCATCAGTCATATTCCTATTTCTGATGACACGAGCTGTTACTGGAGATATTTTGTACTTTAGAGCTAAGCCATTAAAATCAGCTTTCTTCCCGTACACCATCCATTTTTCTTTAACCATATGTGCCTCTAATTAACTTTATTTTGCTTCAGCATTTTTCTTAGCAAATCTTCTCTTTTCCATAACATACCAAAGAGCACCTGTAATACATACTGATGAGTAAGCACCACATAAGATACCTACCATAAGTGGCATTGCAAATTCTTTTATTGATGTTACACCAAATACATAAAGAGCAGCAACCGTTACAAAGGTTGTAAATGATGAATAAATTGTTCTTGTAAGAGTTTTTGTAATACTCTTATTAACAACTGCTTTTAAATCAACATTCTTGCCTGCGTTTTTAAGTTCTTCCCTAATTCTATCAAATATAACGATTGTAGCATTAATTGAATAGCCAAGAATTGTAAGCATACAAGCAATAAAGGTATTACCAACTGTTGTCCATGTAAGAACATAGAAGGTAAGTACAACTAAAACATCATGAATTAAAGCAATTACAGCACTTGAAGCAAAGCCAAAATTTTTAAATCTGATGAAAATATAAATCAGCATACATATAACTGAAATAATTACAGCTACTATAGCATCATTTCTCATTTCACCACTAATTGTTGAGCTTACACTTACTTCATCAAAGCTGTCCTTAATAGCACCATATTTTGTCACCAGCATTTCTTCTATTTTGCTCATTACTGATGCGTCTAACTGCTTTGTTCTTATTACATACTGGTTTGTATCTGTAACTTCATTTCCGACTACATCACTGTCACCTGAAATTGCAATAATTTCTGGTAAAATCTTTGAATTAAATTCATCGATTGAATATTTCTTGTCAAATTCAACTGTTGTTGATAAACCACCCTGAAACTCAACACTATAGTTAAGCTCTTTATTTCTTGTTCCAATATTTCCTGATTTATTAACAAACAAGCCTGCAATACCGATTAATACAACTACTATAGATATTGTAAAGAATATAGCCTTCTTTGAAAGGAAATCTACTGCCTTTCTATCCTTAGCTACGCCGTACATCTTTTTGTTCTTTGCACCTGCGCAATATAAAAGATATACAAAGGCTCTGGTTACAACCATTGCTGTAAACATTGAAATAACAATACCCATTGCAAGAGTCTGTGCGAAGCCCTGTACAGGGCCTGTACCTCTCCACATAAGCACCAGGGCTGCTATAAAGGTTGTTACATTACCATCAACGATTGCTGAGGTTGCTTTCTTAAAGCCTATTTTAATAGCTTCCTTTACATTGTCCTTAACAGCTAATTCTTCTTTAATTCTTGCGAATATAATTACATTAGCATCTACCGCCATACCTATTGAAAGAATTACACCTGCAATACCCGGTAATGTAAGTGTCATATCAAATCCATTAAGAGCAAGCAGTTCTAATATTGTATAAAGTATAAGTGCTAATGATGCAGCAACACCTGGTACTCTGTATACAATAATCATAAAAATACAAATTATTGCGATACCTATAATACCAGCAAAAAGGCTGGTTGAAATAGCATCATCACCAAGCTTAGCACCTACAACCTTTGAAGTAAGCTCTTTAAGTTCAACCTTTAAGGCACCTATACGGATAACTGATGCTAATTTTTCGGCTGCATCATATGACTGCATTCCGTCAATAGAACACTGACCACCTGTAATTGCTGTCCTGACTGTTGGATAGCTGACTACATCTCCGTCATATACAATATAAATTGGTTTTCCTATATACTGTGAAGTAACTGACGCAAAGGTTTCGGCAGCCTTTGAACTAAATTTTAATGAAACTACATATTCTGTATTTCCTGTAGATGAGTTATTCTGATACCCCGCCTCTGCATCTTCAACATCTGCACCTGTAAGCCATACCTTTGCATTATCTTTACCATAATCCGTTACAAACTGCAAAGTACCCGGCTTACCAAGACTATCCAATACCTCCTCTGCATTATCTGCACCCGGAATATCAACAGTTATTCTGTTTGCACCTTCTCGATAAACCTCAGATTCTGCAGTTAACTCATTTGCACGAAGCTGTAATTTATAAAGTGTATCTTCCATATCTGCATCAGTTGGATTTCCCTGCGCTTCAAAGGTTACACTAACGCCACCCTTTAACTCAAGTCCTAAAACTATATTTGCTGCTCTACCCTTGTTCTTACCATTAATTGTAACACCAAATGCTGTAAGTAAGCCTAAACCAACTATAGCTAATACAGATATGATAAGTAACACCCATGCTTTTGATTTTTTCATTATTTTATTCCTTTCCTTACTCAGCTAACGCTGCCTTTATCATTATTGCACATTCAATTCTCTTTCTTTGCATTTCACAGCCTATATCGTAAGCGTCTGTAATATTTCCGTGGAACTTGTATGCATTTGCTGCACAACCGCCACTACAATAATATCTTGCAAAGCACTCACGGCATTTAGGTTTTGCATACACATTGCAAAGCTTAAATTCATCTTGAATGTCTTTTCTAACTATACCGTCATATACATTGCCCATCAGGAATTTCTCATCGCCAACAAACTGATGACAAGGATAAAAATCACCCCAAGGTGTAACAGCCAAATACTCTGTACCCGAACCACAACCTGAAAGTCTTTTAGCAACACATGGTCCTTGATTTAAGTCAATCATAAAGTGGAAGAAATTAAAGCCTCTTCCCTCTTTCTGTCTTTTTATGTACTCGACTGCAAGCTTGTCATACTCATCCATAATCTTTGGAAGGTCCTCTTCCTTAATAGCATACTCTTCGTATTCTTCGCCAACAACAGGCTCTATGGACATATGCTTAAAGCCTAAATCTGCAAAATGTTTTACATCCTCTGAAAAATCTAAATTCTTTCTTGTAAAAGTACCTCTTACATAATAGCTTTGATTTTCTCTAAGCTTTGCAAATTTTTGGAATTTTGGAACGATTAAATCATAGCTTCCTTTACCATTTCTAAATGGTCTGTTTCCGTCATTGATTTCCTTTCGTCCATCTAAGCTTAAAACTACATTCGCCATTTCCTTATTGGCAAATTCCATAATTTCATCATTTAAAAGAACACCATTTGTAGTAAGTGTAAATCTGAACTTTTTGTTATTTGGTTTTTCAAGTGAACGACCATATCTAACCAGCTCTTTTACTACATCCCAGTTCATAAGTGGCTCTCCACCAAAAAAATCCACCTCCAGATTAACTCTGTTGCCTGAATTTGCAACTAAGAAATCCAATGCTTTCTTACCTACCTCTAAAGACATTAAAGCACGCCTGCCATGGTATTCCCCTTCCTCAGCGAAGCAATATTTACAGGCCAAATTACAATCATGTGCAATATGTAAGCACATAGCCTTTACTACTGTTTTTCTGCTCTTAAAATCTGTAATGTATTTTTCGTATATATCTTCAGTAAATAACAATTCTTCCTTATAAAGTGTATTTACCTCATCTATAGACTCTAGTATATCTGATTCATTATATTTATCTTTAAGTACATTTAATATATGCTGCTTTATTTCTTCTTCACTTTTAGCTTTAATTTCTTCAAAAAGTGGAATTACATCATATGTAACTTCATCAACAACATGAACTGAACCACTATTTACATCTAAGACAATATTGTATCCATTATTGACATATCTGTGAATCACAGTTATTCTCCTTTCAAATAGTCGTACCGGAGGAAGTACCTCCTACCCGACAATACTTAATAACCTATTACACCTAGTATTTTATGCTCTTACGAATATCAAATAGTAATTATTAAATTCTACCCTATATTCCTTGACATCACATAGGCAGCGGAAAAAAGCAATCCGCTGCCTATTGAAAATCGACCTTTTGTCTAGGCTCTAATTATTTGTTGTTCTCACAGCTCTGGTTACCAACTGTACATGATGTCTTACAAGCTGACTGACAAGATGTCTGGCACTCACCACAGCCACCCTTAGCCATAGTATTCTTTAAAGTCTTTGTTGTTAAAGTCTTTACATGTTTCATTTTAAAATCCTCCTTAAAACATTCAAGTCTAACTTGATATAGTGTAACATAATGAACAATTTTTTTCAACTTAAAATACCCTATAAATGTGAATTTTATAAATAAAAGCACACTTTTGACACTTGAATTTTTGTCTAAATATTTTAAAAAATAAGTTTTATTGTTGTTCCCTCACCCAGCTTACTATCAAGTTTTATTGTTGCATTATGAAAAATTGCTCCATGCTTAACAATAGAAAGTCCAAGTCCTGTTCCTCCAATAGCTCTGGAATGACTTTTATCAACTCTGTAAAATCTTTCAAAAACTCTGCTTTTATCACTATCATCTATACCTATACCTGTATCTACTACCTCTACTATCTTGTGTCCCTCATCTTCATAAACCTTTACCCATACCCTGCCATTTTCCTTGTTGTATTTAATTGCGTTTTCTGTAATATTGTATACCATTTCACTTAATATATATCGTTCGCCTTCAATAACCTGAGTGCTTCCGGACAGCATAACTACTACATTTCTCTTTGAAGCAGCATGCTCAAGTCTATTTATTGTTTCCTCACACATTTTATATAAATCCACCTGTTCTATCTGCCAGTCTACCTGATTTTTTTCTTCGTCCAGCTTTGATACTTTTATAATATCCTCAACCAGAGTAATCATTCTAGTTGCTTCTAAATAAATAATTTCTGAAAATCGTACCATATCCTCTGGCTTGGCTACACCTGTTTTCATAATCTCAGCATATCCGGAAATTGATGTAAGAGGTGTTTTAAGCTCATGTGAAACATTTGCTGAAAACTCTCTCCTCATTCTCTCTCTGGATTCGTTTTCAGTTATAGTCTGTTCACGAATAAAATCATTTTGCTTTTGTATTCGCTTAAGCAGTGGTTTAAATTCCGGATATACCTGATTGTTTTCAGGTTTTTCAAGATTTATTGAATTTATAGGCTTTACAATTTTATCAACTATCATATATGAAAGTAGGTTTCCAAAAATAAACACTATTATGCCTATGGTTACAGATGTAAAAAATGCTTTAATCAAAGCAACATAAAAAGACTCCATATCATCACTTACTCTTAATACATTTCCGTCCTTTAATAAAACTGCATAATAATAGGTGTTTTTTGACAAGGTATCCGACTTTCTTCTTGAGTTTCCCTCTCCATATTCTAATGCCTCCCTTACTTCCTCTCTCTCTTTATGATTATCCATTTTAGCTGCATCTGCACTTGTATCGTATATAACAGTACCATCTGATGCAATCAAGGTTATTCTTATGCTTTTTTCTGCTGTATTATCATTTTTTATATCGTATAAATAATTTATTCCATATTGCTCTATAGATAATTTTATGTATCTTGTTTCTGCCTCTATACTTTCCTCACTATTTTTTTCAAATCCAATATACAGGAATAGTGTACATAAAAAAGCGGTTAAAAAAATAGCCAGTGCTAGCGCCTGACTCATTTTTCTATATATAACCTGTTTTAATGTTTTTCTTTTTGTTTTTTTAGTCTTATTCATATAAGTCCTTTCTTTATATATCTTTACCCATATAAGCAATATCAGTCAATCTTATAGCCTATACCTCTTACAGTATTTATAAGATTTCCTGCTGTTTTAAGTTTTGCCCTAAGAGTTCTTATATGAACATCTACAGTTCTTGTTTCCCCATCAAAATTATATCCCCATATAGTTTCAAGAATTTTATCTCTTGTAAGCACTATATTTCTGTTTTCCAGCAAAAGACTAAGCAGTTCAAACTCTTTTAATGTAAGTGAAATTTCTTCACCTTCTACCTTTACAATATGCTTATCTATATTTACGAAAAGGGAGCCTATATTATATTCTCTTTCTTTTTTGCTGCCCTCAGTTCTTCTAAGCAATGCTTTAACTCTGGCAACTAATTCCATAATTCCGAAAGGCTTTGCAATGTAATCGTCTGCCCCCAGATTAAGACCTAATACCTTGTCGTATTCACTGCCCTTCGCCGTCATCATTATAACTGGCAATGACTTTAGCATTGCATTTTCTCTTATTTTTGACAAAATAGAAAGCCCATCTTCATCTGGAAGCATAATATCCAACAACACCAGCTCTGGTATATTGTTTCCCATTGCTTTCCAGAAATCTGCAGCATTTTCAAAACCTGCAGCTTCCATAGACATATTATTAAATGTATATACAACTAATTGTCTGATATTTGCATCATCTTCTACAATATAAATCATAACTGCTCCTTATGGAAGTACATATTTTTCTTTAAAAATATGATACTTTTCTTTAAAATCCTTGCTATCATGTTTAACATTATCAAGATATCCATGGGTTTCAAATTCATTTTCATTTACTTCAATTAAGCATACTGCAATATTTGAACAATGATCTGAAATTCTCTCATAATTAGTTGTAATATCAGAAAATATAAATCCTAGTTCTATTGTACACTTGTTCTCTGTAAGTCGCTTAATATGTCTGTTTTTAAGTTCATCACTTAAATTATCTATAACCTCTTCCATTGGCTCGATTATGCTTGCCACAGACATATCATTTTCTTCAAACACTACTACTGTCGACTCAACAATATCCTTTATAGCTCTGGTAAATACCTTCAGTTCTTCAATAGCATCCTTTGAGAAGGTTAAATTTTTATCCTTCATTTCTCTTGCTGCATGTAAAATATTTACAGCATGATCCGAAATTCTTTCAAAATCACCTATGCAATGTAAAAGCTCTGTAAGGATTTTACTATCCTTTTCTGATAAGTTCTTGCTGCTAAGCTTAACAAGATAAGTTCCAATATTATCCTCATATTTATCTACTCTGTCTTCAATAGTTAAAACATCTTTTTCTATTTCTTCATCAAATTTTTCAAGCAAGGACATCGCCTTAAACAAACATTCCATTGAATGGTGAGCCATATTAATTGTAACCTTTCTAGCCTGGTCAATAGCATAAGATGGCTGGTCTAAAAATCTTGCATCTAAGGTCATAAAGTCCTTGTCCACATTTTTTGACTTCTCATCACTTGCGGTATCTCTAATAGTAAGTCTTGCAAGCTTCTCAAGACCTTTGGCAAATGGCAGCAGAATAATTGTAGCTCCGACATTAAATATCGAATGAATAGCTGCAATACCACTGCTTCCTGCCACATTATCAAGAAAGTCAAAATCAAATATTGCATTAAGTGAATAAAATCCTATCATAAATACAGCCACACCTATAATATTGAAATACAGGTGCACAAGTGCTGTTCTTTTTGCATTTCTGCTTGCACCAATACTTGAAATCATAGCAGTTACACAGGTGCCTACATTTTGTCCAAGTATAATAGGAAATACCATACTATATTTTAATACACCTGTAACACATAATGCCTGTAAAATGCCTACTGATGCTGATGAGCTTTGTATTATGGCAGTAAGTAATGCACCTACTACAACACCAAGTATAGGATTTGTAAACATTGTAAGAATGTTTGTAAATTCTGGAACATCGCCAAGTCCACTAACCGCATTTGACATAGTTTCCATACCAAACATCAATATAGCGAAGCCTATAAGTATAGTACCTATATTTTTCTTTTTTTCTTTTTTAGAAAACATTATGAATACAATACCTACTAATGCTAAAACTGGTGAAAATGAAGTTGGTTTTAAAAACTTTAAGAATATATTTCCACCCTCAATACCGGACAGGGACAAAATCCATGATGTCATTGTTGTTCCAATGTTTGCACCCATAATGATAGTAATTGCCTGCGAAAGCTTCATAATACCAGAGTTTACAAAACCTACTACCATAACAGTAGTTGCTGATGATGACTGGATTGCTGCTGTTACTACTGCACCTAATAAAACTCCTTTAAATGGATTTGAAGTAAGCTTTTCAAGAAGCTTTTCTAATCTTCCTCCAGACAGCTTTGCCAGATTGTCACCTAAAACATTCATTCCATACAGGAATAATGCCAAACCTCCAAGCATAGTAAGTACATCAAAAATATCCATAATTAGCTCCTAATTCATTTTATCTGTATTTTGACTAAATTTTCATATACATATTAGTATAGTCTTATTGAATGTAAAAAGTCAAAACTATTATTGTTAAATCTAAGTAAAATTAATAATGATTTATTTCAATTTTACTAATTTTCTGGACCTTCCTCATCTATATGCTTTTTAAACACATGAATTTTATCAATTCTATTTTTATCCATTGTATCTACAACAAGTGTCAGCTCCTTAGTTTCTACTATGTCACCAACCTTTGCGAGCCTATCCAGCTGTTCCATTATATAGCCACCTAAGGATTCGTATTCATCCGATTTAAGCTTATCCTTAAGTCCTAAATTTTCGTTGAAGTCGTCAATTTTTGTAAGGCCGTCAACAAGGAATTCATCTTCCTTTACGGTCTTAATATCGTCCTCCTCATCAAAATCATATTCATCTCTGATTTCACCTACAATTTCTTCAAGTAAATCCTCTAGGGTTATAAGACCTGTTGCTGCACCGTATTCATCTAATACAATAATAATATTAACTGAGTCTTTTTTCATTTCTAACATAAGTTCAGATAACTTCTTGTATTCATATGTATAAAATGCTGTTCTTAAATATTTTGAAATTTCAAATTTTTCTGCCTTGTCATAGAACAACAAGTCCTTCATATTGATTATACCAATAATGTTATCTATGCTTTCTTCATATACTGGGATTCGTGTATATCTGTATTCCTTAAAGGTTTCTATTAATTCCTCATAAGATACATCTATGCTTACAGCACACATATCAATTCTTGGAACCATTACATCCTTAGCCTCAGCATCACCAAAATCGAAAACATTTTTTATCATTTCCTTTTCTTCGGTTTCGATTACTCCCTCCTCATGGCTGACATCAACAATAGTTCTAAGCTCATTTTCTGTAATGGTATTCGTTTTCCTATTTGGGTCAATTCTAAGCATCCTCATAAAACCATTTGCCAATTTATTTATTACAAAAATAACTGGCGTAAGCAGCCACACCAGACCATATACAATCCTTGCATATGCCATGGCAATTTTGTCAGAATACAAGGATGCCAAGGTTTTTGGTGTAATCTCGCCGAAAATCAATACTACAATAGTTAAAATACCTGTTGCAATACTAACTGCATAATCTCCAAAAGCCTCTTGTGCAATAATGGTTGCAAGTGCTGACGCTGTTATATTAACAATATTATTTCCAATAAGGATTGCACTAAGCATCTTTCCCTGATTTGAAATAACCTTATCCAGCACTATAGCTCTTTTGTTTCCTTCCTCAACTAAGCTTCTCACTCTCATCTTGTTTACTGTAACTAATGCTGTTTCTGCTGATGAAAAAAACGCAGACATAAGTATTAGCACTATTAAACAAATTACTTTAATAATTTCACCTTCCACAATAATCTCCTTAAACTGGAAAAAACTCTTTAATTTCTTTTTTTATTTTTTAAAAAAATATAATGGTCTTTTAAAATTAACGCAACATTTGAATTATAATTTAATTGCATATTTATGTCAAGAAACACATATGTTATATAAAAAATGAATCAGGAGCAAGTATTTCTTGAACACAAATAAGAACAATATATTTTTTATATTGAAGCTGACAATTTTATCTTATGCCTTAACAGCCATATTCATACTAATATTTACACTTATTGTTTATAAAATGCTGCTGCCAGACAATAAAATCACCATAGGGATTATTATAATTTATACCTTATCAAACCTTATTTCTGGCTTTGTTGCCGGAAAAATGAAGGGCAGCAAAAAATTCATCTGGGGAATTTTAGTTGGTTGTACATATTTTATAGTACTAATTATTGTATCCTCTATTATCTCTAAGGAGTTTTTTTCAAATCAGGCTATGATATTACCTGCACTTCTTTCCTCTTTAGGAGGAGGCATGGTAGGTGGAATGCTCTCCTAGCATTTCACCTATGGTGCTTTAACCCTATCCTCCACTATAGCAGCCCCGCTTATTGAATAAACCTTATAGGTATTTTCCCCTAGCCTTATAGCCTTGCTTTCATATATAGCAATAAATGAATTTTCCTTAATTGTATTTTTAAAATTTTCACCATCATTTGAGGAGAAAAGCAAATCTATTCCATAGCTTGTCTTTATGTTTTCCTCAATTTCAAATACTCTTTTACTATGATTCAGGGATACAAACTTAAACTTATCAGACCAAACCATATTGTTATATATAAAATATCCATCCTTGCATATATATATTAATAAACAATAATTAGCACCTGCTGCTTTAAAATTGCTGCCATCTGATAAAATAATGGATAACTCACTTTCAAAGCATCTTGACATTATTTCCCTGTCCACTATAGGATTGTTATGTTCATCTAATTTAAAAAATCCCGCTTCAAGCGAATCCATCACTATATTATCTATAGAAGCATTATACATACTATTAAATATATGATTATCACATATTAATCTGTTGCTAATATTATTTTTTGTAAGGATACAAATAAAAAACAAGGAGAATATAATTGCAAAATCAATAAATTTCATTTTTAATACCTCCACCATAAAAGCATATAAGAGTATTTTCCTTATATATTGATATTTTAAGAAAATCCGTTTTGCTTAAATAATAGCTTTCACCTTTTATAAGCTGTTCTTCTATATCCCCTTTAAAAAAACTTTTTACATTAAACTCTACATTTTTTCCATTCTCATCATAATTGCTTTTACTATGTATTATTTTCAAGGAATATCCATTTCCTAAGGAATATATTTTATTGCAAAGCATATCATATCTTTCTTTATCTATTACTCCGGTATTTCGTACCTCCTCCACAAACTCAGTAATAATAGTAAGCACATATGTATTTTTTGCAACATTTGTTTCTTCTATAGTGTACATTACAGGTGCAATAAACATTAAATATGCTCCAATAAGAATAGCTACTACCTTTCCAAAGGCATCATTCATTTAATCCACCATCCTTATTATGTGATAATCTACATTCTGATTTTTTATATTTTCTTGAAAAGCATTAAAATTTTTGTTTAGTCTGTTTAGTAGTGAAATTGCCATTATAAAAATAACAATACCCATAATTACATATAAAAGCTTCAACCCATTTTCCATATATCTGCTCCTATTGCTCAAAATAAATTGCTGTAATTACATCATTGCCATCTCTGATTATTTTTCCCTTAAAGCTTGCATAAGGATTAATATAGGCGCTATTTTCCTCACTATATACATTTGTAATATTATTCTGGCTCTTACTACCTATATTTCCATTGGTCATATCTACATTGTAGCCATAACACATTATAGATTTATTAGTTGAAACACAAACCGCCAGCTTTTCTCCAGCAAAGCGTTTAATTACATTTATAACCTCACTTCCCGAAACGGTTGCCCCCTCATATATAGTTTTATCACTTTCCAAAAACTCTGCATTTAATTTGTTAATCTGATTTGCACCATTAGAAGCTGTATCCTTCGCTTCTCTGGAAATAAAAAATCCAAGTGATATTACAACACAGGTAATAATTGTTCCTGCTGCCAAAATAAGTCCTTTTAAACTGTTCTCCATAGTATTCTCCTTTTATATTAAAAAATTTGCTTGATTAAGAGTCCCAATACCATATATAACAAATGGGACAATTAGTTTTACTATTATTACTAAACATAAGGGGATAAATGAAATTAACTTTGCAATAACTGTTTTGTCCTGGATTATTCTTTCATTTTCCTGCTTATGTCTGTCTAAAAAATACTGTCTGTCCTTTTCTAAATCCTCAAATGCCTTATAAATATATGTGTCATCGCAGGCAATAAAGCCTTCCATTAATCTTTCAAAAGGTCTAAACCTTACCTCTTCCTTCGCCATTTTAAAGGCATTGGTACCTTTATAGGTATATTTATTTGTTATATCCCACAAAACCCTTTTAAAAACATATGAAAAACGCTCCATCTCAACAATTATTTGTTCGACTGTAACTTTATCCATATACATCATCATTAAAATTATGTTTTGAAATCTAACTACCTCCTCCTCTCTATCCATTAGAATAATTGCTTTTTTTAATTTCAAACTCCATACCGGAAGGAAAAAAGCTATTATTCCAACTATTACAGCTCCCACTATATATAAATATATTTCTGCCACCGCTTTATTTGATACTTTGTATCCACTTATAGCAAATATAACGGCAATGGTCATAGCTATAAAGGCTGTTACAAACCTTTTCAGGGTATATTCAAAAATATCATACTCATATGCAATATCATTTAATATATTATGGATATTGTTGCTGCTTTTTATATTAATCGCTATATATTTTCTAATAAGAAATTTAATTATATTTTTGTTGCATAAGTTTTTAATTATATTAGAGGAGTGCCTTTGTTTCGCCCCGGACTTTAGAATATTAACCATTTTGTAGGACATAATTGAAATAAGTGCCAGACCTATAGTTGTATAAATTCCTATTTGACCACTGTAGGAGTCCTTCAGCTGTGGAATATTAAAGGTAGCCCACTTTTCTATTGGTCCTATTACAAATAATGGTAATATTGCTATTGTTTTAAGCCCTAAAAAATTTCCACTTATTTTACTTCTTTTTAAAAGCTCAATATTAATTTCTTCTTTTAGGTATCCTAGATTTTTTAAAAATATTGAAGCTCCCTCCTGTTTTTTATCTCCATATAAAAGCACTGTTTCACATAGGGAATAAAAAGTAAGAAAAAAATGATTTGGGGATATATCTATGTATTCCTGTTTTTCGTGATAATAAGACTCCATAAGACATTCGTATATTTTCTGACCATGTACAGAAATTTCATAATCTGCCTCATTAATTGTTTCAATAATTGCTCTTTCAAGCATTCCGTCAAATTGAAATCTAAATCTAATTTCCTCTACAAATTTTAATAACTGCTCCAATAATCTATATTCCATTTGATTAAATTCTTCATTTAATTTCTCATCTGCAACAAAATAAACAACAATTCCAACTACAATGGTATAGTATAGGGAAACTCTTGAAAACATTAGTAATCCTGATATTACTATCAAACTTATAATATATAATCTGATAAGACAGCTTGCAGTTTTATTTATTATGGAGCCTTTATTTGATGGATAAAGTATTAACAGCTTACCTTCTATTCTTTTAGTAATATGCTTTGTTAGAAAAAAGCTTTTACTAAATCTGTATACTATATTTTTCAAAAAACTCCTCCTTCATTTCATCGCTAAAATATCTACTCATTTCAATTATACTTTTTAAGGACAAATTTTCATTTAAAATATATTCTCCATTTACATATTTAACTATATCTCTAAGCTCATAGCCCATTTGATTGTCAGTTGGAATAATCTCTGTTATCCTTTCTATATATCTGTGGCCATTTATATCCTTTTCTAAATGTATATCAAAATTAATAGCCTCCGTTACCTGTTCTAATGCTACTCTTTCATTTTGAAAAATATTGCAGGTAAGTAATGAATTTCTCATATATTTTATAAGATTGTCAGTAGTTTTTGCATGATGAGTAAATAATGTAAACAAAGAACCTGTCTGTGACATTTGCACCATCCACGCAGCAACTGAACCCGATGCAACCTCTCCCAATATATTAACTGAACCATCTGTTTTTTTCTGTATATCAAGTCCCTCCTGTCCTGACACATAGTCCGTTTCTCTAAAAGATAATATATTTCTATCCGGATACACCTGCCGTAAATTTAACTCAAAGGATAACTCTTGTATTCTTAGGTTGTATGATGGGTGAATAAAGCCTATAAGGCTCATTAATAAAGTAGTTTTACCACTTCCCTGTGAGCCTGTTATACCACATACTCTACATCCTAATATAAGCCATTTTATAATATCAATAGGAATAGCACAGCCCTTATCCTTTATTAGTTCTGATATATTTTTCTGTTCTATGGTATCAAATTTTCTAACAAAAAAAGCAAAGCTTTCTGCAAAGGGTGGTCTGACTACTACTACTCTTGAATGGTCCTTCATTTCATTTACTATATATCCTTTTGCTTTTGATAGCTGTCCCGGATTTCCATACCTATAAATATTTAAAGAAATTCTTTCTAACTCCTTTTCACTCTCAAAGGATAAAAAATCTAAATGAATCGTCTTTCCTTTATAAAAAATCCAAATACTATTGTAACTTCCAGCTCCTCCTGAAACACCTCCAGACACGCCCTCTATTCTTTGATCTCTTATATCATCTACAACTCCCAGTCCCTTATATCCAGCATATATCCTTTGCACCAGAATATTTAATTTATCCTTATATTCTAATGATATTGAACTTTTTTCATACAGATTGTCTATATCCTTAGCAGCTATAACATTTGTAACCTCAGCTCTATTTTTTTCAGTATACGAGGTAATGCTTCTGTATACTCCTCTATCCTCCTCTAAGCTATTTTCCTTTAGAATATCCTTAATAATATTTTCCATTGCAAGCTTTTTATGCTCCTTTATATAACTGTATAAGAGAATTTCAAATTTATCTCTTGATGTCAGTTTTTCTATGCTGTCAAAGGGAATATATTCATTTATATTTGTTTCTGTAATAATCATTTTTTCTACCAGAATATCCTTTATAATGTCCTTTAAAAAAGCTTTTGCACTATCATCTCCTATTCCACAATTTCTCAAAGCTATTCGAAGCTCTGATTTCTTTTCCTGTAATAAGTTAAGCTCTTTATCACTTAAGCTAATCTCATAAATATTTGTTCTAAGTATTTTATTGATTTCCTCACTAACAGCTTCTATTAATTCCTCTATGCTTTTGTATGTTTTTTTACTATGTAACTTCATTTATACCTGCCTTTTTTAATATTAGGTTTGTAGACTTGTAAAGCTCATTAATAAAATCAAAGTCTGTATCATTTCTCTTTGAATACATACTTTTCCCAATATACTCAACCACCTTGCCCTCATTAATAGCATCATGAAAATGTATATTGTAAGGTATTACTCCTATTTCATCCCTCCCTAAATTGTATCTTTTCCTAATAGCCGATAAATTGTCCTTTGACTCCTCATCATATTTTCCTACTAAAAATACAGCCTTTTTTCTAATATTTTCATCCTCTAATATCTTTTCTATACCCTCAATGCCCTGATACAAGTTAAACACTATAACATCACAATCCCGAAGTGATTTTTTAGACAATCTCCTGTTTCCATTTTGATTATCTATCAAACTAATATCAGCTATTTTATCTAAAGCCTTTGGCAAATCTGAAGACAGATACTCTGCTGATTCTTCATCAATACCATTTCTGACCTTTCTTGAGGATGGAATATAATACAGAGTTGTATTTTTGATATTTTTAATATTGTCTACTATAACCTCATCATTTAATTTCTTTAACTTTAGCTTTGATAGTATCTCGTCTATGCCTTCATTTTTATAGTAAGAAACCTCATCTCTTATAAAATTGTTTGTTTCCTTTCCCTCGAATACCTCCTCAATAGGCTTACTAAGATAATCAAATTGCACAAAAACCGTCTTTAATGAATATACTAATGACGCCATAGTTCCAACTGCAATCATATTTCCACTTGTTGCACTTTTTCCTGACGCACTACTCCAAAATGCAATATTCAAAACAACCTCACTATGGTAAATAAAATCTGGAATACCTTTCCCAAACTTGGGATATGAATTATATAATTTTTAGAATCAAGATGATTTGATATTAACTCATAATCTCACTTTTGTAAACAATTTTTTTCATTTTTTTATATATATTTTTCAGTTACATTTTTTTATATTTTTTAGTGCCTTTATTATGGTAATTTATATTGCATTTTTCCTGTCCTTATATTAATATATTTAAAGCAAATTTACATATGGAGGCATATATGAGACATTTAATTAGTCCTCTTGATTTTTCAGTTGAAGAGCTTGACCAGCTTTTAGATTTAGCTTCTGATATTGAAAAAAATCAAGACAAGTATAAAGAAGCCTGCAAGGGCAAAAAACTAGCTACTTTGTTCTATGAACCAAGCACTAGAACCCGTTTAAGTTTTGAAGCTGCTATGCTTAATCTTGGTGGAAATGTTTTAGGTTTTTCATCTGCTGCTTCCAGTTCAGCATCAAAAGGTGAAAGCGTTTCTGATACTATTCGAATGATTTCTTGCTATGCAGATATTTGTGCAATGCGACACCCAAAGGAAGGTGCTCCATTAGTTGCTTCTTTAAAATCTGGTATTCCTGTTATAAATGCTGGTGATGGTGGTCATCAACACCCTACTCAGACATTTACAGATCTTATGACTATCCGTTCTTTAAAAGGCAGATTAGATAATCTTACAGTTGGTCTTTGTGGTGACCTTAAATTTGGAAGAACTGTTCACTCCCTTATTAATGCCTTAGTAAGATACAAAAATATTAGTTTTGTACTTATCTCCCCTCCAGAGCTTAGAATACCAAGCTATATTCGTGAAGAAGTTCTTGATGCTAACAACATTCCATATAAAGAAATTACTCATATGGAGGATGCTTTAGCCAACCTTGACATTTTATATATGACAAGAGTTCAGCGTGAAAGATTTTTCAATGAAGCTGAATACATAAGACTTAAAGATACATATATTTTAGACAAAGAAAAAATGAGTTTAGCAAATAAAGATATGCTGGTACTTCACCCTCTTCCTCGTGTAAATGAAATTTCTGTAGAGGTAGATGATGATGAACGAGCTGTATATTTCAAGCAGGTTCAATATGGTGTGTATGTAAGAATGGCACTTATACTTACATTACTTAATATTAAAGTTGATTAATCAATCAAAGAAAGGATTTACTTATGTTAAATGTAGGTAGTTTAAATGAAGGTTTTGTCCTCGATCATATAAAAGCTGGAAAATGTATGGATATTTATAATTATCTTGGCCTTGATAAGCTTGATTGTCAGGTTGCCATTATAAAAAATGCCAAAAGCAATAAAATGGGCCGTAAGGATATTATAAAAATCGAGTGTCCCATTGATGTAATTAATCTTGATATATTAGGCTACATCGACCACAACATTACTGTTAATATTATTCACAATGGAAAAATAGTTGATAAAAAACAGCTTACTCTTCCAAAGATAATTAAAAATGTTGTAAACTGTAAAAATCCAAGATGTATTACTTCTATTGAACAGGAGTTGGAGCAGATTTTTATTCTTACTGATGAAGCGAAACAAATTTACAGATGTAAATATTGTGAAGAGAAATATTCTAACAAATAAACTATAACTGGAAGGTTTGAGCGTTTATGAAAAATGTTCAAACCTTCCAGTTTTTTTATTAAAAGTATGAGGATAGTTAAATAAAAACTACAACTGACAGACAAACTGCTTTTATGAAAATGAAGGTTCAAGCTTTCTATAAATCCTTTTCTTGCTTTCATATGCTCTATTAGAAAAGCTTGAACTAATGTGTTCATAAGTAAGGGTTTGTTTATAAGTACATTTCTGCTACCTATTCCCATTATAAAAATATTTCTCTCCTCTATTTTGTAAGTTTGACTATAAGCCGGGTTATGTCTTAGATGATCATCTATCTAGAACTACTATCACTAATAGTTTCAAGCGACCTACCCGAAACAGGCGGGCAACCTTATGTTTCTGTTCGGTCTTGCTTCGGATGGGGTTTACATATGCCCTGTCTGTTACCACACAGGCGGTAGTCTCTTACACTGCCATTCCAACCTTACCACAATAAATATGGCGGTATATTTCTGTTGCACTTTCCTTAGAGTTACCTCCACCAGATGTTATCTGGCATCCTGCCCTATGAAGCCCGGACTTTCCTCACCTGCAGCCTTTCGTTCCTGCAGCCGCGACCATCCGTCAAACTTACATTTTGGAAATATAACATTATCAAATTTATTTGTCAAGTAAAAGCTTTCTGTATTTTATCTTTTTATATTTATAGTCCAAAACAGCCTCCGCCAACAAATTCTCTTATTAATGAATTTGCAGGTATTCTCTCCGTTGAAACGCCTAAGAAATAATTTAAAAACTTTATAATTCTCTTTGCCTCATCATATTCCGGGCAATTTCTAGGGATTTGATACAACAATGGCTCTGCATACTGCTTAAGTATACTAAATTCATAAATAAGTGCTGAATTAAACATAGCATCTGCTTCCTCTTGGAATGGGAATATATAATTTTCCTCTCCTTTCCTTACAGACTGCCACCTATTTATAGTTTCTCTGGCATTGGTACCTCTTGTTCTGGCATCTCTTACAATTCTTCTAAGAAGTCTTCCATCTGTTGTTGGAATTCTGTTATGCTCATCAATATTCAGCTGTGTTAATGCACTAATATAAATCTTGTATTTATTCTCTTTATTTAAGGCATATGAAAGTGCATCATTTAAACAATGAATACCTTCTATTACTAAAACATCATCCTTGCCTAGCTTTAATTTCTTGCCCTTGTATTCTCTTTCTCCTGTTACAAAATTGTATGAAGGCAATTCTACTGTTTCTCCATTTCCCAAAGCTATCATATCTTTATTAAACTGCTCTACATCTAATGCTTCAAGAATTTCATAATTGTAATTACCCTCCTCATCTTTTGGAGAATTTACTCTATTAACAAAATAATCATCAACTGCAATAGGGTGTGGCTTTAAACCGATTGCTCTAAGCTGAATAGATAATCTATGTGAAAAGGTCGTCTTACCAGAGGAAGACGGTCCAGCAATCATAACATATTTTACATTTCCTCTTTTCTTAATTTCCTCAGCTATATCTCCTATTTTCTTTTCCTGAAGTGCCTCCTGCACCAATATCATATCTTCAATATTTCCGGTAGAAATAATATCATTCAATGCACCTACTGTATCTATCTCCAGCATTTCACTCCATCTGCTGGACTCTTTTAATACATTGTATACCTTCTTTTGAGGAACAAATTCCGGAACAACTTCTGGATTTTCCTTTGTTGGAAGCTGTAATACAAAGCCGTCATCATACTTGTAAAGGCTGAAATATCTTATATAGCCTGTGGATGGCACCATATATCCATAAAAGTAGTCCTCAAAGCCATTCAGATTATATACACTTACCTTTGAGGTGTTACGATACTTAAACAATTTTACCTTATCTAACATACCATGCTTTTTAAAATTCTCTATGGCTGCTGTAGTATCCAATTCATACTTTTTAATTGGATAATCTCTTTTTGACATATCCAGCATATAATCGTAAACCTTCTGCAAAAGCTCCTCTGTAATTTCTACATTGCCATATAATTTACAAAAATATCCCTTACTTAAGGAATACATTACACAAAGCCTGTCAATATTGCTTCTTCCACAAATATCATAAAATGCCTTTAACATCATTAAAGTAGCACTTCGTTTATATGAGTCTATACCACATATATCCTTAGTTGTACAAAATTCAAGCCTGCAATCCTCTGTAAGCTCATTTCTAAGCTCACTAAGCTTTCCATTTACCTTTGCAAGTACAATGTCATACTTATATTTGTCTTTATATTCCTTAGCTATTTCCCCTAAAGTAATACCCATATCATATACACGCTCTTCTCCATTTACCTTTACATTAATATCCTTGCCCATAATCCACGCTGCCTTTCTATATATATTATTATAATACTTTATTCCAAACTAATTAAAACTACTTTTAACTATAATCTTTTAATATATACCTTGATTATATTTAAGCTTTACTGATAATACTCCAATGCCGTACTGATTATGTCTAATCTTCCCCTGATTTCTTCCCTTCTTTTTAATGTTTCCTCATTATCAGCAGCTGATAAATTATTATATATTTTTTCATAATTATCCTTCTCGTGATTTAGATACTTGTACAATGTCTGATTTCTGTTTTTTAAAAGCAAAGGTCCATATAATAGCTCGCAGGCACTATATATTCTCTTTTCACCAGCTTTTATCCATTTCATTACCACATAATACTTTGCTGAGTCTATAAGCATATCCTCCTCAACAATCTCATATCCAATACTGCTAAGGTATCCTCTTACTAAATTAATCTCTGAATGTGGAGATACTATCAGCTCCTTTGCACTACTTAGAACATTAATTCCGTTAGATAAAATATCTATGGTAAGTGTTCCACCCATTCCTGCGATTAGAATAGTATCTGCCTGATTTTCCTTTAGATTTTCCAAACCATTTGATTTAACGATTTGTATTTTATCCTCTAAGGAATGTTGCCTGATATGCTCCCTTGCCCTTTCTAATGGTCCTTCCTTTACATCACAGGCATAGGCATACGGAACAATCCCATTTTCCACAAGGTAAATAGGTATATATCCATGGTCTGTTCCTATATCTGCTAAAATATTTCCTCTGGTTACAAACAAGGAAATTCTCAGTAATCTGTCCGATAGCTTCATCTATTCCTCCAGATAATCTATTAATTTTTCACTTCTGCTTCTGTGTCTTAATTTTCTAAGCGCTTTCGCTTCTATCTGTCTAATTCTTTCTCTGGTAACATTAAATTCTGCACCTACCTCTTCCAAAGTTCTGCTCTTTCCATCCTCTAAGCCAAATCTTAAAATAAGAACTCGCTGTTCTCTAGGAGTAAGTGTTGATAATACCTCAACCAGCTGTTCTCTTAAAAGTGTATAAGTGGCTGCCTTAGCGGGTGTTTTTGTGTTTTCATCCTCAACAAAATCTACTAAATGAGTATCGTCCTCTTCGCCCACAGGTGACTCTAAGGATACAGGCTCTTGTGCAAACTTCATTACAGCAATTACCTTGTCCTCTGAAATTCCCATTCTTTCGGCAATTTCAGCATTACTAGGCTCTCTGCCTAACTCCTGGACAAGCTGTCTGTTTGTCCGGGTAAGCCTGTTAATAGTTTCCACCATGTGTACAGGTATTCTTATGGTTCTTGCCTGGTCAGCAATGGCTCTGGTTATTGCCTGGCGTATCCACCATGTAGCATATGTACTAAACTTGTAGTTCATTCTGTAATCAAATTTGTCAACAGCTTTTATTAACCCTAAATTTCCCTCCTGAATTAAATCAAGAAGTGGCATTCCTCTTCCAATATACTTTTTGGCAATACTAACTACTAATCGAAGATTTGACTCTGTAAGCTTCTTTTTTGCTTCTGAATCTCCCTCCTCAATTTTCCTGGCAAGCTCTATTTCCTCACTCGCACTTAAAAGAGGAACCTTTCCGATTTCCTTTAAATACATTCTTATTGGATCTTCAATATTATTGTTTTCCAATATGCCAATATTATTGTTTTCAGCTTCCAGCTTCTCATCATTTTCAATTTTATTTAAAACTTCCTCATTTGGCTCCTCCAATTCTATTTTACTTAGAATTTTTTCGTCTGGCTCCTCTGACTCCATTTTATTCAGCATTTCCTCGCCAGATGCACCAATATCCATTTGTTCAGTATCATCATTTTGTTCCTCAATATCTATATTTTCCAAAATGCTTTTGCTTTCCAAATCTAATTTTCCATTTAAGTCAACCTGTGCCATCTACCTTCCTCCTTAGATGATTGTTTATGAAAGAGTAATATGAATTTTACTCAACTCATTTTGTTCCTTAACTATTTGCTGCAGCAACGAAATATCAGTAATCTGACTACTTCTGTAATCAATACTGTTTTTCTTTACATTATATAAAATATCGTTTAATACTTTTTCTCTTTCATCCTTAGTCATCTTATCACTTATAGGTGATGAAAACAAACCTGCAACCTCTGATTGCTCATTTCCGTCCTCAAAGTGATTTATTATCTTTGCTGGATTTATGTTTCCTGCCTCTAATTGGTCAAAAAGCATATCCGCAACCTGATAATACATTGGAGTAATAAAATCCTCCTTTTTTATAATACCTTTGATTTTCCCATATATTGACGGGTCATCAATAAGCCAGGTAAGTAAGGTTTTAAGTGCCATTACTGTACCGTCCTCCTTAGTTTTTTTATATTCCTCTTTTTTACCAGTATTTATTTCCTTTAAATCCTCATCAGTCATAGTAAGTGAAAGATTATTTAAGGTTTTAATAAGAGAGTCCGGCTTTATCATATATTCGTTACAGACTGCATCAATATAAACATTCCTCTCTAATTCATCTCTGAACTCCAAAAGCTTTCTGGCAATAGCCTGATGGAATTTTGACTTAGCATCCGGGTCGCTTAAATCAATTTCCTCTTTCATTTTGTCTATTTCAAAAAGAAAGCTGTTTCTGGCACTATCAATTCGCTTTTCGTATTCTTCTGCACCCAGCGCCTTAATAAACTCGTCCGGATCCTTATAAGGCTTCATATTAATAACCTTAGTGGAAAGACCGGCCTCTTTGGATATAGGAATCGCCCTAAGGGCCGCCTTTACACCCGCACCATCTGAGTCATAGGTTAAATAAACTGTGTCTACATACCTTTTTAAAAGTGCCGCCTGTCTTAATGTATATGCAGTTCCAAGAGATGCCACGGCATTTGAAAAGCCTGCCTGATGCAATGAAATTACATCCATATAGCCCTCACAAATAAGCATATAATCTTTTCTGGCATTTTTAGCAATATTTAATCCATATAAATTCCTGCTTTTATCAAAAAGAATGGTTTCAGGAGAATTTAAGTATTTTGGCTGTCCGTCGCCCATAACACGCCCACCAAAACCAATAACCCGGTTGTTGGTATCCATAATAGGAAACATTACTCTTCCGGAAAACTTATCATATACCTTTTTTTCAGTAAAATTAAAAAGTCCGGCTTCCTTTAAGGTATTATCCTCAAAGCCCTTGCTCCGTAAAAACTCATATAAATCATTGCTATAGTTAGTTGAATAGCCTAAGCCAAATCTGGTAATAGTTTCATCACTTAAGCCTCTTTTTTTCAGGTATTCGTATCCAACTCGTCCTCTTTCGCTTTTAAGAACATGATAAAAATACTTTGCAGCCTCTTTATTTACTTCTAACAGCCTAGCTTTTAGGTCTGCTCGTTTTTTATCCTCGTTGCTATATTCTCCTTCTGGAAGTGGTATTCCTGCCCTGTCTGCCAAAACCTTTACTGCCTCCGTAAAGGAATAATTCTCATATTTCATTATAAAGGTATAGGCATTTCCACCTGCCCCACAACCAAAGCAATAATACATCTGTTTTGACGGTGTAACAGAAAAGGAAGGAGATTTTTCACTATGAAATGGACACAAACCAAAATATGTACTTCCTCTTTTTTGTAATTTTACATAGGTAGATACTACATCTACAATATCATTTCTTGATCTTATTTCTTCTATTAAATCATCTGAATAATACATTTTTTACACCTATATTCTAAAACTTCCATGATTTAGGAACAAATTCCTCCTCAAACTTCATTACTGAATATTGGTCGGACATTCCTGCAATATAATCACAGACCACACGCTCAGGTTCTTCCTTTAAATCGTGAATTAAGTATTGAAATTCAGCCGGCAATTTATTTAAATTATTTAAGTAATGAGTATACAGCTCCTTAATCATACTTGCAGCCTTGCTTTCCTGCCCCTTTGCTACAGGATTTTTATATAAATCCTCAAATAAGTAAGCTCTAAGTCCCTGCATAGCCTTCTGTACACCTTCAGACATAATAATTTCCGGCTTGTCCATACTATTATTTACTATATCTCTAATCAAAGTATCTAGTCGTTTCTTTGTACTATTTCCAAGTATTTCCCTGTATTCGTAGGGAATATCCTCCTCTGTCATAATACCTGCCCTTATAGCGTCATCAATATCATGGTTTATGTAGGCTATTTTATCCGACAACCTCACAACCTTTCCCTCTAAGGTAGAAGGCTTTCCACTGGTTCTATGGTTTAACACACCATCTCTTACTTCTTTAGTAAGATTCAAACCCTTTCCGTCCTTTTCAAGCAGCTCTACAACTCTTACACTTTGCTTATAATGAGCAAAGCCATACTTACACACATCATTTAAGGCTCTCTCTCCTGCGTGGCCAAAGGGAGTATGCCCTAAATCATGGCCTAGTGCAATAGCCTCCGTCAAATCCTCGTTAAGTCTAAGGGATCTGGAAATTGTCCTTGCAATCTGTGCCACTTCAAGAGTATGTGTAAGTCTGGTTCTATAATGATCACCTTCAGGAGCTAAAAAAACCTGAGTTTTATGCTTTAGTCTTCTAAATGCCTTGCAATGAATAATTCGATCTCTATCTCTTTGATAAACCGTTCTCATATCACAAGGCTCTTCCGCTCTATCTCTGCCAAGACTGTTTACACTATGACTGGCATAAGGACTAAGTAATAAGTTCTCATTTTGTTCTATGCTCTCTCTAATGGTCATAATACCTCCTTATATTAAAGGGCGTTTAAAGCAACTTCCATCATTTTTGTAAATGAATTTTGTCGCTCTATTGCTGTGGTAATCTCGTCACTAACAAAGGAATCTGATATAGTTAAAAGACAAGCTGCATTTTTTCCTAATACACTTGCATTATGGAATAAAGCAAAGCTTTCCATTTCTACACAAATACAATTCTTCTCATCCCTTAACGCATTAAAATATGTTCCATCTCCTTCACGGTAAAATACATCTGAGGAATGTATTCTACCCATATAAAGTGGAATATTCTGATTTTTAGCCGATGCTATCAGCTTTTCATTTAAGTTTTTAGAAGGATAAGTAATATTTGACTCGTATCCGTTCTGGGTTTTTGCATAAGAGGACTCTGAATATGCCTCTGTAGCTAATACTACATCATATACCTTTAAATCCTTTGTATATGAGCCAGCACTACCTATTCTTATAATGTTGTCTACATCATACACTTTAAATAATTCGTATGAATATATTCCAATAGACGGCATACCCATTCCGGAACTCATTACAGATACTTCCTTGCCTTTGTATTTTCCTGTGTATCCAAAATTATTTCTAACATCATTAAACATAAAAACATCTGTTAAATAAGTTTCTGCCACCTTTTTTGCTCTAAGAGGATCTCCAGGCATTAAAACTGTTTTTGCTATTTGATTTTTTTCTGCATTATTATGAGGTGTTGCCATATCTTCTCCCTTTCTATATATTGACCTGCTATAAGCTTTTTTTAGTATATCACAATTATAATTATACTGCAAATTGGCTATTGTATAAGTTTGCGTAAAATCCACCCTTTTCCATAAGCTCATCATGATTTCCCTGCTCTATTATGTTTCCATCCTTCATAACAAGTATAACATCAGCCTCTCTGATAGTTGATAATCTATGGGCAACAATAAAGCTTGTTCTGCCCTTCATCAATATATTAAATGCTTCCTGTATTTTTATTTCAGTTCTTGTATCTATAGAAGAGGTAGCTTCATCTAATATAAGCATAGGTGGCTTTGTAAGCATTACTCTGGCTATACACAAAAGCTGCTTTTGACCCTGTGATAAGCTTCCTCCGTCCTCTCCAATATATGTGTCATATCCATTTTCAAGTCGTCTGATAAAGCTATGAGCATGAGATGCCTTTGCTGCTTCGATTACCTCGTCCATAGTTGCTGACTCATTACCCATCATCAGATTTTCCTTTATAGTACCTGCCTTAAGCCAGGTTTCCTGTAAAACCATTCCATAGCTGTTTCTTAAAGTATCTCTGGTCATATCCATAATATTTTCACCGGAAATACTAATACTTCCACTATTAACATCATAGAAACGCATAAGCAGATTTATAAGTGTTGTTTTACCACAGCCTGTAGGTCCGACTATTGCTATTTTCTGTCCTTTCTTTACATCTAAAGAAAAATTCTCGATAAGCTTTTTGTCTGGTACATAAGAGAAATTAACATTTTTCAAGCTGACTGTACCATCTATTGATAAGCTTTCAATAGCTCCCTCTTTGTCTGGCTCCTCTGATTTTTCATAAATCAGGTCAAATATTCTGGCAGCGCAGGCAAGAGCATTTTGTAATTCAGTAATAACACTGGAAATTTCATTAAATGGCTTTGTATACTGGTTTGCATAGCTTAAAAAGCTTGAAAGGCCACCAACTGATATATGTCCGTTAATTGCGAAAATAGCTCCTACAATACCAACAACTGCATACACCATAGCATTTACAAATCTTGTAGCAGGATTTGTTGTTGATGAATAAAAGATTGCTTTTAAGGAAACCTTTTGAAGCTCATCATTTATTTCATCAAATCTTTCCAAAACATCTGCTTCCTTGCTATATGCCTTAACCACCTTTTGGTTGCCTATCATTTCATTAATAATACCTGTCTGCTTTCCTTTTATCTCAGACTGCTTTCTAAAAAGCTTGTATGTTCTTTTAGCAATAAAGTTGGCAATAACTAATGATAATGGTGTAACAAGCACTACTAAAATAGTAATCTTAAAATTAATTGTTACCATAAAAATAAGTGTGCCAAATATAGTTATTATACCTGTAAATGCCTGTGTAAAACCCATTAAAAGACCGTCTGCAAAGGTATCCACATCAGCAATTATTCTACTTACTATATCACCATGCTCATGAGTATCAATATAGCTTAAAGGCATTCTTTCTATTTTTTCAAAGGCCTCGTTTCTAATATCTCTGACTACGCCATAAGTAATTTTGTTGTTGCAAATGCTCATAAGCCATTGTAATACAGCAGTTATAGCTACTATAACCACTATTTCAACAGCTATCTTAATCAAACTATCAAAGTCTACATTTCCCTTACCTATTATAAAATCTACAGCTCTACCTGTAAGTATAGGAACATACAAGGTGAATGCAACAGTAACAGCAGCAAAAATTAATGATAACGCTACCAGTATTTTATATTTTTTTATATAATCTAATACTTTTTTTATTGTATCCTTTTGCATAGCTTAAGCCTCCTTTACCTTAAATTGTGAATTGTAAATTTCCTTGTATACATCACAGGTAGCTAGGAGTTCTTCGTGAGTACCCATACCAACTGCCTCACCATCATCTAACACAATAATCTTATCTGCGTGCATAATAGACGCAGCTCTTTGAGATACAATAAATACCGTAGGATTAAAATCCACATTTTTAATTGCTTTTCTAAGAGCAGCATCTGTAGCAAAATCCAATGCTGATGCCGAATCATCCAGTATTAATATTTCCGGCTTTCTAACCATCGCTCTGGCTATCGTAAGTCTTTGCTTTTGTCCACCTGAAAGATTACTTCCACCCTGCTCAATCATTTCGTCTAATTTCTTTTCCTTCTTTTCAACTACATCTACAGCCTGAGCAATCTTTATGGCATCATTAATATCCTCAATAGTTGCTTCTTTATTTCCCCACATTATATTTTCCTTTATAGTGCCTTTAAATAAAACAGCCTTTTGAAGAACAATGCCAATCTTTCTTCTAAGCTCCTCTTTTCTATAGTTTTTAACATTAATTCCGTCTACATATATCCCCCCATCTGTAGCATCATAAAATCTAGGAATCATATTAACTAAAGATGACTTTCCAGAACCGGTACCACCTATAATACCTACAGTTTCGCCACGCTTAACCTCAAAGGAAATATTACTTAATGCCTCCTCCTTACTGCCTCCATATTTCAAGCATACATTATCAAATACTATAGCTGAGTCCTTATATTTGTCGTAATTTTCATCCACTGTAGTATATTCAACTTCACTTAAGCTGTTTTTCTGCTCAAAGATTGCCCATACACGATTTCCGCTGGCAATAGCCTTTGTTACTAATATAATTAAGTTTGCAAGCTTTATTAATTCAACTAATATTTGTGACATATAGTTAATAAGGGCAACAACCTGTCCCTGTGTTAAAGCTCCACTGTCTACTCTTATGGCACCTGTGTATAACAATGCTGCGATACCACCGTTTATAATAATATAAGTAATAGGATTCATTAAAGCTGAAATCTTACTTGTTTTCTTAGAAATATTAGTAAGTGCTTCATTGCTTATATTGAAGGACTTAATTTCCTCATCTTCCTTACAAAAGGCTCTTATAACTCTTGCACCTGTAAGATTTTCTCTGGTTTTAAGCAAAACATTATCAAGTCCCTGCTGTACCTTTTTAAACATTGGGATAGTAATTCCCATTATAGTAAATACAACTACAGATAATAAAGGAATAATTACTACAAATATAAGTGCAGCCTTTAAATCAACAGTAAATGCCATTACCATTGCTCCAAATACTATAAAGGGAGAACGAAGGAATAATCTAAGCACCATATTTACACCATTTTGCAGCTGATTTATATCTGATGTCATTCTGGTAATAAGTGTTGATGTTCCAAGCTTGTCTATTTCTGAAAAGGATAAGCCTTGAATATGCTCAAACAATGAGTGTTTCAGTTTTGTTGCAAAGCCAACGGCTGCCTTCGCCGAAAAATATTGTGCTGTAAGTGAACTAATAAGTCCCACAATACCAAGTACAACTAAAACTACGCCTAATTTTACAATATGTCCTGTATCATTGTGAGCTATACCCTTATCGATTATAGATGCCATTACTAAAGGCACAAACAATTCAAAAAGTGCCTCCAGTAATTTAAATAAAGGTGCTAATACTGTTTCTTTTTTGTAATCCTTAAGATAAATAAGTAAATGTTTCATTTTAAAGCTCCATTATTGCAATACTATTTCCCCTTACAACATTTTCCTTTTCCCAAGTTGGAATTAGTATTTTTTTGTATTTTGTGTCTGATACTAATAAATCTTCCTTGTTAGGGTTATATACTACTAACAATGTGTCATCCAAAATAAAAGAAACTACATTGTCTTTTTCCTTAAATAAATCCACAAACTCAATTTTACCCTGATTATCAGCATTACTTAAGCATTTATACTGTTTTCTGACCTTTATCAGACTTTTGTAATATTCAATTACATCTCTGTTTTCATATGCTCTAGTCCAGTCTAGTCTGTTAATTTCAATAGGAGATTTATAGCTGTCACCAATTCCATTCTTTGTTCTTAAAAATTCCTCGCCTGCCTGAAAGAATACCATACCACTTGTTGTAAAGACTATGCCTGCTGCAAATTCATTAAGCTTTGCTAAAGCATCATTTCTATTATACATATTGTCAACATTTGTTTTATCTACAATATCTGTAGACAATATCAGCTTGTCATATAGGGTATAATTATCGTGTGCTGAAACATAGGCAACTCTTTGTGGCAGATGAACAGCCTCTTTTATTTCATCAACAAAATTTTTGCTGTCCTGCTCCTTTGAATTTATATAACCTGGCTCTTTTTCCTTAAATACACTTCCTTTTACAGCATCTCTGATACTATCACTGAAAATGCTTATGCCTTTATCAATATACTTGATATTTGCTGTGATTGCAGGAATATATCCCTCCTCCATTGGACTTTTATCTGCAAACCAAGGCTCGCCATACATAAGTATATTTTTGCCCTCTGGTAAGCTGTCCAGCACATCTCTTATTTCTTTAAGTGTCTGCGTATCGTGTAAGCCCATTAAATCAAATCTAAAACCGTCAATGTGATATTCTGTTGCCCAATATTTAACAGACTCTACCATAAATTTTCTAAACATTTCATGCTCACTACAGGTTTCATTTCCACAAGCTGAACCATTAGAAAATGTTCCGTCATCGTTTAATCTGTAGTAGTAATATGGTACTGTTTTCTGGAAGGAGGAGTCTAAATTAAATGTATGATTGTAAACAACATCCATTACCACGCCAATATTTGCCTGATGAAGTGCCATAACCATTTCTTTAAACTCTTTAATTCTCACATTTCCATCGAATGGATTTGTAGAATACGACCCTTCAGGAACATTATAGTTTTTAGGATCATAGCCCCAGTTGAAATCGTCTGAGCTTACTGACTCATCTATTGACTCAAAATCAAAGGCAGGGAGCAAATGAACATAGGTTACTCCCAGCTCCTTTAAATAATTAACGCAGGTTGGAAAGCCTGTTTTTGCGTCACCATTTAACCATGTGTCCTTTTGTGTAAATGCTTTATATTTGCCTCTGTATTCTTCCTTTATGCCCGAATGTGGATCATGTGAAAAATCCTTTATATGCAGTTCATATATAATAACATCACTTTTATCAATATGTAATCTATCATCCTTTTCAAAGCCCTCTGGATTTGTAGCCTCTAAATCTACCACCATAGACCTTTTACCATTAACCCCACTTGCCTTGGCATAAACATCAGCAGTTTCCTTTGTTTCTCCATCGGCAGTAACATTATAAGTATAATATTTATTTTTTAAATCACCTAACTTACTGCTGTCGAAAACATACACACCTTTATCCTGTTTTTCCATTGAGTAAGTGCCAATTTTCTCACTACCCTCCTCATCACTGCCTGCTGTGTATAAGTTTAAAGATACTTCACTGGCTGTAGGTGCCCATACCTTAAATATAGTACCGTTTTTGCTATAAGCAGCACCTAAATCATCGCCATTATATATATATTTGTCCTTAAATTTCTTTGACATAAAATATTTTTTCAATTCTGCTCTTTCCATTATGCCTCCATATCTAAACATATTCTTGCTTTCTATATTGCTTCAAGTGCCTCATATACTCTTAAAATTTCTCCAACACTCCATGCCTGTGCAAAGCAGCCCTTTGAATCGTGAGGATATAATCCGCTGTAAATCTCTGCAATGTGTCCGATACAGCCTTCTCTAAGTCCTGCTTCAAGGCCCTCCAGCTGTCTTTTAACAATTTTCTTTGCTGTCTGTTTATCACTTGCCCATTTTAAATATGCAAGATAATATGCTCCAAGTGGGAAGCCCCATACTGTACCCTGATGATATGCCATATCTCTGTCAAAATGTCTGCCTCCATAAAATGGCTTAAACTCCTTGTCCTTGTATGACAAACTTCTAAGTCCTAATGGTGTATATAATTCCTCAAACACTTTAGTTATAACCATATTTGCCTTTTCCTCATCAAGCATTGAATATGGCATTGAGGCAGCCCATATCTGATTACATCTAACCTGTACATCATTTTCTGTACCCGAATATAAATCATTAAGACATTTTTCCTTTTCATTCCAAAAATTCTTAAGGAAGCTTTCCTTAACCTTGTCTGCAAGCTCTTTATAATTGCAAACTACATTTTCTTCACCTGTAAGACCTGTAAATTCATCCATAACCATAAGTGCATTATACCAATAAGCGTTTATCTCTACTGGCTTGCCATGTCTTGGTGTCGGTAAAATATCTCCAAAGCGTACATCCATCCAGGTTACCTGGTCAAGTCCACCACCTGCACTAATTAATCCGTCCTCATCCATTTTTATATTAAAGTCAGTTCCATTGATATACCATTTTATAATGTCTGCAATAACAGGATATGCTTCCTTTACAAAATCAATATCCTTTGACGCATTGTAGTAGGAATAAACTGCATTAACAAATAGCAATGCTGCATCAACAGTATTATACATTGGATTATCCTCTCCCTCTGGGAACAGGTTTGGCATAATACCCTTTCTGCAATACTTCATAAAGGTTCTTAAAATGCTTTTTGCATCCTCAAACTGCTTTGTAGTAATAGTACAGCCAAAGAGGGCTATCATTGTATCTCTTCCCCAATCCTCAAAAAATGGGAAGCCTGCCAATATAGATTTACCCTTTGTAGACTCTCTGTAGGTAATGTAATCATTTGCTGCTATTGCTAATACCTTTCCATATTCGTCCTGTAAGCCAGCCTTTCCTGCAAGCTCCTTTTTTCTGTCTATTTCTTCAGTGATTAAGCTATCTATAGCATACTCTTTTGTATCCGGTATTTCTTTTGTGCTATATACAATATAATAATCTCCAGAATTTTCAAAGATAATTGAATGGTTATGTGCTACACAGCCTACACCGAATCTTCCATCTACAGCATCTGTACCAAAATATAAATCCTCTATATATTCTGTATTGTGTTTTTCCACATTGCCATTAGTATTAAAATAAACATCTACGCCTTCACTGCTGATTTTTGTACCATTAAGCTCAAACTTTTTATTTGTGTCAATTTTTCCACCCTTGTTTACAAACTGAAGCCAAGGTGTAACCTTTAATTTTATATTATTTGTTCCATGATTTATTACTTCGTATTTTATACCTAAGGTATTTTCCTCATGCTTAAGTACAATAGTTTTTATAATTTCTACACCATTTACAACATAATGATATTCTGGTAAATATTCAAAGGCAAAGGAATTGAGAAAAAGATTACCCTTTTCACTATTTGCCTTTGTAACATACTGCGAAGCAGACAAAACAAACCTTTCCTCGCCAATATATAATTCTTCATAGGTATTTTCAACTAGCTGGTATCTTTTGTTTGGTGCTGTAAGTGCAGCCATAAATAAAGTATGGTCACATCTGGCATTTGAACCAGCTATTGTAAGTGAAGAAAATCCACCTAAACCATTTGTCAGCAAATAGCAATTTTCCTCAGCTCTATTTATATCATACAAGTCATTTTTTCCATATAAGAATTTCATAAAAACATCCTTTCAGCATTATAATCAATACTCATTATTTTACCCTATTTAATAAAAAAAATCTACTCCCTGTTATAAGCAGAGAGCAGATTTTACTTACATTTAACTATACTATAGACTACTTTAAGAAGGCTATACCATATGCAGGAATAGTAATATTATCACCATCTATTGTAACACTGTCATCACCAATATTTGTTACTAAGGATGCTACCATATCACTATAACCATATTTATCCTTTGATAAAGTAATAGTCTTTGGCTCATTTCCGAGATTTGCAATAATAATCATTGTTTGATCTTCATAAGTTTTTCTTATTACACATAAAGCATTCTCGTCAAAATCGTCTATTGCTGTTGTACGGCCTTTTGAAATTTCCTCATAAGTTCTTCTTATATGAAGCATATTCTTGTAATACCAGTAAATAGAATTTTTATCCTTCATCTGTTCTTCTAATGTAGCAAATGGCTGTTCTATTTCATCCATATTTGTTGGACCTACTGTATTAACTCCTCCCGCAAAATTGTTCCATCTCATAGGTGTTCTTGCATTTTCATCTCTTGCCGCAACACTTCCTGACATACCTATTTCCTCACCATAGTATACAAATGAGCAGCCAGACATAATCTGATTTAATGCGCCAGCAAGCTTTACCTTATTTTGGTTATTTGATAAAAATCCTGTCAATCTGCCCGTATCATGATTACTTGCAAATGGAGCATTAACAAGCTTTGCATTGTTACTTAGGTAAGTTGCCTCAACCTTTTCAAAACGCTGTGCAAGGTTTTTACCATTCATTAGGTTTATGCACTTTACTAAAATACCACTATTGTTACCAAAAGCGTAGTCAAAAATACTTTCAACACCACTTGTATAGTAATTAGCTATTGCAGCCTGTGAATCCCAAACCTCAGCAACTACATAAGTATCCTCTTTTATGCTCTTTACATAATTTTCAAACCAGTTTAATACTTCTATGTTCTTTTCACTATTACCTGTAGTATACTCTTTTGCAGCATCCAATCTAAATCCATCAACACCCTTTTCAATCCAGAAATCTACTATGTTTTCAATTTCCTTTCTAACCTGAGGATTATCAAGATTTAAATCTGGCATACCTGACCAGAACTGGCACTCATATTTGTAATCTGTACCTGAAATGGCTGCATAACCTGAGGCGTTACCAACCTCTTCTTTTGTCTTAATATTGTAATAGTTTGCATATGGACACTTTTCAAAATCCGGCTTTTCACCTTCTGCCAGGCTTTGATAATAAGACTTTGCCTGCTTGAACCATTCATGCTGCGAAGATGTATGATTAAAAACAAAGTCAATTATCAAATTGATATTTCTTTTATGACATTCATCCACAAGCTTTTCAAAATCTTCCATTGTTCCATATTCTTCATCAATACTACAATAGTCAACTACATCATATTTGTGGTATGTTGTTGACTTCATAATAGGCATAAGCCATATTCCATTAAAACCTAAATCTTCAATATAATCAAGTTTTGAGATAAGACCATTTAAATCGCCTATGCCATCACCATCACTGTCAGCAAAGGAATAAACAAATACTTCATAGTAATTTCTATAATGGTCCTCTTTTGCTACCTCGTATTCCTGCGAATCCCAGGAAGCTACATTAAAATATTCTTCCGGAGTAAGCTTAGAAATATCTGCAGTTGTAGTTTCTTTTTCTCCATTATTGGTACTCTCATTACATCCTACCAGCATCGAAGCTGCAAGACAAGATGCAAGTGTTAATGCACCTATTTTCTTTAAAATTTTTCGCATATTATCTCCTTATTCATAATAAAAAGGGAATGTATAAACATTCCCTTTGTGAAAAACAATGTAATTATCCCTTAACAGCACCAGCCATACCATTCTGGTAGAATTTCTGCATACCAATGAATATAATTGAAACCGGAATAGAAATCAATACAGCACCAGCACAGAATGAATTGTACCACTGATAGATATATTCTTTTTCCAACATATTCCATAAACCAATACCTACTGTATATTGATCCACATTTGATGTACATATAACCTTTGCAAAAATGAAATCCAACCAAGGACCCATAAACGATGTTAAGATTGTGTAAACTACAATAGGCTTACTAAGTGGAATTACAATCTTTGTAAATACCTGAAACTTTGTAGCACCGTCAATATATGCAGCTTCATCAAGTGACTTTGGAATGGTGTCAAAGAAACCTTTTGCGACATAAAATCCCATTCCCGAGCCTCCGGAGTATACCAATATAAGCGCAACTTTAATCATTGAACCGTCTGTCAAACCGATGGCCTTTAAGATAAAGTAAACAGCTACCATTGACATAAAACCTGGGAACAATCCAAGTACCATACAAACATTCATGATGCCTCTTCTTGATTTAAATCTAAGTCTTGACATACAGAATGCAACTGACAATACAAAGAATGTAGATATAACACATACAACTACTGCAATAATAAGTGTATTCATAAACATCCTAGGGAAGTTAAGAACTCCAGTATCAGTAAATAGCTTTTTGTAGTTATCCAATGTAAATGTCTTTGGAATAATTCTGCTTATTCTATCACCTTTTTCACCTCTGAAACTTGTAATAACAACCCATATAATAGGCAACACCCATATAATAGATAAAATTGCAAGGAAAACATGAGTTATGATATCCACTACAAGTCTTTTGACTTTTGCTGATGTATATTCAACAGCTTCTGAATTTTTCTTTTTCATTTTACTGGAATCCCTCCTCATCTTTATAAGCTGCAGTATTTCTATATGTAACAATAGAAACGATTGCAAGTACAATGAATGTCATAATACCGATAACTGCACCAACATTGTATCTGTTTTCACTAATAGTCAGCTTGTATAACCAAGTAACTAAAAGATCTGTCTGACCAGCAGAATTACCAACCTTAATAGGTGCGCCACCAGTTAATAAGAATATAACATTGAAGTTGTTTATGTTGCCTGTAAATGTTGTAACAAGATAAGGACCGGTTACGAATAACATATAAGGTAAAGTTATCTTAAAGAATGTTGTAACGGCATTTGCACCATCCACCTTTGCAGCCTCATAAAGGTCTGTTGGAATATTCTGTAAAATACCTGTTACCTGCAACATTGTGTATGGAATACCAATCCAAAGGTTAATCAATACAACCATAACTCTTGCTAATGTAGCATCAGATAAGAAATGGACTGAGTTTGTAATTACATGATTTGTCTTTAAAATCAAATTAATAGGTCCTTCATCAGCAAACAATGTTCTTATTATAAGTAAAGATACGAACTGTGGAATAGCGATTGATAAAATGAAGATAAATCTCCACATTCCTTTAAGCTTTGTACCCTTTCTATTTATAATAATAGCTAATAACATACCTAAAATATAGTTTAAGAATGTTGCTAGAATTGCCCACACAATAGTCCATCCTGTTACTGACCAGAACTGTTTACCAATACTGCTCTTTAATGAAACAATTTCACCAAAGTTCTTAAGTCCTACCCAATCAAACAAAACAAGATGATCATTAACTTTTGAATAGTCAGTAAATGCCATTAATATCATATAGATAAGTGGCAAAATAGTAAATGCTAATACACCAATAATTGGCAATGCTAATAAAAGCTTATGTAAGTTTGCATCAAATAATGATTTAACATCCTCTACAAAAGTTCTTACCGGCTTACCTTTTTTCTTCAATACCTCAGCCATATATGCACTCTTAACTGTTTCTCTCCAGAAAAGAAAAAATACAACACATATAACTGCCGAAACTACACCATAAAGTAGTATTAATTTTGAATCATCACCTGCTACATACTCCATAAACTGGCCTGTAGGATCAATCTGATAACCGCCTTCGCGATCTCCTAATGATGGAAGCATTGATAAATTCTGAATGCCATATGCTACCATAAAATAAATAAATCCAACTTCTACAGCAAGAAACAACAAACCTTTAATAAACTGTTTTCTTACTATATTTCCCAAACCCATAATAAGGAATGAGAGTTTTGTAAAGATATCGCCCTTAACTAATGCCTTGCTGACAGTATACTCTTTACTAAATTCAGAAGGGGCATTTGCCTTTTTTTTCTTCTTCACAACACTACCTCCATAGAAAATTTTCTCCACAGTTTCTAAACAGAAACTGTGGAGAAACTGATTCACCTAAGAATAATCAATCAATAATTAGTTAGTACCTTTATTTTCAGCATACTTATCATTCATTGCCTTGTTCATAGCATCTGCTTTTTCAGCAGCATTGCTCTTTGTTACTTCGCCTGAAACAACTGCTTTACCAAATGCTTCTGCCTGTGCCCAGTAATCAGCATCAACAATCCATGATGGCTGAATCATATCCTGATTGTAAGCTTTGTTCTGTGCGATAAAAGCTTCGTCATTCTTTATAGAGTCATCTTCCTGTAAAGCTGTGTTACATGGGATAACTCCTCTAGCTTCGTAACGAGCCTTCTGTGCTGATTCACCTGCTAAGAACTTAGCCAACTCAACAGCTACCTTCTGGTTCTTGCAGTTAGGATTGATACCAATAGCCTTAGCTGAAGCGAAACCGCTTAACTGACCTGTTGATCCATCAGCAAATGTAACTTCTGGTTTTGCTGCAATACCAAGGTTTTCACCAAGTGCTTCTCTAGCGTTTGCTAAATCCCAAGAACCTGAGAATGCAGCATTAATTGTATCACCAAGGCCTGAAACACCACCGTTTGATGAAAGGTTGCCTGTAGCATATAAGTCTACTAATAACTGAGCAGCCTTAGCACCATTGTCGCCGCCTAAGTTGATTGATGGATTTTCATCACCACCGATTGTACATCCTGCAGCAAGGAAGAATGCTTCAACATACCAAGAGTCACTGATCTTTAAATCAACTTTACCCTTCTCTAACATTTTGTTTAAATTCTTAACATCATCCTCTGTGAACACTCTCTTGTCATAGTACATATACCAGCAGTTTGCTGTATATGGTATACCGTAAATGTTTCCGTTGTATGTAACATTCTTTACGATCTGCTCTGTGTTTGTGTCCTTAACATATGTAGCTGCGTCACCAACTATTGGCATGATACCTTCGCATGTAACTAAATCCTTAATCTGATCTGATGCATACATATAAACATCAGGAGCAACTGTTGGATCCTGCTTAATTGTTTCGCCAGCTTTATCCTCACCCATTGAAACATATTCAAATGTAAGATCCCAGTTTGGATGTTCTTCATTAAACTTGTCACACTGTTCTTTTAACCAGTTTGCGCCATCCTTCTGGTCTTCTGAAGGAGCTGCTACCTTAAGAGTAGCTTTGATTTTTTCCTCTGCTGTTGTTTCATTTGATTTTGTCTCTTTATTGTCAGCTGCGCCATCTTTGCCACATCCGAAAAGAGCTGTTGCACATAATGCTGTTGTCATTAAAAGTGCTGTTAACTTTTTAGATCTCATAATCTTTGTTTCCTCCTATTTTTCAATCGCTTGCGCTGATTGTTTGTTACTGTTATATTATATTGGTTGTATATAAAAATGTATATATCATAAATGTTAGAAATATGTTGTTTTTTTTAATTTGTATCAAAAATGTACAAATTTTATACCCTTTTATTATGATTTTTTCATAAAAAATGTCAAAAGTCACAAGACTTTTGACATTTTGACCTAAAAAACGGTTTATTTTTCTCCATTTGCCCTAAACTTTTGTGGACTTATTCCAAAATATTCTCTAAAGCTTTGGCAGAAATATGATACATTTGGATAGCCTACCTCTGTACTTATATTAACTATCTTCATATGCGTATTTTCAAGCATCTCCTTTGCCTTTTCCATTCTAACGGATTTAATAAATTTGCTAAGATTTTGTCCTGTTTCCTTTTTAAATACGCAGCTTAAATAGCTAGGTGCCATATATACCATTTCTGCCAACTGTTCTACTCCAATTTCCTTCATATAATTAATGTAGATATATTGTTTTACACATTCTACCTCCCTGTGAACAGCCTGTGGATTAACAGAAAAATTCTCCTCAAGCCTTATAATGTTTTTATCCATTATTTCTTTTACTTCCATTAAATCAGTTGATCTGTATAATCTGTCAACCTCATTATTCAAATCCACTTCACCCACATTAGGCAATGCCTCATAAAACTCTTTAAGAATATTTGAAAACACAAACTTAATGTATAGCTGTGATAAATTTTTCTTGCTGCCATAGCGCTCCCAAAGTATTTTAAAACTTTTCTTTAAGCTGTCTGTATCCTTAAGCTTAATATCCTGTTTAATTTGCTTTATAATTGAATCATCATCTGACTGCACAAATATAGGAGCTTCATTTTCTTTTTCCTTAAAGAATACCTTACTGTCATTTTCATAGAATTTTCTCTCTAACAGCTCCTCTGTTTCATCTACAGCTAATGATAGTTCATCACAGCTTTCTATTTCTGAGGATAATGCAACAAAGCATTTTCTGGCATATTTTATTGATAGTTTATTTTTTATCATCTCACACATAGCTATAATTTTTTCTTCTGAATTTTTATCACAATACGACTTGTCCAGAAGTAAAACTGACTGTGTAGAATTTAAATTAATATAATGACAATATATGTTGTTATTTTCCAAAAACTCTTTAAAGAATTTTTCAAAATCTTCTATTTCATTAAAAAATTCACTATTAAACTCTATAAGCACAATTCGTTTATATTTGTCGAAGTCTTTTCTGTCAGCTATGTATTCACCTTCTATTTTTATTTCATCAATTTTCTTACCATATAAAAGATTAAACAGAATATGTTCCTTTATGAACTCATTGTTAATGTCACTTTGTTCAATAATAGTTTTAGACTCATCACACTTACTAATAGCAATATCGATAGCATCTACCAGCTCATTTTTCTCAAAAGGCTTGTGAATATAGTCTATTGCACCAAGCTTTATAGCCTTTTTAACATTGCTAAACTCATTATTTTCGCTAACTATAATAAATTTAAGATTTTTATTTATCTCTTTTATCTCATCAACAAGTGTAAAACCATCCATATCTTCCACAAGAATTTCACTTATAAGTATGTCTATACAATTATTTGCTGCAAACTCTATGGCTGCATCACCATTAGAAACGCTTTCAACAGCTAAATCATAATCCAATTCACTTAAAAGCTTTAATATTGATTCTTTATAAAATTTATCTGGTTCCACCACAAGAACTCTATACATATATTCACCATTTTCTAATGTCATTTTTTTTAGATTTATATAAATTATAAATTATTTATGTTGTTTTTTCAAGCAAATTAATCGGTTTCAAAAAAAATTAATATTTTTATCCATAGTTTTTATCTATAACCTGACATATATATCCAGCTACAATTTATGTTTGTTTTCTAATAAGCGTAAGCAAAAAAAGGAAATATGAGTTTTCTCATATTTCCTTTTATAATGTAATTTTAAACAAATTTTATAATTAGTTTAATTTCCAAATATCTCTATTGTATTCAGCGATTGTTCTGTCTGATGAGAAGAAGCCTGCATTTGCAATATTAACAAGTGCTTTTCTTGACCAAGCTTTTCTATCTTCGTAATCCTTTAATGCAACTTCCTTTGTCTTGATATAATCATTAACATCAAGCAATGTCATAAACCAGTCTTTTACAATAAGTTCATTGTGAAGTCTGTGTAACATTTCAGAATCACCAACTTTAATCATCTCTGGACATACTATAAAGTCAACCAGCTCTTTGATAACAGGATCTTTATCATAGTAATTCTTTGATACATAATCAGCCTTGGCATAATGTTCAATTACCTGTTCTGAGCTTTCACCAAATGTATAAATATTATCTTTGCCAACTAATTCAGCGATTTCAACATTAGCACCATCCATAGTACCAAGTGTAATAGCACCGTTAAGCATAAACTTCATATTACCTGTACCTGAAGCCTCCTTAGATGCAAGTGAAATCTGTTCTGAAATATCACAAGCTGGGATTAACTTAGCAGCCTTTGATACACAGTAGTTTTCTACCATAACAACCTTCAAGTATGGACTTACTTCTGGATCATTGTTGATGATTTCCTGTAAGCAAAGGATTGTATGGATAATATCCTTTGCAATAATATAAGCTGGTGCAGCCTTAGCACCAAAAATAACTGTAATAGGTGTTGTTGGCTTGTTGCCCTTCTTAATCTGAAGATATTTGTAGATAACATAAAGTACATTCATCTGCTGTCTCTTGTACTCATGAAGTCTTTTAACCTGAATATCGAATATAGAATTTTCATCAATATCAATATTCTGTGTAGCCTTAATATAATCCTTGAAAATCTTCTTGTTTTCTTTCTTGATTTCAAATAACTTGTCAAGAACTTCGTCATTATCTAAGAACTGTTCTAACTTTTTAAGCTCTGTAGCGTCCTTCTTGAAGCCATCACCTATAAGACTTTCGATATATGCTGAAAGACCTTCGTTACAATGTAATAACCATCTTCTAAATGTGATACCGTTTGTCTTGTTGTTGAACTTCTCAGGATAAATCTTGTAGAAGTTGTTAAGCTCAGAATTCTTTAAGATTTCTGTATGAAGATAAGCAACACCATTTACGCTAAATCCATAATGGATGTCCATATGAGCCATATGAACTCTGTTTGTATCATCAATGATGTATACTGACTTATCATCAAATTTAGCTCTAACCTTTTCATCTAAAACCTTGATGATTGGAACCAACTGTGGAACAACCTTTTCTAAGTAGTGCATTGGCCATTTTTCAAGAGCTTCTGCTAAGATTGTGTGGTTTGTATATGCACAAGTCTTTGATACGATTTCAATAGCTTCATCCTGGTCAATGCCTTCTGCTGTTAATAATCTGATAAGTTCTGGAATAACCATTGATGGATGTGTATCATTAATCTGGATTACTGCATAATCATATAAGTCATGGAGATTTGAACCCTTTGCCTTTGCTTCAGCAAGAATAAGTCTGGCACCATTGCTTACCATAAAATACTGCTGATAAATTCTAAGTAATAAACCAGCCTCATCACTATCATCTGGATATAAGAACAATGTAAGGTTTTTGGCAATATCTTCTTTGTTGAAGTTGATTGAATCACCTTTTACGATTGTTTCATCTACAGATTCAACATCAAATAAATGTAACTTGTTTGTTCTGTTTTCATAACCTGTAACATCAATATCATAAAGTCTTGATGTAACCTTGCAATCACCAAACTGAACTTCGTAAGTTGTATCTGTCTTTGTAAGCCAGCTATTTTCTTCAATCCAAGGATTTGGAGTTTCTTTCTGCTTTCTATCAGCGAATACCTGTTTAAATAAACCTAAATGATAGTTAAGACCAATACCATCACCATTTAAACCAATGCTTGCCATAGAATCGATAAAGCAAGCTGCTAATCTACCAAGTCCACCATTTCCTAATGATGGTTCTGGCTCGATTTCTTCTATATCATAGATGCTCTTGCCATTTTCTTCTAATTCCTTCTTGATATCAGCAAAAATACCAAGATTGATAAGATTGTTTGATAAAAGCTTACCAATTAAGAATTCAGCAGAAATGTAATATACCTTCTTCTTTCCTTCATTGCTAACTTTTCCATCAGCCATTTCTTTTGTCATTGAAAGAAGAGCATAATATAACTCTTCATTTGAGCAATCGCTAATAGCCTTTCCGTACTTCTTGTTGCAAAATTCCTGTAACATAGTTACCTCCTAAAAATATAGTATTATTAAATATAATAGCTTCATATTTCTTCAACCAATGGTATTATAATATCACATAACCAGCTATTCTTGTATGATATTATTGTTTTCTTGTACAATTCTATCAGATTTCAAGCATAATCGCCTCATATGGCTGAATATCCACAGCTTTTAAGTCAAAATCAGATCTATTGTAATTAGATGCTAAGATTTTCTTTACCTCATACTCTGGCAGACTAATCTTCTTTGTACCATTGTGGAAGTTAGCTATTACTAAAATACCTTGTCCATCAATATTTCTAGTATACGCAGCAATATCCTTGTCCTCATTTAGAACAGGAAGATAATCACCTTCACGAATACACAAAACATTCTTTCTAATTTTAATCAATTTTTGGTAAAAATGCAAGACCGAATTGTCATCTTTCATTTCTTTTTCTACATTTATCTCTTTGTAGTTTTCATTAACCTTAAGCCAAGGTGTGCCTTTTGTAAATCCAGCGTTTGTTTCATCACTCCACTGCATAGGTGTTCTGGCATTATCTCTGCCCTTAGCATAGATTGATTTCATTATTTCTTTTTCGTCTACGCCCTCTGCTATCTTTTCGTTGTACATATTGATAATTTCAATATCCTTGTAATCATCAATAGACGGAAACTTTACATTTGTCATACCAAGCTCTTCACCCTGATATAAAAATGGTGTACCCTTAAGTCCATACAGATATAAGGCAAGCATTTTTGCACTTTCAATTCTGTATTCCTTGTCATTGCCAAAACGGGATACAATTCTTGGCAAATCGTGGTTGTCCCAAAATAGTGCATTCCAGCCTTTTTCATAATCCAGCTGCCACTTGTTGATAACCTTTTTAAGCTCACCTAACTCCATAGGCTTTAATGCCCACTTGCCTTTTCCTGGAATTTCGTCTAAAGCACTATGTTCAAACTGGAATACCATTGAAAGTTCTTTGTTTTCCGGGTCTGTGTATTTAAGTGCCTCTTTTGTATCAGCAGCCCAGCATTCACCAACAGTAACTATTTCATCACCTTTTCCGTTACAGTTGAAGCCTTCACTATATAGCTGTTTTATATAATCGTGCAGCTTTGGTCCGTTAGCTGTTATCATTTCATCAGGTACTTTGCCTAGTAATTCAATCATATCTAATCTAAAACCGCTAACGCCTTTATTTACCCAAAACTTCACTACATCTACTATTTTATTTCTAACCTTGGCATTTTCCCAGTTAAGGTCCGGCTGTCTTTTACTAAACATATGCAGGTAGTATTGACCTGTTGTTTCATCATACTGCCATGCACTGCCACTAAATACTGAGCCTAACTCATTTGGCTCTTTTCCGTCTACCGGATCCCTCCATATATAATAATCTCTGTATGGATTGTCCTTTGACTTTCTAGACTCAATAAACCACTTGTGTTCATCTGATGAATGATTAAAAACCATATCCATAATAATTTTTATATCCCTTTTCTTTGCTTCCTCTAAAAGCTGGTCCATATCCTGCATCGTACCAAACTCGTCCATAATATCCGTATAGTCCGAGATGTCATATCCATTATCATCATTTGGTGACTTATACACAGGACAAAGCCATATTGCATCAACGCCTAACCATTTGATGTAATCTAATTTGCTTATTATACCCTGTAAATCACCAATACCATCATTATTGCTATCCATAAAGCTACGAGGATAAATTTGATATATTACTGCATTTTTCCACCAAACTGTATTTTTCATCGGAACCTCCATATTTTAAATTTGTTGCAATTATATCATAAGATGTACTATAATACTACTATTATTATATATCTATAAATGGTTGCAGCATACTTTTGATTGTTTATATAAAGGTAGAAATATGAATATACTTGAATACGAAAATTATGAAGAAAAAAAGACGCACGGCGAGAGCAACTTTCCCTATGTTACATATGTTTGCTCAATTCCCATTGATTTTACCTGTGTACCTAATCACTGGCACAACGAATTTGAAATTATTTATGTAAAAAGGGGGAAGGGACTTATTTCCATTGACCTGGATTATTATGAGGTAAAGGCACACGATATTATTCTTATACTCCCCGGCCAGCTACACACTATTGAGCAGGAGGGTATTAATGTCATGGAATATGAAAATATGATTTTTTCTATGGATTTACTTATTTCAAAAATGGATGATGCCTGCAACACCAACTTTTTTATGCCGATGACCAAAAGGCTTATCCAGATTCCAAGTATACTTAATGCGGATAATTGTGATTATTATGATAGATTGGCAGAGTGTCTTAATAATATTGATGAAATCTGCAAAACCTTTCCTAAGGCTTACGAATTTACAATAAAAAGCAATCTGTTCCAATTTTTTGGAATTTTGTTTAATAAAATTCCAAAGGTTTCTCTTCCTACAATGAAAAAGCGAAAATCTTTGGATAAATTAAAGGTAATTATTAAATATGTTGAAAACAATTATGCAAATCCTATTACCATAGAGGAGATTGCAGCCCTATGTAACTTCAGTCAGTCACACTTTATGAAGTTTTTTAAGTCAAATATGGATGTATCCTTTATTGAATACTTAAACAACTACCGACTAACTATTGCTTCGCGATTACTCATCTCCTCTTCCTCTTCTATTCTGGCTGTTGCTATGGAGTCAGGCTTTGACAATCTTTCATATTTTAACAGACTTTTTAAAAAAAGATACGATATGACGCCCAGTGAGTTTAGAAAAATGTATCAGGACTAAAAAAGCAGATTAGCTTTACTTTTAAAGCTAACCTGCTTTTTAATAAATTATTTTAATGTCTTTTATAAATCTTTAAAATATCTTTTATAAATATCTTTATACTATGTATTCTTTATTCTAAGGGATTATTTTTAAATAACTGCAAAGCTTTTTAATACCCAAATCCAAAATGTAATTGTAAATGCTGACAGCAGGGTTGTAAGTACAATTATGCTAGAGGAAAGTGTTCCATCATGGTTCATATTCTTTGACATAATAAAACAGCTTGCTGTGGTTGGCGCACCATACATAATAAGAAGTGCAACTATCTCACTAGAATCAAAGCCCAGATATGCTGCTATAGGCAAAAATATCATTGGCTGGATTATCAGCTTTATAAGCGTAGCAGCTACAGTAGGCTTAAGCATTTTTATTGCCTTTGCCCCTTCAAAGGCTGCACCTATTGTAATAAGTGCCAAAGGTGTTGTAATCTTTGCCAGCGTAGATATTGTTTTGCTGGCAATAACCGGCAGGGTTATTTCAAAATAAGATAACAGCACACCTATTAAAATACTGATTATCATTGGATTTTTCAATATTCCAATTAATGCCTTCTTTAATGTCTTTTTAAAGCTTAGACTTTCATCTTTCTTTGGAGCTTCTAAAGTCAAAATCATTACCGCAAAAGCATTATAAAGAGGAACTGAGCCCACTATCATAAGTGGACCCATTCCCGAATCTCCCTGGATATTTTGAATTAATGCGATGCCTAATACTGCTGCACTTCCTCTGTAGGAGCCTTGTACAAATTCACCTATTATGGTTTTGTCCTTCATAAACACCTTAGCCAATGTCCAGGTTATAACAATGCAAAGCAGTGTTGTAACAAAGCAATATGCAACATACTTAAACTCAAAGTTTTCTCTGATTCCACAGGACATTAAATCGTTAATCAGTAAGCAAGGCAATGTCACATTGAAATTAAACTTATTTGCATCCTTTATGAAGCTTTCTCCTAACATACCCATTCTTTTTAGTACATAGCCTACAACAATAACCAAAAATACAGGTATAGTAGCATTAAGACTAAATATCAAATTATCCATTTTTTATTTTGCCTCATCGGTTACTTCTATTTTTCTAATCTCTTTTGTTCTGATTTCCTTACAAATATCATTGATAAATGTATCTAAATCCTTTGAGCCTTCATCACCTAAATACCTGCTTCTTACAGAAACCTTATTTTCTTCTTCTTCCTTTTGACCTACCACTAACATATATGGTACTCTGTTTAATCTTGAATCTCTAATCTTAAAGCCAATCTTTTCAGCACGATTATCAACTGAGCTTCTGATGCCATTTGCAACTAACTGGTCATTTACTTTATTGGCATAATCAGCATACTTTTCTGAAATAGGTAATACTCTTACCTGTTCCGGACAAAGCCATGTTGGGAAAAGTCCTGCATACTTTTCAATAAGCCAAGCAAGTGTTCTTTCGTAACAGCCTAAGGATGTTCTATGAATAATGTATGGACGAACCTTGTCACCATTCTGGTCTACATAATACATATCAAACTGTTCAGCAAGTAAAGCATCCCATTGGACAGTAATCATTGTATCTTCTTTTCCGTATACATTTTTGGCATTAATATCTACCTTTGGACCATAGAAGGCAGCTTCGCCAACATCCTCTGTAAATTTAACACCAAGCTCTGTAAGAATATTTCTAATATGTCCTTCTGTTTCCGCCCAGACCTCTGGCTCACCAATATATTTTTCTCTATTGTCCGGATCCCATTTTGAAAGGTGATATGTTACATCTTCTTCTACGCCAAGTATTTCAAGACAGTATTTTGCAAGTGCAAGACAACCCTTAAATTCCTCAACCATCTGGTCTGGTCTTACAATTAAATGTCCTTCTGAAATTGTAAACTGTCTTACTCTTGTAAGTCCGTGCATTTCGCCTGAGTCTTCATTTCTAAATAATGTAGAAGTTTCACCATATCTAAGTGGCAAATCCCTGTAGCTCTTTTGACTAGCCTTGTATACATAATACTGGAATGGACAAGTCATTGGACGAAGTGCAAATACTTCTTTATCATTTTCTTCATCACCAAGTACAAACATACCGTCCTTGTAATGATCCCAATGTCCTGAAATCTTATACAAATCAGATTTTGCCATAAGAGGTGTTTTTGTTCTAACATATCCTCTTCTTGTTTCCTCATCCTCAATCCATCTTTGAAGCTCCTGAATCATAATTACACCCTTTGGCATAATAAGAGGCAAGCCCTGTCCTATTACATCAACAGTTGTAAATAATTCCATTTCTCTGCCTAATTTGTTATGATCTCTTTTCTTAACATCTTCAAGGTAAGCTAAGTATTCATTTAACTCATCCTTCTTTGTATAAGCTGTACCATAAATTCTTGAAAGCATTTTATTGTCAGAATTGCCTCTCCAGTATGCTCCTGAAGATGAAATAAGCTTAAAGGCTTTAATAAGACCTGTTTTCATAAGGTGAGGTCCTGCACATAAGTCTACAAAATCTCCCTGTCTATAGAAGGAAATAACTGCATCCTCTGGCAAATCCTTAATAAGCTCTACCTTGTATGGTTCTTCCTTTTCTTCCATAAACTTAATAGCTTCTTCTCTTGGCAATGTAAATCTTTCAATAGGAGCATTTTCCTTAATAACCTTTTTCATTTCTGCTTCGATTTTGTCAAGATCCTCTCTTGAAAATGGCTCATGCTCAAAATCATAATAAAAGCCTGTATCTATAGAAGGTCCTATTGCAAGCTTAGCCTGTGGATATAATCTTTTAACAGCCTCTGCAAGCACATGGGAAGCTGTATGTCTGTAAGCTGCCTTTCCTGCTTCATCATTAAATGTAAGAATATTTAAGCTGCAATCCTTGTCAACTACTGTTCTAAGGTCTACAACCTCTCCATTAACCTCGCCTGCACAAGCAGCTCTTGCAAGGCCTTCACTAATATCAAGTGCTATTTCATATACAGACATAACACTTTCGTACTCTTTAACTGAACCGTCTTTTAATGTAATCTTCATTCTAATATCTCCTTTACTTTTTATTTTTGAAAATAAACAAAACTGAAGTTTTGCATAATTGCAAGGTCTTTACTATCCAGGATTAAAAAAGCCTTTATAATAGAAAAACCCTGCACGCAAAACGTGCAGGGACGATATTTACCGTGGTTCCACCCTGTTTGTCACAAATGAATGTAACGCTCATTGGATTATAACGTAATCAACGGACTGGATTAGAGTCACTCCGAGGTAGTTTTCAGCTTTAACCGGATAGGACACTCACACCAACGGTCCCTCTCTTTTATCCTTTATAAAACTTACTCGTCTCATCAACGCATTAATAATATTTGTTATTTTTCCGACTAAATGAATTATAGCATTTTCATTTAAGTTGTCAATACTTCTGTTATTAGAAAAATTTAACTATTTATTAATAATTTTCTCCTTTATTTTTGAACAAAATAGTATTACAATATATTTATAAAAAGCATAGGACAAACGACTATGAGAAAGAGGTTAATATGGCAAAGAAATTCGGTAAATTTTTAGCTTTTACAGCTATTGCAACTGCTGTTGGTGCAGGTGCAGTTGCTCTTTACAAAAAATATGTTGCACAAAAGCCTGAAGATGACTTCGATGATTTTGATGATGACGATTTTGATGATGATTTCGAGGATGACTTCGACACAGATTTAGATAGAGGTTACACAGCAATTCCTCTTGAAACAGATGCAGTTGATGAGGCTCTTGGCGAAGCTAAAGAGGAAGAAAAGCCTGCTGATGACAAGAAAGCAGACGATACTGCAAAAAAAGACAACAAAAAAGACGACAAAAAAGCTTAAATGCTTTACTTAAAAATATGACCCCCAAAGGCTATGCTTTTGAGGGTCCTATTTTTACCTACTCCTCCTCTATCAGTCCATTTAGCTTTATTAACGCTCTTGGCACTGAATCCTTTGAGTTTTTCCACGGCTCATCCTTATATTTGTAATCAAATTTATTGATAAACCAGGCTAAATCCTCATTTATTCTACGCATATTTTCATTATACAGCTTTACTGTAACCTCTACAAACTCCTCCTTTATCTTACCACTTAGTTCCTTATCTGCTCTTTCAAGCAGCAATCCAAAATGCTCCATACAAAAGCCTAAAGAATTTTTATATTTTCCCTTAAAGGCTTCATCATTTTTCCAAAGATAAAATATAGTAGCAATATACCGGTCAAAAACATCCTTTATTCTATTACATACAAAGCAGGAGGAATTAATATTTCTTATATAATCCAAAAGCTCTGTATTTTCTGTCTTTTTAAAGAAGCCCTTTGCTTTTGTACTAGCTGATAATTTTTCTATATCCTTGTTTATTTTGTCAGTATGGGTTTTAAGAATAAGTGCCATTCCCAGCCTATTGTTCAGCTTTAACAGCTTTTCGCTATGCTCCTTACAAAAGCCTGTTTTGTCAGTCATAGCTCTTATATCATCCTCCATATAGCTAGGACCCATTGTAAATTCAAGAGAGTTTTTTTCTAAAGACCTGAATATTTCACATACAGGACATTCACATTTCTTTTCAAAAACCTCATTTACAGGTATTGTATATAGTTTTTCTGCCATATTATTCTCCTTTCCATGCCTTATCTAATTTTTTAACGCCTTCTTTTATTTGCAGTGTGTCTAAGCCACCAAAGCCTAAGAGCACTGTATTTTCAAATTTATTTGTTGCTGTTGAAATATATTTTGAAATTGGGTATATTATTACATTTTCTTTTCCAGCCCTGTTAATAAGCTCCTCCTCATTCATTCCATTTAATACCTTTAAAGCAATATGCACCCCTGAATTTTCTCCGGATATTTCCACTCTGGTTTCCATTTTCTTTATGGACTCTATAAGAGTGTCATGCTTTATTTTGTATATTTGACGCATTTTATTCAAATGTCTTTCAAAATGACCACAATCAATAAATTCCTTTACTATCATCTGGTCTATTCTGGAAACTGTTGAGGAAAAGTGATTATATTTTTTATCGAATATTTTTAACAGTTTTTCCGGTAATACCATATAGCTCATTCTAATAGCAGGTGCTATACACCTGGACAATGTACCAATATATATAACTCTTTCGTTTATATCTACACTATTAAGGGAAGGTATTGGTCTGCCTACATATCTAAATTCACTATCATAATCATCCTCAATAATATATTTTTCATTATGGGCAGCCCATCTTAAAAGCTCTAATCTACGCTTAATAGGCATTACAATTCCTGTAGGAAACTGGTGGGACGGAGTAACATAAACAATATCTGCGTCTGTATGCTCCAAAGTATCAACATTTATCCCCTTGTCATCTACATCTACTGGTATAATGGTATTATTTAAAGCTTCAAATATGTGACTTGCTTTGTCATAGGCAGGGTTTTCCACAGCAACCTGCATTTTCCCAAATATATTGCATAGAAGCATTAAAAGGTAATCACTGCCTGCGCCTACTATTATCTGTTCTGCTGAAGCTTCCACACCTCTAGCCTCATATAAATATCGTTGTATACTTTCCCTAAAGGTTTTATCACCCTTTGCAGCACCTAATCTGAACAAATCACTATTATCTGCACTTAATACATTTTTTGTTATTCTTCTCCATGTGCCAAAAGGAAAAGCTGACAAATCTATACCTGAAGTATTAAAATCTATTACTAAGGGTTTATTCTCTTTTTTTATTATTTTGTCTGAATTTACCTGTCCATTATTTACATTATCCAGCAATAATGAAATATCTGCAACAAAATAACCCTTACATGGCACAGCATTTACATATCCTTCTGCTACAAGCTGCATATAAGCATTATCCACAGTACTTCTGCTTACCTTTAAGCTTTCGGAAAGCCTTCTTGAAGAAGGAAGCCTCATATCCTTTACAAGCCTTCCTTCCTTAATATCCTTTTTTATATGTAAATATATCTGTTCATATAAGGGTGAATCTACATTTGAATCTAATTGTATTGCTAAATCAATCATATAATTAAACCTTATTGTGCATAAGCTTTCTAAGCTCTCTAGCCTTATCCTTTAATTTTGGTGAAGCATTTTTTGATCCAACCAGGTCTGATAAAAGCTTTAAGGATTTTACATAATCCTCACACTCATAAGCCAACTCAGAAACTAAGTATATATATGTCCATTCGTCCATTCCACATATTGGAAAGGCTTCCTTGCTCATCGCAACAATAAAACCCTCGTAAGCCTTTTTAATATATGCCTGTTCTTCGTTTTTTAGTTTTGTCTTAACCTTTTCTAAGTCCTTTGTATCGGCTGGAAGGTTTTCAGCCTTTCCTCTTTTAAGCCAGGCAAGCTTTAAACAGGTATATGCCTTTTCACTTGTCTTTCCTTTTTTTACAACTGCATTTGCCAAAGCAAGCTCATGCCTTGTAATAGCACTGTCATATGAATATATCTCGTCTTTATCATTAATTCCCTTAAAGAAAGGTGTAATGTTTGTTCTGATATATTTTATCTGGGCTGGTGATATATGCAAAAAAAATCTTGACAGTGCAGCATAACCACAATGAGGACAACATATTGCATCGTATTTTAACGGGTCAATATCCTCATATTTTGGCCTAAGGTCCATATCTGAGCCAGCCATTCTTGCCTTTCCTGTCTTAATTGCCTTAGCCTTAAATTCGTTGTCACATACAGGACATCTAAAACTCTTTTCAAAAATAGCATCTTTTTCTTTAGTCTTTTTATCTTCCTCTTGCTTTTTTGCCACTTCAACAGCTACAGCAGTAGTCCTGGCTTCGTCCTCGTATAAATTCATATTTGAGAGCATTCCAAGACCAACCCTCTCTAGCCCTGAAAACATATTGTTATCTGCCATTTTATTACCTCACAGCTGGTTTATATTTTAAACGAGCTTTTCAATGAAACAATTCTATTAAATACTAAATGTGCTTCTGTTGAATCCTTACAATCCACACAGAAATATCCATTTCTTACAAACTGGAAGCTATCATATGCTTTTGCCTCCTTAAGTGAAGGCTCAACATAACATTCCTTTAATACAGTCAATGAATTTGGATTGAGATTAAGTGTTCCATCTTCATTAAGCTTTCCTTTTTCTTCATCGATTATATTTTCATATAATCTAACCTCTGCCTTAACAGCCTCTTTAGCACTAACCCAATGAATAGTTCCTTTAACCTTTCTTTCTGAAAAGCCTGAACCACTCTTTGTAGCCGGGTCATAAGTACAATGTACCTCAGTTACATTTCCATTTTCGTCCCTAACACAATGAGTACACTTTACAAAGTAAGCATTCATAAGGCGAACCTCATTGCCAGGGAAAAGTCTGAAATACTTCTTTGGTGGCTCTTCCATAAAGTCATCTCTTTCAATGTATAGCTCTTTGCTAAATGGAAGCTTTCTACTGCCAAGCTCTGGATTTTCCTGATTATTGTCAGCGTCTAAATACTCAACCGTATCCTCTGGATAATTGTCGATAATTAATTTTACTGGATTAAGTATAGCCATCACTCTGCTCTTTTTGAGCTTTAAATCCTCTCTTATACAATACTCAAGCATTGCATAATCAACAGAGCTGTTTGCCTTTGAAACGCCACAAAGCTCTACGAAATTGCGTATAGATTCTGGTGTAAAGCCTCTTCTTCTAAGAGCACTGATAGAAACAAGTCTAGGATCGTCCCAGCCGTCAACTATACCATCCTCTACTAATTTCTTTATATATCGTTTTCCTGTAACCACATTTGTAAGATAAAGCTTTGCAAACTCAATCTGCTTTGGTGGCATTGGATATTCAAGTTCTCTTACTACCCAATCATATAATGGTCTATGATCCTCAAACTCAAGAGTACATATTGAATGTGTTACACCTTCAATAGCGTCCTCGATAGGATGTGCAAAATCATACATTGGATAAATGCACCACTTATCACCTGTATTGTGGTGTGTCATATGTGCCACTCTGTAAATAATCGGATCTCTCATATTAATATTAGGTGATGCCATATCTATTTTTGCACGAAGCACCTTTTCTCCGTCCTTATATACACCATTTTTCATTTCTTCAAACAGCTTTAAGTTTTCTTCTACAGTTCTATTTCTGTATGGACTCTCTTTTCCCGGCTCTGTAAGTGTGCCTCTGTATTCTTTGATTTCATCTGCTGTTAAATCACAAACATAGGCTTTCCCTTTTTTTATTAATCTGATAGCTGCCTCGTACATCTGGTCAAAATAATTAGAAGCGAAGAATAATCTATCCTCCCAGTCTGCTCCTAGCCATGCAATATCCTTTTTAATAGCTTCAACAAACTCTACCTTTTCCTTTGTAGGATTTGTATCATCAAATCGCATATTAAATTTTCCGTGATATTTTACAGCCAAGCCATAATTTAAAAGTATAGATTTTGCGTGTCCAATATGAAGGTAACCATTTGGCTCCGGAGGAAATCTTGTAGTTATATGGTCATATACGCCTTCCTCTAAATCCTTTTCTATAATCTGTTCTATAAAATTCTTTGAAACCACTTCTTTTTCTTCCATGGCAGCCTCCTAAAGTCGTTAATTCTCATATCATACTATTTTACAACATATTATTAACTATTGCAATTCTTTATTTAATATTCACTCAACCATTCACTTCCGGCTTTTTTCTGACATTGGATTTTCAATCTAAAAACACTTGTTCCATCATATTGTAATGAAACAAGTGTTTTAATTGTTAATTTTAACTTTAAAATTTCAATATTTATATTTCGTAGTATTTAATACAATACTTATAAAAATGCCTATCTATAATGCTTATGAATCTATTGAGTAGTTTGGAGCTTCCTTTGTGATATGAATATCATGTGGATGGCTTTCCTTAAGTGATGCAGCAGAAATTTTAACAAATTTTCCTGTAGTCTTAAGAGTTTCAATATCCTTTGCTCCACAATAGCCCATACCTGAACGAATACCACCAACAAGCTGGAATACTGTATCTTCTACTGTACCCTTGTAAGCAACCCTTCCTTCAACACCTTCTGGAACAAGCTTTTTAGCATCCGTCTGGAAATATCTGTCCTTGCTGCCATTTTCCATAGCAGCAATAGAACCCATTCCTCTATATACCTTGTATTTTCTACCCTGGAATAATTCAAAAGTTCCTGGACTTTCATCACAGCCTGCAAATATGCTACCCATCATACAAACATTAGCACCTGCTGCGATTGCTTTTGTCATATCACCTGAGAACTTAATACCACCATCTGCAATAACAGGTATGCCATATTCTTTTGCAACATTGTAGCAGTCCATAATAGCTGTAACCTGTGGAACACCAATACCTGCAACAATACGGGTTGTACAAATAGAACCAGGTCCAATACCAACCTTTACCGCATCAGCACCTGCTTCAATAAGAGCTCTTGCTGCCTCACCTGTTGCAATATTACCAGCGATAACCTGTAAATCAGGATATTTAGCCTTGATTTTCTTTAAGGTTTCAATAATATTCTTTGAATGGCCATGAGCCGAATCAATATTAATAATATCAACCTTTGCCTTTACCAAAGCATCAACTCTGTCCATTACATTTGCTGTAATACCTACAGATGCACCACACAATAATCTGCCCTGCTCGTCCTTTGCAGCAAGTGGATATTTAATCTGCTTTTCAATATCCTTAATTGTAATAAGTCCTTTTAAGTTAAAGTTATCATCTACTAAAGGAAGCTTTTCCTTTCTGGACTTTGCAAGTATTGCCTTTGCTTCCTCAAGTGTAATACCCTGTTTTGCAGTAACTAAGCCTTCAGAGGTCATAGATTCACTGATTTTCTTTGTGAAGTCTGTTTCAAACTTTAAATCTCTGTTTGTAATGATTCCAACAAGCTTTCCATTTTCTGTAATTGGCACACCTGAAATTCTGAATTTTGCCATCAAATCATCTGCATCCTGTAATGTATGATTTGGAGATAACGAAAATGGATCTGTAATAACGCCATTTTCCGAACGCTTAACCTTGTCAACCTCTTCTGCCTGAGCTTCGATAGACATATTCTTATGAATAATACCGATACCACCCTGTCTAGCCATAGCGATTGCCATTCTATGCTCTGTAACAGTATCCATACCTGCACTCATCATAGGTATGTTAAGCTTAATCTTTTTTGTTAAATTTGTAGTCAATTCTATCATATTTGGTGTAACTTCCGAATATGCTGGAACTAATAGTACATCATCAAATGTGATGCCTTCACCAACGATTGTACCCATTTTCGTTTCCTCACTTTCTTGTATTCTAAAATATTAGAAAAAATTATAAATGATTTTTTTATATATGTCAATTATCCATTCTTTTAAAATAGTCATATTTTAGTGTCAAATCATTCTTTCTAATCAGACTATTTATAAATGAATTTTTCTCATTCAACTGCTCCTCATTCATTTTCCCTCCACCTATTATCTCACCATTTTCTACATATACATTTCCGTCGTACCATGAATAATCACTAAAGAATGCAAAACCTGTATAGCTTTTATCAAAAATATCACTTCCAATATAATTTTCATTAATATATTCTATGCCAAACATATTAAGCACAGTTGGCAATATATCAATTTGTGAATTAACCTTATCAATATGCACTGATGAGCTGCCTACTTTTTCCTTCAGGTCACTGCTCCAGATAAAAAATGGTGTGTGATTAATAAGGTTGTTATCTGTTTCCTTATATTTGTCTAATATAGTTTTATCATTTAAGGTATATAAATAATGGTCTGCATAAGCCACTATAACTGTATCATCATAGTGACCATTATCCTTTAATGCCTCCATTAAAAGCTGTATGAAGTAGTCTGTTTCCCCTGCATACAATCTGGCACAATCCTCCTCCGACAGCTCTGGCACATTGCCATCCGGATATTTCTCACTTGTAATTAATTTTCCAAGTGAACTATCAGCAGAAAAAGGTGTATGTGGTGTATAAGTAATAACATAGTGCATAAACAACCCATCACTTTTAAACAGCTTATCATAAAAGGACTTATTTAAAACAAGCTCCCTGTCAAGCTCGTAGGATAAATCATCATAATTATTTTCATCCAGAAGGCTATAGTAGTTGTCATAGCCCCAGTTCAAATAATTAATTCTTCTGGAATAATATTCTCCGGTATTCATATGGAAGGCATTAACCTGATACCCTTTTTCTTTCATAATATTAGCTAAAGAATATTTAAAGGAATTTGAACTGAAAGAATACGCATTTCTAACATAAGAAACCGGTGTAATAAGACCTGTGTTTACTGCCAGCTCTGAATTAAAAGTAGAGCCACCGCCATTATAGTAGGAATAATGATTATCAAAGGAAATTGACTCCTCCTTCAGCTTGTACAGATTAGGCATAGTATCTTTATCTAACAGCCAGCTATCAGCTCCCTCAAGCTGTAGGAAAATTATATTTTTCCCTTCAAATATACCTGTATAATCATTTTCACTATGTGTAGTATGCTGTGAATATACCTCATCTAAGTATTTAATATCCTCTGGATTTTCCTTTTCCGAAGGCTTTAAGAAGGCAACATACAAATCTCTTGCAGTATATTCATATAAGCCACATATTTTCATACATTTATTACTATCATTAAAATTGTTGTATACATTTCTTGGATTTCTCCAATTATCCCACGCCAGGCTGTCATTGGCACTTCCCATTAAGAATGGCGTAATTATATGAAGTAATAAAAAGCCTGCTATAACACCTATACTCATTTTCCAATTATACTTTTCTCTTTTTGGAAAATGAATAAGCAGATATACAACATAACCAATTATTACTGCACAAATAAGATATATAATTGGACTTGTATTTAATATAGTGTCTAATATATAATTACTGCCCTCGCTTGCCATTAAAATCAAATGGAAGCTAAAGAAAAAGCCTGTTAGTGAATAATAAATACAATTTGTAAGAAATACTAAAAAGAATATTATAAAGCATATAGTGTAAAATATTTTTGCAGCCCTTCCCTTAAGACTTAAGGCTATAAGCACAATTAATAAAATCCAGATAATATTGAATAATATATTTGCAGCTATCATTTCCCTTCTAAAATAGTTAATCTTATGACCCAGCACTCTAAGCACAACATCCATAACAATAAATGGAAGTGCCAGCAAAATTATATTTTTTAACCAGTATAAGGTTTGTTCTTTTTTAGGTAATTTTATTTTATTTTTCATTATCTGATTCCTTACTTTCAATATCATCAATAGTTACCTTGCTCGTATGCGGTATAGGCTTCCAGGTAACATTCATAAATAAAGACGCATACATAGCATATCTTCCAAACATATCAAATACAGGCCAGGTTATACAATATAAAATCTTTTTGTATAAAGGAATTTTCTTGATTTTTTTGTTTTCAACTATAAAAACATATACTGCATTAAGCATATTTCTAATGTCATATGCTAGTTTGCCTAAAATTCTCCAGAAGGTAGACAGTGCTATACTAAACCAAAAGGCCTGTATCCCCGGCTTAGCATTAATATAAACAGGTCCGAAAATCCACTTTAAAAACTTTGACAAAAAGTTACTGCCTGTAAATAATGCCTGATTTTCCATACCTGTACCAAAACGATAGCTTGAATATAAAATAATTGTAACAATAAGCCATAAAAATAAATTTATAAGTGATGAAGGTATAAGCTGACCTAAGGTATCAAATGCCATCCATCTGTGTCTTATTCCTGCAATAACTCTTTCTTTTGTAAGCTTTTCTTTTTTAGACTTATCTCTATAACTATTGCCTATAAAAATATTTTTAAACAAAGGCCAGCCAGTTTCCACAAAGGCCAGCAAATGTCCCTTTGCCCATCTTGTTCTCTGTCTAAAAGCAATTCTTAAATTAACAGGCTGTTCATCATAGAACATTGCTGCATCACAATATGATATTTGATAGCCATGTGCTACTGCATCAGCAGTAAAGGCTCTATCCTCCGTTAAAGAGGTATACTTCCAACCATCCTTTACAAGCTCATTGGCAAATAAAAAACCTGTACCCTGAATATTTGTTGCCAGACGGAGTATTGACCTTGCTCTATGATTATTTCTAATTGAACGCAGCCAATGAAGTGCATATGTAGACGCAATCCAGTTTTCATCAAAATTCTTTGTATTTCTATACGAGGTAATAATCTTAACCCCCTCGTCAAAGGCTTCATTCATTCTGGTTACATAATCCTTACTAAGAAGGTTATCTGAGTCAAATACAAAATAGCCCTCAAAATTTTCTATACCGTAATCTCTTTCTATACATTCAAAAAGGTATTTTAATGCAAAACCCTTTGTTCTTTCTTCGTTATTAAATCTTTCGTAGCATACAGCTCCCATTTTTCTTGCAACTGAGGCTGTATTATCTGTACAGTTATCTGCAACAACAAATACTGTTAACAGCTCGCTTGGATAATCCTGCTTTTGTATACTTTTTAATATGTTTCCTATAACTGCTTCTTCATTTCTTGCAGGAATAAGAATTGCGTATTTATGTTTATTTTCAGTTGGCTTAAACTTTCTTGTAAAGAAAAAGCCTATCAATATATAAGTTGCTTTATGAAAGCTGAATATTCCTATAAACCACAGTATTGCTTTCATAAGCTTATTTCCTACAAAGTATAGCCCACCTAAACTATTAACCATACTTTCCAATATTTCTAACATAGTGTTCTCCCTAACATATTGCATATTGAGTCAAATCAACAGCCATAATTTTCGATCATTAGTGTCAAATATTTAGTCCAGTAATTTTAGACCTATTTTGTTAGTATACATTAAAATATTTATTTTGCAAGAAAAATTTATATTTCTGTCTGTTCACAAAAAAACAAGACAACTCTAAACGCCTTAGAATTGCCTTGTTTGTTAATGTTTATACCCATTAATTTTAAATCTAAAATTAATTCATAAATACCTTACTTGGAGAATGTGTATATATTGTCTTAATCATCTTTTCAGATGGCTCAAAATACAATCTTCCAAGATTACCTTTCTGACCAACCAAAATAGCTACATATATTTTTCTATCCGGAAAGCCAGATGTATAATTAAAATCCTTCAAATCTGTACGATGTTCGTAAGCTAATATTTTTTGGTGAGTGATAGGTGCCATAACCTCAAGCTTATCAAAATTAAAGCTTTTTGCTGGTTTTCTTTTCTTTTTTCCATAAATGCACTCTACATCCAGCTGTCCATTTATGAAGAAATATTCGTATTCAAGATTTGTATTTCTAAATACTAAGCATGTCAACCATACGAATAAAATTATTATTATTAATCCATAAACCTGCAAATTAAGAATTGAGAAATATGTCATAATAACTGTTGCAACCACCATAAACACTCTAAAGAATGTCTGCATCATACTCATTCTTTTTTTGATAATTACTTCTGCATAACTGTCACCCACAAAAGTTTCCTCCTTTATATTACATCATGCCCATCTGACCTGCACCCTGTGGCATAGCAGGAACATCTTCCTTAATCTGAGCAACGACTGATTCTGTTGTAAGAAGTGTTGAAGCAACACTTGTAGCATTTTGTAATGCACTTCTTGTAACCTTAGCTGGGTCAAGAATTCCAACCTCAACCATAGATACATATTTTTCATTGTAAGCATCAAAGCCTGTTCCAACCTCTGATTCTCTTACCTTGTTTACAATAACTGAGCCTTCAAGGCCTGCATTTTCAGCTATAGCATATAATGGAGCCTCCAATGCCTTAAGTACAACCTTTGCACCTGTCTTTTCATCGCCTTCAAGAGTTTCAACAAGCTTAGCAACCTCTTTAGAAGCATGGATATATGCAGAACCACCACCAGCTACTATACCTTCTTCAACTGCGGCTCTGGTTGCATTTAAAGCATCCTCCATACGAAGCTTATTTTCCTTCATTTCTGTTTCTGTAGCAGCACCAACTCTGATTACAGCAACACCACCTGCAAGCTTAGCAAGTCTTTCCTGAAGCTTTTCTCTGTCAAAGTCTGAAGTAGTTGTTTCAATCTGTGATTTAATAAGAGCAACTCTGCCTGCGATTTCATCTTTATTGCCAGCACCGTCAACGATAACTGTGTTTTCTTTCTGAACCTTAACACTCTTTGCTCTACCAAGCTGTTCTAATGTTACATCCTTAAGCTCAAGACCAAGCTCCTCTGAAATAACCTGACCGCCTGTAAGAATAGCAATATCCTTAAGCATTTCTTTTCTTCTGTCGCCATAGCCTGGAGCCTTAACACCAACAACATTAAAGGTACCACGAAGTTTATTTACGATAAGTGTTGTAAGTGCTTCACCTTCAATATCCTCAGCAATAATAAGCAATCTCTGACCAGACTGTACAATCTGCTCAAGTAATGGAAGAATTTCCTGTATATTAGAAATCTTCTTATCTGTAATAAGGATATATGGGTCATCTAATACAGCTTCCATTTTTTCCATATCTGTTGCCATATATGCTGAAATATATCCTCTATCAAACTGCATACCTTCTACTAAGTCAAGCTCTGTCTGCATTGTCTTAGACTCTTCAATAGTAATAACACCATCGTTTGATACCTTTTCCATTGCATCTGCAACCATATTGCCTACTGTATCATCGCCTGCTGAAATAGCTGCAACTCTTGCAATCTGATCCTTGCTTGTAATTTTGCTTGACTGCTTCTTAACAGCTTCTACTGCTGTATCTGTAGCCTTCTTCATGCCCTTTCTTAATACGATTGGGTTTGCTCCTGCTGCAAGGTTCTTCATACCTTCATTAATCATAGCCTGTGCTAAAACTGTAGCTGTAGTTGTACCATCACCTGCTACATCATTTGTCTTTGTAGCAACCTCCTTTACAAGCTGAGCACCCATATTTTCAAAAGCATCTTCAAGCTCAATTTCCTTTGCAATAGAAACACCATCATTTGTAATAAGTGGTGTACCGAAGGATTTATCTAAAACTACATTTCTTCCTTTTGGTCCAAGTGTAACCTTTACTGTATTAGCTAATTTGTTTACGCCTTCCTCTAAAGCCTTTCTGGCTTCAGCACCATATTTAATTTCTTTTGCCATAATAATATCATCCTTTCAACATTCTTTAACTATACTTAAATTTGCAGACTATTTTACAACAGCTAAAATATCTTCTTCTTTTATAATCATAAGTTCTTCCCCATCAACCTTAACTGTACTTCCTGCATATTTTGAATAAATAACCTTATCACCAGCTACAAGCTCTGCTTTAACTTCAGGACCAACTGCTACAACAACAGCCTCCTGTGGCTTTTCCTGAGATTGTCCTGGTAATACGATACCTGATTTTGTTGTTTCTTCTGCCTGACATTGTTTGAGAACTAATCTTTCTCCTAATGGTAATAAATTCATTTTTAGATCCTCCTAACTATCTTTCTTATTAGCACTCATAATATTTGAGTGCTAACCATCTGTACTGTATTCTAAATCCTAATACAGATTATTGCAATAGTACTTTGGTACTATTTTTAAAATTTAATAACTAATTTATATATTTTTTATATTTTACTTTGTATATTAACTGTTTTGTCTGACCTTATCCTTCTTTTCCTTTACTGCTTTTGTGCTGTTTTTTCCCTGATAAACTGTTTTTCCAAAATAAAATAAGTACTGCTGGGCATAGCCGCCATATTCCTTAAATCTTTCTTCCCCAAATTTTTGTATAACTGTTTTATTGGTTTCTTTATGGAAATACAGCTCTTCCATAGTTCTTTTTATCCACACATCTACAGGGAAAGCATTTCTATAACCTAAGGAAAATAAAAGGACACAATTTGCTACCTTTTCCCCTACCCCTTTTATTGACATAAGTTTGGCTTTTGCCTCATCATAAGTATATTCACTAAAGAAATCTTCATTCATTCTATTTTCTAAAAACTTAGCTGCTTCAACTAAGTATTCAGCTCTAAAGCCAGCCTTACACTCTAAAAATTCTTCCTTTGTTATTGCCTTTAAAGCATTAATATCTGGAAAACTGTAATATTGTTTTCCAAGATATTCCCCTACACACTTTCCATATCTTTCTGATATAGTATTAACCACCTGTTTTATTTGTGGTATCTGTTTGGTCTGGGAAATAATAAAGGACATAAGTGTTTCACTAAATTGTTGATTTAAAATCCGTACACCGTATTTTTCATTGATTGCTGGTACAAGCTTTTTATCTGCTTTAATCAAAAATGACTTTATACTGCTATAATCTCTGTCTAAATCAAAATATTTTCTCCAGATGTTATTATAGTCCTCCTTAGAGGTATTGTAGAATACTAATTCTTCCCCATTCTGCTTTATGTGCAGCATTTTATCGTATGCTACCACTACATACTCCTCTTCAGCTAATTTATAAAAATGGAAGCATTGTCCACACTCTAAGGTCTGCGACAGCAAAAAATCACTTACCTTTTCTATAATAATACATCCATTTTTCTCTTCTGCCTTCATATTTTTTTACCTCATACTTTTATTTTTATATTTATCCCTTTAGCTTTTACTAATATTTCCTGATTCTGTCTTATATTAATATAGGACAAATAGAATTTATCTATCTGTCCTACTTTTATAATATAAAGCTAGTAACGGGACTCGAACCCGTGACCTCTTCATTACCAATGAAGTGCGCTACCACCTGTGCCATACCAGCTTTTTACCCTATGTAATATACTCGAATTTTAAGTAAATGTCAATATAATTTACTCATTCTCTGGCGTACAATTTCATATGCCAGCAATAATTAACTCATTCTCTGGCGTACAATTTCATATGCCAGCACACCTGCTGCCACAGAGGCATTTAAGGAATCTATATTGCCCTTCATAGGTATTGCTGCAATATAATCGCATTTTTCTTTTACTAATCTGCTTACCCCTTCTCCTTCATTTCCAATAACAAGACCTATAGAGCCTGTAAGGTTAAGCTTGTACATTACTTCTCCACCCATATCGGCACATACAAACCACATACCCTGCTTTTTTAATTCCTCAATAGTAGCAGAAATATTTGTTACCTTTGCAACTGGTGTGTAATTTAATGCTCCTGCTGAAGTTCTGGCTACTGTGGCAGTAAGTCCCACAGCTCTTCTTTTTGGTATTATTACACCATGAGCGCCAGCAAGATTTGCTGTTCTAATAATTGCACCTAAATTGTGTGGGTCCTCAATATTATCCAATATAAAAACAAAGGGAGCTTCATTTTTACTTCTGGCATTTTCTAATATATCCTCTACTGATGCGTATTCATAAGCAGCAGCATATGCAATTATGCCCTGGTGATGTCCTGTTTTAGATATATTATCAAGTCGTTCCTTTGCCACATAGCTTACAATAGTGTCGCCCTTTTTAGCTTCTCTTACTATTGTATTAATAGGGCCGTCATGGCAGCCGTCCAATACAAAGATTTTATCAATAGTTTTACCTGAACGAATTGCCTCTAATACTGCATTTCTGCCTTCAATAGTAAATTCTTCATATCTCATTTAGTTTTCTCCATTTTCCAACAATTTTAATCCGTCTTTAACCAGTTCAATCATTCTTGTACTTTGATTAGTCAAATATAGATAGCCTACCAATGCCTCAAAGCCAGTTGCCATTCTATAATCACCTATAGAGGCATTTTTTGCACTTGTATAAGATTTGGCATTTCTGCCTCTTTTATAATAGTGCAGCTCCTCCTCTGTAAGCTCCTCCATTAAAAGCTTTATAAGCTCAGCCTGGGTATTAGCCTTCACATAATAGCTCGCTCTTTTATGCAGCTTGTTTACCTGTGTATTTCCGTCACTTATAACCAGAGTTCTAATTACTACCTCATAAACTGCATCACCTATATATGCCAAAGTCAGTGGCGAATAGCTCTCTATGGGATTTTGCTTAAGTCCCATAGAGTTTTTTATTATTTCGTAAATATCTATGCCATTTTCCATTTTGTACCTTCTCTTGTATCCTCTAAGACAATTCCTTTAGTAAGAAGCTCATTTCTTATAGCATCTGCCTTTGCAAAATCCTTTTCCTTCTTTGCAGCCTTTCTTTCAGCTATTTTTTCCTCAACGAAGGCAGCCAGGTCACTATCAATCTCCTCCTCTTTGCCAACTAAAGCAGTTAAATCAAGAGATAATACATAATCGAAGCTCCTTATAAGCTCAAGCTTTGTAGCATCATTAGTATCAGCCTTTAATAAATCATATATAATGGTTATTGCCATTGATGTATTTAAGTCATTGCCTAAGGCTGCCTCAAATCTTTCTCTGTATTCATCATATACAGCCTTATCTACTTCTCCGTCCTCCTTAAGCTTTCCAATAGCCTTTGTAAGCTTGTCGTAAACATTAACCATATTGTCTAATACTTCAAAAGAAAACTCTAATGGCTTACGATAGTGTGACTGTAAGCAGAACATTCTGTATACTAATGGATTGTAGCCCTTTTCCTCTAAAAGAGATACTGTTAAAAACTCTCCCTTAGATTTGCTCATTTTACCGTCCTTGTCATTTAAGTGATGAACATGGAACCAGTAATTACACCATTTATGTCCTAAGTATGCTTCAGACTGTGCTATTTCATTTGTATGATGTGGAAAGATATTATCTACACCACCACAGTGAATATCCATATATTCGCCCAAGTGCTTAATTGAAATGCCTGAACACTCAATATGCCAGCCCGGATAACCTACGCCCCAAGGACTATCCCATTTAAGCTCCTGATTATCAAATTTAGACTTTGTAAACCATAAAACAAAATCGCTTTTATTTCTTTTATTTGTATCCTCTTCTACATCATCTCTTACACCAACCATAAGCTCTTTTTCAGACTGGCTTGAAAATACATAATAGTCATCTAATTTTGATGTATCAAAATATACATTTTCTCCAGCAATGTAGGCATAGCCCTTTTCTAATAAGACTGAAACCATATGAATAAATTCATCTATACAGTTAGTTGCCGGCTCTACAACATCCGGCACCTTAATATTTAACTTTTTCATATCACTAAAGAAAGCATCTGTATAATATTTTGCAATTTCCATTACTGTTTTATGCTCTCTTTTTGCACCCTTTAACATTTTATCCTCGCCAGTATCTGCATCTGAGGATAAATGTCCTACATCTGTAATATTCATTACTCTTTTTACATCATAGCCTGCATATCTGAGAGTTTTTTCTAAAACATCCTCCATAATATAGCTTCTAAGATTTCCAATATGTGCAAAATGGTATACTGTAGGTCCACAGGTATACATATTTACCTTTCCGTCTACATTTGGTACAAACAATTCTACTTTTCTGGTCAAAGTATTGTAAAAGCTAATTTTGTTTTCCATTATTTTATCCTTTCACTTTATGTTTTTTTCTAACTGCTCTAATAGCTTTAATATTCTTGCATTTTCCTGTTTTAAGCCCTCAATATCATTTTTTATAGGATCTGGCAAATGTATCTGATCCAAATCATTTCTTGGGATTCGTACATTGTCCTGTTTAACTACTCTTCCTGGTACGCCAACAACTGTAGAGTTTGGAGGAACCTCCTCTAATACTACACTTCCCGCACCAATTTTGCTATTTTCCCCAATAGTAAAGGAACCTAATACCTTAGCACCTACGCTAATCATTACATTGTCTTCAACAGTTGGGTGTCTTTTTCCCTTTTCCTTACCGGTACCTCCTAGCGTAACTCCCTGATATATAGTTACATTATTTCCAATAATTGCTGTTTCACCAATAACAACTCCGTGACCGTGATCTATAAACAAGCCCTTTCCAATAGTTGCTCCCGGGTGGATTTCTATTCCAGTCTTTCTGGCAGCTCTTTGAGATATTCTTCTTGCCTTAAAAAACTTTCCCTTTAAATAATATTTATGTGCCTTTCTATATTTTCTTATTGCCCAAAAGCTAGGATACAATAACACTTCCAAATCACTTTTTATAGCAGGATCTCTTTCTCTGATAATCGCTGCCTCTTCCTTAAAATATTTGTAAAAGCTCATTTTTATCTCCTTTCTTCATTTCTAAAATATAGATTATACAAAATATAGACTACCAGCTATTTAATATATTTATATTTATATTTATGTTTATATTAATGTCTAACCGCCTCTATGATTTTGTACTACAATTCATATAATTATATGCTGTTTTTATTTATTAGATAATAAATCTATTAATGTAAATATAAAGCTAATCTATCAGCTGGTTTTAAATCGTAGGGTAATTTGAGCAATTAATCAAAAAAATCTCCTGTGTGATTAACACACAAGAGACGAATTTTATCCGCGGTTCCACTCTGATTAAAGCTTTGCTTTCACTTATATAGATATAACGGCTCTAACCCGTACCCAGCTAAACAGCTCTTGTATTGCACAAGCACCTGACTCACCAGATCAGCTCACGAATGCACTTCATACTTAGCCTTTTAATAATTGCTTCCAGCCAGGACAATTACTCTCTGTTAAAAACCATAAGCACTACTTTTTCGGTCAACGCCTTTACTTTATAAAATTGACAGATATAGTTTATTCACTTTATTTTAAAAAGTCAAGACATTTATTTATCCTAAGTGAATTTATATCAGACATCCTCGTTGTTTAAAAATTCACCATAAATATCCTCTAAGGCTTTAACATCATTTATATCGATGTTCTGCTTCATTTCACCTGTTATCTGAATACTCTCTACTAAATCATAGGTTTCTTCATTTGAAAGCACCATTATAGGAAAAACCTTATAGGAAATATAACCACAGCCCGCTAGTGTAAGAAGCTCTTTTATATGCTTTTTCATAGCTGTAATATCCTTATAGTTTCTTTCTAGTCTGAACTCTGGTTTTTGAAGCTCTCCATCATAGAAGTTGTACTGTCGCATACCTCTGACCAACTTAAATCCAAGACTTTCATAAAATCCAGGTGCAACCTGTGGAATTAAATATATTAAATATATTCCGTTATCTTGAAGCTCTCTTATCACCTTGCTAAGAACTCTTTTCATAATTCCCTGATGCTTATACTCTTCTACAGTAGCAACACCATAAATATATGCTGCATCATGTTCTTCACTGCCAATAACTACGGTTTTGTAATGGACATTGGCCATAGAAATAATCCTGTCGTCTTCTATACAGGCATAGGTATCTACATTTTTTGCATACTCTGATACATAATAATCCACATACATAGCAGTATCATCAAAGGCCTCTAAATATAAATCCTTGATATATTGTTTTTCAGTATTATTTAACAGTCTAATATTCATATGTACCTCTCAAATATCTTATAATTCTGTTATGGTATACTTTTTTATTAATTCAATGGGATTGTAGGACAGTTTTGCCTTTCTAAGTCCTTCTAATCCCATATCGTCTTCTCGATTCACATATTCTGCTTCACTAAAACAATTTTTTAAAAACTCTCTGTTTATAAAGGCATATAAGCCTCTTATATCAGGATTTGCTTTTTCTACATGAATATATGCCGTCTTTTCCTCACGAAGATATGTTCCCAATGTAAAGCCTTCTATTACATCATCAACATACACAAGCATCATCTTATATTTTAACATATCACAATGCTCTAGTACATAAAAAATTCCTTTTAATTCATAATCATCTCTATTATATTCATCTATAATATTTCTCTTATTATGCCATTTAATTAAAAATTCCTTTATAGACTCAACATCCGACTTGTCAGCAATTTTTACCCTGTATCTATTTTCATATTCCTTAAGAAAACCATTAACATGATTTTTCTTCTTATGATATTTCTTTCCAGAAAGTGCCATTAATTCCTTTGCATTATACAAATAATCAAAATAATCTCTTTCTTCTTCAACCAAAAATTTGTCCTTAGGTAAATTCAATATATTTTTTGTATGCTCATCTACTAAATATAATTTTAATTTTACACCTAAAACGCTGTTAAAGTATTCCTTCATTTCGTAAAAGGAAGCCACCATATTTTCGTCTGTACATAGTGGAACTGATGAAAATACCTGATTTTTAATCCTGTATATCCATACCAGTCCGTATTCATTTATGTAATACTTAGTATTATAATAGTTCTTCCATATATAACTATCAGTAATAACATTTTCACAGGTTACTGGCTTTCTAAGCTTAAAGTAGCCCTTTAGCTTTTCATAATCCTCTGGTACAACTGAAAATAACTGTCTATGATTATTTTCTTTACTGCTACTTATCACAAAAAACTCCTTTAACTATTTTTCTTACAGCCACTACAACCTTCACAGCCAGCTGCTCTATATATGCTTTCGCCTCTTTGGGTAACATCAATGCTTGAATATTTCATATCATCTACAAGACTCAGCATACATATCGCCTGAGAGGATATACCCTCTCCACTTCCAGTAAAACCTAAGCCTTCTTCTGTGGTTGCTTTAACATTTACCCTGTTTTTTTCTATCATTAAGGTATCTGCAATATTTTCTACCATTTTTTCAATATGTGGTGCCATTTTAGGCTTTTGAGCTATAATAGTGGCATCTATATTTTCAATTATATAGCCATTATCTATAAGCAGGTTATTTACTTCGCTTAACAGCTTTATACTTGAAATTCCACGATACCTTTCATCACTGTCCGGAAAATGTCTTCCTATATCGCCTAATGCAGCTGCGCCTAACAGAGCGTCCATTATTGCGTGAAGCAATACATCTGCATCTGAATGTCCCAGCAAACCATATTCATAAGGTATTTCAACACCTCCTAGTATCAGTTTTCTTTCCTTTACTAATTTGTGTACATCATATCCCATTCCTACTCTCATAGTGAAACCTCCTGTTTTTCCTTAGCACATTCTACTTTTCCGGCTTTTTCTTTTAATGTTGCGCCTTTTAAAACTCTAACCCAATTTATATCATATACAACAACATACATTACTACACTAAGTACAATTCCTCCTGCAACATCAAGAACTGAATGTTGCTTTAAAAACATTGTAGAAAGTATAATAAGCACGCTAAGTATTACGCTTGCTATCTTTACTGGCTTTTTATCCTTCATTATCCTGTTTTTACATAAAATAACACAGCCTGCTATAGAATTAAATACATGAATGCTCGGAAATACATTTGTATTTGTATCTGTTTCGTATATAAATGCCATTATTCTGGTTAATATATTGTTTCTGGAAAAGTTTTCTACCCTGAGCTGCTGACCATTTGGCCATAATGTACATATCAAAAGGCAAATAGTCATTCCTATAAACAAATATGCACTTGCATAATAAAACTCCTTCCTGGAAGTAAAAAATACCAGGAGCATAACTGCTGGAACAAATAAAAACCATAATAAATATGGAATAATAAACCATTCACAAAATGGAATTTTGTCATCTATTATAGGTAAATACATATTAATATATTCGGATTGAGGTGTAATGTTGTTTTCTAACCACATAAACCATGGCATATAAATAAAAATATATAAAAATGTCCATGCGTGACTATATTTTTTTATAAAAGCTTTCATTCTAAATTCTCCAAACATTTTATAAGTATCATTAGTATCTCTGTTACAATTTTATTATAACCAAATTTTGACCAGCTCATCTAATGTTTTAAAAATCATTATCTGTTTTCTATCCATAGTATATTATCACATTTTTTCTATTATACAAGACATAATTTTATTTTAATTTTTTATTTATATTTAATTAGAGCCTGTCCATTACCATTACTAACTCTATTAGTTTTTAACAAACAAAAAAGACCTGCACAAGCAAGTCCTTTTTACCAATATAAGTGGCTAAGAAGGGATTCGAACCCCTGACACCGCGGGTATGAACCGCGTGCTCTAGCCAACTGAGCTACTTAGCCGTAACAGATTTGATTTAAATATATGGGACCTACAGGGCTCGAACCTGTGACCCTCTGCTTGTAAGGCAGATGCTCTCCCAGCTGAGCTAAGATCCCATGTTTGCCTCTCTCAAACCTGCCTCGTTATTATATACAAAACCACCTTGTCTGTCAACTACTTTTTTACTTTTTTTTAAACATCCACAAATTCCTTCAAAGCTAGCAGTTGTGCTATTAATAGCTGTCAAAATGAATTTGTGGATTTTAACTTTACTTTTAGTTAAAGCCGAAAACTTTATTGGCAATCTTGTAGCCTGTTACTGATATTCCTCTTCCAACTCTTCCCGGTAAATTCATCCAGATACCAAAAGCAGTAAAACGAAGCTTCTTATAAATATCAGGATATTCCTGCTTAAGCCATTTCCAAAGCTCTTTTTTCTTTTCTAAGGCTTCTGCAGTTTTTGCTCTTATCAGCATAATAGATGCAATACACATCATCATATCAAGATACTGCAGCATATATTTGTTAAGCTTTTCACTTTCAATATTCATCTTTGAATACTCTTCTATCATAATTTTAGCAACACTAATATGCTGGTCAATTCGTGAAATCATTACCTTTTCATTAACTGACTGGTCATCTCTGCCTATAAAATATCTATAAAAATCTACATCTATATAGCAAAGCTTTTTAACATATGGCAGTGGCTTAAATACATAAATATTATCCACATAAAAGGTATGCTTTGGCAATACCAGTCCACATTCTCTCAAAAGCTCTGTTCTGTAAATAACCGAGTGCATAAGAATATACTGTGAAATCTTAATGTTTACATTTCCATCCCAAGAAGTAATATGTCTTGGCTTTATGGCTGAACGGTAGTTCATAACTGTTTTACGCTTTGCGCCCTGCTTTTCATATACAAAATTAGATAACAGCATATCTAAACCCTTGTTATTATCAATCATATATTTAAGTGTTTTTAAGACTGTGTGTAATGCCTTCTCATCTACCCAGTCGTCACTATCTACTACCTTAAAATATGCACCTGTTGCATTTCTAAGTCCTGTATTTACAGCTTCTCCATGTCCACCGTTTTCCTGATGTATAGCCTTAATAATAGTTGGATGCTCACTAGCCAATCTGTCAGCTATTTTTGCTGTATCGTCCTTTGTAGAGCCATCATCAACTATAATAATTTCTACATCCTCTCCTCCCTTTAATAATGAGTCTACACAATGCTCCATATATTCTGCCGAATTATAGCATGGTACTGCTACACTTAATAATTTCATTATTTTTCAAGCTCCTTTGCTAAGTTCAATGCTTTTTCAACAATTCCATCAATATTGTAATACTTATATTCTGCTAATCGTCCTAATAAATACATATTATCATATTTTTTAATCAATTCAACATATTTATTGTACATATTAATATTATCTTCGCTGGAAATAGCATAATATGGTATCTCACCAGCCTTGCCTGTATATGCCAATGGATACTCCTTCATAATAGTTGTTCCCTCTGCCTTTTGACCTGTAAGCTTTTTAAACTCAGTAATTCTTGTAAAATCCTCACTTACTGTATAATTAACAACTGCCTTTGGCTGATAATCCTCTTCAGCAAGGTAGGTCATATCAAATCGTAAAGTTCTGTAAGGAAGTCTTCCATATTTACAATCAAAAAGCTCATCTATTGGGCCAGTGTATACTATTTTGCCTTCAAACTTATCATCTTCAAAATAAATTCCGTCCTCTTTAAATGATAAAACCTGTTTTGCGTCAGTATTAAGCCTTACAGTAATACCCTCCTGTGATAACATATTCTTAAAAAGTAAGGTAAAGCCTTCTAATGGCATACCCTGATACTTATCCTGAAAATATCTGTTGTCCTCTGAAATAAGTACAGGTACTCTGCCGGTAACTGCCGGATCAATCTGTTCTGGAGTTTGTCCCCATTGCTTCATAGTATATTTTAAGAATATATTTTCGTATACAAAGTCAGCTATAGCTCTAATATCCTCATCTGTATTTTCTCTAAGCTTTAAAATAGGCACTCTTGTTCCGTAGCCATATTGGTCGATTAACTTTTCTCTAAGCTTTTGAGCCTTTTCTTCGCCATATACTATTTTTAATGTATTTAAATTAAAAGGAACAGGAATAAAATTTCCATTAAGATTTGCCACTACCTCATGGCTATAGTCATACCACTTAGTATACTTTGAAAGATAATCATAAACCTCTTTGCTGTTGGTATGAAAAATATGAGGACCATATTTGTGAATTAAAATCCCATGCTCATCATTTTCATCATAACAGTTTCCACCTATATGATCTCTTTTTTCAAGTATTAAAACCTTTTTACCCTTCTCTGCCATTTTTTGTGCAACTACTGCACCAGCAAATCCAGAACCAATAATAATATAATCGTACATATTTCCTCCTTAGTTACTCGCTTTTTTCTTGTACAACATTTTATAAATCACTAATACCAGCACTGCTATTTCCATTATCATAACAGGGGCTTTAAAATACCAATGATTGTTAATAGCCTTACTGATAGGAAGATAATTTATTATAACCGCAGTTGCATTTGCCGCCATATGTAATAAATAAGCAGCTATTATTGTATTATATTTTTCATATACATACGCCAACAGTACTCCCAGCACAAAGGTATATAAGCCCTGTACCAAATTCATATGGTAAACGCCAAATATTATTGCGCTGATATATGCTGCTATAGTAGTTTCACTTATAATTTTTAATTTATTATATATAAGTCCCCTAAATAAAAGTTCTTCCATTAATGGACCTAATATAACAAGTGCAATTATCTTCAAAGGAAGATTTTGTGACATAACATTCTTAGCAGTTTCACTGTAATTTCCCAATATTCCATCTATAGGAAATAAAGTAACTAATTTGCTGACTCCTAAGCTTGCAAATATACCTATAATTATATTTATGTATAAGCCTTTTTTCTTTCCTGTAAAAGCAAGATTACCTCTTAGCTTTTTAAACATATATAAAAATATAGGAATACATATTATTATTGTAATTAATGTTATAAGTAGCGTATTATTATTTATTACACTATTCATATTTTCCATAAAATTTGCGGAGTCAGTATATTTCACCCCGTCATTGCCCAGACCTTTAAAATTAGTCACCATAACAATGCCAGTAAACCCAACCTGAACAAATAGTGCCACAAAAAAATATATAATAAGTGGTGATATTACGCCTATAACCTTATCTAAAACTGAACTTTGCTTCATACAAATCTCCAACTACTTTAATTCAGCTTTTCTAAATGTGAAAATTACTGTTGTAATCATTATTGCCACATAAACTAAGCCTACTGCAAAGAATTTAAAATATCCCATTGCTCCAAAGGAGGCATCAAAGGAAATATCTTTTAATACGAACAGCTGACCTGATGGTGTAAAGGAAACAATCTTTTCGGTAATATCATTTAAACTTGCCAAAATCTGAATAATTGATGTTCCTACAAGCATAACTGGCATTGTAACACCTAAACTTGGACCAACTGACTTAAATATAAATATAATTAAAAGGTAAAGTGTCATAATTGCGTAGGACATAAATACACTCATAAAGAAGGATACCAGCATTTCACCTAATATTTTTGCTGTAAATGGTATTCCAAAGCCTACAAATAATGTAACACCACCAAATATAATCAGTGTATAAACTGTTGCAAAAACAAACAATAACACAAATGAGCTTATAAATCTTGAAATAACTATCTGTGTTCTGCTATAGCCTGCTATTATCTGACTTTGTAAGGTACGGGATGCAAAATCTCCACCTATAATTATACAGGCTACAATAGTTGAAAGCATTAATATATCACTAGGATTAGTTACGCAGGAATAAAACATAGTGTAGCCATTTATAGACATATCCAGCACTTCCTCTGCAAGATTTGTAAAGCTGCTCATTACTACATAAAGTCCTACATCCATAAGACACATTAAAGCACATATTAAAAGTGTAACCTTAAATGCAAGAGATTTTCTTATTTTTATAAATTCAATTTTTAATAATCTAGACATTTGCCACACCTCCTATAGTTTCCATAAAATACTCCTCAAGTCCTTTTCCTGCCACATTTAAATATAAGACAAGACACTGATTATCTAACATAGCCTGTGCAACAGCTCTTACATCATTTACATAATCATAAATCTTAATAATACTATCTCCTATAATTTCATAATCTTTAGAGCCAAGTGTTTCAACAACTACCCTTTTGGCCTTTTCCATATCCTCTACTTCTAATACAACTGCTCTCTTACATTTAACATCCAGCTCCTGTAATGAAAGCTTATCTACAATAATACCTCTGTTGATAATTATATAATCAGTAGCTAACTGATATAATTCTGAAAGAATATGGCTGGAAATAAGTATTGTCATTTTCTTTTCTTTATTAAGTTTTAATAATAAATTTCTAATTTCAACAATTCCCATTGGGTCAAGACCATTAATAGGCTCGTCCAATATAAGAAGCTCTGGAGCATTAACCAGTGCCATTGCAATAGCAAGTCTTTGGCGCATTCCTAAGGAAAAATCCTTAACCTTTCTGTCACCCCAGTCATCTAAGCCAACTAAATCAAGCAGCTCCTCAACAAGCTGGTCATTATTTATATTATACAAAATCTTTTGTATTTCTAAATTCTGTCTGGCTGTCAGCTTTGTATAAAGTGAAGGTGACTCTACGATTGTACCAATTCTGCTTCTCCCTTCTGACAGTCCCTCCTTATCACTTTTTCCAAATAATTCTATTTTTCCTTCAGTGGGTATAGACACCCCGGCTAACATTCTGATAATTGTGGTTTTACCTGCACCATTTTGACCAATAAAGCCATATATTTTTCCCTTTTCAAGCTCAAATGATGTATTGCTTACGGCAGTAAAGTTTTTAAACTTTTTAGTAAGCCCATCAACCTTTAACACACTTTCCATAATTCCTCCTATTTTGATGTTATATGACCAATATTTTTAATAAGGACTGATATAGTTCCGTCCTCATTTGTAAGAAATTCAATATTATCTGTACTGTTATACTGCTCCATAGGTATCTTTATTTCTATGCCAGTATCAGTAGTAAGATGCTGCTTTTGAAATTTTCTGGTAGTAGCATCATTTTGAGGTTTGATTTCTTCTTCATCTTTTATTTTGTACTTTTCAACCTTTTCCTTGAATTTTTCCTTAAGCTCAGGCTTTTCCTCAAAAACCTTGTCAGCAACTTCATTTATTACTATAGAGCCTTGACTTTCAAGCTCCTCATGAATAATGCTTTTCGCCTTCATCTTCTCTTCAAACTGCTCGTGGTCCTCAAAATATTCCTTTTGTACAGTTTCTATGGCCTTTTCTACAATATTTAACTTTGCCTTAGGAGATAAATTTGAAGTACAATTAAGGTATAGCTTTGAAAAATAATTTTCCTTTGCACCATTAATAGTATATTTTCTCTCTATTAATTTGATTTTGTAATCTGTAAGATTAATTATAGCTGCCTCTGTTAATTTAGAGCCTTCACTTGGAAGGGTTGCTCTATATTTTGACACACTATTAGTGTTAGAGCCTTCCTCTGATATAGTAGTGTGCATATATGTAGCACGATAGTTCATTTTCAAAAGAGCTAACTGCATAATTCCATTTGTCTCAAAGCAGACCACCAATAAATCTGCAGCTGGAATTTCAATATTGGAATTCATAATGCTATATAATCTTGTAGATATTTCTTTACTAAAGGTTACAAAATCCATTTTATCCTCATTTGTATCGCTAATAAGCCTGTATACTTCTGATTCTTCTTTTATAAACTCACAGTTTTTCTTATCATCACTAACCAGCACCTTGTATATATGCTCCTTTAAAAAGTCTGCAAAATCAGAGCCATAGGATAATTCCCTATCCGATAAAACAGGCATACCAACTGATGAGTCCAAAATATGAACAATGGCATTTCTTATGATAATATCGCCCTTTGTCATTTTTTTCTCCTTACTGAGCTGTTGTTTCGCTTGAGGCTGTAGTTTCACTTGAAGCTGTAGTTTCTCCTGCTGTAGTTGTAGCTGTATCTGCCTTTGTAGTTTCACCCTCTTTTGTAGTTTCGCCTTCCTTTGTGGTTTCACCTGAGGTTGTTGTATTTTTATTTACTTTATTTATGTAATCTATAAGGCTTTGCATCTCCTCTGAGGATAGCGTTACATTTTGTTTCTTCTGGTTTGACATAGCAAAACTAACGACAAGTATCACAATAATAGCAACTCCGCCAAAAGCTGCTGCAAGCTTCTTTAAAACTTTATTTCTTTTTCCTTTCTTAATGTTCTTTTTTCTATTAGCTTTTTCTTTCTTGTATAAATCTACCTTTTCCTGACTCACTTTGCTTTCCTCCTACATTCTGTCTGGTGCTTTTATTCCAAGTATATCTATTGACAGTTCTAATGCTTTCTTTGTAGCAACAAGTAATGCTACAAAGCCCTCCTGCTTTCTTGCATCCTCTTGTGACATAATCTTATTTTCGTGATAGAAGCTATTAAAGGCATTTGCCAAATCATAGATATAAGCACAAATCTTATGTGGTGCTAACTCCTCATAAGCATTGTCAATCATTGCATTAAATTTTGAAATTTCTAACATCAACTGCTTTTCTGTTGGAGCTAATGTTTTGTTAAGCTTAAGCCCTTCAATAGTATTGTGGGCTTCCATATATTTTCTAAGAATTGATTTAATTCTGACTATTGTATATAAAATATAAGGACCTGTGTTTCCTTCAAAAGAAGTAAATCTGTCTAAGTCAAATACATAATCCTTTGATGCCTGATTAGATAAATCACCATATTTTAATGCTGAAAGTCCTACTATCTTTGATGTTTCTAAAGCTTCCTGCTCACCAATTTCCCTGTTTTCCATCATTTTATTGAAAACAGCCTTATTTATATCACTTATAAGTGTTTCAAGCCTCATTACTCCGCCATCTCTTGTTTTAAATGGCTTACCATCCTTACCGTTCATTGTACCAAAGCCTAAGAACTTAAAGGTAATGTTATCATCAACCAGCTTTGTCTTTTTTGCTGTTCTAAACACCTGAGTAAAGTGCATTTCCTGTCTTTTATCTACAACATATATTATTTCGTCAGGGTTATAATCTCTTTTTCTTTGTATAATTGTAGCCAAATCAGAGGTAGCATAAAGTGAAGCTCCATCTGACTTTTTAATAATACATGGAGGAATTTCCTTCTGGTCTGTATCCTCCATAACATCTACAACCATTGCTCCCTGACTCTCGTGTGCATAGCCTTTGTTTATCATATCCTCTACCATAGGGCCGATAAACTCCTCTGCATCACTTTCACCCTTCCATAAGTCGAACTCTACATTAAGGTTTCCATAGTTTTTCTTTAAATCAGCAATAGAAACGCTAAGTATATGCTTCCAGATAGCTCTATAAGCTCTTTTTCCCTTTTGTAATTCTAATGTAGCAGTTTGTGCCTTTTCTTTAAAATCATCATCTACCTTTGATTTCGCACTTGCCTTTGGATATATCTGTTCTAATTCTGAAATTGTAAAAGGTGGTGTATCCGGATATTCTCCCTCGTAGCTGTCATCAAAATATACCAAATCCGGCTGCTCACATCTAAGCTGTTCAATAATAAGTCCCATCTGAAGACCCCAGTCCCCAAGATGTACATCACCAATAACTGTATCACCCTTAAATCTTTTAAGTTTTTTTATAGTTTCACCTATAATAGCTGAACGCAAATGTCCAACATGAAGTGGCTTTGCTACATTTGCTCCGCCGTAATCTATAACTGCCATTTTACCAGTTTTTACTTCTACACCCATTTTTTCATCAGCAGCCATTTTTTCAATATAGTCTGACAAATACTCATCACTTATTTTTATATTAATAAATCCTGGATTTACTACTTCAACCTTTTCAAAGGCTGTTTCATTTTCTAACTCCTTTGCAACTGCACCTGCTATTACAAATGGAGCACATTTATACTGTTTTGCACCAGCCATAGCACCATTACATTGATACTCACATAAATCAGGTCTGTTAGAAATAGTAACTTTTCCTAAATTTTTGTCATAACCTGCTTTTTCAAAAGCTGCTCCAAGCTTTTCTGATAAAATGTCTAAAATGTTTTGCATAAACTTACCATCCTAAATTGTATTATAATTCTATTCCGTTTTCCTTTAAAAGCTGCCTTGCTGTGTCTACAGAATCTACACCTGTTTTGTTTTTAATAGGTGCAAACTCCTTATTTCTCACCACCTCAAATGGCAGACAGGTATCCATAAGATGAATCATATCTAAAATAAGTGTTTCATATTTATAACCATTCGGCTCCTCTGGTGATACCTCATTACCATTTTCATCTACATATTTAATTTTCTTTTCTACAATATGTAAAGGCATCTGCTTCTTTGCAATATTCATAAGTTCAGAAACATTTAAAAGATAATTTAATATAACTCCATAATTGTATGCCGGCTCTCCCTGTTCATTTACAGCGTCTAACATTTTCTCTGTAAGCTCGTAATATTCTACTATTGATGGCTTTCCGTCCTCCAGACACATAACTCCTACCTTTTCATCTCTGAAAGCCTTTCTTACAACCTTTGAACCAACCTTTGAATTAGTTGCAATAGTTGCTCCCACAAAGACAGGGTCAGCAATTCTTTGTAAAACATTATCTACAGAAAATACATTTAACCACTCTATATTATTTTTATTGATAATATCAATCACATGGCTTCTAAGAATTGAGGAGAACCAACCACCATTTCCATTTGGAGAAGTAGCTATTTTGTATTTTTCCTCCATAAATACTTTTCCGTTGTAATCTGTAGCTGGTGCCATTTCCTGCTTAAAGAAAGAAATGTACTCCCTGTCATATCCAAAATAATTCATCTTTTCAAAGAATTCTATGGTAATATCATTATTTTTCTCGCTTGTCATTACAAACAGATGAATGTAAACGCCTGATTTATTGACTATATCCATTAAATTTTCAACTATTCTTTGAAATATATACACATCTTTATTTATCCCGATGTTGTACATTCCCTTTGGATTGTCAGAGCCAAGTCTTGTACCCATTCCACCTGCAAGTAAAACAGCACCTACCTGTCCCCTTTTAATGGCATCCATACCAATTTTATAAAATTCGTCCCTGCGTTTTTCAATTTCATCTAACTGCATTGCCGACAAAGGTGTAATCACACCCTTTGTAGCTATCTTTGTTTCTCTGCGACTTGCTTCAATAATATCAAAGTCAGTTTCCTCTATCTGCTCTAAAAGCTCTTTTTTTTGCAATTCTGAAAGTTCATTATAAAACTTTAAAATGTGCTGCTGCCCATATTTTTCAAGTTTGCTTAATGCCGAATTGTAATCCATTCCATTCTCCTTACATACTCTTCAAGAATATTTCATATCCTTTTTTTGTTTCAAAAATATCTGCCTTGCTGGTAATTTCCCAAGGGGCGTGCATATTAAGCACTGCAACTCCACAATCAATTACCTCCATACCATATAATGATAAAATATAGGCTATTGTTCCACCACCACCAACATCTACCTTTCCAAGCTCTGCAAGCTGGTAGCATACATCTGCCTCGTCCATGATTTTTCTGATTTTTGCAATGTACTCTGCATTTGCATCATTTGAGCCAGATTTTCCTCTTGAGCCTGTAAATTTACTAAATACCATACCTCTTCCAAAATACGAAGCATTTTTCTTTTCAAAGGCACTTGCATATAAAGGGTCATATGCTGCATTTACATCAGAGGACAACATTGTAGAATTTTTAAGGCACCTTCTTACCTTAAGCTCATTGTAACCACCTAATCTGTCTATAATTTCACATACTGTATTTTCAAAAAACTTTGAACGCATACCTGTAGCACCTACGCTGCCGATTTCCTCTTTATCTACTAATAAACAGCATGCAGTTCTCTTTACATCTGTTACATCAAGCATAGCTTTAAGTGATGTATATGCACAAACTCTGTCATCCTGTCCATATGCCATAATCATACTTGAGTCAAGTCCTGCATTTTTTGCTTTACCTGCTGGCACTACCTCTAGCTCAGCGGACATAAAGTCTTCCTCGTCCATCTGGTATTTTTCTTTGAGAAGTCCTAAAATATTTGCCTTTACAGCATCCTTTTCTTTATCCTTAAGTGGCTTAGAGCCAAATAAAATATCCAGATTTTCACCTTCAATAACCTTTGAAGCCTTTTTTTCAAGCTGTTCACCAGCTAAATGTATAAGCAAATCACTTACGCAAAATACAGGATCATTCTCATCATCACCTATAGAAACATTAACAACTGTTCCGTCTTTTTTTGCAACAACACCATGAATTGCAAGTGGTAATGCTACCCACTGATATTTCTTTACACCACCATAATAGTGTGTATCCAAATATGCAAAGTCGGTATCCTCATAAAGTGGATTTTGCTTTACATCAAGTCTTGGAGAGTCAATATGTGCTCCTAAAATGTTCATACCGTTTTCAATATCATCAGTTCCAATATTGAAAAGTGCTACTGTCTTATCCATCATAACAGCATAAACCTTATCTCCTGCCTTAAGACTCTCTTTATTCTTTATAATTTCATCTAAATCTCTGTACCCGGCTGCCTTAGACATACTAACAGATAGCTTGGCACACTCTCTTTCTGTCTTTCCATTATCTAAAAAGTTTCTATATTCCTTGCACAGTTCTTCCAACTGGTTGAGCTGTGTTATATCATACTTTTTCCATGAATTTTGTCTTTCCATTACAAAATCTCCTTTTTGCATACTATTTTTATTATACCACATATATATTAAATGTTCCATAAAAACATAAATTTCAGTTCTATTCAGCTTGTGGGTTTGAAAATGTCTATTTTTAAAATGCAATCAGCTAATGCAGTAAGTACAATTTTATCCCCTGCTTTTGACAGTGTTTTTATCTAGCAAAAAATAAACTCACAAAAAATTTAGTATTGTGGGATGTATTGAAAGCTTTCGTATTTTACTTAATGTGTATCAGAAAGCTTAAACCAACATTCCACAATACAAATTCTTTTGTGAGTGTAGTTTTGTCATTCAAAAATTTAATTTAATTTGAAGATACAAGTCCCTTACATTTTACAGTTGCAATATCAATCATTGTTAAATCTGAAATGCTGCTATTCTCCAAAGAATCTAACAACGCATTTACAGTATCAAGTGATGTAAAGCAATTAACGCCTGTTTCGATAGCAATTCTTCTGATTAAGAAGCCATCTCTTGTTTTATCTCTACCCTGTGTAGGTGTATCTACAACTATATCAATCTTATGCTCAAGCAATAAATCAATAACCGTAGGAGCTTCCTGCGAAAGCTTATTAACCTTTATTGCATGAACACCATTGTCATTAAGCACCTTTGCTGTACTTCTTGTTGCATATACCTCATAGCCTAGCTTTTCAAATCTTCTGCCGATTTCAATAGCATCCTTCTTATCTGCATCATTTACAGTAATAATCATCTTCTTATGTCTTGGAAGATTTACACCAGCTCCTAGGAAGGCTTTGTATAAGGCTTCTTCAAAGGTCTTAGCAATACCTAAACATTCACCTGTAGACTTCATTTCTGGTCCAAGACTTATTTCAGCACCACGCAGCTTCTCAAAGGAGAATACCGGCATCTTTATAGCAATATAATCTGCATTTGGCTGAAGTCCCGGCTTGTAACCCATATCTGTAATCTTTTCGCCGATAATAGCTCTGGTTGCAAGCTTAACAATAGGAATACCTGTAACCTTGCTGATATAAGGAACTGTACGGCTGCTACGAGGATTAACTTCAATAACATATACCTGATTTTGATATACAATAAACTGAATATTAATCATACCCTTTACATGAAGGGCAGTTGCAAGTCGCTTAGTATATTCTTCAATAGTATCAATAATTTCCTGTGAAAGTGACTGAGCTGGATATACAGAAATACTATCTCCTGAATGTACGCCTGCTCTTTCAATATGCTCCATAATACCAGGGATAAGAATATTTTCGCCATCACAAATTGCGTCTACTTCTATTTCCTTGCCCATAAGATACTTATCTACAAGAATTGGGTGATCCTGTGCTATTCTGTTGATAATTTCCATAAATTCTTCTATTTCATCATCATTTGTAGCAATCTGCATACCCTGACCACCAAGAACATAGGAAGGTCTTACTAATACTGGATAACCAAGTCTGTTAGCAACCTTTTTAGCCTCCTCGGCTGTAAATACAGTACCACCAGCAGCTCTAGGAATCTGACACTTTTCAAGGATTTCATCAAATAATTCTCTGTCCTCGGCAGCATCTACATCCTCTGCCTTTGTTCCAAGAATTGGAACACCCATCTTTATAAGTGCTTCTGTAAGCTTGATTGCTGTCTGTCCACCAAACTGTACAACTGCTCCGTCTGGTTTTTCAATATCTACAATATTTTCAACATCCTCTGGTGTAAGTGGTTCAAAATAAAGCTTGTCAGCAATATCGAAGTCAGTACTTACAGTTTCAGGATTGTTATTTACAATAATTGTTTCATAGCCTGCTGCCTTAAATGCCCAGGTGCTATGAACTGAACAGAAGTCAAACTCAATACCCTGTCCGATTCTAATAGGACCAGAGCCAAGTACAAGCACCTTCTTTTCAGGTCTTGTTTCTACTGCTTCATTTTCAACACCATATGCTGAATAATAGTAAGGTGTTGAAGCCTCAAATTCAGCAGCACAGGTATCTACCATTTTGAAGCCAGCCTTAATATTGTATTCTTTTCTAAGGCTCTTAAGCTCATCCATAGACTTTCCAGTAAGCTTTGAAATTACTGTATCAGGAAACTCAATTCTCTTAGCCTCTGATAATAATTCTTTTGTAAGAGGCTGTGTCTTAAGTGCATTTTCCATTTCAACAATAATTGCAAGCTTGTCAATAAACCATTTGTCAATTTTTGTAAGATCATGGATAAGGTCATAGCTCATATTTCTTCTAAGAGCCTCAGCAATTACCCATATTCTTCTATCATCAACTACCTGAAGCTGTTCAACCAGCTCATCATCCGTAAGTGCTGTAAAATCATAATCTAATAAACTTTCGACATGCTGCTCAAGAGAACGGATTGCTTTCATCAAAGCACCTTCAAAGTTATGGCAGATACTCATAACCTCACCCGTTGCCTTCATCTGGGTTGTAAGTGTTCTCTTAGCTGTTAAGAACTTATCAAAAGGAAGTCTAGGTATTTTAACTACACAATAATCAAGTGTAGGCTCGAAGCTTGCGTAAGTTTTTCCTGTAATGGCATTTTTAATTTCATCTAGGGTGTAGCCGATTGCAATTTTAGCTGCAACCTTAGCTATAGGATAACCTGTTGCCTTTGAAGCAAGTGCTGACGAACGGCTGACACGAGGGTTTACCTCAATAACACAATATTCAAAGGTTGTTGGATGAAGTGCATATTGAACATTACAGCCACCTGTAATATTAAGCTCGCTAATAATATTTAAAGCACTTGTTCTTAACATCTGGTATTCTTTATCACCAAGTGTCTGTGATGGAGCTACAACAATACTGTCACCGGTATGTACACCAACCGGGTCAATATTTTCCATATTACATACAGTAATACAGTTTCCAGCACCATCACGCATTACTTCGTATTCGATTTCCTTCCAGCCGGCAATACATCTTTCAACTAAAACCTGACCTACACGGCTAAGTCTTAATCCGTTTTCAAGAATGTCTGTAAGCTCCTGAAGATTGTGGGCAATACCGCCACCACTACCACCTAAGGTATAAGCAGGTCTTAAAACTACCGGATAGCCGATTTTATTTGTAAACTCAATACCATCCTCTACATTTTCTACTACTAAGGATGGAGCTACCGGCTCATGAATTTTTTCCATAGTATTTTTGAATTCAAGACGATCCTCTGCCTTCTTAATTGTTTCTGCTGTAGTACCAATAAGTCTTACACCATTTTCCTTTAAGAAGCCTGACTCTGCCAATTCCATACCAAGATTAAGTCCAGCCTGTCCACCAAGTGTTGGAAGGACACTGTCTGGCTTTTCCTTTAAAATAATCTTTTCAAGAACCTTTGCTGTAAGCGGCTCAATGTATACCTTATCAGCAATATCCTTATCTGTCATAATAGTAGCAGGATTTGAATTAACCAAAACTACTTCTATGCCCTCTTCCTTTAATGAACGACAAGCCTGTGTTCCTGCATAATCGAACTCGGCTGCCTGTCCAATTACTATAGGACCAGAACCAATAACTAAAACTTTCTTTATACTATTATCCTTTGGCATCTTAATTCCTCCTGCTTTCCATCATTGTAATAAATTCATTGAATAACAAGCTTGAATCCTGTGGTCCAGGGCAAGCCTCTGGATGGAACTGAACTGTAAATACTGGTTTATTCTTATATCTTAAACCTTCGACTGTCTTGTCATTTACATTTATAAATCCAACCTCTGCAACATTTTCATCTATTGTATTTTCGTCTACAACATATCCATGATTTTGTGACGAAATATAAACTCTGCCAGATTTTAAATCCTTTACAGGGTGATTTCCACCACGATGTCCATATTTCATCTTATGTGTATCCGCACCTGTAGCAAGTGCCATCAACTGATGTCCTAAACAAATAGCAAACACAGGTATATCTGAATTATATAATTCTTTGATTTCTTCTATAATCTCTGTACATTCCTTTGGATCTCCAGGTCCATTTGACAACATAATACCATCTGGATTACTTTCGATGATTGTCTTTGCACTCGTCTGCGCTGGGTATATTGTAACCTCACAATCTCTATTATGAAGTGATTTTGCTATATTATTTTTTGCACCAAAGTCCATTAATGCAACCTTATACTTTCCACCTTCAAGCTTTGATACCTTATCACAGGTAACCTTCTTTACAACTCCTGTTGGTGAATACTTTTTCAACTCACTTATTACTTCATCTAAAACAAAGTTTTCATTTGTTGTAATCATACCGTTCATTGTACCCTTTTCTCTAAGGATTTTTGTGAGCGCACGAGTATCAATACCTTCAATACCTGGGATGTCATTTTTGACTAAGAAATCCTGAATAGTTCCTTCTGATCTGAAATTGCTTGGCATTCTAGATAATTCACGAACAATATATCCATCTGGCCATGGCTTTAAAGACTCCATATCTTCATAACAAATACCATAATTACCTATCAACGGATATGTCATAACAACTGCCTGTCCAGCATATGATGGGTCAGTTAATACCTCCAAATATCCTGTCATTGAAGTGTTAAACACTATTTCGCTGATAATTTCCTTTGTTGATCCTATGGACTTTCCCTCGAAAATGTGTCCATCTTCCAGTATTAGAAATGCTTTCATATATTTCTCCTTCTGCCAGATGTGGCGTTGTAATTGTATCTGTAGCAAAAACTGTTAAAAATGCCCATTTTACTGGACTTTTTCAACTTTAGTCTTCTTTGCTTCCCTATTTATGCTCAAATTGAAAAAATTATACCTTATGGCGTTACTTTTTTCAACTACTTTTTAACATAATTTTTATTTTTCATAAATACCCTTTAGTAAAATACATGATGTCCAATATATGTACCCTGAACGATATTATTAATTGTTCTAAAGAAAAGCCAGTCACCTGACCTTACACCATTTTCCAGCACTTCTCTGGCTGCATCTATACAGGATTGCTGCATATCATCCTTTGCTAAGGCAATAGCATACAAGCCCATACCATATGGTGTAAACTGATTTGGCTGTGCAATAACCTCTTCAACTGTATTTGGAAATCTTGTACTTTCTACTCTATTCATAACAACCGTGGCCACAGCCACCTGACCCTCGTAAGGCTCTCCTCTTGCCTCACAGTAAATAATAGCAGCAAGTCTTCTTAAATCACCGTCTGCCTGTGCATACGGAACCTTTTCCTCGGTTTCTCCTGCTGCCTCCATAGACTCTTTTCTTGCTAATTCTGCCAATCGTTTTTCTTCTTCCTTTTTTAGCTCCTCAATGGAATTTCTCTTTGCCTCCATTTCCTCCACCATAGCTGCTGCCACAGCTTCTGCTTCATCGATTTGAGCCTGATGATTACTAATATTTGCAGACGCTTCTGCCATTAAGGCTTCAAGCTCTGCCTTTTGCTTATTCTGCTCTGCCTTTAAGCTGTTTAATTCCTCAAGGCTTGCTGACAGCTCGTCCTTCATACTGTTAAGTTCGCTCATTGATGCCTGTAAATCCTCAAGCTCACTTCTGTCATATTCAACAATATCATTATAATAAGCTATTTGATTAATCAGCTCCTCAAAGCTTGCTGCACTTAGAATACTTTCTATAAAATTAGTAGAATTGCTTTCATATAAGAACTGTATTCTAAGGCTCATTAAATCATACTGCTCCTCTATCTGTTTTTCAGTAGAAGATATTTTTTCGTCTATTCCGTCTAATTTCTCACTTTTACTGCTGATTTGTGTATCTAAATCCTCAATAACTGATAAAATGCAGGTATAACTGTCATTTAACTTTACAACATATTCAGCAAGATTTTCCTTGCTGTTTTCAAGCTCTGAAAGTTTGTTTTGTATTTCATCATATTTTGACTGATTTTCATTAATTTCATTTTCTATTTGTGAAATACTTTCATTTATATCTCCCTTTGCAGGCACACCATTTATATTAAGTAGTATTATAGCAGCCAATGCAAAAGCAGCCATTGTACATATAAAAATATTTTTCTTCATAAGCACCTCTGTACCTTGTATCTGATATATTATCTGTAATAAATATTAAAACGATTTGAGTAATATTTTACCATACATCAATAAAGTTTTCTACCACACATTTAAAATATAAAAATATATCTTTAACATTTTTTACATTACAAAATATACTAATAAAAAAGTCCTCAGAGGTATCTATGCTAATTAAAGCAATGGAAAATCAACAATCTGATTTAATTGATACTGGATACTTAAGAATTAATATCACTAATGAACAAAACATTCCGATTCAAAATGCAGCTATAAACCTGTCTTTTACAGGCAATCCCTCCTTTACCATAGCGCAAATTACCTCTAACTCCTCTGGAAATACTGAAAATATTTCTCTTGATGCCCCTCCTGTGGAGCTAAGTCTTAATGAAGCAAATTCTATTCAGCCTTATTCTGAATATACAGCCTATATTACTGCGGAGGGCTACGAGCCAATAGATATTTCTGGTATTGAAATTTTTTCTGGCGAAAATGCTATTCTGCCTGTTACCATGAAACCACTAAGAGCCTCAGAATATCCACCTGACATAGTTATTCCTGCCCACACTCTTTTTGGCTATTATCCTCCAAAAATTGCTGAAGCCGAAATAAAGCCTATTAACGAATCCGGTGAAATTGTTCTTAGCCGTGTAGTTGTTCCTGAAACTATTATTGTTCACGATGGAACACCTTCTGACTCTACTGCAACTGATTATTATGTCCGTTATACAGATTATATTAAAAATGTAGCCAGCAGTGAAATTTATTCTACCTGGCCTGAATCTACCATTGTAGCCAATATATTAGCTATTATGTCCTTTACCCTGAATCGTGTTTATACTGAATGGTACAGAAATAAAGGCTATGACTTTACTATTACCTCCTCTACTGCCTATGACCACAAATGGATTAACGGCAGAAATGTTTTTGAAAATATATCACAGCTGGTAGATGAAATATTTGACCAGTATTTAGCAAGACCAAATGTACGCCAGCCAATTCTTACCCAATATTGTGACGGCAAGCGTGTTACCTGTCCTAACTGGATGAGCCAGTGGGGTTCAAAATATTTAGGTGATATTGGTTACTCTCCAATAGAGATTATCAGAAATTACTATGGGGAAAATATGTACATTAGCTCAGCAGAGCAAATATCTGGTATTCCTTCTTCGTGGCCCGGCTATGATTTAACCATAGGCTCCTCTGGAGCTAAGGTTATGCAGCTTCAGGAACAGTTAAATGCTATTGCAAATGTTTATACTGCTATTCCAACTATTATTGTAGACGGAATATATGGAAATAACACCCGTGAGGCTGTAAAAGAATTCCAAAGTATATTCGGGCTTCCTGTAACCGGTGTTGTTGACTTTAGAACCTGGTATAAAATATCCAACATTTATGTAGGTATAACAAGAATCGGTGAATTGAACTAAAATTATTTTCAAATTGTCACAATTAAAATGTGTCGAATATTTGGCAGCTCTGACATTATTCTTGACACATATATATTTATTTGATACTCTATTGATATATCAAAATAAAAAGGAGACTAAAGTTATGATATGTAGAAATTGTGGATTTCAATGCGATGATTATGCGCAGACATGTCCAAAGTGTGGTAGCCCTGTAGGAAATCAGGGAGGTTTTGCTAACCTTGATCAGCAATTCAATAATATTAATAACAATTTTAATCAGCAGTTTGGTTCAAATGGTTTTAAGGCACCAATTAAACAGAAAAGCATTGTTACTTGTATTATTTTATCAATCATTACTTGTGGTATTTATGGTATTATTTGGTTTATTAACATCGTTGATGACCTTAATACAGCATCAGGAGATGTCAACGGACAGTCAGGTGTTGTTGTATTTATTCTTACACTTATTACTTGTAACATTTATGGTCTTTTCTGGGCCTATAAGGCAGGTGAAAAGGTTAGCATTATTCGTCAGAGAAATGGTCTTTCATCAGATTCAAACAATGGTATCTTATACTTAATACTTAACCTCTTCGGTTTAAGTATTGTTACATATGCTCTTGTTCAGACAGAACTCAATAATGTAGCATCTAACTAATAAGTACATAGTATAAAACTTAAAAATAATAGGCTGCCTATTGGTAGCCTATTATATTGTATAAATTTAATACCTTTTAGTTTCGTTTAATTCAAATTTCAGTTTATATGTGTGAGAGGAATCTATGAAAAAAAGACTATTATTCAAAATTATATCCTTCCTATTCATCATAGGAATTTCCGTTTACTTTTTATATAAATGTCCATTTGATTTTTTGTTTGGTGTATCCTGTCCCGGCTGTGGTATGACACGCTCACTTATCTGTCTTTTACATTTTGATTTTTCCGGAGCTTTTTATTATCATCCACTCTTTCCTTTAGGGGTACTACTTTCAATATTCTTCTTTTTGGACTATTTCAATATATACAAAATGAATTATAAACCAAAAAATATCATCTTAACCATTATTGGAATAATATTTATTATTACATACATTATACGAATAATTACAAAATCACCAGTGTTAGAGTTTGATTTTACAAAATCAATTATATACAAGCTTTTTTCAGCTGTTTTTAATTAACTATGGGCTTATGCTTTTGTGTAAGAAATCATTTTATGAAATCAAGCTTTAAAACTGCTTTAAAATTCTATTTATTATCAATTATATAATTACTAATAAACTCTCTATTTATTAGTAATTGTATAAATTATAATAAATGCCCTTTTTAGCAAGTAATTGCTCGTGTGTTCCTTCCTCTTTTATTCCGTCCTCGGCTAAAACCAATATCTTTTCTGCATTTTTTATAGTTGTAAGTCTATGTGCTATAACAAATGTAGTTCTATTCTTTGCAAGCTTTTCCAAGGAATCCTGTACTACCTTTTCACTTTCATTATCAAGGGCTGAGGTCGCTTCATCAAAGATTAATATTGGTGGATTTTTTAAGAACACTCTTGCTATAGATAATCTTTGTTTCTGACCACCTGACAGTTTTACACCTCTTTGTCCAATATAAGTATCATAGCCATCTGGCAGGCTCATTATAAATTCATGTGCATTAGCTGCTTTGGCAGCCTCCACTACTTCTTTTCTTGAAGCAGCTGGTCTTCCATATAAAATATTTTCATAAATTGTTCCTGTAAACAAATATACATCCTGCTGAACAATTCCAATATTATCTCTTAAATTTTTAAGCTTAATATCCTTAACGCACATACCGTCAATTAAAACCTCTCCGTCTGTTACATCATAAAATCTAGGTATTAAGCTGCAAAGGGTTGTCTTTCCTGCGCCGGAAAAGCCTACTAAGGCAACATATTCACCAGCATTTACAGACAGATTTACATCCTTTAAGACCATTTCCTTTGATTCCTCATATTTAAAGGATACATTTTTAAATTGTACGCTGCCTTTAAAAGTTTCAGGTGCATATACAGCATTTTGATCTGAAATATCCGGCATAATAGCCATAATTTCAATAAATCTTTCGTAGCCTGAAATACCATTTTGGAACTGTTCAGTAAAATTTATAAGCTTATTTACCGGCTCGATAAAATTGCTTACATATAATGTAAATGCTAATAAATCGGCTATAGTAATTTCATTTTTTGTAATAGCAGCTGCTCCTGCTGTAACAACTACAACTGTTATCATATTAATAAGCACCGACAAACCTGAGTTATAAGTTGCCATATATCTGTAGCTATTTCTCTTTCCCTTTAAGAAATTCTTGTTGCCCTCGTCGAATTTTTCCTCCTCTATTGCTTCATTAGCAAAGGATTTAACAACCCTGATTCCAGAAAGATTGTCCTCAATCTGAGCATTAATGTCAGCCAGCTTTGCTCTGTTGTTTTTAAATGCCTTTTTCATTTTTTTATTTAATATAAAGGCATAAACAGCCATTATTGGAATAGTACAAAGTGCAATAAGGGCAAGCTTAACATTAATAAAGGATAATATAATAAAGGAGCCAATAATTTTAATTATTGATATAACTATATCCTCTGGACCATGATGAAACAGCTCTGTAATGTCAAATAAGTCACTTGTAATTCTTGACATAAGCTGTCCAACTTTTTCGTTGTCATAGAATGAAAAGGACAGTTTTTGATAATGTGAGAAAATTTCCTTTCTCATATTAAATTCCATTTTTGCACCCATCATATGTCCGTAATAGGTAATAAAAAAATTGCTAAAGCCTGCAAGCAAAATCAAAATGACCATTATAACAGCAAGCTTTGTAATTGTATCTAAGGCTTCGGTCTTTGGCTCATATACAACCACTCCGGTAATATATCTGACAATAATAGGCAATGCCAGTGTTACAACTGCTGATAAAAAAGCAAAAAACATATCTGCTAAAAAAACACCTATATATGGCTTATAATATGAAAAAAACTTTTTCCATTTGTTGTTTAACAATTCTTGATTCATATTTTTTCTCTTTTCTATTTTATTTTCACACTAGCATACCCTCAAACCTTATGTTTGTCAACTTAAGCCTGTCAATAAAGTCTGTTATTAATTTCTGTATTCTGCATATGGAAATACTTACTTTTATCTGAAAACAGCTTTGAAAATTAGTCTGAAAAACAAAAAGGACACAGCTACTATTAATTCACTGTGTCCTTTAGTTTATTTTTAGTTACTATGTTTTAACAAATCATAAACATTACAAGCTTGTAATGCTTATCTTATGAAAAAATATCCTTCAATGTTTTTTTCTTCTTACCATCCTTTTTATCCTCGTTAGTTCCCTCTGACCTGTTTTGGTTTTCTAAAAGAGTATTACCCATTGCTCTATCAAAGTTAAGTAATGCCTCCTTTTGCTCCTCGGTAAGCTTTTCTGGAACATCCACAACTAAAGTAACATACTGGTCACCTCTTAGCTGCTTGTTGTTGATTGAAGGAACACCCTTTCCTCTTAATCTAATCTTTGTATCAGTCTGAGTTCCCGGTTTTATGTTAAACAAAACATCGCCATCGATGGTTTTAATTCTTATATCGCCACCGATTGCTGCCTGAGCAAAGGAAATAGATGCTGTCGAGAATAAATCATATCTTCTTCGCTGGAATAAAGGATGTCTTCTAACTGAAATATCTACTAGCAAATCACCTCTAGGTCCACCATTTTTACCTGGCTCACCTTTTCCAGCAATTTTAACAGACTGTCCTTCATCAATACCTGCCGGAATAGAAACTAATATCTTCTTTCTGTTAGAAATGTATCCAGTACCTCTACAATCAAGACATTTTTCCTTAATAGTTTTACCTGTACCATTACATTCTGGACAAGTCTGTACCTGCTGGGTCATACCAAATATAGACTGCTGTGTGTAAACAATCTTTCCCTGACCCTTACAGCTTGAACAGGTAACCGGTGAAGTACCTGCCTTAGCACCAGTACCACCACAGGTCTTACATTCGTCCTTTATAGATACCTCTATTTCTTTTTCACAGCCAAAAACAGCTTCTTCAAAATCAATAGTTACACCAACTCTTATGTTTGCACCTCTCATCGGACCATTGCTGTTTCTTCTTCGGCTGCCGCCTCCGAAAAATCCATCAAAAATGTCACCAAAGATGTCGCCCATATCATTGAAATTGAAATCGAAGCCGCCGCCGGATGGACCTCCGGCGCCGCCTTCAAATGCTGCATGGCCAAATTGATCATATTGTTTTCTTTTTTCAGGATCACTTAACACTGCATAGGCTTCTGAGGCTTCCTTAAACTTTGCTTCAGCTTCCTTATCTCCCGGATTTGAGTCTGGATGATATTTTTTAGCAAGCTGTCTGTAAGCCTTTTTTATAGCCGCATCATCAGCAGTTTTCTCAACGCCAAGTACCTGATAATAATCTCTTTTTTCTGCCATCTGGAATTACTCCAATCTTATACTTCTTTGTATTCTCCGTCAACAACGCCATCATCATTTGCTGAAGTGTTTGTGCTTTGTGTGTCTGCTGCACCACCCATATTTGGAGCCTGACCTGCTGCCTGAGCCTGTTCATACATCTTTGTAAATAAGTTCTGAGCACCAGTCATTAATTTTTCTTTTGCAGCCTTAATTTCTTCAACATCTGCTTCTGTCTGAGTATCACTTGTTGTCTTTGCAAGAATATCCTTAAGTGCCTTCAAATCAGCTTCTACATTTGCCTTATCGTTAGCATCTAACTTGTCACCAACTTCATTAATAGCCTTTTCTGTCTGGAATACTAATGAATCAGCTTCATTTCTAGCTTCAATGCCTTCCTTACGCTTCTTATCAGCAGCTTCAAATTCAGCAGCCTCTTTAACAGCCTTATCAATTTCATCATCTGACATATTTGAACCAGAAGTAATTGTAATATGCTGTTCTGCACCTGTTCCTAAATCCTTAGCTGATACATTAACGATACCGTTTGCATCAATATCGAATGTAACTTCAATCTTAGGTATTCCTCTTGGAGCTGGAGCAATTCCGTCAAGTCTGAACTCTCCAAGTAATTTATTGTCCTTAGCGAACTGTCTTTCGCCTTGAACTACCTTAATATCAACTGCTGTCTGATTATCTGCAGCTGTTGAGAATACTTCACTCTTCTTTGCAGGAATTGTTGTATTTCTTTCAATAAGTCTTGTAGCAACACCACCCATTGTTTCAATAGAAAGTGAAAGTGGAGTAACATCAAGAAGAAGAATATCGCCTGCACCTGCATCACCAGCTAATTTACCACCCTGGATAGAAGCACCAATAGCAACACATTCATCTGGGTTTAATGTCTTTGAAGGCTCATGACCTGTCAACTGTTTAACCTTATCCTGAACTGCTGGTATACGAGTTGAACCACCAACTAATAATACCTTGCTAAGATCTGCTGCAACAAGACCAGCATCCTTTAATGCGTTCTGAACAGGTACTGCTGTTCTTTCTACAAGGTCATGTGTCAATTCATCAAATTTAGCTCTTGTTAAATCCATTTCAAAGTGCTTTGGACCATCCTGATTTGCTGTAATGAATGGAAGGTTAATATTTGTTGTTGTAGCTGATGATAATTCCTTTTTAGCCTTTTCAGCAGCTTCTTTAATTCTTTGTAAAGCCATCTTATCTGTTGATAAGTCAATGCCTTCTTTTTTCTTGAATTCTTCGATTAAGTAATCTGTTACTCTCTGGTCAAAGTCATCACCACCAAGCTTATTATCACCTGATGTAGATAATACTTCGATAACGCCATCACCGATTTCGATAATAGATACATCAAATGTACCACCACCTAAATCGTATACCATAATCTTCTGCTCTTTTTCATTATCAAGACCATAAGCTAACGCTGCTGCTGTTGGCTCGTTAATAATTCTCTTAACATCAAGACCGGCGATTTTACCAGCATCCTTTGTTGCCTGTCTTTGTGCATCATTGAAATATGCAGGAACTGTAATAACTGCTTCCTTAACGCTTTCACCTAAGTATCCTTCTGCATCTGCTTTTAATTTCTGTAAAATCATAGCTGAAATTTCCTGTGGTGAATATTTCTTATCATCAATGGTTACACGGTAATCTGTACCCATATGTCTTTTAATAGAAGAAATAGTGTGGTCAGCATTTGTTACTGCCTGACGCTTAGCTGGCTCACCAACTAATCTTTCGCCATCTTTCTTAAAAGCAACTACTGAAGGAGTTGTTCTTATACCCTCTGTATTTGCTATAACTGTTGGTTTACCACCTTCCATAACTGCTACACATGAATTTGTTGTTCCTAAATCAATACCAATAATCTTGCTCATTTCTTTGTCCTCCTAAATTTAATATCTGAATTTTGACTATAAGCTAATTTGCTACCTTTACCATACTGTGTCTTACAACACTGTCATGGTACATATAACCCTTCTGGAACTCTTCAACAATAATGTTTTCGTCCACATTTTCATCCTCTATGTGCATCACTGCATTGTGGAAATCAGGGTTAAACTCTGTATTTAATGCTTCGATTGGTTTTACACCAGCGTCGCTAAGAGTGGTCATAAGCTGTTTGTAAACCTTATCCATACCTTCAACAAAAGGCTCACTCTTTTGTTCTTCTGTTACTGTTGCAAGACCTCTTTCAAAGCTGTCTACGATTGGAAGAATTTTTTCTACGATACTTTTTGCACCAACCTCAAACATGGCTGCTTTTTCTTTTTCTGTTCTTTTACGGAAATTGTCAAACTCTGCAAAAGTACGCATATATTTATCATTTAATTCTTCAATCTTTAAGTCCTTTTTATCTTTTTTTTCGGCTTCCTTATTTTCGTTTTCTAAAGCCTCCTCGCCAGTTTCACCTTGTGCTTCACTTTCTGCAGAGGCTTCTTCACCAGCCTGTGCATTTTCTGTAGTTTCTGTAGTTTCTGTATCTACTGCTTCATTCTCTATATTTTTTTCATCTTTATTCTTCTTCGACACTATCTTCACCTCTTACCTGATTTTCTTTTGGAGCATGATATACACTTTGAAGCTTATCTTTAACTGAGCTGATAGCTTCTAAGGCCTTTTCATAATCCATTCTCTTTGGACCAATAATTCCTATTGTTCCCTTAAGTCCGTCATCCAACTCATAAGTAGCTGTGATAACACTACAATCCTTCATCGTATTCACTGGTGTTTCATCACCAATGTATACCTGAATACCTTCGTTGTGAACGGGTACTAATGAAGTAAGCATTTGCTTTTCTTCAAAGGTACTAATGAGCTTACTGGCATTTTGACTGTCGCTAAGCTCTGGATATTTAAAAATATTTGTTGCGCCGCTGGTGTATATTGGCATTTCTTCATCAGTACCAATAACCTCTGCAACGGTATCCAATATATTTCTAACTAATTCAGTATGCTCACCTGCCTGATTTGTCATTTTTGATATAATACCTAGGTTAATATCTTCTATGGATAAACCATTTAAGGAGCTGTTAAGTAATATATTTAGTTTAAGCAAATTCTCGCTTTCTAAATACTGATTTACTTCTATAATTTTATTTTTAATGATATTGCCTTCCAACACCATTACGCACAACAGTTTTCCTTCATCAACCTGTGATAATTGAATGAATTTGATTTTGTGCTTTTGTATCTGCGGACCAGTAATCATCGTGGCGTAGTTTGTATTTGTAGCAAGTGTTTTTGCCATATTTTGCAATAAAGTTTCTACCCGGTCTACCTTTTCAATGAGAAATTCCTTCATCTCATCTACTTGTTCTTCTTTTTCCTTAAGCCTGTTTTCCTTTTCCTTCATCATATCGTCTACATATAATCTATAGCCCCTATCTGAAGGAATACGACCAGCCGAGGTATGTGGCTGGATAATATATCCAAGCTCTTCCAGGTCTGCCATTTCATTTCTAATGGTTGCTGAACTAAGATTCAAATCTGTGTATTTTGAAATAGTTCTTGAACCAACTGGCTCGCCTGTTTCCAAATAAGTTTTAATGATAGCCTTTAAAATCTTCATTTTTCTATCATCTAAATCCAAACTCTCACTTCCTTTTGTAGATACATTTTCTATAGTAAATCCAGCTTGAGATTTTTTATTGTTAGCACTCATATCTTTGGAGTGCTAACATCTAGGTATAAGATAACACCTAAGTACAACAATGTCAAGTATCTTTATAAAAAATATTTGCGATTTTTTATATAACCCTGTATACTATCTAAAGAATAGTGAAACTATGTCAAATAAACTACTTTTATATAGGAGATAACATATGTCAATCGACCAAAATAAAATAAGAAATTTTTGTATTATCGCCCATATTGACCACGGTAAATCAACACTTGCTGATAGAATAATAGAAAAAACCGGATTACTTACCTCAAGAGAAATGCAGGCTCAGGTTCTTGATAATATGGACCTTGAACGAGAAAGAGGCATAACAATAAAATCACAGGCTGTCCGCACTGTATATCAAGCAAAGGACGGAGAAGAATATATTTTTAATCTTATCGACACTCCAGGTCATGTTGACTTTAATTATGAAGTTTCAAGAAGCTTAGCTGCCTGCGATGGTGCCATATTAGTTGTTGATGCAGCTCAGGGTATTGAGGCTCAAACCTTAGCTAATGTATATCTTGCATTGGACCATGACCTTGATGTTATACCTGTTATCAACAAAATTGACCTTCCTAGTGCAGACCCAGACAGAGTTGTCAACGAAATTGAGGATGTAATTGGACTCGAAGCACATGATGCTCCCCGCATCTCTGCAAAAACCGGATTAAATATAGAAGATGTTTTAGAGGCTATTGTTCATAAAGTACCTGCTCCAAAGGGAGATAAAACTGCTCCTTTATCTGCACTTATTTTTGATAGCTTATATGACTCCTACAAAGGTGTTATTGTTTTTTGCCGTGTAATGGACGGAACAATGAAGGCTGGCACTACAATTAAAATGATGGCAACTGGTGCTACTGCTACTATTGTGGAGGTGGGTTATTTTGGTGCCGGTCAGTTTATACCTTGTGATGAGCTTAGTGCCGGTATGGTTGGTTATATTACTGCCAGCATTAAAAATGTTAAGGATACAGCTGTAGGTGATACTATTACAGAGCTTAACAGACCTTGCAAAAAGCCTCTTGCCGGCTACAAAAAGGTTAATTCTATGGTATATTGTGGTCTTTACCCTGCTGACGGTGCAAAATATCCTGACCTTAGAGATGCTTTAGAAAAGCTTCAGTTAAATGATGCTTCTCTCACCTATGAGCCTGAAACCTCTATTGCCCTAGGCTTTGGTTTTAGATGTGGCTTTTTAGGCCTGCTGCATCTTGAAATTATTCAGGAGAGGCTTGAACGAGAATATAATTTAGATTTAGTTACTACTGCTCCCGGCGTTATTTATAAGGTACACAAATCAGATGGTACTGTTTTTGATTTAACTAACCCATCTAATCTTCCTGACCCATCTGAAATTGAATATATGGAGGAGCCTGTAGTTACAGCCGAAATTATGGTTACTACAGAATTCATTGGCTCCATTATGGAGCTGTGTCAGGAAAGGCGTGGTGTATATTTAGGAATGGATTATATTGAAGGTCAGCGTGCTCTTATTAAATACGAGCTGCCACTTAACGAGATTATTTATGACTTTTTTGATGCCTTAAAATCCCGCTCAAGAGGTTACGCTTCCTTTGACTATGAGCTAAAAGGCTATGAGCGTTCTGAATTAGTAAAGCTGGATATTCTTATCAACAAGGAGGAGGTTGATGCTTTATCCTTTATTGTTCATGCTGATACAGCATATGAGCGTGGCAGAAAAATGTGTGAAAAGCTTAAGGACGAAATCCCAAGACATTTATTTGAAATACCTATTCAGGCAGCTGTTGGAAGCAAGATTATTGCCAGAGAAACTGTTAAAGCTATGCGTAAGGATGTATTGGCAAAATGCTATGGTGGTGATATTACCAGAAAGAAAAAGCTTCTTGAAAAACAAAAGGAAGGCAAAAAGAGAATGCGTCAGGTTGGTAATGTAGAAATACCTCAAAAGGCATTTATGGCAGTTCTAAAATTAGATCAGGAATAAAGGTTATAATGTATGAATACAGCAGACTCACTAGGATTATATATTCATATTCCATTTTGCGTAAGCAAATGTAAATATTGTGATTTTCTCTCTTTTAATATGAGTGATGACACCAAAGCCCAGTATGTTTTGGCACTTATTTCCGAAATTAACTCTTTAGGAAAAAAATATGGTAAGGCAGGTCTTAACAGACCTGTTCCTACTATATTTATAGGTGGCGGCACTCCTTCCATTTTAAATTCCAAACATATTTGTAAAATATTAACTGCAATTTATGATAATTTTTCCATAAATGAAAATGCAGAAATAACCATTGAATGTAATCCCGGCACTTTAAGCCCTTCAAAGCTTAGTGACTACAAAAATATTGGGATAAACCGACTAAGTATAGGACTTCAAACTGCAAACGCCAAAGAGCTTGCTGCCATTGGAAGAATTCACAGCTTTTCTCAATTTTTAGAAAGCTATAATTACGCAGTCAGACTAGGCTTCAACAACATTAATATTGACCTGATGTCTGCACTTCCCTATCAGACACTTTCTTCTTATGAAGATACTCTAAAAAAAGTCATTGCCTTAAAGCCACAGCATATTTCAGCTTATAGTCTAATTTTAGAGGAGGGTACTCCCCTATTCGATTTTATTAATAACGGTAATGAGAGCTTAGTACCTGATGAGGATACAGAACGGGAAATGTATTATCTTACTGACAATATACTAAAAGACGCCGGCTACCAACGCTATGAAATATCAAATTATTCTAAGACTGGCTATGAATGCAGGCACAACCTTTCTTATTGGAATAGAATTGACTACTTAGGTCTTGGGTTAGGTGCTTCCTCACTGGTTGATAACACTAGATATAAAAATGCTGACAGCCTTTCCTTTTATATGGAAAATTCCCATAATCCCACAGCTATAAAATGTGATATAACTCCTCTGTCCAAAAAGGATATTATGGAGGAGTTTATGTTTTTAGGTTTAAGAAAAATTAATGGAATATCAATTAATGCTTTTAATCAACAGTTTGGAATGGATATATTCGATGTCTATGGTGATGTGATTACCAAATATAGGAATATGAATTTGTTATCTGTAGAAAATGATGTAATTGCCCTAACAAAACAGGGGCTTGATGTAAGCAACAGTATTTTTAGTGATTTCTTAATAGATGAAGATATTTAGAAAGGAGTTTTTTTATGAAGCTTATTAATATAACAGATGTTAAAACATTTATGTACTGCATTTTAATTAAGGATATGTTTGACAATTTTTTGCTGGAGGATGCCTCTATAACCACCTACAATACCTTTAATATTGACGGACATATTGTCAAGTCATATTTTACTGATGAGGAATATTCAAATATACCAGAAGAGCTTTCCTATTGGCATAGTATGAAGCCTATTTGCTATGACTTAATAAAAGGTAAAATAACTCCTGTTAAGTTTAAGTTTATACTAAAGGCTGACAGCAAGCTTACTGCCTCATTATTAGAGGAAAATAGTCTATCATTTTCACTAAAGGATATTGGTGGGCTTTACATAAATATCCGTTACGAAAATAATACACTTGATTGTATATCAGCTACCAATTTGAATTTATTTACCTTAGATAAATCTTTGGAAAATGTCTGGGACGAATATGTAAAAAAATTTCTTGCTCCGTTATCTTAATTATCGAATAATGTCTTTTAAAAAAAGTCATAAGTATAATATTCTTATACCTATGACTTTTTAAATTTTTCTTCCTCCAAGGCTGCCTACTGTACCACAAACTGTTCTGTAAATAGCTCTGACTGTACTGCTGCAATATTATTTTCTGTTGAGTAAATATTATTGCTATCACTTAATGCTGATAATTCCTGTGCCAAAAGATTTGCCTGCAAATCTGTATATGTATCAACACCATACACTCCATTTGACTGGGTATTATCAGCTCCACATAAGGTGCTTAATACATCTTCCGGAAGCTCCTCATATATAAGCTTTGGTTCAGATGAACTAACTGTGGCAGTTCTGCCATCATCAAATACTAATTGGTAGTTTCTATAATATGCTCTATACCTAAAGTTTAACAGTTCGATACTGTCACCAC
>ENA-OUQF01000009-OUQF01000009.1-human-gut-metagenome-genome-assembly--contig:-NODE-9-length-237462-cov-21.979306_pt1 | contig 237462 bp, 159 predicted proteins | sample MGYA00237947_ERZ548826 | MGnify/ENA primary metagenome ERZ548826 (study PRJEB26490, sample SAMN05194701) | human gut metagenome | biome: terrestrial biome; feature: human-associated habitat... | reverse complement strand
GATGTTGCGGCGGACGGGGAGGAGGGCGATGATGTAGCCGATGAGGGCTACACCGGCGATGGTGGCGAGGACGTCCTGCCACTGGAGGATTACGGGGTAGGCGTTCACGAGGAAGCTGCCGGGCATCTTGATGAAGCCGAAGTGCTGCTGGGCGAGGGAGAAGCCTATGCCGACCACAAGGCCGGCGGCGAGGCCGAGCAGGGAGATGAGCCAGCCTTCGAGGGTGAAGGTGCGGCGGAGCATCTGGTCGGTGGCCCCGAGGCTGCGGTAGGTCTCGATGTCATCCTTTTTCTCGATGATGAGCATCGTGATGCTGCCGAAGATGTTCAGGGCGATGATGATTATGACGAATATGAGGATGAGGTAGATGGCCGCCTTCTCGTAACGCATCATCTTGTAGAGCGACGGATTCTGGCGGAAGCGGTCCAAAACCTTGAATTCAGGGCCTAACTCTTTCTGAATATGCTTGATCGCGGAACGGATGTCTTTCGCGGTGGAGCCTTCGGCCAGACGGATCTCCACTCCTGAGACCTCTTCCTCATAGCCAAGCAGCTTTCTCATCTCTTCGATCGGCACGATCATCAGATCATCGTCAATCTGCTGGTTGACCGAGAATATTCCTGAAGGGCGCATCCGTACGGTTTCAATCGAGGCCGCCGGGTTCGCAAGCGAGAAATTCCTGTCCCTGATCGGGAAATATAATTCCGCGGAGGCGAGGAAGGCCGGGTTCATGCCCATCTTGTATGCCAGGCCCGCGCCGACAACCATCTGCGGCAACTGGCCTTTGTGTAGGGAGAACTCTCCGTTGGTGATGTGTTCCGCAAGAGGAGATTCCGCCTCGAAAGCGCTGTCCACGCCCTTGGCCTTGGCTATTCCCTGATGCCCGTCATAGTCCACGAACACATTCTCCTGAAGGATGAGGTCATATTCATCTATAAGAGGATTCTGCCTTATGCGGTCGAACGTTTCACCATTGGGAATGAACACCTTGCCTTTGGCGGGGGTTATGAGTATGTCCGGCTCCACGTTGCTGAGTGTCGATTTGACAAGCTCGTCGAAGCCGTTGTAGATGGACAGGATGATGATCAGCGCAGCCGTCCCTATAGCCATACCGACGGCACTGATCGCGGAGATGATGTTGATCACGTTGTGTGACTTCTTCGCGAACAGGTACCGTCGGGCTATGAAAAGGGGCAGGTGCATAACCACCTCTGTTATTCAGGCTTGTAGGAGTCCTTCAGGGCTGTAGTCTTGTTGAATATCACCTTGTCGGCGGTGCTGTCCGGATCCTTGTAGTAGTAGCCGGTGCGCTCGAACTGGACGGCGATTCCGGAGTTGTCCTCAAGGAGGGCAGGCTCGGCGTAACCCTTGGCGATGGTGAGTGACTCAGGGTTGAGGAAGTCCTTGTAGTCCTTGTCCTCAGGGATGGAGTTCATGTCCTCCTTGACGAAGAGACGGTCGTAGTTGCGGATCTCGATCTCTTGGGCATATTCAGTTGAAACCCAATGGATCGTGCCTTTGACAGAGCGCCATTCGCCTCCTCCCGGCTTCGTGGTCGGGTCGTAGGTGCACCTCAGCTCGACAACATTGCCCTCGGCATCCTTGACGACCTCCTCGCACTTGATGATGTAGGTGTATTTCAGACGAACCTCTCCGTCTGGTTTGAGGCGGAAGAACTTCTTCGGAGCGTCCTCCATAAAGTCGTCGCGCTCGATGTAGAATTCTCCCGTGAACGGAACCTTGCGGGTGGCTCCCTCCGGCTCGGCAGGGTTGAGAGGGCAGTCGAACCACTCCACCTTGCCCGGCTCCCAGTTGGTGAGGGTGACCTTCAAAGGTTTCTGAACGACCATATACCTGTTGGCCCTTGCGTTAAGATCCTGGCGCACACACCATTCCAAAAGCTGGATGTCCATCATCTGGTCACGCTTTGAGACTCCGATCTTCTCGCAGAACATCTTGAGGGCCTCGGCGGTGTAGCCACGGCGGCGAACTCCGCAGAGAGTAGGCATACGTGGATCGTCCCATCCGGAGACAAGGCCTTTCTGGACGAGTTCCAGAAGCTTTCTCTTGCTCATCAGGGTGTAGGTGAGGTTCAGTCTGGCAAACTCGTACTGATGGCTCGGCCAGATCTCAAGGGTCTTGATGAACCAGTCGTACAGAGGTCTGTGGACATCGAACTCAAGAGTGCAGATCGAGTGGGTGATGTGCTCTATTGAGTCGCACTGGCCGTGGGTGAAGTCGTACATCGGGTAGATGCACCACTTGTCGCCCGTGCGGTGATGCGATGCGTGCTTGATCCTGTAGAGAATCGGATCGCGGAACATCATGTTCGGGGAGGCCATGTCGATCTTCGCGCGGAGAACCTTCTCTCCGTCAGCGTATTTTCCGGCCTTCATGTCCCTGAACAGACGGAGGTTCTCCTCCACGGAGCGGTTCCTGTAAGGACTCTCGGTTCCCGGCTTGTCCACGGTGCCGCGTCCCTTGCTGATCTCCTCCTGTGTCTGGTCGTCCACGTAGGCCTGACCGCGCTCGATCATCTGCTCGGCCCAGGCGTAAAGCTGGTCGAAATAGTCGGAAGCGTAAAGTTCCTTGTCCCACTGGAAGCCGAGCCACTGGATGTCCTCCTTGATCGAATCGACATATTCAGTGTCCTCCTTGGTCGGGTTGGTGTCGTCAAAGCGCAGGTTGGTCTTTCCGCCGTACTTCTGGGCGAGCCCGAAGTTGATGCAGATGCTCTTCGCGTGTCCGAGATGGAGGTACCCGTTGGGCTCCGGAGGGAAACGTGTCATCACGCTCTTAACTCTTCCGGACTTCAGGTCGTCCTCTATTATCTCCTCAAGAAAGTTGAGTCTTTTCGGCTCCTCGGCCGTTGGATTTTTCGCTTCTTCCATTGTTCTGTCAGTATTAAACTCACAAAAATACAAAAATATTCCGCTGTTTGTCCAATCCTTGAAAGTTGTTTTCAAATTATTTGAAAAGCTTCTGAATATTTTGGAAAGTACTTGCTTTTTTGAAAACTGTTGAATATCTTTGCACATATTATAATATGTATGAACAAACATCGTATTGTATGAGTGACTATAAATAATTAATAGCATTATGGATTCAAAAAGTTTATTTTCATTCGCCGTTGTTTCGGCTGTCGCGGCGTTCGTTTCGTTCGGCTGCTCTAAGGGAGACGACGCGCTCTCGTCCGCTAAACTCACAGCGGATCAGGAGAGCATTGTGGTTGAGAAGTACGATGAGAACATCGCGTTCAACCTCAGTTGGGATGAGGTCGGCGGCGCTTCCAAGTATTTTGTGCAGTTCACCGCTGATTCGGATCCGGAGTTCCTCAAGGCTTATGTGAAGGATGCCGTGGACGGAACGTCTCTTGCCGTGACTTACGATGATATGAAGGCGATCCACAACTCGACGGGTGTCTTGTCCGACTACCAGCTCTTGGTAAGGGTTCTGTCCGAAACGGAAGGGATGACTTCCAGCTATTCCAATAAGGTGAGAGTCAATGTCGGCTTAGCGATCTGGCCGGACATCGATATGCTTTATCTTTGCGGCGACGCTTGTGCCGGAAGCTGGAACATAGGCACTGTCCCGAGTGTGCATTTTACACCGAGGAATGGTCTTATGTACGATGTCTATGAATGGGCAGGCAAGCTGACGGCGGGCGGCGGATTCCGCATAAACACCAAGGACAACTGGTTTCCTTCCATTATGAAGTCTACGGTGGATGGGGCTCCGGTCTATGTGGGAAGCTCGTCAATTTACTACGAAGACGAGTCCCTGTACGAGCATTTTTCTGTCTCAGAGACAGGCGTTTATGCCGTGACTGTGGATCTGACTGATTTCAAGGCGATCAAGGTGGATATCGTGAAAAAATAGCCCCGATGCGCGTGGGACTGGCAGACAGAACCTTGCAGGCTGTGAATATATGTGAATATATTAATAATGGTTGGTTAATCAAGTGTGGCCGGAGTCGTTTCTGAATGACTCCGGCGTTTGTTTTTAGCGTTCCGCCTCTATGAAGTAGGTGAAGCGGTCGGCTCTGTAGTACCCGACATTGTGCTCCACCGGCTTTCCGTTAACGTCATACACGCATCTTTTCCTGATAAGGATCGGGTCTGTCGCCTTGATCTCAAGCTTCTCGGCGATTTTTTCTCCAGCGAGCGACGCAGAGATGCCTTCCTTGCTGGTCTTGACGGCCACTCCGAAATCCTTTTCCAAAAGTTCGTACAACGGGCGGTTGAAATTCTCCTCGCCTGTGAGCGGGATTTCCGGATTGAAGTAGGAAACAAAATAGACGAAAGGATGCTCTTCGTCACCTCTTAGCCTTTCTAATTTCATACAGCGCATCCCCTCCTTTATTCCGAAGAAGTTGGAAATCTCTGAGGTGGGCACCTGTCTGCTGATGTGAAGCTCGTAGTTTATGACCTTGATGCCAAGCTGGCTCATCTCCTGCGAGAAACTCAGCCAGTTCTTGACCCCAACCATCATATTGCTCTTTACCACTTTGGTCCCGTAGCCCTTCTTGCGTACCAAAAGCCCTTCGAACACAAGCTTGTTGATGGCCTGCCTTAGGGTGTTTCTTGAGATTTTGAGCTGCTCCGCAAGCTCGGTCTCTTTAGGAAGCAACTTCCCGTTCTGGTACTCTTCTTTCTCTATCAGCGACCTTAGTAGATTCTCGGCTTGCTGATGAAGAGGAACGCTGCTGTTATGGTCTATGTTCATCTTTTTAGTTGTCAGAAATGTTTGAACAAATGCGTGCTGTCGTGCCTTTGTTTGTTTTTGCAAAGATAATTAAATAAAATTTAACTCAAAATTTGTGTTTTAAAATCGAATTAGTATATTTGCACAAAGTTATGTATGTACGAACATAATAACACCAATACTGATAATTATTATTGTTAATACTTTTATTATGATTCTTAAACATTCTCCAAAGTTGATCACCTTGTTGGTGACATCGCTTATGGCCTTGTCTGCCTTTGCCCAGACAAAGGAGATCAAGGGAACTGTCACGGATCCCCAAGGAAATCCTGTGGTCGGCGCCAGCGTTATGGTCGCCGAACTTAAGAATGTCGGTACGGTCACGGACGTTGACGGTCTTTTTACCGTCACATTGTCCGAAGGCCAGGCTGCCGATGCTAAATCATTGGTTGTCTCGTGCATCGGAATGACCACAGTGAATGTGACCATCCCGGTTGACGGCAAGCCTGTTTCCGTCCTCCTCGAGGATGACTCGTCACGGCTTCAGGAACTGGTTGTCATCGGTTACGGATCTGTCAAGAAAAAGGATCTGACTGGTTCTGTGACCAATCTGTCTGACAAGCAGTTCAACAAAGGTGTCGTGACATCCGTCTCCGATATGGTGTCCGGTCAGGTGGCCGGTCTTGTCATCACGAAAGAGGGCGGAGATCCGACCACTGGGGCTACGATGCGCCTTAGGGGCACGACTTCGCTGGTTGGAGGCAACGGCCCGCTCGTGGTGATCGACGGAGTTCCGGACGCATCGATGAACCTTGTCTCGCCGGAGGATGTGGAGTCAATCTCTGTCCTCAAGGACGCTTCGGCTGCGGCGATTTACGGAGCACGCTCCGCCAACGGTGTGATCATCATCACGACCAAAAAGGGACGCGAGGGCAGGACATCTGTCTCCTATAACGGTTACTACGCTCTTGAGAGAGCCGCGAACAATCTGGATATGCTGACTGCCGATGAATGGAGAGCTTACGTTGCGGAAAACAACATCACTTCCGCCATTGACTATGGCTATGACACCAAATGGTGGGAGGAGATGCTGAGGACAGGGTCTTCCCAAAGCCACAGCGTCAGCCTGACCGGAGGCACGGCCAACACGCAGTACAGGGCCGGGGTTACATTCCTTGACCAGAAGGGAATCGTGCTTGAGAATGGTCTCAGGCGCATAAACGCCAATGCGTCCATCTCCCAGAAAGCGATGAACGACAAACTGAAGATTGACCTCTCGATGATGACTACGTACGAGGACTGGACGGATATGTCCTGGAACAGCAACATCTGGAGTTATGCTTATAACCTCAACCCTACGATGCCGGTCTACAACAACGGCAACCCTGATGAGGGCTATTTCCAGCCTTACGGCTATCTTAAGTACAATCCGGTGTCGGAGTTGAAACTGACGGATATGGACAAGAGCAGGAACTATTCGCAGGGTAGACTTGCGGCTGAGTACAAGATATTCCCGTTCCTTTCGGCTAATGTGAGCGGTTCGATGTCACGCAACAGCTTCAGTTCGGGTTTCTATGTTCCGAGGAGCGCCGAGTCAGGCCTGTCCACGAACGGCACGGCCACCAGAACCGCCAGTCTTGACAGGATGAAACTTCTTGAGGCCAACATCACATTCGATAAACTGTTCGCCGACACCCACAAGGTTAACTTTGTGGCAGGTTACTCTTGGCAGGAGTACGTCTCCGAGAGCGGAAGCGCCTCGAACCGTAACTTCTCCACTGACGCGTTCTCCTACAACAACCTTGGAGCGGGAATGGATCTTATGGAGGGAGACGTGGCCTCCTACAAGGCTTCGTCCAGACTGATCTCTTTCTACGGGAGACTCAACTATGACTACAAGAGCAAGTATCTCTTCACTGCCACGCTGCGCCGCGATGGTTCATCGAAGTTCGGAAGAAACAACAAGTGGGGTTATTTCCCGTCAGCCTCGGCTGCCTGGCGTGTGTCCGCCGAACCGTTTATGGAAGGTCTTGAGTGGATTGATGACCTGAAGGTCAGGGCTTCATACGGAGTGACAGGCAACCAGGACATCGGTAACTACAGGACTATGGCGATCTATGGCGCTTCCGGCTACTACTATGACTCTGGGAAATTCTATGCCCAGTACGCTCCGAGCCAGAACGAGAATCCTAATCTGAGGTGGGAGCGCACGGCTCAGCTTGACCTCGGAATCGACTTCGCGTTCTTTGACAATAGGCTGAGAGGCTCTGTCGAGTATTACGACAAGCGTACCTCGGATCTTCTTTACTCCTATCCTGTGCCTGTTCCGCCTTATCAGTATGGAACGATGATGGCGAACGTCGGAAAGGTCAGCAACAAGGGTGTCGAGATCACTGTATCCGGAACTCCTGTGACTGCCGGTGACTTCAGATGGGACGCGAGCGTCAACTTTGCGACAAACAGGAATATGGTTGAGAGCCTCTCGAACGAGGAGTTCTCAAGGGACAAGGTCTATCTTGGAGCATACTCCCTTACCGGTCTCGCCGAGACAACGGCTATTCTGGAGTCCGGACATCCTATCGGAACGTTCTACGGCGCGAAGTACATCGGCACTGACGAGGACGGAATATTCCAGTACGAGGACGTGAACGGTGACGGTAAGTTCGTCTATACCGACGACAGGACTTACATCGGCAATCCGCAGCCTGATTTCACGATCAACTTCTCCAGCCAGTTCACCTACAAGAATTGGTATGCGTCTTTCCTTCTGCGCGGTGTCTTCGGCAACGATGTCCTGAACGGAACAGACCTGTATCTCGGTGACATTGACCGTCTTCCTGGAGAGAACGCCCTTAAGTCGGCCTTGACCAGGACCTCGCAGACGAAGGTATATTCATCGTATTTCATCGAGGATGGCAGTTTCGTCCGCCTTGACAACATCCAGTTAGGCTACAATTTCAAACTGAAAGAGTCCGCTCCTGTGAAGCAGATCAGGCTTTCTTTGACGGCCAACAACCTGTTTATCATCACCGGCTATTCAGGAATTGATCCGGAAGTCGGTCAGGATGGACTTTACTTCGGAATCGATGCCAGAAAGTACTACCCTAAGACACGCTCAGTGTCCCTTGGTCTGAACATCACTCTCTAAAAACAAGACTTGAAAAATGAAACATATTGACAAATTGTTTGTCGCGGCCATCGCCGTTTCTTCGGTGGCCTGCACGAATCTGGACGAGAAGCTTTACAGCTACATTTCCCAGGACAATTACGGAACGACCACGGAGGAGATGAACTCTCTCATCGGGCCGGCCTACGGCACGATGGCAAATTACATCGACGGCTATTTCTGGTACGGGATGTGCGCCGGAGATGACTACATCATCCCTTCTCGCGGCTACGACTGGAACTCCGGCGGCATCTACCGCCACACCCACGAACACATATTCACCGCTGAGGAGGCGAATGATGTCTATAATTTCTGGCATTTCTCCGATGTCACAACCATCAACAAGATTATGAATCTCGTGGAGAACACCACTGTCGAGATTCCAGACCGAGAGAGGGTTGTGGCCGAGTTGCGCGGACTCAGAGCCTGGTGGTATTTCTATATGATGGACAAGATGGGCCCGATTCCGATCGTCACCAAATTCGATGACTCCATTCCGACAAACAAGGGCGTGACCCGTAAGGATGTGTATGATTTCATCGAGAGCGAGCTTCTGGACATCATCCCGTCCCTCAATGAGGAAGTCACTGTGGCGACTTATGCGAAATTCACCAAGTGGGTGGCCTACACGCTGCTGGCTAAGCTTCGCATCAATGCCGAGGTCTATACCGGAACACCTGACTGGAAAGGGACTGAGGAGGCTCTTGACGCTGTCATCGGCAGCGGAAAGTACATCCTTGAGCCTGACAACAACACCAATTTCCTTGTCAACAACGAAGGCTCAAGGGAGAACATTTTCGTGATTCCTTACGACAACGAGCATTTCAAATGCTATTTCATCCCTTATCAGATGTCCTGGCATTACAACGTTCAGGAGACTATGGGTGTGCGCTTCGGATGCTGGAACGGCCCGTGCTTCACTCCGAGCTTTATGAAGTCCTATAATCAGGATGACAAGCGCCTCGGCTGGTTTATGTACGGCCCGCAGTACGCCAAGGACGGAACGCCTCTTCAGGACAGGAACGGTAACCCGCTGGACATCACCATCGAGATGAAGGACTACGCCAACGCCACCGAGGTGGAGGGAGCGCGCATTCTGAAATGGGAGGTCGAGGAGAACGGCTACAATCATCTGGACAATGACTTCGCCGTCTTCCGCTATGTGGATGTGCTTTTGATGAAGGCGGAATGTCTTCTCCGCACCGGCAAGACCCAGGAGGCTACAGATCTCGTCAACGAATGCAGAAAGCGTAATTTTGACAATTACGACGAGAGCAAGTCGATCAAGACGCTGACTCTCGACGAGCTTCTGGCCGAGCGTGGACGCGAGTTAGTGGTTGAGGGATGGCGTCGCAATGACCTTATCCGTTTCGGCAAGTTTATGGGCACGTTTGATTTCAAGACTACGGTTGACGATTCGGACGGACACACTTTGCTGTTCCCGATTCCTCAGTCTGTCATCGACAACAACGACCAGATTGTACAGAACAGCCCGCGTTATTGATAAGTTATTGACACTAAGACTGGCCCGGACTTCATCTTGTGTCCGGACCGGTCTGATTACATTATGAGTATGAAGAGGTCTGCGGTTCTGTTGTTTTTTGTTTTCCTGTCTCTGCGGCTTGCGGCGGCGGGCATACCTTCTTTGGATTATGGAAAAGGCCTTGCGGGACTGGTCGGTGACGGATCTTTCCTTGTCAGGACAACTCCGGACGGCTACGAATGCGTGCGGGGAGGCTTCTTTTCCGGAAAGTCCGGCCAGGAAGCCTTGTGCGTCGGATCATCGTTTTTCCCCGGCGGTGTCGAGTACATCCACTCTGACGGAACAAGAATCCTTTACGGCGCGGCGAACGGCGCTGTTGTGGCGGCGGTCTGCGGTCCCTCGTCTCCCGAAGGCTTTGAAAGTCTGGGCAGGAATGAATATGACGAACTTAAACGGAGTCTCTACAAGCCTTACACAGAAGGGCTTTTGATCTCCACACCTGACAACACGCTTGACAAGTCTGTCCAATTCTCCCAGTATCTTCTTGATCTGGGATTCAACGGTCGCTTTATGCTTTGCGAACTGTTCCGTTGGCTTGACATCTGGGCCAGGGATTTGGGTTCCGGACTGATGCCGGGAGCCCTGGCCACAGGTCGGCCTTCGCAGGCGAGGAAGTCATTGGATTATGACCTTGCCCGTTACGCCAGATGTCTGCCTTCCGACTGCAAGAACACAAACGATCCTTCTCAGGGAGGCACCGCCGAGGGAATCGGCTGGACGGTGCGCTCGATCTGGAACTACTATATGTACTCCGGTGACAAGGCTCTTTTGGAAAAGGATATGTCCGTGATGCGTCCTTGGGTGGATTTCTGGGCGAGACGAGACTATGATGAGGACGGGCTTATCATTGACGTGACCGAGTTTATGGACCATATGATAATGATGCTCACGACCCAGGGAGTCTCGACCTTGGCGGCGAACGCGATGTATTCGTCGATGTTCCTATTCTCGGCAAGGATAGAGGAGGAACTGGGAAACACAGGCGGAGCGGAGAAGTGGCGTTCCCTTTATGAAAGAACCCGCGACGCGTTGAACTCAGTTTACTGGAACGAGGAGGAAGGCTATTTCAACAATATGACTCTGTGGGGTGACGTTAGCCGCCGGAGCGCGCAGGCCTCGCAGGCGATGCTCCTGAAAATCGGGGCTACCGACCGGACACGGACGCGGCGGACGCTTCAGTACCTCAGGGAACACAATTGGGTGGATTTCGGCTCGCTCACGATCACTCCGAAGATGAATCACGTCCCTCTCTCGAATGATCAGAATATGAACGTCTGGCCTTGGTGGAACTACTGGGAGGCCGAGGCGCGTCTGAACAACGGTGACGTGGACGGAGGGTATTGGCTTCTTTCCCAAGGGGCTTCATCCATCAATGATGAGAAATATCCCGGTCTGATGGAGGAGAATTTCGACCTTTCGGGAAAGACTTTCGGCGGCAATGCGTTTCCTACCGCAGCAGGGAATATGCTGGAGGTTGTGGTGAAGGATCTTATGGGTGTCAAGGCGGTCAAGGCCGGCTGGGAAGAGGCGATGGTCTCTCCGAATGTCCCTTCGTCCTGGAAGAATTATTCTTGCCGAGTGCCTGTGCCGGATGGCTTCATCACGCTGACGGTCAAGAACCGCAGGATGAAAGTGGTCGTTGAATCACCTGTCGTGAAAAAAGTCATCGTCGCCGCGGGCGTGTCTGTCGTGGGAGCGGAGAAAGTAGTGTCTTCTGAGAATGAGGCTCAGGAGGAGGCGTGTGAATATTTACCTGTCCGTCCGAAGCCTGTGCCGCCTGTCCCTTCCGGTCTTGCGGTCCAGTTCTTTGACAGCCGCGTCCATCAGGCTCCGTTGGCTTCAATTCCGGATAAGATTGACATCGAGGCTTTGTCGATGATTGACGTAAGCCGCTACACTCATCTGGTGATTCAGGGAAACATATTGCCTCGTTCGGCGCGTGAGTCCATCGAAAGGTTCGTGCGTCGGGGCGGTCAGGTGATTTTCTTCGGAGCGACCGTGAATGCCAAGAACGACCAGGATGGCGCGGGAATCCTCGGAGAGCAGTGCGGAATCGTCGATTGGGTGGATTTCCTTCCCGAAAGAAAGAAGACGTTCATCTATGACTGGGAGCAGAAGGCTGTTGACTACCCTCGCTATTCCGACTACATCTACACAGCGGGCGTTGTCGTTCCTTCTGAATATTCAGGAAAGGACATCTATTTTGAGATCGGCCCTCTGACCGGGCTTGACTCCGTCTTTGTCAACGGCGCTCTTGTCGGGACATATTCAGAAATGGAAAAATTCCGCTCGCAGGAGTATCCCGCCGCCACTGACTACCCTAACAGCAATGAGTATATGAGGCTGGGAAGACTGTATGTAATCCCTGCGTCAAATCAGGATTTCATTCATTTCGGTGAGGCCAATACGGTGGAGATCCGCATCCGCAGGGATGTCTGCAAGGAGGGACTGACTGATCGCAACGCTCCGAATCTTGGAGTGATGACGGGGAACAGAACCTGGCAGTATGTCGATGAGGACATTCCTGGATTCGGCTTCGAGTTCCCTAAGCGCAAAGGTGTCAACTATTGGGGAAACGAGAAGTTCTTCAATTCCTGGAGCACGGCCCAAGGCCTGTTCGGATTCTCGAAAAACGGTCAGGGTGTCGCGTTTGTGGACGGGACAATCTTGGAGGGTATTCCGTACAAGTCAATTCAGGTGGACGCTGTCTACACAGACTTCGCGTTGTTCGCTCCGATGAACTTTGAGGTGCTGGCTGTGACGACGACCTCCGAGCGGCTTCTCTATCCTATGGAGACAGAGCGCTATCCGTGCGCCGTCAGGATAGTCCACAACGACAATGGAGGAGGCTACGTCTTGATAGCTCCGGCTCTTTCCAAAGGGGTTCTGGGCTGTAATATTCTTAAAAGATTGACGAAATGAGAGGTAAGATAGCGCTTGCCGTGGTTTTGGCCGCGGCGTTGGGAATGGTGGAGTCGCTCTCCGCCGCTGCGAGGGAAAGGCGTGTGGACTACAGATACGCGCCTGCCTGGCAACAGTCCGCGACATCCTTCCCGGATGACAATTTCAAGACACTTGTGGGGCCGTCCGGACAGCTCCTTTATGAGTATGGCGGATGTTTTTTCCCATATTCGCTTGACAAGGGTTTCAAGACTGTGATTCAGATGCTTGCCGACGAGGACCAGAAGTTTGTTTCGACGTCTTTGATGTCCGCCAAGATTCCGGCTGTTGTGCTGGACGCGTCTTTGGGAGACCTCGCGGTCACGCAAAGGATCTACTCAAGGTCGGAGAGTCTGCTGTCGGGGGCTTTGGCTCGAAGACCGTTTACCTCTGATCGTGAGGATGTTGTCTATACTGTGGTCAGAAACACTTCCAATCATCCGGAGACCATCACTCCGATGGTCGTGGTCAATTCGGAACATAAGGTAAGCGTGGATGGCAGGGTTGTGACAATCGGGGGGAAGGAGCGGTTCGTGATGTCCCTTCCCACCGTCAGGGTACGTGGCAATCTGGCTGATTTCAAGACCATCATCGAGTTGCAGCCTGTCGATGTTCCATCTGGCGGGGAATGCATAGTGGTCGGAGCCTATGACAACGGATTGGATTCCCGTTTTTCGGAAAGGCTTCTGTCGGATGTGGACGAGACAGTGAAGTCAATACCATCCGATTTCTCCAGAGTCTGTGATTATTGGGAGAAGGAGAGCGGGATACCGTACGGGCATATTCAAGTGCCTGACAAGGAGATTCAGAATCTGCTTGATGCGTCTGTCCGTGGAATATGGCAGGCCCGCGAGGTGGTCAACGGCCATCTGAGCCTTCAGGTCGGCCCAACGTGCTACAGAGGCCTGTGGATTGTGGACGGAGCGTTCCTTTCCGAGGTGTCCGCTATGCTTGGATGCGGTGAGGACGCGTGCGCCGGCATAGAGTACAGTCTTTCGTTTCAGAACGAGGATGGAGGGTTCGCCAAGCTCAATCCTACTTTCTGGAAGGAGAACGGTCTGATTCTCTGGACAAGCGTCAGACATTCGATGCTTACCCAGGACAAGGAATGGCTCAGGTCCAGATGGGACAAACTGTCAAAGACAGTCGATTTCATCAAGATTCTAAGAGGACGTACCTTGGAGAATGACATACCTGAGGATGACGGCCTGATTCCTCCCGGCTATATAGACGGCGGTCTTGCCGGCGGGAAGGATACCCCTGAATATTCCAACGTCCTGTGGAATCTGGCGGGTCTCAAGGCGATGGGCACCGCCGCCCGGTGGATCGGAGAGACTGAGGACGCGGCCGTCTGGAGTAAGGAATATGAGGATTTTTACGATGCGTTCAGGAAGGCGGCGGCAAGGGATCTGGCGACAGACTCCTTCGGGAACCGCTACTTGAACAATATGATGAGACCTTGTCAGCGCGACCTCCCGCAGCGCGCGCAATGGACGTTCTGCCAGAGTGTCTATCCCGGGCAGGTTTTCGAGGCCGGGGACTCCGTTGTCATAGGAACAATGAATATGCTTGAGACCACCCTCCAGGAGGGTGTCGTGATGGGCACGGGTTGGATTCCAGAAGGAATCTGGAACTATTTCGCAAGTTTCTACGGACACGCCTGGCTCTGGAACGGCCGCGGTGACAAGGCTGCTGACGCTCTGTACGCCTTTGCCAACCACGCCACCCCGATGTACGCCTGGAGGGAGGAACATAATCCCCGCGATCTGCAAGACAGGTATGTCGGTGATATGCCGCATAATTGGAGCAGCGCCGAGTTCATCCGCCTTGCCTCTCATCTGCTTCAGATCGACAGAGGAGACTCTCTGCATCTGTTGGAAGGGATTCCCGCTGAATGGCTTGGCCCTGGAATGCGTACCGAGATCAATGAAATGGCTACCCCGTTCGGCCCTCTGTCGTTCTCGTTGGAGGTGGATTCCGACGGCAGGAAGGCAAGGTTGTCCGTGAAGGAATTGTCTGACAACTGCTCCAAGATAGTTGTCCACACTTCCGGTTGGGGTTCGGTACGGGGAAAAGATGTGACGGAACTCTCTCCTGAACGTGAGAATGTCTTGACAATTAAATTAATACGTAATAAATCATAATGTCGTTTACTATGAAAGATAAGGAAATAATTGATTCGGAAGTCTATTTTGACAGCGAGGAACTGAGAGGAAAAGGGGTGACGGAAAGTGTGCGTGTCTTGGGGGATCTTCAAGGTGTTTTCGGCGATGGGAAGGCTTTCTCGTCTATGGATCTGTCACAGGAAATCTACCGTGTGGCGTCGTTCCTGCCGGTGAGCGAGGGAACTCCTGGCGGACTCTACATCGGGATAACGTATCTGGCTCCAGGAAAGGTAGGAGACGAATATTTTATGACAAAGGGCCATTTCCACAAGAACCCTGACAGCGCCGAATACTATTGGGGGGTGAAAGGAAAGGGTATGCTGATTCTTATGGACGAGGGCAGGAATGTCTGGGCAGAGAGGATGTGTCTCGGATCGTTGCATTACATTCCCGCAGGTGTCGCCCATAGGGTGGCCAATGTCGGAGACACGTGTCTGGTGTTCGCCGCCAGCTGGCCTTCGGACGCGGGACACGACTACGAGACAATCGCGGAGAAGGGCTTTGCCCGCAGATTGCTTGATGTGGACGGAAGCCCGGAATTGGTGTAGGTTATGTACTTCGTAGGAATTGATCTTGGAGGGACGGTGATCAAGATAGGCCTTGTCTCTGACGGAAAGGTCTTGGACACCATAAGACTGGAGGCGGATTCGCGGAACGGATTGGCGGCCAGACTCGATCCGATGGCCGGGGCAGTGGACGAGCTTCTCGCAAGGTCAGGGCTTTCCTCCGCATCCTTGGGAGGAATCGCTTTGGCTTTTCCCGGAATCGTGGATGTGAGGAACGCCAGAGCCTTGGGCACCAACGCCAAGTACGATGACGCTCCCGGAGTTGATTTGAAGGCTTGGGCCGGAGAACACTGGAATGTGGGTCTTGCGATGGACAACGACGCCCGTATGGCCACTGTAGGGGAGTGGCTCTACGGAGCCGGCAAAGGATGTGGGCAGATGGTGATGATGACCATCGGCACCGGCATCGGTACGGGAGTCGTCCTTGACGGGCGGCTTCTTTACGGGCGCAATTTCTGCGCAGGTTCTCTCGGCGGACACATTATTGTGGACTACAAGGGGCGCAGATGCTCCTGTGGCAACATCGGATGTGTCGAGGCGCAGGGGTCATCATTCTTCCTGCCTCGGATCATTCAGGAACTTGACGGTGTGTCGGCCGGGTTCGCTCAGGATTCGGACAACTGGAATTTCAGGACATTGTTCGCAAAGTACCGCGATGGTGACCCTGACGCCGAGACGGTCGTGAGGTCTTGTATGGATGTGTGGTCCGCCGGGATAATCAATTATATTCACGCCTACGACCCCGAGATTGTGGTGATGGGAGGAGGCATTATGGGAAGCGCCGACATCATCCTTCCCTATGTGAGGAAGAAGGTGGAGGCTTTCGCCTGGCAGCCAGGCGGCAAGGTCGGGATCGTGGCCTCCGAATTAGGGGATAACGCTGCCTTGCTTGCCGCGGAATATTATTTCAGAAAGTAGTTTTTGTAGAATATGGGAAAGTATTTGAATGGCTTGAAGCCAAATTATGACAAGTATCCCGTGGTGAGGATGTCCGGGACTTGCCTCAGGGGATGGGAAGAGATAATGGACAGCCTCAGGGCGAGGGTGTCTTCCGGCTCCGTCTTCGTGTTTGAGTGCTATCAGGGTGTGTATGATGATGAGATCCTCGGGGCGATAGCGGCGGCGTTCCCGGGAGCGCCTGTCTACAAGTCCGCGGACGCTATGAAAGAGGAGGATGTCCTATACTCGATTCTCAAGGATGACATCACGGATGACAGGGTCTTCGGCTACATCACGAGGTACACTATGGATGTCTATTTCGATGACGCTAAGGTGAAAAGGATGCGCGAGGCCATCGCCGAGGACAATTCTGAGATTCGGATTGTCTATGGCACGGGTGCGTCATACATCTGCGGCGAGCCGGGGACGCTTGTCTATCTGGATATGGCCAGATGGGAGATCCAGATGCGTTTCCGCGCGGACGGGGTCTCCAATGTCGGTTTCTCCAACAAAGGCCAGAGCGCCTCGCTCCAGTACAAACAGGGATTCTTTGTGGACTGGCGTGTTCTGGACAGATGGAAGAAGCGTATTCTTAAAAAAATAGACTTGTTCCTTGACACGAATGTCCCAGGAGATCCTAAGATGATTTCCGCTGCGACATTCTTCAAAGGAATGGACGCCGCGGTCTCGGGGCCTTTCAGGGTCGTGCCTTACTTCGACCCTGGTGTCTGGGGAGGGCAGTGGATGAAGGAGGTCTGCGATCTTGACAGCGCCTCGCCGAACTTCGCCTGGTGCTTTGATTGTGTCCCGGAGGAGAACAGCCTTTACCTTGGCTTTGACAACGCGCGTTTTGAACTGCCTTCCATAGATGTGGTCTTCACTCGTCCTGTCGAGTTGCTCGGACTGAATGTCTATGGCCGTTTCGGGGACGAGTTCCCGATCCGTTTTGACTTTCTGGACACGATGCAGGGAGGCAATCTGAGTCTTCAGGTGCATCCGCTGATCGAGTATATTCAGGAAAAATTCGGAATGCATTACACCCAGGAGGAAAGTTACTACATCCTCGATGCTGAGGAGGAGGCGAAAGTGTATCTCGGCGTGAAGTCGGGCGTGTCTCCGGACGAGATGATCGATTCCTTGCGTCAGGCGCAGAAGACAGGGACTTTCGACGCCGGGAAATATGTCGGCTGCTATCCTGTCAAGAAGCACGACCACGTGCTGATTCCTCCGGGAACGGTGCATTGCTCCGGCTCTGGAAGTATGGTTCTGGAAATCAGCGCCACTCCGTACATATTCACGTTCAAACTTTGGGACTGGGGGCGTGTCGGTCTTGACGGTCTGCCGAGGCCGATAAATGTCGAACACGGAAAGCACGTCATCCAGTGGGACAGGAACGAGGAATGGGTAAGGCGCGAGGGCATTGATGATTTTCACGATGTGGTCTCCGGTGACGGATGGAGGGAAGAACACACAGGTCTTCACGAGCGTGAGTTCATCGAGACAAGAAGGCACTGGTTCACCAAGCCTGTCCGCCACAACACTGGCCGCGGTGTCAATGTGCTGAATCTCATTGAGGGACGCGAGGCTATTGTCGAGAGTCCGACCGGAGCGTTTGAGCCTTTCGTCGTGCATTATGCGGAGACATTCATCGTCCCTGCGTCGGTCGGTGACTACACGATCCGGCCTTATGGCGAGTCAGAGGGCAAGGAGTGCGCCACCATCAAAGCGACAATCAGAAAATAAATGACTCAGGAATATGTTTGATCCAGGATTTGACATTACTCCCGTCCGTGATCCGATGGGATTCAGGTACGGGGCAGGTGTTTTCGGCCCGGAGGTCGAGAACCGTAGGTTGGATGACATCCGCAAAAGTCTTATGAATCCGTCCTGTGACGGGCCGGAGACCGTTTATTCGATAGCGATGGATGTCGGAAAGATGGAACACAGGAAGATTCTTGAGGAAATGCACTTGCTGTATGGTGCGGTTGTCTATGCCTCGGGACGACTCGGGGACGAGCCTGTACGCAGTCAGGGGCATATTCATTCATTGTCCGCGTTCAGCGGCCTTTCGACTCCGGAGGTCTATGAGATCTGGACCGGGGAGGCCATCATCTATATGCAGGAATATGCCGATGACAATCCCGGCAGGTGCTTCGCCGTGCGGGCTGGAGAGGGAGAGGTGGTCATCGTGCCTCCAGGATGGGTGCACGCCACCATCAACGCCGGCACAGATCCGAATGTGCCGATGTCCTTCGGGGCTTGGTGCGTGAGGGACTATGGCTTTGACTACAAGGGAATCCGCGCCCACGGAGGAATCGCCTGGTTCCCGGTCTTTGACAAGGATGGAGAGATTGTCTGGAAGAAGAACCCGAGTTATTCTGATTGTGAGCTGACGGTCAAGAGACCTGACCGGCATCCGGAACTCGGCATAGTCGAGGGAGAGCCTGTCTACCGGACGTTTGAGAAGAACCCTGACACATTCGCCTACGTTGTCGATCCTTCCCTGAAGGAAGACGCCTGGCGTGATTATATTCCTTAATTTTTGAGATTATGGGTCAGAATGGAAACAATTCGGTGATGGTCTATGTGATGGCCGTCATCGCGGCCACGGGAGGCTTGCTGTTCGGTTTCGACACAGGCGTGGTCTCCGGGGCTATCCCTTTCCTCCAGAAGGATTTCGGTGTGACGGACGGCACTGTCGAGCTGATCACCACCGCTGGACTTATAGGAGCCATCATAGGTGCCTTGTTCGGAGGAAAGGTCACTGACAGGATTGGCAGAAGAAAAGTGCTTTTAGGCGCCGGATTCATCTTTGCCGTCGGAGCTTTGTGGTCTGGATTCGCCTCGAATCCGGGAAGCCTTGTGGCGGCCAGATTATTCCTGGGCATAGCGATCGGGGCGTCCTCGTTCGCCGTGCCGCTTTACATCGCCGAGATTTCTCCGACCGGGATAAGAGGCACTCTCGTGTCATTGTTTCAGTTGATGATAACATTGGGGATTCTCGTGGCGTACTTCTCGGACTTCGCGTTCGCCGATGAATCGAATCTGGCTTCCTGGAGGCCGATGTTCTATGTGGGCGTGATTCCGGCGTTGATTCTGTTCGTGGGAATGATTTTCCTGCCGGAAAGTCCGAGATGGCTTATGTCCGTAGGACGTGAGAAGGAGGCGTTGGATGTTCTCGGAAAGACTGAGGGCGCGTCCGCTGCCTCGGTGGCCTCTTCCATCAGGAAGGACATCGAGAAGGACTCCGATGTCAGCTCCAGATGGAGTGACTTGTTCAAGCCATTGTGGAAGATGCCTGTTATCACGGCGATCGGAATTATGTTCATCCAGCAGTTTGTCGGAATAAACACTGTGATGTACTATTGCCCGAAGATATTCCAGATGGCTGGTTTTGACGGTGCTGTGGCGGCTATAGGCGCGTCAGTCGGAGTCGCTGTCATCAATGTCGTGGCCACGTTGCTGTCGGTTTATTTCGTGGACAGGATCGGTCGCCGCAGACTATTCTTCATAGGTATGGTCGGAATGGTGGTCTCATTGTGCCTTCTGGCCGGAAGTTTCATCTTTGACACCGGCGCTGCGGGAAAGTTCGTGACCGTAGGTTTCACGTTGCTTTATGTGGCTTTCTACGCCATAAGCGTCGGGCCGCTGGGATGGCTGATCATCTCCGAGATTTTTCCGCAGAAGATGCGCGGCCTCGGGTCATCTCTGGGTTCCATCACGGTCTGGGTCTGCAACAGCGTCGTGACGTTCACGTTCTTCAAGATCGCCCGCTTGCTGTCAATCCCCGGCACGGAGGTCATTGTGGACGGCGAGACGATTTGCAATCCTGCGGGGTCGTTCCTGTTCTACGCACTCGTCGCGGCGCTTAGTATGGTTTGGGGGTGGTTCTTCGTGCCGGAGACCAAAGGTGTGTCTCTTGAAAGAATCGAAGAGCATTGGAAAAACGGTGGTACACCACGAACACTTAGGTAATGATGAGGAATATAATTGTTTTGCTGCTTTCTGTCGCCGCTGTCTTCTCTTCAGCGGCTCAGTCCCGCTCCGAATGGCTTATCAATCTCAGGGAGTCCGGGAAATACATCTACGATGACGGCAAGGCCGTCAGATCCTCCGCCGAGCCTTTCGGTGACGGCTTTGTCTGGCTGATCGAGTCGGCTGGAGGCCCGGAGGTCAGGATCTGCAACAAACTCACTGGGCGTTACATCCATCTGAGTCAGTCCGGTGGTGTGGAGATGTCTGCCTTGACCGGTCCAGAAGACAAAACCTTCTGGTGGAGGTACGGAGGATTCAATTTCAGTTCCAAGGAAAACGCCGGCTGGTACACGGTTCATAGCCCTATGGCCGCGGATGGGACTCTCCTTTGTATGAGGGACGGAGCGCTTGACTATCGCGAGGCGGATCGTCTGCGGGACTATTCGGCTCATTGGACGTTCCAGCGGGTCGGGTCGGACTCTGTCCCTTATGTCCTGGACTATGACTCCGTCCGGGAATCCTCTTTCCTTGGAGAGCGTGTCGCAAGGGCGGTGAACCCTTCCAGAATAGAGTCTGATTACCACGGGCCATCCTCCTGGGAACTTACCAAGGACATATCCGCCTTCCCTCAATTCTCCTCGTCGGGGAATCTTATGGTGCAGGCTTTGTACAATATGGCTTTGGAGGAAATGCTGCTTGACATCCGTCCATCCGACGGGACATTCTGCGCCGGGGCGCTTTGGCCGGACACTTGGACAAGAGACGCTGTCTACAGCATCTGGTTCGCCTATTCGTGGATTATGCCGGAAGTCTCAAGGAAGACTTTGGAGAAACAGACTTTGAAAAATCCTTCCGAGGCGTTGCAGGACACCGGGACGGGAGGCTCTTATCCGATTTCGACCGACCGTGTTGTCTGGGCTGTGGCCGCCTGGGAGTACTACCTCGCCACGGGTGATGTGGACTGGCTCAAGGAAGCCTACGAGGGCTTGAGCTACACGGCGAGGAAGGATCTCCACGTCGCCTACGATCCCGAGGTTCGTTTGTTCAGGGGCGAGACCTGCTCTATGGATTGGCGCAAGCACACTTATCCGAATTGGTTTACAAACGCGGTCATCGGGGAATCGTACTCAAGCGGCACGAACTGCCTGCATTATTTCCTCTATGACTTTCTGAGCGAGGCTTCAAGGGTACTCAAGGCACCTGTCGAGGATCGGGAATTGTGGTCTCGGGTCAAGTCAGATCTCAGGCAGGGCATCAATGAAGCGTTCTGGTCTGAGGAAAAAGGACTCTACGATGTCTGGCTTTACCCAGAGTTCATCGGTTACCTTCCTTCGGGCCGCGTGGGAGCGATGTCGAATGGCCTTGCGGCCGCGTTCGGGGTGGCTTCCGACGAGAGAAGGCAAAGAATCCTGGACAATTACCCTATGTACGCCTATGGCGCTTCCGTGCTGTATCCGTCCAAACCGGAAGGATATTCCTACCATAACAAAAGCGTGTGGCCTGTCTGGCAGACTCCGCTGCTGTTCGCCGCCAAGAATGCCGGTGACTCAGACGTGGCTGAGTTCCTCGCAAGGACAATAATCCGCTCCGGGGCGTTGTTTCTTTCGCACAAGGAGAATATGACCTACGACACAGGCTATGACGGGAACACCGCTCTGAATTCCCCAAGACAACTGTGGTCTGTGGCTTCCTATCTGAGTATGGTCTATCGTGTCCTGTTCGGAATCAGTATGTCTCAGGATGGAATGGCCGTGACACCTATGCTGCCTGAATGGATGGGCGGAAGCATTGAACTGACCGGTTTCCGCTACAGGAACGCCACCGTCAACATCAATGTGAAAGGTTCAGGTACAGTGGTGTCCTCTCTGAAAGTCAACGGGAGAAAGAAGAATCCCGCGACGTTCAGGATACCTGCCGGAGCGAGAGGCGTTTACAATCTGGAGTTGGTTATGTCGGAGAACGGCGTAAAACACCCTGTGAATGTCGTCATGGCAGGCCCTGGGGAGTGCTGGTCTCCTGTCGAGCCTGTGATCCGTCTGGAGAACAGCCACATCTTCTGGAGCGTGACTCCGGGTTGCACTTACACGCTGAAGGGCAAAGGGGTGAGCGTTGGGAACATCCATTCTCCTTACGATGTGTCTTCCCTTCCTGCAGGCTTTTACTCTGTCTGCGCCGTGGCTGACAATGGGGTCGAGTCCGATCTGTCCAACCCGGTTCTTCTCACCAAGGACGAGCGGGAGTATGAAATCGGAGTCAAGGACTTCAGGGAGAGCCATACGGATGTCGAAGTGGAGTTCGACGCTCCTGCCGACGGAGACTATGTCATCTGGTTCGAAGGGACGAACGGTCGAGGTCCGCACGATGTCTATTGCACCATCAGATCCTTGTTCCTTGATCAGAAGGACTTCGCCACCATATTCCTTGAGGCTTATGGAGACTGGAACGAGGTGACTTTGACAAACCACGTCATCCTCAGGGACTTGAAGAAAGGCCGCCACATTTTGACCGTCAAACTGAATCCAGAGGGCAAGGGCTATGACAACAATATGTCCTTCAACACCCGGAATCTGAATGACTGGGAAATCCGCCGTCTGGTTGTCACTGAATTGTAGGAATATGAGTGAGAAAGTGAGACTGAGGAGGATTGAATATCCTGAATATCCATCCCCTGCGAAGGTGGCTCCTCCGACTGCGGAGGAGCTGTCCGGCAGGATTCTGAAAGTCAGGGAGACGATGCGTGGGGCCGGGCTGACTCATCTGGTTGTCTACGGAGACAGGGAACACTTCGCCAATCTTGCGTACCTGACGAATTACGATCCGCGGTTCGAGGAGGCTCTTCTTGTCCTCGGGGATTCCGGGACTCCGCTCCTGCTCGTCGGGAATGAAGGCGTAGGGCATTTAGGCGTCTCGGCTCTGTACAATTCAGAGGCGCTCAGGTACGAAAGGTTTCAGACATTCTCCCTGATGAACCAGCCCAAGGAGGACAGCAGAAGTCTTGAGAGCATATTCATTGACGAGGGAATAGGTCAGGAGGCGATGGTCGGGGTCGTCGGGTGGAAGTACTACCCGGAACTTCCGGACAGCACCGGAGTGAGTGATGCGCCTGCCTACATCTGGAACTCGCTTTGCCGTTTGTCAAAGAATGTCGTGAACTCGACGGATTTGATGATATCCCCTTCGTACGGGCTTCGTTCGAGGCTTTCCGTCTACGAGATAGCATTGTTCGAGTTTTCTAATATAATGGCCTCCGGAGCGGTAAGGGCGATTCTGGAAAACCTGAGGCCGGGGCTCACAGATTTCGAACTTATGTCAAAGGTTCCGTTCACGGGCTACCCTTTCAGCTGCCATCCGAGCGTAAAAAGCTCCGGCAATTCGCATTACGGTCTTTCAAGCCCCACCGGAGATGTCATTGAGGAGGGCAAAAGCTGCTCGATGAGCGTCGCCTATTGGGGAAGCAATGTGTGCAGGGCTGGTTGGGTCGTCAAGGACGAAAGCGGCCTGCCCCCGGAGGCGAAGGATTATGTCGGCTCGTTCGCCGCTCCTTTCTTCCTTGCCGTCAGGCACTGGTTGAAGGAGTTGCGTATCGGGACGCAAGGACGTGTCCTCTATGACATCATAGCGAATGACCTGCCATTCGCTAAGTTTGGTGTCTATCTGAATCCAGGGCATCTGATCCATTACGACGAATGGCTCTCCTCCCCGATTTATAAAGATTCGACGGAGACAATCGAATCCGGGATGTGCGTGCAGATAGACATTATTCCACGGTCGAAGGAATATTCATCGGTCAGGATGGAGGAAGGCGTGGTTGTCGCTGACCTGCCTCTTAGGGAGCGTTTGAGGAATGAATATCCCGATGTCTATGACAGGTGTATGCGCAGGAGGGCGTTTATGGAGGAACTCGGGTTTGAACTGCCTGAGGAACTGCTGCCGTTGTCTGATCTGGCCGGTGTCATCCCTCCGTTCCTTCTTGACAAGAATTTGGTGCTGAGTCTTTAGAAACATTTGATATGAGGATCATTAAAAAACTTGCGGCGACTTTGGCCGTGGCCTTGACTATGGTTTCCTGCGGATCTGAGAGTCCGAGGTTCCGTGTTCTTTCGTGCGGCATAAGGCACGAGTCCAACACTTTTTCCACTATTCCTGTCACCTTGGATGATTTCACGGTCTGGCGTGGTCAGGAAGTCCTTGACGAACATCAGCCTTGGAGCGAGTACCTTCTGAGTCAGAAAGATGTGGAACTGATTCCTACAACCCACGCCTATGCGTGGCCTGGAGGAATTGTGGCGAGGGAGGTCTATGAGACCGTCAAAGGAGAGATTCTTGAAGGAATACACAAGGCCGGCCATTTGGACGGAATCTATATGGATATGCACGGTGCGTTGCACGTGGATGGCTACGATGACGCGCAGGCTGACCTTATCGCCGCCATCAGGGAACTTGTCGGCGACGAGGTGGTCATCAGCGCCAGTTTTGATCTGCACGGCAATGTCTCTGACGAGTTCGCCTCTGGCCTGAATCTGATGACGGCTTTCCGTACCGCCCCGCACCGCGACGGAGCGGAGACAAAACTTAGGGCCGTGAAGAATCTTATGCGTGTCCTAAGGGAGGGACTGAAGCCGAAGATGGCCCACGTGGAGATTCCGATCCTTGTTCCAGGGGAGAAAAGCATCACTGAGGTTGAGCCTTTGCACAGCATCTATGCCCGTCTTGATTCGATCGAGAGGTCTGATGGGATACTGGACGCTTCCATATTGGTCGGCTATGCCTGGGCTGATCTTCCTCGTTCGGCTATGAGGACATTTGTCGTGGCCGAGGATGAGGAGCATCTCGACAAGGCTTCCGGAATCGCCTCGGACTTGGCTTCCGAGATCTGGAACGCCAGAGGCAGGATGGAACTGGATGTGGAGTCCGGACCGATCGACAAGATGATCGCCAGGGCTTATGAACTTCCTGAAAGCACAGTTTTCATCTCAGATTCTGGAGACAACACAACCGCCGGCGCCCCCGGTGACAACCCGCAGGTCATCAAGGCTTTGCTTGACGCAGGTGCGGAAAACGCTTTGTTCGCCGGGTTGGTTGACAAGGATGCCTTTGACAAATGCGTCGCCGCCGGCGAAGGATCGCTCCTCGGGCTGACAATGGGCGGTGTCAAGGACAACATCTTCGGCTTTCCGATAGATGTGGAAGCCAAGGTCCTGAAAGTGACCCAAGACGCTGTCCTGATCCAGACTGACTCTTTGAAGATAGCCTTGCTTGACAAGAGGAACTCTTTCACGACTGTCGGCCAGTTCACTGACTTAGGACTCGACCCTCTGTCTTTCAAGGTCGTTGTGGTCAAATTGGGCTACCTCTATCCTGAGTTGAGGGACATCGCACCTGTCCATCTGATGGCGTTGACATCGGGATTCTGCAATCTGGATATGCGCTCTCTTCCTTTCCATAAGGTGCGGCGTCCGGTCTATCCTTTGGACAGTGAGATGGATTGGATTCCGGATAAATAAGATCGTATTTGTTTTCGGAAACCGGTTCTTATTTGCTATATTTGGGTTTTAACTTCATAAGCACAATAATCAATGAACATCCGATCTTCAATCGTCGCCGGCCTTATGGCTGCTCTCGCTTTCCATTCCTGCGCCGTGTCTGACTCTGACAGGAAAGAGACCCTGCCGATTATGTCGTGGTACTCGATTCCTGCCGAGGACGCTACTCTCGAAAGGTATCAGGAACTGGCTGAATGCGGTTTCAACATCAATTTCTCTCATCTCTACACGCTGAAAGACCTCCAGACTTCCCTGGATCTCGCCGAGCAGGCCGGTGTCAAGGTTATGGCTACCTGCTACGAACTCGAATCGCACACCGACAGCGTCGTGGCGGCTGTCAAGGATCATCCGGCGCTGTTCGGCTATTTCCTGCGCGACGAGCCTACTCCGCCGGCTTTCCCGGAACTTGCGGCGTGGGCCAGACGGATCGAGAAGGCGGACGGCCGAGAGCATCCTCTCTACCTGAACCTTCTTCCAAGCATCGTGGATTCTGCGGCTCTGACCTGCAATTACAGGGAATATGTCCGCAGATTCATCAACGAGGTCAGACTGCCGATGGTCTCCTTCGATTTTTATCCTGTGACATTCGACGGCATCCGGAGCGACTACTGGTACGATAACCTTCAGATTGTCCACGAGGAGTCCGAGGCCGCGGGGCTTCCGTTCTGGGCGTTCGCCCTTTCCACGGCTCACAATCCGTACCCTCTTCCGACGATGGCGAGCCTAAGGCTCGAACTGTACACGGCGCTGGCTTACGGGGCGCAGGGGCTTCAGTATTTCACCTATTGGAATCCGGGTACGGAAATCTGGAATTTCCACGAGGCTCCGATCAATCAGGACAAGCAGCGTTCGGAGGCCTATTACCTTGTGCAGAGTATGAACAAGGAACTTCAGGCGAGGGCTTTCGTGTTTGTGGGCGCGAAGGTTCTTTCGATCGCGCACACGGGAGAGGTGATGTTCAAGGGCTGCAAGAGGCTGGAGACTCTTCCGGAGAAGGTCTCCACGCTTTCCACGGGTGCGGACGGGGCGGTTGTCTCGCTTCTTGAGAAGGGGGATTGGAAATACCTTGTCGTGGTCAGCAGGACTCTTGACGGGCCGACTGATCTGACCATCGGGTTTGACACCAAGGCTTGGATGATCGACCGCGAGGGGAAGGAGATCAAGGTTGCCAAGGGGGACAACTCGTTCGTGATTGAGGAGGGAGACGCTATGATATTCAGGTTCAGGAAGTAAGGTTTTTTGGTGATATGTTTACCGCCGGTGGCTGAGCCTGTCGAAGTGACCGTCCAGATCCGGGTGCTGTCTTGCGAAGGTGGCGAAAGCGCCGTAGAGGGCGGCCTCCTCAATGTGTGCGACGGTGGAGACTCGCTCAAGCGACCTCACTCCGGCAAGACCTTCCCTCAAAGTCTTTTCCATAAAAATGAAAGACCGTGAAATCTGTCCTCCGAACAGCAGGCACTCTGTCCCGATCTCGGAGAGGGTAGGGCCTACGGCCGAGGCGAGGATCGAAGCGGCTTCGGAGAACGTTTTCAAGGCGGCGGAATCCCCGGCAGCGGCTCGGCGTCCGATCTCTTTCACCGTAAGGTCCGGCTCATCCTTGCCGGTAAGTTCCCTGTAAGCCTTCAGGAAACCTCGCTTGGAGACATAGTCCTCTAAAATGCCGTCCCTGTAGGGCATATTGTAGATGCTTCTTGCGGGTGAGGCCGTGGAGGAGTACTGGATTCTTCCGTCTATGCTGAATGCGAATCCGAGGCCTGTGCCCAACGTGATGACACAGACATTCCTGAATCCGGTGGCCGCGCCCCGGAACATCTCTCCGGAAAGCTGGGCGTTCACGTCGTGGACGAAGCTTACTCCGAAGCGCTCGCCTGCGATCCCCCGGATCCATTCCTTGAGATCCATCCCGTAGATGGCGGCGAACTTGTGTTCCATAAGCGGAACGCCGGCATTGTAGTCAAACGGACCGGGGAATGTGGCTGCGAGTCCGGCGGCCCGCATTCCTAAGTCCTGTGATTTGGCTATGCCCTGACGGAGAGACTCCGCCAGGGACTCAAGTATCTCTTCCTTGCTTCCTTCCGAACGGACCGGAACCTGCCAGACTTGACCTTCGGCCAGATTACCGGCAGAGTCGGCGATCCCGCCTTTGACGAATGTCCCGCCGACATCCAGAAGCACGACAGAATCAGTCATTCTCGAAACCGTCTTTCAGCATTGTCTTGTGCACGCTGACAGGCTCGGTGCGGAGATTCTCGACAACGTACCTGCCCATATTCGCCGGAACGACCACAATGTCAAGGTATTGAGCCTCGAATGATCTTTCCGGATGGTCGATCGAACGGATGCGGATGCGTTCGCCGTTCACGACTGAAAGCACGTGGAACTTGCCCTTGGTGTCGTCCTCGACGCTGGTCTGGAAGTCCAGTCTGCGCAGGGAGAAGTACAGAAGGTCGCTCTCTCCGAGGATGATCTCCCTCCAGTCGCTTCCCTCGCGGACGACACGAGGCTTCTGCACGATGTTCTGCCTTACCCAGGAAGTCTTCCTTTCGAAGGCGAGGTTGCGCTCTCCGTACCAGGTGTGGATAGGTCTCGGCTTGCCGTCGAGATCCTTCCTGAGGTAGTCATACAACTTGTAGGTGTAGGAACCGATGGTAAGGCTGCCGATCTCAAGCACAAGCTGGTTGCGGCCTGATGAATGGATGGTACCGGCCGGAATCATAATCTGAAGTCCCGGCTTTGACTCCTCGTAGCTGACGTACCGCATATAGTCGAACGGCTCGTGCTTGGTGTCGGCCTTCTTGATCTTCTCGATGAACTCGTCTGTGTCGGCGTCATCCCTGAAGCCGATGAATGTCTTGGCGTCCTGGGCGGCCTCCACAATGTAGTAGCTCTCGTCCTGACGGCCGAACTCGTCGTAGTTCTCCTTGTTCCATTTCTCGCCGGAGTGGCACTGGATGGACATATTCCCGTTGCTGTGCCAAGAGTCGTCGTAGTTGAAGCGGATAGGGAAGTAGCCGTGGAATTTCTTCACGCAAGGTTCGCCCATCACCGGGACACCCTCTTTCTGGAGGAATGTGAAGTACGGGAACTCAACCTTCTTCTCTCCTGCCTCGACAACGACGCTGACCTCCATAGGAATGAGGTCAAACACCCAGGCGCAGTTCTTCATCGTGTCCGGGAGGTGGCGCATTTTCTGAATATAGGTGCCTCCCCAGACTCCTTCGATGTAGGCCGGCTTGCAGCGGAACGGGTAGAGTGCGAGGGCGGAGAGGATCTCCTCCATCGTCTCTCGGCTCATCAGCTGAAGTCCGTCAGGGTCGTCGGACGGCAGGTACCAGTCCAGTACACCCTCGCGGAGAAGCTCGCCGCGGAGACCTACGGCCATCTCGAAATCAGCGTAGTAGCATCTTCTGATCGTAAGGTTCACCTTGTCGGCCACGGTGTCGCCGTAGTTGGCGAACTGGCCGCGCCTGATGCGCAGGATGGACTCCTTAGGGGTCACGTCAAGGTAGCACTTCACGTCGTAAAGCTCGCGGAATTCCTTGTCAAGACATCCGTAGCCGTAGACCACGGTCACCTTAGGGGCGGCTTTGGCCTCCTTGAGGGCAGCCTTGAGGCTTTCCTTTTTCTTTTCATCGAATATGGCAGGATAGCCTCCTCTGAACACCTTTCCGTAGAGGAGGGTCGGGTCCTTGCTCTTGTCCCACTCCAGATAAGGGTCGATCATCTCGTGGATCTCCTTTCCTGACTTGTAGATGTCAGAGAACCTGACCGTGGTCATCTCGACGCCTTTGGCGATCAGCTGCTGGGAAAGGCAGTTCACCAGACGGGTCCAGTCGGCGGTCGTGTAGCCGTCGATCGCGACAACCACCCCGCGGCCGTCTTTCAGCATCCCGGCGAACTCCGCCGCAAGTTTGGAAGCGGACTTGAGAGTGCCGCAGGTTACTCCTTCGATTGTTTCCTTCGCGAGCGCCGGCCTGTTCACTGGACGCGGGTCGTCGAAAGGAAACGGATTGTACATAAAGCTCATAATCTTGCTATTGTGTTAAGAATCTGATATAATCTGGGAATATTTCAACCGACTTCGTAATATTCAAAGCCCATAATCTCTGACACTGCCTTGAGTTCCTTCCTCCAGTCGCCGTCCACGACTCCGAAATGCTGGGTCGCTCCGATCTTGAGGATCTGCTCGAAGAAGGACTTGACAGGCACGACAGGGCGGAAGATGCTGTGCGAATATGTCGCTAAGATCTGCTTGCCAGGCAGCGACTCGGCCATCCCACAGATCAGTTTGTACTTGCCGTTGTCCTCGATCAGCTGGGCGAGGGTCTTCATCCCCGGGGAGATCCTGTACCAGGCGAAAGGCGCTCCTGCATATTTCCAATGCGTCTTGGCGAAGCGCACGTCGCGCGCTATCACGACATTCTCCTGCCACTCAGGGTCGTTGTGGTCGTTCGGGCCGGCGTGTCCTCCGGCGAATGTGCCGAGGTCATCCTCGATGTGGAACGGCTCAAGGAAGTTGATGTTCTCCCCTGTGAGGAGCTTGAGGATGTAGCAGATAAGCCCGGCTCCGGTGTCGGCCTCCGGGACAAGCATCGAGCAGCTCTCGTTGAACCACGGATGGTAGAACCCGGCGCGGCATCCGGCCACCTTGAAAGTGGCGGTGTCGATGTCGTTGTAGACCATCAGGTCGGTGTCGGAGTCCTTGGCCAGTTTCGCGAGGGCGAGCGACGCGATGGCCGAACCCTCGAACTTGCTGTACTCCACGTCGTCCATCATCCTGTAGCGGCCTGTCAGCTCGTCGCAGTAGGCCTTCAGTTCCTCTTTCGTGATCGAGTCGATGACATCGCCGTAGACTGAATATGGCAGGAAGTGCATCTCCGGGCCGATCTTGGTGAAGATCCTGTACGGATCCATATAGGTGGACCACATCGCCTCGTTGTAGTTGGCGAGAAGCCCGATGTTGCTGTGCCTGAGGATCGAGCGTACCTTGGCGGCGGAGGCGAAGACCTTTATCTTCTCGTTGACCTCCTCCCTTGTGCCCATAACCGTGTGTAAGTTCTTCCTCTCGGTTCTCGGCACTGAGCCGGAAGCCTCAAGGGATCCCACGAGCGTCCCGGAGCAGAGGTAGTCGATGAAATCGTCCTCGTCCAATGTGTCCTCGAATGTCATCTTTGGCTTAGCGGCGTTGACGAAGATGATAGGAATCTCCGGCATATCGCGCAGGAACCTGATCCAGGCGAAGTCCTCGGACCAGGACAGGAACTCGGCGATGACGAAGTCCACCTTTGCTTCGAAGAACAGTCGCATAGCCTTTTCGGCGTCCTCTCGCTCGTAGATTATGCCTGGATATTCAATGTCCAGAAAATCAAGACCATCCTTTATCTTTTCAACGTCTGCGGCCTTGCGTTCCCCGTAAGTTCCGCGGGAAAGGCCCTCGCCGAGATTCTTGAAGCGCGGCGAGGCTATCAGTAGCAGGCCTGCCTTCGCTTTTCTGACTTTGTCGTTAACTTTCATATTCAAAGATTAATAGTTTGCTTGATTGATCGCAGGGTCACTCGGCGGCCTTGCGTTTCTTGAAGTCCTTGTCGTAGAACATTTTTGCCGACACCATCATCAGGATTCCGCAGACGGCCCAGATGACGGCGAGCATTGTGATTCCGAATGACAGGCCGGTGGCTTCCTTGATCGCTCCGAGAACAAGCGGGGCGAGTGCTCCGATCGCGAATCCGGTCATTATCATCACTCCGGAAGCCGAGGAGTGGTACTTCTCAGGCACCACGTCGTAGAGGACCGTGTAGGTGTTGGCGTCGAAGAACGCCCTTGCGAACCCGAAGCCTGTGAATCCTATGTAGATGACCCAGAGAGCCGTTGAGTGTCCCATCATCACGATGAACGGAACGGCTATCAGCAGTCCTATGCCCTGCATCACCATCCTGTTGGCGGGATCCTTCCCTGCGGCGAGGTCGGAAAGCCTTCCCGCGAGGAGTACTCCGACGAAGGCCGCTATGTGGGTGTAGAACATCGAGTGGAAGCCGGCGGAGGCCAGATCCATATTGAAATTCTCGTAAAGGTAGGTCGGCATCCAGGTCAGATAGCCTGTCAACACGAAGATCAGACCGGAGAAGCAGAGCGTGAGGATCAGCGCCGTCGGTGTCGTGAACACTATTCTGAAGCCCTCGAAGAATCCGGGCGATTTGTGTTCCGCCGCCTTGGTCTCCACCGGCTTCTCCTCCTTGCGGTCGTGGAGTCTCGCGATCATCCAGACGCTGTGGAACACACCCACTGCTCCGAAGACGTAGAACGCCGCCCGCCAGCCCCAATGTTCGGCCACGAGGCCGGCGAGGTAGCCGCTCAGGATTATTCCTATGTAGTAGGCCGTCTGGTGGATGGACATCGCCGTCGCCCTTGTCTTGTCGTGGTACTGCGCCAGCAGAGAGTAGTTGGCCGGGCCGAAGAACGCCTCGCCGCCGCCGGTGGCCAGACTCCTCATCACCACAAGCATCACGAATCCGTTGCACAGTCCTGTGAACATCGTGGCCACGCTCCAGAAGAGCACGGCTCCGGTCACGATCCATTTCTTGCTGAACCTGTCTCCCACATAGCCGCCGATCGGCACCAACAGGGCGTAGAAGAGATTGAATATGGTCGCGATGGAACCCACCGCCACGTCGCTCAGGCCCAGATCATCCCTGATCATCGGGAGGACGACGTTGAAGACCTGTCTGTCCGCTTGGTTGAGAAGGTAGGCCACCCACAGGATCGCCAGCACTTCCCACTTGTACGATTTCTTCGTTGTGTTCATCTTCTGTCTTTTGTGGCCCGCGATTGTCAGACCGGTGCATAAGTGTGTTGTAGTGTGGTGCAAATGTACTCCTTTATTTTCTTAAGTCAAAATATTTTTTTACTTTTGTCGTTGTATCGAACCTTTCCGAACCGGACGAGTGTTCTCCAAGGTTTCGGAGTTTATATTTTTAGTTAATAGCATCAGCCTCACCTAAGGGGGCGGCCAATGAATCGGAGAGTTTCTTTTAATGTCCGTTGTTCTTAAGATAGATAATAATTCCCGAGTCCCTGTCTATAAGCAGCTTATGGAACAGGTTGAGTCCGGGATCAAGGAAGGGTATTTCGTCAGCGGAGACATCCTCCCGTCGATGAACGAGCTTTCGGCCAGACTTGACATTTCCAAGGAGACAGTCAAGAAGGCTTATTTTCTGCTCCGCGACAAGGGTGTCATCAGCTCCACCCAGGGCAAGGGGTACTACATCGCCGAGGCGCGTCAGGACAAGAAGATGAAGATTCTTCTCCTTTTTGACAAACTCAGCAACATCAAGCAGATTCTGTACAATTCCTTCGCCGCGACCATCGGTGACAAGGCCGATGTGACAATCTATCTCCATAACCATCAGGTCGAGATTTTAGAGTACTATCTGGACGAGAATCTCGGCAATTTCGACTACTATGTCATCACTCCTCACTTTCCGCTGGACCCAGAGATTCAGAAAAGGGTGCTGAAGGCTCTGAGAAGGATTCCGAACAGAAAACTGATCGTTCTCGATCATTTTCAGCCTGAGCTTCATGGCAATTTCGGGGCGGTGTACCAGGATTTCGAGAATGATGCCTACTCCGGTCTTATGATGGGCCTCGGCAAACTCAAGAGTGTGCCTCGCCTCAATGTCATCATCGAGTTGTCGAGCCTTTATCACCCGATGATCTCCAAGGCTGTCTCCAGATTCTGCGAGGATAACGGCATTTCGTGCAATTTCATAACTCAGGTCACTCCTGAAGTGGTCAAGCCTAAGGAGACTTATCTGATCCTCCACAGTCAGTTCGATATGGAACTTATCCATCTGGCAAGGGTAGCGAGGTCGCTCAAGCTTAAACCGGGAAAGGATTTCAGCATCATTTCCTACAATGAGTCGCCTATCTGCGAGATTGTCCTCGACGGGCTGACGACAATCTCGGCGGACTTCGTCCAGATGGGAAGGCTTGCCGCCGAGATGATTCTGGAGGGGAAGAACTTCAAGTACAAGTGCGACTTCCGGATGACCAGACGCAATTCGTTCTGATCTGGCTCAGGCATATTCACGGAGTAACCAAAATGTAACACTGTCGCAACGCTGCGGTAACATTTTGTTGTGAGATTTGCACTCAAATTATATTTGATATGTCTGATATTTCCTCTCGTTCCGTGGCTACTGTTGTCTCAGACAAGGTGGTGGAGTTCAGACTCGGGTCTTACAACCTGAGGATGGGGCATCTTGACACCGACGAGGACAACAAATGGTCTGTACGCAGGCCGCGCCTGATGGAGTCCATCCGTCGGCAGGCGTTTGACGTGGCCGGCCTTCAGGAGGTTAATTCTCTGATGCAGTCGGATCTGGAGGAAGAGTTCGGAGGAATCTACAATTTCTGGTTTTTCAGTCCGTATTCCCAAGACGGGGTGGGGGACAAGGCTCACGGCATTATGTTCAGGTCATCCGAGTTCCTTATCTCCGAAAAGCGTTTCTTCTGGGCTTCGGACACACCGGATGTCTGCTCTGTGACTGACATCGGTCCGAAAGGGAATTACCGGCGTGGCGGCTGCTGCGCTGTCCTGACGCACATTTCTTCCGGAATCCGTTTCTTTCTGATGTGCTCGCACGCCTGCTACAATGACGAACCTAACGCAAGGTATGCCTCTGTGTACCAGGCTATGGAATCGAGATACAATCCGGAGAGGCTTCCGTCGTTCTTTGTGGGGGATCTGAACACAAGTCCGGACTCCGAGGCCTCGCGGGCTTACCGGCGGTATTGGAATGACGCCTGTCTTACGGTTGAACGGTCTTCAAGAACCGGACTTCTGAACACTTATAACGACTATGATTGTCCTTTAGGAATCAGCCGCATAGACTATCTCTATTATAGAGGTGGGGGAATCGATGTGGTGTCGTACAATTGCGACGGCTCTCTCTATGGGGGCAGATACGCATCCGATCACTTTCCGGTCACGGCTGTCGTAAGGATCTCGGACGAGGCAGATTCTCGCGTCTGAGGTATTTTCGCAAAATAATTTTTGTGGTTAGGAAAATTAACCATATATTTGTGATGTAATACCACACCACAACACACTTAACAAATGCGAAATATTTGTCAATCTATAAGAATTATGAAGAAGTTATTTGCTGCAACGATGCTGCTTCTTGCGGCGCTGACATCCGTCTCTGCCCAGAAGAAGCCTTATTCCGTGACTTGGAAGAATTTCAACACGTACTCGACCAGGTTGCCTGAGGTCGGCAAACTTGCCACCAAGCCTGCGGACGGCACCGGAGACTCCAGATGGTCGATCGGCTGCGAGACCCTTGACAGGGACTATGCCGATTTCAGCCAGTTCAAGAAGTATGTGGGCCCGCTGGGTGTGGGCTACGCCAGAATCCAGAGCGGCTGGGCTAAGTGCGAGCCGGAGAAGGGGAAATACGATTTCGCCTGGCTCGACGAGATTGTGGACGGTCTGAACGCACAGGGCGTGCGTCCGTGGATGTGCCTTTGCTACGGTAATCCTCTTTACGGAGCGGACCGTAACCTTGGCTCGGGACTGTTCATGACCGACGAGGTGATGAAGGCCTGGCGCAAGTACGTCCGCGAGACCGTGAAGCACTACGGCGACCGTGTCGTTATGTGGGAAATCTGGAACGAGCCGAACCTCAGGAGCAAGAACAATCCTGAGATCTACGCCGAGATGCTGATCGCCACAGCCGAGGAGATCAGGAAGGTGGACAAGAAGGCCGTGATCATCGGCTTCGGTCTGTCGGGAGTCCCTCTCGCCTGGCCGCGCGAGGTTATGGAGATCCTCAAGGCAAGAAAGAAGGTGGATCTGATAGATATGGTCTCTTTCCATCCTTACTACCCTAATCCTGATTTCGCCACGACCGACATCATAGCTCTCGACAGCCTGATGAAGTCATATTCCCCGAAAATCAAACTTTTCCAGGGTGAGACGGGATGTCCTTCGATCCTTGAATATGGCCACGCTATGAACCACTACGAGTGGAGCGAGTACAAGCAGGCCAAGTGGGACCTGAGGCGTATGGCGAATGACTTCAATCTTGAGATTATGTCCAACATATTCACTATGGTGGATCTCCAGTACGACAATATGCTCCAGTCGTTCGGCCTCATCAGGATGAACCTGCTGAAGAAGGTGGTCTATCTCCGCCCTTCCTACTATGCGGTACAGAATATGGCCAGTCTCTTGACCACCAAGGTCTTTCCTTTCGAGCTTGAGGTGAGCCACAACTGCCCGAGGGAGATTTCAATCGTGGGAGTCAAGGATGATTCCGGCAAGGCGGTGGGAGCGATGCTCTGGTACAGCGACCAGATGCCTACGGATGTGCTTGAGAAGGACAATGTGAATATGGTCATAAAGGGCCTTGAACTCAATGATCCTGTCTATGTCGAGCCGATTACCGGAAAGGTTCACGAGATGAAATCCTTGATTCTCCGCGGAGGAAAGAGCGGCGGTGACATCCGCCTGACCGGATTCCCGATGTGGGACAGCCCTGTCTTCATTATGGAGAGGAAGAGCGTGAGTCTGCAATAAGTCAAAACAGCTATAATAATAACCAATGATGAGTAATAACGGACTATCAATCCGGCACAGCCTGAGGACTATCCTCCGGGCTGTGTTGGCCGTCCTGATGACCTTGTCTCTCAATTCCCTGTGGGGAGAGGAGACGGGTTTTCAGGCTTTGGCGCAGAATCAATTTGCATCCAGAACTGTTAAGGTCAAAGGAACAGTCGTCGATGAGAGTTCCAAGCCTGTCGCCGGTGTCGCTGTCCTTGTCAAGGGCAGACCGGAGCTCGGCGGTACTATGACGGACGAGAAAGGCGAGTTCGCCTTCAGTGTCCCTTCCAACTCAACTGTCCAGTTTTCCTGCATAGGCTACAAGCTTGTGGAGAAGCAGGCGGGCAAGACTCTCGACTGGCTGATAACCTTGCCGGAGGAGTCGGTGGCTCTTGAGGGAACGGTTGTGGTCGGCTATGGCGTGCAGCGCAAGGAAAGCGTTGTGGGAGCCATCACCCAGGTCAAGGCCGAGGATCTGGCCAACACCGGAACGACCAACATCACCAACGCCCTCGCCGGTAAGGTCTCAGGCCTTTTGGTATATTCACAGAACGGCGCTCCGGGACAGAACGACGCCACCTTGTTGCTGCGAGGTCTTTCCTCCTGGAACGGAAGCTCGCCTCTGGTGATGGTGGACGGCATCGAGCGCCCGATGAGTATGCTGTCTCCTACGGACATCTCCAGCATCTCTGTCTTGAAGGATGCCTCCGCCACCGCCGTTTACGGAGCCAAGGGAGCGAACGGTGTTATCCTTGTCACCACAAAGACGGGATCCAAGGGCGCTCCTAAGTTCTCGATCAACGTCGAGCAGGGCTTGAACACCCCTATGTGGACTCCTGAGCACGTGGACGCCGGCACGGTGACCAGAATGGCCAACATCGCCTACAAGAACACTCAGTCCTTCGGCTCGCAGTTCTCCGACGAGATCATCAGGAAATACGAGGATCAGTCCGATCCAATGAGATACCCTGACGTGCATTGGTACGATCTTCTCCAAAACAAGTTCGCCACCAGCACCAACGCTGACTTCACTGTGTCCGGCGGATCCGACAGGGTGCGTTACTATCTGGGTGTCAGCTATGTGCACGAAGGATCCATCGTTAAGGAACTCTACAAGGGGACTAACTTCGCGAGCGACAGAATCAACTACCGTATGAACCTTGACTGGGATGTCACCAAGTCCACCTTGCTTGCTGTCAAGGTCGGTGGTGTCACCAATATGGCCAAGCGCCTCGCCTCGCACGACGGATCGTCCTGGCTGTTCAGCACAATCTACCAGTCTCCGACCATCACGTTCCCGGCCTACTATCCTGTCGAGACTCTCAAGAAGTACCCGGATCCGAACTATCCGGACGCCGACTCTGACCGTGTGGGATCCAACCAAGGCTCAAAGTACGAGAATCCTTATTCCGCCCTTGCCGATCCTGACTATGTCAAGAACGTGACCAACCGTCTGATGCTGGACATCATCCTTACCCAGAAACTGGATTTCATCACTGTGGGTCTGTCAGCGAACGCCAAGTTCGGTATGACCTCCTCCTACAACAGGGTCGCCCAGAAGGCTTCGGCCAACTTCGCCAAGTGGAACATCAACTGGGCCGCCTACGATGCCGGCAACACGGACATCTGGGAGATCCAGGATAACTCTTCGAGCTATGTCTGGAACGACAAGCCGTTCGCTCTCACTCAGGACAATTCCCCGTCCGGAGTGTCGTTCATCACATATCTTGAGGGGTCGCTGAACTACCGCCGCAAATTCGCCCGCAAGCACAACGTCTCCGCTCTCGCCCTGTACAACCAGAGACAGTACAATTCCGGAGCGTCTTTCCCGAAAAGGACACAGTCTTTCGTAGGCCGTGTGACCTACGACTTCAAGGGCAAGTACCTTTTCGAGGGCAACATCGGTGTGACAGGAAGCGAGCAGTTCTCGCCTGACTACAGGTACGGTGTGTTCCCTTCAGCCGCCGTCGGCTACATTGTCTCCAAGGAGAAATTCTGGAAGAGGGCTATGCCGTGGTGGAGCACGATGAAGATCCGTTACTCCAACGGTTGGGTAGGAAGCGACGCCGCCAAGAACTCTTGGCTTTACTATTCCTCCTGGATACAGACCAAAGGATACTATCAGGAAGAGGCCGCGGCTAACGTCACCGCGAGATGGGAGACCGCCCACAAGCAGGATTTGGGATTCGAGATGGGATTCCTCAAGGACAAGCTCACTGTCAATGTGGACTTGTTCGACGAGAAACGTAATGATATGCTGATGCCTCCTGTAGTGACCGCCTTTGTCGGCGTGGCCTACAAGGACGTGAACGCCGGAGCGTTGAAGAAGCACGGCTTCGAGGTCGAGGTCAACTGGCAGAACACCACGGCCGGTGGCTTCACCTACAACATCGGAGGTATGGTAGGACTCAGCGAGAACCGTATCACGAAGTACGGTGACGCTCCGTACGCCCCTGAGTACCAGAAGTACGCCGGAACACCTCTTGAGTCCGCCAGAACCGGCGACCAGCTCATCGACGACAAGTTCTTCGGAAGCATCGACGAGCTTCACGGCTATCCGAACTACGCCGCCGAGTGGACCAATGTCGTGCCAGGTGTCTACAAGTTCCTGGACTATGTCCCTGACGGCAAGATCGCCCAGTCCGACCTTCACGTGCTGAAGGGTTCCACCTACGCTCCGGGAGTATATTCATTTAATGTCGGTGGCGCGTACAAGGGCTTGACATTCAAGATGCTCTGCACCGGCACAGTCGGCAAGTACATCAACTACAAGCGTGTCAACATCGTGCCGTTCTACGCCGGCGCCTACGTCATCCACAAGTCGCATCTGAACTATTGGACTCCGACCAACCGGGATCCGGACATCCCGGCGCTGTCATTCTCCGACGAGATGTACGCCTGGGGCGGCGGTACCTCCACCTACCCTGGCTACAACCTTGCCATCCCGGATTTCACCTGGAAACGGTCCGACTATCTTACCGTCAAGGAGGTTATGGTCTCCTACCGGTTCTCCGGGCCTGGAATCAAGCGTGTCCTTGGCGTGAAGCATCTCGCTGTCGGCCTTGTCTGCAACAACCTGTGGACATTCTCCAACTTTGACGATGTTGACCCGCAGAGACTCACCACGGCGGCCAACGCCTATCCGACGATGAGGACACTCAAACTTAATGTCAATCTTGCATTCTAATGAATATGAAAACATTTGCCAAAAAAATCAAATATTGCCTGATAGGCGCGGCGGCGTTCATCGGTGTCAGCGGATGTAATTTCCTTGACGTTGACCCTGAACTCGGTCTCTCCGATGAGGAGGTTTTCGGCTCGTATTCGAATTTCCGCAAGTACTTCGACTGGATCTACGAGTCCAACGGAGGAAAGAATATGGAGAGAATCCTCATCGCCTATCCGTTCTACTACGATCTTTTCCAGCAGTACGCGTTCTCGTGGTACAACACCACGGATATGTCCGACGCAGGAAGACTTGGCGTCACCCAGCAGTACTTCAAGCAGGGTGCCCTTACCCAGGACTTCCTCCAGAAGGTTACCTTCGACACCGGCAAGGCCGACAACAAGCCGATCGCCAAGGCGATGTTCTCCACAATCAGAAGGTGCAATATGACTATCCAGCACATCGACGAGTGTCTGAACATCACCGAGGAGCAGAAGAATGACCTGCTCGGCCAGGCGTACGCCCTCCGCGGATTCTCCCATTTTACCCTTTGCCGTCTGTTCGGCGGAATGCCTTACCTTGACCACGTTATCGAGGCTGACGAGGAGTGGGATCTTCCGAGGCTCACCACGCGCGAGACGTTCACGAGAGCCGCCGAGGATCTCAAGACAGGTTATGAGTTGATGCTGGCGGCTGGTGTTGCCCGTCGCAACACTCCTGAGAACTTGGTTTCGGCCACAGTGGATGAGATCAATGCCACCGCTGCCATCGGAATCCGTTCAAGGGTTTTGCTCTACGCCGCCAGCGAACTCCACAACGAGAGGGGAAACGAGGATTGGGTGATTGCCGCGGATGCTGCGGCGGAGGCTCTGAAAGCCGCCCTTGACGCCGGGTTCACTCTCTTGCCTAAGGACAAGTACACGAACAACTTCTACGGACAGCAGATGACCAATGAGGCCATCTGGGCCTGGTCGTACAGCGCAAAGGACAACCATAAGAATTTCGAGGGCATCTTCGCATACCCTCAGTCAGGTCTGGCCAGCAACGCCACTTCAGGCGTGTGTCCGACCCAGAATTTCGTGGACAGGTACGAGACCGCCTACGGCGAGCCGCTTGTCACCGATGAGGACAAGGCCGCGGCGATCGCGGCGGGACACTACCATCCGCAGAATCCTTACGCGAACAGGGATCCGCGTCTTGACCTCACGATAGTCCACGACGGATCGGCTAACGCCAATGCCACCGGCAAGGTCATCAACATCTACTACGATCCTGCCAAGAAGACCTATCCTGTGACGAAGCTGAACAGCGTCAATGTCAACTTCGCTATAGACTGGGGTACGATGGACAATGACCAGAAGGGATATTCAAACACCGGCTACTATTGCCAGAAATACTGGGAAGGCAAGCTTGGCTCGAAGGGAAAGTCGCACTATCACATCGACCCTCTTGTCAGGGTGGCTGAACTCTACCTTAACTATGCCGAGGCCGTCAACGAGGCCTACGGCCCGAATGGCAAGGCTGGTGCGATCGACCTGACCGCCGTGCAGGCCATCAATGTCATCAGGGAGCGTATCGGCCAGCCTGACGTGCTGGACAAGTACACAGCCGACAAGGACTCGTTCAGGGAAAGAATCCGCAACGAGCGCTGCGTCGAACTGGCTTTCGAGGGACATCACTACTACTATGACATCAGAAGGTGGAAGACCGCTCCTGAGGTTATGAACAAGACCCTCTACGGAATGTATGTGGAAAGCGTGAAGAAGAGCGACGAGTATCCTATCGGAAGGAAGTTCGAGGTACGCGCGCTTCCTAACAACCGCCAGTGTCTCTGGAAGGACTATATGTACTACATCCCGTTCCCTGACACGGAGGCCTACAAACTCAAGAATTTTGTGAACTGGACCTGGAAGTAATAAACACGATTAAGAATGAAAGCATCTAAATATATCTTTTCAGTCCTCGCCGCGGCCGTGGTCTGCGTCGAGATGTCGGCCACGGTTCCGGAAAAGAAGGATTCTGTCATCCTCTACCCTTGGGGACAGAAACTGTCCTACTGGCAGACAACAGGCAGTGGACTTACCATCAATATTCCTAAATTAGAGACCAAGGTCGCAGGTGACCTGAGGAACAGCCTGACCGGCATCGTTCCTGGAATGGATGTCAGGGAAGTGAGCGGCGGATTCGAACCGTCATCCTATGCGATGTACACTTTGAACGACAGTCACGTGCAGCTCACGATGAGGGGCAACACCGATATGATGTGCATCGTGAATGATATGCACATCCCTTTCAGTCAGCTCCTGCTCGATCCTGACCAGATTGAGTCCATAACCGTGTTGACGGATGTTGTTGACAGGGCCAAGTACGGGCCTCTGGCCACCAACGGAGCCCTTCTCATCCGCACCAAGCAAGGCGGGTACAACACTCCGATGCGCATCAATGTCGATATGGAGAGTGGTATAAGTATGGCCGGCAGGGTGCCTGAATGGCTGAACGGTGTGGATTACGCCACGCTCAATAATGTCGCCAGAAGCGCGAGCGGCTACGACGAACTGTACTCTCAGGAGGCTCTCGACGGATTCGCCAAGAACGACCCGTACGACATCCTCTATCCTAATGTGGACTACAAGTCATTGATGTACAGGAATTCCTATCCTCTTTCAAGGGCTGCTGTGAGCTTCTACGGCGGCGGAAACAATGTCCGCTACAACTTCGCTCTCAACGGTCTCTATTCCGGTGACCTGGTGAATGGCGGAGCGTCGAACGACTACAGCCGCTTCAACATTTCGGCCGGAATGGCCGCCAAGATCGGGCGCTACATCGAGGTGTCTGTGGACTTCACGTCGCTTCTTTCCTTCAAGCGTTCCGGACGTACCGCTTGGAACGCCTACAGGATCGTGCCTGCGGTCGCCTATCCTCTGACCCTCGGGTCTGCCACTGGTGAGGAGGAGACCGGCGAGACCATCGGCACCACCATCTACGGAGTGTCCAGAACTTACGGGGACAACTACTACGCCCTTCAGATGGAGGGTGGCTTCAGAACGAACAGGATGAGGACCGGACTTTTCAACACGGCCTTGGACATCGACCTGTCCTGGCTTCTCGACGGTCTGCACTCCAGAACAGGTTTCTCAAACTCCACTTTCGTCCAGACAACCATCGGCAAGAACAATGACTATCTTGCCTACTACTGGACCGCCGAGTCGGGAAAGGGAGAGATTTCCACCCACAGGGGAACCAAGGCGACCGGCAAGGGCACCTACGACAATTATTCCGTCCAGGCTTTGGGCGTTTATGAGAGGCTGTCCTACGACAAGCGCTTCGGGATGCACAACATCTCGGCCGGAGCCACATTCACATTGAACAACACCTCGAACAAGGCTTCAACCTGGTACCAGAGGCAGATGTACGGCATCGCCGACATTTCATATTCCTACGCCGACAAGTACATCGCCGAGTTTGTCGCCGAGTACGCCGGAACCCACACTCTGAACAGGGCCAACAGGTTCGGTTTCTTCCCTTCCGCGGGTCTTGCTTGGGTGGCTTCCAACGAGGGATTCTTCAGGAACGTCTCCTGGATCGACAACCTCAAGCTGAGGGCTCAGGCCGGAATCATCGGTCAGACCTCATTGTTTGACCAGCCTTATCTCTACAGAGGAGTCTATTCTTTCGCGAACTCTATGTACTACGGTCCGAACGATAAGCAGGACTGCTGGTTCGGAGGCACCGCCCAGTGGGTCTCCCAGAAGACGACCATCAGCAGGGTTCCGAACGAGAATCTCGGCTGGGCCAAGATCTATCAGGTGGACGCGGGACTTGACTTCGATTTCCTGAAGGTGTTCTCCTTCAACACCAACTTCTTCTACCGCAAGATCGACGGAATCTTCGCCAACACGGTTTCCGTGACCCCAGGAGTGTTCGGACTGTCCGGCACATCGATGATCGAGAACTACACAGCCCTCTCCATCCGCGGTGTGGACGCGACTCTGAACTACGCCCAGACTTTCGGGGACTTCAGGGTGGCAGCCGGTGTCAGCGCGCAGACTTATATTCAGAAGAACGACAAACTCGTCGAGGACAACTATATCTTCGACTATCAGAAGATGACCGGGACTGACGCGGACGCGATCTGGGGTTACAGGTGCATCGGGAAATATACCGACGAGTCGCAGCTTGCCACAGTTCCTTCATATTCGACGGATGTCAAGGTCGGTGACCTGATGTACGAGGATATGAACAATGACGGCAAGATCGACACCTTCGACAGGGTGATTCTCGGCCATTCCAACCCTCGCCTGTATTACTCTGTCAATCTGGGTCTCGCCTGGAAGAATCTTGAGCTGAACGTTGTCGGCTCCGGCCGCGCTTTCTTCAAGACCGCTATGACGAACGACTATTTCTGGAACGGTTGGGGCGACGGAAACTATTCCGCCTTCGTGAGGGACAACCTCGGCGGAGACTATCCTCGTCTGTCCTACGTGAAGTCCGAGAACAACTTCATCGTCTCTGACTTCTGGCTGAGGGACGGCGGATGGTTCAAGATCCAGGATGTCGAGATCGCCTACACCCTGCCTCTCAGAAACAAGGCCATCAAGAGCGTCCGTTTCTCCGTCAAGGGACAGAACCTCGCCACTTTCTCAGGAATCAAGGATGTTGATCCTGAAAGCATCAACGCGGGTGTAAGCTCCTATCCTTTGATGAGGACCGTGACCGGTGGAATTAAACTGAACTTTTAAACTACAATGATGATTATGAGAATCAAGCATACAATATTCGGTCTGACTGTGGCGGCGCTTCTTGCCGGAGGTTGCTCCTATCTGGATCCACTTCCTGACGGAAGCTACAACGACGAGAACTTCGACGATTATCCGGAATTGCTCCGCGGTTTCGTGGACAAGGTCTATGCGGATTATTTCCCTGCTGTCTATTACAGCACCTACTACGCCGGCCTTGCGGCTGCCACCGATGACGCTGTCTATCGTTCCGAGACGGCTATGTGGCGCTCTTTCTCCAAAGGAAACGCCCGAATGGACAACAATCCTTTCGCCAACAAATGGAACAATGACTACACGGGCATCAACTATCTGAACCTCTTCCTGAAGGACAACGTGGGCTTCAATACTCGTTATCTGGTTGATTTCGAGGCTGACAGGGCTTACAGGCATTGCCAGCAGGGAAGCGCCTTCGGCCTCAGGGCGTGGCTTCATTTCGACCTTCTGCGGGCTTTCGCCGGAAAGGGGGTTGACGGGAATATGTGGGGAGTGCCACTTATGCTGACTCCTTCCGAGGTCGGAAAGATGGACAACAACTCCGTTCGCCGCGCGACCGTGGACGAGTGCGTGGCCCAGATCCTCAAGGACTGCGATTCGGCTTCCGTTCATCTCCCTTACAACAACAGGGACTATCCTGGCGATCCTACCCAGAGTGTGCAGGTCACCGGAGCGATCCGTTACCGCACTATGGATCAGGTGATCGTGGACGGCCTCAGGGCTATGGTCTATCTTTTCTGGGCCAGCCCGGCGTTCAACCCTTCGAACGATATGTCAAGGTACGAAAACGCCGCGAAGTACGCCGCGAAGGTGATGAAGCACAAGCTTGAGGTGGAAAGCACTCTTGCCGGAGGCTTCGACCCTCTGAAGAAATTCCGTTGGGACGACACCAACAGCCCTGAGATTGTCTGGTGCTCCACATTCTCCAGCAGCACCGCCACAGAGACCGCTTTCTACCCGAGAGAGTTCGGCGGAGCCGCCCAGATCGCTCCAAGCCAGGATCTCGTGGACGCGTTCCCGATGAAGAACGGCTATCCGATCTCCGACAGCCGTAGTGGCTACGATCCTGAGAATCCTTACAAGGACAGAGATCCGAGATTCTATTCAGCGATCTACTACGATGGAGCGAACGTGGTCCGCGACCTCAACGGTGAGGTTATGTACACCTTTGAGGTGAAGGAAGGCGGAAAGGACGCCCCGGGCGGAACTAACGTGTCACCTACCTCGTACTACATCAGGAAGTTCCTGTACAACGGTTGGAACAAGAACGACCAGACTGTCGAGTCCGGCTACCGCTGCGTGCATATGATGAACTGGACACACATCTGCCTCATTTTCGCCGAGGCCGCCAACAAGGCGGTCGGCCCGCTGGACGAGACCACTTTCGGCTATTCGGCCAAACAGGCCATCAAATGGCTCAGATTCCGTCCTTCCAACGACGGAGTGGCCGGTGTCGGCTCCGAAAGTGATCCTTACCTTGACGAGTGCGCCGCAGCCGGAGCCTCGAAGTTCGACGAGCTCGTCAGGAACGAATGGCGCCTTGAGACCTGCTTTGAGGGAGACCGTTACTACAACCTCAGACGTTGGGCCGGCAGTGTTGACGAAGTGAACGTCGCCGTCCACGGAGCCAAGATTTCCGCCGACGGAAAGTACCAGCTTGACAACGTTGTGGAGACCTTGAGGTTCCCATCTCTGTGGGCTCCTATCCCATACTCCGACATCAGAAGGTGCGGAAACCTCGTCCAGAACGAAGGTTGGGAAACTTGGAGATAATCATTAAATTTGACGAGAAATGAAAATGAATATTAAAAAATTGGCGCCGCTCGCGCTTCTGCCGCTTCTGCTGTCCGGATGCTACAAGGACTACACCCTGGACTATGACTTCACGGCGGCCTACATCGCGTACCAGTACGATCTCCGTACTTTCGTCATCGGTGATGAGGGCAAGTTTGACTTCACGGTCGCCCTTGCCGGTGTCGTGGATAACACCAAGGACAGGGTAGTGGAGGTTGAGCTCAGGGACGAGCTTCTTTCCGAGGATCTCTCTCAGTACACCACCGAGTTCGGTGTGTCGTCCTTCACCGCGCTTGACGGTCTGAACGGCAAGGGAGGTTTCGGCGATCTCAGCCAGAAATATGTCACTGAAGGAGTCAGCGGCCTGACATCCTTGACTCCGCTGCCTTCCGAGTACTACACGGTTGACGGCCTTGACAGGATGGTCATCAAGAAGGGTCGCCACACCTCGGCCGTGACCATCAAGGCCACTCCTGCGATCGAGAAAGACCCTGACGCTTTCAGGCCGTATTACGCTCTCGGCTTCAAACTGAACAAGGCGGATGTCGATTCCGTCCTGTGCGAGAAGAGTTTCGAGATCATTGTCGTTAAGTGCGAGAACAAGTTCTTCGGAAACTGGTACCACGGTGGCAAGACGGTCATCAAGGATGACGCTACCGGCAATGTGGTTTCCGAGGATGTGTACGATCTCGTGATCCCTCAGGCTGATTCCAAGGTCTATGCGCTGACCACTGTTGACGCGGCCACTGTCAAGACCGACAAGATCGGCGCGGAAGCCGGAAGCCTTCTGCTGAAGTTCAACGGCAACGAGATCACTGTCTCGTCCGCCGACGGCTCGAAGGAGATCAAGCCTATTCCTGACCAGCCGAGCGTCTACAACGATGCGAAACTCTTGCAGGACAGGAAGATGACGCTTAACTACAGCTTCTCCAACGGTGACGGCACCACTACCTACATCTACGACTATCTTGAGTTCCGCAACAGAATCCGTGACGGAATCAACGAATGGCAGGACGAGAATGAGAAGAATTATGAATAGATTCGCACTGGCGCTCGCCGCCGCGCTCTTTTTAGGTCAGACTGTAGCTTCGGCGCAGTCTGACCTGCCTTTGACGGACCACAATGGACGGATCGCCAAGCAGCATTCCGCCTCGTCGTTTGTCGTTGACGGGAACTCTGTCCAGATCAGCACGAAGGATTCCGGCTCCGGTCTCATCTTCTACACCGATCTGGATGTCTCCGACTATGCCTCCCTGAAGTTCACCATTGTCAACAGGAGGGACGCGTTTATGATGATGTCCGTCCAGATTCAGGACTCCGTCTTCAACGCCAACAACAACGCTCAGGCAAAGAACGCTCTTTCCGACCGTCTCCTGATTTTTCCTAATGAGACCCGCGAGGTCGTGATCCCGCTTCCGGCCAAGCTTCCGTATCCTGAGATCTACAACGGTTTCCGAGGGATGAGGAACACGCCGTACTCTGTCGATGAACACTACTCGTACGATGTGGATCTCTCTTCTGTGAAACTTGTGAAAATCAAGGCTTTCAAGCATTTTGACGGCGCTGACTACTCGATTTGCGACCTGAGGTTCTCCAAAGGGGAGAAGGCCGGACTTCCGGTTTGGATGACCTGGGATGAGTCACGTTTCTTCCCGTTCGTGGACAAGTACGGTCAGTTCAAGCACAAAGACTGGCCTGGCAAGACCCACAGCGACACCGATCTCCAGAAAGCGAGGGAGAAGGAGGAGGAATATCTCCGCTCTCATCCCGGAGCCGGCGACTGGTCACGTTACGGTGGCTGGAAGAACGGCCCGAGGCTGGAGGCCACAGGGCATTTCAGGGTTCAGAAAGTGGACGGAAAGTGGTGGATGGTGGATCCGGAGGGCTATCTCTTCTGGTCGCACGGAGTCGTGCGCGTCACCACATCCACGGGAATCACTCCGCTTGACGGCCGTAAGGAGTATTTCGAGGATCTTCCTGAGAAGGGCAGCGGGATGGGTCATTTCTATGAGACTTATGACGCTCTCCTCAAACCTTACTACACCGTCCGCGGAATCAAGGAGACCTACGATTACTCTTCCGCCAACGCGTTCAGAAAGTACGGGCCTGACTACAAGGAGGCCTTCGCCGAGCTGGCGCACAGAAGACTCCGCAGCTGGGGACTGAACACCATCGCCAACTCCTCGGACAAGGACATCTGCCTGATGGACAGGACTGTCTATACAGATCGCATAGAGATCTCCTCCCCGATCATCGAGGGCACCGGCGGCTCGTGGTGGAAATTCATGGATCCGTTCAACGATGGCTTCGCCGAGTCGGTCCGCTCCCGGCTTGTCGCCCGCAAAAGGCAGCTGGATGACCCGTGGTGCCTCGGCTATTTCGTGGACAACGAGATAAAATGGGGTGACACTGAATATCTTGCCTCCTGCACGATCATGGCTCCGGCCACCCAGAAGGCGAAGATCGCAATGGTTGACTGGCTCAAGGGACGCTATCAGGATATTCAGAGACTCAATGGGGCATGGAAGACATCATTCTCCTCGTGGGACGCTCTGCTTGAGAACAGGAACAGGGTTCCCGCTTCGGCGAAGAAAGATCTGAAAGAGTTCAATGTGAAGATCATCGAGGCCTATTTCAGCACTGTCAGGAGAGTGTTCAAGGAGGTGGCTCCGGATGTGCTCTATCTTGGATGCCGTTTCTCCGGTTCGAACGCCGACGTGCTCAACATCGCCGCGAAATACTGTGATGTGCTGAGTTATAACATCTACCGTCCTGACCTGTATGACTTTTCCCTTCCCGATGGAATAGACAAGCCGGTGATGATAGGCGAGTTCCATTTCGGGTCTATGGACCGTGGAATGTTCCACCCGGGACTTATCTACACCCGCAACCAGAACGAGCGGGCGGATATGTACTACCGCTATGTGAAGTCCGCCATGGAGCATCCGAACGTCATCGGCACGCACTGGCACCAGTTCTCCGACCAGGCCTGCACAGGCCGTTTCGACGGAGAGAACTATCAGGTAGGCTTCACGGACATCTGTGACTCTCCGTACTACGAGACCGTGGACAAGGTCCGCGAGGTCGGATGCGAGATGTACGGAATCCGTTCCGGAAGGTTGGCTTCCAAGCGTGATGACGCGGTTTATGTGGATGCGTCTGAGCTGGGTGTGTACGGGAAGGCCGGCGAGGTGCCTGAGCATCCATATTCAAGAATAGACCCTAAGAAGTATGGAATCAAAGGCTCTTTGGCGACCAAGTGCCTTCAGTCCGCCGGGGTGTTTGTCGCGTTCAGCACCGACAGCAAGTCGATCTCCGCGAAGTGGAAGACATCGCCTCTGGCCGTGGTTGGGGTCAACACCGGCGCCAACGCCCAGAAAGGCCTTGACCTTTACATCAAGAAGGATGGCCGCTGGGTCTTCGCTGGAGTCGGAAGCCCGGATATGAAGGGGGATTGCATCCATCATTCGAGGACAATCATCTCCTCTATGCCGGAGGGAACGAAGGAGTGTCTGCTTTACCTGCCTCTTTTCGATGTGGTGGACTCAATCGAAATCGGTGTCGATCCGGGATCCTCGATCTCGGCTCTGCCTAATCCTTTCGCCCACAAGATTGTCTTCCTGGGATCCAGCATAACCCACGGTTCGGCGGCAAGCCGGGCCGGGATGAGCTACGTGGCGAGATACGGCCGTGACAACGGGCTGTACTGCCTGAATCTTGGGTTCAGCGGTCAGGCCAAGCTTCAGGAATACTGGGCAAGGGTGGCCGCGGACATTGACGCTGATGCATTTGTGTTCGACCAGTTCTCGAATCCTTCCGCGAAGGTGATCAACGAATCGTTCGACAGCTTTGTGGACATCATCCGTGAGGCTCATCCCGAGACTCCGCTGATCTTCCTTCAGACAATCCGCAGGGAGAGACGTAATTTCAACGAGGAGGCGGATGCTTACGAGGCCGCCAAGCAGAAGGCCGGCGAGGCCAAGGTCAGAGCCAGGATGAAGACCGACAAAAACATCTATTTCATCCCTTCTGACGGTTTCCTCGGCGATGACAGCCTCGGTACCGCCGACGGCACGCATCCTACGGATGTCGGCTTCTCCAGAATGTTGGAGAAGATGTCTCCGAAACTGAACAAGATTCTGAAGAAATATATTCGTTAAGACTTTATGGGGCGGATCCTTACATATTCATTGATCCTGCTGGCGCTGGTTTCGTGCGGAACAAGCAGGAAGACCGCCGTCACGGATTCTAAGGAGCCGGCATCGGTTCAGATGCGTGTCGGGTCTTACAACCTGTGGAGACCGGGACCGCGCGATGACGGCTATGCATGGGATGTCAGGAAGTTCCGTCTGGCCAAGACCATCGCTGAGATCGGTTTTGATGTGTTCGGAGTGCAGGAGTTCGACACAGTGATCCAGAATGATCTGCCGGGTCTTGTCGAGAAGGAAGGCGGCAACTATGAATGGTTCATATTCAGCCCTTACAACAAGGAAGGGGGAGCCGGTCCGAAGGCGCAGGGAATCGTCTATCGCAAGAATCGTTTCACGATGTTGGAGAGCCACCATTTCTGGCTGTCTCCGACTCCGGATGTGAAGAGCAAAGGGTGGGACGAGAGAAAGTACACCCGTGGAGCTTGCTGCGCCATATTCAAGGAAAACGCTACCGGCTTGCGTTTCTTCCTGATGATTAGTCACATGCCTTTGGGAAAGGAAGCCAACGCCAATGCCGCTCCGGTCATCCTTGAGAGGGCGAAGGAATACAACCCCGAGAGCCTTCCGTCGTTCTTTGTCGGCGACCTTAACACAAGGGAATGGACCAAGTCTTCGGAATTGTTCCGCACTTATTGGAACGACACTTTCCTGACCGTTCCGGCTGATGTCCGCAAAGGTTCCGTCGGGACTTTCAACAAGCGGGGGGAGAACGAGGATATGAACGCCGCCCCGAGGATAGACTACATCTATTATCGTGGGGAAGGGGTCAAGCCTCTTGGCTACACCTGCGACAACAGGCGGTACGAAGGGTACCATCCTTCAGATCATTGCCCGATCTACGCTGATTTCATTGTGACATTGTCTTTAGTCTCGACGGAAGGCCGGTAAATGTTTGGAAATGAGATTCACGCTTGGTACATATAACCTCAGGATGGAGCATCTTGACTCCGGACACGATAACTGCTGGGCGGTCAGGAAACCAAGGCTACTGGCATCCCTGCGGAGCGCCGGGTTCGATGTGGCCGGTCTTCAGGAGGTCAACTCCAGGATGCAGCGGGACTTGACGGAAGAACTTGGGAATGAATATTCATTCTGGTTTTTCAGTCCATATTCACAGAACGGGGAAGGGGACAAGGCACACGGCATAATGTTCAAAAAATCACTTTTCGACATGCTTGAAAGGAGTTTTTTCTGGATCTCCGACACTCCGGATGTCTGTTCGCTGGCGGATGTGGGACCGAACGGAAACTATCGCCGTGGAGGGTGCTGCGCCGTGTTGAGGCATAAGGCTTCCGGAGAACGGTTGTTCCTGATGTGTACCCACGCATGCTTCAACAAGGCTCCAAACGCCAGGTACGCACTTTTGTACCGCCGCATGGAAGAACGCTTCAACACGGAACGCCTGCCTTCATTTCTGGTCGGCGACATGAACACAACCCCTGACACTCCCGCTTCCGTCTCTTTCCGTGAATATTGGCGTGACGCTTTTGATCTCGCTCTTTCGCATGAAGGCCCCTCAGGTACCTATAACGCCTATAAATATCCCTCAGGCCGTGACCGCATAGATTTCATCTACTGTCGCGGCGAAGGTGTGGCTGTCGAATCCTACCGCTGTGACCCATCGTTGTATTCCGGCAGGTTCGCTTCTGACCATTTTCCTGTCAGCGCTGTCGTCAGAATCGGATAGTGCCTTTTGGCAAGGTGTTTCACGGTCAGAGATTACGTGATTTTGCCGAGGAATCACTATCTTTGCGCCGGAAGCGGGATCCTGCTACGATGAATCCCGGTCCGGGTTGTAAAATTTTATGAATATGATCAAGTCAATGACCGGTTACGGCAAGGCTGAGGCCGTCCTGGAGACAGGGAAACTCACCATCGAGATCAAGACGCTGAACGGCAAGAACTCTGACGCCAACATCAAGTCTTCGCTTCTTCCCAAAGACAAGGAACTGCTTGTGCGCAGGAAGATTACGGATTCCCTTGTACGTGGAACAATCGACTTTTACATCACATGGGAGCCGAAGGCCGGTGGAATGGCCAAACAGATCAACAAGGAACTTCTTCGGGAATATTACGACCAGCTGATGGACTTCAGCGCCTCGCTTCCTGTTTTTGACTCCCTGTCTTTTAATCCTAACGAGATGCTCGCCTCCATCCTGCGTTTCCCTGACGTGATGGACAACTCCCGGCAGGACATCATCACCGAGGATAACTGGCCGGTAGTGGAAAAGGCTATTGATGAGGCTCTTGCCGCTGTCAATGACTATCGCGCGAAGGAGGGGGAGGCTCTCTATAAGGATGTCACCTCAAGGGTGCGGAACATCCTTGACCTTGAGAATCAGGTGGAGGGCTTCGAGAAGGAGAGGATCGACGCCGTGAGGGAGAAACTGATGAAGAATCTTGAGGCTCTCCAGCAGAAGGTGGATCCGTCCCGTTTTGAGCAGGAGATGATCTTCTACCTTGAGAAACTGGACATCAACGAGGAGAAAGTCCGTCTTCGCCAGCACTGCAAGTACTTCATGGACACCATTGACGGTGAGGAATATCCTGGCCGCAAGCTTGGCTTCATCATCCAGGAGATGGGCCGCGAGATCAACACGACCGGCTCCAAAGCCAACCACTCCGGCATCCAGAAGCTCGTTGTCCGTATGAAGGACGAGCTGGAGAAGATCCGCGAGCAGTCTATGAACATCCTTTAGATGTTCATAGACTGTCCATCCAACCCCCAGTCGCTTCGCGACAGCCCCGGTGGGGCATTGGGGAGCGTTCTCCCCAAACCCATTGAGTCGCTTACGCTCCGAGTTTTATATTATTCGTTGGTGAGAGTTTCGGAGAGTTCGGGTGGGATTATGGATTCGGGGCCGGTTTTGCGGGCTCCGGGTTTTATTTTGGCCTGGGACTTCTTGGGGGAGAGGCCGAGTCTCTCCAGCTTTTGGATCTTCTTGACGACACTCTGGTTGGACTCGGTCAGTTTCTTGGTCGAGGTCTCGTAGGCAGTCTGGGCCTTGCCGAGCATGGTTCCGATCGCCACATAGCTTTCCATCCAACCGCTGAGCTGGCTCATCAGTTCCTCGGCTGTCTTGTAAACCTCGGCGATGTTCTTCTCCTGGTTCGCCTGCTTCCATGCCATCTGGATCATATTCAGAACTATCACGAGAGTCATCTGGCTCACGATCAACACATTGTTGTCCTTGGCCACCTGCCAGAGCATCGGATCCTCCTCCAGCATAAGCCTGAACGCCCCCTCGACCGGGATGAACATCAGATTGTAGTTCACTTTCCGCCTCCCTTCCGGAATATACGAGGCGTAGTCCTTGGTCTTAAGCTCGTCCACATGCTTGCGGACGCTCTCGACATGGGCCCTGGCGAGCCTTACTCGATCCTCCACCTTCTCCGCGTTGATATATTCCTTGTAAGAGTTCAGACTGACCTTTGAATCGATGATGACGGTCGTGTCGTCCGGGTAAAGCACCATCACGTCCGGGATCATCGTCCTGCCGCCCTCGCTCTTGATCTCATGCCCAGCCTCGTCCGTCATCACGCTCTGGGTGAAGAAGTGCACACCTTCCACCAGCCCGGCGTTCTTCAGCACGTCGGTCAGCAGCATCTCGCCGAAGTCCCCCTGCACCTTTGAATATCCCGTAAGCGCGTTCGCGAGGTTCCTGGCCTCGTCTCCCACCGCCTGCGACCGCTCCATCACATTGTGAATATGCTCTTTCAGCTGCGCGCTTTGCTCCACTGCCTCCTTTCTGGACTCCTGCACGGCCTTGCCGAACTCGGCGAACTTCTCCTGTATCGGTTTCAGAAGATCGGAGATCGACTCCGCGCTCTGCCTCTTGAACTCGGAACTGTTGTCCGCCGACAGGGCCTTGAACGCATCCTTCATATTCTCAAGCTCTTTTGCATGCTGCTCCTTCTGCATATTCAAAGCCCTTTCCTGCGCCTCCTTCTGCTCCGCCATCGCCTTTTCCTGGATTTCCCTTTGGGCGGCCATAGCTTTCTCCTGAGCTTGCCTTTGTGTTTCAAGCGCTTTCTCCTGCTCCTCCCTGAGCCGGCTTTCATATTCATCCCTGGCCTTGAGTGTGCTTTCCAGCGCCGCCTTCTCTCCGGTCAGTTCCATCAGCCGCCTCCGGAGATCGTCCTCCGCGTCCTCATATTCCTTGGCAATCCTTTGCCTTTCCGCCGCATTCTTCTGAATGACGACAAGCAGCGCCACCACGGCAGCCACCGCCACCGCCGAGATCAAAACTAATATCACCGTAAGATTCATAAACTGAATGTATTTGCGAAGCCAATCTCTTAAAATCAAGTCATTGATCTGCTTCAGTTGGTCGTTTCCGACATAATGCTGTCATAATGTAAAACAACATTATGTAAAATTACATAATGTAATATTACGTAAAATTCCAGTAAAATTCAACGAGAGGATAAAAAACATATATAATTGCAAAGAAACATAAAAAGTTCGGTTGTTACCCCCTGTGATGTTTGGTTGGCTGTGACAAATCGCATAAATTGCTTTTTGTCCGGTTCGGAATTGACTGAAAAATAATTCCGGAACGGTGTCGTATTTTGGAAACTTTTATTATTTTTGCATTGAAAGATGGCTTGTGGGAAGTTAAGATTGGTGTTGATGGAGGAAGCACGTGATTTTATAGAATCATTGCCCCGTCCTGCCGCAAATAAAATCTACTACAATATTCGTAGAGTTGTAGATGTGAGCGTGATGCTGATTTGTTTAAAAAGTTGACAGGAACCAAGATTTGGGAATTCCGTACCCTCTATGGCAATATGACTTATCGTTTGTTCGCGTTTTGGGACACGAGAAAGGAAATGTTGGTGGTAGTCACTCACGGAATTGTCAAAAAGGTACAGAAAACTCCGCATAAGGAGATTGCGAAAGCGGAAACGATTATGAAGTCTTATTTTAATGAAAGATAAACGATTATGGCTGAAATGAAATTATATCCGTTGGAGGAGGTTCTTGATGAGCATTTTGGTAAGATTGGGACTCCGGAAAGGGACACCTTCGAAAAAGAGGTCACAGATGCGGTCAATGCCTTCAGACTTGGAGAGGTTGTCCGGGAGCGTCGTTTGGATCAGAATCTGACCCAGGAGGAACTTGGGAAGAGGATGGGAGTGAAGAAGTCCCAGATCTCCAAACTGGAGAGAGGAGATGATATGTCACTCCGCTCGATGCGCCGGGTTTTCCGCGCTTTGGGAGTCGAGTCCGCCACGCTTGATCTCGGGGCTGCAGGAAAGGTCACCTTGTGGTGACGGGGCGGGATCGGCTTGATTGAAGCGAAGCCTACATCAACCCCAGAAACCTTGTGCGTGCGAGCATGCAGCATCCGAGCGATCCTGCCTTGCGCCCGAGTTTTGAGAACACGATGGTGGTGTCCTTGCTCACTATGTTAAGGGAGTATTTCTTGATCGCCGCTCGTACAGGAAGCATAAGATAGTCCCCGCCGACGGTCAGTTTCCCGCCAAGGATGACTATTTCCGGATTGAAAATGTTGATCAGTCCGGCTATGCCTCTTCCGAGGGTAGTGCCGATCTCTCCCATCGCATCGATCGCCACGACATCCTCTTCCTCGACGGCTCCAAGCAGGTCGTTGAGCGTCAGTTCTTTTCCTGTCTTGTATTTGTCAGCCAGCATAGACGGGCATCCCGCCTCCAGTTTCTCCGTCACTATCCGTTGGAGAGCCGAGCCGGAGGCTCCGGTCTCCAGACAGCCGATCTTTCCGCAGCGGCAGATCTGTCCGTTGTCCAGAAACGGGAAATGTCCGAACTCTCCGGAAAAACCGGACTTGCCATAGTACAGGTCGCCGTTCAGGATCATTCCCATGCCGAGTCCCCATCCGACATTGATGAACAGCACGCTCCTCTCTCCGTTGGCGATTCCGCTGCGGAACTCCCCGTAAGTCATTGCCCTGGAGTCGTTGTCGAGGGCTACCGGAACTCCGAGGTCTTCCTCAAGAATGGCGCTCAGCGGTTTGTCCTCGTTGATGAAATACGTGAAACTGTAGCCGGAAGCGGTGTTGACCCGTCCGGTAAGGTCAACATTGCACGCAAGCATGCGTTCGGAGCCAAGCCCATTGTCCTCAAGGATTTTCCGGATGAGTCCGCAAAGCTTTCTGCAGGAATCCTCCGTGTTCATCAGGGTGAACTCGACATCCTCGTCATAGGACAGGGTCTGCCCCTTGAAGTCCATTGTCATGATGTTGGCGTGGTTTCTTTCCAGATCCACTCCCACAAAGAACCCGGCCTCCGGATTGAGACCGAATATACTTGGTCTCCGCCCGCTGGCCGAGCCTTTTTTTCCAAGGTCCTCCAACCATCCGTCATCAATCAGTTCCCCGACTATCTTGGTGGTGGTCGGGACGCTACAGTTCAATTCACGGGCGAAATCTGCGATGCTGAAATCGCCCGAGTTCATGCACAGTTCCAGAATCTTTTGCTTGATTATGGAATTCTTGTCCGAGAGGTTCTCGCTGAAATATTTGACCATCCGCTTTATTTTCCTTTTGTCCAGTATTCCTCAATCTCTTCCAAAGTCTTGCCTGTGGTTTCCGGAACCAGTCTCCACATTATGAGAAGGTAAGGGACGCACATGGCGGCGAAGAGAAAGAATGTGCCTGCCGGAGTGAGTGTCTCAAGCATCCACGGCGTGAGCTGGCCGATCAGGTAGGTGCCGATCCATAGGGCGAGGCCGGCGATGCTCATCGCGAGTCCACGCACTCTGTTAGGGTACATCTCTGACAAAAGTACAAAAACAACCGCGCTTATGGAAATCGCCGTGCAGAAAACGTACAGAAGGAAGAACGTCAGCAGGAACCAGGTCGGAAGGCTCTGTGGGAAGCAGAAGTACAGGCCTATCATAAGCAGACAGAGGATCATTCCGCCCACACCCCACCAGACCAGCTGCTTGCGGCCGACCTTGTCGATGATCAGGAGAGCGATGACCGTCGTGAGCATATTCACAACCCCAACCAGAACTGTTGAGAACATTGAACCTTCGCCGGACAAACCAGCGTCACTGAATATCTTGGGGCCGTAGTACAGCACGGCGTTCACTCCCATGAACTGGCCGAGGATGGCGATGGCGCAGCCGATGAGGACAGCCTTGAATATTCCCGGCTCCAGAAGAGTCCGCCATTCGGACTTGGTCTCGCCGGCGATCGAGGCTCTGGTCTGCTCGATCTGCCTTGCCACTTCCTCCGGGGATGTGAATATCCCGCCGAGGATCCTTGCGGCCTTCCCTTCCTTGTGCTTGGTGATCAGCCAGCGCGGACTCTCGGGGATTAGGAATATGACGAGGAGGAACAGGAGATCCGGAACAGTCTCGTAGCCAAGCATTCCCCTCCAGTACTCGGAATTGAATATTCTTGTCCAGAGATCCGTCGAGGTGGAGGTCAAGTCGGCGCCCTTCAGGACAAAGTAGTTGATCAGGTAGGCCATCAGGAACCCTATCGTGATGGCCAGCTGGTAGAGCGACACGAGGGAGCCTCTTTTCTGCGCCGGCGCGATCTCCGAGATGTAGATCGGCGAGACGATCGAGACTATTCCTATGCCGAATCCTCCTATGATCCTGAAGACAACCAGCTGGTTGAAGTCGCCGCAGACGGCGCAGCCTATGGCCGAGACGCTGAACATCAGAGCCGAGATGAGCATCGTCTTCTTTCTGCCGAGATGGTCGCTCATCATTCCGGCCGTCATCACGCCCAGAATCGAGCCGATCAGAGCGCAGCCCACGTACCACCCTTCGGCGATCGTCGTCAGCCGGAACTGGTTCTTCACGATCTCGGTCGTGCCGGAGATCACGGCGGTGTCGTAGCCGAACAGGATTCCGCCTATCGCCGCCACGATGGCCAGGAACACTATCCGGGTCATATTTATGCTTTTGTCCATCGCTTATCGAATGTCAAAGTATTCCATGTACCTGTCGTAGAGATGTCCCGCCTGAAGATAGGCTGACTGCGGGCTCATAAAGTGCGAGAACTCGAAGGTGATGGCCTTGTCGTAGCCGCAGCGCTTCGCCGCCTCAAGCTTCATCCTCAGTTTGTCGAACTTGATCGGGAGGAAGCGGATCGGCATGTCCCGGTCGAAACTCTCGGCGTTGGTCCAGCACTGCATACCGTACTTGTCCGCCAGCTTCTTGTTGACAGAGAAGAACGCGTCAAGCTCGTCGTAGTCGATGTGTCCGTCCTGGAAGGCGCATGCGTCGACATATTCATGGATCCCGTCGAAGATCTCGTTCCATTCCCTCTCGTGCTGCTCTATCGAGACGGCCTGCTCCTTGGTCAGGTTGCCGCCGGCCGCGTCTACCGCCTTCTTGCCGTCGATCCACGGGGAGATGAAGGTCGGCAGTCCGCCCGAGACCTCCTTGCACTGGCGCCCCATCGTGCGGAAGGACTCTATCGCGCCCTTGGTGGCACGGCTGATCTCGCCGCTGATGTACCAGCCGCCGAAGCTGTCGTACTTGCTGCCGTAGCGCTGCCAGATCTCGTCGATCACGTACTTGTTCGCCTCGACCTCGTATGACATGTCGCCTGTGTCCCAGTATTTTCCAGAGTCGTACAGTCCGAGCCAGAACTTCATGCCGTATTTCTGGGCAAGGCGGCAGAACATGTCGATCATGTCGGTCGAAGGCATGTAGCACCCCTTCTTAAGAAGGTAAGGTGACGGATAGGTGATGAACTTGCGGTAACCGCAGCGGATGTCGATCACGGTGTCGATGCCCATCGCCTTCATGTAACGGAAGTCAAGATCCCATTCTTTCTCGCCCCAGTTCTGGTGCGGAATGTCATGCGAGATCTCGTCCAGGAATGTGCTGGTGATGGGGAGGGCGTTCCCATGAGGGACGATCAGCCTGCTGTTGATGCTCTCGTCGGCCTTGAGCCTGAGGTCTTTACCGTTCTTTGGTGCCATTCCCATAGCGTTGGCGGCAATTGGAGCCGCCACAGCGGTCGCGGCGGCGATTCCGGCCTTCTTCAGAAAAGTTCTTCTGTCTGTCATGGTGCTTTCTTTATGTGATAGGTGATCCTTAAGTAATCCTTAGTAATCCTTAAAAGGTAACTTGGTAAATATTGTCTTCGCAAAGGTAAGAATTTATTTCTTAAATTATTTTATTATTTATTAATTTATTTGTTAAATATTTGATGAAATATTATAACTTTGTAAAAATGTTAGGCTAACCTTTGTGGATAGATGACACTATTATTAATAACAACGCATTCTTTTATGAAAGCAACATCGAATTATTCATTCCCTTTCCTAAAGGTGGTGCTTGCGTCGGTTCTGTCGTTTTTCCTGTTCTCGGGAAACGTGTCGGCGCAGCCTTCCGTCAAGGGTAGGGTGACAGACCAGAACGGGCAACCGCTGCCCGGTGTCTCTGTCATTGTGGCCGGAACCACGAACGGCACGATGACCGGATCGGACGGAAGCTATGTGATTTCCGTCGCAAAAGGACAGACGCTGGAGTTCCAGTGTCTGGGCATGACATCGTTCCGGAAACTATGTGACGGAACCGTGCAGGTTTTGAACGTGACCTTGAAAGAGGACACTACCTATCTTGACGAGGTGGTTGTCGTGGGTTACGGTACATCCAAGAAATCATCCCTGACGGGAGCGGTCTCGGCGATCAAGGGGGACGAGGTCCTGAAGGCTCCGGCCTCGAACGTCTCTCAGATTCTTGCCGGACGTCTTCCGGGCATCTCCTCTGTGCAGGAGTCCGGAGAACCTGGTCAGGATCAGGCTTCCCTGCGTCTGCGCGGCTCGATCTACGGAATCGCCTACGTTGTGGACGGATTCCCAGTGAGTGACATCAACGACATCAATCCTAATGACATCGAGAGCATCTCTGTCCTCAAGGACGGAGCGTCTGCCGCTGTGTACGGATTGAAAGGCGCGGGCGGCGTGATGATCATCACGACCAAGAGGGGAGCGAAGGAGAAGACCTCCATCACCTATGACGCCTCGTTCGGTGTGTCGATGAACGCCAATTTCCCGGAGTTCATGAACGGCCCGCAGTTCGCCTACTATTATAATATGGCGGACATGATGGACCAGCTGGCCAGCGGAGCCATCACCGACCGCTCCCAGTACACTCCGTACTTTACTTCGGAGAATGTCGCGGCGATGACCAACGGCGACCCTACCGACGGTTGGGACAATGTGAACTACATCGACAAGGTGTTTGGCACCGGATTCACGCAGAAGCACAACGTGACCGTGACCGGAGGAAGCGACAAGGCCCGCTACTACACCTCTTTCGGCTACTACGGGCAGGACGGTAACATCGACAACTTCACCTACAAGCGCTACAACCTGAGATCCAACATTGACTCGGACATCACCTCCAGGCTGCATTTCAAGCTGGGTCTGTCGGGTACGCTGGCTCACAGGGACACTCCGGGCTATGCCTCGGGAGGCACGGACGGCGGATACAGCGAGCTGGGATGGCTGTCGGTGGCCAACCAGACAATCGTGATGCATCCGTATCTCCCGGAGAGGTACGAGGGCATGTACACTTCGACGATCAAGAAGAATACCGGACTTCCTCAGAGTCCTCTCGCCGCCATCTATGAGTCAGGCTACAAGAAGACCCGCTCGATGGATCTTTCGGTCAACGCCACGCTGGCCTATGACATTCCAGGCGTGGACGGACTTGTCGCCAAGGTTGCCGGTGTCTATGACTGGAGCAACTCTTTCAACAAGAATCTGAACACCCCTTACAGCACGATGGCTTTCGTGGACGGAGCATATTCGAAGAAGAATGACCCAAGGGGAGTGGACAACGGCATAAACCTCGGAGAGGGAACGTCCTATTGGCAGCAGATGGTGGGACAGGCCAGTCTTGAATATTCCAACACCTTCGGCAAGCACAGCGTGGAGGCCTTGGCGCTCATGGAGATCCGTGACACCAAGAGCAACAGTCTCGCGGCCTACGTCAAGGATCTTCCTTTCGCCTCGCTCCCGGAAATCAGCCAGGGCAACCCGACCAAGAACCCTGTCTCCGGAAGCAGCGGAGCGTCCAGAAGCGTCGGCGGAGTCTTCCGACTCAAGTACAACTTCGCGGACAGGTACCTCATCGAACTTTCGGGACGCGAGGACGGCTCGTACCTTTTCAGCGGAATGGACAAGTACCGCTGGGGCTTCTTCCCTTCAGCATCCGTCGCGTGGAGAATCTCCAATGAGAATTTCATGAAATCTGCTGATTTTCTCAATGACTTGAAGATCAGGGCCTCCGTCGGAATGCTTGGAAACGACGGTGTTCCTGAATATGCCTTCCTCAGCACTTACTCGCGCTATGGCCAGAAGGTGGGCTACAGGATGGTTGACGGAAGCGCTGCCTTCAATCCTGCCTATAAGCCGGATGTCGTGCCGTCGCTCAACTTGTCATGGGAGCGTTACCTTTCCTACAACGTCGGATTCGACGCGACCCTGTGGGACGGGCTTCTGGGCATGGAGGTGGACGGATTCTACAACTACACCTATGACATCCTGACCGGCCAGGGCTCCGGATTCCCGGCTTCCATGGGAGGGTACTATCCGACCTACATCAATTATCCTGCGATCGACGCCAAGGGTGTTGACCTCATGGTCACTCACAAGAATCAGTTCTCTCTCGGCGGCAAGCCGTTCTTCTACGGGGTGAGCGCCAGCCTGACATATTCAAAGACCAGATGGATCAAGTACAAGGACAATCCTGAGGTCAGCGACAACAGGAAGATTGTCGGCAAGACCTATGGCGCCATCACGGGTTGGAAGACCGACGGGCTGTTCCGCTCCGAGGAGGAGATTGACAATTCCGCCTGGTGGGGATCACGCCCTAACGTGGGCGACATCAAGTTCGTGGACATCAACGGCGACGGCAAGATCGACTACGACGACTGGGGCTATTTCGGACGTTCCAACAGGCCTGAGCTGACATTCGGCCTGAACCTCAATTTCGAGTGGAACGGCTTTGATTTCAATGCCCAGTTCACCGGTGGTGCCTTGTTCGACGTTTCCCTTACCGGAACGTACTACAACGGCTATGATGACAACACGATCTGGACTCAGACTTTCAAGGAGGGAGGAAACTCTCCTCTCTATCTTGTGGAGAACGCATGGAGCGTGGACAATCCTGACGGTACCTTCCCGCGTCTAACCCTCGGCTCTCCGGGACACGGTGGTGACAACGGTGTAAGCTGCTCATTCTGGTGGAGGGACGGAAAATATGTCCGTCTGAAGTCAGCGCAGCTTGGCTACACCCTGCCGAAGAAATGGATGAGCCATCTTGGCGTGTCTTCCCTCAGGCTGTTCGTCGAGGGACAGAACATATTCACCATCGATGGTCTTCCTAAGGGAATCGACCCTGAGTCTCCGGGCGTGAACAACGGTTATTATCCTCAGCAGCGCCTCTTGATGGGTGGTGTGACATTATCATTCTAAAAGGACAGCTTGATATGAAATACATTAAGAATCTGATTTTGACAGTGTCGGGAATCGCCGTGGCGATGGGGGTGTCCTCCTGCAACTCGTTCCTCGACATGACTCCGACCGACAGCGTCTCGGACAAGATGCTCTGGAAAACCACCGCGAATGCGGAATATGGAGTGAACTACATCTATAGCTACATCCTGGACATGGCCGACGCCAACTCCGGCCAGTGTGACGCCGGCATGACCGACGCCCTCACCGACCAGTTGAAGTACGGCTCCTACAACTTCAACGCTCTGTGCTACATACCGAGCGAGATCGCCTACGGGGGATCTGTGTTGACAGCCAACTACGTGTCCGCGTACCTTGGCTACTGGGACACGATGTACAGCGCGATCAGAAAGACCAACCAGGGTCTGAGCTATCTGGAGAAGTACGGTGAGATGTCCGGTGAGGACAAGACGAGACTCTCGGCCGAGCTGAGGTTCATGCGCGCATGGTTCTACTTCGACCTTGTCAAGAGGTACAAGGATGTCATCATCTATGACGAGGATCTGAGCGCCATCACGGCCAACAAGGCTCTCTCGACAGAGGAGGAAGGATGGAACTTCATCGAATCCGACCTTGAGTTCGCCGCCGCGAACCTGCCTGAGAAAGAAAAAGCGAACGGAAGGCTGAACAAAGGAACGGCCTATGCCTTCATGACAAGGGCGATGCTGTACGCCAAACGTTATGACAAGGTCGTCGCGGCCGCGGACAAAGTGAAGGAGTTGGGTTATTCTCTGATCTCAAACTATGCTGATGTCTTCAACGGCAACAATTCCGAGGTCATACTTGAATATGTCTTCAACTATTCCGACAATGTGACCCACAGCTTCGACTACTACTACTCTCCGGGAGGCGACTACACCACCAAGGATGCTTCCGGCGGCGGTTTCGGCACGCCGACACAGGAGATTGTGGAGTCCTATGAATATGCCGACGGCTCCGGTCTTCCGGACTGGTCGCCTTGGCACACCGCCGAGGGAACCGATCAGAATCCTCCGTATGAGCTGCTTGAGCCTCGTTTCCAGGCATCCGTACTCTACAACGGTGCGAAGTGGAAAGGGCGCACGATCGAGCCGTTTGTGGGCGGAGACGACGGCTGGTGCCAATGGAACGTGGTCAAGGAGCCTAAGGGTAAGACGACCACGGGCTATTACCTCCGCAAAGGTGTGGACGAGACGCATGACGTGATCGCCAGAAGCGAGAGCACCCAGCCGCTTGTCATCATCAGGTACGCCGAGGTGCTTCTGAACAGGGCCGAGGCCTGCTACCGTCTCAATGACGCCGCGGGAGCCAATGCCGCCGTCAAGGAAATCCGCGCCCGTGTCGGGCTTCCGTACGCTGACAAGGCGGGGGACAACCTGTGGAATGCCATCCGTCAGGAGCGCAAGGTCGAGCTGGCGTTCGAAGGCTTCTCCTATTGGGATCTCCGCAGATGGGGAGTGGCTCCGAACAACTATCCTGACGGACTCTCCGGCTATCAGGTGCATGGCTTGAAGATCGAGAGCGCAGGAAGTGGCTTCATCTACACCTATGTCTCTGTCGATGACAAGGACCGCAACTATCCTGAGAAGATGAACAGATTCCCTCTCCAGGACAGCGAGCTGTCAAGCAACAATGCAGTAGAACAATTCCCGGAATGGAAATAATCACGACTTATATGAAAAAGATCCACATACTGACAGCGGTTCTGACTCTTCTCGTGGCGGCTTCGTGCCATAGCCCTGAATATGTCGAGTCGACCGCGGAGCGTCAAAACCTTACCAGTTTCGAGGCGTTCTTCACATTCGGCCCCTTCATGGATCAGTCGATGTGCAAGCTGAACATCACGGACGAGAACGCCGATCGGTTCGTCATCCCTGTCCCTTGGTTTTTCCCTGAGACATCGGACAACGAGACATCACCTTACATGACCAAGGTCAGGGTGCAGGCTGCCTTGCAGCCGAACTGTACCATCGAGCCGGCGCTGACCCTTCTGGATCTGACCAAGGACAACATGTTCAGGTTCACCAACGCCAAGGGTGAGAGCAGGAACATCTGCATCACCGGAGAGAGGGTGAAGTCCAAGGCTTGCGACATTCTTGTCTTCTCCTTGGATGACCCCGCCGTCTCCGGCATCGTGGACAAGAACAAGAAGACCGTCACCCTGGTGTCCGCCGAGGATCTGAGCGCCTGCACCGCATCCGCACAGGTTTCGGCGCATGCCACCATCTCCCCTGATCCTTCGACTCCGCAGGACTACAACAAGGGTGTCAAGTTCAGGGTGACCGCCCACGATGGTCAGACCTTCTCTGAATATACCGTCATCAAGACTGTTCCTGACAAGATTGACAAGGGCTTTGACAAGTCATCGCTTGAGGCGTTGTTCAACTTCGAGCCTGTAAGCATGGCCGGACTCCCGGCCTACAACACGGCTGACATATTCCCGAGCCTTGCGGTGACGGGCGGCAAGCTTGTCTTCTGCTACGGCGACGGTTCCGCTCCTGTCTTCCTGAACGGCGTCACCGGTGTCAAGGAAGGCGAGATCAATGCCGGCGGCGTCGCTCCGGTGGCTGTCACCAATGACGAGGCGGAGAACCTTATCCTCTGCAACCACGTTGACGGCGGCGGCGAGTTCAAGATTTGGAAGGCTACCTCTGTTAAGACCGCTCCGGAACTGTTCCATTCGTTCACCAACAGCACGGATCTTCCTATGGGGTATTCAATCAAGGTCATCGGCGACATTGACGGTGACGCTGTGATTGACATAACCCATGAGGGCATCGCGGGCGTGACATCCTCAAGCAAGGTGACAAGGGTCACTGTTGCCGGCGGATCCGTCGCCGATGTCTCGGTGCTCGATCTCGCGGGAGCCGGCCTCGCATGGGGCGGCGCTCCGGTGAACAACACCGACGCTGTGGCCGTGGCTCCTACGCGGAACGCCGGGATGTTCCTTTCTTACTACGATCCTAACGTCCTGCACTATGTCATGGCCGACGGCACGCTGAAGTCGTCGCTACCGTTCAACAACGGATCATCGTGGGCCTTGAATGTCAATAACCTGGACAGCAAGCAGTTCAATCACGCCACCTACATGTCGCTCTTCGTGGTCAGCCACTTCCCTCACTGGGGATGCGGCCCTGCCCTCTACCTGTACGACATCTCGGATCCGGCGGCGCTGTCCGGCAATCTGAACGAGACCACGTCGATAGTCCTCGGCAAGTCTTCCGTTGACTGGTTCCAGAAGGCTGACGCCGGCTTTGCCGCCGGAGATGTCGTTCTGGCTCCGACCAAGGACGGATTCAAGATGTATCTGTACTACTACGACCAGAATTCAGGAGTCCTCGGTGGCTATTCTGTGGATTGCATAAAGAAATAGTCAGATGAACCCTTTGAGGATATATTCCCTGATCGTTCTTGCCGCCATGACAATCATGTCCTGCGGAGGTTCCAAGGATAACCCTTGGAACCCCGACTGGGACAAACCGAAACCGGAGCCCGAGAAACCTGCGGAGGAGACAGGCAAGCCGAGGTACGTGTGGATTGACGCGGCGGCCAATTTCTGTGACTACGAGAACGACAAGGACAGGATAGCCGCGGATTTGAAGCGCATCAAGGACGTTGGTTTCACGGACATCATTGTCGATGTAAGGCCGACAAGCGGCGACGTGCTGTTCAAGTCCTCTGTCGCCAGTCCGCTGAAGAAGGTAGATGTCTGGAAGGGAAGCAGTTATGTGTGGGTTTCCAGAACCGGCACATACGATTACCTCCAGACCTTCATCGACGAGGCCCGCAAGGTGGGTCTCAAGGTGAACGCCAGCATCAACACCTTCGTGGGCGGCTACCTTTGCCCTTATGGCCTTGGAAGCGACGGAATGCTTTTCCGCGAGTCGGGAAGGAAGTCCTGGGCTTCGGTCATCAACGCGAAAGACGGCCTTGTCAGCGTCATGGATCTGACCGGCTCCGAAGACTACGGAGCCAGATTCCTCAATCCTGCCAACGAGCAGGTGCGGAACTATGTGCTTCAGATCATCAAGGATCTGGCTGCATACGATCTTGACGGCATCATCCTGGACCGCTGCCGTTACGATGACTATGGCCTGCAGAGCGATTTCTCGGATGTCTCGAAGAGAAAGTTCGAGGAATATTCAGGCATCACCTGCTCTTCATGGCCTGGTGATGTGATGGCTCCCGGCACGACGGCGCTTGGATCGAAGGCTGGCGAGACTGTGAAGAAGTGGCTGGAGTTCCGCGCGAGCGTCATCCACGACTTCGTCGCCGAGGCTTCCGACGCTGTCCACCGGATCAACAAGAACATACGCTTCGGCGTGTATGTCGGGGCCTGGTACTCGACTTACTACACATCCGGCGTGAACTGGGCAAGCCCTAAGTACGATCCTAAGGCGGACGGCTATTCCTGGGCATCGGCGAACTACAAGAACTGTGGCTACGCCGACCACTGCGACTTCATGTTTCTCGGAGCCTATGCCGGCGCCGACAGCATCTGGGGCAGCGGTGAGTGGACGATGCAAGGGTTCTGCAAGCAGGGCAGGTCTCTCTTGAAGGGGGATGTCAAGTTCTGCGGCGGGCCGGACATCGGCAACTCCCCGGGGTGGACGAACGGCGGTCAGGCTTCCAAGATCCCGGATTCGATCAAGGCCTGCATCAACGAGGGCGATGGCTTTTTTGTGTTCGACCTCTGTCACATCAAGATGTACGACTACTGGGATGCCTTCAAAAAGGGATTCGATGACTATCTGAAAACTGTGAAAAAATAACAAAAACGCTAAAAATGAAAAGAATATCCATAATAATGCTGGCAGCGGCGATGGCTCTGTCCTTAGCCGCCTGCAAAGATGATTCGAACGACTCCGGGACCATCACCATTTCCGGGGAGGCCATGAATCCGGTGTTCACGTCTGCCGGAGGCACCTACACGGTTGAGTTCACTGCTGACAATGAATGGAGGGTGGCGGTTCCTAACACGAACCACTATACCTGGAGTTCGGTGACTCCGACCAGCGGCGGAGCCGGCAAGAATCAGGTGACAGTGACTGCCCTGAGGAACCCCGGCCACGACGGAAGGGAATATTCGTTCGACCTGCGCTGCGGACTGGATTCCAAGACTATCAAAGTGACTCAGAAACAGCTGAACTCCATAACCGTCACGCCGGGATCATTCGACATTCCTAAGGAGGGAGGCTCCATCGACATCAAGGTCGTGTCCAACATCGACTTCGACTACAAGATCGCCGATGATGCCAAGGAATGGATCTCCGCTGTCACGACCAAGGGTCTTGTTGAGAACACGGTGACTTTTGCCGTGGCCTCAAACGAGATCTACAACAAGTTCGAGGCCCGTCAGGGAGTGATAACCTTCACCAGCAGCGAAGGGTCGGAGGACATCGTTGTCAACCAGGCCCCTAACGAAAGATTCTTCAATGTCTCTCCTGAGAGCCTGGTGGCTGAGAAGAACGGTGGCGAGGTGACCCTTAAGGTCGAGGCCAACTTCCCTTATGAGGTCGAGGATCCTGATTCTGAATGGATCACAAGAGTCTCCGGGAAGGATGGTTCCTTTACTTATAAGGTTGAGGCCAATCCTGATTTCGGCTCCAGGGCCGGCGTCATCAATGTGACCACTGAGCTGGAGGATTACTCCGCGGCTGTCGAACTTAAGCAGAAGGGAACGGCTGATGTCAGTGTGCTTTGGCAGAAGAGGTATTCGGCTGACCTTGGCGCGATCGCCGTGGCCGGCGGGCCTCTCAGGCTTGCCGTGAAGGATGACATCCTGCTTGTCGGCAATGGCGGGAACAAACTCTACGCCCTGAACCGCCAGACCGGTGAATATCTGAAGGAAATAGCTGTCCCTGAAGGCCTTTCCGTCCACTCGCTTGTGAATGATGATGCCGGCAACGTCCTTGCCGCCGCGTTGACGCCATTTGGCGGCACGCTCCGGATCTACACGTTCAAGTCATTGGAATCCGCTCCTGAAATGCTCCTGGAATATATCCACAACGCTATCTGGAGTTCTTCGATGGGCAACATCAGGGTGCGTGGAGACGTGACCCGGAAGGCAGTCGTCACCGCTTTCGTCGATGTGAGCCAGTACTGGGTAGGATGGCAGATTACTGACGGAAAGGCCGGTGATGCGGTCTTCGGATCGATCGCTCCAGCCGCCAACCAGGTCTGGAATTCTTACGGAGCGTGCGTCGCGCCGGTTTCTGACGACCTGAATGACGGACTACTGTTCATTGGCTACTCCGCCGACGCCAACGGCAACTACGACCTGAACTGGTGCAAGGAAGTGGCGAAGAGCGAGTGGCAGTCCGTGTTCCACACCACCAGCGGCGGCAACGAGAACTACAACTGCATCTCCGTGGCCACTCTTAACGGGATCCGTTTCTGCGCCGTCGAACGTGGAGCCCACTTCTCATATGGATCCTGCCCTGAGGTCTATCTGCTTGACATTACGAATCTTGGTTCCGTGAAAGAGGCTTACTATGCCGAAAGAGCGACCGTTGTCGGTGAAGGCGCCTTCACGGGTGCCGGAGCATGCGGGGATGTCCTTCTACAGACCTCGGCCGACGGTAAGTCCATGGACATGTTTGTCACGGACGGCAACTATGACTGCATCACCTGCATAAGGTTCACCGCACAATAATGTTAACTATGAATATAAAAAATGTTGATTTCGGCGCGATGGCGTCGCGCTATAAGGAGGAACTCCTCGGGAATGTACTGCCTTTCTGGCTGGAACATTCCCAGGACACGAAATTCGGAGGTTACTACACTTGCCTGAACCGTGACGGAAGTGTCTACGACAAGGACAAGTTCATCTGGCTTCAGGGACGTGAGGTCTGGATGTTCGCGATGCTGTACAACAAACTCGCGAAGAACGAGGAATGGCTGAAGTGTGCCGAGCAGGGCGCCCGTTTTCTCATGAAATACGGCCACACTCCCGACTATGACTTCTACTTCTCCCTGACAAGGGAGGGAAAGCCGGTCATCCAGCCCTACAACATATTCTCCAACACATTCGCCTGTATGGGATTCGCCCAGTTGGCCGAGGCGACAGGCGATGAGGAATATGCCCGTTACGCCAAGGAGACTTTCCGCCGGATTCTGGAACGCCGTTCCAATCCAAAGGGAATCTGGTCGAAGGCTGTGCCGGGAACAAGGCCGCTGAAGGATTTCGCCCTGCCGATGATCATCTGCAACATGGCTTTGGAGGTCGAGAGGATCATCAACGACCCCGAGATGATGGACCGCCTGATCGACGAATGTCTGCACGAGGTTCTGGATGTGTTCTACCAGCCGGATCTTGGAGTGATGGTGGAGAACGTCTCTGCCGTTGACAATTCCCTCATCGACTGTTTCGAGGGCCGCAAGGTGAACCCTGGACATGATCTGGAAGCGATGTGGTTCCTTATGAACCTCGGAATCCGCCGCAAGGACAAGACCTTGATCGACAAGGCTGTGGAGATCTCCCTCCGCGTGATCGACTACGGCTGGGACAAGGAATATGGCGGGATCTTCTATTTCATGGACCGCAAGGGCTATCCGACCCAGGAACTTGAATGGGACCAGAAACTCTGGTGGGTACACATAGAGTCCGCGATCGCGATGCTGAAAGGCTACCGCCTCACGGGCAACGAGAAGTGTCTGGAGTGGTTCCTCAGGCTGGATGACTACCTTTGGACCCGTTTCAAGGACAAGGAGTATCCCGAGTGGTTCGGCTACCTGAACCGCCGTGGGGAAGTCCTGCTACCGCTCAAGGGCGGAAAGTGGAAAGGATGCTTCCATGTTCCGAGAGGTCTTTATCAGATAGGCTCCATGCTGGAGGACATCTCTAAGGGGAAGGAGGCCTGCATCTGATGCGCGGACAGCCTTATCCAATTGGTCTGTTGATGTTTATGATTGCTTCGGTTCTGCTGCACTCGTGCGGCGGAACTGAAGTTTATTATGACGTGGTGGTTGTCGGTGGCGGTGCCGGCGGAACGTCGGCGGGCATACAATCGGCCCGCTCAGGGGCATCAGTGCTGATTGTCGAGGAAACTCCCTGGCTTGGTGGCATGCTCACATCCGCGGGAGTCTCGGCGTTTGACGGTAACTATCGTCTCCGCGGTGGCCTGTTCGGCGAGTTCTGCGACTCTCTGGCCGGACGCTACGGGGGCTATGAGGCCTTGAAGACCGGATGGGTGAGCAACATCCTCTTCGAACCGAAAGTCGGTGCGGAGATATTCATGAATATGGCAGGGCCGCTTGACGGACTTTCCCTTGCTATGGAGACGGGTTGCGTCCGGGCTGAGAAACTGGACGAAAGCTGGCGGCTTACGTTGGACGGACCGGATGGCCGTCGCTGCGTCAGGGCGGGGATTCTGATTGACGGAACCGAACTTGGTGACATCGCGGCAATGTGTGGAGTGCCTTGCAACAGTTCTCCTGTTGACACGATAGCAGCGGTACAGGACTTGACCTACGTCATCACGGCACAGGATTTCGGCGCCGGTTCCGACAAGACGATCCCTTGTCCGGAAGGCTATGACGCTAAACTGTACGAGGATTGCCTGTCAAGAGGCCATTCCGTGGACATGATGCTTTCCTACGGGCGGCTGCCGGGCGGAAAGATCATGCTGAATTGGCCGATCGCGGGCAATGACTGCTATGTCAAGGATGTCACCCGTATGCCTCCGTCCGACCGCGCCGTGGCGGTTGACAGCGCCAAAAGGGTGGCGCTCGGCTATCTCTATTATATTCAGAAAGAATTGGGGTTAAGGAATATAGGCATTGCGGAGGACGAGTATCCGACCGATGACGGTCTGCCGATGATTCCGTACTACAGGGACTCAAGACGGATCGAGGGGGAGGTGACGTTCTCCTTGGCGGACATCGACCGGCCATATTCAAACACCCTTTACCGCACGGCCATCGCGGTGGGGGACTATCCTGTTGACCATCATCACTATCGCAATCCGGATTGGAGGGATCTTCCTCAGCTGGAGTTCCATCCTGTCCCGTCCTTCTCGGTTCCTTTCGGGGTCATGGTTCCGAAGGAGGCCGAGGATATTCTTGTGATAGAGAAGGCGGTGTCCGTGACCTGCGTCGCGAATGGCGCGACCAGGCTCCAGCCGGTCGTGATGGAGATCGGCCAGGCCGCCGGCATCGCCGCCGCGGTGGCCGCGCGGAGGGCAGGTGGGGCGCAGCCGTGTCTCAGGGAAGTCTCTGTGCGAGAGGTGCAGGAGGGGATCCTTGCCGCCGGCGGGTATTTGATGCCTTATCTGGACATCACTCCGGACGATCCACGTTTCGCTGCGGTCCAGAGGATCGGCGCCACCGGAATCATGAGGGGGGACGGCCGGTCTGTCGGCTGGTCCAACGAGACCTGGTTCAGGATAGATGATCCGGTGAGGGAGGATGAGATATTCCTTGATGACTATTATCCGGGAAAAACCCTTTCCGATCTGGGTCTTCCTTCGTTGGATTCGCTCACCCGTGGCGACTTCGCCGTCATCATCGACAGCCTCCTTCACCCTTTCGAGTCCCGTCAGGTCACGCTCACCGGCGCTTTGGCCGAATGATGCTTTTGCGTCCGGTGCAACAATTTCTTGCCGCATTGGAAAAATTGGATTAATTTTGAAGTCTAAAACCCCGTCCGTCTATGGCAGAAAAAATCATCATTCTGGATTTCGGTTCGCAGGTGACGCAACTCATCGGGCGCAGACTCCGCGAGCTGAACGTTTATTGCGAAATCTACCCGTTCAACAAGGTTCCTGCGCTGGACTCCTCCGTCAAGGGAGTGATCCTTTCCGGAAGCCCTTGCTCGGTGCGTGACAAGAACGCCCCGCAGATCGACCTCGGCGGCATCAAAGGCAGGTTTCCTCTTCTGGGAATATGCTATGGCGCGCAGTATCTTGCCCACAAGTTCGGCGGCGAGGTGCTTGGCTCCCTGGCCCGTGAATATGGCCGTGCGATGCTGGATGTCGTTGATCCTGAATCACCTCTGCTTAAGGGAGTTCCGGCTCACTCACAGGTCTGGATGTCGCACGGGGACACGATCGCCCGTCTGCCGGAGGGCGCGGAGGTGATCGCCTCGACCGAGAGCGTCACCAACGCTGCTTTTCACATCAAGGGCGAGCAGACCTACGCCGTGCAGTTCCACCCGGAGGTCTTCCACACGACTGAAGGCACGAAAATCCTCGGCAATTTCGCTTTGGGAATATGTGGCTGCAAGGGTGACTGGACTCCTGCCTCGTTCATCGAGACGACAGTAGCCAGCCTCAGGGAACAGATAGGGGACGAGAAGGTAATCCTCGGACTCAGCGGCGGTGTCGATTCGACGGTGGCAGGCGTGCTGCTGAACAAGGCCATCGGCCACAACCTCACCTGCATATTCGTGAACAACGGCCTGTTGAGAAAGAATGAATATGAGGATGTGCTGGCTTCGTACAAGGACATGGATCTCAATGTCATCGGAGCCGACGCGTCCAAGGAGTTCCTTGACGCTCTCGCCGGCGTTACCGAGCCTGAGGCCAAGAGAAAGATCATCGGAAGGCTCTTCGTGGAGACCTTCGACAAATACGCCCGCACCATCGAGAACGCCCGCTGGCTCGCCCAGGGGACCATCTATCCTGACGTGATCGAGTCCGCCGGCATCGAGGGCATCGCCTCCAAGATCAAGTCCCACCACAATGTGGGCGGTCTTCCGGAGAAGATGAACCTGAAGATTGTCGAGCCGCTGCGAGCGCTTTTCAAGGACGAGGTCCGCAGGGTCGGCAGAGCCTTGGGCATCAAGGAGGAACTTGTCGGCAGGCATCCTTTCCCGGGACCGTCACTCGCCATCCGTATCATAGGCGACATCACCGAAGAGAAACTGAACGTTCTCCGCGAGGCCGACGACATATTCATAAAAGGGCTTCGTGAATATGATTGCTCCTCCCTTCACCTTCCTTCCGCTTCCGATCCTCGTGTGGAGGCCTCGAACCTTTATGACGCCATCTGGCAGGCCGGGGTTATCCTGCTGCCTATCAAGAGTGTGGGAGTGATGGGTGATGAACGCACCTACGAGAATCCTGTGGCTCTCCGCGCCGTTGTCTCCACCGACGCCATGACCGCCGACTGGTTCCATTTCCCGTACGACTTCCTCGCCCAGGTCAGCAACGACATCATCAACAAGGTCAAAGGGGTCAACCGCGTAGTCTACGACATCTCCTCCAAACCGCCGGCAACGATCGAGTGGGAGTAATGCTTTAACTTCAGGCACGGAATGTGCTGTCTTTGCCATCGCTTTGAGAAAACATCTGGAATACTTGAGCGCATTGGCGCTGGTGTTGTTCGCGTTCTTCTTTGCATCAACCAACCTCTTCACCCACGTCCATGAGGGTCCGGAGGGAAAGATTGTGCATTCTCATCCGTGGAGCGGGAAGGCGCATAGTCACAGCGACACGGAGTTGCACCTCCTTCAACTCATCTCAAGCAATATATTCGAGGCGAGCGAACGGATCAGTGTCACGGTGTCAGACAGCCCGGTTGTTCCGTATCATCCGTCAGGGGTCTTGCCGGAAGTAGCCCAGACAGTATTCCATCACGTTCTTGGACTCAGGGCTCCTCCGCTATCGTTATAATCACATGTCTACTTGAAAAGTAGAGCCGTAGTCCGCATGGCCCGCTGCCGGGTCGTGCCTATTCCCGATTTTGATATAACGATAAAATATTCATGAAAACAACACATATTATCGCCACTGCTGTGGCTATGCTCATGGTGTCCATGAGTGGACATACTTATGCAGAGAGCAGAAAAACGGACGCAAGCGTTTCCGGTCACGTCATCGACGCGAAGACCGGAGAGCATCTTCCTTACGTTACCGTGATGATAGGCGGCACCCAGATAGGCATCCAGACGTCATCTTCCGGACATTATTCAATCAGGAACCTTCCTTTGGGCAAGCATGAGATCATCGCGACTTCAATTGGCTATAAAGACGCTTCTGTCACTCTTGAGTTCAAGGCCGGTCAGTCGTACGAGGCCAATTTCAGCCTTGAGCAGGAGAATCTGTCTCTTGACGGGGTGGTGGTCAGCGCCACCAGGAATCATTCCTCCAGAAAAGAGGCTCCAGCGCTTGTCAATGTCATAGACAGCAGGATTTTCGCCACCACCTCGTCTCCGACCCTGGCGGAAGGACTGACTTTCCAGCCTGGTGTCAGGGTGGAGAACGACTGTCAGAACTGCGGATTCACGCAGGCCAGAATCAATGGCCTGGACGGCCACTATTCACAAGTCCTCATCGATTCCAGACCAGTGTTCTCGGCGCTTGCGGGCGTGTATGGTCTGGAGCAGATCCCATCCTCGATGATTGACCGCGTGGAAGTGGTGCGCGGGGGTGGCTCCGCGTTGTTCGGAGCATCCGCGATCGGAGGCACCATCAACATAATCACAAAGGAAGCGATGAGTTCAAGCGCCGGAATCAGCCATGACCTCACCTCCATCGGGGTAAGCGGTGCCTTGGACAACAACACCAGCCTGAACGCATCAATGGTGACGGATGACGGAAGAGGGGGCCTGTTCGTGTTCGGGCAGAAACGTTTGAGGGATGGCTATGACGCGGACGGTGACGGGTTCACGGACATTCCTATGATCAATTCCATCACAGTAGGTACAAGAGGACACCTCCGCGTGAATCCTTTCTCCAAAATCAGGCTGGAGTATCATGGAACCAAGGAGTTCCGGCGAGGGGGAGATCGTCTGGATCTTCCGGCTCATGAAGCGCTTATCGCGGAGCAGACGGAACACACGAACAACAGCGGATCTTTGAGCTATGACGGGCAAAGTCAGGATGGCCGACAAATTTGGAACGCGTATGCTTCCGCCCAGCACATCAGAAGGAACAGTTATTACGGAACAGGGAAGGATCCGAATGCGTACGGAAAGACCACCGACCTCACCGCGGTCTTCGGCGGTCAATATTCCTACAAGTTTGACTGTCTGCTGTTCATGCCGGCGCAGTTGACCGCCGGTCTGGAATATAACTATGACGACCTGAACGATGTCTCCCTTGGCTATGACTACAAAACCTCTCAGAAGGTACGCATTTTCGGCTCCTATATTCAGAATGAGTGGAAGAACGCCCGCTGGAGCCTCCTCGCCGGGGTTCGCATGGACAAGCACAGCCTTATTTCCCAGCCAGTGTTCTCTCCGAGGGTGAACGTCCGCTACAGTCCTTTCCGTGATCTGAGCTTCCGCGCCGTCTATGCGGGAGGATTCCGTGCGCCACAGGCTTTTGACGAGGATCTGCACATCTCCGTCGCAGGCGGTAAACGGATACGCATCAGGCTCGCGGATAACCTGAAGGAAGAGCGTTCCCATTCGTTCAGCACTTCCGCCGACTGGTATCACACCTTCGGTACCGTCTCTTTGAACCTGATGGCGGAAGGATTCCTTACAGTGTTGAAAGATACTTATGCATTGAGGGAGACCGGAGAAAAGGCAGATGGGGGAAAGAGCAATATAATGGAAAGATACAACGGCTCGGGCGCTAAGGTTTACGGATGCACTCTGGAGGGAAGACTTGCTGTCGCTAATGAACTCAGTCTCCAGGCAGGTGTCACTTTGCAGAGAAGCCGTTATGACATCGCGCAGAAATGGAGTGACGATCCCGATGTCGCCCCGACGCGGGAATTATTCCGCTCGCCGGATTGCTATGGCTACATGGTGGCATCCTATAGTCCGTTCAGGAACTTTGACATAGACCTTTCCGGCACATATACCGGATCGATGCTTACTCAGCACATGGCAGGCAGCGGCACAAAAGTGGATGTCGCCGTCCGCACTCCTTCATTCTGGGACATGGGCTGCAAGGTCAGCTACGGGTTCAGTGTTCTGGACATCTGTCGTCTAAAGTTGCACGTCGGAGTCAAGAACATCCTCAATGCCTACCAGAAGGACTTCGACAAGGGGGAGAAAAGAGACTCGGGCTACATCTACGGCCCGTCCCTCCCGCGTTCACTGGTCTTCGGCGCCGGACTGAGCTTCTAAAAGAGTCCGTTGGCGTCGAAGACTTGGGAATAGTAATACGGGGCGGAATAGCCGGTCACTATGAGGCCTTTGGGAACCTCCGTGTCGGCGGTCAGTCTGCCATCCTTGTGGATCCAGAAACGGTTCGCCACCTTGCGGTCCTTGGAAAAATATTCAAAATCAAGGCTGCTCCCAAAGAGCGCTATCTCCCCCTCGTCTGACATCGCGAAACAGTCGCAGTGCTTGACAAGAGATTCTTGAGGCCCCCTGCCGTAACCAATGCTCTTGCCGACAAACGTCCCGTCGGTTCCGAATTCGTACATGTCACAGGTGTAACTGTCGAAATAATAAATATTTCCGGATGGCGTGATTCCGGAGTAGGAACGTCCTGAACTGAGCGTTGAGTCAGGGAAATCCAGACGGATTTCTTCAAGGTTGAGTCTGGTCGGCTCAGTGACCGGTTTGTCCGTTTTTACGCGCGGGATTCGTGAATAGAGATTCTTGTCGCTTTGGTTGGCGCACGACATTGCGGCTAAGAGTGAACCGGCGATGATTGTCGTCAAGGTTACGTTTTTGGAAAAAATACCACCGTTGGCGAGGACATCATCGGTACAACCCGTCAATAACCGCGATGCGGCAGTCATTCGTGGCACCATTTACCCGGACAGGGCGCGAAGCGCAGGTGCCTCGTGTGACTGCCGCATCGCGGCGTCCAAACGAATATTGTTTTATTTAATATGTGCGATTGAATAGACCGGAGCGATCTTCTCAAGCCGGTTGCGGCCGTAGAGCCCGTCCAGTTCTGCGAGGAATATGAACTCGGTGACCTTGACACCATATTCCTTGCCATCGACGGTGATCTTCAGGGCGTCAAGAGCCTTGGCGATGCCCTCCGCGGTGCCGCCGGTGGCCAGAACGTCATCGATGATGGCGATCTTGAATATTCCATCCTCAGCCTTGCCGGCCGCGATGTCGGATTTGCGGAAGTAGAGATTGTCGGGGCCATATTCCTTCATAATCTCGATGCTTTGCAGGTCGTCGCCGGAGTGAGGCAGCTTGCCCTTCTTGCGGAACGGCACGACATTGGTCACTCCGCTGTCCGAGGTGAGGAGCGGCGCGCAGAACAGGAACGCGCGGGCCTCGGGGGCTGCAACGGTCGGTGCGGTCACGTGCCTGCCGATCTCGCCGATCAGCTTGGTGAAGACCTCCTTGTCCTGCATAAACGGCATTATGTCAACGAAATTGATTCCTTCCTTAGGGAAGTTTTGATAGAATTTCAGTGTCTCTTCAAACATGGCTGTTGATAACTTTGTGAATATTGTAGGGCAAAGGTATGGACTTTCTATGACATTTGTATTAATTTTGTCCTTTAATATTCAAAAAGGAACAAGTCAAATTCCTTAATATTTATGTCAAACAAATCAATCATCGCCGCCACAGTCGCAGCGCTTGCCTTTACTCTAGGAGCAAAGGCTCAGACCAACCTTCAGACTTTCTACGATTTCGGTAAGGATCGCGGTCACGTGACCACCACCCTCGAAGGTTTCTACGGGGACAAATGGGGTAACACCTTCTTCTTCGTGGATTATGACTACAACTCGAAGAACGAGAATGACAAGGTTTACGCTCCAAGCGGGACCTACTTCGAGATCGCGCGTTGCCTCAACTTCTGGCAGAACACAAAACTTGCTCCTTTCAGCTTCCACGTCGAGTACAACGGCGGCGCGTACAACGGCTACACCATCAACAACGCTTTCCTTTTCGGTGTTGACTGGTTCCTTCACAGCAAGGATTTCAAGAACACATTGAATCTCAAGGCCCTTTACAAGACCATCAACTATAACGGCGCGAAGCACGCTGACGGCAGCAAATTCAAGAGCGAGGTTCCGCTCCAGTTCACGGCTGTCTGGGGTATGCAGGATCTGTTCGGCGTTACCGGACTCCGCTTCAGTGGATTCGCTGATTTCTGGTGGGAGGACCACACCGTCTGCCCTTACGTAAATGACAAGAAGGCCGGATACCGTGACTGGACAAAGGCGGAGGACGCTCACTTCGTGTTCCTTTCAGAGCCACAGCTCTGGTACAACATCGGCCAGCATTTCGGAGTTGACAACCTCAATATCGGTACTGAGATCGAACTCTCTTACAATTTCGGAACCGGAAAGGGCTTCTTTGTACGTCCTTGCCTTGGTACCAAGTGGGTATTCTAATATTCAACGACACTTAACAATCCAAGACAATGGCAGAAACAAAAACTCAGGCCGCCGAGCCTAAGAAGTCAGGCTGGATGACCAAACTGTTCGGATTCGATCCGTCCACGATGAAGGTCTCCACCGAGATCGTCGCCGGTATCACCACATTCCTCGCGATGTCCTACATCCTCGCCGTCAACCCTTCAATCCTGGCTGACTGCGGAATGGACAAGAACGCCCTCTTCACCACCACGGCCGTCGCCTCCATCCTCGCGACCCTCGTGATGGCTTTCTACGCCAAGCTTCCGTTCGCCCTTGCCCCTGGTATGGGACTGAACGCCTTCTTCTGCTACACGGTCTGCCTCGGAATGGGCTATAGCTGGCAGTTCGCGCTGACCGCTGTCCTTATTGAAGGTATAATATTCATAATCCTGACTTTGACGAGTGTCCGCGAGGCGATTGTGAACGCCCTGCCGCTGTCGCTGAGAAAGGCGATCGGAGCCGGTATCGGTCTGTTCATCGCGCTCATCGGCCTGAAGGGCGGCGGAATCGTCGTTGACGACCCTGCCACCCTCGTGAACCTCGGCGACATCACCGGCGGCGCCGGTCTCCTTTCCGTAATCGGTCTTGTCATTACGGGCGCGCTGGTCATCTTCAACGTCCCGGGAGCCCTCCTTATCGGAATCATCGCCACCGCCGTCATCGGCATCCCTATGGGACTCACGCAGTTCCATGGATTCGTCGACACCCCGCCGTCCATGAAGCCTATCCTCTGCCAGTTCAGCGCCGACACAAGCCAGATCTTCAGCCTTGACATGCTGATCGTCGTGTTCACATTCCTGTTCGTGGACATGTTCGACACGATCGGTACTCTTGTCGGCGTGACGACGAAGGCCAACATGGTTGAGAAGGACGGACGGCCTCTGCGCATGAACAAGGCCTTCATGGCCGACGCCATCGGCACGGTCGCCGGAGCCTGCCTCGGAACAAGCACCGTGACCACCTATGTTGAGAGCGCCTCAGGCGTGGCCCAGGGTGGCCGTTCGGGTCTGACCGCATTCTCGGTCGCCGCCTGCTTCGTGCTGGCGCTGTTCTTCGCTCCGGTCTTCACCGCCATCCCTGGCTCCGCTGTCTGCCCGGCACTCGTGTTCGTGGGACTGTTCATGCTCAGCCCGATCAAGGACATTCCGCTTGACGACTTCTCCGAGTCCATCCCGGCTTTCCTTACCATGATCCTCATGCCGATGACATATTCAATCTCCAATGGTATCCTCCTTGGTCTTGTCGCCTATGTCATCCTTAACCTTTGCACCGGAAAGGTCAAGAAGGTCGGTTGGTTCATGGCCGCTTTGTCAATTTTAGTAATTCTAAAATTCATATTCTTGTAATTAATTATCGCGTAACAAATTAACAATTATGTTGCGCGATTGTTGATAACTTTAGCGATAAATGTGACCGACAGGCCGAATTATCTGCTAACTTTGTGTAAGTCGGTTCGACTCCCATTGCGGGGATCGGGCCGGCTTTGTAACCTGGATAACCAGTCGGCAATACTTATCGAAATAAAATAAACTGAATATGGATGTAACTGTACGCAAGACCAATGGCTCTTATGAGGAGTACGACAAGGTCAAATTGATGAACGGAATACGCGAGGCCTACAAGACAGCTGGCGAGGAATGTCCCGAGGCTGTGGTTGTCTCGATCGCGGAGAACCTCTACATTTACGACAAGATCACCAGCCGTGAGATCAGGCGTCAGGTCGAGGAGAGCCTGATGTCCATCAACAAGAAGGTGGCCGTGGCCTACATCGAGAAGTTCGACGCCGGCCTTGACCTGCGCAAGAAGCGCGACTTCATCCGCGACTACATCGCCGCATCCAACGCCGCCACCGGCTCCAAGTTCGACGCCAACGCCAATGTCACCCGCAAGAACATCGTGACCCTCGGCCAGGAGCTCTACAAGGAGAACAACATCAAGCAGAACCGCTACATCATGAAGGACAAGATCAAGGCCCTGTACGGACGCTCGCTCGCGGGCCAGTACATCAAGGATCTTGAAAGCCACGTCCTTTACAAGCACGACGAGAGCGGCACCCCTGGCTACCCTTACTGCGTCGCCATCACAATGTACCCGTTCCTTGTGGACGGCCTCATCAAGCTTGGCGGTGTGTCCGTGGCTCCGACCGACCTCAAGTCATTCTGCGGCGAGTTCATCAACCTGGTATATTCAATCTCATCGCAGTTCATGGGAGCCGTTGCGACCCCGGAGTTCCTGATGTACCTGGACTACTTCATCCGCAAGGACTACGGTGACGACTATCTCGATCACCTTGAGGACGTCGTGGAGATGAACGCCAAGAAGAGGACGCTTGTGAAAGTCATCGACAACTACTTCCAGCAGGTTGTACATTCCATGAATATGCCTGCCGGCAACCGTGGGTATCAGACGGTGTTCTGGAACATCAGCTACTTCGACGAGAGCTACTTCCGCGGCGTGTTCGGCGACTTCCGTTTCCCTGACGGCAGCGAGCCTAAGTGGGAGACCCTTTCCTGGCTCCAGAAGCATTTCATGAACTGGTTCAACGAGGAGAGGAACCGCTACATCCTGACCTTCCCGGTCGAGACGATGGCTCTGCTGACCGACGGCAAGGACGATTTCATCGACAAGGAATATGCCGACTTCACGGCGGAGATGTGGTCGAAGGGACACAGTTTCTTCTGCTACCTGTCTGACAGTCCGGACAGTCTCGCGAGCTGCTGCCGCCTTCGCAACTCGATCACCGAACTGGACAAGGTCGATGAGTCCCACAACCACACGACGCATCAATATTCAATGGGAACGGCTTCTGTGTCAACAGGTTCCAAGTCTGTGATGACCATCAACCTGAACAGGCTCATCCAGCTTGCCACCAGACGCTACTTCCTTGAGAAGAAAGGCGTTGTCATCGACGGCTCCAAGGCGCTTGCCAGGGCCGACTACGACAAGAACCAGCTTTATGAATATATCCGTGAGGCCGTGACCGAGGAGACCGAGAGGGTTCACAAGTACCAGAAGGCTTTCAACGAGATCATCAAGGACTTCCTCGCCGCGCATATGCTGGATGTCTATCAGGCTGGCTTCATCGATATGAAAAGGCAGTACCTTACCATCGGTGTGAACGGTCTTACCGACGCCGCTGAGTTCCTGGGACTTACCATCAGCCCTAACCCTGAGTACAACGAGTTCGTGGACGTCATCCTGGAGACCATCAACCGCTCCAACAAGAAGGACAAGACCTCCGACACGATGTTCAACACCGAGTTCGTTCCGGGCGAGAACCTTTCCGGCAAGAACTACAAGTGGGACCAGAAGGACGGCTTCTACGTCTCTCCTAAGCACAATATGTACAGCTCGTACTTCTACAATCCGGAGGACGACTCCCTGTCGATGATCGACAAGTTCAAGCTGCACGGCAATGAATATGTCAAGCATCTTGACGGCGGATCGGCCCTGCATATGAACGTGGCCGAGCATCTGTCCAAGGACCAGTACCGCCAGCTGCTCAAGACGGCGGCTCACTACGGCACGAACTACTTCACATTCAACTGCCGCAACACCGTCTGCAACGACTGCGGGTACATCAGCAAGGACACCCTTGAGGTCTGTCCTAAGTGCGGAAGCCACAATCTGGACTATTTGACCCGCGTGATCGGTTACCTCAAGCGTGTGTCCTCGTTCAGCGAGATGCGCCAGGTAGAGGCTCAGCATCGTTTCTACAACCATGACGGCACCGCCGCCCCCGCATCCGAGGAGGCCGCAAGAATATGATAAAATATGTTCCATCGATGACTTCTGTGGTCATCGAGGAGATACCTGACAGAGTTACCTTGGCCGTTGACATCAGCAACTGCCAAGGTAATTGTGTAGGGTGCCATTCTCCTTTTCTGAAGACCGATGTCGGGGTGGAATTGACCGAGAAAGTCATTGATTCTCTGGTCGCTGACAATTTCGGGGTGGACTGTTTCCTGTTCCTCGGTGAGGGAAGGGATCCGGAATCTCTGCTGAGGCTGGCCGCCCACGTCCGCTCCAAAGGGCTTGCCGCCGCCTTGTACTCGGGACGGAACGCGGTGGAGGACAAGATATTCGAGAATTTTGATTATGTGAAGGTGGGACCGTATATCGAATCATTCGGCCCTTTGAACTCCAAAACCACTAACCAGCGCTTGTATAAAGTCGCTCACGAAGCGGATTCATATTCATTGATGGACATCACCTCCCGCTTCTGGCATCGGGGTATCGATAGAAATGTGAAATAATATTCCGTTTTTGACGATAAAAGATTTGTAAATATTCGCTTGCATTTCCGAGAATAATTCCTATCTTTCGAGTCTTGTTTCATTTTTGTTGAAAAGATTAAAGGTAGGTTTTGTATGTATAAAAATTCATTAGGCGTGTTCCTGCGTTCCGCTGGTATGGCTCTCGTTCTTGGAGTTGTGTCCGCTATGGCTTCTTCCTGCGGCGGAAACAAGGAGAATAATGAGCCGGAACCGGTGAAAGAAAGTGTCGAGTTTACCCAGACTACGGTCTCGATTCCGATAGACGGGAATGGTACCGTCTCTTTGAAGGTCACCCCGATTGATAAGTTGGCCGATGTTGAGGTCAATGTGGCTGACGAGGATGTGATTGATTTGGACAGGACCTCTGATTCAGAAGGTTATGTCTTTACAATGAAAGCCAGGAGCCTCGGCTCGACCACAATCGTCGCTGTCCTTGGATCCAGCATCGCAAAGTGCGCCGTCAGCGTTGACCCTATCGCTGTGACGGGAATATCCTTGAACAAGACCTCCATTCAACTCGTTGTGGGTGCGACGGAGACGTTGAGCGCCAAGGTCACTCCGGACAATGCCACCAGCCCGAGCATCTCCTGGGATTCCAGCGACAAGGAGGTCGCTACCGTGGATAACGGAGTCGTTACCGCCGTCTCTGCCGGAAAGGCCACAATCACCGCGGCTTCGTCTTCTTTTACAGCTGAATGCGTTGTCGAAGTGAAAACTATCGAGGCTGAGTCGCTGACGTTGGATGTGGCTTCAAAACTGCTCACGGTGGATGAGTCTTTCATCGTGAACGCCACAATACTTCCGGAAGGAACTACTTACAAGAATGTGGAATGGACTGTAGACAATCCGGATGTTGTTAAGATTGAGCCGTTTGACGCTGTGGATTCAGACAATCTTGTCTCGGCGAAGGTTACCGCCATCACTGCCGGTAACGCGAAGTTGACCGCTGTGATCCAGGACATCAAGGCAACGTGCTCATTGTCGGTAAAATCCAAGGAAATCCCGGCCACCGATCCGAAAATAGGCGATTATTACTATTCTGACGGGACCTGGAGCGACGGAGGATTACTCTCGATAAATAAAGATGGTACCAAGGCCGTCTGGGCGACTGACAAGCCTGCTCCTATCGAGGGGAAGACCGTGATCGGAATCGTGTTCCAGACAGATCCGGCCAGGTTCTCGGAAGTTGAACAAAAGCAGGGATTCACACACGGGTTGGTGTTCTGCACAAAGGGAGCCCACGCTCCTGGCGCCCAGTTGACCAAGTACGCTATGAATGAGGGAATTGACTGCATCGGTAACCATAAGCTTGGTAGCAGCTATTACAACGACATCTATGGTCAATTGTGGACGGCCACAGTCAAGGATAGATACCCGGGCTCCCAACTTGCGCAATATCCTGCTTTTGACTGGACTGTCACGGACTTTGTCCCGGCGGCTCCTGCCAAGACTTCCGGTTGGTTTGTTCCGAGCATCGGACAGCTTTGGGATTTTATGGCGAATTTCGGAGGTGAGGAAATCGCTCAGTATCTTGCCCAGCTTCGTGACTATGGTTATGATGTCACCTACTTTGGAAATGTGAAGCTTTCCTACAAGCCGATGGATGCCATCAACGCTCATTTTGCCAAGATTCCGGCCGCTCAAAAAGAAGATCTTGCATATTCGATGACAAGAAATGGTCAAGGAGTATGCCAGATAATGTCTTCCACCATTTATGACAACACTGATGGTCAATGCTGCATTTTCTGGCTTGGCGAGAATCAGGAATTCGAGCCGTACTGCGAATGGATGAACAAAGATTTCATCTGCCATCCTGTGCTCGCTTTCTAGTTGGACGCTAATTTAGTATAATTCAGTATAATTATGAAAAAGGTATTTTTGACATTGCTTGCCGCGGCGTCGCTCTGCGCCTGCAATGGTGACCTGAAGGACAGGGTGGACACTCTGGAAACCAAGGTCGCCGCCCTTGAATCCAAGGTGAATGAAAACGTAAGTTCCATCGCGAAACTTGCCGATGCCGCCGCCAAGGCCGTTACTATCGCATCTGTGACCGAGAATGATGATAAAACGAGCTACACAATCAAATTCAGCGATGGTCAGACCGCCGTCCTGACAAACGGAAAGGACGCGGAGGCTCCGGTAGTCGGAATGAAGGAGTTCGAGGGTGAGCTTTATTGGACTGTCAACGGCGAGTTTATGACCAACAACGGAGCCAAGGTTCCGGTTTCGGGCAAGACTCCTCAGTTCAAGATCCAGGATGGCAAATGGTATGTCTCTTATGACGGGAAGGCTTGGGATGAGGTTCCAGTGTCAGGTACTGTCGAGCCTAAGCTTGAAATGACAGAGACTGAGACCGAGTATGTATTCACGCTCGGCGAGACTGTCATCAAGATCGTCAAGGAGAAGGCTTTTGCGATCAAGGTCAAGGCTGACTCAAGGATGGTTGTCTCAGGACAGGTTGTCACAATAGGCTATACTCTGTTCGGCGCAGATGCGACCACCCACGTTGTCGCTGAGTCCAAGGGCCTTGAGGCCGAGGTTGACGAGGCCAGTTCAACGGTCAAGATCACCGTTCCGAAGACGATATCCGCCGATGCCTATGTTATTGTCAAGGCTGTGCGCAACAGTGACGGTAAGTATTCCGCACAGTACATCTCCTTTACCCAAGGGGAAACTTATGGCACTTTCGGCGGTGTCATAGTAAAGGATGGTAATGAATATCTTAACTGGTAAAACGAACTGAAATGAAAAAGTCATTATACATCGCGGCCGCTCTTATGTCAGTAGTCGGCTGCTCCAAGTCAGAAATCGCTCCGGAAACCTCCGGAACGCACGACATCAAAGTCTCAGTGGCTGTCAGCACGGGTGCGGACACAAAGGCTGTGTTCGATGGCGACAGCCACATCAAATTCGAGAAGGGTGACTATTTCTATGCCGCTGTGGCGAAGAAGGAAACTCCCACCAAAGGTGTCAAGGTCGCAAAAAGCAAAGGAGCTGTCGCCGGAGTGTATTACTCTATATTCAAAATCAAGGATTTCGAGGCCACAGCTCCTGTCTTCGATGGCGAGCTTTGGAGCATAGTGGACGCTGATTTTGCTGATGAATATAATTTCTATGGCGTTTTCCCTGCCGCTGCCGTAAATACGGCTTACTCTGAGGAAGACCTCACGTCCTGGACTGTAAAGATTCCTGAGGAACAGACCGCGACCCAGACTTCCTGGTACAACCGCGCGGACATCATGCTCGTGAAGCCGACCACAATCTCGACTTCAAACAAGACTCACAATGATGAATATGGTGAGTATTCCACCGTCAATAGTGAGAAACTTGAGTTCGCTCACTTGTTCGGTTTTGGAAAAATATCATTCGCTGGAGTTCCGGACGCCTATAAGTCTCAGGTTGTGAAAAGCGTAAGAATTGAGGCTGTCGGTGAGAACAAGGCTCTTGCCGGACGTTTCAGCGTTGACATCACCAAGGACGTTTACGATGCTGATGTAAAGTCAACATCTCCAGTCTCATACATCAACCTTCCAGGCGATGGTACGACCACGGTGTCCGACTATGTGGCTTGGTTCGTTGCCAACAACGGTGAATTTGATGTCAAGATCACTGTTTTCACTAACAAGGCTGATCTGGTGTTCGAGCGTAAGGGACTCGTCATCGCACGCAGCGCGATCACTTCACCTATCGTCAACTACAAGAGCTCTGATGTCGTGACATCACACGATGTGGCTCTTGCTGAAGGTGAGACCTGGACAAACACGCCGGCATATTCCAAGATCATCAATAGCTCTTACAAGGAAAGGGCTTGGGGCGACGGAGACAAGAAGATGAATTTCTCCATTTCATATCCTGGGTCAAACAATGGCAATTACGGAACGTCCTTATATACTACGGATGGCTATACCCAGGGACTTGCCAGCACGACTATCATAGGTGGCAAGGTCGTCCTTTCTTCCGCAGCTGATTTCAGTGGCGTGAAAATCGTCAAGGCTAATCTTGGTATCTACACAGATGACGCTACCGCAGACTTCACTATGAGTCTTGTCAAGGATGGTAAGACTTATGTTCTCGGCAAGTTCAACATCGCTGGTAGTGGCAAGAATCCTGACGGCAAAGATTACTATTTCCCGGCCAACTCTGAAACCGAGTCTGGACAGCTTGTTCTCACGGTGGATAATCTGTCCAACCAAAGCTGCCGTCCTTACATCGGTGCGCTCAGCATCAATCCGGCTCCTGGAATCGTACTTGACAGCAAGACGATCAAGGTGGCGAAGACGGCCCATTCCGAGAGCGTTGATTGTGGTGTCTATGCGGCTACCGGTGATCCTACCGTGACTGTCGCTGATGATGCTAAGTCCTGGCTTTCCGCTTCCTGGGCTTCCAACAAGCTCACTGTGACCGTGACAGAGAACACCGGCAAGAAGAGAGTAGGAACAATCACCATCAAGGCCAAGGGCTTGTCAGAGACCACAGAGGCTGTTACTGTCGAGCAGGCCAGTGTCACCGCTGTTACGTATAAACTTTCTGTGACCGCTGCTGATATGTACAAGGTTCTAAAGGCAGAGGCTGACAAGCTTACAAATGAGGGAAAGGAGGTTGATCCGTTGTCCGGCTATCCTGTCACAGCAAAGTTCACGGCCAAGGGCGTGAATGATGCGACGAAGACCACGGAGGTGGAGATCTATGGCGACAAACTCTACATCGGCTCTGCCACCGAGACCTCTTTCAAGTCCAAGGGAAGCATCAAATGCACATCGGCTGTCGGTGCGATCTCCAAGATTGTTGTCGTTGCGGACAAGAAAATGAAGGCGGGCGCTTACGATGATCTTATCTTGAAGTTGTCCTCTGACGGAAGCTCCTGGTCAAAGGTCAACAGCAATGCTTTGTCTTACACTGGTGAAGGTCCTTACACCAGTACGGCTGTGATAGAGGACGATTCTATCAATTGGTTTGACATAGCTGTTACCGCTTGGGGTAGTTCGACACCGATCTACAGTTTTGAAGTAACATTTACGACCGACTGATGAGTGGATTAAATAATCTGTTCAAGATGATTGTGGCTATGGTTCTTACCATAGTCACAATTTCTTGTGAAAAGGATAATGGCGGGTCAGGGATTGACTCCGCCATCAATATTTCCGGAAAGAAGTTGTTGACTGTCTCGTCGGAGGCTTCCGGATTCGAGGTGAAATATTCAGTGACAGGAAGCGGGGCCGGCCAGGCTGTGACCGCTGTCTCCGATCAGGATTGGGCTGTCGTGGACGGCAGCGTGCCGGGAACGGTTTCGGTTTCGGTCGGCGCCAATCTTTCCGCAGAGGACAGGACTGCCGTGATAACCTTGACCCTTAAGGGTGCCGAGGACGCATTTGTGACCGTTCTTCAGTCTTCCGATCCGGATTACAGAATTGACACCAAACAGAGCTTTGCTCTGGCCGTCACGGATGTCGAGGCTTCCAGTGCTTTCGTCACCATCGCCCCTACGAACTCCGATTCGTACTACTGCTACGGTGTCGTCACCGCTGAGCAATACTCCAAGTTCAACGGTGACGGAAAGGCTTTTGTCGCTGACTATGCCAAGCAGTTGATCGACTATGCCCGTAAGGCTGCCGAGGCCAACGGACAGGAATTCTCTCTTAAGAATTATCTTACAAAGGGCTACAAAGCACACTCTTACGATGGGTTTACACCTCTGTCGGACTACTATCTGTTCGCGTTTGATATGACTTTGGGCGGGGAGTGCAGCGGCAATGTCGCGGTGAAGAAGTTCACAACGAAGAAATATCCTGATTCGGCTCCTGATTTCAGAATCACTGTGGATGCGGACGCTAACGTCAAGGTGGTCCCGTCCGATGCCTCTGTCACTTATGTGCTGACTGTCGATTCTTATGAGGTCTGGAGCAAGAGCGCCACTCCGAAAGCCTGTGCCGAGGATTTCCTCAAATGGGTTGAGGAAAGTGACCACTCCATCAGGTCGTTCATGCATCAGGGTGAGTTCTCGGAATGCTATTATAATCCTAAGGCTCAGATGGGTAACCTTACCACCGGAGATTATGTGGCGTATGCTTTCGGGTACAACGGCTCGAAGATAACAACCGGGATCTCCTATCTGAAATTCCATTTTGACGAACCGAAAAAGTAAACTTGAATGAAGATTCCATCATTGCTCAGGCTGACCGCGTTGGCCTGTGCGGCTGCGATAGTATTCGCTGCCTGTGGCGGCAACGCCGAAGACAACGAGGAGCCTACCTCGACTTTTGATGTGAAGGTCAAGCTCCTCAGCATCGGGTCTGAAGGTGGCAAGCTTGCCGTCGATTACAGCATCAAAGGCTCCAAGGAGGGCAACACCGCCGAGGTCTCGACAGACAAAGACTGGATCCATCTCGGCAAGACCTACAGCACGACGTTCAGTTTCAATGTTGACAAGAACGAAACCGGAGAGGACAGGACCGGAGAGATCAAGATGACCTGCAAGGGTGTCCAGCCGCTGACTCTTGTCGTGAGCCAGGGCAAGGAAGGCTCATCCTCACAGGCTTACAACAAGTTCAAGATTGAGGTCAGCGAGATCACGACTTCTTCCGCGAGGGTGGTCATCACTCCGGTTAACGCCGCTGAGACCTACCTCTACTCGATCGTCAGCAAATCTGACTACGATAAGTTCGCCAATGTCGAGGCTTACATCAAGAAGCGGATCGAGCAGATAAAGGAAATGTGTGCCATCTATGGGATGAACCCGAACTCTTTCCTGACCAAGGGCACGTTCGACACGGCCAAACTGGAGACTGCCCGGAAGACCACGATTATGGACAACACGGCATATTATGCCTCTGCCTTTGACCTCAGTTTCGATGACAAGGGCAACGCCAGCTACAGCGGGAAGATCGATCTTTGCGAGTTCCGTTCCAAAAAGGCCACGCAATCCAATATGACTCTGTCTCTGAGCGTCTCCGGCACGCATCTCAACGTCACGTCCTCATCGTCAGGTGACACCTGGATCTGTGATGTGGTGTCCAAGGATGCGTGGGACGAATTCTCAGTGCCGGAGGATGCCGCGCACACCTACATCTCCACGATGACCCAGTACGGCGCGTTGACCCTGTACAAGGGAAGCCAGAGTGTTGATGTCTCCGGCAGCCTGACAGAGAGGGGCAAGGAATATGTCGCGTTCGCGGTGGGTTACAGGCAGTCCGACACGGACGGCGGTCTGACAACAGAAGTCAAGTACATAACTTTCAAGTATTAGTTTATGAATATATTCAAAAGGAAGGCGCTTCCTTTCACCGCCATTTGCGCGGCTCTCGCCGTGTCAGCGGCTTGTGAGAAGCAGGAATCGCCGGAACATAATGGTGGTGAGAAGTCCGGACCGATCATAATCAATGAGTCTCCGGCCGCCATCAAAGGTGAGCTGATCATAAAGATCAAGGGCTCGGATGTGGGGACAAGGTCCGCCGGTTCGTCTGACGATGCGCTGGACGGCACCCGTGAGGTCTCCGAAGTGCTGGCACAGAACGGAAAGTTCCGTCTGGAAAGGCTTTTCCCTGAGTGCGGACGTTTCGAGGCCCGCACCCGCGCGGAAGGGCTGGACACTTGGTACATAGCCAGCTTCGACAAGACTTTGGAAACTTCGGATGTGGTCGCCCAACTGAAGAAATGTGGCTCGGTGGAAAGCATTGAATATTCACTGCCGGTCGTGATGTCAAGCGCTGAGGGAGAGGGCTCACCGTCAATCGCTCCGATGGCGTTGTCGGCCAGCCGCAAGGAAGTGTTCCCGTTCAACGAGAGCAGGATGGTCCAGCAGATGCAGTGGCACTACAACAACACCGGCTCGATCTTCGGAAAGACCGGTCTGGTCGGCGCCGACGCTGATGTGTGGGCAGCGTGGAAACTCTGCGCAGGCAACCCGGATGTCATCGTGGCCGTGATTGACCAGGGTGTGAAGTACGATCACGAGGACCTTGCCGACAATATGTGGATCAACAAGGGTGAGATTCCTGGCAACGGAATCGATGACGACGGCAACGGCTACATTGATGACATCCATGGATTCAATTTCGTGGACAACAAAGGCACGATCGTAACATCCTCGAACCTTTCGCACGGCACGCACGTCGCCGGAACCATCGCCGCGGTCAACAACAACGGCATCGGCGTGAACGGAATCGCCGGTGGATCAGGCAATAAGGATGGTGTCAGGATAATGACCCTCCAGACTCTCGGCGCAAGCGAGAACGGCTCCTCAGGCTCCGGGCTCGGCGGAATCGTCAGGGCTATGAAATACGCCGCCGACAACGGGGCGGTCATCTGCCAGAACAGCTGGGGCTACAACCAGAAGCTCAGCTGGAACACTTGGACACGCAGCTCGTTCTCGGCTCTGAGACGCGCCATCGACTACTTTGTCAAGTACGCCGGCGTGGATGAGAACGGCGAGCAGACCGGCCCGATGAAGGGCGGAATCGTGATTTTCGCCGCCGGCAACGAGGCTGTCAACCATCAGTCATTTCCTGCCGCGGACAAGAGCGTGGTGAGCGTCGCCTCATATTCTTACACCGGTGACGCGGCATATTACACCAACTACGGCACTTGGGTGGACATCTCCGCTCCGGGCGGCGACACCTACGCAGACAGCAACTATGGCGGCGTTTACAGCACCAGCGTCAATGAGGACGGAACCTCCGGCTATGAATATATGCAGGGAACCTCAATGGCCTGTCCTCATGTCAGCGGGGCCTGCGCCTTGGCCGTTTCCTACTATTACGGCAAGGACAAGCGTATGGGGCTTACCCCGGATATGCTCCGCTCGGCGCTTCTTAGCTCCGCCCGTCCGATCAACGCCAACCTCAGCGCTCCGTATGTCGGGAATATGGGCGTGGGAATGCTCGACACCTGCCGTCTGCTTCAGTATATGGGCTATCTGGGAGAGATCCCGGCTCAGACCCTTACCGCCGGCCAGACAAAGACACTGGAGATGTCGGAATATTTCCCGTCGGTACAGGTGCTGTCATATTCAGTCTCTGATCCAGACATAGTGAAGGCCTCTCTCTCAAAGGGGGTCCTCACGCTTGAGGGAGTGTCTTCCGGAACGGCGGAAGTCACTGTCTCTGACGGTAATTCAATGTTCAAGACAATAAAGGTAACAGTCAACTGATGAACAGATCAATCATAACGAAATTGTCTTTCGCCCTTCTTCTGGCGGCTGTCGCCTGCACAAAGGAGGAGACCCCGGAGCGGACTTCGCTGCCGGAGCCGAAGGTTCGTGTCTCTGATGTCACCAGCACGTCTTTCAACGTGTCTTGGGATGTAGTCACTGACGCTGGAGCCTACACTTACATATTCAATGACAATGACACTGTGACGACAAGGGAGCGTTCGGTCTCGTTCGCTGACCTTGAGCCGTCGGTGGAATATTCATTCTCCGTCAGGACTGACGCGGGGACTAACGGCGACTATCTGGATTCGAGGTTCGTCACCATCCACGTCATCACGGAGGGGGAGAGTGTCCTTGAGGCGCCGGAGCCTGTTCTGGTGGCCGCCTACAAGTCAAGGACCATCATAAACTGGAAACCGGTCGCCGGGGCGTCGGCTTATGAATATTCAGTCGCCGGGATGACCGGCAAGGTCGAGGCCTGCTCTGTGGAGCTTAGCGGGTTCGACGGTTCCACTGACTATGTGTTCCGTCTGAAGGCCCTGTCAGGGGAGAAGTATGTGAACGATTCGCCGGAGGCGGAGCTCAAATTCACGACACGCCCCGCGTCCGAGGATATTCCTCAGATAATTATGTCGCTTCTTGAGTGCGGCTCTGACTACGCCAACTTCAATGTCTATGCGGTTCCGGATTTCCGCTATGTGTATTTCGGTGTACCGGCAAGCTATTTCATCGACCATTCCGACACCGAGATCAGGGACACTTATCTGAAATATATGCTGGACGCCATCAATGACAGCAATATGACTGTCGAGGGTGGGATGTCTTATTATTCCAAGACGGGTTCGTCCAACTACTCCGAGTACCCGCTCTATCCGGAGCTGTCGTACTACATCGTGGCGTTCGGAGTCAGCCTTGACGGAAAGGCCACGACTCCTTTGTACAAGCTTTCCGCCAGGACAAAGGCGCACGACACGATGACCGAACCATCCCTCGATGGGGCTGACTGGTTCAGTCAGACGATGTTCCATTCCGTGTTCGGCCAGTACAATTCCACCAATTGCGTCTGGACCAACTGGACTGGAAATGGCGTGGCCAAGATGAACTATGTCCTCACTTCGACATATTCATTCAATGTTTATTTCGGAGGGTCGTTCGATCTTTTCAGGCGCTACACCGCGCTTAAGGGAAGCACTGTAACAGAGGCGGAATATATTGAGAAAGTCAATGAGGAGTCAGGGCTTACCACCCGATTCGCTCCGTTGTCAGCCGCTAACTCCTACACATTGGGCACGTTGGCGATCAATGAGGCGGGGGATTCTACCTTCGTTGTGAACACCCTCAGCACGATGGCTACGGCCACGTACTATGACTGGGCCTTCGTCTCGCTTGGTACAAGCTCTTCCTACCCGGCATCCACTTCCTTGACCTCGGCGGTATCGATCGCTTTCGACGCGACAGAATCCTTGAATATCCAGGTTTCCGCCGGACGCTACCTTATGTGCCGCAGCTCTGAGTTGGGAGGCGTGACATTGACCGAGGCCGCGAAACTGGTGAAGGAAAAAGGGACGGATTTCTCATCGACACAGATCAAGGTTCTGAATATGACCGGAAAGATTTCGATGTCGTTCGGAACCGACACTCCTCTGGAGCCGGGCACAAAGTACACGTTGCTTGTGTCCTTGACCTCCGCGAGCGGGGACGAGGTCCTTCGTTACGCCACCGCTTCCACCGCTGAAGGGACGAAGACAAGATCGGCGTACAACAGCGAGCCTAAGGGACGCATCGAGGTCAATGCTCCTGTGATCCTTGACACTTACGAAATAAGCAGATAGATATGAAACTGAACAAGATATTGCGAATGATCGTCCTGGTTCCGCTGCTGTGCGCCACTGCTGTGGCGTCGGCTCAGAACAAGGCGGTCACTGTCAGCGGAAAGGTCGTTGACAAGACAGGCGAGCCTGTCATCAGCGCGGGAGTGTTCATCAAGGGAACCACTGTCGGAACCGTGACGGACTTCGAAGGAAAGTACACCTTGACCAATGTGCCGTCAGACGCTGTCCTTACTGCCTCGAACCTTGGCTACACCACGGCCGAGCAGGCTGTGAACGGGAAAACAGTTGTGGATTTCGTCCTGCAGGACGAGTCCGTGATCCTGGACGATGTGATCGTCGTGGCCTACGGTACGGCGAAGAAGGAATCATTCACCGGTTCCGCCAGCGTGGTGAAGGGCGATGAGCTCAGCAAGAGGCCGGTCGGTAACCTCACGAAATCTTTCGAGGGAGCCGTGGCCGGAGTCCAGGTGACTTCCGGAGGCGGACAGCCGGGAGAAGGTGCGTCTATTATGGTGCGTGGAGCCGGATCGGTGAACGCTTCGTCCAGCCCTCTGTATGTTGTGGACGGTGTTCCTTATGACGGAGCCATCAGCGCCATCAATCCTGCGGACATCGAGACGATGACAGTGCTGAAGGACGCTTCGGCAGGTGCCCTTTACGGAGCCCGTGGAGCGAACGGTGTCATCGTGATCACCACCAGGAAAGGAAGCAAGGACAGAGTGAACGTAAGCTACAAGGGTAACTTCGGCGTGGCCTCCAGAGCCTTGAAACGCTATGACCTTGTCGGAATGAGCGACTATGTCGAACTGACCTACGAGGCCCTGCGCAACTCCGCCCAGTACGGCACCGGAATGGATTTCGAGGCCGCGAGCGTCTATGCCGCCGACAACCTTGGCCAGACGATCGGCGGACTGAAGAATCCTGAATATTACAACCCTTACAAGAATTACTCTTGGTCAGAGTTGGTCAACAAGGAGTCCGGGAAGATCCAGGAGGACGCTGTGGCGGCCTGGAACGAGAACTGGATGGACGAGATCAGCAACGACAAGGCTTTCCGTACCGAGCACGTGCTTTCGGTCAGCGGCGGAACCGAGAAGACAACCTATTTATATTCCTTGGGTTACTACAAGGAGAACGGTACTCTTCAGAACACTGACTTCGACCGTTTCACCGGCAGGATCAGCGGGGACGTGCAGGCCACGGACTGGTTCAAGATGGGAATGAGCGCCAACCTCGCGCACGCGGTGTCCGATTTCCAGGACGCCACCGGAAGCGCGACCTCGAACGTCTGGTACACAGCCCAGTTTATGGCTCCTGTCTATCCTGTTTACCTGAAGGATATGGACGGAAACGATGTGCTTGACGCGGCCGGGAACAGGCAGTATGAATATGGCTCCGAGGAGGACAACGGCTACGCCAACCGTGTCACCGCGCAGGGATTCAACTCCAAGGCCGAGCTGTACGACAACAAGGCTTACTACAAGCGCAACTCCGTGTCCGCCAGAACGTTCGTGAAATTGGGAACAATCAATAAGGACGCTTTGCTGTACGGTCTCAATCTTGACATCAATCTCGGCGTGGACTTCACGGACTACGGCCGCACCACGACCAACGACAAGTACCACGGCAACGCCGCTTCCCAGGGCGGAACAGTCAGCAAGTACAACACCAGGACGATGAGCTACACGCTCAACGAACTGCTGACCTACCGCAGAAAGTTCGGGGAGCATTCCGTTGATCTTCTTGCGGGTCACGAGTACTATCGCTACAATTATAACTATCAGTTGGGCTCCAAGAGCGGCATCGTGGACGGCATCGACGAGCTCGGCTCGGCAGTGACCACGCTCAGCAACACGTCATATTCAAATGACTATGCCATCGAGTCGGTGCTCGCGCGTCTGAACTACGGTTTCCGTGACCGCTACTATTTCGACGCTTCCTGGCGTACCGACGGTTCGTCCCGCTTCCACAAGTCCAACCAGTGGGGTAACTTTTGGTCAGTCGGAGCCTCGTGGAGAATCTCCGAGGAGAACTTTATGAAATCCACTTCCGACTGGCTCAACAATCTGACACTCAAGGCTTCGTACGGAGTGCAGGGTAACGACAACCTTGGCTCGTACTACGTTTGGCAGGGCCGTTTCAGCTATGGTTGGGCCAACGGAACCCGTCCGGGCTCGACCGCCTCTTCCATTGAGAACAAACTCGTCACCTGGGAGAAGAACGGTAACCTGAACACCGGTATCGAGGCCAGCATGTTCGGCGGAAGGCTCACAAGCACCATTGAATATTATTCCCGCAGAACCCGGGATATGCTTCTTAACAACCCTCTCGCCATCTCATCCGGATTTTCAGGCTATGACGACAATGTCGGCTCGATGGTGAACAGGGGATTGGAAACTTCGTTCAGAGGAGTGATATTCGATCGTTCCAACTTCCATTGGGACGCCTCTTTGATGCTTTCGATGAACAGGAACAAGGTGACGGAACTCACTTCTTCGCAGGATGTCATCAACTATGGCAGCGTCGTGATCGAGAAGGGTAAGCCGATCTACACATTCTATATGTCCAAGTCGGCCGGAGTCTCACCTTCGACCGGCCGTCAGCTCTACTATGCCTACTACCGCTACGCCGTGGACAAGACGGGTTCCATAGTGACCGAGAAGTGTGATGAATATGTCACCGACAATGTTGGTCTGGCTTCTTTGAGCAAGTACTACTACGGCAGCCGCCAGGCTTTGTTCTCAGGCAGCTTCTCGTCCAACTTCACCTTCTTCAAGAACTTCGACTTCTCGTTCCTGACCACGTTCTCGGTCGGCGGAAAGATCTACGACAGTCTGTACGGCGGCGCGATGAATGTCACCTACGCCGGAAACAACTGGCACAAGAACGTGCTCAGGCGCTGGCAGCAGCCGGGTGACATCACGGATGTCCCTCTCGTTGAGATCGGAGGCAGCCGCTCCAGCACCGGAGAGGAACTGATCGATGCTTCCTATTTCGCCATCAAGAACATCACCCTCGGCTACACCCTTCCTTCCTCATTGACAAAGAAGGCCGGGATCGGGGCCTGCAGGGTGTTCGTCACCGCTGACAATCTGGCTCTGTTCTGCAATATGAACGGAATGGATCCTCAGTACAACTTTACCGGAACAGTCTCCTACACCTACACCCCGTCAAGGGTTGTGGCAGCGGGAATTGACATAAACTTCTAACGGAATGAAAAAGATACTATCAATAATGTCGGCGGCCATTTGCGCCGTTTCCTGCAACCTGGAGTTCCAACCTACGGATTCCGGCTCCGGAGAGGATCTCCTGAAGTCGGCGACCACGGCCGTGACCATCGTGGACGGAATCTACAGGACAATGTGGACCGCCGGTTGGTCAACCGGTGGAAACGCCCACCAGTGCTTCGGAATCTCCGCCTACAACATCGCACTTGAGTCGATGGCCGATGACTTCATTATGCAGAGCCAGGGCAACGGGTGGTTCTGGTACGACCACTGCTACAACGTGAAGTCGTTCTACACTTCGGACAGTTTCCGTCCGTATGACGTGTGGAACGCCAACTACACTTGGATCTCCAACGCCAACTATGTGATCTCCGCCGAGAAGACGATGACCGGAAGCGAGGTCGATGTGGACTATGTGCTCGGCAACGCCTATGCGATCCGTGCCCTGTCATATTTCAATCTGGCTAACTGGTTCGCCCGTCCGCCTTACAGCGCGCTGCAGGAAAAGTTCCGTTGGTCAGACCCTTGCGTGCCGATCTACACCGAGCCTACCGGCAAGGATTTCGTCGGCAAGAAGCGTGAGAACCTTGAGACAGTCTTCGCACAGATCAACTCAGACCTTGACACGGCCATCGATCTGCTCGAAAAAGGTGACGCGTCTGTCCTCGGAGGCACAAAATCCCATATTTCCTATTATGTCGCCCTCGGCATCAAGGCTCGTGTAGCTTTGGCTGCGGGAAATTGGGAGACCGCTTTGGCCGCTTCGGAGAAGATCATAAAGTCCGAGGAATATTCGATCGGCGGGACTTCCGAGCTGATGAACGGAATGAACTCCCTCTCCGCTTCCAACGTGATGTGGGGCGCCGGGATCGAGAACACCGAGCAGGCCGGAGGCTACGCCAGCTTCTTTGCCCATATGGACAACGTGGACGGGGCCTATGCCCAGTCCGCCCCTAAGCTGATCAACTCCAGCCTGTACAAGCAGATCCGTCCGGGAGACATCCGCCGGGCCTGGTGGGATCCGGACGACAAGGAGTCTCCGTACATCTCCAAGAAGTTCAAGTTCACGAATGTTGCCGCCTGGCTTGGGGACTACATCTATATGAGGGTCGAAGAGTTCTACTTTGACGCTGCCGAGGCCGCCCTCCGTCTTGGGGACAAGGACAAGGCTGTCCGTTACCTCAACGCCGTGATGCAGAAGAGGGACGCCACCTTTGACGCTTCCAGTCTTGACGGAACCATGCTTGGATCACTCACGACATCCTGGACCGGCTCCCTGCTTGAGAACATTCTCGTTCAGAAGAGAATAGAGCTTTGGGGTGAGTTCGGCCGTCTTGTGGACGTGCGCAGACTCGGACAGGGTATCGACAGGAAAACCTCCGACGGATTTGCCGCGGAGTGCATCTCCACGATGTCCGGCAACGGCATCAACCTCACCAACCCTGACACCTACGACTGGGTGATGACCATCCCTCAGGATGAGATCAACAACAACCCTAACATTAACGAAGAAGATCAGAATCCATAATGGAAAAGTTTTTAAGAATATTGTTGTGCGCCTCCGCCGCACTGCTTTCCTTGGTCGCCTGCGATCAGGAGCAGATCGGCGAGATGGCCTCTTCCAATGATTCGGACAACAAGGAGATCCATTTTGTCCAGAAAAGCCTTGTGAAAGAGTTCGAGCAGGGAACGAAGGAAGGTGAGTTCACCGTTGTGCTTGCCAGAAACGGCAACAAGGGCACTTACCGTGTGTTGCTCCAGAAGAGCGGCAAGAACGCGTCCCTGTTCTCTGTACGTGACACGGTGGTCATTCCTGACGGGCAGTACAGCGTCGAGGTCCCTGTGACCGTGAACATGAACGCTGTGGTGCTTGGATCCAGTGTCACCGCCTCCCTCTGCATAATCGGCAGGGACGCGGAACTCGGCGATGATCCGGCCTATATCACACAGTACAGTGATTTCCTTGATCTTACCGCATCGTTCACCCTGGAGTGGGAACCATATATGAGAACCACCGAAAGCGGCGAGCAGGTGCAGCAGACAGCGACATATTACTACTCCCAGTTCTACGAAGGCTATCAGCGTGGAATGCTGGTGGAGCGCGCAAAAGGCACCACCAACATATTCAGACTTCTGGATTGGGGAGCCGGTGTCAACTTCTTCTTCAAGGTGAACAGCGACAATTCCGTGGTTGTGCCGGGGCAGTCGATAGGCTACTACTACAGCGGCAGCGATGAATATGTCTATGTCTCAGACATCGCCCAGTACCTCGGTGACGAAGCCTATTATGACCGTTTCCCTTGCACGTTCGACGGCAAGCAGACGTTCACCCTTAACCTGGCATATTATGTCACGGACGGAATGTTCGGCTACGGTCCCGAGAAGATCGTCTTCGCCGGTGACCATGACAACGATCCTGTTGTCGCGGCGACTTACGAGGGTGACGGAAAATTCTCCTTTGAGTTCAACAGCTTCACTTCTTCATGCAAAGCCGTGGTTGTGGAAGGTGACGTCACCGGAGACACCGCGGAACTGAACAAGGTTTACAAGCAGATCTGTCTTGGCCAGCGGGATGACATCCGGACATTCTCCGAAAACACACAGCAGTGGACTCCGTCGGTTCCGTCCAACACGTTGATAGCCGTGCCTTTTGATGCGGAAGGCAAGCCTGGCGAGATGATTGCCATACGCTTCACCTACGATCCGGACGGCACGATAGCTCCAGAGGTTCTGGAGTTCAGCATCAGCCCTTACAGTGTTGACCCGTATTCCACTATGGTCTGGAAAATTCGTACGAGGAACGCCGCGTCTGTGCGTTACATTATGATGGATAAGGATGTGCTTGATTATTATGAGGAGAACTATCCTCTTGACCAGATTCTTGGAATAGGATCTAAATTAGACGCGGATAACCTTGCCGCAAGTGAAGGACCGGACGGGCTTACCCTTTATTATCAGGGACTTTCGGAAGGTGGAGCCTATCGAGTTCTCGCTGAGGTTACCAACAGGTACGGAGACAAGGTCTATGTCACGGATTCAACCGTTCTGGCATCACATGCGGACAAGTTCAAAGCCGTGAGTCTGGATGATTTTGTCGGGGCCTACATCGTGAACGCTGACGTGAAGACTTCCGACAGCAATCAGGCGAGCACGGAATCCTTCCGTGTGGACATCATCAAGACTGGAGAGAACACCGTGATGATCAAGGGTTTGTGCAACTACAGCTCGTACTCTCCGGCGATCACCGGAACTTACATCCCGGAGGAGCATTGCATCCGTTTGCAGTCTCAGAATCTCGGTGAGTTCAGCTACCTGAACGTGGTCTTCGGCTTCGTCGCCAACCTTTATACCGGAATCTGGGGTCAGTCCAGCAGTATGGAATTCGGTTTCTGCGATGACGGCCTTCTGCACTGGCGCACGACCGCAGGCTCGGAGATGAGCCTGACCGGCTACAAGTTCCTACTCTTCGACGGAACCTCCTACACCGGCTACGCCGTCGGCGATAAGACCTACGAGAACATCCTGATGCAGAAACTCTGATTGATAAGGGGACAGGACCGGTTGCCGAAATAAAAAAATTGGCCTATATTTGCGAAATAATGCCGTGTGGTGATATTTTGTTGAATATGAGGAAATCCGGTTTTGGAATAGGTCTTGTCTCCATAATATTGTCGATGGTTTTGCCGTTGGCGAACGCGACGGAGATCCGTGCCTGGACTGCAGATGAGCTAGATGGTTGCAACTTTGGGCTTACATTCCGTTCCCACAAGTACCCGCTTGATGAAAGGACAGGACTGAACCTCACACCTGACAGGCATCTGAACCTGAGTCACGGATTCTCCATTGATTTTGATCTCTGTCTGAACCGTGAGGATGCCGCATACGGCTATGTGATGAGATTGATTTCAGGGAATCGTTCAGCATTGGACATAAATGCGAACATTAATACCGGGAATCTTAATTTCGTCCTTATCCGCGACGGCAACACATTCACGAATGTTCCGTATCATGATGAGATCGGACTTGAAGCCGGACGGTGGATGCACGTCAGTGTGTCCGCCGATGCTTCTGAGATACGCTGTGCAGTTGATTCGGTCAGTCATCTGTTCGGAAACAGACTTTCTGATCTTTCAGACATCGAAATTTATTTCGGAGCCTGCGCTGATGACAGTTTTTATTCCACAGATGTGGCTCCGATGACTGTCAGGAACATAGTCATATCAACCCCGAAAGGAGTGTTGAGGGAATGGCGCCTTTGTCGGAACAACGGCACTGAGGTCTATGATGGAATTCATGGTGCCAGGGCATGCGTAACCAACGGTGTCTGGGAAGTGGACAAACACACAGAATGGACACCAATCTGGTCAGGAACGTTCGATTCGCAACCGGAAATAGCTTACGACCGAGGCTCTGCGCATCTGTTTGTGGCCACGTCGGAAGCGGTTGTTGACGTGCGACTTCCGGATGGGAACGAAAACCGGACGGAAGTGAAAGCCGGGGGACCGTTTCTTTGCGGAGGCAGTCAGATGATATATGACCCTGAATCAGGATGTCTGGTCTCTTATAGTGTTCAATTCCCGGAATTCACGGTCTTCGATTTCATGACCGGACGATGGTCTTCATCGCACCACGAGAGTCTTCCGAGAAATCAGCAGCACAGCAGATGGTTTGATCCGGACACGCGCATGCTCTATGTTTTCGGTGGATATGGAAACCATCTCTATAATTCTGACTTCTACAGCCGGAACATCGACACACGCGAATGGCATTACACAGATCTGGCTGAGAGCATCGCTCCTCGTTATCTAGCGGCAATGGGAATGTCCGACGGAAACCTTCTTGTAATGGGCGGATATGGCAATCGTTCCGGACGGCAGGAGGAATCACCGAGGAATATGTATGACATCAACATGATAGATATGTTGACTTGCGAGGTTACGCATGTTTCAGATTTCTCCATGCCTGACGACAGATATTCCATGGCCTCGACTCTTGTCTGTGATGTAAAGTCTGGGAAGATATACACGCTTGCGTTTGACAATGGACATTCAGCATCCTCTTTGAATCTGATTTCCGTGGCCAAAGGTTCTTCGGAAGCCGTTTTCTGCGGTAATCCCATACCATACACATTTCATGACATCGAGTCTTATTCGGAACTTACATTCAACCCGGATTCCACGAGCCTCTATGCCATAGTCTCTAACGCCGCAAATGACGCAGGGGAAGGGTATTCGGTGGCGGTTTATGAACTGGCATATCCGCCGATTTCTTCGGAACTTGTGCGCCAACAGGCAAGAAAGACTCCTGTCGTACCAATTTCATTTGCCTTGGCCGTTGTCCTGATTGCCGTTGGAGCGACGGTTGTTATTCTCGTAAAACGGAATAAGGGAAGGGAAAACAACAACTTGGAATTGAATGAGTATGATTCCACTCAGCCACGAAAAGACCGTGTAGAGAAAGCTCCATCTTCGATTTCTCTGCTTGGAGGATTGGCCATAATTGATGCGGACGGGAACAATGTGACGACAGAGTTCACACCTGTCGTGCGTCAACTTCTCCTGCTTCTCCTGATGAATTCGCGCGTGAAATCAATCGGGATCACCTCGGAGGTCCTTGATGACACTCTGTGGTTCGGAATGGAGAAGAAGCAGGCAGCCAACAACCGCAATGTGAACATCCGCAAACTGCGTCTTAAACTCGAGAAAGTCTGGAATATTGAACTGTCAAACAGAAACGGGTATTGGTTCTTTGACATTGATGACTTTTCCTGCTGTGATTATCTTGAAGTCTGCCAGCTGCTGAAAGATGTGCTTGCCAACCCTGACGACAGGAACTCGCTGACTCGTCTCCTGACTCTTGTGATGAACGGACCTCTGCTTCCTGACAATGATTTCGAATGGCTTGACGACTACAAGAGCCGGTACACCGACATGATTGTTGAGAAACTTGTCAAGATTCAGCGCTATTATGAGGACGATTGCGACATGTCAATAATGATCGCGCGTGCGATGAGGGTGCTGGACATCCTTGACGAGGAAGCCATAAGAATATACTGCCGCGCTCTCTACCGGAAAGGTAATAAAAGCCTTTCCATTTCGGTGTGGGACAAGTTTACGGAAGATTACCGACGTGTCATGGGCACCCTGCCTGACTTCTCATATTCACAGATAATTGAGGGTAGGACCGCACGTTAATTCAAAATTAAGTCTAAAATAAGGAATCCCTTTTATATTTGTTCTGCTTTTAAGACCATGTTAGGTTTAATCAGCACTTTTATTAATGACCAAATATAAACAGGGAATCAGATGAAACGTAAATCATTCATCCGGTCTTCTTTCCTGAAGAAGGCCTTTCCTCTTTTCTCGGTTTTGTGCCTGTCGCTCCTGAGCCTGCCGGTTTTTGCCCAGACGAAAATCACGGTGAGCGGAGTTGTGACCGACTCTTCGGGGCAGCCGGTGCCAGGTGTGACTGTTTGGGCACCGGCACTCAATGTCGCCTCTCTTACAGAACCAGACGGTAGTTATTCTATTACCCTCACCTCAGACCGTGTTGAGATTCATTTCGACTGCATGGGTTATGTAAGCCAGACCTTTATAGTAACAGGGTCTCGCGGATTGAATGTCTCCCTTGCAGATGAGGCCATGGTGCTTGAAAACGCTGTGGTGGTCGGTTATGGAACGCAGAGAAAGGAGACGGTGACCGGTTCTGTCACGGCTGTCGCGACCAAGGACCTGCTTCAGTCGCCACAGGCCAACATCAGCAATGCCCTTGCGGGAAGGATGCCGGGCCTCCTTGCCGTTCAAAGAAGCGGCGAGCCAGGAAAAGATGCCTCGACGCTCCGGATCAGAGGTGTAGGAACTTTCGCCGGTGGCCAGGATCCTCTCATCATGGTGGACGGAATCGAGTCGTCGAACTACAACAACATCGACCCGAATGAAATCGAATCAGTGTCAATTCTCAAGGACGCGTCCGCAACGGCCGTCTACGGTGTTCGTGGAGCGAATGGAGTGCTTCTCATAACCACCAAGCGAGGGCAGGTCGGCAAGCCGAAAGTCAGCCTCTCAACGAATGTGGCTCTCTCCAATTTCCCTTTCCTCCGCGAGAATATGAATTCCTATGAATATGCAAAGTCTCTGAACGAGGCATACGCATACGACTCTTATATCACGGGAAATTACACGCAGAGATATACCGACGCGCAGGTTGAGAAATACCGTACAGGTGAGGATCCGATCCTCTATCCGAGCATCGACTGGTACGATTATCTTCTCAAGAAGGTCAGCACACAGTCTCAGAGCAACCTCAACATACGCGGAGGCACGGAGAAGGTCAAGTATTTCTTCTCCCTCGGCTATTTCACTCAGGACGGAATGCTCAAGACGGATGTCATACCGCATGACTATGACAACCAGATACGTTACCGCAGGTACAATTTCAGGTCAAACTTCGACCTCAACATAACGAAGAATCTGGAGACCAGCATTGATCTTTCGACACAGATGGATGACAGCCGTGGGCCGAATTGGGACACTCCGCTCCTTATGGATATGCTGTCTTCCGTGCCGCCGAACCGCTCTCCGGGCGTGATTGATGGTCATGTGGTGACTCTCAGCGAGATCACGAACGACACGTGGAATCCCATCGGTGTTTACAACAACGGTTGGCATCGCGACTACGGCAACACCCTGAACGGTTCCGTGCGCCTGAACTACAAGATGGACTACCTGCTCCCTGGCCTCAAGCTTCGCGGCGCTGTGTCCTACAAGAACTACAATCTGAACATCCGCAAGTACGAGGTCAGCAATGTGACCTACGACGCGAGGCAGACTGCGGACGGCATTGTCTATGTGCCTTCCGGTGACCCGACTCCTGTCAGGAACGGTTCCTCGACATCAAAGAACCGCCGTCTGTATATGGAGGCCGGAATCGAGTACTCGCACCGTTTCGGCAAGCACGATGTCGGGGGACTCGTGCTTTACAATCAGAGCAAGTATTACGATCCGTCTCTGGCATTCCTTGTGCCGAATGGCTATCAGGGAATAGTCGGACGTGTTACCTATGGCTTTGACGGTAAATATCTTGCCGAATTCGATATGGGCTATAACGGAACAGAAAACTTCGCAAAAGGGCGTCGCTTTGGCTTCTTCCCTTCCGGATCTGCCGGCTGGGTGGTTACGGACGAGAAGTTCATACCGAAAAATGATGTCCTTACGTTCCTCAAGTTCAGGGCATCCTACGGAGTTGTCGGAAACGACAAGATCGGAGGAGACAGGTTCCTTTACAGGCCGACATCATATTCTTATTATAACGGGGCGTATTATTTCGGGGAATGGGACACATCCCGCCAGGCGTACCGTGGCTCGGACGAGGGAAAACTCGGCAACCCGCTGCTCACTTGGGAGAAGGCGAAGAAGATGAACATCGGAACGGATATGCACTTCTGGAAGGACAAGATAACACTGACCGCCGACTGGTTCGTCGAGAGGCGAGACAACATTCTCTGGAACAGGGGCACCCTGCCTGACATCATCGGCGCGAACATGCCTGCATATAACCTCGGAAGGATGAAGAACAGCGGATTCGAGGGAGAGGTCACGTACAGCGACACCTTCGACAAGTTCCGCGGATTCGTGAAGGCGAACTTCACCTACGCGCACAATGTCATAGAGTATCAGGACGAGGTTTTCTGGCAGAACGACTACCAGTACCGCACGGGACAGCGCTACGGCCAGTTTTTCGGTTATGTCGCCGACGGGCTCTTCAACACATGGGAGGAGGTCAACGATGTGAACCGTCCTGTCTACCAATGGAACAACAACCGGATTCAGCCGGGTGACATCCGCTATAAAGACATCAATGGCGATGGACGTGTCGACAATAACGACCAGGTTCCGATAGGATATTCCAACTTCCCTGAAATAATGTTCGGGATCTCTATCGGAGGGTCATGGAAGGGATTGGACTTCTCGCTGCTCTTTCAGGGTGCGACCCATGTTTCGACCATGCCTTCAAGGCGTACGATGCGCGGATTCTATACTGAGACCGGCGCATCGAAGGATCTGCTCAAGAGCTGGAGCCAGGAGCGCTATGAGAGCGGACAGGAGATCATCTATCCGAGATTCTCGGTCACCAATGACGAGCACAACTATGTGACCTCGACATACTGGCTTGAGGACGCGAGCTATGTCAGGCTCAAGTCTGCGGAAATCGGCTACACGATGGAAGGGCGTTTCCTGAAAAAAACGGGAATATCCAGTTTCAGGATATATCTGAACGGCAACAACCTGCTCACGTGGTGCAGTCTCTTCCCTGGAGAGGACCCTGAATTCCCGGTTGTGGAGGCCAATTCCGAGCCGTACCCTCTTACAAGAGTCTTCAATTTAGGTCTGAACATTAACTTCTGATACTGCCATGATAAAGAAATATGTAATATTGGCCTCGCTGATGTCCCTCCTGTGTCTCACCGGATGTGAGGACATGATGGGAAATTATCTGGAAAAGGCTCCGAGTGTTGACGTGACAGAGGATGACATCTTCTCTTCCGCCACCAATGTGGAAACCTTCCTGGCGAGCATATACAAATACGGCATCCATTCCAATCTCGGATATGGAGACGGAGATGTGAACGGCCCGTATGGTACCATAATGGCCGGAGCCACTGACGAGGCGGAGACGTGTGCTCCGTGGTATTCGACGAATAACTGGAATTCGGCTTCCATAACCGCCGACAGGACTGATGATGGGCGATTCCACTACCGCTGGGTGGCGATCAGAAAAGTCACCACGATGCTGAAACGGGTCGACGAGGTTCCTGACATTGATCGTGAATATGCCGAACAGCTCAAGGCCGAATCCAAGGTCATCCGGGCGCTCAACTATTTCGAGATGTTCAAGCATTATGGGGGAGTGCCGATAATTGACCACTACATCGAGCTTGATGAGGACTTCAAGATTCCGCGTGCCACGGTGGCGCAGACTGTGGACTTCATCTTGAAAGACATCGAAGAGGCCATGCCGGCTCTTCCGGATCATCAAGTGGGAAGCATGAGAGGGCGCGTGGACAAACTGACAGCGCTTGCGATCAAGTCCCGCACGCTTCTTTACGCCGCGTCTCCGCAGTTCAACACCGCGACTCCTTACATGAGCCTCGGGGAGAACAATGCTCTCATCTGCTACGGGAATTATGACCCTGCACGTTGGGAGGCGGCCGCGAAGGCCGCTTCGGAATGCTTGAAGTTCGCGGCGGAAGTCGGCTGCACCCTCGTCACAGATCAGGGTGTTGACAAGAACTATCAGTATTCATGGGAACATTACGACAATGACGAGATAATCCTTGCGGAAAAGGCGCATGGCTCAATCGGAAAATGGACATGGCCGTGGAATGCGATTCCGTCGCCGAACATCTATCCTGGAAATGCCGGACAGAGCGGAGTCACCCCGACGCTTAATTTCGTCCGCAAGTACGAGAGACGTGACGGGACTCCGGAAGTCTGGGCTGCCGAAGGCGGAGATGACCTCCAGGCTAAGATGGCCGGACTCGACAGACGTTTTGCGCAGACAATCTGCGGAAACCTTGCGTCTTGGAACTCTGAGTTCCCGCGTGTGGAGATTTTCGAAGGAGGAAAACAGTCCAAGACTTGTCATGGAGGCTTCTGGCTCCATAAACTCTATCCTTCTGAAATCAGCGAGGCGGTCTGGACATACGTTCCGAATTCAACGCTCTATCAACTGAATGAAATCTATCTGAATTTCGCCGAGGCGATGAATGAGGCTTATGGTGCGGACGATGCTCACGGATTCGGAATGACAGCACGCGAGGCGGTGAATACCATCCGCCGTCGTTCAGGCCAGCCGGACATCACCGGAGATGCAGACAAGGATGCCTTCCGCATGAGGATACGTAATGAGCGTGCTGTTGAGCTTGCGTTTGACAACCATCGCCTTTGGGACATCCGCAGGTGGCTGATCGCCGAGGATGAGGGCGTGATGCAGGGAGATATGTGGGGAATCAGGATTACTCCTGTGAGGGGCAGCTCTGAGTATCACTATGAGCCTTATGTTTTCGAGACAAGGTCTTGGAACAAGAGGATGTACCTTCATCCGTTCAGCACTAACGAGGTGAACAAGGGGTATCTTGTACAGAACCCGGGATATTAACGGATAAACTATGATGAAGATGAAAAATAACCGCATAAGGAATATCGTGACGGCCATTGTTCTCATCGGTGCGTCAGTCCCGGTCAATGCCGCTGTCGCTGACAGCCTTACCGCATGGCACGGTGTGCCGCAGAAAAACGTGTCAGACGGGCATCTGCTCGGGGCAGTGTCTTCCGTGGATGGAGATGTGCTGACGGATTCCTACAACACGAATTTGTCCAATACCCTCTTCGGCATGATGTCTGGACTCTTTGTCTCACAGGCTAATGGGGAACCAGGATCTGACAATGCCACGCTTTGGGGACGCGGTGTCGGGACATTCGGCACCGGGCGCGGCCTTCAGATCATGATTGATGGCTTTCCATCAACAATGGATTTCTTCAACCAGTTGTCTCCGTACGAGATTGAGCGCATTGAGCTTCTCAAGGATGCCGCCGCGACCGCAATCTATGGAAACCGCGCCGCCAATGGCGTGCTTCTCGTGACCACGAAAAAGGGAACGGACAAGCCGCTGAAGATCGACTTCGGTGTGAGATACGGATTCCAGCAGGCCATAAGGATGCCCGAATATCTTGGTGCGTATGATTATGCGAGGCTCTACAATGAGGCTCTGGCCAATGAGGGACAGGCCCCGATGTATGACGAAAACGCATTGGATGCCTACAGGACCGGAAGTTCTCCACTGCTTTATCCTGATGTCAATTGGACTGACGAGATGATGCGCTCGCTCAGCCCGGTGGCAAACTACCACCTTACGGCAAGGGGAGGATCGCAGACAGTGAAATATTTCATGCTTTTCAATGGCGTGAACAATACCGGACTTTTCAAGGATCCTGAGACCGCCGCCGAATACGGCAAGAAATACCGCTATTCGAGATACAACTTCAGAACCAACGTAGATGTCCGTCTGACTCAGAGACTGACTGCCGGACTGATAATCGGAGGCTCTGTCGAGGACAAGTACACTCCTGGCATTTCTGAAAGCGCGTGGAACCTCATAGACTGCATGAGTTCCGTGCCGTCCAACGCCTTTCCGGTGTTCGCCGCTGAAGGAATGCCTGGCGGAAACTCAATGTATGTCAACCCTCTTGCCGAACTTACGGAGAGGGGATATATCTCCTACAACGGAAGGACGGCGCAGGCTGCCATCAGGCTTACTGAAGACCTTGGGCTCATAACAAAGGGACTCAGCCTTTCTGCCGGGATCAACTTCAACAGCTGGTTCAGATCATATTCAAACAAGACAAGAAATTATGCGAGATATGAAATCACGAAGGATGATTCCGGTGAGACCGTTTACAACATGACTGGTGAGGACACGGCTCTTAGCGGAGACGAATCATCGTCATCGCAGTGGAGGGACCTTGCGGTTGAGACAACTCTCGCGTATGACCGCATATTCGGGAAGCATCATGTTTCGGCGATGGGACGCTTCAACTATGACGACTGCACGACATCGTCAGGCTCCCTCCCTTACATGAACCTTGGCTTCGCGTTTTCCGCCAATTATACGTATGACGGGCGTTATATGGCTGAATTCACTTCCGGATATTATGGAAACGACAATTTTCCGTCATACGCCCGCTATGGATTCTTCCCTGCCGGAGCCATCGGATGGGTTATTTCCAACGAGGAATTCCTGCGCGGAAGTTCTGTGGTCAACCTTTTGAAACTCAGGGCGTCCTGCGGACTTGTCGGAAATGCTGACATAGGGGGCGGCCGTTTCATGTACAACCAGTATTGGAAATATGGCGGTTCCTACTTCTTCGGAACATCTAACAGCGGAATGGAGACATACGTTGAGGATATGCTTGCCAACCCTAATGTGACTTGGGAAAAGGATCTGAAGGTCAACGTTGGAATCGATGCCAAGTTCTTGAATTGTCTTAGTGTCTCCGCTGATTGGTTCATGAACCGCCGCCGCGACATTCTGACAAAGCCTTATGACGCGGTTCCGGCGTGGCTCGGCGTGTCAATGCCGTACCTGAACATCGGGAAGGTTAACAATATGGGGGTTGAACTCACAGTCGGCTATTCCGGACAGGCCGCGGACTGGAGATGGAACGCGCGTGGCATTTTCAGTTATGCGCACAATAAGGTGATTTACAATGCCGAGGCTCCGCAGGAATATTCCTACAGACTTGGCACTGGCCACATCGTTGACCAGCCGTTCCGTCTTGAGGCGGTAGGTTTCTTCAGGGATCAGGAGGATATTGACAACTCTCCGAAGCAAATTTTCGGCGAGGTTCTGCCAGGCGACATCAAGTACAAGGACCAGAACGGAGACGGCATCATCAATCAGGACGACTTCGTGCCTTCAGGGTTTACGTCCACGCCGGAAATGAATCTCGGGCTTGAGCTTGGAGCCGGCTGGAAGGGCTTTGGCCTCAGGCTGAATTTCCACGGGGCGTTCAACCGTACAGTTTATCTTGAGGGTCGTCCTTACCAGGCATTCCAGAACAATGGGACGATTTCCACCTTCGCTCTCGGGTGCTGGACTCCGGAGACCGCTAAGACCGCGACATATCCGCGTCTCGCACTCACCGGCAACCGCAACAACTATCAGGGGTCAACCTTCTGGGCGAGAAACGGAAATTTCCTTAAACTCCGAAATCTCCAGTTTGGGTACACATTCCGCGATTCGGTTCTCCGGAAGGCCAGGATAGAGGACATAAAACTCTATCTCAACGTCTCTAACGTCTTTTCTATTGATGATATGGACGGTTATGCCGACCCTGAGTGCCTCTACGGTTACCCTGCGGTGAGGATAATGAGCCTTGGATTTAATGTCAGATTCTGATACAATGAAGACCATGATGACTATGAACAGATATATACTGACGGCACTTTCCGCGTGCCTGTGCATATTTGCCTTGTCTTCCTGCAACCTTGACCCGGAAATCGAGCTCAATCTGACAGAGGAGGACATGATTCACAATTACAACAACACCCAGGCGAGAGCCAGTGCTGTGTATTCCTACCTTCCCAACGGACTCAATGCCATAGACGGTGCTATGCTCGCCTCTGCCACTGATGATTCCGAACATTCGATAGAGAACAGTTCGGTGCAGAAGTTCAACACCGGCGCATGGAACGCACTTGACAACCCGGATGGGGCATGGGGCAACCTCTGGAACGGAATCAGGGCGGCGAACCTTTTTCTGGAGAAATCCGATGAAGTGGAGATGGATTATCTCCGTCTCGACCCAAACGAGAGCCAGCAGGAAATCTATAAAATCCGTCTTGCCAATATCAAGAGATGGAAATATGAGGTGCGTGTGCTCAGGGCATATTTCTATTCGGAACTTATTATCCGCTACGGAGGTGTGCCTGTGGTTACAAAGAGCTACGGGCTTAATGACAACTACTTGTCAAGGAAAAGGAATTCCCTTGAGACCTGCGTGGAGTTCATAACCGATGAGTGCGACGAGGCTGCTGACAACTTGCCGGAGGTGTATGCTTCCGGAGATCTCGGACGTGTAACAGCCGGGGCGGCGCTCGCGTTGAAGAGCCGTGTACTTCTCTATGCGGCGAGCGATTTATGGAATGATGAACTCTGGTGCGATGGCTATGATCACACTGAACTCGTTACGGTTGACGCTTCTGTTGCCACTCAGGCGGAACGTTGGGCTGATGCCGCGGCCGCAGCGCATGATGTGATGAAGCTCACGGACTCCGGCTACCGGCTTGCAAGCGACTGGCCTGGCATATTCCGCTCCTATACTTCTCCGGAAATAATTTTCGCGAGGCGTGACGGCAACAGCAATTGGTTCGAATCCACGAACTTTCCAGTCGGATTCGATGGCGGAAACGGTGGGGCGAACCCTACGCAGGAGCTTGTCGATGCGTTTGAGATGGCTGACGGCTCCAAATTCACATGGGGCGGTGTGTCTGAGGAAGGACCGTACGTGAACCGCGATCCTCGCCTCCAGTGGACTGTGCTCACCAACAATGCCGCGTTCAAGAACCGCACTGTTGAGGCATGGACCGGCGGACGTGACGGAAAGGGAGTGACCCAAGCCACGAAGACCGGCTACTACCTCCGTAAATATGTTGACGAAAACATAAACCTCACCCTTGGTCAGTCGAGCATACACACTTGGATTATAATCCGCTATGCCGAAATCCTGCTCAACTACGCCGAGGCTATGAATGAGGCCTACGGCCCGGACAATGCCCACGGCTACGGGATGACGGCAGTGCAGGCCGTGAATGAAATACGCCGTCGTGCCGGAATGCCTAACCTTCCGTCATCGCTTACAAAAGATGGCCTCCGCGAGAGAATCCGTAACGAACGCCGTGTGGAACTTGCCTTCGAGGGCCACCGCTTCTGGGATGTCAGGAGATGGATGATTGCGGAAGAAACCCTCGGCACACCTGTTCATGGTGTGGAAATCAGCAAGAGGGGTGGCACTTTCCAGTATAAGTCAGTGGAGGTTGAGGACAGGACATTCGACACGAGGATGTACTTCTATCCAATTCCGCAGTCGGAAATCAACATAACCGGTTGGCCTCAGAATCCTATGTGGTAACAGAAAAAGTTCATAGCTATGAAATTAATAAGAACCATGCTTATCGTTGCCTGCTCGGCGCTTCTTACCGGTTGCGGATACAAGACCGTTGCGGACGCGTCCTATCCGGAGCAGAAGATTTATATAGCCGTGGCCGCGCAGGGCGGCGTTTACAACGTCTCGACCCGTCCGGCACATTCCTCCAACACTCCGACGCAAGGCTCGACATATCAGTATCTGATAGAAGGAGAGAACTTTATCGTTCCTCTGGCCGTCTATCGCTCAGGAATTGACAATGCCGGAGACGTCCGTGTGTCTGTAAGTTTCGATGATTCCATCGTGGACGCGCTCGTCTCTTCCGGTGAGCTTTCCGGTGTCACGCCGCTTCCTGAGAACTCACGTTCGGTCGAGAGTTCTGTTGTCATTCCTGACGGACGCGAGAGTGTTTCGTTCTTCATTCGTATGCCGCTGTCAACGGTCCGGGATGCTGCCGACGGAACAAGGCTTGCCTGCGGGGTCAGGATCGCCTCCGAAGATAGGGAAGTAAATGAGGAATATGGAAAAATAGCCGTCGTCATCGACCATGGCATATTCGAAGAATAAGGAGGGTTGACATGAAAAGAATATTTGCACTTTTGTTTTCTGCCGCCCTTATGTTTGGCGGATGTGACTATAAGATAGATTATTCCGAATACTATCACTCCATGGATGAGACGTACACAGCCGTCCCGGCGAACGACTTTATTGCCAGTATCGGTGTCAACTCGTCCATTAACAGCAGGGGAGAGTACATCGAAAAGACCCTTGACTGCATGACCTATCTTGGCGCGAGGTGGATACGTTCCGGCTATGGCGGGACAATTGACGACCAACGCTATCTCTGGGAGAAGGCCGGAATACGTTTCTCGCTCGTTCTTGGCACACAGGATGGCACGCTCGCTCCTGAATGGACAATAGAGGGCGCGCGTCAGGTTGCGCGGATGGGGGCTCTGATCGCTCTTGAGGGAGTCAACGAGCCGAACAACTGGACCGTGAAGTACAAGGATCCGGACACCGGGGAAATCGTGGAGTCCGGAGGTTCCCTCTCATGGAAGGCTCTTGCGCAGGCTCATGCCGATTTCTACAGATTGGCAAAGGAGGATGACATCCTGAAGGATTACCCGGTCTGGTCGATAAGCGAGCCTGGGGCCGAGCATGACAATGTCGGGATGCAGTTCCTCACGATTCCGGAGGGTGCCAACACCGTGATGCCGGAGGGTACCGCCTACGCCGACTGCGCGAATTGCCACAACTACATCGTGCATCCTGGATGGCCTGGTGTCCACAACAACCAGACGTGGCTGACTTCCGATCCGACGAGCAACTCGCCTCTTGACGGGCTTTACGATAATTTCGGACTCACGTGGGGCAAGAACTACGAGGGGTATGACGAGACGACGCTCAAGACACTCAGGCGTGTGACTACGGAGACCGGCACCACAATCAACGAGAGTGTCTCGGAGGAAATGCAGGGGCTGCTTTATCTCAATCTGTACCTCTGTCAGTTCAAGCGCGGTTGGGAATACACCTCAATGTACATTCTCCGTGACCGCGTGGACGAGGCCGGCAACCAGACATTCGGATTTTTCGGAAGGGACTACAAGCCGAGAATCGCCGCGCACTACCTTCACAACCTCACTACAATCCTTGCGGACAACGAGTCCATAGATAATCCGTCCACACTTTCCTACAGCATAAGGAACAAACCGAACACCGTTCATCACCTCCTCCTCCAAAAGAAGGACGGCACGTTCGAGCTTGTGGTCTGGGGTGAGAAATATGAGGGAGGCTCGGACAGGATCGTGCTTTCTCTTGATAAATACTATGACAGGATAAAGGTTTATGATCCCACTGTCGGCACCGAGCCTGTCGAGAACCTCTATTCCGTCAAGGACGTGAACCTTACCATGACAAACCATCCGCTCATTCTTGAATTCGTCAAATGATGAAACGAATAGTTCTGACAATAATAATTGCGGCATTAGCCGTATCATGCGGGCATCAGAAAGAGGATGTCTGCGGCTACGTCAACCCTTTCATAGGCACGGCATACACCGGGCATACGTTTCCTAACGCGGCCTGCCCGTTCGGAGCGATGCAACCGGGCCCTCAAAGCGGAAACTACGGCTGGGAATATTGCAGCGGCTATGTCTATGACGATGACACGATATGGGGTTTCTCCCAGAACCGCCTCAGCGGAACCGGCATCCCGGATCTCGGCGACGTGCTGATGATGCCGTTCTCGAAGACTGCCGCTCCGGATTTCAGAAGCTCCTACCGGAAGGAACAGCAGACGGCTTCTCCTGGCTATTATTCTGTGCTTCTGGACGATAACGCCGTCTTTGCTGAAATGACCTGCACGGAACATGTCGCGGTGCACAGGTACGAATATCGTGACTCCCTGCGCAACCTTTTCCTTGATCTCCAGTCCGGACAGACAAGTTCCCGCGACAGTTATGAGACAAGGGTTCTCAATGCAGAGGTAGCGTTCGAGGATGCATACACAATCTCTGGTTGGAATGAGCTTAGGGGATGGGTGAACCGTAAACTTTATTATGTGATACGGTTTGACTCTCCGGTAATTTCCCGGGAGACCGTTCCTGGAGACACTCGGAACAAGGCTGGAAAGTATGTGCTCCGTTTTGACCCTTCGGAAAGAGAACTTGGAGTCAAGGTTGCATTCTCATACGTGAGTGTGGGCGGTGCCAAGGCCGCATTGGAGGCCGAGACGGGAACAGAGGGCTTCGACAGCGTCCGCAAGGCTGCCGCGAAGTCATGGGAGGATTATCTTTCGACTGTCTCGGTTGAGGGCAGCGATGAGCAGAAAACCTCCTTCTACACTTCCCTCTACCATCTTCTTATCCAGCCTAACAATGTCGCCGACATTGACGGGCGCTACTGTGGGGCCGATGGGAAGATACATGAGTCCGCTTCCGGGAAATATTACTCAACCCTTTCTCAGTGGGACACTTTCCGTGCCGCGGATCCGTTCTATACACTGATGTATCCGGAAATCATGACAGAAATCGTGAACTCGATGATAGGACAGTACGAGGCGATAGGCTTTCTGCCTATATGGGCTCTCTGCGGCAAGGAAAACTATTGCATGATAGGGAACCACAGTGTTCCTGCAGTGGTGTCTGCATGTCTGCGAGGGCTTGAAGGAATTGACATGGAAAAGGCATACGAGGCCGTGCGTGCGTCCCTCACAGTAAGGCACTACCGCGGAGAGTGGGATGTATATGACAAATACGGCTATTTCCCGTTCGACCTCATTCCAGAGGAGTCCGTTTCAAGGACTCTCGAATGTGGATATGACGATTGGTGCGCCGCACAGCTTGCGGAACGACTCGGACATCATGAGGACGGCGAACTCTTCAGCCGCAGGGCATCATATTACAGAAATCTTTATGACAGCGGAACTGGACTTTTCCGTGGCCGCGATTCGCATGGCGACTGGAGGACTCCGTTCAATCCGCTCGCACTATCGCATGCTGGAACCTCAGGCGGTGATTACACCGAAGGCAATGCCCTGCAGTACGTCTGGCACGTCCTTCAGGATCCAGAGTCTCTCATGGAACTGATGGGGGGCAAGGACATATTCATAAGTCGCCTCGACTCTTTGTTTGAGAACAATCAGACCGCGGAAGTCACTGGATTTGTAGGTGATGTGACCGGACTTATCGGCCAGTATGCCCATGGCAACGAGCCGAGCCATCATGTAGCCTACCTCTACACCCTCGCCGGACGTCCCGACAGGACTGCTGAAGTTGTCCGTGAGGTATTTGACAAGTTTTACCTTAATCGTCCGGACGGCCTCTGCGGCAATGATGACTGCGGGCAGATGTCGGCATGGTACCTTTTCTCAGCTATGGGATTCTATCCGGTCAACCCGGCTTCGGGTGAATATGTCCTCGGCGCTCCACAGGTTCCTCAGGTGACACTCTCTCTGCCGAACGGAAAGAAATTCACTGTTGTCGCCGAGAATCTGTCCGACGACAATAAATATGTGAGATCCGTGACCCTTGACGGTGTGAAGCTTGGGACGACGATAAGCCATGACCGCATCCTTAAAGGCGGACGCCTTGTGTTTGAGATGACTTCGGAAAAATAAGGATTGAAAGTGATAACGTTAAAAAATATTACTGGAATTGCCGTGATTGCCGCATTCCTTGCCGGTTGCGTGGAAGAACAGAAGCGTGAGCCAGTGGACTATGTAAATCCGTATATGGGCAACATAAGCCATCTGCTTGTTCCCACTTATCCTACGGTGCATTTGCCGAACAGTATGTTGAGAGTGACTCCGATGCGCCGTGAATATACATCAATGCGTGTGAGTGGACTCCCTGTCTTTCTTACGGCGCATCGGGGAAAATCGGTTTTTGGACTCTATCCGTTCATCGGAAACGAGATTCCGGAAAGTTACTCCTATGACTGCGAGAAGACAACTCCGTACAGTTATGAAGTTTGCCTTGACGAACAGGAAATAGGTGTGCGCTATGTCGTTTCACACCGTTCGGCCGTATATTCCATTCATTATCCGGAAGAACACGCGTCCCTTGCGTTGAGAGTCGATGATGGAAGCCTGACATCGGTCGGTGACGGAATCACAGGAGCCTGCAACCTTGGAAATGGGGCATCGGCCCACATGATGATGACGTTTTCTCCACGTCCTTTGTCTGTGGACATCTCTGAGGATGGCCGTCTTGCCGTGCTCGGTTTTGAGTTGGAAGACGTGGATGTGAGATATGGAGTGTCTTTCATCGACGCGGAGCAGGCGGGACGGAATCTATCCGCCGAAGTGGCTGAAAAGAGCCTTGACACCGTGGCCTCCGAAGGCCGGAAAATATGGAACGAAGCCCTGTCGAAGATTGAGGTCGAGGGTGGTGACGATGATGATAAATCTGTTTTCTACACTTCTTTGTACAGAGTGTATGAGAGGATGGTGAATATTTCTGAGGACGGACGCTACTGGAGTGCCGCTGATGGGAAGGTCCACGAGGACGAGGGACATCCGTACTACACGGATGACTGGTTCTGGGACACTTATCTTGCGGCTCATCCTCTGCGCACCCTCATAGACCCGGAGACTGAATCCGACATGATTTCCTCAATAGTCACCTATTCGTCGCTTTCCGAAAACGGCTGGATTCCGACATTCCCTCAGGTTACGGGAGACAACCACGGGATGAACTGTAACCACGGGATAGCCGTGATCGCGGATGCCATCGCCAAAGGAATAGGCGGATTTGACAAAGATGCCGCATACGAAGCGTGCCGCAAGGCTCTTTTGGACAAGACTCTTGTCCCGTGGTCTGACAAAAAGGCCAATGAACTGGACGGATTCTACCTTGAGCATGGCTATTTCCCGGCGCTACGCCCCGGCGAACGGGAGACTTGTCCAGCGGTGAACGGGTTCGAGAAAAGGCAGCCTGTGGCAGTGACTTTGGGCACGGCATACGACTGGTGGTGTATGTCGAACATCTCCGATGCTGTAGGTAAAAAGGATGATGTTGATTTCTTCAGGGCAGGATCGTTCAACTACCGCAATCTTTTCAACGACACCACCCGCTTCTTTCATCCAAAGGACAGCAAGGGACTCTTCATCGAGCCGTTTGACTACACATGGTACGGCGGCTATGGTTTCCGTGAGGCCTACGACGAGAACAACGGATGGATATACAGATGGCAGGTCCCGCACAACATTGCCGACCTCATTAGTCTCTACGGAGGAAATGAGCGGTTCTGCGATGATCTTTTGCTTACATTCTCAAAAGAAATCAAAGGTAGTAAGAACAATTTCTATGGCCCGAATCCTGATCATTCCGCCCTTGTAGGGCAGTTCTCGATGGGCAACGAGCCGTGCACTATTGTTCCATACCTGTTCTGCTATGCCGGAAAGCCGTGGCTCACACAGAAATACACTCGCACTCTCATTGATATGTGGTTCCGCAACGACCTGCTGGGCGAACCCGGTGACGAGGATGGCGGTGGAATGAGTGCTTTCGTGGTGTTCTCGATGATGGGCTTTTATCCTGTCACACCTGGACTTCCGATGTATGTGCTCACCAGTCCGGTATTCCGCGAAATTTCCGTGAATACAGGCTCTGGAAAGACTTTCAGCGTGGTCTGCGACAATTGGGCTTCGGACAACAAGTACATACAAAGAGCTGAATTGAATGGCCGGCCGCTAGACCGGTGCTGGATTTCTCACGACGAGGTCATTAGTGGCGGCACACTGAGACTTGTCATGGGACACCGGCCGAACAGAGCCTGGGCCAGCGCTCCGGAGTCTTGTCCTCCTTCATTTGAAATGCCGGATTCCATTGAATAATAAAACTGATGACATATATGAAAAGGATAACCACAGCGATTCTTCTTTTCGCCTCGGCTGTCATGGCGGAGGCACAGGTGTTTTACGCCGACTTCAACCACGGACAGACTTCCGAGAGTCACGGCGAATGGATTCAGGACATCAACGTCTTGTCTCCAAAACTTCGCTCTGACGTTAATGGCAAGGTGACTGTGGAGTTCACGGCACCTCGTATGACGGATTTCAAAGCTCTGCTTTGGAGTCAACCGACAAAGTCTGATGAAAATCCGTTCGGACATGATGTCAACCTCACCCCAAAGGGAATAAAGGCATCGCGTGACGGGCATTACCGTTTTTCTTTCAATGCGGACATGTTTCCTCATGGTCCTATGAATGTCAGGATTTTTGCGGAAAATCAGATGACCGGGAACCGCGATTTCTTTGAACTTCAACTCTATAACACAGGAGGAAAGCATTGGAACGAAGGCATCCCGGCATCTGTTCCGGCTGGTGCGAAAGGTTTGAAACTCATTTATGAGGACGACTTCGACGGTCCTCTCTCCATTGCGAATGACGGCCGCGGAGCCACCTACAATGCGCACAAACCTAGGTCAGGAGACTTCAGCGGATGGCCTTTCACGGACGTGACGAGTCCTCTCAATCCCTTCTTCCAAAGGGACAGTTACCTTAAGATTGCCGCACGCAAACCGGAAGGAACTCCTGGAAGCACAGGCCTTCTCGCCTCGGTCGACATGGATGGGAAAGGTGTCTGGGCAACCGCTCCGTGTTATCTTGAGTGTCGCTTCACAGCCCAGTCAGCCCCGGGGACGTGGCCTGCTTTCTGGACACTTAACACAATCGGTGACCGTCCGCAGTGCGATGAGCTCGACATTATAGAAGCCTACGGGGGAGTTGGAAAGGGAAATCCGAACCACCCGGGATATTCAATCACCAGCCACTACTGGAACCAGAAGCCGGATGGTGTGCAGAAACGCGATGACGCCACAGTGGTTCCGATGATGGAACTCGGTGGAAAGAGTTATTGGTCAACCACTTTTCACACCTATGGACTCTATGTCGGCACTGACTGGACAATCTATTATTTCGATGACATTGAGGTCTTCCGTCACAAGTCGAACGAAGATTCGGTGAATCATCCACTCTTCTTCATGATAAACTATTCCATCGGCGGAATCAGCGGATGGGGAATCGACCTCGAACGCTACGGCAACGGAAGTGACATGTACGTTGACTATGTGAGGGTATATTCCGGAAAAGAATAAAACTTTTTTCGATATGAAAAAGACAGTATTGATACTTATATCTGCGTTTGCGCTTGCATGCTCTTGCTCGGACAAACAGGAAAATGAATATGACGGGTCTGGAGCGGTCGTGCTTGACACGCAGAACAAGGTCAGCTCGTTTTCGGACGAAAACGTTGCTGTGCTCAAGATTACTGGTGATGACATCACTGATCTCTCTGGGTTAAGGATCCGTTCTGTAGGCACGCTTGTGATACGCAAAACAGCGCTCACCGACATATCACTGCCTGCGCTTGAAAGCGTGACAGGAGACTTGACGGTTGAGGAAAACTCACGTCTGCTGTCCATGACACTTCTGTCCTCTCTGAATAAGGTTGGTGGGGACCTTATAGTCAACAACAATCCCAAGCTCTCATCAGTTGCCGGACTCCGGGACGTGAAGGAAATAAGCGGCGATCTGGTTGTGACCAACAACGGTTCGCTCGGAGCGGACAGGCCTCTTTCCGAGGCTGGGGACTGGTCATACGGACTTTTCCCTGTCTTGAAACTACACAACGATGGCGTGGTTTCAGGAACTGTGCGCCTCGGCAACAACAACGGGGCCGCGGCGGAGTCTGTCGAGAGCATCGGAAAGATGGCGGAACCTGTTGTCCACAAGAATTATGTGATAGCCTCGGCATCTGACGCGGCAGCGTTCTCACTTGAGGGACAGGCTGTCGGCGACCTCACTGTCAAAGGGTTGGAAATAACGAATGACATACTCAACTCCCTTGTCACAAAGGGACTCAGGACAGTCACCGGGACATTCACCCTGGAAAACACAAAGGTTTCTTCCATAGAACGTTTCTGCCAGAGCGTCACTTGCGAGGGAAGCGTTATACTTAAGGACAACACCGAAGGCGGACAGATCAACACCAACGGACTCCGTTACTACACACGTCTCGGAGGCGATCTTGTCATCGACAACTCACGAGTCGTGTTCTGGACCAACAATTCAAGTTTCGCGACTTTCATTGAAATCGGAGGAAGCGTCCGTGTACGTAACTGCGGTGATCTGAACAAGGGCGATGCATTCGAGTCACTCCTGCGGGTTGGTGGGGACCTCGAATTCTCATCATGCCCGAACCTCACAGATCTTAAGGGGCTCAAGATTGAGAAGATAGGCGGTAACCTGATTGTTCGTGACAACGACAAACTCAAGGCTCTTGGAGGCCTGGAGGGCGTGCGCTCGATCGGTGGAGCCGTTATGATAAAGCAGAACCTCCCGGAATATGGCGATGTGGGTACTCCTGGCTGGTGTATGGTGAAAGGTTGGCTTGAGAACGGCGTGGTGGCTGACAAGGAACATTCGTCCCTTCTCGCAGCTGACGGCACCGAACCGGATCTCAGTCATGTCAAGGCATGTGATGGAAAGAATCCTCAGGAAAGTAATGTCCCTGAAAGTTACACGATCACAGGACTTGCTGAGCTGAACGAGTTCTTGTCATACATCCCGGAAAAACCAGAGACCGTCTATAACTTCACGGTAACTGGTGACGACCTTGGCGATTCCGACCTTGCGAGACTCTCTGAAAGAATCGGTGCGGTTTCTGGCAAGGCATCGTTTGTGTCGCTTCCTGGAATGACGACCACTACCGGAATATTCGATAAGATAGAGTTCACCGGAGGAGTCATTCTTCGTGACAATCAGAATCTTGTTGATTCGGATGCCATGTCTTCGCTGAAGAATCTCATTTCTGATTTTATAATTGAAAACTGTCCGAAACTCCGTACTCCGGCATCGGCTGGTGGAACCGGATGGTGTAATCTCGCGGTAGTTGAAGGCAATTTCAGAATTGACGGACTCAAGACCGTGATGAAGGACGGTTCTGCATTCCCGGCTCTCCAAACGGTCGGTGGAAACTTTGAGATAAGAAACTGTTCTGACGACCTCGAAAGTTTCTCCGGAATGCCTCTGAGCGTTGTCGGCGGAGACATCGTGATTATGGACAATAGTGGACTGAAATATCTTGACGGCCTTGAAAACCTCATGGCTGTCGGAGGAAATGTCACGATATTCAATAACCCGAAAATTGAGGTCAGTCCTGCCGGAGGCAGAGGATATTGCATGCTGCGCGACTTCGCCAACTGGGGTGTGCTGTCCTCTACTGTAGTCGTGAAGATAGGAACTGATTCAGACCCTGTGGATTTCGCGAATGTTGTGTCCTGTAACCCTGGCTCGGAATCTCAACCTCGCAGTTATGTCATCAACGGGCTTACCGCTCTCAAGGCATTTGTCTCGACCGTGCCTGCTGCCGGCAAGGAAACTGTGGGTGACCTTACTATAAGAGGCACAGATATTACCGAAGAGGCGTTCCGTTCATTGGATGACAGGGTGGCTGTCGTCAAGGGAACATTCACAATGGAAAACCTCGGCAAGGAAGGCGGCAACATTTCGACTGACCAGGTTCTTGAGAACATAGACCTTCAAGGCAGCATAATTCTGAGGAATATTCCTGCGGAAATAAATCCTAATGGATTCCAGAACAAGACAAAGGTGAACGGTGACCTCATCATAGAAAACTGTCCAGTCTATCCTTACTGGAACTGGAACCCTTGGAAATCCTTAAAGGAAGTGACCGGGGACGTGCGCATCAGCGGACTTCCGAACTTCGGGGCCTCGTCATTCTCCGCGATCGAGAGAATCGGCGGCAGCTTCATAATCACAGATCAGCCTGGCTTCTGGCATTTCCGCTCATCTACCCTCAAGTACATCGGCGGCGACCTGACCGTCCGGAACTGCCCGGCATTCGGAGAGGGTGAGGCCCTTGACGGGTTCAATCACCTTGAGCATTTGGGTGGCAACGTCCTCCTGTGGGACATAAGCGGCTGGATGCCGGAAGAGACCGTGCTTGACGGATCTACCACTCGTGTGGGTCTATGCATATTCAACTGGTTCAAGAGTCATGGCATCATGAACGCCGACGCGACGGTGAAAGTCCGCAAGGACAACAAGGAAGTCGATATGTCTGCGATTCCGGCCTGCAAACCAGAATGAAAAGAGTAAAAATGAATATATAATCACATTAAAATAACAAATTTATGAAACGAGTCTTATACTTTCTGATGAGCCTGACGGCGGTTTTTGCCGTGGCTTCATGCAACAAGGGAAACCTTCCGGAGCAACCGAAACCGGGAGATGATGACGATCCTTATGGAAACGAAGATAAGGTCACTCTGACGGTGGATGGCACCCATGCGAAATTCGATGGAACGACTTTAGCTGAGGAGTGGAAAACTGACGATGCCATTGGGGTTTATGTTTCCGGAACCGGTGCTCCTGTGCGTCTCAAGGCAGGAGAGATTGCCGATGGGACAGCGACTTTCTCTGGCAAGGTCAAGAAGGCGGACACCTATACTGCGGTTTATCCTTACAACCGCGATTATGCAATCAAGGATGGAAGTTTGACCGTGTCCGTTCCCGCATCACAGGATGTGACCGCAACAGAAGTTGATGCGTCCGCTCATGTCGCTTATGCTGAGATAAAGGACGGCAAGGCTGAGTTCGCGCATCTGCTTTCGCTTGCGAAGTTTTCTGTCAAAGCCGATGGCGTGAAATCAGTCAAGATTGCCTCGAAGGCAGATGGCGTGTTTATGGCCGGTGACATTGCTGTAGCCACCTCCGACCTCGTTGCCTCCGTGAAGGAGTCTGCGGGAGAGTCTTCCGTGACTCTTAATTCAGCGTTCGTTTCCGAGACTCCTTATTATGCTGTTGTGATTCCTGGGAAATACACCCTCGAACTAACGTTCACCAATACGGAAGGCAAGCAGGTTGTGAAGACGGTTGAGAATGAGGTCGAGGTCGCCCGTGGCGCAGTTGCAGATCTCGGCGTTTTTGAGATCACTGAAAAAGAATGGACTGAAGGTGATGAAGAACCTGACGATCCATCCAAGCCGAAAAGCTATGTTCTGAACGGCAAGGCTGAAGTCGAGGCTTTCGCGGTGGCTTGGAAGGGCGAGGAGAAAGAGACAGTGCAGGATCTCACCATCAAGGGACGTGATGTGTCCCATACTGTCGCTCGGGAGGTTTTGAAGCGTGTCGCTGTCGTGGAGGGAACATTCGCTCTCGATGGTTGTGGAACGGATAGTGAAGGTGACTGGTTTGATACAGAGGGTTTCCTGAACGGACTTGAACTCAAAGGCGGCCTTGTGTTCCGTGACATTGTGAACATCGTCAATCCGAGCGGTTTGAAATATTACGAGAAGATTAATGGTGACCTCGTTATAGAAAACTGCCCTCATTTTGTGGTTGCTGACTGGTCGAGGGTGTTCGAGAACATAAGTGAGGTCGGAGGAAACTTCGTTATGAAAGGTTGCCGTCCGCAGAGCTTCGACGGCAATTTCATGAAGGCTTTGAAAAAAGTTGGCGGAAACTTCGATTTTGAGGACAACAAACAGATCTGGTCGTTCAAGAATAAGGGAGATGTCGCTCTTGAATATATCGGCGGCGACCTCATCCTTTCGGACAATGAAAGCCTCTGGAGCCTTCTGGCCTTCGACAAACTTACGCATATCGGTGGTAATGTGGTGATTTCAAATAATAATCCAAAGTTCCCTGAGACAAACAAGAATGTTGATGGCGAGGACTGCATAGGTTTCTGTCTGCTCAAAGACTATGTCACAAGCGGTGTCATATCTCCTGCCGCCAAGGTTTACATAAAGAGTGGTGACAAGGAAATCTCGCTTGATGACCTCACAAGCTGCAATCCGACGGACTACAATAGCTATGTTCTTGATGGACATGAAGCGGTGGTTAAGTTTATCGGAGCGGCAGGTTCTTCTAAGGAGACGGTTAAAGACCTTGTTGTCCGTGGCTCTGATGTGACAGAAGGTGATGTCCGCAGTCTTGATGATCGTGTTGAGCGTGTAACGGGAACCCTTACGCTTGAGAACCTCGGAACAGAGGAAGATAATTCATGGATTTCAACCGATCAGGTCATGGAAAACATATCTATCGAAGGCAGTGTGGTTCTGAAGGATATTCAAGCGAACATCAACCCTAACGGTTTCGAGAACCTGACGAAAATCAATGGCGACCTCAAGGTCATCAACTGCCCTAGACTCCGTTGCTCCGGTGGATGGATGCCGTTCAAGAATCTCACAGAAGTGACAGGTGATGTGCTTATTTCCGGGCAAAAGGAATTCGGAAGTGATTTTCTCAATAAATTGGAGAAAGTCGGAGGATCATTGACGATAGATAAATGTAACCCGAACTGTTGGGATTGGAAGTCTGAGTCTCTCCGGGAAATAGGCGGTAATCTCAACATCACCGACTGTACCTACTGGGAGAACTTCTATGGTTTCCATCAGCTTACGAAACTCGGAGGAAATGTGAATATCTACAAGTCCGAAGGATATGCCCAGGACAATAACGGTGGCGATAAATGGTTCCCTGGAACTGATTGGGATCTTAATGGAAAGAAGGTCGGTCTCGTGGTGTTCACTGTCCTCAACAAGAAAGGTATATTCACAGGGACGTTCTCAAGCTATCTCTGGAGATCTTCAGGAACATTCTGGTACGATGCTCTGAAGTGGGATGAGTACACAAAGAAAGCTGATGAGATCATCGCTGCGGAACAGAAATAATCCATGAAATTCAGGTTGTTGACATCCTTTACAGCTTTGCTGCTTGTCGCACTGCGGCTCTCCGCTGCCGGGTCTCCGTTCAGGTTCGACTCCGGCAGCTGGGACTGGGGTGTCATACGGGAGGCCGACGGCCCTGTGACACATATCTTCCGGTTCGTGAACACATCTGCTGAACCTGCCTGCATCTGGCAGGTGAATGTGGCGTGCGGTTGCACTCGGGCGGAGTGGTCACGCGAGCCGGTGTCGCCAGGAAAAAGCGCTGAGATTACCGTGACTTTCAATCCCAGGGACTACAAGGGACATGTCTCCAAGACCCTCTCTGTCAGAAACAGCGGAAACACTGTCGATGTGCTGACAGTGAGTTGTGAGGTGATTCCGGTGGAGAAGCCTATTGATATCGCTTTCCCTGTGCTTCTTGACGGCGGCATAAGAATTTCGTCAGACCGGCTCAATTTCGGTCAGATCCGTCAGGGAGAGTCCCGGACAATGAAACTGGGAATCGCCAACGCTTCCGGCAGGCGCCAATCAGTGACAGTCTTGCCCGAAGGCCGGAGCGGGCTGCTCACGGCAAAGTCTCCGCTTGTGCTTGAACCTGGTGCAAGAGATTCCTTGACATTGACGTTCTCGCTGAAAGGACACGTGGCGCATTACGGGGTGATTGAAGACGCTGTCGTCATCAAATGCGGGCGCACGGTCTGCGGAAAGGCCGCGGTGTCGATGATCGGGACGGAAGCGACTTCCCGTGGAGGCTCTGACAGTGGCCGGAAACTGCGAGTTAGTTCACAATACGAGAACCTCGGTTCCGTTTCCCGTGACGGAGGCCCAGTACGTAAGACGTTCGAAATTTCAAATATAGGAAATAAAATCTTGGTCATCAGGGATATTCATTCTCCTGCCTGTGTCGAGGCAATCCTTTCGGGGACTAAGGATCTTAAGCCGGGGGAGAAGAGGACATTGACCATAATCCTTCATCCGGAGCTTACGGATAAATCCAGGATTTTCGAGACTGTCTATCTTACGGCAAACGATGTTGAGCATCCTGTCCATGAAATCATGATCGCGGCGACAATAAAATAAATTAAATGAATATGAATACACTGATAACTCTGTTACTTACATTTTCAACCACACTTGGCTCATGCGTTTCGACGGCGATTCATGGTGATGCCGAGAATGGTAGCACGAAGGATACTGCTTGTGTGGAAACTTCTGGACCAGAGAGTGGTAGGACCGCCGTGCCGGCGAATGATTTTCTCAACTCGATCGGCGTGAACTCTGCCATTGATGACCGCTTCGAGCACAAGGAACAGACTGCCGAGAGCATGAGATACATTGGCGCACGTTGGATTCGCAGCGGGGTGCAACGTTCTACTGATGTGTTTGAATACATGATGGCGAATGTTCCACATATCCGTTTCTCAATAATGTTCGATCCGGATGGAAACGACCGCGTCTTCGAGCAGGCGGCGTGGCTCAAGTCACGCGATGCTCTCGTCGCCCTCGAAGGAGTGAACGAGCCTAACAACTGGTGGATAACCTATAAGGGTGAGAACAGCGGTGGCCCATATTCCTGGAAAGGACTTGCACTTATGCAGCGCGACAGCTATGCCGACACGAAAGCTCGCCTCGGGAATGTGGATGTCTGGAGCATTACCGAGACAGGCGCGGAAAAGGACAATTACGGTCTCCAGTTTGCCGAGATTCCAGAGGGCGCTGATTGCCTGATGCCTGCCGGAACCAAGTACTACGACTGCATAAATGTCCACAACTACTTCATCCACCCACGCTGGCCTGCTCATTCCGACAACCAGACTTGGATCGCCTCGGAGTCCGGAAAGAAGGGGCTTGTGGTTGATGGCGTGTACGACAACCACGGAAAGACATGGGGCTCCGGCTATGAAGGCTACAGCGAGGAGCGGCTAAAGGCCATGAGGAAGGTGACTACCGAGACTGGCTGCACCCTTAATTCATACAAGGTCTGGTCGGATGACAACGGCCGTCCTCACGCTAAATACACCGAGGTGACAGACCCGAACTCGTTCGTGAGCGAGGAGGAGCAGGGACTGCTTTACATGTCATGCTATCTCGCGCAGTTCGCACAAGGATTCGAGTACACGTCAATGTATATTCTTCGTGACCGTACCGACGAGTCAGGCAACCAGAGTTTCGGTATGGTGGAACCGCTCGCATGGGAGGAATCTCCTCTTCACGGATACCACCAGCGATACCGCAAGGCCGCCGACTATATGCACAATCTCACGACCATTCTTGCCGATGACGCTTCCATCAAGAATCCCGGCAAGCTTGACTATGAGATACAGAACTGTCCTGAAACCGTGCACGACCTTCTTCTCCAGAAGCAAGACGGAACGTTCTGCCTTGTGGTTTGGGGCGAGAATTATGCCGGTGGTAGCGATGAGATAACCGTGACTTTCGGGAAAAAGCATAAACTCAGCGTCTATGACCCGACTGCCGGTACGGATGTCATACAGACAGTCAGAAGATCTGACAAGATAAGTCTGACCATGACTAATAAGCCATATATCATTCAGTTGAAGAAATAGTTAAATGTTAGTTTGGTAAAACGATAAAAACGAGTACATTTGTGTCAGATGAACACCAGTTCTCCATAATAGGAACCAGAACAAGGCTTATCGTAATGATAGACCGCTTGGTTTTTCAAGGATAGGTAATATTGATAACCATATAATTGTTATGGACAGAAGAGAATTTCCTTCAGTCTCAAAAACAATCGTAATGATGATGTCCCTCTCAGTGATGTTGTCAAGGAGAACTGTTTTTAAGTACAGGTAAATAACTCGTTGGGTTTATATATTAATTACTAATTAAAACCAATTACACATGAAACGTGTCTTATCAATGTTTCTCGTCTTGGTCATGGCCGCGCCGATCGCTGCCATAGCCGAAACGGCTGTCGCTCCTGCTGAGTCTCAGCAGAGCCAGAAAAAGCAGGTCTCAGGTGTCGTCACTGACAAATCCGGTATTCCTGTCATCGGAGCTGCCATTGCCGTTCCTGGAACCTCAACAGGTACCGTTACCGATGCCAACGGACGTTATTCACTGGCCGTGCCTAATGGAACAAAAGTCCTTGAGGTATCATGTATCGGCTACACGACACAAAACATCTCTGTTGGATCCTCCAGCAAATATGATGTTGTTCTTTCAGAGGATACCCTCATGCTTGCCGAGACAGTTGTTGTCGGTTACGGCACAATGAAGAAAGGTGAGGTCGCGAGTGCGATCTCAACGGTCAAGAGCGGAGATTTCCTGAAGACTCCGGGGGCGAACGCGGCCGAACTTATCAAGGGCAAGGTTCCTGGACTTATTGTGAACACACCTGACGGGAACCCTGTCTCCAGCACTCAGATCTCCCTTCGTGGAGCCACTACCCTCAAGGCCGGGACGGCGCCTCTTGTGCTCATCGACGGTGTACCTGGCTCGCTTTCCCAGGTTTCTCCGGATGATATCGAGCAGATTGATGTGCTTAAGGACGGCTCTGCCGCGGCCATTTATGGTACTCGTGGAACAAATGGCGTCATCATCATCACCACTAAGAACACTCAAGGTGAAGCGCCGACATCCGTAGATTTCAACGCTTACGTTTCCACCCAGCAGATCACCAAGACACTCGACTATCTGACCGCTGACGAGTATCGGCAGCTGGCGAAAGGCCATGTCGGTTTCCACGATGACGGAGCTTCGGTAAACTGGCTTGACGAGATCACCAGAACGCCTCTCTCACAGATCTATAACATCAGTCTGCGCGGCGGTTCCAAGCAGACCAACTACGTGGCGTCATTCGAATACAGAGGCCTGCAGGGTGTGATGAAACTCTCCAACAACAATATGATGTTCCCCCGCATCGACATTACCCACCGGATGTTCGACAGCAAAGTAAAGCTTCATGGATCCATAAACGGCTTCACAATGAAGTACCACAATGGATCTGACGGAGGACCTTTCAACTCTGCGGTTTGGAATGGCCTCAACTACAACCCTACGACTCCTGTCCGCCAACCTGACGGGTCTTACTCAGAGAACGCTGGTATCACAGATTACTTCAATCCTGTGTCGTTACTCAATGAGACCAAGGGCGGTACCGACGCCACCATGCTGCGTATGCTCGGTGATGTCACCTACACCCCTGTCGTCGGTCTTGATCTCAAGGCTGTTGTCTCCAGAAATATATACAACCAGACCCAGGGACACTATGAGACCCATAATCATTCTTACGAGGTAAGAACGCCGAAGAATGGTTTCGCGTCGCGTGGCACATACAGAAGCCAGCAGGACATGCTCGAATTTACCGCCCAATGGAAGAGCACATTTCTTCAGGACCACAACTACACCCTCCTCGCCGGATATTCTTACCTCAACAATGTCAGTGAAAACTACTGGATGCAGAATTCCGGTTTCGCGGTTGATGACTACGAGTACAACAATATGGGCGCCGGTACCCAGAAAAACGATGGCTACAAAGGCGGCCAGATGGACCTCTCGTCAGACAAGGGGGAAGACTCTCTCATCGGTTTCTTCGCTCGTGTGAATTACAATTACAAGGGCAGATACATGTTCGCGGCCTCGATCCGCCGGGAGGGATCCACAAAGTTTGGAGAGAACAATAAATGGGGAAACTTTTATTCTGTCTCCGCGGCGTGGAACATCAAGGATGAGTCCTTCCTCAAGAACATAGACGCGGTCTCCACCTTGAAGCTGCGCGCGGGTTATGGCGAGACAGGTACTGAGCCTTCTTCCCGCTATATGTCATTGAACACGCTGTCATTCAGCTCAAACGCCTACTACGACGGATCTTACATCCAAACCCTAAAGCCTTCAAAGAACGCCAACCCTAACCTTCGTTGGGAACGCAAACATGAATGGAACGTAGGTGTGGACTATGGTTTCCTCGGGGAGCGTGTCTATGGTACAATCGACTGGTATCATCGTAAGACAATCGACCTTCTTTGGGACTATTCGGTACCGTGTCCTCCTTACATCTATTCCTCAATGACCGCCAACGCGGGATCAATCAAGAATACAGGTATAGAGATCGGGATCACAGGTGTTGTCTTTGACAAAAAAGACTTCGGATGGACGACTTCCGTCAATTACTCCCACAACAAGAACGTTCTCCTCAGCCTGTCAAATGATCAGTTCATGGCCGCGGACTATTCGGATCAGGGCGGCACCGGTGAGCCTATGCAGCAAAGCACCCACCGTCTTCAGGTCGGACAGCCACTCGGCAATTTCTACGGTTTCAAAAGTATTGACATCGACGAGACAGGTCACTGGATCATTGAAGGAGAAGACGGCAATCCTAAGCCATGCCTTGACCAGCAGCCTACCGACAAGCAGATTCTGGGTAACGGTATTCCGTCGCACTATCTGAACTGGAACAACAATCTCCGTTGGAAAGGATTCGACCTTGGAATCCAGATCAGAGGAGCGTTTGGATTTGAAATACTTAACCTCACCGCCGCGAAATGGGGAACTCCGATAATGTTGACGCGTGGCAACGTGCTCAAGAGCGCGTTTGACAAGGTTTACGGAAAAGCGGTTCTCGCTGACGACCAGCCTTGCCAGTATGTAAGCTATTATGTTGAGAAGGGAGACTATGTCAAGATCGACAACATCACCCTTGGCTATACATTTGATTTCAACAAGCCTTGTTTCAAGAGCCTCAGGCTCTTTACGACCATCCGCAACGCCGCCACGTTTACCGGATATTCGGGAATCGATCCGGAGCTGTCGGTCACCGGTCTTGCCCCTGGAGTGGACAGTTACACACGTTATCCGGCCACAAGGTCTTACACAATCGGCGTATCTTTAAAGTTTTAATTGATCAGACAACATGAAACGAATCATATCAGCGCTTACAGTTTGCGCGCTTGTCTTCTCCGCTTGTACGGATTTGACCGAGCAGGTTTACAGTTCGTTGACATCTTCCTCCTATAAATACTCTCAGGCCGATGTCCGCAAGGTTATTGGTGCATGCTATACACCAATGAGAAGTTATATCGGCCATGGACAGCTTTGGGCCATGGACTGTACGACTTCCGATGAGATCGTGATGCCGCCTAACTCCACTGGTTGGGACGACGGAGGCATCTATCGCCGAATGCATTACCATAAGTGGAATTCCGAGCAGAGCCACATCGCGGCGGCTTGGAACACCACATGGCAGGGCATCGGGCTTTGCAACAACCTCCTTGCCCAGCTCAACAACAATGACCTCAATCTTGAGTCTGACGCCAACAATGCCGCCATCGCGGAGGTACGCGCGATCCGCGCATATTACTACTCGATCATCGTTGACAATTGGGGCGACGCCCCTCTCGTGACCCAGCCGACTCAGGAACTTCCGTCGAACAGCAAACGGACAGACATCTACAACTTCGTGGTCAAAGAGCTTCTGGAGGCTATCCCTAATCTCTCCGAGGATGTCGGAGGGGCGGAATACGGACTTTTTAACAAGTGGGCGGCCACAACCCTTCTCGCCAAGATGTACCTCAACGCCGGCGTGTACACCGGCACTCCTGACTGGCAGGCCGCTCTTGATGCCTGCAACACGGTCATAAACAGCAAGAAGTTCGAGCTTTCAGCGAACTACAAGGACAACTTCGTGGACGATGACGCATTCGCGGCATCAAACAAGGAGATAATCCTCAATATTCCGTTCGACTCCAATCTTGGCTCGTACCAAATGTACTACTTCTCGTGGGGAGCTCCATTGAAGGATGCTTTCAACACCAAAGACAGCCCTTGGGGGGCAGGTTCGGCCATGGGTGTTCCTCAATTCATCGAGACCTATGACAAGGACGACTCCCGTCTTGACGACACTTGGGTTCATGGCACTCAGTATGAGTATGGTACGACAAATCCTATCAAGTGCATCTATGACACCAAAGACGGAGCCTATCCGGACTTATGCTACGTCAATGATATACAAAGCGGCAACTTCACCCTTGAATGGGAAGGCTATCGTATGAAAAAATTCGAGGTTAAGCCAGGAACCAGCGCGATGGGGACCGACTTCCCGGTTTTCAGATATTCCGAAATCCTCCTCATGAAGGCGGAATGTCTCCTCAGGCTTGGCCAGCCAGGCGCCGGAGCTCTTGTCTCCCAAGTACGCGAGCGCGCTTTCAAGTCCAACCCGGCAAAGGCGACAGTCACGGATGAGCAGCTCAAGGAGAATTCATGCTACAACTACTACTATTACGCTGACGATTATGCATTCAGCAAACCGGCCAACAGAAAGTACGGCTTGCATGATAAAGACAAGGTGGAATTCGGCCGCCTGTACGATGAGTACGGCTGGGAGTTCGCATGGGAATTGGGCACACGTACCAGAATGATACGTTTCGGCACCTACACGACCAGGGACTGGCTCTCACATGAGGCTCTTGGTGACTACACGGCTCTTTTCCCGATTCCGTTCTCCGCCATCACGGCGAATCCGAACCTCGTCCAGAATCCTGACTACGAATAATCGTTCAATAAACCAGACATCGAGGGCATCGGCTCAGGCGATGCCCTCATAGTAATAATGAATATGAAAAAGACAACTATTATAGCTATGACGGCTGTCGTGGTCGCGGCTGTATCATGTGCTGGCGAAAAAAAGGCCGGTACAATGAAAAAAATAACCCCTGTCAACTTCTCCGAAGTTAAGATCATTGACAATTTTTGGTCCCCAAGGCTTAAAAACCATAAGGATGTCACCCTCGGGGTCTGCATCGATCAGATTGAGAACCAGACTGGACGAATCAGAAATTTCGAGAACGCGGCATTGAAGCAGGGCACGCATTCCGGTATCTATTTCGATGATTCCGATGTTTATAAGGCCCTTGAAGGCATGGCATATTCTCTTCAGAACAATCCGGATCCTGTACTTGAGGCAAAATGTGACGAGTGGATCTCCAAGTTTGCCGCGGCGCAGGAAAAAGATGGGTATATCAACACCTATTACACTCTCACAGGACTTGACAAACGCTGGACCGAGATGGACAAGCACGAAATGTACTGCGCGGGTCACATGATAGAAGCGGGTGTGGCATATTACAATGTGACCGGCAAGCGCAATCTTCTCGATGTCTGCATAAAGATGGCCGACCACATGATGACTCAGTTCGGCCCTGGCAAGCGCGACTGGGTCCCTGGCCATGAAGAGATTGAACTCGCTCTTGTGAAACTTTATCAGGTCACCGGTGAAAAGAAATATCTTGACTTCTCCGAATGGCTTCTTGACGAGCGCGGCAAGGGACTCGGTGCCAATAACGGAGAACCTTGGGACGCGGCATATTATCAGGATGACAAGCCTGTCCGTGAAATGACAGACATCGCTGGTCATGCCGTGCGGGCGATGTATCTATACTGCGGTATGGCGGATGTTGCCGCATACATCGGCGACCAGGGGTATATTGATGCACTCAACCGCCTTTGGGACGATGTTGTCCTTAGAAATATGTACATCACCGGAGGCATAGGGCAATCAGCCCACAATGAGGGATTCACAGAGGACTACAGCCTGCCTAACCTTACGGCATACTGCGAGACCTGTGCGTCTGTGGGTATGGTTTACTGGAATTGGCGCATGAACCAGTTTACCGGCGACGGCAAGTATGTCGATGTGATGGAACGCTCAATGTACAACGGGGCCTTGGCCGGAATCTCTCTCAATGGAGACCGATTCTTCTATGTCAATCCTCTTGAGTCCATTGGTGACCACCATAGGAAGGCATGGTATGGTTGCGCGTGCTGTCCTAGCCAGATCTGCCGTTTCCTCCCATCCATCGGGAACTACATCTACGGGGTTTCCAATGATGCGGTCTGGGTCAACCTATATATCGGTAACCAGGCATCTGTCAAGTATGGGAAGAAAGATTTGACATTGACCCAAGAGACAAACTATCCGTGGGAAGGTGCGGTCAAGATCACTATCGGCGCCAAATCTCCGGTCAATGCCGAAATGCGCCTCCGCATACCAGGTTGGTGCAAGTCATACACAGTAAAGGTTAACGGAGCGGAGGTGAAGCCTCTGGTCGAGTCCGGTTACGCCGTACTTCCTGGCAAGTGGAGTGATGGTGACGCGATCGAACTCAATATGGATATGCCGGTTGAAGTCGTCGCCGCGGATCCTCGCACCAAGGAGGATGAGGGCATGAGGGCTATTCAAAGAGGCCCGATCGTATATTGCATCGAAGAAGTCGACAACAGGGATGGTTTTGATGCTCTGAAAATATCTGAAAACGCTGATTTTACAACGGCCTTCGAGAAAGACCTTCTTAATGGTGTCGTCACTATTGATGCCAAGGTTGGCGATCGGACGCTCAAATATATTCCTTACTACTCCTGGGATAACAGAGAGGCGGGCAAAATGAAAGTATGGGTTCCACTCACTCAGTAAAAAATGAAAAAGCTCATTCTCACATCAATAGCGGTCTTGATGGTTTCTGTTTCACTTGAAGCCCAAGACTACATTGTCAACAGATCGCCTCTTACAGAGAGTCGTTTCATGGAACTTCCAATAGGCGCCGTCAAGGCGGACGGATGGCTCCTGCAACAGTTGGTATTGCAGAAGGAAGGTCTGACGGGACACCTGGACGAGTTGTATCGGAACGTGGTCGGTCCAAGAAACGCCTGGCTCGGGGGTGACGGTGATGCATGGGAAAGAGGTCCGTATTGGATCGACGGACTTCTTCCACTCGCGTATCTTCTTGACGACAAGGACCTGAAGGACAAGGCTCAGGTCTGGGTAGAAGCCATTCTTGGTTCCCAAAAAGAAAATGGATACTTCGGCCCGGACACTGACCGTGGACCGGAGCCAGGACTGCAAAGGGACAATTCCCATGATTGGTGGCCCAAGATGGTGGCTCTTAAGATTGTCAAGCAATATTATATGGCCACAGGTGATGAAAGGGTGATTCCATTCCTTGACCGGTATTTCAGATATCAGCTTGCCAATCTTCCGCAAACCCCTCTTGACAACTGGACATTCTGGGGAGCCCAGAGAGGCGGCGACAACCTTGAGATTGTCTATTGGCTTTACAACATTACCGGTGAACGGTATCTTCTTGACCTTGGTGAGATCATCCACAGGCAAAGCACTCCGTGGACCGACATATTCCTGGATGGATCAATGCTCTATACTCAGAACAGCATGCATTGTGTCAATCTGGGGCAAGGTTTCAAAGAACCTGTCATCTACTGGCAGCGGTCCGGCCGGCAGAAGCAGATTGACGCCGTCAAAAATGCGGAGAAGGTGATCAGAAAGACCATCGGCTTTCCGACCGGTCTCTGGGCCGGTGATGAACTCATCAACTACGGAGATCCTATCCGTGGATCCGAGCTCTGCACCGCGGTCGAAATGATGTTCTCTCTTGAGGAAATGCTTAGGATCACCGGTGACTCACATTGGGCGGACTGGCTTGAGAGAATCGCATATAACGCTCTTCCGACTCAGGCTGATGACAAATACGAGACACGTCAGTATTTTCAGCAGACAAACCAGATAGAGTGCACGCGTAACACCACACGTAATTTCTCCACTCCGCACGATGACACGGATCAAGTGTTCGGCCTTCTGAATGGTTATCCATGCTGCCTTGCCAATATGCATCAAGGCTGGCCGAAATTCACTCAGAACCTGTGGTACGCCACAGATGACGCCGGCCTTGCCGCGCTTGTCTATGCTCCGTCCAAAGTGACGGCCAAAGTCGCTGACGGGGTCGAGGTCAATCTGTCGGAGGAGACATTCTATCCTTTCAACGAGGATGTCAAGGTTTCTGTGAACTTCACCGGCAAGAAAGTCCGCTCGTCATTCTTTCCAATAAAGTTCCGTATCCCGGAATGGTGCGAAGGCGCAGAGATCGCCGTCAACGGTTCAAGGATCAAGGCACCATGCGGCGCGGGAGAGATTGTCACCCTAAGACGCACATGGTCAAATGGTGATGTCATCACCCTTCACTTTCCTATGAGCGTGACCTGCGGCAGATGGTATGACAATTCCGCTGTGATAGAGCGCGGACCGCTTCTCTATGCTCTCAAGATGAACGAGAAATGGACAAGGAAGGAGACTGACGCTTCGGAAAAATTCAAATATGGAGACTGGTATTATGAGGTCACTTCCGATTCGCCGTGGAACTATTGTCTCTCCAGCAAAACCATCAGCGAAAAGGGACTTGCCGAGAGTTGTGTCATAATAAGGAACGATGTCGATCCGACTCTCTATCCATGGACCCTTGAAAACGCTCCGTTGAGCATCAAGATCCCGGCCAGGACTATGCCTGACTGGACAGTCTACAGAGGCTCTGCCGGACATGTTCAGTACTTTACGCAACAAGGCGGAGTTTTGGGGGAAGAGCGGATGATAGAACTCATACCTTATGGCTGTACAACCTTGAGAATCACTGAATTCCCTGTAAGGAGGTGATTCTGTTATGACGGAGAACGTCTTTCTTCAATCCATCGGCGGGCCTGTGCGCAAGTGGCTAATGGAACATTGGCTCAAAAATTAAGACAAATTCAACCACTATGACACTCAAACATGTTTTCAGACTGCAGTCACTTATGGCTGTGCTTACCGTTTCCTTCATGCTTTCATGTTGCAAGACAACTGGAGGAAACCATCATGGACAAGGCCCGTCAGCCTATTCCGTCATTGACGGGGACTCCATCATCGCCTCGTATGTCATGGAGTTCAATGCCGACGATGACGAGATTTATGGACAGACTTTCAGGAATATTGTCGCGGGAAAGTTCCTTTGCGACAATATTCCCGCTTTTGACTGTCCTGACAAGGAATTGGAGAAGACCTATTATTTCCGTTGGTGGACTTTCAGAAAGCATATAAAGACTACCCCTGATGGTTACATCATAACGGAATTCCTTCCGGATGTCCCTTGGGCCGGAAAATATAATTCAATCAACTGTCCGGCGTGTCATCACTATGCCGAAGGACGTTGGCTGAGGAACAAGGAATATCTCAACGACTATGCGCGTTTCTGGCTTGGCCACGACGCCGAGCCAAGAAAATATAGTTTCCCAATAGCTGACGCCACATTGAGACTATACAAGGTTCACGGAGATTTTCAACTGATAAAAGATACTTACAAAGGGCTCAAGGAGATTTACGCCGCATGGGAGTCAGACCACAGGGATCCCAACGGTCTCTTTTGGCAGATGGACGGAAGAGATGGCATGGAAGTCTCAATCTCCGGGGCGATGAGCGATGATGCCACAGGCTACAGGGCCACCATCAACAGTTATATGTATGCTGATGCCATGGCACTTTCCTCGATGGCGGAAATGCTTGGAAAATCCCTTGAGGCCACTGTTTACAAAGAAAAAGCCGACGAGATAAAGGTCCTGATGGATAGATATCTGTGGGATGAGGACGCGAGATTCTACAAGGTAATCCCAAGAAACGGAAAGATGATGATGTCCCCGGCCAGGGAAGAACATGGATACGTGCCTTGGATCTATGACATTCCGGATGAATCCAAGAGCGAGGCATGGCTTCAACTCGTTGACGAACAAGGGTTCAAGGCCCCGTACGGGCCTACTACAGCCGAGCGGCGCGCCGATGGATTCAAAGTTGTCTATGAAGGTCATGAGTGCCAGTGGAATGGTCCAAGCTGGCCTTTTGCCACAGCGCAGACTCTGACCGGACTTGCCGCTTTCATCCACCGTTACGGTGAGGGTGTGATGACAAAAAACGACTATTACGAGACACTGACCACATTCAGCAACAGTCATAGACGTGTAAACGACAAAGGCAAGAAGATATGCTGGATTGACGAGAATTTAGACCCTTTCACAGGAGAATGGATATCAAGAAAGATGCTTATCGCCGCCGGAAGCCAGATTAAGGAAAGGGGAAAGGACTATAATCATTCCTCTTTCTGCGACCTCGTCATCTCAGGACTTCTCGGTCTTCAGCCTCAGGTGGACGGAAGTCTTGTGATCGAGCCGCTGATTCCGGAAGGGAAGTGGGATTATTTTTGCCTTGACGGCATCGTATGTGCCGGCAGAAATGTCGTTGTCCTGTATGACAAGGACGGATCCCGTTATGGCAAGGGAACGGGCTTCCGTGTCTTTGTTGACGGGAAAGAGGCTTTCAAGGCCGATACATATACAACGAAGGCGATTGTGTAAAAAAACACATAATTTCTAATATACGACAAAGGATTGGAACGAAAGTGAGAAGGACGGCCGGCGAAGCCGGCAGGAAGCGCCTCCGGCGCGTGTCCCCTCTCCGCTAGGGAGAGGGGTCGGGGTGAGGGGTAATACGACAAAGGGTTGGAACGAAAGTTCCAACCCTTTGTCGGGATGATCCGACTCGAACGGACGACCCCTACGTCCCGAACGTAGTGCGCTACCAACTGCGCTACATCCCGATAAATTTTTTGACTTGAAAGGCAGCCTCGGGAGACTGCCTTTCGGATGCTTCTTTATGCGAGCTTATTGATATAAACCGCAATACCACTCTTGAGATTGGCAGCCTTGTTCTTGTGAATGACTCCAATCTTTGCGAGTTTGTCAATCATCTTATAGACCTTAGGAGCGCCATCCTCGGCAGCCTTCTTGTCTGTAGTGTTACGAATCGCGCGGATCGCGTTCCTCGTCGTCTTTGCATAATACTTATTATGCAATCTGCGCCTCTCGCTTTGGCGATTGGCCTTTTTTGCTGATGCGTGATTTGCCATCGTTCTTATTTTTTAATATTTGTAGTGGGTAGGAGAATCGAACTCCTATTGCGGGAATGAAAATCCCGAGTACTAACCGTTATACGAACCCACCAAGACTGGTATACCCATAAGGCTGTCTGCCAAATTGGGATGCAAATATATGGATAATTTTCGACCTTACAAAATAATTCGGACGATATTTGCCCTATTTGCCATCATTTCCGTCCTCATCCCACTCAAACGAGTACAAAAGAGACTCTGTCTGCCTAAGATACTGTCGTTTGTCATATTTCGGAGCATAGACCCATGCCTCCAGCACGATGATGTCCTTTCCGTCCTTGCTGTAGAACGAATGTGAGACGAACGGGCCGCCCATGTAGTCGTTATAGACCTCCCAAAGACCTCTGGTCTCCACGAAATCCAGATTGTGGTACTTGAGGAACTTTATTCCCGGTTTGACGAACACACTTGTGGTCATGTAGGAATTCTCGGCTGTCGCAGGGACATATTCCTTGAGAAAAACGTTGCGTCTGGCAATGATGTTCTCCTCCGAGAACGGGTCCTCGTCCGTTGCCGGGTATTTATAGATGAACACACCCTGGGTGCTGTACTGCTTTTCGTCCGCTATCCAGATGAAGTCGTCCGTGACCTTTTTCAGATTGTAGCCTACGGGGAAGTGAACCCTTCCTCCTATCATTTTGGCGACAACGTCCCCCAGTTTGGACTCCTCGTAGAGCAGAGTGTTGGCGATGACCCTGTTCCTCTCGGCCTGCTCGATGGCTCCGGTGATGTTCTCACCGTTTTTTTCAAGGACAACAATCGCGGAATCCGCGCATGAGGCGTTGACTTGGATCACACACTGCGGATGTGCCCAGACATCAGTCCTATAGACGACGCCTTGCTTGACGACAGTCGAGTCAATGTTGAAGATCACTATGTTCCTGTGGAGTTTGAACATGTCCGAGAACGCTCCCGGCGAAAGATTGACCAATGAATATAATGGTTCCCTTTGCGGCAGGTACTCGCAGTCTCTTGCCAATAACCCGCCGATCTCGTTGCCCAGATTCCCTTCCCAGTTGTCCTTGCCTACCACGATGATGACTTCACCAGCCTTGCCCGAGACATTAGGCAGGAGGGTTTTCGTGTTGTTCATGCAGGAAACCGCGCTGATCAGCGCCGCGATGCAGATGACGGTCTTGATTATCTTTTTCATCTTTGTGTTGTTTTTCTGGTTGCAAAGTTACGCTAAACTTCTAAAAACATCAAATTCCAAGCGGTCTGAATACTCTCGTTTTGTTGATGCAATATATTGATAATCAGTGATGAATGCTCCTGTGCTCTCTTTTGTCGCTTCGACAGGCTCAGCGACCGGACACTTTCGGCCACTGAACTTGTGGTCGCTGAGTCTGCCGAAGCATCGAAGTGACCGCGGCTACCGTATCAACCGTGCGATGTCGTTTCCGAAAGCCAGTACCATCAGCAACAGCAGCAGCAACATCCCGACAATCTGCGCCGCCGTGAGGAACCTGTCGCTCGGCTTCCGTCCAGTTACCATCTCATAGAGGCAGAACACGATGTGCCCGCCGTCAAGTGCCGGAATCGGCAGAAGGTTCATCACCCCGAGCATAATCGAAAGCAACGCAAGAATATTCAGGAACCTGTACCAGTCCCACGTCGCCGGGAAGACCTGCCCGATGGCGATGAAGCTGCCCACTGACTTGTAGGCCTCAGTGCTTGGCGAAGCCACCAGCTTCAGATCCTGAAGATATCCCCCGATGGTGTCGAAAGTCAGCTTGACTCCCGCTGGGATGGCGCTGACCAATGAATATTCCTTCGTCATCACCCCCGGAATCTGCATAAAGACCCCGATCCTGCCAGCCGTGTCCACCTGAAGCGGTACGGAAAGCGTGTCTGAACCACGTAGGATCGTGGCCGTGACGGTCCCGCCTTTGACTTCCGAAAGGTATTTTCTGGAATCCTGCACAAAAGGAGTGCTGACGCTGTCTATGGCGATGATCCTATCGTCGTGCAGAAGACCGGCGGCAGAGTTCGCCGACGCGCTCATCACAGAATCGATCACGAACGGCACGGCGAGGTCGAACACTCCCGGAGTGTTGAGCACCGCCCCGATCTTCGAGCGGTCGATGTAGAGATCCACCGTGTCATTGTCCCTCAGGACAGTGACCTTGCTGACATTCCTGCGCGCCAGATCCGCCTGAAGCATCCCGAAATTCTCGGGAACATATTCATCCATCCTGATGATGTGGTCGCCGTTGCGGAAGCCAAGCTCGACACCTAACTCATTGGTATAGATCTGACTGCCCTCGTTGCTGATGTAGGCGCTGCCCCAGATGGCCATAATTCCGATGTAGGCGATAATCGCGAATATGAAGTTGTAGAGCACGCCGCCGCCCATCACCAGAAGCCTCTGCCAGGCCTTCTTGGTGCGGAATTCCCACGGCTGCGGATCTTTCTTAATCGACTCAAGGTCCATCGACTCGTCTATCATCCCGCAGATCTTGCAGTAACCGCCAAGCGGCAGCCAGCCGATTCCATATTCAGTCTCCCAATCCTTCGCTTTCGGGAATATCCTGGTGAACCATTTCCCCTTGGTACTGAACAACTTGGTGCCGCCGGCATCGAAGAAAAGAAAGAATTTATCCACCCGGATCCCGAACAGCTTCGCGAACGTGAAGTGCCCGAACTCGTGGATGACAATAAGTATCGAAAGCGCAAGAATGACTTGCAGAATCTTCATCAGAACAACCATCATCAACCTTTCTTAGCTATGCCCTCAATCTTCCTTTGGGCCAATGAATATATTTCCTCGTTTGTCTTGAATATGTCCTCGACGGACGGTTCTTTTATGAACGGCGTGCATTCGATGCATTCTTCGACAATGTCCGTGATCCAGTAGAAAGAGATCCTGTCGTGAAGGTACGCCGCCACTGCCGCCTCGTTCGCCGCGTTCAGGGCGCAAGGAATATTCCCGCCCCGCTCCATCGCCTTGTAGGCCAGCGCCAACGCCGGGAACTTCTCGGTGTCAGGCTTGAAGAACGTGATCCCGCCGAGTTCCGCGAAGTCCAGTTTTTTGTTCGCGAGCGGAAGCCGCTCCGGGAATCCGATGGCGAACTGGATAGGCTCCCTCATATCCGGGCAGGCGAGCTGTGCGATGACGGATCCGTCCTCATATTCAATCATGGAATGGATGATGGACTCCGGGTGGACAACGACGTTGATCCTGTCGCAAGGGGTGTCGAAGAGCCACCTCGCCTCGATCACCTCGAAGCCTTTGTTCATCATTGTGGCTGAGTCGATTGTGATCTTGGCACCCATACTCCAGTTCGGGTGCTTGAGCGCCATATCCTTTGTCGCCGCGCTGATCCGCTCCTTGTCCCAGGTCCTGAAAGGCCCGCCGGAGGCGGTTAAGTGAATCTTATGGATGGCGTTGCCCTGTGCCGACAGCAGGCATTGGAATATCGCCGAGTGCTCTGAGTCCACAGGAAGGATCGGGGCGTGGTATTTCTTAGACATCTCCATCACGATCGAGCCGGCAGCCACGAGGGTCTCCTTGTTGGCCAGGGCGATGACTTTTCCGGCGCCGATCGCGGCCATTGTCGGGGCGAGCCCGCTGAACCCGACCATAGCAGCCACCACTATGTCCACCCTGTCGCTTGTAACCAGGTCGCAGACCGACTTCATTCCCGCGAACACCTTCGTGTCAGTGCCGTCCAACGCGTCCGCAAGGTCCTTGTACTTGGTCTCGTCGCAGATGACCGCGTTGTTGGCGTCAAACTCTTTGGCCTGGCTGGCCATCAGCTCCCAGCTGCCCTTGCAGGTAAGCATCTCAACCTCAAAAAGATCCCTGTGCTCCCTGATCACATCCAGGGTCTGCCTGCCGATCGAACCGGTCGAGCCGAGTATCGCTATTCTTCTTTTATCCATCAGAAACTTATATATTTGGTTGGATCCACGGCCTCGCCCTTGTGCCAGAGCTCGAAATGAAGATGATCCCCGTCGGAGAGCGATCCGGTGCCGCCGAGAATGGCTATAGGCATGCCTGCCGTCACCTTGTCCCCGGTTTTCTTCATGAGTTTCTGGTTGTGTTTATAGACCGAGATGATGTCCCCTTCGTGCTGGATTCTTATCGTGTAGCCTTCCGTATCCGTCCATCCGTCCGAGATGACCGTGCCGTCAAGAACCGACATCACCACCGAGTTGCCTGGGGCCGTGATGTCGATGTAAGGATGCAGGACTTTGTCGTACCCCTGCGAGACAACGCCTTTCAGCGGTGTGAAGAAATGCATCCCCTCGATCGGAAGCGACCTTGAGGAATTGGACTTGACGTCGAACTTGTCCTCGTTCGCGACCTCCTTCCGGAGCAGCGAATCCTTCTCCGCAAGTTTCTTAGGGTCAACGGTTTCGGTGACGTTCTTCCTGACCTCCATAAGGCTGTCGATCTTGAGAGGCTCCTGACCGTCCACAACCCTTCGTAGGTTCTCGGAATACAATTCCCATTTCATGATCACATTCTGCAATGAGTCAACCCTGATGGCATTCTGGATCGCGTCATGTTTCGTGCGGGCGTCGGGATAGCCGGGAATCAAGGTTCTGATCGGGGTGAACGCGATCAGGCAGAATATGACAGTTATGGTGACAACCACAGTTGTGATCGCAGTCACGAGCGCACCCATCCTTGTGAATTTCCTGGACCACAACTTGTCATGTGTGTCATCATTCACAAGCGTGAGCCTGAAGTTATTTATGATGCCGCCTTTTTTCTGTTTGGACATAAGATTTTGACTTGAAAGCCTTTTTCGTTAACTTTGCGGATTACAATGGACAGGATTATCGGCATAGATTACGGACGCAAGCGCGTTGGGGTCGCGGTCAGCGACCCGCTGGGTATTTTTGCCTCAGCCCTGGACACGGTTCCAGCTGCAAAGATAATAGAATATATCAAAAATTATGCTCAAAAAGAGACCATAACCCGCTTTGTGGTCGGCTATCCGATGAACATGAACAACAAACCGTCCGAGGCCGCCGCCGATGTGGAGATATTCCTGAAGAATCTCGCCAAGGCTTTTCCCGGCATTCCGGTGACCCTTGAGGATGAGCGGTTCACATCCGTGCTCGCGCACCGTGCTATGATCGACGGAGGGATGAAGGCGAAGGACCGCAGGGACAAGACATCCGTGGACAAGATCAGCGCGGCCATTATCCTTCAGAGCTATCTGGACAGGACTAACAGAAATTAAAAGGTTAGAGTTATGATATTACCTATTTATTTATATGGGTCTGATGTTCTCAGGCAGAAGGCTGCCCCGGCTGACCTCTCGGAGAAGGAAAAGATCACCAAACTGGTCTCCGACATGGAGGAGACTCTCGCTAAATCAGAAGGTTGCGGACTTGCCGCCCCTCAGGTCGGCGAGAGCGTCAGGATCCTTATAGTTGACGGCACCGGGATGACCGATGTCTATCCTTACCTCGCCGATTTCAAAAGGGTGATGATCAACCCGGTCATCCTTGAGGAGAGCGAGAAGAAATGTGAATATTCCGAAGGGTGTCTCAGCATCCCCGGAATCTACTGCGATGTCACAAGGCCACAGAGCATGACCGTTGAATATTACAATGGTGATTTCGAGAAGGTTACCGAGACTTTCGATAAGTTTGCCTGCCGTATGGTGCAGCACGAGATGTCCCATCTGGACGGAGATCTGTTCGTGGATCATGTCGCTCCGATAAGAAAGAAGATAATTTCGAAAAAGTTGATGAACATCGCGAAAGGAAAGGTTTTTGCAAGGTACGCCACAAAAATTAAATAAACATTACGACTATGGGTGCATTTCACGCATATGACATACGCGGAGTCTATAACGTTGACTTCGATCGTAACACCGCCTACAAGGTGGGCTATTTCCTTCCGGAACTCCTTGGCGCTGACAAGGTTCTTGTCGGCCGCGACTGCAGGACATCCTCTCCGGAGATCCACGAATATCTTGTGAAAGGAATAACCGACGCCGGCGCTGATGTCTATGACATCGGTCTCAGCACGACCCCGATGGTCTATTTCGGAACCGCCAACTACGGGTTCAAGGCCTCGGTCCAGATCACGGCATCGCACAATCCCAAGGAATATAACGGAATGAAGGTCTCCAGGGAGAACGCCCTCCCTGTCGGTCTGGATTCCGGCCTCGGGCAGATCCAGGAATGGATAGAGAGCGGCAGGCCTACCCCTGTGGCCGAGAAGAGGGGACAGATCATTCTCAAGGATATTCATAAAGACTATCTTGATTTCCTGCTGAAGTTCAAGGGCGACTATTCCGACATCAAGATCGCTTTCGACCTTTCCAACGGAATGTCAAGCCTTTACGCCCGTGAGATTTTCGGCGATGAGCCTGCCTACATATTCGAAGAACTTGACGGAAACTTCCCGAACCACGAGCCTAACCCGCTGATTCCTAAGAATGTCGAGCCGCTTCAGGCTTTGGTGAAGAAGACCGGCGCGGATGTGGGTGTCATCTATGATGGTGACGCTGACCGTGTGATGTTCGTGGACAACGAGGGCAAGTTCGTCTCTCCGGACCTGATGATTGCCGTTCTCGGCCACTATTTCATCGACGAGAGGCACGAGACCGGAACCGTGCTCCAGGACATCCGCAGCTCGAAGGCGGTAGGCGAGTACCTCACTCCGATGGGATGCAAGATGGCGACCTGGAAGGTCGGACGTGCCTTCGCCGCGAAGAAACTTCGTGAACTTGACGGAGTCTGGGGCGGTGAGCTTGCCGGACACTACTATTTCCGTGACTTCTTCTATTCTGACAGCGGACTCCTCGCTTCCATCCTGATTCTGAGGGTTGTTGCCGCGATGAAGAAGAAAGGCGTCACCCTTCACGAACTCATCGGCAGGATCGCGCGCTACCAGAATTCCGGCGAGATCAACTTCCGCCTTGAGGACAAGAAAGGCGCGATGGACGCTGTCAAGGAATATTTCGTCTCCAAGGAGAAACCGACCGCCGAGATGGATTTCGACGGCTACAGGGTCGAGTTCCCGGACTGGTGGTTCAACATCCGTCCTTCCAACACCGAACCATACCTCAGGTTCATCTGCGAGGCGACATCGGACGCTCTGCTTGAGGAAAAAGTTAACGAGACCAGGACCCTCCTTGTGGAGAGATTCGGAGCAAAACTGTAGACAGGATGATTCGTGGAGGTTTTTTGGCGAGCGCCATTGTCATGGTCCTTGCCTCAATGCAGTTTTCGGTTCCTGCCGTGGCGCAGGACACCACAATCAAGACCAAGAAACAAGCTGAGATCCTTATCCCGAGAATCTGCAGGGAATCCGTGCAGTCCATGGAACTGAACAGGGCTGAGGCTCTGGACACAATCGACACGGCGGATCCTCACATCAAGATTCTGCTTCTGTCTGACTATACATGGAAATACTATAAGGATTCCACCTACGCCCGTGACCACAAGATATTCAATGAATATTGGACCCACGACTATCCGGACCCTTACCATGTCTCTTTGGAAGAGCTTCCGGATGAGATCGCGCTTTGGATTGTGGACACATTGAGTGAGTACAAGTGTCCTCATCAGAATGATGTCTATTCAAAGTTCGGCTACCGCCACAGACGGCGTCATCAGGGAGTGGATCTTCCTTTGCGGACGGGTACTCCTGTTTATGCTGCGTTTGACGGCAAGGTCCGCATTTCAAAGCGTTACAAAGGCTACGGAAATCTCGTGGTCCTGCGTCATGACAACGGCCTGGAGACATTCTACGGTCACCTTTCCAAGATTTACGTGAAGGATGACCAGTGGGTGAACGCCGGCACGATCATTGGCTTAGGAGGCTCGACTGGCCGTTCGACAGGACCTCATCTGCATTTCGAGACCCGTTATAAGGGCTACGCGTTTGATCCTGAATGGCTGATAGATTTCCATTCCGGTACGTTGAGGCACAGGCTGTTTGTCTTGAAGAAGAAGTATTTGAACGCGAACAGCAAGTACGTTCCTGAGAGCGAACAGGAGGAGATCGACATCCTTGAGGGTGACGCCAAGGACAAGGAGGAGGCCGCCAAGAAGGCCGAGGCCGAGAGAAAGGCCGCTGCCGCCGCCCGGTACCACACCATCCGTCAGGGTGACACCCTCGGCGCTCTTGCCCGGAAGTACCGCACCTCTGTCAAGACTCTCTGCCGTCTCAATGGCATCAAGGAAACCACGACCCTGCGTCTTGGCAAGAAGCTGCGTGTGAAGTAGTGCTTTCTTCCGGTCGCTGAATTTATGTCGGTCACTGAGCTTGTCGAAGCGACTGCCTGAAATAAAAGAGGCGAAGAACTTTCCCCTTTGCGATTTTTGCACGTTACCAAAAATTCGCAAAGGGGAAAGTTCTTCGCTGATTGAGGCATTGGATTACAACTCGCCGTGATGAAAAGTCTTTGATAATAAACGTTTTGGCTACTTTGCTTTAGTGGTTTCAGGCTAAAGTCAATGATTCAATCATTTGGCTATAAGTTTGTTATCAGCCACTCGTTGATTCTGAATGGGTGGCTGATAATGCTTTGATAATGAGTTAGATAAGGCTTTGTCTTAAGTTCGTTTGCCCTAAAGGAGATTTTATAATCGCCAGACTGTCAATATCATAGAGATTACGCTTTCGTGAAGGCTCCAAAATGAGGCCGAAAAAGCCACGTGACTCGGAGCGAAGCGACCGAAGGGGGGGCGGGGAATCCTTTCCCCTTGCCCCACCGGGGCTGTCACGCAGTGACTGGGGGGGTGGAAATATGGGTCACAAAAGAAGGAGACGCAATTATTACGCCTCCTTCTTTTGTGGTCCCAGTAGGGCATGATCCTACGACCCCCTGATTATGAGTCAGATGCTCTAACCAACTGAGCTATGGGACCGGATGCCGTCCGACACGGTTTGACGGACGGCATGTCAAAGTTACCAAACTTTTTGAAAAAGACAAAACTCTTTGAATATCTTTGCAAAATTTACGACAGCATGTCTTTGTAAAATGTAAAAAAATGACCTGCATCACTTTAAATTTGCAATATATTGATGTTCAGGGTGATTCTATGTATTCAAATTTATCGATTGATGCAACTTGTTTTTTCAACATTACTTTACGCTTACATATTCCGGGAATAATGTCTAACTTTATAGATTGTTAGTCGCATAATTTTACTGAAATGAAAAAGGCTCTGTGTGTTATTTTTGTCATGCTTGCAGGACTTGTGTCCTGTAAATACGATGACTCTGAGATCTGGAACAAAGTCAACGAGAATGAAGCCAGGATAGCGGCTTTGGAAGAGCAATGCCGTGGATTCAATCAGGATCTGCAGACATTGCGCACCATCGTCAACGCGTTGCAAGGCAATGACTACGTGACAGGCGTGGTGGAAGTCATTAAGGAGGGGACTGTTGTCGGGTACTCGATCACGTTCAGCAAAAGCGGCACGGTAACCATCTACAATGGAAAGGACGGTCATTCTCCTGTGATCGGAATAAGACAGCACACCGACGGGAAGTATTACTGGACCGTAGATGGTGAATGGATTTACGACGGTTCCGGTACAGGCAACCGGATAAACGCGGGAGGCACCGCTCCGGAATTGAAGATAGAAGACGGCTGGTGGTACGTCTCTTATGATGGACGTAAGACTTGGACGAAATTGTCGAAGTCAACCGGTGAGGACGGGGACTCGTTCTTCTCCTCTGTCACGGACAACGGTGACACTGTGACCGTAACACTTATGGATGGAACCGTGTTCGAACTCGCCAAGAAGTCTTCGGATCTGAGCATCCGGTTTCCGGATTACGGAACATTCAGATTCAATGCCGGGGAGACAAGGTCTGTTGTATATAAGATCCTTAATGCCACAGGAAGCGTGGTGGTCAAGGCGTTTGCGCAGAATGGATGGAAGGCGGACGTCAAAAGGAACAATGACTCGGAAGGAGAAATTGTGGTGACCTCCCCTTCCCCGTTCACTGGCGGTGAGGTTGTGGTGCTTGTATATGATGATTCGAAGACCATCGTAAGGTGCTTGGATTTCGTAGAGGGCAACGTCATCACTCCTCAGGAGACATATTCAATGTCAAGAGGCGCGGGAGAGATTGCCGTCACTGTGTCTGCTGACGTTGACTATTCCGTGGATATTCCAGAGGACGCCGCATCCTGGCTGAGATATTCAGGGTTGAAGACCAGGGCGATGCGTCAGGATGAACTTGTCTTTCATTGTGACAGGAACGAGGGAGAGAGTGCCAGAAGCGCGGTGGTCGGAATCGTGAACAAGGCTGCCGGTATTCATGAAAAAGTTGTGATTTTTCAGGAAGGAATAGTGCACACCCTCCAGACCCATTCTGTCGGCAACGGAATAAAGATAGTGATCATGGGAGACGGCTTCACCAAGGATGATCTTACGGCTTCGGAAGGGGAGGCAATGTCATCATTTGACAAATGGGCCGACAGGACAATGGAGGAGTTTTTCGCCGAGGAGCCTTACCGGTCATTCCGGGACAGGTTCGATGTGTATTCTGTCGCGGTCGAGTCGGACGGGCGGAATTTTGACGGCAGCACGGCCTTTGCGAGCAAGTTCGGAACGGGAACCTATATCGGAGGCAATGACAGCAAGGTCTGGCAGTATGCCTACAAGGTTGATGGGATCAGTTGGCTCACGGTGAGAAACACGCTTGAACTGGTGATCCTGAATTCCTCGAAGTATGCCGGTACAACCTACATGTGGTCGGACGGCAGGGCTATAGCCTACATCCCGGTTGTCAGCTACAACACCGAAGCTTTCGGGAAGGTTCTTCGCCATGAGGCGGGCGGTCACGGGTTCGCTAAGCTTGCGGATGAATATTTCTACGAAAAGACAATCACCGAGGACAAGGTGAAAAGCCACAAGGAATGGTTCGCCAAATACGGTTTCTACCCGAACGCCGATGTCACGAACGATCCCAAGGAAATCCATTGGGCGCATTTCCTTTCAGATCCGCGCTATTCCGGTCAGGTCGGAATCTACGATGGCGGCCTGACGTTCAGATACGGTGCCTACAGGCCGACGGACTACAGCATCATGAGACATAATGCCGGCGGGTTCAACGCTCCTTCGCGTGAGGCCATATTCAAGAGAATCATGAAGTTGTCTGAGCCAAGCGGGTGGAAATATGATTTCGAGGCGTTTGTGGCCTACGATGAGATCAACCGTTCGGCCGCGTCACAAGCCTACTACGAAAACCAGATGGAAAACTTTGACGAGGAGTCGTTTGTCCCTCTCGCTCCTCCTGTCGTAAGGGAGGAATAAAAGTTCAATATTCCTTTAAGCCGTTTCCGGCCATCCATTCCAATAGCGGGGTGCTGTCGAATCCGACGGTGCCTTTCAGGAATACGTTCACGTCGAATCCAACCTCTTGGCTCAGCCGGAAGACATTCTTGAGGGTCTCCAAAACACAGAACTCAGAGGCGATTCCGCAGACGGTGACCTCGTCCCCTGCCAGAAACAGACTCTGGTTTGAGGCTGTCACGGCCGCCAGCGCTCCATATTCCTCCCTCTCCTTGTTCTGCCCTTTCAGGATGAATCTTGTCTTCGCTTCCTCCAGCCCGTCCAGCAGCCCGTCGGCGAGACTTGCCCCTAAAGTGTAGTGAACGCAGTGCTCTGGCCATTGACCACCGTTTGCCTTGAACGAACAATGATCCTTCGGATGCCAGTCCAAAGTGAAATACACAAGATCGGCTCCGTTCTTGATCCCGTTTATCTCCGGAATGATCGCCTCTGCTCCCGGCACGGCCAGAGATCCGTCAATGAAGTCCCTCTGCACATCCACTACAAGTAAAATCTTTCTTCCAGTCATATTAATAGTTGCTTTTTTATTGAATTCATTTTTGATTCATGACCACACCCGCACATTCATATTCACAATTCGGAACAAGTCGTCCCATTTCGTCTGAATCCTTCTTTTCTCAAAGATAGCCATTATCTACAATAAAGAAAAATCAAAGAAGCCATGTGCCTGTTGGCAAGCCTTTATGCCTTGGTGATTGCAAGCCGCCTCAAGGTGTTTATGAATATGATTTCTTCCTTATTGTGCGAACATGATGCGCAGTGATAGAAAGAAGAAACTCTCCCTCCCGTGCGCGATTCCGCATCATGTTGATGCCGGCCACTTATGTTTATAGTTGGCGGGAACGGTCATGCCTGTCTGATGGCCGTACAGCCATGGACTTTGTTCCTCAAAACCGATTTCAGCGAGGTGTCAGGAACAGTGAACCACTCCTGATGTTGCTTATGTGGCTGTGGATGTTCCCGCCAATTGCAACGAAGTTGAAAAGGTCTTTCGTCGTGGGAGGGGCAAGCCGGTTCTTTTAACACAGGGCTTTGGACTTGCTCTGGCTTTGGACTTGCCCCGGTTTTGGACTTGCCCCCAATATTCTTTGAAATCAAAGAGTTATGAGGAAAAGAAAAACGGACAAACCGTCATTTCTGATGATTTGTCCGCTTTGGCTCCTCAAGTAGGACTTGAACCTACGACCCCCTGATTAACAGTCAGGTGCTCTAACCAACTGAGCTATTGAGGAATTTTGTCAACCTTTTCGGTTGTTTGTTCCTTTCGGGAGTGCAAAGGTACAACAAAAATTGATTAGTGCAAATTTTTTTGTAGTTTTTTTTGTGTACCTTTGTGTGAATTTCTCGGAGGAGGAAAATGGACATAGACTTGTTTTCAGATATGGTCAAGGGGCTAATCCTTGACAATGATGAGGTTACGTTGCCTGGCTTGGGGACTTTCGTCTCCGAGGTGATGCCCTCTACTTTTTCTGACAAAGGGTACACCATCAATCCTCCTTACCGAAAACTGTCGTTCAGGCAGCGCGGATCAGGAAACGAGGAGATGATGGCGGAGTTCTATGCCAAGATCAACGGGACGGATCTTGAGACTTCAAAGAGAATCCTTGGGGAGTTTATCGCCGGGCTGAGGACAACGCTGCAGGCAAAGAAGGTCGTGATATTCCCCGGGCTCGGCCGGTTGAGGGCGACTAAGGAGAACACGTTCTTTTTTATCGCTGACGAGGATTTGGACATCTATCCTTATGGGGTAGGGCTGGAGCCGGTGTCTTTGAAGACTCACGAGGAGACTCCGGACGAGGTGGCGCAGAGTGTAGCGGCGCTTAGGGAGCTGGTGGCGGATCCGGTTCCCATCAGAGAGCCGATTGCACCGGTCGCTTTGACAGGCTCTGTGACCGAGGAAACAGACACTCCGACCGATGAATCTGACACCGGAGCCGAAAATGAGAAAGAAGGGGAGAAAGAAGGGGAGAAAGAAAATGAGGAGGAGACAAGTCACAAGACGAGAAACCGTGCTTGGAAAGTGGTTCTAATCGTGGCGGCCAGCCTCATCGGTTTGGCGCTGGTGGCTCTCGGAATATTCATACTCCTCGCCCACTTCGCTCCGGATTTCATTGACTCGATCCTCTACACCCCTGAGGAACTGAGGATTATAAATCATTAGGACTATGGAAAAGATCAACGTTTCAGACAATAGGTTCAGTACTGACATAACGATCCCGTGCTACGACACGGACGCATCGTTCCGCCTGAAGCCGGCCGCGTTTATGGATCACGCCCAGGAAATGGCGTATCTGGCGGCCCAGGCGCTTCATTTCGGCTATGACGACCTTCAGAGGCATCACACGGCCTGGGTTCTGTCACGGATGCGGATGGATTTTCTGAACCCTCCGAAATGGACGGACGAGACGACCCTCTACACTTGGCACAAGGGACAGGACGGCCTGTTCTTCCTGCGTGACTTCGAGCTCCGAAGGAAGGGCGACACGGACTTCGCCGACAAATCAAAGGCGCAGGTGCTTTGCACCTCTTCGTGGATAGTGATGAATGTCGAGACCCGGCGGCTGGTGCGCAGCGATGAGGTTCTGAATATGGTCCCGGCGACCACCCAGTGCCCTGACAATGCGATCCAGATCCCTTGCGGCAAGGTCGTGATGCCTAAGAATATCCCCGCGGAGGAAGTCGGCTGCCACAAGGCGGCATATTCAGACATCGATGTGCTGGGGCACACCAACAATGCCCGCTACGTGGTCTGGGCTATGGACTGCATTGACTATGAAGAGGTCGCCGGCAACCCTGTCAGGAGCATAAGCATCAACTTCATCAAGGAGACGAAGCCTGGGGAGGTTGTCAGGATATTCAGAAGTGTTGAGGATATTGACGGACAAAAGAAATATTTCATAGAAGGTAAAATTGAAGACAAACCGTGCTTTTGCGCGCGGATAGATTTTTAATTAGATATGCGAGATTTGTTTTTAGGGGCTGGAATAGCCCATTCGATTCTAGTTTTCGCAGTCGTGATCGCGATCGGACTGTACCTTGGCAAATTCAAGATCAAAGGCATCTCCATCGGTTCCACGTGGATTCTGTTCGTGGCTATCCTGTTGAGTCATTTCGGCCTCAGGGTGGACGCGACCGTGATGAACTTTATGAAGGACTTCGGCCTGATCCTGTTCGTGTTCTCGATAGGCCTTCAGGTCGGTCCTGGATTCTTCCACTCCTTCAAGAAAGGCGGACTTCAGATGAATATCCTTGCGGTCGCCCTTGTCCTGTTGGCTGTGGCCGTCACCGTGGCGATCCATTTCATCACCGGCGAGGATCTCAAGACTATGGTCGGCGTGATGTCCGGAGCCGTGACCAACACCCCGGGACTCGGTGCCGCCCAGCAGACGATGGCGGATTCAATGCGCGCGGAGAACTATCTGGCGTCTGACATCACATCGGCGACCTCCGGGCTGGCTTCCGCCTACGCTGTGGCCTACCCGTTGGGAGTTCTGCTTGTGATCGCTCTGATGATGTTCTTCAAGGCGATATTCAAAGTTGATCTCAATAAGGAGAAGGAAGTCCTTGACAATGAGGATAATAATGAGGATGTGGCAAGGCGTATGCACTGCGAGGTCGAGAATCCCGCGGTCTTCGGAATGACAATCAAGGACGCCACCAAGGATCTGGGCAATTCCATCGTGATCTCCAGAATACTTCGCGACGGGCTCATGTCCGTTCCCGGGCCTGATACCGTTCTCCAGAAAGGAGACAAACTTCTGATCGTCACTTCTCAGAAGAATGTGGACTCGCTTAGGATTACCTTCGGAGAAGAGGTTCCGATGCACCTTCAGGACTGGGAGCAGCTGGATGCCAGGATGGTGAACAGGAAGATAACCGTCACCAAGACGAACCTTACGGGAGTGACCCTCAGAAGTCTCAATGTCAGAGCTAATTATGGGGTCAGTGTCACCAGAGTCATAAGATCCGGTGTCGGCCTTGTCGCAAGACCTAACCTCATCCTCCAGATGGGGGATGTGTTGAGGGTTGTCGGTCCGGAGCTCGGAATAGAGGAGGTAGCCAATCTTGTTGGTAACCAGACTTCGACTTTGAACCACCCGAACCTTATCCCGATCTTCTTTGGAATCGCTCTTGGTGTGATATTCGGTTCAATTCCTATCGCCATCCCAGGCATTCCTCAGCCTATAAAGCTGGGACTTGCCGGAGGCCCGCTCATCATCGCGATCCTGCTTGGCTACTTCGGCCCTAAGTGGAAGATCACGACCTACACGACCCAAAGCGCCAACCTGATGGTCAGGGAGATAGGAATATCCTTCTTTATGGCGGCCGTCGGTTTGGGAGCCGGACAGAACTTCGTAAGTTCGATCCTGAACGGAGGTTACTGGTGGATCCTTTACGGAGCGCTCATCACCTTCATCCCTGTCTGCACGATCGGCCTCATCGCAAGATATGTCTGCAAGCTGAACTTCTACCAGATCTGCGGTCTGATCTCCGGTGGTACCACCGATCCCGCCGTCCTGGCGTTCACCCAGGGGGCTTACGGAACGGATTATCCTTCAGTGAACTACGCCACCGTCTATCCTCTGTCGATGTTTATGAGGGTGCTTGTGGCCCAGTTGCTGATCCTTTTGGCGATAGCTTGACGTTATGTTTGACTTGATCTACCCGGTTTCCCCGGCTCCGGTTATGCCTTTGCCATCGGCCGACAATCCCGGTGACCGTCCACGTCCTACGGGCGAGATGGTCCCGGTCGTGGAGGAGAACGGCCTTGTCATCGGACAGGCCACCAGGCAGTCCGTGCACGATGGCTCGAAGCTGATGCATCCGGTGATCCATCTTCACATCATCAACCGGGAGGGGTGTCTGTATATTCAGAAACGCTCGATGAAGAAGGATCTTCTTCCGGGGCGTTGGGACACGGCCGTCGGCGGTCACGTCGATTACGGCGAGACGCTTGAAGAGGCGCTCTACCGCGAGGCCTCTGAGGAACTGGGATTCAGGGACTTCAATCCGATATTCCTGAAATCCTACATTTGGGAGTCGGCTCGCGAGAAGGAACTGGTCAGCGTCTTCGCCACCGTCGGCAACTTCACTTTGAAGCCTGACAATGACGAGGTCACCGAAGGACGCTACTGGAATATGTCCGAGATCGAGTCGAATCTGGCGCGGGGACTGTTCACTCCGAATTTTGAGCAGGAATTCAAATCAATCAAGGACACTTTACTGGCTTTGCTCTGATGGACAATAACATTGACAAATTCATAAAGGACCAGTTGTCGGTCTGGCCTCTTGCCGCCGAGAACTATCGTGACCTCAAGAAGGTGGAAACCAAACGGTTGGATGTCGGAGGACTGGAGATCATCGTCCAGCATAACCCTTGCCGCAAGATTTCTTCCGAGGCGGCCCTGGACCCTAAGTCTCTCAGCGAGAGGCCTTGCTTCCTCTGCCCTGAGAACCGCCCGGCGCAGCAGACCCACATTGAGTTCGAGGGGCGCAAGGGACGGAAATACCGCGTCACGCTGAACCCGTACCCGATCTTCCCGTCGCATCTCGTGATCTCAAGTTTCGAGCACACGCGGCAATCCATCTGGCACCGTTATCAAGACCTTCTTGACTTTGTCAGCGAGCACAATGAATATCTCGGGTTCTACAACGGCCCTGTGAGTGGGGCTTCAGCGCCTGACCATCAGCATTTCCAGGCTTGTCCGCAAGGACTGATGCCTCTCCAGAACAGGGTGGACGGATTGTTGGCGGCCGGCGATGTCAATACTCTGGAATATTTCACCAACGTCAAGGAAGCCAAGCTCTTCCATCTTAATGAATATGCCAACGGAGTCTTCGTCCTTTGCGGCGGCACGGCGAAATCCGTGGCTAAGCTTTTCTACCGGCTTATGGACTGCGCTCCGGTGCCGGAGGACTCGGATGAGCCGAAAATCAACCTGTTCGCCTGGACGCATAACGGGGAATATCGCTCCATTGTGATATTCAGGGATAAGCATCGTCCGCACAACTATTATTCCACCGGGGCGGATCATCTGGCGATGAGTCCAGGGTGCGCTGATCTGGGAGGTGTGTTTGTGGCTCCTAAACGTGAGGATTACGACAAACTTGACTCAGAGCTTCTTACGGCGGTTGTCCGTGAGATAACCGTCAGCGGGGAGACAGAGAAAGGCATCATCTGGAGGCTGACCAGAACCCAGCGCAGGCTGGAGGTCGGGATAATGTCCGGCAGTGCGATCGAGTTCGAGATCATTTCCGACGGGGCGGGACGGCAGAAAGTCGAATATTCGGCGGGACGCATTTCCTACAACGGAGTTCTTTACGATGAACTGGTCTTCGAGGCTCAGACTGAGGCCACTATGTTCGCCGAGCCGTCGTTCATCCTTTACGGAGTGACTATCGGTGTGGATTTCCATTGGGAAAGGAAGGTGACCCAGAAGTTCGCGGGAACTCTCAAGTTCATCGTGGACGGGGACAAGGTCACGGCCGTGAATATTGTTGGAGTTGAGGACTATCTGCTTAGTGTTATCTCGTCTGAGATGAAGGCTTCGGCCGGACTGGAGTTCCTCAAGGCGCACGCTGTCATTTCCCGTTCCTGGGTTATGGCGCAGGTGGAGCACCGTCGGAATCCGGTCACTTCGACAGGCTCAGTGACCACCGAAGTGAACTCAGCGACCGGCGGCGAGGAGGAGTACATCAAATGGTTCGACCACGATGACCACACCCTCTTCGATGTCTGCGCCGATGATCACTGCCAGCGTTACCAAGGTCTCACGATGGCCGTGGGCGACACTGTCCGCAAGGCCATAGACCAGACCTGGGGTCTTGTGCTCACCTCGGAAGGCCGGATATGCGACGCCCGCTTCTCAAAATGCTGCGGAGGCCGTATGGAGATATTCAGCACCTGCTGGGAAGACAAGGATTACCCTTACCTCCAGCCGCTCCCGGACACTCCGGACTGCGCGGAAGGAGGCGACGTTTTCTGCGACACCAAGGATGAAAAGATTCTCTCCCAAGTGCTTAACGACTACGATCTGGAGACGAAGGACTTCTACAGATGGACCACTGAATATTCAAGGGCGGATGTCTCGGAACTTGTCCGCAGACGCTCCGGAATAGATTTCGGCACCATCCGTGACCTCGTCCCGATCGAGAGAGGCCCGTCCGGAAGGCTCAAAAGGCTCAAGGTGGTCGGCGACAAGAAGACAATGGTCATCGGCAAGGAACTGATCATCCGCCGCTGGCTGTCCGAATCCCATCTCAAGAGCTCCGCCTTTGACATAAAATGGGTCGGCGACAGACTGGTCCTTGACGGATCCGGATGGGGACACGGAGTCGGCCTCTGCCAGATCGGCGCCGCCGTGATGGCCAGCAAAGGCTACACGTTCGATCAGATCCTGCTGCACTACTATCCAGGCAGCATACTGGAAAGAAGATAACATAATCAACACATAATGGCTAATTTCACTAAACGTAATCCTTGGATGTGGATCCCGACCCTCTACTTCGTCGAGGGCATTCCATATTTCCTTGTCAACAATGTCTCCGTCCTGATGTTCGCCAAGATGGGCGTTCCGAACGGGCAGATGGCGTTGTTCACATCCCTGCTTTACCTCCCGTGGACGTTGAAGTTCCTCTGGAGCCCGTTCGTGGACATCATCAAGACAAAGAGATGGTGGATCATCACGATGCAGATCATAATGTCCATAGCCTTTGTGGTCCAGGCTCTTACGATGCCTCATCCGTCAGCGGAATCCATCGCGGCCGGCAGCACGCCTATGAGTCTGTTCACATTCACGCTGATCCTGTTCGTCTTCGCGGCCTTCGCCTCCGCCACACACGACATAGCGGCTGACGGCTTCTATATGCTGGCCCAGAGCCAGAGCAGCCAGGCGGCCTTTGTCGGAGTCCGCAGCACGTTTTACAGGCTCGCCAATGTCTTCGGCAACGGTGTGATCGTCGCAGTGGCCGGATTGCTGGAGACCAGAACCGGCAACATCCCGTTGGCCTGGCAGCTGACCATCGGCGGATCCGGCATACTCCTTACCGGGTTGACCCTCTATCACACGTTCGCGATTCCTAAGCCAGAGTCCGATGTACCTAATATTCAAGAGGATTCGGGCAACAAGGTGGCCGAGATATTCGAAGGCTTCGGCCGCACCGTGACGACATATTTCAAGAAACCGGGCGTGTGGCTCGCGATCATATTCATGCTTTGCTACCGTCTCCCTGAGGCCTTCCTCATCAAGATGTGCACCCCGTTCCTTGTGGCTGCGAGAGAGGCCGGCGGACTTGGGATGCAGACCGCGCAGGTCGGCATAGCGTACGGTACCCTCGGCGTGATATTCCTTCTTCTCGGAGGGATCCTCGGAGGACTTCTCGCATCACGTCTTGGGCTGAAGAAATCCATCTGGATCATGGCCGCGTTTATGACGCTTCCTTGCCTGTCGTTTGTCTATCTCGCTGTGGTACAGCCTGTAAGTTTCGCCACAATCTGTACCTGCATCGCCATAGAACAGTTTGGCTACGGCTTCGGATTCACCGCCTACATGCTCTACATGATGTACTTCTCCGAAGGCGAGTTCAAGACCTCGCACTATGCCTTCTGCACCTGCTTCATGGCGCTGAGCATGATGATACCGGGCATGTTCGCCGGCTTCCTGCAGGAGTCCCTCGGCTACAAGGGCTTCTTCTGGATGGTGATTGTCTGCTGCATAGCGACCGTCGTCGTCACCTTCCTCGCCGACCGCAAGATCGATCCTGAATATGGCAAGAAATAATCAACGAATTGATAATCAATGAATATATGAACGCAGTCAAAAGAATATTCACAGTCCTGCTCTCCGTTGCCGCATTGTCGGCCCTTTCCGCGCAGGCTGGACAGAAACAGATTGTACGCACCGGCATCGAAGTGCTTGAAGGCCGTGGCTTCGAGGGACTTGTCGGCAAGAATGTCGGTCTGGTGACCAATCCGAGCGGCATCGACCACAATCTCCGCTCCACCATCGACATCCTTCACGCCGCTCCGGGAGTCAACCTCAAGGCGCTTTTCGCTCCTGAGCACGGAGTCCGCGGGGATGCCTACGCCGGCTCGCACGTGGAGGATTTCAAGGATCCTAAGACAGGGATCCCGGTCTATTCGATCTATGGCTCCAACCGCAAGCCGAGCAAGAAGATGCTTGAGGGGCTGGACATCGTTGTCTATGACATCCAGGACATCGGCAGCCGTTCCTATACTTTCATCAGCACCCTCGGTCTCGTTATGCGCGCCTGCGCCGAGAACGGCATCGAGGTGATGGTTCTGGACAGGCCTAACCCGTTGGGCGGCAACAAGATCGAAGGCTGTCTCGTGGAGCCGGGCTTCCATTCGTTCGTCAGCGAGTTCAAGATCCCTTACATCTACGGCCTCACTGTCGGCGAGCTCGCCCTTCTCCTGAACGAGGAAGGTCTGAACTGTGGCGAGAAAGGCAACGAGGCACCGCTGAAATGCAGACTTTCCGTCATTCCGATGGAAGGATGGACAAGGAATATGCTCTATCAGGACACGAACCTACCTTGGGTGCTCCCGTCCCCGAATATTCCTTATCCTCAGTCCGCCGTTAACTATCCGTCCTCTGGCATAACCGGAGAGTTCCAGGGCTATCTGAACATCGGCATCGGCTACACCCTCCCTTTCGAGGTTTTCGCAGCCGAATGGATTGACGCCGATGCCTTGAAGGCGCTTCTTGACAGCTACAACCTTCCGGGGGTGGCATTCAGGACAATCCACTTCAAGCCGTTCTCGGGAAGCCTTCAAGGAAAGCTGATCCACGGCGTTCAGTTCCACTACACTGACTATGAGGCCGCCTGCTGCACGCTGACGCAGTTCTACGTGATGCAGGCCGTGAACGAGCTCTATCCGGACAAGAATCCTTTCGCCCTCTCGAAGGGGCGCAACAATATGTTCGACAAGGTCTGTGGTACGGATTATGTAAGAACGACTTTCGGAAAGCGTCTCAAAGTCGAGGACATCGCTGACTATTGGTCAAAGGATGTCGAGGCTTTCAGGACACTATCCCGTAAGTATTGGCTATATAATTAAACCACTTAACACCGAATCAAAATGAAGAACATTCTGAACATCGCGATTGCATCAGCCGTGGCATTGGCCCTTATCGCATCACCGGTTGATTCATATTCACAGGAAAGACGCTCTTCCGGATCGAGGAGCACCACCACTTCTTCCCAGACCAGATCTTCGTCCAGAAGTTCTTCTTCCTCAAAAAGTTCGGGTTCGTCCTCCACGAGAAGTTCCGGCTCGTCCGCAACAAGGAGTTCTGGTTCTTCCTCTACAAGAAGCTCTGGTTCTTCCGTGTCCAGAAGCTCCCAGGACAACAGCCGCAGGAGTGGTTCCAGCGTGTCGAGGAGTTCTCAGGACAACAGCCGCAGATCTTCCACGAGCGTTTCACGCGGTTCGCAGGACAATAACAGAAGAAGTAGCGGCACTACTGTAAGGAGTTCGTCCTCAGACAAATCATCTTCTTCAGTGAGAAGCTCGTCATCCGCGTCAAGGTCTTCTTCCCGCAGCGGTGACAGCGGAAGCTATCAGGACAATAACCGCCGTAGGAGTAGTTCCAGCGTGTCGAGGGGGTCGCAGGATAACAACCGAAGAAGTTCTACGGGTTCTACATCAGTAAGGAACTCGTCTTCTGACAGGTCATCTTCATCCGTGAGAAGCTCGTCTTCGGTAAGACGCTCTTCTTCAGAGAGATCATCATCTGTAAGAAGTTCATCCTCGTCTGTCGGAGAGTCTTCCTCATCGACAGGAAGTCCAGGAGGCAGGGTCGCGAGACAGATCGGATCTTCATCCTCCAGAAGTACTTCAGCAAGAAGTTCCGCGTCTGACACCAGAAGGGAGCAGTCCCAGAGGGTCGGAAACGCCACCCGAGGAGGTCTGACTTCCTACGACCGTAACGCACATGGCGGAAAGGATGTGATGAGGGAGAGAAGAAGCGACTTCATGAGGATAGGGGAGGACCGTAACGTCCATAGAATCCCGCCGCGCGACCGTGACTTCATGCCATACGACCGCCCGAGGCATTTCTGGGCGCATGAGCACCACTACTATGGCTATAGGGTTCACTACCTGCCACCTCGTTACAGAAGAATGACTTACTGGGGAGTAGAGTACTGCATCTATGACGGAATATATTACCGTCCGTACGGTGACATATTCGTGGTTTGCCGTCCTCCGTTCGGGGTTTGCATCGACCGTGCGATTTCGGATCTTGTGTTCGCGTCGGTTCGCTTCGCCTACTACAACAACACTTACCGGATGTACCGCGCCATCGATTCCAACAACAGGATCATCGAGGAGCAGAACAGGATAATCGCTCAGAACAACGCCACCATCGCCGCACAGAACAGTTCGTTCGCTTTGAACTCTACGAGAGCCAACAACGCTTATTCACTTGCGGACCGTCTTGGTCTTGTGCAGAGCTACGCCTACGCCAACCAGCCGTACTACTATCAGGACGGGGTGTTCTATATCGTCAACTCCAACGGCCAGTACGAGGTCATCGTTCCTCCGGCCGGAGCCCTTGTCGAGGATCTTCCTGACGACTACGACACGATAACGATGGACGGGATGGACTTCTACAAAGTGGATGACACTGTCTATAGGCTCACACTTGTGGAAGGAAAGCCTTACCTTGAGGTTCTCGGCCAGATGTACGGTAAGCTGGCCAACCAATACAATTATTACTCAAACAGAACTGCTTCCTACAACAGTCTCTATTAACAGTTTAGACATTAATGGACAAACTCAGGAACTTATTTGAAAGTTATACAGGTCAGAAAGTAAGTGACACGGAGGAACTTAACTCCTCCGGAAGCAACAGGAGATATTTCCGTCTCAAGGGCGGGAATATCTCCATTATAGGTGTCATAGGGACAAGCCGCGAGGAGAACAACGCGTTCATCAGTCTCAGCGCGCATTTCCTCAGCAAAGGAATAAAAGTGCCTAAGGTACTGGCTGTCAGTGAGGACGGAATGCGGTATATTCAGGAAGACCTTGGCGATGACCAGCTTTACAAGGTTGTCTCCCAAGGGCGCGAGAGCGGTGAATATAGTTCCTACGAGTGCCGTCTTCTGTGCCGTGCCATGGAGATGCTGCCGAAACTTCAGTTCAAGGGAGCCGAGGGGCTGGACTGGTCAGTCTGCTATCCGGAGCCGGCTTTCAACGAGCGGATGATCCTCTTCGATCTGAACTATTTCAAATATTGCTTCCTGAAAGCTACCGGACTGGAGTTCAACGAGGTGAAGCTTCAGGACGATTTCGAGAGGCTAAAGACGGACCTGATGCAGGATATGGGAGACACATTTATGTACCGTGACTTCCAGGCCCGGAATGTGATGATGAAGGACGGCGAGCCGTACTTCATTGATTTTCAGGGTGGACGCAGAGGCCCGATCTACTATGATGTCGCGTCGTTCATCTGGCAGGCCCGCTCACGTTACCCGGAGAACCTCCGCAAGGAAATGGTTCAGACCTACCTTCGCGCTTTGAAGGGCTACATGGATGTGGACGAGGCTCATTTCAACGAAAGGCTCAGGCTGTTCATCCTGTTCAGGACTCTCCAGGTGTTGGGCGCGTACGGTTTCAGAGGCTATTTCGAGAAGAAACCGCATTTCCTTGCGAGCGTTCCTTACGCTCTGGGTAATCTGCGTCGCCTTCTCCAGAAGCCGTTCGAGGATTATCCTTATCTGAACGAGATCCTCACCAAACTCACCACGATGTCGCAGTTCAACAACATCGCCGAGGACAAACGTCTGGAAGTGAGAGTCTTCAGTTTCGCTTACAAGAAAGGCATCCCTGTTGACACATCCGGCAATGGAGGAGGCTACGTCTTCGATTGCCGCGCGATCAACAATCCGGGCAAGTACGAGCATTACCGTCAGTTCACGGGGCTCGACAAGGAGGTCATAAAATTCCTTGAGGATGACGGCGGAATCACCAAGTTCCTGAACAACGTCTATGACCTTGTCGATAACCATGTCAAATGCTTCATTGAGAGGAAGTTCACCCATCTTCAAGTTTGTTTTGGATGCACTGGCGGACAGCACCGCTCGGTTTACTGCGCCGAGCATCTGGCCCAGCATCTGGCCGACAGGTTTGACATTAAGATAACGGTGACCCATAGGGAACTTGACATTGAGAAAATCCTGTAGATGAAAGCGATGATTTTCGCGGCAGGTCTCGGGACGAGACTCAAGCCGATCACGGACACTTTGCCTAAGGCCTTGGTGCCTGTCGCCGGAAAGCCTCTCCTGTACCATGTCGTGTCAAAGCTTAAGGAGGCCGGAATCTCTGACTTTGTGATCAACGTCCATCATTTTGCCGACTCGATCATAGGCTACACTCATGAGCAGAACGATTTCGGTGTCAAGGTCAGTTTCTCGGACGAGCGGGATCTTCTGCGCGAGACCGGAGGTGGGATCAAATTCGCCCGCCCCCTATTGGAAGGCGGACATTTTCTGGTTCATAATGTGGACATAATCTCGGATTTGGATGTCGTCTGGTTCATCTCTCAGACCCGTCCTGACGCCATGTCGAGCATTCTTGTGAGCGATCGTAAGACGCAGAGATATTTCCTTTTCGACGACGACATGAGGCTTGTCGGCTGGACGAATCTGGCCACAGGTGAGGTCAAGAGCCCTTACGGGGACATCGACCCGGGAAAGTTCCGGAAATATGCTTTCGCAGGCATCCACTGCATCTCTGACGGCATATTCAAAGTCTTTGACGAGGATGGCTGGGGCGACCGTTTCTCTATCACGGACTTTTATATTCAGGAATGCGCCAAGCATCCGATCTATGGAATAGTCCCTAAGGAGTTGAGACTGATTGATGTGGGTAAGTTTGAGACCCTCTCCGAGGCGGAGGAATTTGTTAGAAACACACTTAAAAACAACTGATTAATATTATGGCAAAAGGCAAGTTTTGGTCTGAGTTCAAGGACTTCGCGATGAAAGGCAATGTGATCGATCTGGCTGTCGGTGTAATTGTCGGCGGCGCTTTCGGCAAGATTGTCACCTCTTTGGTCAATGATGTCATCATGCCGTGCGTGGGCGTGCTCATCGGCGGCTTCGATTTCACAAACCTTAAGATCGTCCTTCACAAGGCTGTGATGGAAGGCTCGGAAGTGATCAAGCCTGCCGTGACCCTGAACTATGGCAATTTCATTCAGGAAACAGTGAACTTCCTGATCATCGCATTCAGTATATTCCTTGCCATCAAGGGATTGGCTAAGTTGCAGAGGAAGAAGGAAGAGGCTCCCGCAACCCCTGCGGCACCGGCTCCTAAGCCTGATGATGTTGTCCTTCTTGAGGAGATACGCGATCTTCTGAAGAATCAGAAATAGCATGCTCCTTGTAGGCAATCGGAGAGCATCCGACCGCTTCCTTGAAATATTTCCCGAAGAAAGACTGGTTCGCGAAATGCAAGATCTCGCTGACTTCCTGGACGGTGTAGTTGCCGCTCTTGAGCATTGTCTTGGCATCCTTGATGACAAAGTCGCGGATCCAGTCTTTCGCATGTTTCCCTGACTCCTTATAGATCATCTGGGCGAAGTACTTCGGGGATATGAAAAGCCTTCTGGCATAGAATTGCACGCTCCTTTCGAATGTGTAGTTCCGGCTTAGCTCAGTCAGAAAGCGGCGCAGCAACTCATTGCTCCTCCACTTTGTCACCTTGTGCTCGACCACGTGTTCTTTCAGGAGGGTAAGGCGGGCGGAGAGATAACTCGCAAGCATGACATAAGCCCCTTGGAGAGCCTCGGATTTGAACATGTCGCTTTCCTGCAAGATTATATTCTTCACTGTTGAGAAGAATGCTATCATGCGCTGCCCTTCTGAGGGGGTCAGGTGCAGCACTTTAGGATCATACAGGGAGTCTCTGAGAAATCTTGTGCTGCTGTAGGTGAAGCTGATAAGGCTGCTTTCGGGGTCGATCGCGACGGATATGGCCTTGAAGTCATCGCTGACTTCCATCGTCTCGATGATGTTTCCGATGCTTACCATGATCACATCGTTCTCCTTTACTGAATATTCATTGCCGGAGATGAGCGCATGCCCTTCTCCGCCTACGCACATAAAGATCACCGTAAACCGCATCTTGACCGGTAGGGGTGGGAACGACTTGAATATCGCTTCCCATCTGTAGTCGATGCAGTCATTCAGGAAAAGCTGGTTGTCATAGATGGTCAGCCCATGGAACTCATTGAGCTGTTGGATGTCAAAGTTGTTTATTTTTCTGAACTTGTCCATTTCTTATTTGTCTTTCTTTAATATCTTGTAGCCTATCGCGGCCACGGTGATGCTCATAAGCGGGCTGATCAGGTTGAAAAAGCAATATGGCAGGTATGCCAGTGTCGGAACACTAAGGATGGTGGCTTGCGTCATGCCGCAGCTGCTCCACGGGTACAGCGGTGACGTGACTGTGGCGGAATCCTCCACGGAGCGGCTGAGAAGCCTGTTCTCATAGCCCTCTTTCTCATAGACATCCTTGAACAGACTGGAGGTCAGGATGATGGCGAGGTACTGGTCTGAGACTATCCCGTTCAGCGCTGTTCCAGTCACCACAGTGGAGGTCACAAGGCTGGTTCTGCGTTTTGTCAGCGGAAGAATCATGGAGGCGAGGTGGCGCAGCATTCCGCTGGCTTTCAGCGCGGCCCCGAAGCACATGGCGCAGATGATAAGATAGACCGTGTTCAGCATTCCCAGCATCCCTTTCGATGCCACAAGCTGGTTGACTTCCGGATTGCCTGTCTCGATGGAGACGGAGTTGTAGATGGATTCTATTGTTCCTGTGAACAGTATTTTGGCGTTGGAGCCGTCTCCGGCGATCGAAGCCCCGATCTCCCGGATTATGTCAGGCTGGAATATGACCGCTGCGATGGCCGCCGTTGCGGTTGACAGGGCCAGCACGATGAGGGCGGGCATCCTTCGCGCTATCATCACCGCTGTCAAAGCCGGGACAATCAGCAGCCAAGGTGTGATGTTGAATTTCGAGTCAAGGACGCTGGTATATTCATTGATCAAGGAAGAATCGCTCCCGGAGTGGGAGAATCCAAGGATTGTGAATATGACGAGCGTGATGACGATTGACGGGACCGTCGTGTACATCAGGTAGCGGATGTGATCGAACATAGGGACCTTGCTCATAGACGAGGCCAGCACGGTGGTGTCCGAGAGAGGTGAGATCTTGTCCCCGAAGTAGGCTCCGGAGATGATAGCTCCGGCAATCATTCCGTCGCTGAATCCCAAGGCTTTCCCGATTCCGAGCAAGGCTACTCCGATTGTTGCTATTGTCGTCCAGGAACTTCCGATCGTGACGGAGACCAACGCGCAGATGATGCAGGCCGTGAGGAGAAACACCTTAGGGCTGATGATCTTGACTCCGTAGTAGATGAAAGTCGGCACGATGCCGCTCACTGTCCAGGTCCCGGAGATCGCTCCGATAAGGAACAAGATGACAATGGCGGTTGTCACATCGCCGATGTTGCTTTTGATCGTTTCCTCGAAATCCTGCCATGGTACCTTGAACAGCCACATGGCCAGCCAGATGGCGACACCTGCGGAGAAAAGCAGCGCGACCTGGCTGGCGCCGAGGATGGCGTCGCTGCCGAATATGCTGATGTTCAGCGCCAGAAGCGTCACGAGAATCAGGATCGGAATCAGGGATATTCCCACCCGGAACATGGTTATTTTCTTCATCTGAGTAAGTCCGTTAATATTCCTTTTTCAAAATGGAGCGCAAGTTAAATTTTTTTTCGCATTTTTACGCAAGAATTCCGATTGTACGGATTTAGTTGACTGAAAAAATAAAATAAAAGTATATGAAACAGATGAAAAATTTCAAGATTGCTTTGGCCGTTCTGGCCGCGGTTTCGGCCTTGGCCATGTCCTTGTCTTCATGCTCTAAGGATAACGGCCCTTATTATCCGGTCTATAACGGACTTGTGACCATCAAGACAACAGACTCTGGTGTCACCTATTTCCAGTTGGATAAGAAGACCACTCTGGAACCGACGAACTGGAAGAACCCTTATAAGCGTGAGGTGAGGGCTTTGCTCCAATATTCCGAGGAACCGGGGGAAGACGGACTCTTTTCAAAGAAGATCAAGGTCGCATGGATCGACTCGGTGCGCACAAAAAGCGCTGTTTCTTATGACAATGAATTCATGAAAGGTAACAATGCCCCGATTGAGTTGTATAATGATTGGGTGACCTGCCTTGAGGACGGTTATCTTACCATACATTTCGCCGCCTTGTTCGGACGAGGTGGCAAGATCGTGCACATTGTTGATTTGGCGGTGGATCCGAAGACTCTCGATCTATACCTCAAGCATGACAACAATGGTGATAACGGATATATCCCGGGTGAAGGTGTAATCGCTTTCAAGATCGATGACCTGCTGAAGGATGTCAAGGATGGGCAGGAACTGACATTGCACTGGAAGGGTTCGGAGGGAGAAAAGACCGCTAAAGTGAAATATCTCTCCAGATTCGCTCTGCCTCAGAAGTAACAGTCTTCTATCCTATTGATGGGAACACTGTCTGGAGACATGGAAAAGGTTCTTGTCGAACAGGCAAGAAATGGTGACCGGGCTGCGATGCGGCAGATTTATGACTGCTACTCCAGATACCTTGCGGCCACCTGTTCCCGTTATCTGCCGGACGGAGGTGATCTTAGGGATGTCCTTCAGGACAGTTTCGTTAAGATATTCTCGTCATTGGGCAAGTTTGATTATCGTGGCGAAGGCTCTCTGAAGGCGTGGATGAGGCAGATTTCCGTCAACGAGGCTCTGAAATTCATCCGCAAACGGAAACGGTCCGACACTGTCGAGTACAAGTGGGACTTGCCGGACAAGGAGGAGGAAGAGGAACCGGATGTGGGAAGTGTTCCGCCGGGCGTGATCCAGAAAATGATCCAGGCTTTGCCTGAGGGGTACAGGACGGTGTTGAACCTTTACGCCTTCGAAGAGAAAAGCCACAAGGAGATCGCCGCCTTGCTCGGGATCACAGAAAGCACCTCGGCTTCACAGCTCCACAGGGCGAGAGCCATTCTGGCAAGACAGATCAATGAATATAAGAAAAGAACGGAGACGACATGATGGAAGATAATGATTGGCTGAAAGGCCTGCAAAGCAAAATGAAAGACTATGAGGAGCCCGCGCCGGAAGGATTGTGGGAGAACGTCGAGTCTTCTGTCTTTCCTGAGAAAAAGCGTCGTGTGATAGCGTTGCCGATCCTTTGGCGAAGCGTTGGTGTGGCTGCTGCCGTGGCTCTGGGCGTGTTCGCCGGACTCCGTTTTTTTGATTCTCCGGTCGGGAATCCATCGGACAGGTCACAGGAGATCCTGGCTTCCGGTCAGCCTTCTTCAGTCAATGACAACGGAGGTCGGGAGTCTTCTGTGGAAATCGTCCGGAAGACGGAACCGGAAAAACTGTTGGCGGAATCAATACCGGTTCGGAAACGTCAGGCCAAGGCTCACGTTGTGAATAATGTGAAATCTGACCTTGTGGAAGAGAACGTTATTCCTGAGGCTGAGACTAAGGAGATTGAGGCTCAGCCTTATACTACAGAAGAGTCGCTTCAGGGGAACCATGCCGAACCACAGACCCAACGACAAGAAGAGGAAATTTCGGGTACGAAGAAAACCGAGGAGAATGAACCGGTTGTCATCTCGACGGATCATGACGATGAGGACTGGTCGGATTACATTTCGGTGACGGGTGATTCCCGTACATCAAGACGCAGGGCCGCCGCGTTGGATGTGTCCCTTTCCGGAGGATCCGTGGACAGCAGGGATGAGAACTCATACGATCTTCAGATGTTTTACAGGGGATCGGCGCCGGCTTCCACCAACGGCTTGATTGATGATTCTAAAGGCAGTGTCGGGAACGATGCTCAGGTCCAGACCAGAGGCATGGCTCCGATGCAGATGAAGAGTGGCTCGACGGTGACCTCAAGTTCTGACCACAAGCGTCCTGTCCGGTTGGCTCTTGCTGTCAATATCCCTGTCAGCGGCACATTCGGTCTTGAGACCGGAGCCATGCTGACCTCCCTTCACAGCACTTTCACCACCGAGGCCGGCCGCACCCGGACCGAGACGGAGCAGACATTGAGGTATTTGGGTATTCCATTGAATATGACAGCCTCGCTTGTTGACTCCAAATGGGTTTCGCTCTATCTGGGAGGCGGTGGAATGGTCGAGAAGTGTATTTCCGGTAAATCAGCGTCGGTGGAGACGTTGGCTGGAGTAAAGCAAGGTGACAGCGTCAAGAAGAACCTGAATGTCAAGCCTTTGCTGTGGTCGTTGAACGCCTCGGCCGGCCTTCAGGCGAATCTTACGAAAAACATAGGCCTTTATGTGGAACCGGGGCTCAGTTATCATTTCGATGACAAGTCCGATGTCCGGACCATCTACAAAGACCGTCCTCTTGACTTCATGCTGACTTTCGGAGCCAGAATCTCTTTGAAATAAACAGAATGTTCGCGGCGGACACTTCGACAAGTTCAGTGTCCGCCGCGAATGTTTATCCTTCAGTCAGCTTCGTGACCGCCGCGTGAACTTTCCCGAAGCCGAACCCGGAGATGATGCGGGACATCTTGGCGGCGATGCGGTCGTTGCAGAGGTTGCCTATGGAACCTTCATGGGTGTGGTGGAGTTCTCCGTGATATTCAAAAGTCCCTTGTCTGATTGAATCCGCGACCTGACGGTAGGCATCCCTGAACGGCACCCCGTTCTCCACCAGGTGATTGACCTCCTCCACGCTGAACGCCAGCCTGTACTTAGGATCGTCCATCACATCGGTGACAACCTCCATCCCGCGGACTGCATATTCAACAATGTCGAGGCAGTCGTTCATTTCTTTGAATATAGGGAAGAAGACTTCCTTTAGGATCTGCATATCCCGGAAATAGCCGCTCGGCAGGTTGCCGGTGATGAGCCGGATGGTGTTCGGCACCCCCTGAAGCTTGTTGCAGTGCGCCCTCACGAGTTCAAACACGTCAGGATTCTTCTTGTGCGGCATGATGCTGGAACCTGTGGTCAGTGCGTCTGGCAGATGGATGAACCCGAAGTTCTGGCTTGAAAACAGGCATCCGTCCATCGCGAGCCTCCCGACGGTCTCGGCGACTGATGAATATGCGAACGCGACAGCCCGCTCCATCTTTCCCCGGGTCATCTGCGCATATACTGAATTGTAGTCCAAGTCCTCGAAACCAAGCAGCACCGTCGTCAGAGTCCTGTTCAGCGGCGCTGACGAGCCGTAGCCGGCTGCGGATCCCAACGGATTGAGGTTCACCACATCCCAGGCGGCCTTCATTATGCTGAGGTCATCGCAAAGGCTCTCGGCGTAGGCCCCGAACCAAAGCCCGAACGAGGACGGCATCGCCACCTGAAGGTGGGTATAGCCTGGAATCAGCACATCCTTGTACCTCTCGCTGGCCTCCTGAAGTGTATTGAAAAGCGACTCGACCTTATGCACGGTATTCTCAATCTCCGCTCTGGCGTAGAGTTTCAAGTCCACCAGCACCTGGTCGTTGCGGGAACGTCCCGTGTGGACTTTCTTTCCGACATCCCCAAGTCTGCGCGTGAGCATAAGCTCGATCTGCGAATGGATGTCCTCCACATCCTCCTCCACGTAAAGCTCTCCCTTGCAGGCGGATGAATATAGTTCCTTAAGCACCGGCAGAAGCTTGTCGAGATCCTCTTTGGAGAGAAGCCCGACGCTCTCCAGCATCGTGATGTGGGCCATAGTGCCCATTATGTCGTAAGGGGCGAGCTCGTGATCCAGCTCACGGTCATTTCCCACCGTGAACGCGTCGATCCTCTCGTCCTCCTTGAATCCTTTGTCCCAAAGTTTGTTCGCCATGTATTACTGTTATTTGTCAAGTTCACCGCAAAGATACCATATTTTTTAAGGATTACTTGTCACGCGACAATTGTGACCGTCAAAAAATAATAATTTTTCCGCCGATCATCGCCGGAAGTGGAGAATCGTGCGGGATTTCTTTTTTATTTTTTAAAAGTAAAAAGCCATATTTGTAGAAATAATCAAGCGGTGATCACATGTCGCCGCGGACTTGACAAATCATTTTAAACAGCAACAAAACCCAAGGCGCTGCAAATGAACAACATCAAACCACATTGTGTCAAGTTAATCGTGATAGCGGTCATTGTGGCGCTCACGGCGACGGCCTCTATGGCGCAGACGCACAGGACGAGCGTCAGGGTGGCGGCGGCGGATTCCGGGCCTTCCGACAAGGAGATGGCCGACATCGTCTGCGATGGGCGGCACGATGAGATTCCGCTCCGGCGGGCGCTGGAGTCGCTGGGCGGCTGCGGCAGGCTTGAGATGGCAAGCGGCAACTACATCATCGACAGTTTCTTCACGGCGGAGGACGGCAGCGGCTATGTCCTCAGGACTCCTTACGATTCGAACATCCGTATCGAGGGCGACTTGCCGAACTGGAACGGCGAGGGTGTTAGGCTGAGGGTCTCGCAGGACTGCTATGACTCCCTTTCGGACGAGGTGACATATTCAGTGATCTGCGGGACGGCAGGGGACTTCGCGCAGACGATGTCGCAGAATCTGGAGGTGGCGAATGTCGCCGTGTATCTGCCGGACAACAGGAAAAGGATCATCTGCATCGACGGCTACAACACTGGAAGAATGAGCGCGGACAGATGCAACTGCAAAGGCCCGAAGAACAACAGGGAGACATCCATCACCCTTGGCGTGATGGACTGTGTGGGCATCCGGGATAGCTGTCGAGTCGCACAACAACACGCACAAGAGCGTGGTCACAAGCGAGGAGAGAAGATCCTATGCCCCTAACATCGGACAGACGGTCTTCGACACCACGCTCGGCATGATCGTGGTCTGCGTCGATCCTGACAGACGCCTTTGGGTCGATGCCTTCGGCAAGGAAATAGAATAATGTTAATAATCACTGTATAAAAGCAACTTACAATGAACCACAGAATCTTAAAATCCATTTTGGCGATCGTAGTGGCCGGAACGGCCGCCACCGCCACGTCGGAGGCCAAGGTTGAGCTTCCGCAGATCCTCAGCGACCATCTGGTCCTCCAGCAGAAATCACAGGCCAATCTTTGGGGCAAGGCCGCGCCTTCGTCGAAGGTGACGGTGAAAGCCTCGTGGGGGACGGAGGAATATTCAGTCAAGAGCGACCGCGAAGGCAATTGGAAACTTGCCGTGCAGACTCCGGCGGCGGGCTACACGGCATATTCAATCACCATCGCCGACAAGGACGGCGCCGTCACCTTGAGTGATGTCCTCGTCGGTGAGGTCTGGCTTTGCGGCGGGCAGTCCAACATGGAGATGCCGCTGAACGGATTCTGGCATTGCCCGGTTGAGGGTTCCCTTGAGGAGGTGGCCCTGTCGGGACAGTTCAGGGACAAGATCAGGCTGGTGAAGATTCCTAAGACGGGAGCCGAGACGCCTCAGGAGACCGTCGAGGGCAGGTGGCAGGTCAGCGGGCCGGCGACCTCTGGAACGTTCACCGCCGTGGGCTGGCATTTCGCCAAGATGCTGAATGCTGTGCTGGACGTGCCTGTGGGTCTGGTCTCATGCAACTGGGGAGGCTCGGCGCTTGAGAGCTGGCTTTCGAAGGATGTGGTGTACACCTATCCGGAGAACACTCTGCCTTCGGGACAGTACGCATCCAAGAAGGATCCGGGCGGATCGTACAACTGTGCCAGCCCGGCAGTCATGTACAACGGCATGATCTATCCTATCCGCAACTACACCTTGAAAGGGTTCATCTGGTACCAGGGTGAGACGAACTCCGGCTTCCCGCAGTACTACGCGCAGAGGCTCGCCGACATGGTGAAGGTCTGGAGAGACCTCTGGGGACTGGGCGAGATGCCGTTCTACGAGGTTGAGCTGGCTCCGTTCACCTATGGCGGCGACGGCACCACGGGCGCGAGAATCCGCGAGGCGCAGCACAAGGCGGTGGAGCTGATCCCGGGCAGCGGAATAGCCAGCATCAACGACCTGGCCTATCCTTATGAATATGACGAGATCCATCCTCGCCGCAAGAAAGAGGTCGGAGAGCGCCTCTCCTACCTGGCTCTGAACAGGACTTACGGCATGGACTACCTTCCGTGCGAGGGACCGAGGTTCAAGAGCTACGAGGTACGCGGCGGCGAGATCGAGGTCGCGTTCTACAATGGCGAGAGCGGGTTCAGTCCTTGGCACGACATCGTAGGCTTCGAGATCGCCGGTGAGGACAAGGTCTTCCATCCAGCCGAGATCCGCAGAGGCACCCAGCTGAACACGGTGATTGTGAAGAGTGGCAAGGTTCCGGCTCCTGTGGCGGTGCGCTACTGCTTCCGGGATTTCCAGGTTGGAAACTTCACTGGTCGCCGCTGCCTTCCGGTAATACCGTTCAGGACTGACAACTGGTGATAAGGCCGCTTCGGCTGGCTCATTGACCTGGTGGTACGGTTGGTGAGCCTGCGGACAATGATAAAAAAGTCTTGCAATTTTTCGGTTTTCCATAGGAAATCCGTAATTTTGCAAGATTTTTAATAGTATATGCAAGAGATTAGGAACATCGCGCTCATAGCGCACGTCGATCACGGCAAGACGACCCTTGTGGACAGGATGATCTACCAGGCCAATCTGGTGCGTCAGCCAGAGAATCTGGGCCAGCTGATCCTCGACAACAATGACATCGAGAGAGAGAGAGGTATCACAATCCTCGCGAAAAACGTGTCTGTCACCTACAAAGGTGTCAAGATCAACATTATAGACACTCCGGGCCATAGCGACTTCGGAGGAGAGGTGGAAAGGGTCCTGAATATGGCGGACGGCGTGCTCCTGCTCGTTGACGCTTTCGAGGGCTGTATGCCTCAGACCCGTTTCGTGCTTCAGAAAGCCCTTGAGCTGGGCAAGAAGCCTATCGTGGTTGTCAACAAGGTGGACAAGCCGAACTGCCGTCCCGACGAGGTTCAGGAAGAGGTGTTCGATCTGATGTGCTCCCTGAACGCCACCGACGATCAGCTTGACTTCAAGACTGTCTTCGGCAGCGCCAAGCAGGGCTGGATGTCGGAAGACTGGAGGAAACCGACTTCGGACATCACCCCTCTTCTGGATGCCATCCTCGCCGAGATTCCGGCTCCAAAGATCGTTGAGGGCACACCACAGCTTCAGGTGACCTCACTTGAATATTCCCCATACGTAGGACGTATCGCTGTCGGCAAGCTTACCCGCGGCGAACTTAAGACGGGCCAGCAGGTCAGCCTCTGCAAGAGGTATGATGTTGTCGAGAAGCATAAGATCAAGCAGCTTATGGTGTTTGACGGTCTGGGAAAGGCCAATGTGGACACTGTCCAGTGCGGTGACATCTGCGCCGTCGTGGGCATTGACGGCTTCGAGATCGGGGACACGATCGCGGACAGCGAGAATCCGGAGGCTCTTCCTCCGATCTCCATTGATGAGCCTACGATGAGCATGCTCTTCACCATCAATAATTCCCCGTTCTTCGGAAAGGATGGTAAGTTTGTGACCTCCAGGCACATCAAGGATCGTCTGGACAAGGAGTTGGAGAAGAACCTGGCCCTTAAGGTAAAGCCGGGGCTGAACGCCGATTCATTCGTGGTTTATGGACGTGGTGTGCTTCACCTGTCCGTGCTCATCGAGGAGATGCGCCGTGAGGGATTCGAGTTGCAGGTAGGCCAGCCTAAGGTGCTGGACAAGACCATCAACGGACAGCGCTGCGAGCCTATCGAGGATCTCTCGATCGAGGTTCCGGAGCAGTTCGTCGGCGCGGCGATCGAGCTCGCTACCCGCAGGAAGGGCGCTCTTCTGCACATGGAGCCGAGAGGTGACAGGACGCTGTTGAACTTTGATATCCCTACACGTGGACTCATGGGACTCAGGAGCAACCTCCTGACCGCGTCCCAGGGCGAGGCCATCATGGCGCACAGGTTCAAGGAGTACCAGCCTTACAAGGGTGAGATCGAGAACCGTACCAATGGTTCGCTCGTTTCCCTTGAGACGGGAACCGCGATCGCATATTCAATGAACAAGCTTCTGGACAGGGGCAAGTTCTTCATCGACCCGGGTGATGACATCTACTGCGGCGAGGTAGTGGGCGAGCACACGAGGGAGAGAGACCTCAACATCAACATCTGCAAGACGAAGAAGCTCACCAATGTGCGCGCCGCCGGTTCCGATGACAAGGTCGTGCTGCCGCCGCCTGTGAAGATGTCTTTGGAGGAAATGCTTGAATATATTCGTGAAGACGAGCTTGTGGAGGTGACTCCGCACCACCTCAGGATGCGCAAGATCCTTCTTGATCCGATGGACAGGAAGCGTTCCGGCAACTCCGGAGATGATGAATAGGCAAACTATTTGCGAAAAGATTTTATATTCGGAAAATTTTTTATACCTTTGCAACCCTTAAATCTGTTTACTGGATCGATGGAAGATAATTTAACAGTTCCTATAAATGGATTGTCCCAAGGACGGAAGGAATTCCGTTGGAGGGTAGGGAAGACGTTCTTTGATCATTTTGAGAATTCAGAGATTCTGGCCGCGGATCTGGATGTTGAGGTTTCCGCCGAGAAGTCAGGACATTTCATCGGGATTGACTGTGATGTCACCGGGGATGTGACCGTGGCTTGCGACAGATGCCTTGAGGATTTGAGGCTTCCGGTCGAGACCGGATTCCGCCTGAGTGTCAAGTTCGGTCAGGAACCGGCTGACAGCAGTGACGCCGCGGAAGGGGAAAGGGAGATAGTCTGGCTTCCGGAATCGGACGCCGACCTCGATTTGGGGCAGATAGTCTATGATTATGTGTGCCTGTCACTTCCGGTGCAGAGGGTGCATCCTGAGGGAGAATGCAATCCGGAGGCCATGCGGTATCTGAGTTCTGAGGATGAGCAGAGTGGGGATTCCCAATGCAGGGATGCTTCATTGCCGTTCGCGTCATTGAAGGATCTGATTGATAAAGTGAAATAATAAAAATTTAAGAATAATTAACTATGGCACATCCGAAACACAAAGTCTCAAAGCAGAGAAGAGACAAGAGAAGGACCCATGATTTCGCTCCGGTTCCTACTCTCGCTACCTGCCCTAACTGCGGCGCAACAGTGATGTATCATCACATTTGCCCTGAGTGCGGTTACTACAGAGGACGTCAGATCATCGAGAAGAGCGCGGAGTAGTCTCTTCGGTAGAAAACTAATGGTCCCATAGTTCAACGGATAGAACGGAGGTTTCCTAAACCTTAAATATAGGTTCGATTCCTATTGGGACTACAAAAGAGGCTCGCCACAAAGGCGGGTCTCTTTTGCGTTATTTGGAATATTTGATTATTCTGATTAATTTCGTAAGACGTTTGATTATTGATTATGCCGTCACAGATGCTGCCGTCATTGCTGCTTTACATCCTGGCTCTGGGGTACACTCCGGGGCCGTCTAACCTGTGCGCGTTCCATTCCGGAATCCACTTCGGAAGGAAGCGTGCGATGCGGATCTGGTGGGGTTTTGTGATCGGATTCCTTTTCATAGACGTGACTTTGGTGCTGGTGGCGCATTTCCTTGGCGATGTGCTTGGGCCTTATGTCAAATGGCTGTCATACGCCGGAGCCCTATACATGGTCTGTCTTGCGGTGATGATCATCGTCAAATCCGGCCAGTCGAAGGAGGACATGGCGAAATCCTGCACGGTAAAGACGGGAATTGCCATCGAGATAACAAACGCCAAGGTCTGGATGTTCTGCCTGACGGCCCTTGGAACATTTGTCCTGCCATATTCAAGCTCATTCATCGAACTTGCGAAAGTCGGCGCCTTATTGACCCTTGCCGGTCCGGTGGCGAACCTGGTCTGGCTTGTGGCCGGCTCGGCGCTTGACAGCCTGACGGAAAAGTACGGCAGAATCATCGACATAGTCCTTGCCGCTGCGCTGGTTTTCAGCGCGGTCATGCTGATTTTCTGACGGATTGTACACGTCTATCTCCGAGGGAAACGGACGGTAAAGCACGCTCCCTTGAGGGAGAAAGACTTGGAGTAGAAGATCTCCCCGTTGCATTTCTCAAGAATATTCCTGCAGATGGACAGGCCCAGACCGGTGCCGTTGCTCTTTGTCGTGAAGTTCGGGGTGAAGAGTTTCGAGCGGTTTTCCTCACTGACTCCAGGGCCGTTGTCCTCGAAGACGATGTCGTAGAATCCATCCTTGGAGGACAGACGTAATGACACCACAATCCGACCTGTAAACGGCTCCAGCCCTTTTTCTTCCGCCTCCATCTGAGCGTTCTCTATAGCCTGGACAGCATTGTTTATCAAGTTGACGAACACACGGGTAAGCTGTGGTTTCGGCCCCATGACAGTGGCGTTGTCAAGTCCCATGTAGGAGAATCGGATGTTGTCCCTGCTGTCGAACAGGTCGATCTCTTCCTTCAGAAGGTTGTCCAGATTGATCTCCACCGGTTCCTCCGTGTAGAGTTTCGCGAAAGTGGAGAATTCATTCGCAGTGTCAGCCAGCAGGTCTATCTGCTTGAGAACCTCCACGGAAATCTCATCGAACCGGTCTGCCCATGCCGGATTCCCGTTCTTCTTCATTCTGATAAGCCTCTGGATCTGAAGCTTTATCGGGGTGAGAGGATTCTTGATCTCATGAGCGACCTGACGCGCCATGGTGGCCCACGCCTTATCCCTTTCCGCCTGGGTCAGTTTTCTGGTGGAGTTGTAAAGGTCGTGCACCATCAGGTTGTAGGCCCGGACAAGCCGCGCGACCTCGTCATCCCTCTCGTAAACGATATATTCAAGATTGTTGATGCTTGCCTCGTTCATCTTGCGTCCCATCTCGGACAGAGGCTTGAACATCTTGTCCACCGCCGTGGCCATGATGAACCTGGCCAGAAGGAGCAGAATCATGAACACGGTGATGACAGAGATGGAGTGCAGCACGGCCTCGGACTTGAAGTCGAAGCTCTCGTCTGTGAACGGCGAGCACATGATGGCGATCATACTGCCTTGCGCGTTGAACACCGGGGCGTAGAGGAAATATGTCCGTTTGGCTCCGATGCTCTCCTTTCCGATGTAGTATCTCTTGTTTTTGTATATGATGCTTTCAAACGCGTCCGGATTCATCCTTGAGCCGAGAAGCATCCTGTCGAACACTTCAGGGGTGGTGGAGCGGAATTCCTTGCCGCTTGTGGTGTAAAGGGTGATGTCGGACTTCATCGTGTTGCTGATGTCCTCCAGGATGACTGACGCCTCCTGCGCGCTGAAGTCGGTGAAATCCTGTACGTACCGGCATCTGGCCTGAAGCAGTGTCTGGAGTGAGTTGACCTTGTCGGCCATGGAGGATTTCAGGTTGGCTTTGTTCCTTCTATATACGAACAGCACGCTGACGGTAGCCAGCGCTATAAGCGTCATGACCAGTGCCATGAGCATCGCCGCGTTGATCCTGGACTTGTAATAGTTGCTCTCCCGTTGCCTTGGATGGATGCGGGTGAGTGTCAGGAGGGTAAGGCAGAAGTAGAATACCAGCGTCAGGAATAGGAAGGCGACGATGTAGGAGAAATCCTCGGTTTTGGGCCTTGAGACGATGATAAGGTTATTGTCGGAGATCTTGTTGACGAAATGTGTGTAACCGTTCATCCGAACCACACCGTCATCAGCCTCTTCGATCTCTTTCTCAAGCTCATCGTCCACTATGGTAGGATACGAGTAGTTTCCCTTGTAGGATGTCAGGGACTTGTTGGAATACTTCGCGTATGAGTACCTTGCCGGAATCAGCACGTCTCCAGGGGCGGAATAGCCAAGCAGGCGTGCGTAGCCTTTGTTCTCGCGGTTCGACTTGGGTGACACCCGCATGAGCATCATCGTGACCCCGCTGCCGGGGTTGTAGTAGGCGAAGCTGCCGGCATAGAGACTGTGGCCGCCGGAGTCCCTCATGTACCTGAATCTGGAATCCGCGGAGATCACCTTTCCGCGGCTGATCATCTCGGTGAAATATGCTATCGCACCCTTGTCCTTGACGTTCTCCGGGAAGAGCTCCACAATGATGTCGTAGTCCTGTGAGGCTCTTGGCATGTAGCTTTCTATGATTCTGTTCAGGATGATGCCGTTGCTGTTCTGTATGGCTGACAGAGTGGCGATCAGCTGGTCGGAAGCGATCTTGTCCTCCACCCGTCGCAGCTCAAGCTCAAGACTGATGTCTCTTTCCATGGACAGTCTGTTCGCCCACACATTGACCCTGTTCTGCTCTTTCCGGAATCCAAGTGTGCCTGCCATTATCACCATGTAGGCGGAGAAAATGACCGCTGTGACTGTCCTGCTTCCCGCTGAGAACAGATCATGCCTTATGCCGAGCAGGTGCTTGAGGGCTGGCATGAGCATCTGGGTCAGCAGCGGAATGGTCATTAAAAGCCCTGTCAGTGTCAGATAGACGAGAAAACTGAATATGTTCAGGTCGTTGAGCCGGTATAGCTCAAGCGAGATGTTGGAGTTCAGGATTATGCTCTTGAATATGATGTGGACAAAGGCCAGGACTCCTATGACCAGAAACGACACGCAGGTGGTATATGTCCATAGAGTGCCTTTGACGTGCCGGCTCTTGAGGATCCTTCTGAATATGTCGTCCCTGGTCACGAATGAACAGCTTACACAAAGCACTATGAGCATTGATGCTATCAACACCGCTCCAAGGGAATTGAACAGCTGCCCGTCCGCATAGACCGTAGGCGAGAAAAGCCTTGCGCTGTTCTTCATGTTCTCACCCCAGAGATAGGTGGCCACGATCACCGCGAGAAGCCCGGCCAAAACCATGAGAAGCCGTTTCATGCTTCTCTTTTCGGCCAGATGCAGGAGTGACGCGATGGTGAAGCAGGCGATGGCAAGCCAGATCATTGTCGAGTGGGTCGCCGCTGATTGGCCGGAGACCGGGCTCGACATGATTTTGAACACAGGCTTTCCGTCGAACGTAACTGCCGAGCCGCTGCTTTCCGACAGCGGGACGATGGTGTAGTTCCTGCCAAGACTGAGTTTTTGGTTCACCCCGTTTGGACTATCCTCGGACATCGAATCGACAATCTCAAGCCCGGCTATCACCTTCCTGCTCCCCAAGGTCTCCGCTTTCACAAGATACCATTTCTGGCCATAGTTGACGAATGACGGCTCGGAAGTGACTTCGGCGAGCGGTGAGTTTATGCTTTCTCCAGGCTTGGACAGCCTCGGGAAAACTATTCTGGAGGCTATGTTGTCGTTCCTGACCGGGAACTGGTTGCTCCATGACTGGAGAGTGTCGTCTATGTATCTGTAGATGACCATGTCGGACGGCACGTCATTGTGGCCGGCCCATACCCTGCGGTCGGCCGTGAGGGCCGATCCGATATATTCATCCAGAATGTGCATCCTTTTGCTGACGGCTCTGCTGACCTTGACGGCTTCCCTTTCCGTGTTGCCCGGAAGCTTGCTGACAGACAGCGAGAACACGAGAAGGATCACGGCGAACGCCAGGAATCCTCCCGCCAGGAAATTCTTTATGCCAAACCTCTTTATGCTCATTCGTGATGGTATGGTTCTCCTTTTATTATAGTGAACGCCCTGTAAAGCTGTTCAGTGAATATGGTCCTGACCATCTGGTGCGAGAAAGTCATCCTCGACAAGGAGATCTTTCCGTCGCATCTGTCATAGACCGCGTCAGAGAAGCCGTAGGCGCCGCCGATCACAAATACAATATCTTTGCCACCGCCGAGCGTCATCTTCCTTATTTCTTCCGCGAATTCGATGGAACGGTACTCTTTCCCATGCTCGTCCAGCAGTATGACCCTGTCGGATGGTTTTATGTTCTTGAGTATCAGTTCACCCTCTTTCCACTTGATCTGCGCTTTCGACAGCGCCGAGGTGTTCTTCAGCTCCGGGATCTCGCAGACCGTGAACGGCACATAATGCGACAGTCTGGAAGAATATGTCTCCAGACCTTTCCGTACCCAATCTATGTCGGTCTTCCCGACTGTCAACAAGGAAATCTTCATCTGATGATAACTTTGGTGGTGTTCCTCTAACCTATCCTTTACAAAAATAATGAAGATGTCTTGATTATTCAAATATTCCAAAATGTTTTAATGACGTGGCTCGGAATTTGTAACAGACGATTCCGCTATGAAGGTCTTTGCTAAGATATTCACGGCCTTAACCGTGATGCTGTCCTTGTTCAGCGGCACTGCCGTCGCTGACAGTTATGACGTGTTTGTGCCGATAGCGAAGTATCTGGGCAACGGTGACGCCGAGAGGCTGTCCGCCTGGTTCGATGACAATCTTGAGATAACGATCATGTCCACCACCAACGATTCCAGCAAGAATCAGGCGAAGCAGATTCTCAAGGCCTTCTTTGACAATCACACGCCACGCTCGTTCGAGATCCGTCACATGGCATCGCGGTCCAATTCCAAGTACGCCTTGGGCTTCCTGAACGCCGGCGGTGAAGTTTTCGAAGTCACGATTTTTGTCAGCGACTGCGGGGGGCGGTACAAGATCCAGCAGTTGAAGATTGACAGAATCCGATGATTCCGGCTTTGGGAAATTTAATGATGACAACCAGTTTAAGACACATACTTAGAACTTTATCTGTAACCATCATCCTGACGATCCTTTCCATCTCCCTGGCCAGCGCCCAGGCTACAAAGGTGAAAGGGCGTGTCGTGGACGCGTCCACCGGTGAAGGAATCCCTTTCGCCGGAATATATTTCCTGAACTCGACGGTCGGGGTCTCCGCGGATCTGGACGGCTATTACTTTCTGGAGACCAGGGACACACTGACCATGCTGTCTGCATCGATACTCGGCTACGAAGAACAGGTCGCGAGGGTGAATCCACATAGGTTCAATGAAATCAACTTCTCCCTGAAACCGGTTGTGGATGAGCTCAATGCCGCTGTCGTGAAGCCTGACGACCGTTATATGCGCTCGATTCTGAGAAAGATTGACGAGGCGAAATCCCGGAACAATCCGGAGAGGCGCCAGCTTTACAGCTGCGATGTATATACCAAGATGGAATTGGACATCACGAATCCGGAGAACCGGATGATAAGCGGTTTCCTGCCTAAGGACTTCAAGTTCGTCTATGACTATATGGACACCTCCGTAGTGTCCGGTATGCCTTTCCTTCCGGTCTTGATCTCAGAGACAACATCAAAGTACTACCACCGTAAGGATCCGCCTTCCAACAGGGAGATCATCAAGGCCACCAGGATCTCCGGGGTTGACAAGGATCCGGTCCTTGCCCAGTTCACAGGGAATATGTATGTGAAGACCAACTTCTACGACAATTACATCAACATATTCCAGGTGGAGATCCCGTCGCCGCTTTCTTCCTCCGGAATGACCTACTACAACTATTATTTGGTTGACAGTCTTCAGGTCGAGGGGCGCAAGACCTACAAGATCCGTTTCCATCCTTCCCAATGGGTGTCCTCTCCGACCTTCGACGGCGAGATGTCCATCGACGCTGAGGAATATGCTCTCCGGGACATCCATGTAAGACTCAAGAAAGGTTCCAATGTGAATTGGGTCAGGGATATGACCATAGATGTCGTGAACTCCAGGCTTGCGGATTCGACTTGGTTCTACAAGCAGGACAGGATGTATGTGGATTTCTCGCCGACGATGCGGGACTCCTCGAAGATCGTCACGTTCCTCGGCAACCGGCAGATTGACTACTCCAATCCGGACTTCGTAACGACTTTCAAAGAGGACAAGGATGACATCAGCGCTCAGGTCAAGGCCGGGAAGGATGTTATGAACAATGACGAGGAATATTGGCAGAGCGTGCGTCCGTTCCCGTTGAGCGAGAAGGAGCGGGGAATCTACAACATGGTGGATTCCATCAAGAATGTCCCGCTCTACAAGGATGTCTATGCCATAGCTGAGATGCTGGTCAACGGCTTCCTCAACACGAAATATGTCGGTTTCGGCCCGTATTCCTCCTTATACAGCTTCAATGAGTTGGAGGGCGGAAGAATCCAGCTCGGAGCCCGTACCACCAAGGATTTCAGCCGCAAGGTCAGGTTCATGGGATATGCCGCCTACGGTTTCAAGGACAAGACGTTCAAGGGTGGCGGAACGTTCGAGTACATGTTCAACAACCAGCCGACCAGCAAACTGACACTCTCGTACAAGCATGACGCGATGCAGTTGGGCAAAGGTCCGTCGGTCTATGGCGGCGGAAGTCTTATGTCATCGGTTCTCGCCAAGGCCAACAGCCAGAAAATGAGCATGGTGAATGATTACGCCCTTTCCTGGCAAAAAGAATGGTCGCAGAATTTCAACATGATCTTCTCGTTGGAGAGCAGGAGGATATTCTCCAATCCGTTCGTGCCGATGGTTTCCCGCGACGGGAACATATTCAATTCGGTCGGATACAACCAGGCGCATGTCCAGCTCCGTTTCTCGAAGGATGAGATCGTCACCAGAGGGGTGTTCGACAAACACTACATGTACTCGAAGTACCCTGTCGTGACGCTTGACCTCATCGGATCGACCAAGGGAATAGGGAAGAATGAATATTCCTACTTCAGGCCGGAGCTGTCGATCCAGTACACACTGCCGATTCCTCCCCTGGGATTGTCAAAGTTCAATCTGAGCTCAGGCACGATTGTAGGAAAGGTGCCCTATCCCATGCTCAAGATCCACGAGGGCAACGGAACCTACACGTTCTCGCGGTATGCCTTCAACTGCATGAACTACTATGAGTTCGCCTCCGACCTTTGGACCACCTTCTTCTGGGAGCATAATTTCAAAGGGTTCTTTCTTGGCAAGATTCCATTGCTGAAAAGGCTTCAGTGGAGGGAAGTGGCGTCGCTGAGAGCGGCTTACGGTACGGTAAGGAGGCAGAACAACGGAATCATCGGGGATGATAAATCCGGCGCTGTGATGTTGTTCCCTGAGAAGATGGGCAAACTGAACCGCCCCTACATCGAGATGGGAGCGGGAATCACGAACATATTCAGAATCCTGAGAATCGACGCTTTCTGGAGGATGACCCACCGCTACGAGGTGAAGGATGGCGTGAAGGTTCCTCACGACAACCGCTTTGTGATCAACTTCGGCTTGGAATTCCGGTTCTGACACCGATTTATAAGGTCATTCTTATTCCGGCGAGATATTCCCGTCCTCTGAGTTTCGTGATTGTTGATACCGTCCTGTACTTTAAGTTGACCTCGTCGGTGAGAGTCTTGATGTCGAGCAGGTTGTGACATTCCATGAGCAAAGCTGCCTTTTTGCGCTTCCACTCTATGGAACACTTGATCAAAGGGCTATTGCTGAAGGTTCTTTCTGATCTCCATTGTTTGCCGTAGAACAATTCCGAGTTGAGGGACAGATTTCTGACGGGATAGAGGTTTACTTTCGCTGACAAGTTGAGAATCCGGCTGTTAAGAGTTGTGAATGCCTGGTCTTTTTGAGTGATAAATTGGACGGACGCCTCAGCATGTGCCCATCTCAGCGCTGATGTCTTCATGCTAGCGGAGGTGCTCCATCCGTCTGACATGTAATCATAAGCTTTACCTTGTAGGAAATCCTTTCCTGTCCTGTGATCGTACCCTATGCTGAAATCGAGACATAACGTATTGAGTCCGAAATATTTGGAGAAATCCGCATTGCCGCCGTATGAACTTGAATATGTGGAGTATGGGACCAACGAAGATAGCGTGAAGTTTTCTGAATAGCTGTACGATCTGGCCTGCCCGGATGTGGTTTTGGAATAGTATGCTGATGTTGAAGCGAAAATCATGTTTACGTGATTCGCGTAATTCAATCCTACATTTGTGTTTATCCGGTCTCCTTCCATCATAAGTCCGTTCATCTGAATATTCCTATAGTCGGTCATGATCGCGGCCTTTGCCAAATTTTCCGGATTTGATCTCGTTACCGTGTAGGACACATTGGCACTTGCCTTAAGGTTGTTTGTCAGTCGTTGTGTCACAATAAGAGCGGGAGTAAGCTCAGGCCATGTTATGGCTGAGTCATGATTGTCTGACACGGTTGTGAATGAAAATGGGATTGACAGACGAACTCTTGCCTTGCCGATGTTGGTTGCCGCGGCAATGGAAAACTCCGGCTTCAGCATAAGGGCATTGAATCTTTCTGATGTCAGAAAGTCGTTATCCGTCAGCCCGATAAGACTGGCTTTTCTGGTCAGGTAATCGATGTCCAGTTTTCCATGAAGTGTGATATCCAAGATCTTAGCCCTAAGTTTATAGGATATGTCATTGGAATTTTTGAAGTCGGAATTATCGAGAGATTGCGAAGCTTCAATCATTCCGGCAGAATAGTTTGCGTGGTGATTGCTCCTTACATAACTCATCAGGCTGGACATCTTGACGGCTCTTTTCTGTGATGTCCTAAGCGTGGCGTCAAGGTTGTTCTGAATCTTGAATGAAGGAAGGGTGTAGCCTTGTGCGTACCCATTGGAACCGCTCATCTGTGACTCATTCTTCCTAAGTTGCCCGGATAACATGATCTCGTCAGACAAATAGACATTCCGATTGTTTTTCTCGAAGTCGAGTTTGACGAAACCCATCCTCAGTCTGTCTGTCATTGAAGAGTTGTCATCTATGATCATTGTGCCGCTGTCTTCGAAACGTACAGTCTCTATTCTGTCTCTGGACTCTTCGTAGTTCTCCGCGCCAAGAGTGACCGCAGCTCTGAGTTGAGCATCATCCTTGATTTTCTGAAGATGGTTCATTGTTGAAGTCCATGAAACATTGTCGTACCAAAACTCATTCGGTAAGTCAATATGACTCTTTCGCGGATTCAGACTGGAACAGAAATCGGAATCCAATCCGTTGTCATTAATCAGGAAAGCACCTGTTTTCCCGAAATACCGTTGCGCTTGAATTTCTTTCGTAATGTCGTTTCCTATGTTGTTCCCTTTTATGAGGAATAGATTCTGCCGCTTTTTTGAGAACCTGCTGAGCATGGTTCTGACATCAAACAATGGAAATTCCGGAGCTCCGACAGCAGCGTCACCGTTGAACAGCCAAGTTCCTTTGGCGTTTTCTTTCAAAACGATGTTCACGGAGGCTTTGCCTGTGTGTTCCAAGCCGGCAAGCGCCTGGACTGGCTGATGGTCTTTATAGACTTCGATGCTTGCGACAGATTCCAAAGAGAAATTCTTTGTCACCGAGCCGTAGTTCGCTCCCATCAGATCCAACCCCTCTATGTAGAATTTGTTAATGTAGCTGCCGTTGTACAGGATTCCGCCGCTCTTTGTCACAATGATTCCGGGGAGCCTTTCCAAAAGCTCCCCTAATGTCCTGTCAGAGCGTTCTTTGAAAGCTCCGGCCGAGAAGGTGAGTGTGTCACCTTCTTCCTTGATCACGTCAGCCTTGATTCTGGAGGCTTTCAGGCTGAGCTTCTGTTCCTTTAGCTTTATCAGAAGATTGTCTGTCCGGTCCAGTTTCATCTCCAAAGGGCTGAATCCAAGAATAGAGATGGATAACGTCAGATTCTCCGTTGAGTTTCCGGCATCAACATAAAATGTTCCTTCACTGTCACTTAGGCAGTTGGCAAGAACTGTCCCTTCGTGGCTGAGCAGCACAAAAGCGCCGGCGACAGGCTCTTTTGTCTTTTCATCGATGATTCTGCCGCTGACGTGTTTCTGGGCAAAACAATTGTATGAAAAGAACATCGAGATAAGTAGGAGTATCAGTGACGATTTGGCCATTGCTCCTGATGTTAGTTGTCATTCTCAATCGGAATTATCGGAATATACTTAAGTACACTTCCGCTCATTTCCTTACTATTGACTACCGTTTTTAATATTCCACTTGATTGGTACAGGTAGTCTCGGTCGGTTCGTAGTTTGTAATAGAGTCTTTCGGTATCCTGAATATTTCCGGAGAAGACAATGCCTGTACTTTGGTTCATGTCTCTATCAAGGATTCTTTCCAATTGTTGATAACGATCAAGTTTACTGTCGATTTCTTCTATGTACCTCATCCGGAACAGAAACAGTTTCTCCGAATCCTGAGCTTTCACAATCAGGCCTGGCGCTCCGAAAAGAAGCCAAGGCCCGGTACTGGCAGGGATCTCATCTGTGAACCAGATGATCCATTCCCTTCCCATGTAGTCGGCACGTGCCATCTTGGTCCGGTAGCCTTCGATTTCTTTTCCGTCTCCCAATATCTCCCATTTTGGGGTGTCTAACGTTCCCGTTCCTTTCATGCAACTCGTGAGGACTCTGTAAGATTGGTGGAATTTTGATGATGCATAATCAACGAACAGGATGTCCTTTGATGATTTGTTGGACATGCGTGTGATTTGCCCATAGGCTTCATCATCAATAACGTTGCCGTTAGAGTCAAAAGCGATAAGACTTAGGGAATCCCTCAAGAAACGATTGTCGCTGTAGAACACGGAATGTTTTCCGTTGAAATCAACGGTCATGTCCATCTCCGTTTTATAGCCATTGCTGTTCTTGTCATTCTTGTGTTGGAAGACGTAAGTGATTCTCAGCCCTTGAGCCAAAGCGCAAGGGCTGAGAATCATGAATCCAACCAAGATGATTGCTATCCGATGCTTATGACGGGTCAAATTCTGATTCATCTGGACTCGGGCAAAGGGTTGATTCAAGGCAGTCATTAATACTCAATAATTGTTTTGCACTGAGTTCGCTTTCAAATGTCATAAACACGGTTTTTCCACATGAGAGAAAGAAATTGTAGTGGTGCTCAGCGGCTGCGAAAGCGAGCGAGAGGCCCATAATGAGGGCCAATGAGGTTAGGATTAATTTTTTCTTCACAATGTTTTTGATTTTGGTTCGAGGGCAAATATATTATAAAACGTTTAAATTTGCAAGAGCGGTAATGAAAAAATATAATAAAAGAATGCGTACTGATTGGTTTTCTGACAGGTAAGGCTTATTTTTGTAGTTATTATGAAGAGAAAATTGACTGTTTTATTACTGATAATTGTTTCGTCAGCGCTGTTGAGTGTTCCGTTCTTGGTTCCTGGGACGGGATGGCTGTCGTTAATCGCCTTTGTTCCACTGCTTTGGGCGGAAGACATCGCCACAGGAGACGAGATGAAAGGGTTCTGCTGGTGGCATTACCTGTGCTTCGTGCTGTGGAACGCCGCCACGACATTCTGGGTCTGCAACGCGACGGTGGGCGGAGGAATATTCGCCATCCTTGCCAACGCCTTCCAGATGTCGCTCATCTTCGGGCTGTTCCGTTGGAGCAGGAAATGGCTAAGCGGGGCGCTACCTTACATATTCTTAGCTTTCGCATGGATCGCGTGGGAACGGTGGTACCTCACCGACGCGCAGATCAGTTGGCCTTGGCTCGTGCTTGGCAACGCCTTCGCGCGCACGACAGGGTGGATCCAGTGGTATGAATATACCGGGACGCTCGGCGGCTCGCTTCTTGTCTGGGCGGCGAACCTCAGTGTGTTCGGCATTTTGGAATCTCTCGCAAGCGGACGTTGGATGACATTCAATCTCAAGGCTAAGTCCGCGGCCTTGCTGGGAACCTTGGCGTTGTTTGTAGCCCCTCCTATCGTGTCTTTGTTCCTGAAGCCGGAACCTTGTGACGAGACCCTTGACGTTGTCATCGCGCAGCCGAACATCGACCCGTACAACAAGTTCGGAGGAATGACACAGGAGGAACAGAATGAGTTGCTGATCAGCCAGTTTGAGAATATCCCGGACAGCGTTCCCGTGCTGTTGGTCGCTCCGGAGACCTTTACCGACGATGTGGTGACGAACTCGCTTTCCTCCAGCGCTACCGTGCAGAGATTCACCTCGTTCCTTGCCGGACATCCGAACGCCGACCTGCTTGTGGGAGCGTCTTCGAGGACATATCTGAAAAGGGCGCTCAAGCCATCCTACACGGCCCGTCCTGCCGGCAGCGGAGTCTGGATGGAGTCGCACAACTCCGCCTTGATGCTCGACGCCTTCAGTTATCCGGAGATATTCCATAAAAGCAAGCTTGTCGTGGCGGTCGAGATGACACCTTATCCGGCGTTCTTCTGCAAGATCGATGACTGGCTTGGCGGTGTGATGGGGCGTTGTGTCGGCCAGAAAGAGACCGGGCCGCTGCATTTCAATGAATATTCCTACGCTACCGAATCGAAAGATACCATGGCCGCTTCGGACCATCTTGAGAGTAGGTCAATGCCAGATAGTGATATTCCTGCTCAGCATGTCTCTGTGACAGAGACAATTCCTGTGGGCTGCGCTATCTGTTACGAGTCTGTCTATGGGGAATATTGCACCCGGTACGTCCGCAACGGGGCCCGTCTTCTGACCGTGATCACCAACGATGCTTGGTGGGGCGATACCCCCGGCTATAAACAGCATCTGTCATATTCATGCCTGCGTGCCATTGAGACCCGTCGTTGGATCGCCCGCAGCGCCAACACCGGCATCTCCGCTATCATTGATCCGTCCGGAAAAATCGTCTCTCAAACGTCCTGGTGGCAGCCGGAGACATTGAGCGGCAAGGTAGGGCTAAGCGATGAGAAGACTTTCTTTGTCATCCACGGTGACTTCATCGGCCGCCTATCCACACTCATGGCCGTCCTCATTCTCCTCGCGACCCTCGTCCGCCGTTTCGCCAGACAGAGAATATAATGTTGCGGCTATTCTTGCATTATTCAGCGCATTATACAGCACGAAAAAAGGGGACTAAAGCCTGTCCCCTTTCTCATCATAAAGTTCATTCTGCAGAACGGTGTAGTCGGTCACCTCGACAAGGTTGATCCGACATTTGTACTTCTTCTTCCATTTCCCGAGGAAGGATTTGTCTGACAGCATCGTGGTGCCACGTTTCAGATATGCGCCAAGAATCGGGCTGACCTTCAGGGTAAGGTCTGTCTTTCCGTGTTCCACGCAATAGGCGATGTTCCGCTCGATCTGCTCGTCGATGACCGCGCTTGAGGAAATCTTGCCGGTGCCGTGGCACACAGGGCAGACCTCGGCGGTGTTGATCTCGGTCACCGGACGGATTCTCTGCCTGGTGATCTGCATCAGACCGAACTTGGTGAGAGGCAGCACGTTGTGCTTGGCTCTGTCACTTTCCATGAGTGATTGCATGTACTTGTGCAGTTCGTTGCGGTGCTCACCGGAATCCATGTCGATGAAATCCACGATCACGATTCCTCCCATATCCCTGAGCCTGAGTTGCCGTGCGATCTCCTCGGCAGCGATCTTGTTGACCTCGAAGGAGTTCTCCTCCTGGTTGTCGGTCTTGGAGCGGATGCCGCTGTTCACATCGATCACGTTGAGGGCCTCTGTCGTCTCGATGACCAGATAGGCTCCCTGCTTCATCGGCACCACCTTGCCGAATGAGCTCTTGATCTGCCTTGTGACTTCGAAGTGGTCGAAGATCGGATCCTTCCCGTTGTACAGCTTCACAATCTTTTCCTGATCCGGAGAGATCAAGGAAATATATTTCTTTATCTCCTCGTAAACCGCCTCGTTGTTGACATGGATGTTCGAGAACGAATCGTTCAGGAGATCTCTGAGGATGGTGGTGGTCTTGCTGTACTCGGTGAAGAGCAGCTGGATGCCCTTTGACTTGGCCACTTTCTTCCAGGAAGACTCCCATTTCTCAATAAGAGACTTCAACTCGGCCACGAGGACCGCGGCGTTCTTGCCTTCGGCCGCCGTGCGGATGATGGCTCCGTAGTTCTTAGGGAGAATGCTTCTGACAAGAGTCTCAAGCCTTCTTTTCTCTTCCTTTGAGGAAATTTTTTGGGAAATGCTCACCTTCTCGGCGAAGGGAATCAGTACAATGTTACGTCCTGCCAATGAAATTTCCGCGGTCAGTCGTGACCCTTTCGTGGAGATCGGTTCCTTGACGATCTGCACTATCATCATCTGTCCTGGCTTCAGCACGTTCTCGATGCGGCCCTCCTTCTCAAGGATCGGTCCGATGGGAATGCCCGAGTAAAGTTCTCCGAGATCCGTGTTCGGGTTGCTCTTGCGCACAAACTCATCGAACGAAGTGAAGTAAAGTCCCAGATCCAGATAATGAACGAATGCTTCCTTCTTGTCTCCGATGTCCACAAAGGCGGCATTGAGCGCAGGAAGAATCTTCTTCACTTTTCCCAGGTAAACATCCCCGACGGAAAAACTGTGCCCTTTGCTGGACTCTTTGTTGAGCTCAATCAGCCGATGGTTTTCCATCAGCGCGATGTGAACTTCTGTCGATGTGACATCGACAATCAAATCTTTCTCAGATTTTTCTGACTCCATAAGGAAATAACAATGGTGACAAAAATAATCCGGCGTCTTGCCGACTTATTTCTTTAACGATAATAAAAAAGGCTGTCCGGCACTTCCGGTCAGCCTTTTTCTTCTAGCAGACTGCTAAAATGGCAGGCACAGAAGCGTATTACTTCTTCTTGTGTCTGTTCTTGCGCAAGCGTTTTTTACGCTTGTGCGTCGACATCTTATGTCTCTTTCTCTTTTTTCCGCTTGGCATAATAAAAGAAGTTTAAAAATTATTTTTCCTCCTTGACTGCGTTCACGAAGATCTTCGCTGGCTTGAAGGCCGGGATGTCGTGTGCAGGGATGGTCATAGTTGTCTTCTTGGTGATGTTTCTGGCTGCCTTCTTCGCTCTGTGCTTAACAATGAAGCTGCCGAATCCGCGGAGGTACACAGGCTCTTTCCTGATGATGGAACCCTTTACGGTGTCCATGAACGCCTCGATAACGGACTGTACTGCGATTTTTTCGATTCCGGTTGACTTTGCAACCTCATTCACGATTTCTGCCTTTGTCATAATCTATAAATTATTTATTTGATTTACCATAATAATCCCCAAAGTTCGTTTGAGGATGCAAAAATAGACTTATTTTTTTAATATTCAAAATCAGATACATAAATTATTATCCATATTTTTTTGGCACGGTGATTGACCATATTCCAGAATGCGTCTTGGACTTCCGGATTTCTGACAAAATGTCAGAGGAAATCCGTGACGTTTTTAGATGAACATTATGAACACAGAGAACAATAAGGACATTTTCTTCCCGGCGGGGACCGCGGAAGTGAACATAATCCCTGTGATGCAGGGAGAAGAGCAAATGAAGGTCGAGTCTGGTGACCTTCCTGACACTTTGCCCATTCTGGCTTTGAGGAACGCGGTGCTGTTCCCAGGAATGGTCTATCCTGTCACCATAGGACGTCAGAAGTCAATCACTTTGATCAAGGAGGCGGAAAAGCGTGACTCTTTCATCGGAGCCGTCCCGCAGGTGGATGTCACAGTGGAGGACCCTACCGAAAAGGATCTTTATGAATATGGTACAGTGAGCCGTGTCATGAAGGTCCTTGAGATGCCTGACGGCACGATCACGGCCATCATTCAGGGAGTCAAACGCTTACGTATGGACGGAGTTCTGTCTTACGAACCGTATATCACCGCCAGGGTCAAGTACATAGAGGACATCATCCCGGAGAACGACAACAGCACCAGGATGATCGCCGAATCCCTGAAGGAGAAGGCCGCGGTCATCATAAAGTCCTCGTCTTTCGCTCCGAAAGAGGCGGTAGGCGCGCTCAAATCCATCGACAACTACGCTTTCCTCGTGAACTTCATCGCCACCACGGTCGAGATCGAGAACTTCATGGAGAAGGTCCAGCTGCTCGGGATCGACGACATCACCGTCAGGGCTATGAAGCTTCTGCAAGTGCTTGACACCCAGATCCAGCTGTTGAAGATCAAGCAGGAGATCAACCAGAAGGTCAAGAGCGACATCGACCAGCAGCAGAGGGAATATTACCTTAACAATCAGCTCCGTACCATCCAGGAGGAGCTTGGAATGGACGAGGAGGAAGAGTTCGAGAAGTTCCGCGCCAAGGCCAAGACGAAGAAGTGGCCGGAGGCGGTCGGAAAGCAGTTCGAGAAGGAGCTTGCCAAGCTTGAGAAGTACAATCCATCCTCTCCGGACTACAGCATCCAGTACAACTACATCGAGTTCCTGCTCGATCTGCCTTGGGGCGAGATGTCAAAGGACAACCTCGACCTGAAGCACGCCCAGAAGGTCCTGGACAGCGACCACTACGGCCTTGACACAGTGAAGGAAAGGATCATTGAATATCTTGCCGTCCTCAAGCTGAAAGGAAACATGAAGTCCCCGATCCTGTGCCTCTACGGGCCTCCGGGAGTCGGCAAGACCAGCCTCGGCAAGTCAATCGCCAAGGCTCTGGGCAGGAAATATGTCAGGATAGCCCTCGGCGGCATGCACGATGAGGCTGAGCTGCGTGGTCACAGGAAGACTTATGTGGGAGCTCTTCCGGGACGTATCCTCAACGGAATCGACAAGGCCGGCACATCCAACCCTGTCATCGTTCTGGACGAGATTGACAAGGTCGGCAACGACTACAAGGGCGACCCGTCCTCGGCTCTTCTGGAAGTGCTTGATCCTGAGCAGAACGTCGAGTTCCACGACAATTATCTGGACATTGACTACGACCTCTCGAACGTGCTGTTCATCACCACGGCGAACAACATCTCCACGATCCAGTCCGCCCTGCTCGACAGGATGGAACTGATCAATGTCACCGGCTATCTTGCCGAAGAGAAGATGGAGATCGCCAAGCGTTACCTCGTGCCTAAACAGTTGGAGGAACACGGAATAGGCAAGAAGGAGCTCCGCATCGACAAGGCCGCGCTGGAGAAGATCATCGATGAATATACCCACGAGTCCGGTGTTCGTGGCCTTGAGAAGCAGATAGCCAAGATCGCCCGTGTGACGGCCAAGAAGATCGCTCTCGGCGAGAGTTATCCGACTGTCATCAAGAAGGAGCACCTTAAGGAATATCTCGGACTGCCGACCAATTTCCATGACCTTCAGAAAGGCAATGAGGCTCCTGGAGTCGTCACAGGCTTGGCCTGGACGCAGATGGGAGGCGAGATCCTGTTCGTGGAGAGTTCGGTGAGCGGCGGCAAGGGCGTGATGACGATGACCGGTAACCTGGGCGATGTGATGAAGGAGTCCGCCACGATTGCCTACCAGTACATCAAGGCCCATCCTCAGCTTGCCAAAATGACATCCGAGGAATTCGGGGCGAAGGACATCCACGTCCACGTACCTGAGGGCGCTGTGCCTAAGGACGGTCCGTCAGCCGGTATAACTATGGTCAGCTCAATGGTTTCCGCCCTGCGTGGCGAGGCCGTGAAGGCTGGAATCGCGATGACCGGCGAGATGACGCTCAGAGGCCGTGTGCTTCCGGTCGGCGGCATCAAGGAGAAGATCCTTGCCGCGAAACGTGCCGGAGTGACCGAGATCGTGATCTCCGAGGACAACCGCAAGGATGTCGAGGACATCAAGCCGATTTATGTCGAAGGCCTGTCGTTCCACTATGTCAAGAACATTGACGACGTGATTTCGTACATATTCAAAGATTAATTTCTATCTTAGCGGTCGTTATGGACGTAAGGATAGAACAAAGTTGGAAAAAAGCGCTGCAAGGTGAGTTCGAGAAACCCTACTTTGCCGCGCTTGCGCGTTATCTGCACGGTGAGAAGGCACATGGAAAGGTGATCTTTCCTCCGGGACCGGAGATATTCAAGGCATTCGAGCTGACGCCTGTCGATCAGGTCAAGGTCGTGATTCTGGGGCAGGATCCCTACCACGGCTACGGCCAGGCGATGGGGCTGAGCTTCTCGGTGCCGGACAACGTACCCGCTCCGCCGTCCCTCAAGAACATATTCAAGGAGATTGAGGATGACCTCGGGATCAGGATGAGCGGCCGTCCGAACCTTGAGAACTGGGCGCGTCAGGGTGTGCTGCTTCTGAACTCGATCCTGACTGTACGTTCAGGTGAGGCGGCTTCGCACAGCGGAATAGGCTGGCAGCAGTTTACCGATGCCGTTATCCGTTATATCTCTGATAATTGCAACGGAGTCGTATTCCTCCTGTGGGGCAATTACGCCAGAAGCAAGAAGGAACTCATCGACACCTCACGGCACTATGTGCTGGAGGCGGCGCATCCGTCTCCTTTGGCACGCGGAGCCTTTTTCGGGTGCCGCCATTTCTCCAGGACGAACGAGATCCTTGCCAGTGAGGGCAAGACTCCGATAAACTGGCAACTGTAATCCGGCTTTTTGGCCATCATATTCAAAGAATTTATAATGAATCGCATAGCATTGTTCCCGGGGTCCTTCGACCCGTTCACGTCAGGCCATCTGAATATCCTGACAAGGGCCTTGACCATCTTCGATGAGGTCATAGTGGCCGTGGGAATCAATCAGGACAAGCGCGGCTTCTTCACGATGGAGCAGCGCGAGGATATCATCCGTCAGGCGACCCGTGGAATGGAAGGGGTCCGGATCATTCACTATGAGGGACTTACCATCGACATCTGCCGTGAGCTCGGAGTCCGCCACATTGTCAGGGGAGTCAGGAATATGACAGACTTCGACAACGAGCAGGCGATCGCTGACGCGAACCGTCATCTGGCTCCGGAGGTGGACACCATCATCATCCCTACCGCTCAGGAATATTCACATATATCGTCTTCGGCTGTGAGGGATGTGGTGCGCCATCACGGCGATCTGTCGCAGTTTATCCCTGAAGGGGTTGTGTTGCCGGAGGTCAGATGAGTCGCCGCGCGGTCATATTCATTCTTTGGCTTTTGCTGCCGTTTCGCTGCTTTGCGCAGGTTGATTCAACCCGTCTGGCGGAGCTTGACAAGCGGTTGGATAAATATTTTCAAATCCTTGAGCCAGAGAATGTTGATGTCAAGTCCCGTGAATGCGACCTGCTGATCGGTTCGGCCTCGGATTCGCTTCTGCGCCAGCACATCGCCCTCAAGGCCTACGAGCACTACCTTAACTCGACCCTTATGGGAGACGAAGGCGTGGCGGTTCATCTCACTGACACTTGGTTCGCTTCCGGACGCGTCAGTATGGGCGGGGAAGAGGTCCTTTTCAACGCCAGGATATTCGCTGACTTCAATCGTCAGTCGCTTCTTGGGAAACCGGCTTCTTCGTTTGCGATGGAGAGCTTTGAGGGGGATTCCGTCTTGTTCGGAGGCCGCTCGGACCGCTACCGTGTGCTGCTTTTTTATGACACCGACTGCGCCAAATGCAAGCTGGAGCTGATGCGGCTCCGTCCACTGCTGGATTCCCGGGACTGGCCTGTCGATCTTTATGCGGTTTACACCGGCTGCGATAAGGAAAGCTGGGGAAGGTGGCTCTCTGAGCGAATGAATATCAACGCTCCGCGCACCAGGATATTCAACCTTTGGGACCCCGAGATCGCGTCCGACTACCAGATGAAATACGGTGTCCTGCAGACCCCGAGGATGTTTCTGATCGATAAGGAGGGGATCATCATAGGCCGCGGGCTTGACAGCGATGCCCTTGAGCGCCTTCTCGACATCGTCCTCCCCGGCTTTGTGGACTATAAATATGGCAGTGCCGCCTCCGCCGCTCTGATGGATGAACTGTTCGCGTCGTACGATGATACCGACCGGTCGCCGAGCCTGCCGAAGCGCCCCGCCCCCACCCGAATCCTGTCGATGGCAAAAGCCCTGGAATCAAGCACCTTGGCCAAGTCGGACACCCTCTCCTTCAAGCACCTCGAAGGCGATCTTCTCTACTGGCTTACCTCTCGCCGCGATGAACTCAGCAAGGAAGGCGCCCTCCCTTTCATCAATGAATATATCCTCTCCCGTCCCGGAATCTGGAACACGCAAGACGACACCCTCAAGGTCGTAGGCCTTGCCCGTATGATGAAAGACCTCCTTTCCCGCACCCCCGTCGGCTCGAAACTCCCGAAGGCAAAGGACCTCATTTCCAAGGGTTCTTCGGCTGAATCTCAGTCAAACACCACCGTCTGGCCGGACCGTATTCAGGAACAGGATGAAGTCAACAACCGTAACCAAGCGTCCGATCGTTCTCTGGAACAGGTCGACGTAAGCGATAAGGCACACGGTGACCATACCTTAATCCAACCTCGGAATGATGCCAACGCCCTTTTCCTCCGTGACTGGACGAGGAAATGGAACCGCCTGCGCAGAAAAGGCGGCTACATAGTCTTCCACACCGAAGGCTGCCCGGTCTGCAAGGCCGAACTCTCCGCCGCCGACTCCCTTGGCCTGAGAACCCTGGACGTGAACGTAGATGAGATTATGGTCACCAATCCCGCCCTCGCCAAGTCCCTCCTCGACACTTTCGACCTCTCCTCAATGCCATTGATCCTTCAGGTAGGCCGTCACGGCATCATCCTCCGCCGCTATCTCTCCTTCATTCAAGACAAAGGTTCCCCTAATCTGTAACGGATTTATAATGAATATATTCGTGAATCCTGCCCTCTAAAAATGACTGCCAGGATATTCTAAAACAATAAATGTCAATAAGTGGCGCTCCACTCATTGATACATAGCGATTTATGAATTTCCGCCGGGACTGCCGCAAGTTCACGGAAAATATCTGGCTCCAACTAATTATAGAGCCTTGTAACCAAGATATGCATTCTGTGCTTGCGTCTAATAATTGATATTACTATAACTATCAAGCTTGAAATGCATAATCCCGATAATTAATTTGTCGCCGCTGCTTTGATCTCTTTTCCACGTCCCTGTTTCCACGTCCCTGTTTTCGCGTCTCTGTTTTCGCGTCTCTGTTTTCGCGTCCCTGTTTTCGCGTCCCTGCTCCGGCGGGGAATGATGGACATTCACCCGGATAGGGCGCGAAGCGTAAGTCCGTCATTCCCGCCGGAGCAGGGACGCCTAAATCCGAAATCTAACCGATAACTTTACGCAGCACCCGAGTCAGCTGATCTGAACACGAGGTCCCGCGCCCGTGGCAATTGACTCCCGACAGGATCTCGACCGCCTTGCCGGCCTCCATCCCCTCCAGAAGCCTCCCGATCGCCTGAAGGTTCCCGTCACAACCTTTGATGTACCTTAAATTGTGGATCTTCCCCTCGATAAGGTCAAAGTCAATCTGAGCCGAGCACACGATCGCGCTCGGAACCGCCGTGATGTGCCTGACACCATCGGTCGTTTTGTCAGACAGGATTTTGAAATCGTCACCTATAGTCATTGTAGTAATTGTTAAACGTTTAAACAAACAAAAATATAAATTTTTTGTGAAAAATAGCGTAACTTTGCACGGCATTTGAAGAGAACCAATGTCGGAAAAACGGATAATTAATTTCTAAATTCATAGAATTATGGTATCATACAAAGATCTTGGCCTGGTCAACACCAGAGAGATGTTCGCAAAGGCCGTGAAGGGTGGCTACGCTATCCCTGCCTTCAACTTCAACAATATGGAGCAGCTTCAGGCTATCATCCAGGCTTCAGCCGAGGAGAAGTCACCGGTTATCCTTCAGGTTTCCAAGGGAGCCCGCAACTACGCTAACCAGACCCTTCTCCGTTATATGGCCGAAGGCGCTGTTCAGTATGCCAAGGAACTCGGTTGGGAGCATCCTCAGATCGTTCTTCACCTTGACCACGGTGACAGCTTCGAGCTTTGCAAGAGCTGCGTTGACATGGGATTCTCTTCAGTGATGATCGACGGTTCCGCCCTTCCTTACGAGGAGAACATCGCCCTCACCAAGAAGGTTGTTGAGTACGCTCACAAGTATGACGTCACCGTTGAGGCCGAGCTTGGCGTTCTCGCCGGCGTTGAGGATGAGGTTGCCGCTGAGGAGTCTCACTACACAAAGCCAGAGGAGGTCATCGACTTCGCTACCCGCACAGGCTGCGACTCACTCGCCATCTCCATCGGTACCTCTCACGGTGCCTACAAGTTCAAGCCGGAGCAGTGCACAAGAGACCCTAAGACAGGCCGTCTCGTTCCACCTCCACTCGCTTTCGACGTTCTCCACGAGATCGAGAAGAAGCTCCCTGGATTCCCTATCGTACTCCACGGATCATCTTCAGTTCCTCAGGAATATGTCGATATCATCAACCAGTACGGTGGCAAGCTTCCTGACGCTGTAGGTATCCCTGAGGAGCAGCTTCGTGAGGCCGCCAAGAGCGCTGTCTGCAAGATCAACATCGACTCTGACTCCCGTCTCGCCATGACCGCCGCTGTCCGCAAGGTCTTCGCCGAGAAGCCAAGTGAGTTCGACCCAAGAAAGTACCTCGGACCAGCCCGCGACGAGATGAAGAAGCTCTATGAGCACAAGATCGTTGACGTTCTTGGTTCAAACGGTAAGGCTGAGTAATTTGTTTGTGGAGCGTAAGCTCTTGACAATCAGTTAGAAATATGATTCCCTCTGGTCGATGTCGACTGGAGGGAATTTGTTATATATTCATTTATAGTTATTTACTTATCACGGTGGAGCTGTGGTGGGTCACTTCGACAGGCTCAGCGACCGCGAGACAGGCACTCGGTTCTCGAAACCGTCGGGACGCCCATAATCGGCTCAGTGGGCAAAAAAAAAGGTGAGACAAAAAGGTTTGGGATTATCATTTTTATGCTTAATTTTGCCGGAAATTTGAACCACATAATTGAGTATGCGTATCAAAAAGACGCCGATTGCGGTGATTTTGTTGCTTTTTGTAAGTCGGACTGCGGGAGCGCAGGACGGTAACTTGGTGAATATCGGGCTTCAGGCCAGGGTGGATTACCAGCGGGAGTACCTGGGCGGGGATGCCGTCAAGGGCAACTGCGGCTTCAAGGGCAAGAATGTCAGCATTCTGATAAACGGAGAGTTCAACGAACATTTCTCCTACAACTACCGGCAGCGGCTCTACCGCGGCCACGGCAGTGAAAGTTTCTTCAACGCCACGGACTTCCTTTACCTCACTTATAGGCCGGACGAGCGTTGGAGCTTCTCCGGCGGCAAGCAGATTGTCGAGATCGGAGGGTATGAATATGACATCGCTCCTATCGACATCTACTTCTTTTCCGAATATTGCAGCAACATCTCCTGCTACCAGATGGGAGTCAACGCGGGATATTCATTTGGCGGAGGAACTGACCTGCTGCGGTTCCAGCTCTGCCAGAGTCCATTCCGACGGGAGAACAGTGACCTGTATGCCTACAACCTGATGTGGAACGGCTCCCATGGCTGTTTTGATTCCATCTGGTCACTGAATATGATTGAATATCTTCCCGGAAAGTTCATCAACTATCTCGCCCTCGGCAACCATTTCTCTTTAGGGAAGTTAACTGTGTTCGCAGACTTTATGAACCGGTCGCTCGTGGACAAGATGTCGTTCCTGAGGGACTTCACGCTCATCGGTAAGGTGGCATATTCATTCAATGACAAGTTGAATGTCTTTGGAAAGGCGAGCTTTGACCATAACGATCTTGACAGGGAAGGGGATTGGTGTGTCATGCCGGGCACATCGATGGGAAGAGTCGGCTGCGGTGTGGAATATTTCCCGCTTGCTGACAAGAGCATCCGCCTCCACGCCACATTCTGCCACTCATTCGGGGACAACGGCAACCCTGACGGTGTCTTGCTTGACAACCAACAGATCGCCAGCGTCGGCCTCACATGGAGGATGAGCCTGCTCAAACGATAGTTTCTGAATATTCCGCCTCTAAAGCGTTAACAAGCCTGTTATGAATAAGACCAAGAAAAAGTCTTCGAGCCCCGCCCTGAACGGGGTGATCTGTCTTGTCATCGTCATCGGTTTCTTTGCCTATCTGGGCATCTCGATGGGCATGGCCAACATGCTCAACACCGTGATGAAAACCGCACATGATCTTTTGATCAACACCGTGTTCTACCTGATGTCCATCTGTGTGCTGATGGGAGCGCTCAGCCGCCTGTTCGCCGAGTTCGGGGTGGTATCCATTCTGGAGAAACTGCTCCGACCGCTGATGAAGCCGCTGTTCAACCTTCCGGGAGTCGCCTCGCTGGGTGCCGTGATGACATTCCTGTCGGACAACCCGGCGATCATCTCGCTGTCAAAGGACAAGAGATTCAGCAAATATTTCAAGAAGTACCAGCTGATTTCCCTGACCAATTTCGGAACGGCGTTCGGAATGGGACTCATCGTGATCGTCTTTATGATGGGGCAAGGCTTCTTCAAGGAGTCGCTGATCGGCCTTTTCGGGGCGTTCTGCGGCTGCATCGTCTCCACAAGGCTTATGCAGAGATTCACGCTGAAAGCTTTCCCTCAGTACCTTACCGAGGAGGCTTGCGAAGGCATTGAGGAAGAGGAGGCCGAAGAAAAGGAAGAGGAGAAGAAGTCGCTTTTCACAAGGATTCTGGACTGCCTTCTGGACGGCGGCCGTTCGGGAGTCGAGGTCGGAATGTCCATCATCCCGGGTGTGCTCATAATATCCACATTCGTGATGATTCTGACTTTCGGCCCTTCTGCCTCAGGTGCTTACACGGGCGCGGCCTACGAGGGCGTGGAGATCCTGCCTTGGCTGGCCGACAAGATCGATTTCGTGTTCAAGGCTCTGTTCGGATTCAATGACCCTCACCTTGTGGCGTTCCCGATCACATCTCTCGGAGCTGTTGGGGCTGCCCTCAGCCTCGTGCCTAACTTTGTGGCCAACGGTTGGGCCGACGGCAACGCGATCGCCGTCTTCACCGCCATCGGAATGTGCTGGAGCGGATTCCTCAGCACCCACACGGCCATGCTCGACTCGCTGGGCTACCGTGAATTGACCCCGAAAGCCATTCTGGCGCACACAATCGGAGGACTCGCCGCCGCTTTCGCGGCGCATTGGAGCTATGTGCTTGTGTCGCTGATTTAGGAGCTGTTTTGATTTGTTTCTGCCATTGGTGCGCTTCGGCGCTTTGACAAGCTCGGCGACCGGAGCGCTTCATTACGACTCCGTTATTTTCCCAGATTGAACGAGATGCCGAAGTTGATGTCTGCGTTCAGCCTCTCGTAAGGGTAGAGCAGCGAACCGTTTGCCTTAGCCAACTTGAAGTTGAGATGATCGGAGCCGACGAACATGCTGAATCCGCTCGTATGGAATCCGATTACGGCACCCATTGTCGAGCCGAACTTTGACACTGCGTAGTTCACGCCACAGCTGAACCATCTGGCCGGCTTGAGGTTGGCGAACAGACGCGCCTCCGTCCATGTGTAGCCTCCATTGATGTGGGTTGAGCTGAGGACACCCGCGGTCAAATCCCTGTAGAACGGCATGGAATATTCAACTCCTGCATTGATCGTGGCGGAGATCATTTCCCCGTTCGTGCCGTCTTTCTCCGTCCTCCTGAAGTCGAACATGTCCATCATGTCATCTGTCAGGTCTTCGAACTGCTTCTTGAGCGAGTTCTCCTTGTCCCCGTCAAGCGCAACCTCGTCGAACCCCTCGAAAGACCATCCTTTGCCGCTGGTCTGCGCGGAGATTGTGTTCTTCCATGACATGTAGCCCAGATCATTGACCGCGAAAGAGATTTTCAGACCGTCGATGACTTCCATCTCGGCTCCGAGATCGATGGCTGCGCCGAATCCGCTTATAAGAGAGCCATCTTCCGTGGCCTCGATGCTGTCGAAGTCAAGCAGATCCGTGTCCGACGGATCCGAGATCTCAGCCCCGCTTTCTCCCTTGGTCTTGATGTCCATGAAAGAGGAGGACTTCAATGTTCCCTGAGATTGGATCAACCATTTGTCTTCGTTCATCTGGATGCTCATCCTGTCGATATTGGCCTCGATGTTCGCTATTCCGACAAGGAATTTAACTCTGGCTCCCACATTCAGACGGTCGGAAACCTGACGGCTGTAGCCGAGGGCGAACTCCAGTCTGCTGTCAATCTTTGCGGAGATGTCTGAAATCTCGTATTGCTGGTATTTTCCTGCGTTCTTCATGAAGTCAAAAAGACCATAAGGCAGATTGACATCCGTTGTGGTCTTCATGCCGGCATCGAAGGTGAGGAAGGATTTCCGGCTTTTGATTCCGAGAGAGAAAAGGGAAATCCTGTTGTTCAGGTTGAGGCGGTTCTCGGGATCCAGTTTTCCGAGGAATTCATCCGCGCTGACGGAAGAATTCATGAAAGTGGTCAACTTGCCGTTGACAGGATAGAGGAAGGTGCTGACTCCCAGGTTGCTCTGCGTCTCCAGATTGAAGGCGCTGATGACCGGAACAGAAAAATAGCTTGTTCTGGAGGCAAAAGCCGGATTGAACTCGTGCCTGTGGTTATAGCCGTCGAGGAAGTACGCCGACCTGAATGATTGCTGGGCGAACGCGCTGCCTGCAGCTAAAACAGAGGCTGCCATAAGTATGATGATCTTTTTCATTTTCTCGTTTTGATTAGAGTTCGGTGTTGATGGCACCTTTGATCTTTATCTTCATGTTCTCCAATTTGATGCTCTGCCTTTTGTTCAGGCAGACGCCTGAATGGTCATTGTCCGCTCCGGAGATTCTATTGTTCATCCTGATGCCGTCAAGTCTGCGCATGTCATCTCCTGATGAGGTCTTGAGGTTCAGCGTCATCGGGGTTTTGGACGGCTTGTCGACTGATCCTGATGAGACATTCCCCTCTATTGTGACGGTGATTTCAGGAATCACGTTGTCCTCCTTGTCAATGGCCGCGGCCGTCATCTCAATGCCAAAAGGTATCGTGTTCACGCAATCGAATGTCACGACCGCGCTGTTGATCTCATAGTCAACGTCTTCGGAATTGAAGATTTCGTTCCAACCGTCGTAGTCGCTGCAGTAGTCGATCCTCATGTCCTTTCCGAACGCAAGCGGGGCGATGATGCTGTAGCTGCAATAGAAATTGTAAGACTTGTCTGTCTGTACGGTGACGAACTCGTCGTCGGCCTTGACGTCGATGTTGGCTATCGAGATTCTCTCGGGCACGTTCTTCACGATGTCGGACAGATTTGAGACCTTGACATTCTGGTAGCCCGATGGCGCGCTCTCCCCAGTGCGGGACAGGTAAATCCTGGATGTCATTCCGGATTTCACGGTGATCTTGTCGGTGGCTCCGCCATTGTCACCGATATGGACGGTGTTCCTGGAAGCTCCCTTGTATGATTCGAGATCCGCGTTAAGGCTCATGGTCAAAGGACTGTCGTTGCCGAGAAACAGCATGATCTGCGGGTCGTACAGGTCGAGCACGGCCCCGTCTCCGTTGACAAAGTCTGGAAGTTTGCCGACATTGATGGCCTGAGGAGTGATGGCGACTTTAGGATCGACCTTGACTGTGACATCCTTGATGTCAAGAGAGTTGAGTTTGATGCCTGTGTCGATGTGTACTTCCTCTGGAATGTCGCCGAATGTGTTTCCGAGATCATCGGTGAGCAGGCTCACCTCGAACCCGGTTAGTGTGATGTTGTCATTCAGCAGCATCTTGTGCCTGTCCCGGATGAAACCTTGCCCGGCAGGAATCTTTGTGAGATCTATTCCTGTGATGTCCAAAGAGACTTCACTCATGACCCGGCCCACCTCGACCTGTCCGAACCTGAGAGTGTTGCTCTCCTTGTCAAAGTCGCAGTCAATCTGACCTTTGGAAATGCCCGCGAATATCAGATAGTCAGGAAAGTCAACGGTGAGACCGGAGAGTGTGGCTTTTCCGGTGTTGGCGAGGAAGGTGACCTTGGCGACGGCGTTCCCGTGGATGTCTTTGACATCAGTGACCTCTTCAGGAATATCCTCGTCTATCTCCAGAGGGGTTGTGGACGCGTCGAAAGTTCTTTTCACTGTGAGGCCTTTTGGGACAGGCAGACCTGTGCCTGACAGTCCTGGGGCCAGCTCTTCCATTATGTCAGACCGTTTTATGAGTCCGAGATGTCCTCCATTGGCCATAATGTCGCCGGAGAATCTGAAGGAAGGTACCGTGAAGCTGGCCTCAGTGCGGTTGCCCATGAAAGTCAGGACGTAGTTGTCATTGATGTCCAAAAACAGGACATCTGATTCGTCGCCGTCAAGATTCAGAAGATCCGTTACGAAGATTGTCTCCGAGTTGCCTATCGGGGCGCTGATTTCCCCGTCGATGCAAATTGTCTTGTCTATGTCCTTTGTCAGGTCGTAGTCTTCATTGACGCAGGAATTGAATGTGGCAGGGAGCGTTAGTGTCAATGCCACGAATAGTGCGGTTCTGGTTCTGAAAGACATAAATAATCTGTTTTCAACAAAAAATGATAGAATTTTCACAAAGTTATGCAAAAACGGATGATATTCAAGGCGAACTGTGTGAAAAATAACTATTTTTGCAGCCCATGGACATAATCGGTATAATTGAGGTTTTCGCTCTTGTGACGGGCGTGCCTTACATCGTTCTGGAGGTTCTCCAGAAGAACGGCATGTGGTATTTCGGGATAGCCACAGGCCTTGCGTGCGCATATTCATTCGCCATCCAGCATGTCTGGTCCAACATGTCGCTGAACATTTATTATGTGGTGATGTCAGTCTGGGGGCTTTACCAATGGCGGAAGGACAGCAGACTTCTGGAGGGTGACGGCGGCGGGCAAGATCCCGCTGTCCATCTTGGCAGGATGGACGGAAGGACTGCATTGTGGAGCGCAGTGACCTTCATTGCCGGCACGCCTCTGCTTGTCTGGCTGCTTCATGCGTTGGGCGGCTCAAGCACTTGGTTGGACGCCGCTTCCGCGATGATGTCCGTTGTGGCCACCTATTGGCTGGGAAGATCCATCCCGTACCACTGGCTCATCTGGATCGTCGCTGACATCATCCTGGTGGTAATGTGCTTCATGGAGGGGCAGTACTGGCTGACTCTGCTTTATGTCGCCTATGTGGCCGCGGCTGCCTACGGCCTGTTCCATTGGATGAGAAAAGGAAAATACATCAACTAATTGTTTCTGAATATGAATAATCATAAGAAAATCCTCCTTGTCGGCATCGCTCTTGCGTTCCTTGCCGGGCTTGCGTCCTCCGCTCAGGACAAGAATGTCGTCTATAATGAGGCTTCCGCATTTCCGCTCTATGGAAAATGTGTGGAGGAGACCTCGGCCCGCTACGAGCGTCTTCCTTCGGAACTCAAAGGCGTGGTAAGGGAGCCTGTTTGGGACCTTGGCCGCAATTCGGCCGGACTCTACATACGTTTCCGTTCCAACTCCACAAGAATATGCGCCAGATGGAAGTCCACCTCTCCGCGCCAGTACATGCCGCACATGACCGATGTTGGAGACAATGGTCTGGATCTATATGTTCTTACAAGGAAGGACGGTTGGCGCTTCGCCGGCAGCGGATTCGACTGGGGTGGACGCGACAAGGTTGTGAAGAGCAAGACAATAGTTGCCAACATGAAGCCTGAAATGAGGGAATATATGCTTTACCTCTCCATGTATAACGGTATAGATTCCCTTGAGATCGGCATCGACGAGGGTTCTGTCATCGAGGCTCCTGCGGTTGAAAGCCCGAGGTCTGACAGCCCGGTTGTCATGTACGGCACCAGCATACTTCAAGGCGGCTGCGCCTCGCGCCCGGGAATGGCGTTCACGTCGATTCTTGGACGGAAACTCGACAGGGAGGTCATCAACCTTGGATTCAGCGGCAACGCACGGCTGGACTATGAGATCGCTGAATATATCACCCGTGTCCAGAACCCGAGCCTGATCGTGCTCGACTATGTCCCGAACTCCTCCGCCGAACTGATAAACGAAAGGGGGGAGAAGTTCTTCAGAATCATCAGGGATGCTTTCCCGGATGTCCCGGTGATCCTCGTCGAGGATCCGACATTTCCTCACACCCGTTTTGATCAGAAGATGTTGGAGGAGGTTACATCCAAGAACGCCGCACAGCTTGCCCTGTACAAGAAGCTGAAAAAAGCTGGCGAAAAGAGGCTGTACTACGTCTCCACCGACGGCCTGATCGGCGATGACGGCGAGGCCACTGTTGATGGCGTCCATTTCACCGACCTCGGAATGATGCGCTACGTGGAGAGGGTGCTGCCTGTCATGAGGAAGGCGCTGAGGTAAGTGTCCTGTGAATTAATTATAGTATTTCGCTGGAAAGAAGTATCTTTGCATAATTTTCAACCACGGCGGTGGAAGCATCGCCGGGCATAAAAAGATTCGATTATGATTATCATTGTGGAAAGCGGGGCGACGAAGACCGATTGGTGCGCGGCGGCCCTGGACAAGGAACCTATTAATGTCAAGACCGCGGGCATGAATCTGGCCACGATGCCGCAGGATGTCATCGAGGGGATAGTGGCTGAAGCGATGGCCGAGTTCAAGGCCAAGGGACTGGACTCAAAGGTGTCCGAGGTCCATTTCTACGCCGCCGGCCTGATTGTGCCGGAAGGTGAGAAGGTGCCTCCGCAGGCGAAGGGGCTGGATCACGTGCTCAGGTCGTTGTTCCCGGAGGCTGAGATGGAATATGCCTCGGATCTTCTGGACGCGGCGCGTGCCGTGTGCGGCCACAAGCCCGGAGTCGCGGCCATCATGGGCACAGGCTCCAACAGCTGTCTTTTCGACGGGACGAATGTGGTGAAGAACGTCCGCTCTGCCGGATTCATCCTCGGAGACGAGGGCGGCGGCGCGAGGCTCGGCAGGCTTTTCATGGCCGATTTCCTCAAGGGACTTGTGCCGGAGCCGGTCGCGGGTGAGTTCGCCAGGGATTTCAAGGTTGACTACATGACCGTTGTGCAGAACGTCTACCGTGGCGAGGCCCCTTCAAAGTACCTCGGCTCATTCGCTCCGTGGATTCTTCAGAGGTACGGCACCTGTGAATATGTCCGCGGCCTTGTGGAGCAGAATTTCAGGGACTTCATCGAGAGGGCTTTGATGCAGTACGACATCGACAGGTACCCGGTGGGTGTAGTGGGCGGTTTCGGCTATGCCAACAGGAACATCATCAGGAAGGTCGCCGAACCTTACGGAATCCGTTTCTCCACAATCATCCCGGCCCCGATCGAAGGTCTCGTCGAATATCATTTAGGAAAGAAATAATAATGGCTTCGCCGGAGATGTTCCGGCATAAGATGTTATGGAAGATTCAAGAACAACAGAACAGTCCTCAAGGTATGACCACCTTGAGAAGATGTCCACAGAAGAGTTGCTGAACGCGATCAACACTGAGGACAGGACGGTTCCGGTCGCTGTGGCCGGAGCGATACCGCAGATTCGGAAACTTGTGGACGGCATCGTGGAGAGGGTTCCTCTCGGCGGTCGTGTGTTCTACCTCGGAGCCGGGACGAGTGGCCGTCTGGGCATCGTGGACGCTTCCGAGATCCCTCCGACCTACGGAGTCCACGACGTGTTCATCGGCTTCATGGCCGGTGGTGACAGCGCCATCCGCGACGCTGTGGAAGGAGCTGAGGACGACGTCGAGGGAGGCTGGAGAGACCTCCAGGCATATTCACCGACAAAGAATGATGTCGTGATCGGAATCGCGGCCTCTGGCACAACCCCTTATGTGATCGGGGCATTGAAGACAGCCCGCGAGAACGGCCTTCTGACAGGCTGCATCACCTGCAACGAGAATTCTCCGGTGGCCGCGGCCGCCGAGGTGCCTGTAGTGGTCGTTGTAGGGCCTGAGTTCGTGACCGGCAGCACCAGAATGAAGGCCGGCACGGCCCAGAAACTGGTTCTGAACATGATTTCGACTGTGTCCATGATCCGTCTCGGCCATGTCAAGGGCAGCAAGATGGTGGACATGCAGCTGACGAACCGTAAGCTCGTCGATCGCGGAACCAGGATGATCATGGGGGAGACCGGCATCGAGGACTACGACTTCGCCCGCAAGCTTTTGCTTGAATATGGTCAGGTCCGCGCGGCCGTGAACGCTTACCAGAAAGGTGAGGTTAAGTAGATGACGGTTCCGGAGACATTTCCATCAAAACTTTTGGAGGACGCTGTGCAGGCCATAGGCTCCCTTCCGGGGGTGGGCAAGCGCAGCGCCTTGCGCCTGGCCCTGCATCTGCTGCGGCAACCTTCTGAGAACGTGCACCATTTCGCCGACTCGATAGTCAAGATGAGGGACGAGGCGAAGTACTGCCGGCAGTGCTGGATGATTTCAGACGAGGACATCTGTCCGATCTGCGCCGACAAGTCCCGTGACCATAAGACTATCTGTGTCGTGGAGAATGTCCGAGACGTGATGAGCATCGAGAACACGGGGCAGTATCGTGGTGTCTATCACGTGCTCGGCGGAATAATCTCGCCGATCGCCGGAATCGGCCCGTCGGACATCACGGTCGCCCGACTGGTTGAAAGGGTAAGGGATATGCTCGTGTCCGGAGACGTGAAGCCAGAGGAGGTCGAGATAATCCTGGCCTTGAGCGGCGACGTGGAGGGCGAGACCACCTCATTCTACATCTACCGTCAGATTTCTGAATATCAAGTCAGAGTCTCATCCCTTGCCCGAGGTCTGGGTTTCGGGGATGACCTTGAATATGCCGATGAGCTCACTCTGGGACGCTCGATAGTCAACCGCCAGACTTTCAAGCCATAAGAATTTGCGGATGCTTGTATAAAAGCTTACCCGGCAATGTTATTATCGATAGTTGAATCCCTGCTTCTGGCCGCGTCGCTCTGCGCCGACTGCTTCGCTGTCTCGACGTGCTCAAGCGTCACCCTTAAAGGAATATCCTGGAGAAAGATCCTTCCGATCGCTTTCGTGTTCGGAGTAGTTCAGACTGCACTTATGGCCCTGGGCTGGCTGTTCGGCGACATATTCGTCGGACATATTCATAAAGTCGCCAGTCTCATAGGATTCCTGCTGCTGCTTTATGTCGGCGGGTCGATGATTCTGGGAGCCGTGAAGAACGAGGACGAGTCTCGCGACCTGAACGGCCTCAAGAATGTCATCATCGGGGCCGTGGCCACCAGCATTGACGCTTTCACCGTCGGCATCAGCCTTTCCATGGGTTTAGTCCCTACCGGCAAGATGATGATGAACCTCGCCGCCGTCTTCATTGTGACCATGCTTTCCGTGATCGGAGGAATGTTCGGCGGTCAGAAAATCGGCCAGAGGTTCGGCCGTCCGGCGGAGCTGATCGGCGGCTCTGTCCTCATCCTCATCGGCCTGAACATCCTGCTGGGATTTATTTGGTTTTAGAGTCGTGGGACTAGGAGCGAAGCGACCGAAGGGGTTTCGGGGAAACCTTTCCCCGTGCCCCACCGGGGCTGTCGCGAAGCGACTGGGGGTTGGATGAAAAGTGCGCGAAGCGCGAAGCGACCGAAGGGGTTTCGGGGAAACCTTTCCCCGTGCCCCACCGGGGCTGTCGCGAAGCGACTGGGGGTGAATTAATATTTTATGGACTAAATTTTTTTTAGTCCATAAAATATTCTTATTTTTGTGGACTGACTTCTCCGTAACGTCAGCGCATTGAAGTGGAACCTTTCCCACGCTCGGGCCGGGAATAATACAGGAAGAGTATGATCGCGATTTTCTACAGACTGAACGGCAAGCTGTTGGTTTCCCAGTCTGAAACGGAGCTTTCTAAAATCAGCAGGGACAATGTCCTTTGGATTGACATCCTTTCTCCGTCCGGAGAGGAGAAACACACTGTGGATGAGTTTCTTGGAGAGGAAATCCAGAGCCGCGCGCAGGCTGAGGAGATTGAGAGTTCGTCACGTTTCTCCGAGACGGAGAACGCGATCTTCGCGAACACCAACTTCCTGATGCCGGGACCGGAGGACTATTCGATGGAGGCCGTCTCGTTCACTTTCGTCGGGAATTGTCTGACGACCTTGAGGGATGTTCCGCTGCGAAGCTTCACCGAGCTCCAGCGCAGGATAGTCGCGATGCCTCAGTCATATCCGAACGGCTACACGGTCTTCGCCAGCATTATGGACCAGCGTGTCGATCTGGACGCGGATATGATCGAGCTTATGAGCAAGGAGATCTCCCAGTACAGCAAGCGAATCAACCAGCAGGAAGACATCGACGAGGACTTCCTATTGGACATCAACCAGTTGCAGGAAAACACGATGCTCGTGCGCGAGAACATCGTCGATAAGCAGCGTCTGATCTCGAATATGCTCAGGAGCGACAAGTACCCGAAAGATCTGCACAGGCGTTTCTCGGTTCTGCTCCAGGACATCAATTCCCTGATCAACCACACGAATTTCGGTTTCGAGAGGCTTGAGTACCTTCAGGACACGGTTGTCGGTCTTATCAACCTGGACCAGAACAAGATTATGAAGATATTCACCCTTGTATCCGTGCTCTTGATGCCTCCGACCCTTGTGGCGAGCTTCTACGGGATGAACGTCCCTATGCCGCTGATGGACAAGAGCTGGATGTGGGTGCTGCTGCTCGGCGTGATGCTGCTGACGGTCGCGCTGGTGCTGTTCCTCTTCAAAAGGAACAAGCTTCTGTAAAATAATCCGGTTTTCTTATTGTAAATCAGATGATTTTGCCTATCTTTGCACGCCTTTTGACCGGCCGTGCCGTGTTGGCGTGTCCGGTAGGGCGTAAAAATATTGTTAAACAACTAGTTATCTTTAATTACCATTATGGCAGAAGAAACACAGAAAGTAGCCGAGGAAGCTAAGGTAGAGGCTCCTGTACAGGAAGCGCCTAAGGCCGAGGCTCCGGCAAAGAAAACATCTCTCAACGCATCCGTGGCTCCGGACAAGTTCGACTGGGACGCGTTTGAAGGCGGCGCCGAGATTTACGGCGGCGAGGACAAGAAGTCCATCGAGGACGCTTATGACCAGACTCTCTCCAAGATCGTGGAGAACGAGGTCGTTGAAGGAACCGTTACCGCCATCTCCAAGAGAGAGGTTATCGTCAACATAGGTTACAAGAGCGAGGGTGTCATCCAGGCTCCTGAGTTCCGTTACAATCCAGACCTCAAGGTCGGTGACAAGGTTGAGGTTTACGTTGAGTCCGCAGAGGACAAGAAAGGCCAGCTCATCCTTTCCCATAAGAAGGCACGCGCCCTCAAGTCTTGGGACAGAGTGAACGAGGCGTTCAACAACGACGAGATTGTCAAGGGCTTCGTGAAGACCCGCACAAAGGGCGGTATGATCGTCGATGTCTTCGGAATCGAGGCTTTCCTCCCGGGCTCACAGATCGACATCAAGCCTATCCGCGACTACGACGCTTACGTCAACCAGACAATGGACTTCAAGATCGTCAAGATCAACCAGGAGTTCCGCAATGTTGTCGTTTCCCACAAGGCTCTTCTCGAAGCCGAGCAGGAGCAGCGTAGGGCCGAGCTCATCAGCAAGCTCGAGAAGGGACAGATCCTCGAGGGTACTGTCAAGAACATCACCAACTACGGAGTCTTCGTTGACCTCGGCGGTGTTGACGGTCTCATCCACATCACAGACCTGTCTTGGGGCAGGATTGACAACCCTGAGGAGGTCGTTTCCCTTGACCAGAAGATCAAGGTTGTCGTCAAGGAGTTCGATCCTCAGCAGAAGAGAATCGCCCTTGGCTACAAGCAGCTTACCCCTCATCCTTGGGACAACCTCGACGCCAACATCAAGGAAGGCGACATTGTCAAGGGTAAGGTTGTCCTCATCGCCGACTACGGCGCTTTCGTAGAGATCGAGCCGGGTGTTGAGGGTCTCATCCATGTGTCTGAGATGTCTTGGTCTCCAAGACTCCACAGCGCTCAGGAGTTCCTCAAGGTAGGTGACGAGGTAGAGGCAAAGGTTCTCTCCATCGACCGTGAGAACAGGAAGATGTCCCTCGGTCTGAAGCAGCTCACCCCTAATCCTTGGGAGAGCATCCGCGACAAGTACCCTGTAGGTTCCGTTCACAAGGCTGTCGTACGCAACATCACCAACTTCGGTGTGTTCGCAGAGCCAGAGGACGGTGTTGAGGGACTCATCCACATCAGCGACCTCTCTTGGAACAAGATCAAGCATCCTTCAGAGCTCGTGGCTCCTGGTGATGTCATCGACGTTCAGATCCTTGACTTCGACGAGGCCAACCACAAGCTCAGCCTTGGCCACAAGCAGCTCACCCCTAATCCTTGGGACGCCATCGAGGAGAAATACCCTGTAGGCTCCGTTGTCGAGGGTACGGTTGCCTCCCTTACCGACAAGGGCGCCAACATCAAGCTTGAGGGTGACGACGAGGGCTTCGCGTTCAGCCGCGACCTCATCAAGGAGGACGGCAAGCAGGCCATCGTGGGCGAGACACTTCCGTTCAAGGTCATCGAACTCAGGAGAAGCACCCGCAGGATCCTTCTCTCACACGTAAGGACATACGCTGAGGCCAAGGCCGAGAAGGTGGCCGTTGAGGCTGACAACACCAAGAAGGCGGTCAAGAAGATCAACTCCAACCTGGAGAAGACCACCCTCGGTGACATCAGCGAGCTCGCTGCCCTCAAGGACAAGCTCGAGAAAGGTGAATAATTTATGGATTTCACATTGACGGTGTTGGGCACGGCTTCGGCCAAGCCCGGCCCCGGAAGGAATCAGAGCGCTCAGGTACTTTCCGTACATGGGCGCTCATTTTTAATAGATTGCGGAGAAGGCGTGCAGACGCGTCTTCAGGAGTGCCGCATATCCCTGCTGAAGATAGACTCAATCTTCATCTCCCACATCCACGGCGACCACGTATTCGGACTTTTCGGCCTGCTTTCCACGATGGGAATGCTCAGCAGGATGTCGCCGCTGAACATCTACGCTCCAGTCAGCTTCGGCCCGATCCTGAAATTCTTCCTTTCCTACTACGGCGATGGCATCCCTTTCGAGATACGGCATATTCCTATGAATATGAAGGTTCCGGAGATGATCTACCACACCAAGTCTCTGGAAATCTACGCTTTCCCGCTGAACCACAAGATCGAAACCTTCGGCTGGCTGTTCCGCGAAAAGGAGCCTCAGATGAATGTCAAAAAATGGAAGATTGATGAATATGACCTCTCACTCACCGAGATCGGCGCGGTCAAGCGTGGCGAGGATGTGATCCGTGAATATCCTGACGGCACCACCGAGGTGCTGCCGTTCGAGGAACTGGGCTACAAACCGTATGTTCCTCGTTCCTTCGCCTATTGCAGCGACACGGCTCCGTTTCCGGAACTGTCTTCCTGGGTGAAAGGCGTGGACCTGCTCTATCACGAGACTACATACACGGCTGTGTTGGCGGACCAGGCTGCCCAGCGTCATCATTCCACGACTCTTCAGGCCGCGCAATGCGCGTTGGACGCAGGCGTGAAGAAACTCGTCATCGGGCATTATTCCTCACGGTGCAAGAACGTTTCCCAGTACGAGGCGGAATGCAGGAGCATATTTCCGGAGACGTATGCGGCCAATGACAGGGATGTCTTCGATGTCCCTTTGGTTAAATTAGACTGAGATGTTGTCAGATTGGGCTTATAGAGACCTTTCGTTGGCGAAAATTCATTATATTTACATTCTGTAGTCAGTAAGCGGCAAAACTTACACCGCCGCGTATTTGACAAGGATCCTTAAAGATTGTAAATATTCAGATGAGAAAGGTTATTATATTCATAAGTATTGTTATGTGTCAGGTGGCCGCTTGGGCACAGGGCACGCCTCAGGAACGGTATATTCAGAAATGGGCTCCGACCGCTGTCAGGGAGATGTACCGCAGTGGTGTGCCGGCCAGCATCACATTGGCTCAGGGCATTCTGGAGTCCCGTTACGGGCTTTCGCCGCTGGCCTCCGAAGGCAACAACCATTTCGGAATCAAGTGCCACAAGGATTGGAAAGGTAAGTCGATGCGCTACGATGACGATGCGAAAGGGGAGTGTTTCCGGGTCTATGACTCCGCGGACGAGTCGTTTCAGGATCACTCGGACTTTCTTCGCTACCGGGATCGCTACAAGTTCCTTTTCGACTTGAAGACAACTGATTACAAGGGTTGGGCTTACGGCTTGAAGAAGGCCGGCTACGCCACAGATCCCAACTATCCGGCGAAGCTGATAAAGTACATAGAGGACTACAAGCTTTATGAATATGACACAATGACTTCCGAGGAGTCTGAACGTCTTGCGAAGGCCGTGGAGAAAAAAACTGAGGTGGCTTCAGGGGATTCCAAAGTGGATTCCGGCAAGAAACCGGCTGCGGTTAGGAAAGATAAGGCGAAGAAAGACAGGAAAGCTCGTAGGACCAGAAGGAAACGTTCCAAGGAAGTGTCTGAACCTGATGTGATTCCGGCCTCACCATTGTCTCTTGAGGAGCCGAAAAGAATTGACAAGAGCGGGTTGGAGGTGTTCTGTTTCTCGTTGACCCGGGAGGCATATTCCCGCAACGGGGTTCCGTTCATCACCTCGGTGGAAGGGGAGACATATTCAAGCATCGCCCAGTCGTACCATCTTTATCTGAATGAATTGTTGAGATTCAATGATTTGACTCATTCCGAGGAACTCCTACCGGGTACGGTGGTTTATCTGCAGACGAAGAAGAACCAGTCCGAGAAGGGCCTTGACAAGTACATTGTGGGTGAGGACGATGAGTCTCTGCGTGACATCTGCCAGCGGTTCGCCGTGAAGATGTCCAGTGTGATGAAGATGAATGGCTTTCCGGCCGGTTATGAACCTCGCGAGGGTGACACGATCATCCTTCGCGGTAAGAAGATGAAGAAGTGATGAAGACTTGGAAACTGATAGTTCTGGTCGCCGCGTTGTTGGTGATCGTGATCTTGGGTGCGGTCGGTGGCCGTTGGTACGCCGGCAATCGTAAACCGAACTTCACTGGCAAGGCTGATCTGTATGTCCGTCCGCAGATGACTGTGGATGATGTGCTTGCGCAGATTCCCGACAGCATAGTCGTCAACCGTCACAATCTGTCCCGGGTCGTTAGAAAAGAGCTGGCGGACAGCGACTTGAAACCTGGGCATTATGTCGTGGAGAAAAACAAGCCGAGCGTCTATGTGGTCCGGATGCTGAGGAACGGCTGGCAGTCGCCCGTGAATCTGGTCCTTTCCGGCACTATGAGACAGAAGGGCAGGATCGCCCGCAAAATCGCCAACCAGATGATGTTGGACTCCGCCGAGGTCGCCGATGCGCTGAACGATTCGTTGTTGCTTGCCGGTTACGGTTTCACACCGTCCGATGTGTTCTCCCTGATCATTCCGGACACCTATCAGGTCTATTGGACGGCATCTATGAAGGACATCCTGGACAAGCAGAAGGCCGCTTACGATGCCTTTTGGACCGATGAGAATCTCGCCAAGGCCGAGGCTCAGGGCTTGACCCCGAAGCAGGTCTCGATCGTGGCCTCCATAGTGAAGAGCGAGTCGAACCATGCTCCTGAATATTCCTCAATCGCCGGTGTGTATCTGAACCGTCTGCATCAAGGAATGAGGCTTCAGGCCGATCCGACGGTGGCCTTCTGCTATGGTTACACCCTCAACAGGATTCTGCTCAAGCATTTGGAGTACGATTCCCCGTACAACACCTATCTGTATGAAGGTCTCCCTCCAGGCCCGATCTGTGTCCCCGACAAGCCGAGTCTTGAGGCCGTCCTGAATCCTGACCGCCACGGCTATCTCTATTTCTGCGCCAACGCCGCAATGGACGGCACCCACAAGTTCGCCGCCACCTATTCCGAGCACCTCCGCAACGCCCGCGAGTTCCAGCGCGCCCTCGACGCCCGCCGCGCCTCCGGCCGGTGAGATATCCTAAAGAATATGCTCGTTCTGATGTAATTGCTTTAATATTAGGAAGATAGGCGTGGAATTGGCCGACTCGTAGTTTTTTTCTCTTCCTTACGGTGTAAAAAACTTTTCTAATCTCTAAGCAATCAGGTTTGTCCGGTGAAAGCCATCTTCCCCGGACGAACTGGTGATATCCCCCGTTTTCTCCGGCATAATGTCGTTTTGATGGACATTTCTGATGTTTCGTCATCATTCAGAGCCAGATCTCTTAACCTTTAGTGGGACATTACTGTGTGTTGACATCGCTGCATCTTCAACTTGTCTTTTCGTCACAGGTGAACCTAACTTGCCAAGTACCGATTATCTTTATGAAAGATTAGTTATTGCATAATCATTATTTATTAGTAATTTTGCAATATGTTGGACTATTTAAAAGTCTGACATAATAACATATAGCGAAAGTGTTTTTCGCCACCTTCTGGAAATCTGGACAATTTCTAACTGCAAGGGTCGGCAACAAAGCACTCCGCCTGTTTTGTGATTATGTTGTAGGTGGGCTTATGCTCATTTCGTACTTCATATCCGGCAGGTGTGGAGTACGGATTGTGTCTTTCTTGCAGCGTTTGTCCAGAACGTCCAGAAAAAGTTACGAAATCGACTCCACACTTTCTTATTTTAATTAACTAAAGACATCGTAAGGAGTCGCGGTCGTTTTTTTGTGAGACGATGATGATATCCGTGATTGTCCCTTGCTATAAAGGTGAACGATATATCGCATCCTGCCTTGAAAACCTATTGGGACAGAACTATCAGATGAAGCTCGAGATTATCGTTGTGATTGATGGAAACGTAGATGAGTCAGCGTCAATTGCGAATCGTTATCCCGTGAAAGTGATAGTCCTTGAAAAGAATCAAGGATTATCCGCGGCAAGAAACATTGGGCTTGAAGCTTCAACCGGAGATTATGTTCACTTTATGGATGTTGATGACAAAATCAACGGGGACTTTTATGCGAATATGTCCGTGGCCTTGTTTGACACCAACGCTGACATTGCGTGCTCTGGAATGTTTAATGACTCCAAGCCTTACAAGTGTCAGATATTCAGGAAAATGAAAGTGTACTCTCGTGAGAGGGACAAGATGTCTATTACTTGGGTGGTTAAATGGGGATATGTTTGGAGGTATATCTTTAAACGTCAGTTTCTGATTGACAATAACTTGAAATTTGAAGTTGGACGGTTGATCGAAGATAGATATTTTTCGTTTTCTGCTCTGTATTTAGCTCATACGGTAGTTACCGTTCCCGGCGCGATTTACACATACAGAAATACCGAAGGATCTATTATGAACATTAAAGACAGAAAATGGAGGCAGCGTATTCATACCGACAAAAAGCATTCAGATGTCTTGATTAAAGAATTTGCGAAACAGCATCATATTTCAGCTCCAGGATTAGGTTGGAATTGGGGATTGGTATGTTACATAATCCGTAAGTACTATGTAACAATTATGGCCTCAATATTCAAGAACTATTATCGTAACCCAAACAGTTCCAGATATATTAAATACTAATAATATCATAAAATGAAGACAAGTATCACATTTCTAACGGCTTTAGCCCTATTCTGTCAATCGTTGTCGGTTTTTGCTCAAAATGTTGATTACTCGATGGTTTCTGTAGGAGAGGAAGCAGGGCTCGATTTTAAGAAAATCACATCAGACAATGATTATGTGGTAATGCCATCCGTAAAGAGATTTGGAGGAAAGGCCTCTTGGGATCCTCGAAAAATAATCTCAGTGTACGCCGGAGGAGGAAAATTAGCGTATCTCTCACAAAGAGACAATTCAACTAATATTTTCATAAAGAATCTGGATGGTTTAGGAAAAACAGTGCAACGCACCAAGCGATCAACTGTTATTGATTTTTCATTGTCTCCCAATGAAGAGAAAATTGTTTTTTCTGAACGAAATGGGAAAGTCACCAGACTCTTCATTACAGATTCGGAGAACGGCTACATTTGTCGCCAAGTGACAGATGGCGAATATGATTCATCGCCGATATTCTCGAATGATATGCAACATATATTCTTTGGCCGTTTGGAAGGGAAGGGCAATTCTGGTATATGGTGTTATAGCCTAAGTGACAACTCGCTGTCAAATATTGTTGTCGGATTCAGTCCGTTACCTTTAAAAGGAACAGATGAACTTGTTTGTGTCCGTAAGTCAAGAGATGGAAAATCCGAAATTTGGATAATAAACTACTCAACAGGAGTGGAGGAATGTATAGTCTCCAGCACAGATCGCAGTTTTTCATCCCCATCCGTCTCGCCAGATGGAAAGTGGATTCTGATGGTCGGAGACAGTGCGCTTAATACAGGAAAGAATTTGTCCTACAAAAATACAGATCTCTTTGTGTGTCGGATTGACGGGACGGATTTGACTCAATTAACGTATCACGCTGCCGATGATCTCAGCCCCGTGTGGAGTCCGGATGGAAAATTTATTTATTTCGTTTCAAAACGCGGCAGCAGTACCGGGACGGCTAACGTTTGGAGAATACCGTTTATCTTAAAAATAAAACAACAAATAATTATCAAATCATGAGAATCAATTTATTTCTTATGAGTGTGCTGATGCTTGTCAGCACCTCATTGTTCGCTCAGTTCACGCAAGTAAATGGCAAACTATCCCGTAATTCTGAAAATGGCTGGAAAAGCTTCTATGTTCAGTATAATTCCATAGGAGCGAAACGCTTCCTGAAGGATGACGATCAATTCTATTTTGACAACTGGATGGATCGTTGTCGTAAAGGCTTTATAGAAGAATGTCTTAAGAGTAACTTGGACGGTATAACCATGGGTTATAACTATGCGAGAAAGGTGAATCCAATATTCTTGGAATATGGGGGGGCCATACAATATGGATGGTATTCCAATTTTGGAAGATATCCTGATACGGCTTGGTCTGTAAAGGTAAAATTATCAATCATATCAATCAAGGTACCTATTAGTGCGTTGTATCATATTCAATTGCCAAATTCAGACATGGGTTTAGAACCTAACGCTGGGTTTGATTTTCGATTTAATGTTTATGGTAAGATTAAAGGGGCTGAAATTGCTAATGTAGAAGACGAGTACAGTGTCAACCTTTTCGATAGCGATAACTGCAATGATGAGCCTCTTAAACGCTTTCAGATAGGATGGCATATAGGCCTTAATGCGGTGTACAAAAGTGTTTTCTTAGGAGTATCATACGGCAGTGACCTCTCAAAAATCTATGACGGATACGCAGGAGTGAAATTAAACATGACATCTATAACAGCAGGAATACGGTTTTAGGCACTTTATAATTGTTGATGTTATGCATCTGTACAAATACTACCCACCCAAGAAACACAATTTTAAGGCTATTGCCCAAAAGAAGATATTCTTCTGTTATCCTTCAAGTCTTAATGACCCTAATGATACATCGATTACGAACATTCAAGCTTTCCCTCAATTCTGCCGGGGATTAGATGTAGATAATCAGAAACTTAAAGAATCTCTTGACAGACACGCAATTTGTTGCTTTTCTAGAGGTAGCAAAGCGGATAATTGTCATTTGTGGACATTCTATGCTTCTAACTATGAGGGTTTTGCCGTTGAATATGATGAAAATGTATTAAAGGACCTAGCTGCCGTGATAACAGGTCCACTACCTTTGCTAGATGTTGATTACAGAGATAATCCACTTAATCTTGATGCGGATGAGACATTTGCGATTGCCGAGACATTTGATATTGAGCATCGCGAGCAGCACTCAATTAATCAGTGCATCGAAGCTTATCAAAAAGGAGATCATAGACCTATCGAAGAACTTTTTAAAGAGCTCCATCTTCAGAAAGACCGTTCGGTTTGGGAGGTAGAAAAGGAATGCAGACTAATTGTAGGTAATGTCATATTAGGCAATCTCAATGGCGCATTTAGGAGGTTCTTCCAAAAAGTAAACAATAAAGGTTTATTATTCACGCTTCCAGCAAATGCGATCAAATCAATAACCATTGGGTATCGTACTTCTGATAAGAGCAAACGGCTACTGAAGAAGATAGCCTCGAAATTGGGTGTCAAGCTATTTCAAGCAACACCTTGTGTCGAGAATTGTCGTTGGACAGTAAGGCTATACGATATTTCCACGAAGGCAAACAAACCATAATCGTCTCATACGTCCAAAGGAAAATTCCATCAGTCCTATTTGGTACGGAAACGAAGCTTTTGCTGTACCAATAGAATAGTTTGAGGCGATTGGTGTGGGGAGTATATGCTATGCTGTACCGAATGCATTGTTGAGATATTTGTGCGGAGAGTCGCGAAGAAGAGTCTCAATAAGGGTAGATAAAAGCCCGAGTTTTGAAACATTATCAAAACTCGGGCTTTTATGTCAAGATTCTACTGAAACGGGAATATGCTCTTAGACCTCGCTGCTGGTGAGCTTTCCAATGAAGTGGATGCCGCCTTCTCTTGTCGTGACGCAGTCAATATAGGCAGCCGAAAGCCCAGAGTGGAATTTTCTTGCCGTTTGCCATATCTATGTTGTCAACGGCAAGAGCTGCGTTATTGATGTCAGCGTCATTTATCTGGGAGTAATCCTTTCCTGCACCTCCAACCTATATCACATTTTTGTGGTCTATCCTGAAATCTCCTGTTTTAAGTCCTCCGTACTCAATCTTGTGTCCGGCGGAGGCCAATTGATTACAGAAGAACGTCTCTCGCGCGGTTCCTGTCTCAGGTTCGCCATCTGAGAATGTGTAGAGGAGATTAGTGTTGTCCATCAGCAGTTTGTCGGGATTCTGGAGATCGGAAATCTTGTCCATTTCCGTGTATAGACATCTGATCACTTTCGCTTCATCAAGGTATTTGAAATACTTTAAGAGTGTGACTCTGTCTATGCTCAGGCTCATGCAGAACCGGGAATAGACTTAGATCTCGCTGCCGGTGAACTGCCCGATGAAGTAGATCGCGCCGGTGCTGGATTCGCTAATGATGTAAACGAACGGTCTGTCGGCGTGGAACTCTACCTGGCGAGGCTCCGGCTCGTAGGCGGACATCGTCATGATGGCAGCGGTCGCGGCGGCGGCCTTCGTGCCCTCTTCGCTCACCTCGATCTTCGCCTTCTGGAACATCTTGGAAACGAACATATTCCCGTCCGCAAGCCTGCTGAAGTCGGCGCCTGGCTTGAACATTGTCGGCGCGCCGAGGCCGGCGATCACCTCGTTCAGCGGCTGCTCAACCTCGGTGGTGAACTTCGGCAGTTTCAGATTCACCTTGCAGTTCTCCATCTTGCGGCCAAGGTTCGCGATCTCCTTGGCGTTGACAACCCTCATCATGTCGTCGATCGACTTGCCTTCGTTCGGAAGGAGGACGGTCATCGCGAAGGAGCCGTTGCCGTAGGGGAGTCTGACGGCGGAATAGGTGCCGTTGGCGGTGTAGGAATATTCATCGTTCCTGTGCATCATCTTGACTTTCTTGATGTCGCGGGTGTAGCCTCTGAACGCCTCCACCTTCGTGTCTTTCGTCTGGAACCTCTCGGCCCACGGGCCGTTGAAGTAGATGGCGTTCATCAGGTAGGCCACGGCGCCCGGATCCACGTTGTCGATGATCCTCGGGATCATCCCTCCTGTGTGCTTTGAGCACCAGCCGTTGATGGTGTTCACTGTCTTCGGTGAGGTGAAGTCCAGATTCCGCACCTCGGTGCCGAACAGGTCGCCCACCGTCTTCCCGAACTCATTGTTGATCCTGTTGTCCTTGTTGACCGCCACGTAGTCCGCCACGTTCACGGTGACGGAAGGGTCGATGACACCGGCCTGCTTGACCAGAAGGCCGTAAATCTCGTTGATCTCCTCCATCGACGCGCCTGTCCATCCGAGCGTGTTAAGGATTTCCTGTCTTGTGTCGCCGTCCGCCCCGTTCGCCAGAATTGTCATAAGTCCGGTCACGCTGAGCGGGGAGATCACCCGTGAGTCCATCCCGTTGGTCTTATTGAACAGATTGATGGCGAAGGTGTTGTTCTTCGCCAGAAGATCCCTTTGCGCGTCAGAAAGGATCAGATAGTCATTGTCAATCGCTTCCATATCACCTTTGCTTGCCACTCCCGTGTCGCTTTGTCCGCCCTTCTTCGCAGTGCCGCACGACACCATCATAATCACCGCCATGCCCGAAAGCACGACCCTTTTTGCATTCTTGTTCATCTCTCTCTCTCACTTTTCCCTGTCAGGCAGGCAATTGCCTTCCGTGAATATATTCATTAAAAGCGGCTATTGCCCGCCGCCCTAACTAACCAACTCCCTAAATCCAGCAAGAACCGTTCCTTGCATCACCTTCCCACAATATTCTTTATGAATATCCCACATTTGTTTGAGTTATTAAAAATGGATTTTCAAACCCAATAACATTCATTATGAATATCCCCATCTCTGTCTATGGTTGCCCATCCCATTCTCTTTTTAAGTGGGCAAAATTCAACCGGTTTTCTACCAGGGCTCTTGTCCCTTTGCTTGGTGTGTGTCTTTGCCTGATTTGTAACAAATTGTTTTATAGGTAATTGTGATTTTCTGGTAGTCAAAAATGGAGGGCAGGGTTTTCTATGCGCCTGATTATTAGAGGGTGAAGATTCACATATTGGTTATCAACCCATTATGGAATCCTGCCCGTCAAGCATTCGTGCGATGGCCTTGGCGAGGCGCAGGTCGGGTTCCGTGAAATGGTTGCCGGGATTGATCTCGAAACAGTAAGGAATGGCTTGCCCTTCAAGTAGTTCCAGAATCTTGTCCGTGCATTCTCCCACGCGACTCATCACAGGGTGCTTCGTTCCGCTTTCGTTGTCCCCGAGTGAAAGTGACACGAAATCCGGCCGCCTGACCATCGGATGCGAGACGGCATATTCAATGAACCCTGGGTACCAGAAAGAGGCTGAGCCGCAGGCGATTCTGACGAAGCGGTCTGTCTTCCAGGCGCTCCAGAGGGCAAAAAGTCCGGCCAATGAATATCCCGCCAAGGCGTTGTACAACGGTGGGGCCGGCAGTTTGGCCTCCGTTTCAGGCATAATCCTGTCCAGCAGTTCCGTCAGATACCGCTCCGCGTTTCCTTTGAATGGTGGCTGCCCCTTGCGGACTCCCGGAGCCGTCCACGGAGTCAGCTCGCCCTCGAAATCGAAATCATGAACCGACACCAGATTGAAGTTCGGGCAGCCGATCCGCCTGCACGCCTCCCAAACTTGGTGTCCGTCCCCGGCCACGGAATGAATATAAACCGTCGGAAGCGCTGTCTTGCCTCCGCTCCAGATTCTGATTTTTTCCATATCACCCGCAATTTACGAATAATATCTCGGAATCAATCCGGTCACAGAGCCTGTCAAAGTGATTGGAACTTGTTGAAGTGACGGGAGTTTCATGGTGGGAAAATTGCCGGATTATGTGTAAATTAGAGGTTGATTCGGTAAAGATTGATTCTTATGAAGAAAGTGCTTGTGATTTCGACCAGTCTCAGGCCGAGGAGTAATTCGGAGGCGTTGGCCGATGAGTTTGTCAGAGGCGCTCAGGAGGCTGGCAATGAGGTGGAGAAGGTGACGTTAAGAGGAAAGGACATACGTTTCTGCAAAGGCTGTCTGGTCTGCCAGAAGACCCAGGAGTGTGTGATCAAGGATGACGATGCTCCGGCGATCGTGCGGAAGATGTACGAGGCTGATGCCATCTGTTTTGCCACACCTATATATTACTATGAGATGAGCGGCCAGATGAAGACGCTTCTGGACCGTGCGAATCCTCTTTACACGATGGACTACCATTTCAGAGACATTTACTTCCTGTCGTCGGCCGCAGAGGACGATGTCGAGGCACCGTCACGGGCTATCACCGGACTTGGAGGCTGGATTGCCTGCTTTGAGCATGCGCATCTTGCTGGTACGGTATTCGCCGGCGGAGTGACCGGTATGGGTGAGATTGAAGGCCATCCTTCCCTGAAGTCTGCCTATCTTCTCGGCAAGTCAGTCAGATAGTCAGCCCGTCGCGCCACATAACGAGTTTTCTCAGGTTCAGCCTGCCTGTCTCAAGGAGATGCGTCAGAAATCGATCAGCATATCGAACTGGTCGCAGGCTCCGGTACGGTGTGCGAGATGTTTTGTGGAAGGAGAGATTCCGAAGAGTGGGGAATATGTCTTCACCTTCACTGTCTTGCCGTCCGGCATGAATTCCAGGATTCTTAGCCAGCCGTCTCCGCCGTTGCCTTCCCAACCACCGCCGGAAATCTGTACGTTGAACATCATCTGATGTACGTTCTTGCCGGCCGTATTCTTGTCCACACGGTAGGCCACAGCGTCCTCAAAATCGCCCGGTTTGCCGGTGTGTCCGCAAACGACCAACACCACGTTAGGGCTGACGGACACGAATTTGTCCCAGAAATCCTTCCCTGAGGTCTGAGGGGTAATCTTATAACTTGTGTTTTTAGTATATTCCGCTGAACGTTGCTTGAGATAGCTGTGGGTCATGGCGATGACCTTATGTCCACGAAACTTTTCACTTCCCGCGAGATCCCTTGCCCAGTCAAGAACATCCGGCCGTGGGGCGAACTCGGTTGTGATGACCAGGATGTCTCCCCAGTTCTTGTCGTGGAACTCAAACGCCGCGTTCTCCATGGAGATGTCCCCGTTGCGGTTCGGAAAATCAGCGACGAGGCAGTCACGCCAGCACGAGTTGCGCTCGAAAGGGAAATATTCAGGAAGTTTGGTCCGTCCGTTTTCGGACTTCTGATAGCCATAATCGTGGTTTCCACCGGAGATGATGTACGGGACTTTGCCGTCAAGCCTCGCCATCGAACGTGAAGCGGATTCCCACATCTCCCGGCTTGTCTGGTTCAGCATCTTGCGGTTCATCGTGATGTTCTCGTTTTGCTCGACCATGTCTCCCGTACAGAGCACAGCCTTGATGTTCAGATGCTCCACATTGTCCGCGATCCAAGCTGTGCAGAGCTCGAAGATCGGTTGGTTGATGTCGTACTTGGTGTAGCCCTGCGGGTCCCCGAGGATAATCATCGAGAATGAGTCCTCGTTCTCAAGATTCTGACGGTCGGCCCTGTTCTGCGCATGAACGGAATATGCCCCTGATGCCAGCAGGCATGCTGCCAGTAAAAATTGAAGGTGCTTTCTCATATTGTCTATCATTGGTATTCTTGTATCCTCTACAGGGGTTTGAAGGCAAAGTTACATCTTTTTTTCGGATGATTGTTCCGGAAAATGTCTTATATTCGCTGAAAAACCAAGGCGAGAGAATGTTTTACGTCAGTGATCTTCTCGGCAAATAACGGCCTGCGGACACGAGTCGATTGAATTATAGGAATATGTTCGGATATCATCAAAGTCACATCCTGTCTTTATTCTTGTTGCTTGTGACAATTTCGTCGCCGGCGCGGGAAGTGGATGTGAAAGTTGCCCAAAGGGAGAGAGCGGCCACTGAAAAGGAACTGCTCCGGTTCAACTTTGGCTATTCCACCAACGAATACGGCCTGATGGAGGTGACCTGGCATCATTTTCTGAACCGGTACGTGGCCCTTGGCGGAGGCGTGTCGTGCGGAGTGGGCTTTATGGGGAAGAATATGCCGAGCGGCTATATCGCTGATTCTGACTATGATCGGTGGCAGATGACATCTGGCGAGGAGGATGAATGGAATATAGACGCACTGGCTCCGAAATTTCTGTTTTCGGGAATATTCAAGACTCCGGATCTGCTGGAGTCCGGGCGTTGCCGGATCGCTTGCCTTGTGGAAACGGGGGCTGTCTTCGCGATACCTTTCTCAAGGAGAGAGGTGCTTCTGTCCAACGAAGCCGGTGACACGAATACTGAATATGTCCGTGGCTGGGGCGGGCGCAGCGTCTTTTGGCAGTGCCGCGGCACGATCCTGTTCTCATTCAGTGATTGGGGAATCGGCCTGAGTTATTCGCTGAACGACATTGATATGTACTCCAGCGTCAGAAACTTGAGCTATAACGGAACTGATTTCTACGATTTCTATCCTAAGAAAAGAGCCCTTTACCACACTTTCGGGCTGACGCTGTCATATTCATTCTGATCATTATGTCACTTCCTGTTTTGCGGTCACTTAGGGGGCGGCATATAAGTTTTTTCATCATAATATATGCAAGGTTTTACAAGTTTTACATTTAGTAAGTTGTGACTTTAAAAATATGATGTTATGAAAACTATGATCAGACTTGTAACCATTGCCGCTTTATCCTTGGCGGTGTATTCCTGCGCCATTTCCAATGACAATGACTTCTTGGGTTATGCCCCCGGGATGAACGGAACTGCTGAAGCGATGACCGGTGGTGACCGTTTCGACAAGATCGCCGAGAATCCGTTTGTCAAGACAAAGGATCAGAATGTCTCCACGTTCTCCATCGACGCTGACGGGGCATCGTACACCATAATGAGGAAATATGTCAAAAACGGCTGGGCTGTCGAACCAGCGTCCGTCAGGATAGAGGAGTTCCTGAATTATTTCACGTTTGATTATCCGGAACCGACCGGATCTGACCTGGTGGCGATCAATGCCGAGACAGGGCTTTGTCCTTGGAATAAGGAGCATAGGCTCCTCAGGCTCGGACTGAAAGGTAAATCTTTGAATGACAATGAACTTCCGGCTTCGAACTATGTATTCTTGGTCGATGTGTCCGGATCGATGAGCTCAAAGGACAAACTTGAGCTCCTCAAATCCTCTTTGGTCACACTTTTGGACTACCTTCAGCCGGAAGATCGGATTTCCATTGTGACATATTCCGGAGCTGTCCGCAAATTGCTTGAGTCGACTCCTGTCAAGGATGCCGCTAAGATCAAGGCGGCCATTGGAAAATTGAGCGCTTCGGGTTCTACGGCCGGCGGAAAAGCGATCGAGATGGCTTATGAGGAAGCGTTGTCCAATTATATTCCTGATGGCAACAACCGTGTCATCCTTGGCACGGACGGTGATTTCAATGTTGGAGTGACAGATTCTGACGCTCTTACCGAACTGGTTGAAGGCTATGCTCGTAAGGGAATATACCTGACAGCCTGTGGCTTCGGTTCCGGCAACCTTAACGATGCGATGATGAAGAAGATTTCCGTCAAGGGCAATGGCACCTACCAGTACATTGATTCCGAGGAGGAGATGGCCAAGGTCTTTGTTCAGGAAAGATCAAAGTTCGTTTCCGTCGCCAACGACACCAAGGTTCAGGTCACATTCGATCCGGATATGATTGAAAGTTACCGTCTTATCGGTTATGAGAGGCGCGTGATGGACAACAAGGATTTCGAGGATGACTCTAAGGATGCCGGGGAGATCGGTGCCGGACAGACTATCACAGCTCTCTATGAGATTGTACCTACAGAAAACTATAAGGATGGCGAAAACTGCTGCAAGTTCGACTGCCGTTACAAGAAATCTCTTCTGGACACTGAGAGTCAGGCGCTTTCGGTTGACATAAAGGTGGACGAGGGACAGATGTCCTCGGACCTGTCATTCGCTTCGGGAGTCGCCGCTTACGGACTGGTGCTTCTTGGTTCTGAATATAAAGGTGACGCTACCCTTGAGATGGCTTCGGAACTTGTGAAGTCAGGACTCTCTTTCGATCCTTATGGCTACAGAGCCCAGCTTCTTGATCTTATCTCAAAGGTTAAGGTGAGCGAGAAGTGACCGTTATTCCAACCAACCTTCCGGGAACTGCATCGTGACGCAGTGGAGGCCGCCGTGGCCGGAGAGGAGAGGACGGCAATCGATGACGATTACTTCTCTGTCCGGGAACACTTCCTGAAGTCTGGTGCGTGCGACCTCATCGAGCTCTGAACCGGAGCCCGGCACGAGGACCGCTCCGTTGATGATCAGAAAATTGGCGTAGGATGCAGGGAGCGGATAATCGTCCAGGAACATCTGCTCCGGCTTCGGGAGCGGAACGAGCCTGTAAGGCTTTCCGTCAAGAGTCCTGAAGGACTGAAGCTGCGCTTCCATATTCATTAAAGACTCGTAGTCAGGATCTTTCGGATTGTCGCTTTTTAGGTAGGCGATCGTCTCCGGGTCGCAGAAACGCGCCAGAATGTCGATGTGGCTGTCCGTGTCGTCGCCGGAGAGGCTGCCGCTGTCCACCCAGAGCACACGCTTGAGGCCGAACGCCTGCTTGAGCTCACCCTCGATTTCCTCTTGGGTGAGATATTCATTCCTGTTGTCGCTGCAAAGGCATTCCGAGGTGGCCATAAGGGTGCCGGCCCCGTCGGTGTCGATGCTGCCACCTTCCAGGACGAACGGACGCATATCCACGCACATCACCTCGTCGGCGAATGCCCTGTCAAAGAATATCTTCTTGGTGATTCCGTTGTCGAAATTCGAGGCGAACTTGAGGCCCCAGCCGTTGAACACGAAGTCGTAAAGGTACTTCTCCCCATTGTCGCCATAAACCGCGATTCCGCCGTGGTCGCGCGCCCAGGTGTCGTTGATGGGGCATTCCTGAAACTGGATCTTGGAAGTGTCCACGCCAAGTTCGGTCAATCTCTTCGTGACGGCTTTGATGTCAGCCGTCACCAGCAGCACCTTTTCGAAGCGCAGTATCGCGGAGATGATCCGCCCATAACATTCCTGCACCTTCTCCAATTCGTACCAAGGTGTCGTCTCGTCAGGCCAGGTGAGCATCACCCCGCTCTGTCTCTCCCATTCAGCAGGCAGTCTCATGTTCATTTCAGTTTATTATATGCAAAGATATTGTTATTTTTGTGAACAGCGAACAGGAGTAAGGTATAAGCTATGAAATTTCGTTTGGAATCGACATACAAGCCGTCGGGGGATCAGCCGGGGGCGATCGAGGGGCTTTGCGAGGCTCTGAGTCAGGGTGTGGGGGACGTGACATTGCTGGGCGTGACAGGGTCGGGAAAGACCTTCACGATGGCGAACGTCATCGAGAGGCTCCAGAGGCCGGCGCTGATCCTAAGCCACAACAAGACGCTGGCGGCGCAGCTTTACGGGGAGTTCAAAAGCTTCTTTCCGTCCAACGCCGTTGAATATTTCGTCTCATACTACGACTATTATCAGCCAGAGGCGTATCTTCCGACAACCGACACCTACATCGAGAAGGATCTCAGCATCAACGACCAGATCGACAAACTGCGCCTCAGCGCCGCCTCGGCCTTGATGTCAGGGCGGCGGGACGTGATTGTGGTCTCCAGTGTGTCCTGTCTTTACGGCATCGGCAACCCGGAGGACTTTCACGCGCAGTCGATTCTGGTGAAACGCGGTGAGCAGCGCAGTCTCACACGGCTTCTTTACCATCTGGTAGACGCGAACTACAGTCGCACGGAGGTGGATTTCAAAAGGGGAACGTTCAGGGTTCGTGGAGACACTGTCGATGTCTTTCTCGGAGGTTCTGACGAGGCCGTGAGGATTGAGTTTTTCGGTGACGAGATTGATTCCCTTTCGCTGATCGATCCGCTGACCGGGGCGCACATTGAATCCTTGGATGAGGTTCCGATCTTCCCGGCCACGAACTTCGTGACCACGAGGGAGCGCAGCATCAAGGCCGTGAGTATGATCCAGGACGATCTCAAGAAGCAGGTCGATTACTTCAATGAGATTGGCAAGGGGTTGGAGGCCAAAAGGTTGCAGCAGAGAGTGGAGAACGACCTTGAGATGATCAAGGAGATGGGCTACTGCCCGGGCATCGAGAACTACTCCCGCTATCTGGACGGCCGTCAGCCGGGTCAGAGACCGTTCTGCCTCATCGACTATTTCCCGAAGGACTTCATCACGTTCATTGACGAGAGCCACGTCACGATTCCGCAGATCAGGGCGATGTACGGCGGCGACCACGCGCGAAAGTCTGTCCTTATTGAATATGGTTTCCGACTTCCTGCTGCCTCGGACAACCGACCTTTGACCTTCGATGAGTTCAACTCTATTACCGGTCAGAAGGTCTATGTCAGCGCCACACCGTCGGACTATGAGCTGGAACGCTCCGACGGCCTTGTGGTCGAACAGGTTGTGCGGCCTACAGGCCTGCTGGATCCTCCGATCGAGGTGCGTCCGACCAAGAATCAGGTCGATGATCTTGTCGAGGAGATCCGCAAGAGAGCCGAGAAGGACGAGAGGGTACTCGTCACGACCCTTACCAAAAGAATGGCCGAGGAACTGACCGACTATCTGGACAAGATTGACATCCGGGTGCGCTACATCCACTCCGATGTGGACACCGGGGAGCGTGTCGAGATCATCGAGGACTTCAAGAACGGACTCTTCGATGTTTTGGTCGGGGTGAACCTCCTGCGCGAGGGACTGGATATTCCTACAGTGTCGCTTGTGGCGATCCTGGACGCTGACAAGGAGGGCTTCCTCCGCTCGGGAAGGGCATTGACCCAGACCGCCGGGCGAGCCGCAAGAAACGTCAACGGCCTTGTGATAATGTACGCGGACACGGTCACCGAGTCGATGGATCAGACCATCCGCGAAACCAACCGCCGCAGGACGAAGCAGATTGAATATAACAAACTCCACCACATCACCCCGAAGCAGGTTGATGTCAAAAGGAATATACTCGTGTCCGAACTCTACGGCGAGTCGGAGAAGGCAGTCAACCCTCGTGTCAAGAACGGTCCGAGCGGAAGGGTCAGCGCGGCGGATTCGGTTTCGAATCCGACGTATATTCCTAATCCAAGCGAGCTTGGACGTGGCACTGTCTCCGTCGGGCTTGGGCACGATTCCAAGAGGGAAGGCAACACGGCCTACGTGGACGGATTCGTCAAGGCTGATCTGGCCGCCGTGCTTCAGGATCCGGTGATCAGGTCGATGAGCCGGGAGCAGATCCAGAAGACCATCGCGGAGGACAAGCGCAGGATGGAGAAGTCCGCGGCTGACCTGGACTTCAGCGAGGCTGCGCGCTACCGTGACGAGATGTGGGCTCTGCAGGAATATCTGAAGGTCTGGCAGGATTGATCTGTCCGGTCACTTCGACAGGCTTTACGCCCTGTTGACTTTCGTCACGTGCTTGAGCGTCTTGATCTGGGATATGACCTTGTCGAGCTCCATGTTGGACGGCACAGAGATTCTCATCGTGATTTCGTAGGTGCCGCTCCGCCGGTTCTCGTTGACGTTGAATGTCCTGAGCGAAGCCTTGAACGTGTTCACGATTTCGGTGATCTGGCCGATCACGGAGGACTCCATGTCCGCGATGATCTTCAGCGAGCTCTGGAAACTGCCGCCGGCAGGGGAGTCAGCCCACTTTACTTTCTGGATTCTGTACGGATAGGTGCTGATCAGCCTCGCAGCGTTAGGGCAGGAGATCCGGTGGATCTTGATCCCCTCTGTCCTGGTCACGAACCCGAACACATCGTCCCCGAACACCGGATGGCAGCACTTGGACATCTTGTAGTCCAATCCCTTGAGGTCACGTGCGTTAAGTACAAGGATGTCATCCGAGGAATGTCTGTTTCCCCAGTCGGACGACCTCGTTCCGATCCTTTCAGCCTCCGCCTCTCTCGCCGCCTCTATGGCCTCCGCCGCGATCCTGTCCCTGTCGAGGATGTAGTTCTTCACATCGTTCACATCGACATCCCCGTCAGCCACCGCTGCGTAGAACGAATTGAGGGTGTTATATTTCAGCCTTTTCAGCAATTCAGCGACGACATCGTCCGGAAGCTCCAGCTTCCAGTTCTTCAGGCGCCTTCCCAGAAGCTCCTTGCCTTGCGCCGCTTTCTTATATTCCTCCTCATTGAGCTCCTGCTTGATGCGGTTGCGCGCCTTTGAGGTCACGACGAAATTCAGCCAGTCTGAGGACGGCTTCTGGTTCTTGCCGGACATGATGTCCACCACATCACCTGTCTTGAGTTTTTCCCTGATGGACACCGCCTTACCGTTGATGCGTCCGCCAGCGCAGCGCACTCCAAGTCCTGAATGAATATTAAAGGCGAAGTCCAGCACGGTGGCTCCGGCCGGCAGGATCCTCAGCTCCCCGGACGGCGTGAACACGAATATCTCCTTGGAAGGTGGCTGCGGAAGCTCGTCCGGACTACCTTCGTGAGGGTGCTCAAGGGCGTAGCGCACGGAAGTCAGCCATTTATCCAGCTGGGCTTCATGCTTGATGCCCTTGTAGGACCAGTGTGAGGCCTGTCCGTTCTCCGCCTCGTCATCCATCCTTTTTGTCCTGATCTGAACCTCAAGGTAGGCACCGCTCTTGTTCTTGACCGTGATGTGCAGGGACTCGTAACCGTTCGGCTTAGGGTTCGTCACCCAGTCGCGCAGACGTTTGGTGTCGGCCTCATATTCCTCGGTCACGTATGAATAGACTTTCCAGCAGAGGTCTTTCTCCGTCTTGGCATCAGGCTCGCAGTCGATGATGAACCGGATTGCGAAGACATCATACACCCCCTCGAACGGCACTTTCTGCTTCTGCATCTTCCTCCAGATTGAATATGCCGTCTTGGTCCTGATCTTCAGCTTGTAATGGATCCCGTCATCGGAAAGGGTCTTCTTGAGCGGCTCGATGAACTCCTCGGTCAGCCTTATGCGGTCTCTTTCCGTGGCTTTCAGCTTGTTGGTGATGGCGCGGTACTGCTCCGGCTCGGCGAAACGGAAGTAGATGTCCTCCATCTCGCTCTTGATGTTGTATAGCCCAAGCTGGTGTGCCAGAGGAATGTACAGCATCAGTGTCTCCAGAATCTTTTTCTCCCTGGAAGCTTTCGGGAACATCTCCAGATGCCTCATTACCTCCAACCGGTCCGCGATCTTGAGCACGGTCACACGAGGGTCTGTCGAGTACTGTACTATGAGTTTCTTGTAGCTTTCGGCCTCCAGCCGGGTGTCCTTAGGCTTGATGGTCGCGATCTTGTTCAGTCCATCAACCATCTTATAGACGTCCTCCGGGAATCCGCCTTTCGGTTCCGGTCCCTGGTCTTTAGATTCCGGCCCCTGAGCCCGCCGAAGGGCCGTACCATCCAAAGGCCTTTCCGCGCGCAGATCAATCTCCGGATGTTTTCTGGTCGCTTCGTGGAGGAACACCGCCGCCACGCAGTCCGCCGGCAGACCGATCTCGTCCGCCGCGATCAGCGCCACGTTGACCGGATGCTCGATGAAGGGGTGTCCGTTGCCACGCGTCTCGTCGGCCAGCGCCGCCGAAGCTATAGCGTACGCTTTGTCGATGAGAGCCTGTCCGCCCTCATCGTACTGGGGAAATCTCTGATGAATCGTGTCCATAGCAAGTCCGTTTTACGCCCGAGGGCATCATTCCTCTCAAAAATACAAAATTTCTTCAAATAAGACACTGTTTTGCCTTCTTTGTTTGGCCCGAGGTCCGGCAAGGTGGTAAATTTGCCGGTAAATTTTCACATGAATTGGTAAATATCAGGTAGGTGCTGATATTTACCACCTTGTGTTATTTGATGTTACAAGACCCATGACTATCTTTGACGCACTTTTTCGTCCTGCGAGAATAATCAAACCCAAATATTTTATGAGAAGACAAAGAATATTCATCATGCTGTCCGCTGTGTCCCTGCTGCTTGTCGGCTGTGCGAACTACGACTCGGACATCAACCGGATTGACGAGGAGCTTGACCGGATCGAGAACACACGCATCAAGTCTCTTTCAGAGCAGATTGACCGGATCAACGTCTCGCTTCCGGAACTGGAGCAGACCGACAAGGATCTCAAGGACATGATCAAATCCTTGGAAGGCACCGCCGGCGACCTTCAGAAGGCCATCGCGGAGAACGGGACGAAGATTGAGGCTGTGAACGCGGATCTCGCGAAGGCGCTGGATGAGCTCCGGAACACTGACACCAAGGACAAGGAGGAGGTCATGGCCGCCTTGACGGCAGCCAAGGCCGAAATTATCGCAAGACTCGACGCCATGAAGACCGAGGCGGAGAAAAAGCTGGAAGCCGTGAACGGCACGATCGCGGCGCTTCAAGAGAAGGACACCCAGCTGGAGAAAAAGATCTCAGATCTTAAGGACTACGCCGATAATGTCCTCGCCGAGGCCAAGGAGCATGCCGACAAGGGAATCGCCGGCGCCAAGGATTGGGCATTGGCAACGTTCTCCACTCTAGAGAGCCAGAAGGCTATAGAGGAGGACATCGCCTCCATAAAGGGGAGCGTTGAGGGTCTGAAGGCCTCTGTGGCCGATCTTGAGAAGAGGCTCACGGAGAAATTCTCCAAGGATCTTGAGACGGCCGTCGCAGGTCTGGATTCCAAGATTTCGGAGCAGGTGACAGCACTGACTGCGGCCTACACCAACGCCATCTCTACGGCCAAGACAGAGATCGAGACAGCCTACACAGCCGCGATCAAGTCCGCGATCGAGAATCTGGAGGCATCCTTGAAGGATTGGGTCAACGAGACGCTGACTGGCTACAGCACCGTTGCGGCCACGGAGGCCGGGATCGCTGCGCTGAAGGATGATCTCGAGGGACAATTGTCCGGCCAAAAGGCATATCTTGAGGGCCTTTTGACCTCCTTGTCGAATGACATGACGAAGAACAACGCCGAATTGAAGAAACTTGTGGACGCCAACGCCAAGGCCATAGAGGCTAACAAGAAAGCCATTGAGGAGAGTGCCAAGAAGATCACTCAACTGGAGAGCGACCTCGCCGCCGCAAAGACAGAGATCAAGACCGCCTATGAAAAGGCCATCAGCGACGCTGTCAGTGCATCCGAGGGCAAGCTGACCAAGGAAATCTCAGACAGGATCGCCGAGGTGAACAAGTCGATTGATGATAAGGTGACAAAGGTTCAGAATGCCGTTGATGCCCTGACCGTCAAGGTCGCCGACCTCGAGAAGAGCGTTCAGGCCATAAGCAATGACCTCAATACCCTGAAGAACTCTGTGAAGGATCTTGAGGACAGGCTCAACGCCCGCATCCAGTCGATTTCATACATCCCGACTTATGCCGACAGGGTTGAGGAAGTCTATTTTACTATTGGTAAACTCAGCTATATCAAGGATCTTACCCTTCTGTTCGAAGTCATGCCTCACGACATGGCTCAGAAGATCACCGTGGATCAGGTGTCCGGTCAGGCAACTTACCCTCAGACAAGGGCCGCGAGCCTCACATCGTTTAAGGTGAAGAGCGTCTCCGGTGATGCTGACGGAATCCTTACTGTTGTCATTGATCCGATAGAGTTCCTGAATAATGACCATTACAAGTCTCCCACGATGAGTCCGGCCGCGATCAGGGTCGCTGTGTCCGACTCCAAGAACGGAGTGAGCGTGGCCTCTGAATATATCTCCGTCGATCCGAAGAAGTACAATATATACATGTCCTACACGACCACCACCGGTAACGAACTCAAGCGGGATTGTTATACTGTCACTGATAATGACAATAAAAAAGTTAAGACCGTGTCTTCCCGGAATTCAGAAACGGGAGAATGGACGATGAGTGTTCCGTATGGACCAAGCTCTGGTAATAAGGCCGGCAAGATTGACTTCAGAATGTGGTATAATTATTACATGGGTGATATTAGAGTTCTTGACAACTCCTTGGAGAAGATATCCTTCAAGTGGGCCTATCCTTATTATTTCCTTAAGGATGCCACACGTATGTTTTTCAAGTGTACCAATCTGAAGGAAGCCGACTTGAGTGGTTTGGCATCCGATAATGTCACAAGCATGGAAGAGATGTTTATCGGCTGTACCAAACTTGAGGTTGTCAATCTGTGGAACACGCACAAGGATAATTTCATGGAAAATGTGACGAAAACGCAGAAGATGTTCCATGGCTGCTCAAGCCTGAATAAGTGGTTCTTCCGCAATTTAGTTGAAGCACAGGTCGCTGAAGACCATTTTTCGTTT